>OOAG01000066.1_pt1 | contig 94240 bp, 93 predicted proteins | sample 1671461 | NCBI WGS metagenome assembly OOAG01 (sample SAMN06348159, study PRJEB24527) | human gut metagenome | biome: human gut; feature: ankylosing spondylitis patient; material: feces | host: Homo sapiens | place: China | collected 2015-10 | reverse complement strand
AGCTATAATTGGTTTTAACATGATAATGGAACTAATGAATCATGCCCAAGGTGACGGCAGTTCAAAATTAATATTTCAATCGCTAACAAACCCTACTTCGTTATTCTCTTTTTAAAAAAAAAAAAAAATAGAAAGTGTTATAGAAACAGACAGGTTTCATATTATTTATGAAGACCTCGAATAGTAAAACAGTGTTTTTTCAAACAAATCTACTATTTACATTCTAGTCTCGATTCCATTATGCGTTTTTTAACAGGGTATTTGTATTCCGACAGAGGGTATCATATTTTACCTCTCTGCGGCTTCATTTGTAGACCAGTCGGTTGTGAATATGGCCCTTGTCAATATGGGTGGTCAGTACAAACTCGTACTTGCCACCCATTATTTCTTTTGTAAGCTGCATCCCGATTTCATGGCCTTCTTTGACAAATATCTTTCCAGGCTTAAAAGCATCTGTTTATCGCAACCCTACCAGGGATAAGCTTCCGATCCGCTTTGTCTGGAATGGGCCATCTTGTGCTCATCAGAAGTCATTTCTCTGCTGTTATCCGGTCGTGTAGGATGATGGGCGTTTGTAATCATAGGGCAGCGGCGTTCTTTCTGAATAAGGGTTTGGGACTATCCCAACAAGCAATTTTGCATTTAGGAACAGGGGGTCCCTAAAGCAAAAATTCGCAAGTGAGGCCTCACTTGCTGTGCTTGCTCAGAGTCCTTATCCCTGTCAAGGTTTCCTTTTCCTGCCTGTAAAATTCTCAATTTTCAAATGTGAAAACATACATAAATCTCCTGTTTTGCGACAATGAAAAGATTGACAAGCAAATGAAATATTGCTATAGTATATACAGACCGTTGGTTTGTATGGAGGTGTGGGATGGCAAGAAACAAATACCCGGAGGAAACCGTGAAGCTGATTTTGGATGTTGCCACCCATCTGTTTGTAGAAAAAGGGTATGACGCGACATCCTTGCAAGACATTATCAACGAAACCAATCTTTCAAAGGGCGCAATCTATCATCATTTCTCGTCCAAAGAGGAAATCTTCGAGGCAATCTTTCACCGCATCGGGGAGGAAAACACAACCGCTTTGGCAAAGGTGCGGGACAATGAAACCCTGAATGGACTGGAAAAGCTGCGGGCGATCTTTAAGGCAGCTCTTTTCAATTCCAACCAGAGCCTTATGTTGACTGTCACCCCCTGTCTATTGGATAACCCGCGCTTTTTGGCAATGCAGATAGCCCAGCTTTATGAGATTGTTGCGCCAAAGTTTATCGAGCCGATTTTGCAGCAGGGGATTGATGATGGCTCCATTCAGGCTGCAACGCCCCGCGAGCTGGCAGAGGCAATCATGGTTTTGTCCAATGTCTGGCTCAATCCGTTGGTCAGCATGACGGACGAGGCAGGTATGCGTAATCGGTGCAAAACATTTAATGATCTGCTGCAAGGCGTTGGCATCAACCAGCTTTTAGACGACGAAATGATAGAAGGATATATCAATTACTGCAAATCCCAACACACGGCCTGATATACCGAAATAAGCTGCTCTTTTATGAGCAGTTTATTTTGGACACATAGCAAACCGACGGTCGGTTTAATTTGTTGATGACGGAGGTACTTTATGCACGCAAAATTTTTTAGACGGGATTTCACTCTCGTTGTGATCGGCCAGATCATTTCCCTGTTTGGCAATGCCATTTTGCGCTTTGCCTTACCGCTGTACTTATTGCGGGAAACAGGTTCTTCCACGCTGTTTGGAGTTGTAACAGCCTGCTCCTTTGCTCCAATGGTGGTCCTCTCAATGGTCGGAGGCGTATTGGCTGACCGAGTAAACAAGCGTGACATTATGGTGGGGCTGGACTTCTCCACAGCGGCAATCATTATCCTGTTCTACTTTTCGCTGGGGAAGATACCGACAGTACCGCTTTTTATCATTGCCCTAATGCTGCTCTATGGAATTTCCGGCACATATCAGCCAGCGGTACAGGCAAGTGTTCCTCTGTTGGTGGCAAAAGAAAAGTTAATGGCCGGAAATGCAGTCATCAATCAGGTAAATACCCTTTCCGGCTTGTTGGGGCCGGTGGTGGGTGGTGTGATGTTTACCCTTTGGGGGATTTACCCGATTTTGCTTTTGAGTGCAGCGTGCTTTACCTTTTCCGCTGTAATGGAGATTTTCATTCGTATTCCGCATGAAAAGCGTCCGCGTGAAGTCGGTGTGTTTCGGACGGTAGGAATAGACTTGAAAGAAAGCTATCAGTTTGTAAAGACGGAAAAGCCCATTTTCTTCTCGGTAGTATTCCTGGTGTCCATCTTCAATTTGGTTTTAAGTGCTGTGATGATCGTAGGCACTCCCATTTTGATTACGCAGGTGTTGGGGATGTCTGATACCATGTATGGCTTTACGCAGGGGGCGCTGGCGCTGGGCGGCCTATGTGGCGGAATTTTAACGGCGATCATCTCTCAAAAACTGAAACTTCAAAAATCGTATGTGCTGCTTTTGGCCTGTTCTGTGGCTGTGGCCGTGATGGGGATTTCTTTATTCCTGAATATGCCCGCCATCATATCTTATTGGGCAATCACTACCATGAGTTTTGCGGCAATGGGGGCATCTACGCTCTTTATGGTTCAGATTTACACGATGGTTCAGACGCAGACTCCGCCGCAGTTGGTGGGTAAAATCATGGCGGCGCTGATTTCCATTGCCATGTGCGGGCAGCCCATTGGACAGGCGATTTATGGAGTCTTGTTTGATGTTTTTGCCACAGATACATGGGTGGTTTTGATTGGAGCAGCCGCTGCCGCACTTCTGATTTCCCTGTATTCAAAGAAGGTCTTTGATAAGTTGGAAGATAGCAAATAACCGTTCATTGAAAAAAAGCTGGACTTAATCTGCCCGGCGGCAGAAAAGAAAAAAACCGCCGCAGAGCAGACGGCTTTCTGCGCGCAAAAGTAGCTTTCACGGCGGTTCAATTCGAGCCGCCGTTTTTCTTTGCCCTGACAGCTCACACGGCGGCATAGAAGGAGGATGCCGCCATGCTGCGCCGGATACTGTCCCCGCCTGATCTGACAAAGGCTAGCCGCTCAAAAAAAGCCCGTTCCAGTCGGCGGAGAGGTTCGTCCATGAGTATGAACTATACCGTGTAAATAAACTTCATATTGCTTGCTATTGCGCCCGGTGGGTCTGTGACCTGCCGGGCGCTTTTTGTCGTTTCCTGCGGTCGGGCTGGCTGGCCGTTGATTTTCTCAAATTTTCTTCAAAAAGGAGGCGCTTAGCGGGCAGAACACGCTCTCGCAGGATTGGTAGTAGCGGAAAGGGAGAGAACCACCTGATCCCCCCACGGAAAGGGGGTGAAACTGATGGAATCTAACCCTCGCGACTATGGCGAGCAATGCCGGTTCGATGCTTTTTGCAAGAAGGTATTGCGAAACGAGGCCAGAGCCTACCTGCGGAACATGAAACGCCAAAGAGAGCGTGAAGCCTTCTTTAGCGACTTGTCCCAGGCGGAACTGGACAAGCTCTGCGTCGTGGATCGTTACCCCAGCGACAGCATTGTGTTCTCGTCGCATGGTTACGATCTACATATCGACAACGAGCTTGTAGCCGAGGCTTTCTCCGCATTGCCGCAGATGGAGCAGAGCATTTTGATTTTGCACTGCACTCTGGACCTGGCAGACGGTGAGATCGGCAATCTCGTTGGGATGTCCCGGAGCGCCGTTCAGCGGCACCGGACGAAGGCGCTGCAGGAGCTGTGCGAAGCATTGTCGGCGCTGATGCCGAAAGGAGGCTGAGGAAGATGACAGAGCCCATCCACAAGGGAAAGGACCTGCCGCCCGTTTGGGTGATCCATGCGGCCTCCGGCGGTGACAGCGAGGCCATGGAGCAAGTGCTGCGGTACTACGACGACTATATGAGCCGCCTGTGTACCCGTACGCTCTATGACAAGGATGGAACGCCTCATGTGTGCGTGGATACCCACATGAAACGCTGTCTGGAAACCCGACTGATTCGGGCTGTCGTTCGGAAATAACTGCACCAGCCCAAGTGTCGGCGGACGGTTTCCCCTTTCTGCGTCCGTCGACAACTTGGGCTGGATTCATTTTTCGATGCAAGAGGAAAGGATGACAATCTATGAAAGAGAAGCCTGCTCCCCCAGATATCCCGAAGCAACGTCAAGTACAACTTGAAAAAATGACCTATCGCTTCGGTAACAGGGCGTTTATCGTAGAGTCTGTTTTCAAAGAGGAAAGCCCGGATACCTTGGGCAACATTCTTCTTCGATTGATGAAGGCCGAACATGAGAAACTGTAAACTCTACATACCCGGCTGACACGGGCAGAGGGCGGCGGTATAATTGTATTGGGAATACAAGATATGCACTGTTCGGCTGTCCGGAAAGGAGGACTTATGAGACAGTCGAATTACAAAAAATCCCGTGACACGACCGCTTTCCTCTATGAGCGGCTTTCTCGTGACGATAATCTGGAGGGTGAGAGTTACAGCATCGGCAACCAGAAAAAGCTGCTGACCAAAGTAGCAAAGGAGAAAGGCTACACCAACCTGGTCCATTTCCTGGATGACGGTATTTCCGGTGTCACGATGGACCGCCCTGGTTTCGTGGAGCTGATCCGGCAGCTTGAACAGGGACGGGCCGCCGCGGTATTTGTCAAAGATTATTGTGCGATAATAGGACTAAATCAGAAAGACCTTGAAAATCAAGGCATTCTGGCTTAGTCCCTTCTTTTTTTGACCGAAAACAAAGGACTTTCACAATAATCAAGCAAGCCGGAGGGTGCTGCTGCACACTTCCGGCAGAAGGAGGATATAGTGGGTGCTATCAAAGTCTTCTTGAAGGAGGTTGTGCTTCCGATCACGCTTGCGTTCTGCCTTGCGTCATTTCTCAAGCCGATCTATATGCCTGACGGCGTATGCGACTACTTCCTTATGTGGATCTGCGTTGGATTACCGTTCGGCATCCGGAGGATGTGCCTCTGGCTCGTTCCCAGCGGTTACGGTATCTCCGGCTCAGTCGGCATCTTCGCATTGAACTTAATCATAGGTGGTCTTATCGGAGGACTTGCCTTCTTCATCGGGCTGCTGCTCGGTGTCATTCATACCATCCGAGAAATCATCTGAACTACATCGTAAACGAAGAGGGTTTGTTTCTTCTCCAATTTGGAGTAAGAAGCAAACCCTCTTTTTTTGTTGCCCAAAAGCCGCAATATTTGCTGGCGATGCGGCGAAAGAAAGGAGTTTTTAAGCATGAAACGCATGACAGCCGGTGATCTGCAAGCACTGGAATGGCTGATGCAGACCACACCCGGCTTTGAGCATTTTGACAGCGGCGCGGATGGCATTCTCCCTGAGTGCCGAAGCTGCCGCTTTCACCGTCCTCACTGGAAATATCAGTCCTGCGTGTTTGCGGAGTGTCCCTACTGCTGCAATCCCGTTTCTACACTCAAAAATCAAAGTGGCACATCTGATGCCGGAAAGGAAGCCAGTCATGGATAACAAAATCGAAGTCTTCAAGAATGAACAGTTCGGTGAGGTGAGGACGATCCTCGACGGAGAAACACTTCTGTTCTGCGGCTCAGATGTTGCAAGAGCATTGGGATATGCCAGACCCGGCAAGGCAATTATTGACCATTGCAAGGGTGTCCTAAAACGGGACACCCTTACGAGCGGCGGTACGCAGTCCCTTTCCTACATTACGGAGGGTGATGTTTACAGGCTAATTGTCCATAGCAAACTCCCCTCGGCGGAAAGATTTGAACACTGGCTGTTCGATGAGGTTGTTCCCATGATCCGCAAGACCGGCTGCTACATGACGGAATCCCTGCTGGACCGCATTCAGAAGGAACCGGCGGTCATCATAGAGCTTGCGCAGACCTTGCTCAAGGAAACGAATCGCGCCAATGCCCTTGAAGCGGAGCTGGGCATCGCAAGACCGAAAGCCGATTACTTTGACGCCTTCGTCAATCCAGATGACTGCACCAACATTCGCACCACGGCGAAGGAACTGAAAATCCCGGAGCGCAAGTTCGTCAAATTCCTGCTTAACGAAGGGTATCTGTTCCGCTCTCCCTCCGGTCAGCTTCTTCCCTACAACAAGAAGAGCAACGAAGGACTCTTCATCGTCCGGGATTTCGTGACCTTCCGCTATACCGGCTCTCAGACCTACTTCACCCCGAAGGGCAAGAACGTCATCCGCATCCGCTACTTTGGAATCTGCGGCGTTGAAGTATCTACGGAAATGGCAGGGTGATCATGTGTCAGTCTATCGCGTCAATAAAACCCGTGACTTCACGGTCATGGGCAATACCCACCTGAGAGATAAGAACCTCTCCCTCAAAGCAGTCGGTCTTCTCTCAAAGATGCTGTCCTTCAACGACGGCTGGCAGTTCTCCACCCGTGGTCTTGCGGCACTCTGCAAGGAAGGTCCCGACGCCATACTTTCGGCACTCAAGGAGCTTGAGGAAAACGGCTACCTTGTCCGTCACCGTGGCAGAGATGATAAGGGCAGAATGGTCAGCACGGAGTTCGACATCTATGAGATGCCGCAAGCCGGTTTGCCACACAGGGACAATCCACACAGGGAAAATCCCGATGTGGAGAATCCCCATAGGGAAAATCCCGCACAAAGAAATACTATCCAAGTAATTACTCAAGAAAGAAATACTCTCTCAAAGAACTATCAATCCATCAATCTTGATGGGATGGACAGGATGGATGAGCGAAGCGAGTATGAAGAGATTATCAAAGAGAATCTTGACTACAACATTCTCTGTCTGGATCCAAAGTTCGATAAAGACCGCTTCCGTGAGATCATGGACATCATGCTGGATGCCGTCTGTTCCACTGCGCCGACCATCCGCATCAACGGCGAGGATATGCCGCAGCAAGTGGTTAAGTCCCGCTTTCTCAAGCTGAATAGCAGCCACATTGAGTACGTTCTGGACGCAATGAACAAGAATCCGTCAGACATCCGTAATATCCGGGCGTACCTGTTGACCGCTCTGTATAACGCCTCTCTGACGATAGACAATTATTACTCTGCGCTTGTCAACCATGATTTCTACGGGCAGGACAGGTCGGCAGGGTCAAAGAAGCCGAAGACCTACGATTATAGCCTTTGTGAAGACACTCTTTAATGAATACCATCGTGAGCATTGCTCGGAAAGGAGGACAGCTCGAATGAAAATCATCTATCGCCGGATTGTGCCGCCTTAGCTTCGGCAGCAGTCCCAATAATCATTCCAAGGAAAGGAGGTAAACGCCGCAATGCAGGATGAAGTCAACACCAAAGTTGTTGCAATCATGATCAAGGGCGGAAAAATCTCAGCCGAGGTGCTGAAAAAGGCGCTGGACAAGTTCGTTCAGGAGATCGAGAAGGCGCAGAAGCAGATGCAGCAGCCTAAAACCTATCGCGGCAAGCAGTCCATCAAGCATCTGATGAGCCAGAACGCCGCCATCTCCAACATCGAAGTGACGGACGGTAACATCAAGTCCTTTGAGCGAACAGCCAGCAAATACGGTCTGGACTTTGCGCTCAAGAAGGACGTTTCCGTTGAGCCGCCCAGCTATCTTGTCTTCTTCAAGGGACGGGACGTTGATGTAATGACCGCCGCCTTCAAGGAGTTCTCCGCCAAGACGGTCAAGCAGAAGGAACAGCCGTCCATCCGGCACAAGCTGGATCAGGAGAAAGCCCAGAGCAAGGCGCAGCACAAGGAGAAAGTCAAGGTCAAGACCAAGGATCGGGGTGTGGAGCTGTGAACAAACCCGATGTGAAGAAGCTCATTCTTCTGAACCTTCCGTATGTCTTCGCCTTCTACTTTGCGGATAAGATTGCCGCCGTGTTCCGACTTGCACCCGGCACGGCGTTCATCGACAGGCTGACAAACGGCTTTGCCGTGTTCGGCACTGCCTTTGCAAATCCGCTGCCCAGCTTTTATCCCGTTGATCTGCTCATCGGTCTGATTGCCGGTGCGCTGCTCAAGCTGGCGGTCTACGTCAAAGGCAAGAATCGTAAGAAGTTCCGGCAGGGCGAAGAATACGGATCTGCCCGATGGGGCAAGCCGGATGACATCAAGCCGTACATGGACCCGGAGTTCTCCAACAACGTCATTCTGACGCAGACGGAGTACCTGACGATGAACAGCCGCCCGAAGCAGCCGAAATACGCCCGCAACAAAAATATCCTTGTCATCGGCGGTTCCGGCTCAGGCAAGACGCGCTTTTTCGTGAAGCCAAATCTGATGCAGATGCACAGCAGCTACGTCGTGACTGACCCGAAGGGTACGGTACTGGTGGAGTGCGGCAAGATGCTCGAAAAGGGCGGCTATGTCATCAAGTCGCTGAACACCATCAATTTCAAGAAATCCATGCACTACAACCCTTTTAGCTACATCCGCAGCGAGAAGGACATCCTCAAGCTGGTCAATACGATCATCGTCAACACGAAGGGAGATGGCGATAAATCCGGCGAAGATTTTTGGGTGAAGGCGGAAAAGCTGTACTATACAGCCCTCATCGGTTACATCTGGTACGAGGCACCCGACCACGAGAAAAACTTTACTACCCTGCTCGAAATGATCAATGCCTCGGAAGCCAGAGAGGACGATGAGACCTTCAAGAACCCCGTGGATGTCATGTTCGATGAGCTGGAAGCCCGCGACCCTGACCACTTTGCGGTCAAGCAATACCGCAAATACAAGCTGGCGGCGGGCAAAACTGCGAAGTCGATTTTGATTTCCTGCGGTGCAAGGCTTGCGCCCTTCGACATCGCAGAGCTGCGGGAACTGATGAGCTACGATGAGATGGAGCTGGACACAATCGGAGACCGGAAGACGGCGCTGTTCGTCATCATTTCCGATACCGATGACACCTTCAATTTCGTCGTGGCAATCATGTACTCCCAGCTTTTCAACCTTCTCTGCGACAAAGCAGATGACGTTTACAACGGACGGCTTCCCGTCCATGTGCGCTGTCTGCTGGATGAGTTTGCGAACATCGGTCAAATCCCGAAGTTTGATAAGCTCATCGCCACCATCCGAAGCCGGGAAATCTCGGCGTCAATCATCTTGCAGTCCCAGTCTCAGCTCAAGACCATCTACAAGGATGCGGCGGACACCATCACGGGCAACTGTGACTGCACCCTTTTCCTCGGCGGAAAAGAAAAATCGACCCTCAAGGAAATCAGCGAGGTGCTGGGCAAGGAGACAATCGACCTTTACAACACCTCGGAAACCCGTTCCAACAACAACTCCTACGGCTTGAATTATCAGAAAACCGGCAAAGAACTAATGTCTCAGGATGAGATCGCTGTCATGGACGGAGCCAAGTGTATTTTGCAGCTTCGCGGCGTGAGACCTTTTCTCAGTAACAAATACGACATCACGAAGCATCCCAAATACCGGCAGCTCTCCGACTATAACAAGCGGAACGCCTTTGACATCGAGAAGTACCGGCAGCACAAGCTGGTAGTCAAGCCCGATGACACATTCGACCTCTATGATATGGGCGAGGTCGAAGCGGATTAAAGCCCCGTCGCTGCACTGCGCAGTGGGTAAAGCCTGATGGCTCCCAAAGCAGAACAGCGACGGGGCTTCTTTTTTTATGCCCATTTTCAAAAATACACACTCAACTTTCATCGATTCAAGGAGGAAAATCTATGGCTTTCATCAATCAGGCTGTCACGGTTCTTCAGACGCTCGTTATCGCCCTCGGTGCCGGTCTCGCAGTGTGGGGTGTTGTCAACCTCATGGAAGGCTACGGCAACGACAACCCCGGCGCCAAGTCTCAGGGCATCAAGCAGCTCATGGCTGGCGGCGGTGTGGTGCTGATCGGCACGACCCTCATCCCTCTGCTCTCCGGTCTGTTCGGTTAATCCGGCAGCCGCGCAGAAGTAACCATCGGGGCGGGTGCTGGAAAAGGCACTCGCCCTTCACAATTCACCAACGATTTAAGGAGGAAATTCAAGTATGGCATTTATCAATCAGGCAGTTACGGTTCTCCAGACGCTTGTTATCGCCCTCGGCGCAGGTCTTGCGGTGTGGGGTGTTGTCAACCTCATGGAAGGCTACGGCAACGACAACCCCGGCGCTAAGTCTCAGGGCATCAAGCAGCTCATGGCTGGCGGCGGTGTGGTGCTGATCGGCACGACCCTCATCCCCCTGCTCTCCGGTTTGTTCGGCTAATCCACGGCAAGCCCAGCTTAACCGAAGGGTGGTGAAATATTGGGCAGCATTTTAGAAAAGATCGAACAAGCTCTCAAGGATATGCTGATCGGATGGATCGAGAGCAACCTGACCAATATGTTCACCGATGTCAACGAGAAGGTAGGAACGATTGCCGCCGAAGTTGGGCAAACACCGTCCGGCTGGAACGGCGGCGTGTACCAGATGATCCGGGGACTATCCGAAAACGTGATAGTCCCCATCGCTGGTATCATCATCACCTTCGTTTTGTGCTACGAGCTGATTTCCATGATCACCGAGAAAAACAACCTTCACGACATGGACACATGGATGTTCTTCAAGTGGTTTTTCAAGGCGGCTGTGGCGATCTACCTCGTGACGCATACGTTTGACATCGTGATGGCAGTATTCGACATCGGGCAGAACGTGGTTTCCGGTGCAGCCGGAGTCATCCACGGCAACACCAGTATTGATATTGATTCGACGATTGCGCAGATGCGTACTGGCATGGAGAACATGGGCGTCGGAGAACTGCTCGGACTGTCGATAGAAACGCTTCTGATCAGCTTGTGCCTTAAAATCATGGCGATCCTCATTACGGTCATTCTCTACGGGCGCATGATTGAGATTTACTGCACCGTGAGCATCGCGCCTATTCCCATCGCAACCATGAGCAACCGCGAATGGGGCAGCATCGGCACGAACTATCTGAAAGGCTTGTTCGCTCTGGCATTTCAGGGATTTCTCATCATGGTCTGCGTCGGCATCTATGCGGTGCTGATCAACGGCATGATCATCGCAGACAACATTCATTCGGCTCTGTTCTCTGTGGCAGCGTACACGGTTATTCTGTGCTTCTCGCTGTTCAAGACCGGAAGCCTCGCAAAATCCATTTTCCATGCGCACTAAGGAGGTCGGCAGCATGAAGAAGTACAGCATCATCTACGCCGATCCCCCTTGGGCGTATCGGACTTACTCCAAGAAGGGACAGGGACGGTCGGCGGAAAGCCACTACCCGACAATGTGCATTGAAGACATCAAGGCACTTCCGGTCGGTGAGCTTGCCGCTAAAGACTGCACTCTGTTTCTCTGGATCACGTTCCCGTGCCTCTGTGAAGCACTCGAAGTGCTGACGGCATGGGGCTTTTCCTATAAGACCGTGGCTTTTGTATGGGTGAAGCAAAACCGCAAGAACGATGACCTCTTCACCGGCATGGGGTATTGGACAAGGGCAAACGCGGAAATCTGCATCCTTGCCACGAAGGGACACCCGAAGCGAGTTGACGCCGGTGTGCGTCAGGTCATCCTCAGCCACATCGAAGAGCATTCCAAAAAGCCGGATGAAGCGCGGGAGCGCATTGTTCGGCTCATGGGAGACCTTCCCCGCGTAGAGCTTTTTGCCCGTCAGTCTCCCGAAGGCTGGGACGTTTGGGGCAACGAGGTCGAATGCACGGCACATCTTCCAATGGAGGAAACACCATGCTGCGGCTAAGACCTATCTCTCTTCGAGACGCCAACGAGTATGTCCGGAAGTATCACCGGCATCACAAGCCGGTTGCCGGTCACAAGTTTTCCATCGGCTGTGAAGCAGACGGTGAGCTGGTCGGCGTAATCATCGCTGGGCGTCCCGTCAGCCGGTATCTGGATGACGGCTTCACATTGGAGGTTACAAGGCTATGCACCAACGGGGCGAAGAACGCTTGCAGCTTTCTCTACGGCGCGGCGGCAAGAGCTGCTGCGGCTATGGGCTATAAGCGCATCATCACCTACACGCTGGAAAGCGAAAACGGTGCAAGCCTTCGGGCTTCCGGCTGGATTTGTCAAGGCAAAGCGGGTGGGCTTCGCTGGACAGGCAAGCGTCAGCCGAAGGAGGATCAATATCCCGCACAAATGAAGCTGCGCTACGAAAAGCAGCTTAGAAAGGAGGAAACAGTCAATGGCATTTGTTCCGGTCCCGAAGGATCTTAACCGCGTCAAAACGAAGGTCATGTTCAACCTGACCAAGCGGCAGCTCATTTGTTTTTCCGTCGCTGCGGCAGTCGGCGTCCCGATCTTCTTTCTGGCGAAGGCACATCTCGACTTGTCTACGGCGGCAATGCTGATGGTGGTCATCATGCTCCCGTTCATCTTCTTCGCGCTTTACGAGAAGGACGGACAGCCCGCCGAAAAGTATCTGTACCACATCGTACAGTCCATGTTCATCCGCGACAAGGTTCGTCCCTATCGCACAAACAATCTCTACGCTGAGATTCAGCAGAAAATCAAAGAACAGGAGGAATTGCAGCTTGAACAACAGCACAGCAAAGGCAAAGCCTAAGATGACCGTCAAAAACGGCATCGTTTACGGCGATGCCCTTTCCGCTCAGGAAAAGAAGCGGCTCGTCATGCAGAAGAAAAAGGACAGGAAGGCAAAGAAAGTCCGCAAGTCCGCCCAGCAGACCATTCCCTATGTGGAGATGAGCCGCGACGGTATCTGTAAGGTGAACAGCCGCCTCTACACGAAGTCCATCGCCTTTGAGGACATCAACTACCAGCTTGCGCAGAACGAGGACAAAACTGCCATCTTTGAGAACTGGTGCGACTTTCTGAACTACTTCGACAGCTCGATCTTCGTCCAGCTCTCCTTTATCAATCAGAAGGCAAGTCTCAATGAGTTCCGCAAGCGCATCAACATTCCGGCACAGGAGGACGCCTTCAACGACATCCGCTCCGAGTATTCCGGTATGCTGCAAAACCAGCTCACCAAGGGCAACAACGGGCTGATCAAGAAGAAGTACATCACCTTCGGCATTGAGGCGGACTCCCTCCGCACGGCAAAGCCGAAGCTCGAACGCATTGAAACCGACATCCTCAACAACTTCAAAACTCTCGGCGTGAAAACCGAGCCGCTGTCCGGCTACGAACGGCTGAAAGTGCTTCATGATGTGTTCAATATGGACACCAATGAGCCGTTCCACTTTTCCTTCGATATGGTTGCCCGGACAGGGCTTTCCAGCAAGGACTTCATCGCGCCCACTTCCTTTGACTTCCGTGAAGGCAAGTGCTTCAAGATGGGCAGAACCATCGGTGCGGTGAGCTTCCTGCAAATCCTCGCGCCGGAACTCAATGACCGTATGCTTGCCGACTTCCTTGAGATGGACAGCAACATCACGGTCAATTTTCATATCCGGACGATTGACCAGGCGAAGGCAATCAAGAGCATCAAGTCGAAGATCACCGACCTCGACAAGATGAAGATTGAAGAGCAGAAAAAGGCGGTCCGCTCCGGCTACGATATGGACATCATCCCGTCCGATCTCGCCACCTTTGGCGGTGAGGCGAAGCGTCTGTTGCAGGATCTCCAGACCCGCAATGAGAGACTGTTCCTCGTGACCATCCTCATCATGAACACGGCAACCAACCGCCAGAAGCTCGAAAACGCGGTCTTTCAGACCGCCGCCATCGCTCAGAAGTACAACTGTGCGCTCAAGCGTCTTGACTTCCAGCAGGAAGAGGGGCTGATGTCCTCTCTGCCTATCGGCATCAATCAGGTGGAGATCGAACGCGGACTGACCACTTCCAGCACAGCGGTTTTCGTGCCGTTCACCACGCAGGAGCTTTTTCAGGGCGGCGAAGCTCTCTACTACGGGCTGAATGCGCTGTCCAACAACATGATCATGGTTGACCGCAAGCAGCTCAAAAACCCCAACGGACTGATCTTGGGTACGCCCGGTTCCGGTAAGTCCTTCTCCGCAAAGCGTGAAATGACGAACGCCTTCCTCATCACGGAGGATGACATCATCGTCTGCGACCCCGAAGCCGAGTATTTTCCCCTCGTGCAGAAGCTCGGTGGTCAGGTCATCCGCATTTCGCCGGTCAGCACGGATTACATCAATCCGCTGGACATCAACACGAACTACTCCGAAGAGGAAAACCCGCTGACGCTGAAATCCGACTTCATCCTCTCCATGTGTGAGCTGATTGTCGGCGGCAAGGACGGCTTGCAGCCGGTGGAGAAAACCATCATCGACCGCAGCGTCCGCATGGTCTATCAGGAGTTTCTTGCAGACCCCAAGCCGGAGAAAATGCCGATCCTCGAAGACCTCTACAACATTCTGAGAAATCAGAAGGAGCCGGAGGCACAGCGCATCGCAACTGCCCTTGAAATCTATGTTCACGGCTCTCTGAACGTCTTCAATCACAGAACGAATGTGGATGTCAACAACCGCTTCGTCTGCTATGACATCCGCGAACTCGGCAAGCAGCTCAAAAAGCTCGGTATGCTGATCGTGCAGGATCAGGTGTGGAACAGAGTTACCATCAACCGCGCCCAGCACAAGGCAACGCGCTACTACATGGACGAGTTCCACCTTTTGCTGAAAGAGGAACAGACCGCCGCGTACAGCGTTGAAATCTGGAAGCGTTTCAGAAAATGGGGCGGCATCCCGACCGGAATCACGCAGAACGTCAAGGATCTGCTTGCGTCCCGCGAGGTGGAGAACATCTTTGAAAACTCGGATTTTGTCTACCTTCTGAATCAGGCGTCCGGAGACCGGCAGATTCTCTCGAAGGCGCTGAACATCTCGCCCAGCCAGCAGAACTACATCACCAATTCCAATGCCGGTGAGGGGCTGATCTTCTACGGCTCAACCATCGTTCCCTTCAAGGACGATTTCCCGAAGGACACCCAGCTCTACCGCATCATGACCACCCGCTTAGAAGAAACCGTACAGAACTGATAGGAGGATTTTTGAATATGACCAACAAGATGATTACCATTCCCTATGCGGACGCTATCGAATACGGAGAGAACACCTCCGCGCTGTTTAAGGCTCTGTGGGAGCTGACCGATCTGATCCGACTGGAAAGCGACCTCAAGAAGCATCACCGCGCCTACCTCCATGTGAGGGAGGACATCGACGAAAAGGTCAAGGAAGCGCGTCAGATTATGACCAAAGTAGCCGTGGATATGATCGGCTTTTACTTCAATGTTGATGTTTCTGAGTGCAGCAACAACGATGAGAATACCCCTTTCGCTGACGCGGGTGATGATGAAACCGTTTCTATCCCCAAGGGCGAGTATGAGCTGATGATCGACGATCTGCTCACGATGTCCGAAATCATTCAGTGCGTCGCAGATATGCGCACGCAGGATATGAGGGCAATCCGTGAGTTCGGCAAGTTCGTCCCCGCCTTTGCCGCCTTTGAAAAGAACCGCCTGAGCCTCTATCGTGAGGCGGCGAAGGAAGCAGAGGAAATCTTCGACCGTTGGGCGGACGAGATTGACGATCTCGATGAGGACTTCATGGAAGATGAGGACTATGAGCCGGGCGAGTATTACTCCGACTGATGCCCATTGAAATGTTGTCGGGTTTTACAGCCAACATTTCAATGGAAACACAAATCCAACAGAACAGGAGGTACACCACCATACAACTTGACATCATTCATACCGGCGATTGCCTTGAAATCCTGAAAGCCCTGCCCGATGACAGCGTTCATTGCTGTGTGACGTCCCCTCCGTACTACGCGCTCCGTGATTACGGTATGGAGGCTCAGATCGGCAGAGAGACAACGCCGAAGGAATATATCTCGCGCCTGACGGAAGTGTTTACCGAAGTCAGGCGCGTTTTGCGTCCGGATGGAACGCTCTGGCTGAACATCTCGGACACCTACGCCGGGAAAGGCAATCAGGGTGATTTTATTGACCCGAAGAACCCCTACGGCAGAAACGGTCAGGCTGTGGCTCTCAACAACAAGGTTGAGGGCTGCAAGCCGAAGGACATGATCGGTATTCCGTGGATGCTGGCTTTTGCCCTCCGCGATACCGGCTGGTATCTGCGCAACGACATCATCTGGATGAAGGATAACCCCATGCCGGAGAGCGTGAAAGACCGCCTATCCCGCTGCTATGAGCATATCTTTCTGTTCTCCAAGTCCAAGAAGTATTTCTTTGACTACAAGGCAATCTCCGAGCCGATTGCCCCCGCAACGGCAGAACGCCTCAAGCGCGGCATGAAGGGCGGAAACAAATACGGCAAGCCCGTTCCCGGTCAGCCTCAGCCGCAGTCCATCAACCGCCCGCGTGAGCATGGCGCGATCAAGGACGCAGACATCAATCCGGTCCGCAACAAGCGCGATGTCTGGAAGATCAACACCGTCCCCTTCAAGGGCGGTCACTATGCCGCCTACCCTCCAAAGCTGGTTGAAACCTGTCTTCTCGCCGGTTGTCCAGAAGGCGGCATTGTGCTTGACCCGTTCATGGGAAGCGGCACAACCGGCATGGTTGCCTCACAGATGGGGCGTCATTTCGTGGGCATAGAGCTGAACCCTGAATACACCGAGCTTGCCTACAAGCGGATTGGAGGTGAAATCTGATGTCCAAGGAACCGGAACTTAAAGCCCGTGACAAGGTAGTCGTGCGGATGAAGCGGGAAGGTGCGGTTGAAGAAAACCTGACGGCTGGCACCGAGCAGCGTGTGTCAAAACGTCCGGAAGATGTGGAGCTGGTGAAGTCCGGTGAGACAGTCGAGCCTTCCGAAGCTCTTTCCCCAGAGGAACAGAAAAAGGTGCAGATGCGCCGTCAGCAGCGTCAGTTTCAGGCGGAACACGCCGAGGATAACGACACACAGCCGCCCTCGGAAACGTCCGTCACAGAAGAGAAAAGGGCAGAAAATCCACCCCAGAATGTACCCGAACCGCTGCCCTTATCGGAAACGCCGTTCAAGCCTCCAACCTTAGAGCAGCACGGTGTTTCTTCTCATACCGGCACGGTGATTGCCGAAACGGTTGTCACGCACAAGCTGCGCAAGACCTCTGCGGTTGAAGCCGTTGACGCGGATGCTGTTCTCTCCCAAGCGGCGGAGACTGCCTCCGCAAAGCCGATCATCGACGATGCCGTCCCGCCCACAAAGCGGATGCAGAAGCTCGAAAGAAAGTCAGAAAAGGCGCATGAGCGTCTGGACGCTGCCCGCGAGAAGCTGCCCACGCACAAGGTTCTCAAGAAGGAGCGCGTTTTTGATGAAGAGACCGGCAAGAGCAAAACCCGCCTTCATTTTGAGGATGAGCTGAAAAAGCCAAAGGGCAAAGGCAAGCTGCAATTTGAAGCAGAGAATAACGTCCGCAAGGTCGGTGACACCCTCGCTTCCGGCATTCACGGCAAAATCCATGAGGTCGAACAGGAAAACACGGCGGTTGAGGCGGCGCATAAAACAGAGATTGTCGCCGAGACCGCCGCAAGGCATTTCAGTCATCACAGAGAAAAAAGCGTCAACAAGCCCTATGAGAAGGTCTCCAAGCTGGAACACAAGGCGGATGCCGCTGATGCAAAGCTCCAATATGAGAGAAATCAGCAGGAGCATCCTGAGATGAAGAAGCAGAACATGAACAAGCACTACCAGAAGCAGAGCATCAAGAAGGAATATGCCGCCGCTCGAAATGCCGGGTCTCAGACCGCCGGGACTGCCACAAAGAATACCGGCAAGAAGCTCGGTGAGAAGGCGTCCGACAAGATCAAGGAGTTTTTTGAGAAAAACAAGAAGGTCTTCATCTGGATCGGCGTCGGAATTGCCCTTCTCGTTTTGCTCGGTGCCGGAATCAGCTCGTGTTCGATGCTCACCTCTACCGGCTCGTCGGTGATCGCTTCCTCCTATCTCAGCGAGGATGATGCGATGCTGGGCGCAGAAGCGCAGTATTGCCAGATGGAGCAGGAGCTGCAACGCTATCTCGACACCTACGAAAGCACTCACAACTACGATGAATACCACTTCGATCTGGACGATATTGAGCATGACCCGTATGTGCTGATCTCCATTCTCTCGGCTCTCCATGAGGGCGAGTTCACGCTGGACGAGGTGCAGGGTACGCTCCAAATGCTGTTTGAAAAGCAGTACATCCTCACCGAAGAGGTCATCGTCGAAACCAGATACCGCACAGAGACCGACACATGGACGGACGCGGACGGCAACACGCACACGGAAACCTACCGCGTCCCGTATGACTACTACATCTGCAACGTGAAGCTCGAAAACTTCAATCTCTCCCATGTCCCGGTCTACATCATGTCTCAGGAACAGCTTTCCATGTACGCAACGTATATGTCGGTGCTGGGCAACCGTGAGGATCTGTTCGGTGACTCTCCCTATGTGGACAAGTACATCACAAATCCTCCCGCCGACTACGATGTCAACCCGGAATACTTGAACGACGAGAAGTTTGCGACACTGATCACTGAGGCGGAAAAGTATCTCGGTTATCCGTATGTGTGGGGCGGCTCCAATCCCGACACATCCTTTGACTGCTCCGGCTTTGTCAGCTATGTTCTCACGAACAGCGGTCTTGTGAATACCGGGCGGCTGGGCGCACAAGGACTTTACAACGTCTGTGCGCCGGTTTCAAAGGCAAATGCACAGCCCGGTGATCTCATCTTCTTCGTCGGGACGTATGACACCCCCGGTGTGTCTCACGTCGGCATTTACGTCGGTGATGGGGTCATGATCCACTGCGGCGATCCCATTCAGTACACATCCATCAATTCTTCCTACTGGCAGTCTCATTTCTATGCCTTCGGAAGACCCGCTTATTAAGAGAAAGGAGTTTTGCATGAATCCCAAGTACCAGAAAGTCCTCTCCGACATCGAGAAGGCTGAGAAGAAAAAGTCCGAAATCGAAGGGCAGCTCAAGGAGCTGTACGACAAGAAGACGGAGCTGGAAAACCTTGAAATTATCAATACCGTGCGCTCTATGGTGATGGACAAGGATCAGATTATGGCGTTCCTGTCTTCCATGAAGGGCGGCACCAAGCCCGCTGAAAATACGGAGGTAATCGACAATGCGTAAGAAGTTTCGTTTTCTGACCATCCTTGCGGTCTGCGTCATGGTTCTGTCCTGCTTCTCTGTCACGGCGTTTGCCTACGCCGATGATACCGAGCAGAACCTTCCCGTTACGGAGGCAACTCAGCCCGAACAGCAGCCCGCAGTCACTCCCACGCCGGAAAAGCCGAAGGGTGAGCCGATTGACGATGAGGGCAACGCCTACACCCGCGACTTGCTCTATGATAAGGCAACCAACAAGCAGTTCATCACCATCCAGACGAAAAGCGGCAACACCTTCTTCATTGTCATCGACTATGATGCGCCCATCAACGAGGATGAGGAACAGTATCAGACGTACTTCCTGAACATGGTCGATGAAAGCGATCTGCTTGCGCTGCTGGATGAAGATACTGCGGCGGCTCTGACTACCTGTAATTGCAAAGAGAAATGCGCTGCCGGTCAGGTCAACACAGACTGCCCGGTCTGCAAGACCAACATGAGCGAATGCACCGGCACAGCCCCCGTTACACCTGAGCCGGATAAGGATGCAGAAACCGATGCTCCCGCCCCTAAACCCGAAAAGAAGTCCAACATCGGCATGATCCTCGTCATCTTCGTTCTTGCCGGTGCTGCGGGTGCAGCTTATTACTACATCAAGTTCGTCAAGGGCAGAAAGCCCAAGGATGAAGATATGGACTTCTTCGACGATGAAGGCTACGAGGAAGAGCCGTACATCAACGAGGATGAAGAGCCGCAGATTGCGGAGGATGCTGAAACGGATGGTGATGAAGATTGATCTTAGTCATTGCTGAAAAGCCCAGCGTTGCCCAGTCCATCGCAAAGGTGCTGGGCGCGACGTCCCGAAAGGACGGCTATATGGAGGGCGGCAATTACATCGTTTCGTGGTGCTTCGGTCATCTGGTGGAGCTGGCAGACGCCAGCTCCTACGATGAGCGGTATGCCAAGTGGCGGTATGACGATCTGCCCATTGTTCCGGAAAGCTGGATGTTTGAGGTCACGAAGGACAAAGCACAGCAGTTCAAGGTGCTGTCCGCTCTCATGAAGGACAAGCGCGTCACCGAGCTGGTCTGCGCAACCGATGCAGGACGCGAGGGTGAGCTGATCTTCCGGCTGGTCTACAACAAAGCCGGATGCACCAAGCCCTTCAAGCGTCTGTGGATCAGCTCGTTGGAGGACTCCGCCATCCGCGAAGGCTTCAATCATCTCCGGGACGGTAAGGAATATGACCGCCTCTATGAAGCGGCACTCAGCCGCTCGAAGGCAGACTGGATTGTCGGCATCAACGGCACCCGCCTGTTTACCACGCTCTATCACAAGAAGCTGGTGGTCGGGCGCGTCCAGACGCCGACCCTTGCAATGCTGGTGGAGCGTGACGGGAAAATCTCCACATTCCAGAAGGAGAAGTATTTCAACGTCCATGTCGGCAAGGGCGATCTGACCGCCGATCTGGAAAAGGTCAAAACCGAAGAGGAAGCAAAAAGAATTGCGGCGGCTTGCGAGAAAAAGCAAGCCGTCGTTTCTTCTCTCAAGCGGGAGACGAAAACCGTCAATCCTCCGAAGCTCTATGATCTGACCACCTTGCAGCGCGAGGCTAACCGCTACTACGGCTTCACCGCCCAGCAGACGCTCGATCTCGTACAAACACTCTACGAAAAGAAGCTCCTGACCTATCCGCGCACGGACAGTCAGTTTATTACGGATGATATGGAGGACACCGCCCGTCAGGTCATTTCTATTGTCTGCCGCCAGCTTCCGCTTTTCTTCGACGTTTCGGTTACTCCGGACATTGCCCGCGTAACCGACAACAGCAAGGTCACAGATCACCACGCTATTCTCCCCACCGTCCAGCTCGAAAAGCAGGATGTTTCGGCGCTCCCTCAGTCAGAGCAGAAAATCCTCAATCTTGTTGGGATGCGCCTTCTGTGTGCGACCGGTGAGAAGCACACCTACGCAGAAACGCAAATCACGCTCTCCTGCGAGAGCTACGAGTTCAAAACCAAGGGGAAGACCGTCGTTCAAAACGGATGGAAAGCCATCGAAGAGCTGTTCAAGTCCTCCCTCAAGACGAAGGAAAAGGACGATCCCATGAAGTCCCTGCCCGAAGTCCATGAGGGCGATGTTCTGGATGGTATGTCCGCCAGCGTCACCGAACACTTCACGACGCCCCCAAAGCAGTACACGGAAGACACGCTCCTGTCTGCGATGGAGACTGCCGGAAACGATCAGTTCGACGATGACACCGAAAAGAAAGGTCTCGGCACACCCGCAACCCGCGCCGGGATCATTGAAAAACTGGTGAAATCCGGCTTTGCAGAGCGTAAAGGCAAATCCCTCATTCCCACGAAGGACGGCTGCAACCTTGTCTGCGTCCTGCCGGAACAGATCACTTCTCCCGCAATGACGGCGGAATGGGAAAACACGCTCATGGAGATTGAACGCGGCAAGGCAGATGCGGACGCTTTCCTAAGCGGCATTGTCCGGATGACCGGCGATCTCGTGAAAGCCTATCCGTTTCTCTCCGATGCCGAAGCCCAGCGTTTCGGCACGGGCAAGGAGGAAATCGGCAAATGCCCCCGCTGCGGCTCTCCGGTCTATGTCGGCAAAGGCAACTTCTACTGCTCGAACAAGGCTTGCTCCTTCTGCCTGTGGGAAGACAATAAGTTCTTTTCCGGCAAGAAAAAGAAGCTGACCAAGAGGATTGCAAAGGAGCTGCTGGACAAGGGCTGGTGCCGAGTGACCGGGCTTTACACGCCGAAGAAGCCTCAGCTCTACGATGCGGTGATCCGTCTGGATGACAGCGGCGGCAAATACGTCAGCTTCAAGATGGAGTTTGATCGATGACCCGCCCAAAGTATGTTGCTTCATGCAGCGGAGGCAAAGACAGCGTAGCGACGCTCCTGCTGGCGGCACAGCACAATGAGCCGCTTGACGAGGCGGTTTTCAGTGAGGTCATGTTCGACAAAAACACAAGCGGCGAAGTCCCGGAACACCGGGACTTCATTTATGACCGGCTCAAGCCCTTCTGCGAAAAGGAGCTGGGCATCAAGTTCACCATTCTCCATGCGGACAAGACCTACGATGAGGTGTTCCATCATGTCATCACCCGCGGACCGCACAAGGGCGAGGTTCGCGGTTTTGCGTGGGCCGGGATGTGCGCGGTCAATCGGGACTGCAAAATCCCGCCCGTCCGAAAGTACAATGCCGCGCTTTCTCCGGACACCGTGAGCTATGTCGGCATCGCGGAGGATGAACCCAAACGCCTTGCGCGTCTGGACGGCGTGAAGAAGGTCAGTCTGCTTGCCAAGTACGGCATGACCGAGGTTGACGCCTACAAGCTCTGTCAGGAACAAGGGCTGCTTTCCCCAATCTACACTCACTGCCGGAGAAACGGCTGCTGGTTCTGTCCCAACGCAAGCGACGAAGAGCTGTTGCACATGATTACAAAACACCCGGAGCTGTTTGACCGGCTGATTGAATGGGAGAAGGAGGATAACATCTTTCATCGTCGGCTGACACGCAGAGAAACCCCGTCTGAGGTAAAGGCTCGTTTATTGAGCAAATCTCAGACGGGGGTTTCTTCTCCCCGAAACAAATCCGAAATGGAGGTTTGAGATGGCTGAAAACAGAAATGCACAGCAAGTCCGCGAAATTACGGACAAGCTGGAACAGGGCATCAAGGAGCTTTTTGAATCCGAGCGGTTCAAGGAATATCTCCGCACGATGTCCAAGTTCTACAACTACTCCTTCAACAACACGCTGCTCATTGCGATGCAGAAGCCGGAGGCAACCTATGTTGCCGGTTATACCTCGTGGCAGCGTAACTTTGACCGTCAGGTCATGAAGGGTGAAAAAGGGATCAAGATTCTTGCGCCCGCGCCGTACAAGGCGCAGGAAGAGCGCGAGAAGATTGACCCTTTGACGCAGAAGCCGGTGATTGGCACAGACGGAAAGGCTGTCACGGAGACGGTCGAGGTTCTGCGTCCTGCCTTCAAGGTGGTGAGCGTCTTTGATGTTTCCCAGACGGACGGCAAGGAGCTTCCGGACATCATCGTCGATGAGCTGAAAGGCACCGTCGAGAACTACGAGGCGTTCTTCGATGCGCTCAAGCAGGAATCTCCCGTCCCCATTTCCTTTGAAGATATTCCGGGCGGTGCAAAGGGATTCTTCTCTCCGATTGAAAGCCGCATCGCCATTCAGGAGGGTATGAGTGAAATCCAGACGGTCAAAACCGCCATTCATGAGATCGCTCACGCCAAGCTCCATGCTTTCAAGCCGGACGAGAAAGCCGCTCCCGAAGATAAGAAGGATCGTCACACCAAAGAAGTTGAGGCGGAGAGCGTTGCCTACACCGTCTGCCAGCGTTACGGCATTGAAACCTCGGACTACTCCTTCGGCTACATTGCCGGTTGGTCATCCGGCAAGGAAACCAAGGAACTGAAAAGCTCTCTGGACACCATCCGCAAGACGGCGGCTGAGATGATCGAGGGCATTGACGCCAAGCTCAAGGTGCTGCTGGCAGAGAAAGCACAGTCCGTCGAGCAGGAAGCTGTTCCGGAGAAAAAGCCAGAAGCCCCCATTTACCGCGAGACGGCGAATTACGCCTATGAAGCCGGTGAGCTGGAGTCATATCGTGCTTCTCTCGCTGCAAACGTGGAATGCCGCCGTGCGATTGAGGCGGCAATCAGTTCTAACTACGGAGACAACCGGCTGGATGCGGATGCTGCCGTAAAAAGCGTCCTTGAGCAATTCTCTCCGGAGCGCGTCCGGTACGTCCTCGCAAACACCATTCAGCAGAAAGACTTCGACGGGCGCATTCCGCAGTCTCTCAAGGAGTGGGCAAAGAGCGTTGAAGTCTGCCCTGAGAATGCCTCTCGCTTCCTTGTGGATAAACCCAATCCCGGACTGACCGCCCTTTTCGTCGATGCGTTCCGCCAGCAGACCGAACCCCAGAAGGAAGTCATGCCTGAAAAAACAGAGGAAAGAGACCCGGAGGTCGTTGCATGGGAGAACGATGAGATTACCTCGATTGAGGTAAAAACCGTGGAGGTCAAGTCTCCCTTTGCGCCCTTGCCGGAGGAAGCAGAGAAAGCGCCCAAGGCGCACCGCCTGACTGCCGAAGAGAAGGAAATCAAAGCCGCCGTCATGGACACGCTCAAGGGGCAGATTGCCTATAACAACGACGGAATGCGGGCGTCCTATCGCGCCTCTAACCATTCCTTCAATCTGCTGGCACGGAACGGTGTCAGGATCGAGGGCAACACGGTTACGCAGAACGGTGAGCCGCTGTTCAAAATCCATCGCCGTCATGCGACGCGGAAAGCACAGGGCTGCTATCGTGAGCTGATGCCGACGCTGGAATACGTCAGGCAGGAGCAGAAGCAGGAAAAGCCCTCTATCCGCGATCAGCTCAGGACTGCCGCAAAACAGCAGCCAGAGAAGAAATCTCCGGTCAAATCCAAAACGCACGACATGGAGTTGTGAGAAAGGAGACGCATGAAGAAATACACAGACGTTGACATCATCGCGGAGCTGCAGAAGCTCGTGGACAGTCATGTAGACAGCTACAAGGAAGACTTCGACATCGACAAGCGCATCATCCGCCGCGCTGCCGAAAGCCAGAATCCCGAAGACAAGACGCTGATGTGGTTCTGCCGTCCGCACGGAACGCACTGTCTCAATGAAAATCAGGTCTTTGTTCAGGGGACGCGGGATCACAGCACCTTCCGTTTTTACGCGGAACAGACCTATGACGAGTGCGTTGCCCGTGTTATTGTTCCGAAAGCTGTCAAGCGTGGCAAGGTGTTCGGAGATGTCTTTGAGATCAACTACCGGGAACAGGCAGCAAATGTGGCGCAGAACTCGGTTGCGCCGGATCATGACCGGCTGACCTTCGCAGACGGCTTTGTGCTGGATGCGCCCTGCCGCAGCAGCTTCGATGCAGCAATGACACTGGTCGGTGAGCATGGCGGCGTCAAGACCCACCAGACGCTCCCCAAAGACGCGGATGCTCTGGCGGAAGTGCTGTCCAAGCAGAAAAGCCGCCGTGACAGACTGCCGGAGGCAGAAAGGACAGAGGCACTTTCGCCTCTGTCCATCTCTGAACTCCGCAAGTACGAAGCGGTCAAAAAGGCGCATCCCGACGCGCTGGTTTGCTTTGCTCAAAACGGCTATTTTGAGCTGTACGGCAAGGACGCAGAGAAAGCCGCGCCGCTTCTCGGCACAAAGCTCCTTGAGAAGAAGGTGCGCGGCAAGCCTTCCATGCCGGTGACTGGCTTCCGTGAAGCCGCGTGGGTAGTCGGTTCTCACAAGCTCTGGAAGTCCGGCGCAGATGTCTTTCTCAGCAAGGACGGCGAGACCTTCAAGGAACTCAAAGCCGCAGATTACATTCCTGTCGGCGCGACGCTGAATGTGGACGGAATCAAGTGCAGAATTGACGCGGTTGATTTTGCTGCCGATGAAGTCCGACTGACCAACATCGAGGACAAGAACCGCCCCATCCGCTTTTCTGAAAGCATCCAGTATGTCCGTTCGTATGTGGAGGATGCCGGGACTGCCATCTACGACACCATCCCGAAAAAGCCCGCTGCCCGTGAATCCATCCGCGACAAGCTGAAATCCGCGCAGAAAGCACAGCCGCCCCACACACCGAAGCCGCAAAAAAACAAAGGAAAGGATATGGAACTCTGATATGAAAAACTTTACCGTGGAAGAAATCAACCTGATGTGCTGCTTCAATACGTCCAGCCGGAAGCGGCTGATCGACGATATGAAGAGCGTCACCCTGAACGACATGGACGGTGAGATCGCAGAGCTGATGTATAAGACCATCCGGAAGCTCGAAGCCATGACCGACGCGGAGTTTGAGGAACTGTATATCATGCCGGACGGCATGGTGGATGACTGAAAGGAGGATGCCTATGCCCGTATTAGACGGTGATTTTGAAGCCTTCGTCACGAACCTTGGCAAGTACAACGAGGGTATGCTGGTCGGTGAGTGGGTGAAGCTACCCACCACCGAGGAAGAGATGCAGAAGGTCTTTGAGCGTATTGGGATCGGCAAGCAGGACGAGTTCGGTCAGCCCTATGATGAGTGGTTTATCACCGACTACGAATGCCCGATCTACGGCGTCCAGAAGATGCTTGGCGAGTACGAGAGCCTTGATAAGCTCAACTACCTCGCCGCCTTGATTGACGAGCTTTCCCTGAGCGATCAGGAAAAGCTCGTTGCCATTGTGGAGGCTGGCTGCGATGAGGTCAGCGACATCGACGATCTCATCAACCTGACGTTCAATCTGGACTGCTACGACATCATGCCCGGTATCAATGACGAATATGACCTCGGCTATTACTATGCCAACGAAGCCGGTATCTACTCCGAAAAGGATCTCGGTCCTCTGGCAGACTACATCGACTATGAACGCTATGGTCACGACATCGCTTATGATGAACAGGGACGCTTCACCGATGAAGGCTATGTCCGCGTCGCAAGCGAACGCTGGGACAGACAGTTTAACGGTGAGCTGGACGATATTCCCGACGAATACCGGATCACCGGCTCAGGGGAAGACGCCGAGCGTGACAGCACCATCGCCGTTCTCGTCGTTGAGCCGGGAAAGGAGCCTTATGTGAAGGAGATTGACTCGGATCTCAAGTCCTTGCAGCATGAGGTCGGCGGCTGCATCGAGGCAATTTATCCCTACGAAGACCCGGTTGCCTTAGTCTGCAACGAGGAAGGCAAGCTGGAAGGTCTGCCCCTGAACCGCGCTCTGCGTGATGAGGACGGTGACATCTACGATGTTGTTGCCGGAACATTCATGGTAGTTGGCTTGACGGATGACGGCTTCGGCTCTCTGACCGTAGAGCAGATGCAGAAGTTCTCTGACCACTTCAAGGTGCCGGAGCAGTTTGCAAAGCTGGGCGATAAGATTGTTGCGATCCCCATGATCTCGAAGGAGCAGCAGAAGCAGGAAGCTACCGAGCAGAAGGATTTTGAGATGAATGCCGATACCTCCGGTCTGACGGTTGCCGGACACATCGGGACGTGGCACACCATTGACCAGCACGAAGTCGGCGGTCACAGTTTTTACCTGATGGAGCATGACACTTACGGCGATGAAGCGGCTTGCATCATCGTCGATGAGCGCGGCAAGCTCGTCCTTGATGATGTCTATAACGGCTTTGACGATGACACGCTCCGCCTTCTCGACCTTGAGGTCAAGGAAGTGCCGGAAATGCCCGATCCTGCGCTCTCCGTTCAGGATATGAAGGACTACGGCTACGCATGGGCTGGCGTCCTGCCCGCCGGTCAGGAGGCGGCTGAGAAGGCTTTGGAGAAGGGTTGCGAGGTTTACCGGCTCTATTCGGATAACACCGAGGGCTTGTGCGTGGATGCAAAGGAGATTGCCGATCATGTGGCAAAGGGCGGAATGCTCGGTATCAGCAAGGAAAGTTGGATGGTGGCTCTTGAGAAGGAAAACTACCTCAAGGCGGCGGAGATGTCGATGGAGGATGACTACGGCATGATTGATGGGATCATCAACAACGGTCCGAAGGAGGACAAGACCGCAGAGGTCAAAGCCCCCGAAAGGGGCGAAAAGTCCTCCATCATGGACAGACTCAAGTCTGCAAAGGCTGAAAAGCAGAAGGAATGCTGCCCTCCCAAAAAGCACAAAGGAGAGATTGAGCTGTGAGCAGAAGTCAGAAATGGCGGCAGGAGTGGTCATTCTTCATCGGGGACAGCGGACGCCGGAAGTATAACCGCTTCTGCGTCCGCTGCGTCCATAGCTGCAAGCAGAGTTTCCGCGCGGATCTCATCGCCTGTCCGCACTTCTCCCGCAAGGCATCGCAGTGTAGACAGTTAGGGGGCGAAAAAGCCTGTGATTGCAAGCCCCAGAGCGGCGCAAATTGACCAACCTAAGTGATTGTATTCCCTGCGCAATTTCTTCTTTAGCGCAGAAATAAGTGTCGATTTCGGCACTTGTTTGAATGCCCGGAAAACGAACCAAAAGCCTCTGTCGATGCCCGTTTTGGGTGTCGGCAGAGGCTCTTTTTTTACGACATATTCAAAATAGCGGACAGCAGCTCTTGAACCTGTTGCCGGTATTCCGGCTTAATATCCGAAATACGTCTGGCAAGCGCAAGGGCTTCCGCTTCTGGCGCGTCAGTCCCAAAAATAATTCGGTCTGCGCTGACGCCGAGCAAACGGCAAAGACGCTGCAAGGCTTCGAGAGAGATACCGGAAGCACCACGCTCAATAGCACTCAGGTGATTCGGCGTCATGCCAAGCATTTCTGAGAGCGTGTCCTGCGTATATCCCGCCTGTTCTCTTGCCACTTGAATATTGCCGCCGATTTCAATATTGATGTCCTTCTTCTCTCGCATAGCCTCACCACCTTTGCATTTAGTGTATCTAACGGCGGTGTCATTATCCACGGTACGCCGTCGTTGATTTTACTAACGACAATGCGTTGACTGTCCGTGATGAGGGTGATAGAATGGAGTTACCTACCAAAAGAGTGAAAGAAGGGGTGTCATGTCGCGCATTATTGAGTTTAGAAAGTCTGCTCAAAAAGCTGAAAAGCAATCCGTTCAAGGCAAGACTTGTGCGTTTACCGGTCATAGACCACAGAGTCTTCCGTTCGGCTTTGATGAATCCGATAAGCGTTGTACTTCTTTGAAGTCTGTTATGCGGGATCAGATTGTAGCACTCATCGAGAACGAGGGCGTCACGCATTTTATTACCGGCATGGCTCTTGGCGTCGATATGTACGCTGCGGAAATTGTACTCGATTTGAAATCAAAATACCCTCGCATTACTCTGGAAAGCGCAACCCCTTGTGAGACACAAGCGATCAAATGGTCTGTGGCTTCACGGGAACGGTATTATAATATCGCGGCAAAGTGTGACAAGGAGACCATGCTGCAACGGGAGTACACGCCGGACTGCATGGACAAGAGAAATCGGTACATGGTCGATCACGCCGATTATATTCTCGCAGTATGGAATGGATGCCCCAGCGGTACCGGGAATACCGTGAGATATGCCCACAAAAAGGGCAAGACCATCATCGTCATCAATCCGGTTGCCCTTGATGTCACGCGGGAATAAGGCAAAAATCCCACTCCTGAATCAAGCGTTGTGAAAACCGTGAAGTATTTCCCGATAGTGAATACACATTGCACTACTCGGTGATTATTGGAAACGTGTACGGCTTATGCTGTCCCGTGAGCTTTTCCACGGAATGCACTGAGTTTTCGCGGCTTCGCAAAATGAAAAGTGCCACCTTATGAACAGTCCCTTGTCGGGAGAAAATTAAATCGCTGGAAACGGGAACGCCCCCGGCACTGTGCGTCTGGCACAGTGTCGGGGGCGTTTTTCCGTGTCTTAGTTATGAGCCAGTTCATTTAGGAGCAGCTTTCGATAGTCCACATCCAAGACGCAGCGATGGAAGTCCATCAGACGGTGTTCGTCGAACAGCTTTTCACAGAGCTTGGTCAGAGGATGATTCATCAGCTTTGCAGAAATGCCAGTCTCGTTGAAAAACCTTGCCCATGTGAAGACCTCTTCTAAATCCTCCTGCCCAAGCGTGGCGGGAATGATGGCGTTGCAGAGGCGGACAATGGGGCTGTCCGCAAATCGCTCTGCGACTTCCTCCGGTGTGCATTCATAGCGGTCACAGTCAAAGGAAAGCGCATCCTCAATTTTAAGATAATTTTCGGTTTCATCCCGCGTCAAGGTTATGGTGTAGTCTCCCATACCGGACGGCACATCAATATTCTCCATGACATCAAGCTCGAAACGGGAGCCGCCGATGATCGCTTCAAAGGAGAAGGACTGACAGATTACTGCTGGGTTTTTGTCTATCTTGTCCTCATTCAGAAATGACAGCGGATTATACTCCGTCAGTTCCCAGCCGATTTTACCTCTCTCTGTTTGCTCGGCAATCTGCTGGATCAGATGTTGTTCTTCTTCGTGCAGATTTTCATTGTACAACATGATACACCTCCGTTTTCTGATTGTCGTTTTTGGGGGGCTGTTCTATGTTTCCGAAGAGAATGCCGTTTGTATCATCATTCCTTGGCTGAGGGCAGACCTTCGTAAAACTTCCTCAGTTCGTCCAAACTGCTTGTCCGATTTTTGATAGGCAGGGAGTCCCATGTAATGTCATGATAGCGTTCCGGCGGCTCATCCCGCAGTCTTCGGTCGATGATGCAGACAATACCGGTGTCCGTGAAATTACGGATCAATCGCCCGATGCCCTGCTTGAGCTTGATAATCATTTCGGGAACGCGAACATCCATCAGAGCGTCCTTTGCGACGGAACACTTATACTCGATAATTGGATCGGGGACAGGGAACGGAAGCCGGAAAATGATGACATTGGAAAGGCTTTTTCCTTCAATGCTGATACCTTCCCAATATGCACCCGTCCCCAGAAGCACGGAGTTCGTATCTTCCTTAAACTCAAGCAGCACCTTGTCCTGCGACGATCCCGGCTGCTGCATCAGGATTTTGTACGGAAGATTTTTCTTACTGAGAATGGAGTAGACCTCTTCCATGTCGGTCTTTGCCGTAAACAGCACGAGTGCCTTTCCATTGGAAATGTTCAGGATCTCAAGCAGCCGCTCCACGCCCTTTTCAATGAAGGCTTCATGTTCTCTGGTCGGGTGCGGGAGATCGTCGCAATAGTAGATCATGGCGTGTTCATCGTATGGATATGGGGAAGGCTTTGGCTCGGATAAGCAGCCGCGGTCACCAGCGGGAAAGCCGGTATTGCTGATAAAGTAAGAATACTGTTCTTCCAGAGACCCGCTCGTGGCGTTTGTCAGCGTGGCAGAGGTCAAGATGGTTCTTTCATCACCATTGAAGTATAGGCGGCTCACAATTTCTTTTGTGTTTTTAGGGCAATAGACGAGTTCCGTGTTGCTGCCGTGCTGCTCAATCCAGATCAGCATATCATCTATCCGGTCAAGAAGCTCTGAAAGGGACTCGCTGACGGCATCCAAATCATCAGAGGCAGCAAAGGAACGGTTGTTTCTGAAATCCATGCTGGAATAAATCTGAATGCTGGACGAAAGGTTGTGTATGGCGGCGTTCATCTCGGTAAGCAGTTCAATCGCACTGCCATTGTTGTCGAAGAAAAAGCGGTCAGCGTAGCGCATATTCTGCTCTGCCTCGTTGATCTGCATTTGGACTTGTGCTTTCAGGCAGTTATAGAAGGCGATGATTGCGCTCTCTGCCTCTCGCTTTTCACCGGACACACTGCTTTGGTCAGAGGGTCGCAGTTCATAGAATGCGCTTTTAATCATTCCAAAGAGCATACCTTGCCCGAAACGCTCCGTTGTGGCACTCCGCACCTTATCATCCAAGTTGTGCGCTTCATCCACGACAAGCAGATCAGCGGCGGCGTTAATCAGTCCGTCCTGCCCGCGTCGTAGTTTCATGAGATGCTGGGTAAGAAAGTCCTGATTGCACAGAACAACACCGTCCGTGTATTTTAACGATGCACGGACCTTGTAATACTTGCATTTCTTTTCGCAGGAGCCGCAATTCTTCATGCTGAACCGCTGCACGTTTACCTTGTCCCAGACGCCTTGCGGCAAAACCTCCGGGAAATCCTTGCGTTCCTCATACCCCTGCTGGATTCCTTCTTTGAGCGCGTCCGGTGGGTCTGCTTTCGGGTCACACATATACTCGTCTGCGCGTTTGTTGCAGAGATAATGGGTCTGTCCTTTTGCGAGGATGACATCTCTGTTCAGCCCAAGAAGGGGCATTACCGCGTGGACATCGCGCCAGAGCTGTTCTTGAAGCGCAATGGTCGAGGTTGCGATGATGACCGGCTTGTTCATGCGTTTGCTGTACAGCAGCACCGGCACAAGATAGCCAAAGGACTTGCCAATGCCCACGCCAGCTTCAATCGCAAAATGCTGATCGTTTATGAGGGCGTCCACAATCTCAAAGGACATATCCTGCTGCCCCTCACGCATTTCCAAACCATGCTGCGGGGCTTCATCCCAAAAGAAGGTGCTGACTTGCTCACTCATGGAGTACAGCTCTGCTTTTCTGCGCTTTTTCCGTTCCTCCGATGTATTGAATCCAAAATAGAATCTGTTGTCCATCCACATTCCTCCCGGAATAGAAACCCATGCTATCCGCGTTTCAGTTCAATGCTGACGTTTCCGTTCTCGTCGATGGTCAGCGTCATGTGTCTGATGTGCTTCTCATAGAACTGCCGCCGCTCTGCGGGAGACATTTCGATCCTCGTGTTTCGCAGAGCAGCGTCAAACATATCGTTGACGTTCAGGTGAACGGAGTTGTCAATCCAGCGGTACATCTCCTTGAATAGTGCGTTTTTCTTGATGTCCTCGCTGTTGCCGGAGTAGAAGTCATCCAGATAGCAGTAGAATATCCCGGATTCTGCGAGTGCCGACTTCATATCCGGTCCGCATTTTTCCCGCTCAATCATGACAAGGAATCTGGCGTCCGGCAAGGAAGAGATAAGCCCCCAGTAGTCGGAATCGCTTGAGACGATGACGAAGGAATCCACTTGCTTCTGGTAGTGTTCCTGACAGGCTCTTGCGGTGAGTTTGATGTCCACCAGTGATTTGTTCTGCTTGATCCGCTCAATCATGATATGTTCAACGGGGATGCGGGTGTAGTTTTCAAGAATCCGCCACGCCGTAGCAGTATGTACGTCATCAAAGAGGATGATCGCCGTAATTTTCTGCATGACTTCATAATCAAGATTTTTGAGCGTGGCGCACAGCTTGTACGGGTCAGAGTTTTCGCAGTCCACTACCAATACGGTCTTCTCACTGTCATCTATGAAGTCGTAGATATTGTTTTTTACAAAAGCCCCTGCATCGGAGACTTTACTGTATTCCGTGAAGGCGTCGCAATGCCATTGATAAAGCAGGGTAGCAAACTTTTTATCATTATAGAGGACATTACCCTCGTCCATTGGTACCCAGTTGATATACATTTGATAGGGGTAGTAGGAGAGACTTGCGTAATAGATGTCCGCAGCATCTTTCGTTCCGTCCTCTGTCAAACCGTTTGTCATGATGAACAGCTCTTTTATGTACGCCCAGTTAATCCAGATTGGAAAGAGGCTTTTGCAGTTGTTAATGCGGTCTGAAATCAGCCGGTTGATCTCGATAATGTGGTGGCAGAGCTTTGTACTCGACTTTTTTATAAAGCTGATTCCGTCATTTGAAAGCTGCTGCATACTGGAAGCCGGGATGATCTCTGGCATTGAAAGCAGCCCTCGATACTCCATTCGCATGATGTCATTTATTTTCCGGTAGTTGCGCTCAATGGCGGTGCGGATGATACATAGATTACGAATGATACGGGCATTTTTATCCTGTTCAAGCCGGTTGTATATCTCTATCTTCGGCGGCTCGTGTTCATTTTGGAAAATACGAAGCGGGACGCCGATCAGGTAAGCGACCTTTGACACAAGCTCATAGGTGCTGTCTTTGTAGGCAATCTGTTCTCCGGCATATTCGATTCCATTCAACATGACTGAATTGCCCATGATCTACTCCTTTCTCGTAGGGGAGTTAAGCGGTCATTACATTGTCCGTCCACATCTCACACTGGCTCATGACAGTCTGGACAGCATCATCCATACCCTCTGGCGGATATTTGTGTTTTTTCAGCAACCTTTTGACCAGGCGGCGCATTCCAGCTCTTGCGCTCTCTTTCTTTTGCCAGTCTATTGTCTGGTTTTTGCGAAGCAAATCTGTCAGTTCTTTCGTGATAGCAATAAGCTCGTCATGCTCGTAAAAGTCCTTGATTGCTTGCGGCTTTGTGAGGGCATCATAGAAAGCAAGCTCGTCCGCTGTCAATCCGAGTTTTTCACCCTCGGCGGCAGCAGCGGCAATGTCTTTCGCCAGCTTGAGTAATTCTTGAATGACTTCCTCGTTGGTCAGCATTCCGTTCAAATAGCGGTTCATTGCGCTCTGAATGATTTCGGAGAACTTTTCAGACTTGACAATATTTGTTCGACGGTAAACAGAGACCTGTTCGGAAATCAGTTTTTTCAGGAGTTCGACTGCAAGATTCTTCTCCTTCATGTTTGCCACTTCTTCAAGAAACTTCGGATCGAACAACGAAAACTCAGTCTGGACATCGGAGAAGAGGTTGATAACACCTTCGCTCTTGATGCTGTGCTTCAAAAGCTCGTTAATGCGCTCATTTACTTCCGGAAGCGTAAACTTCTTTCCGGTACCGCCTGAAACCAAGCGCACGGTCATTGTTCTTACGGACTCGAAGAAAGCTGCCTCCATGCGAGTTTGCTCGTCTACCAAGCTGCTGCACAGCGAAAGTGCCTGCTTGAGAAGCAGGGCTTCTTTGATAAACACATTCTGTGTCTTCTCATGGTCGGGAAGCTCGTACTCTGCAACACTCTTGCCGAGTATGAAGTTCACGCCGCCGCTGATGAGCTTTGCACGGTCGAGGTCGCTTCCGGTCATGAATTTCTCATAACTGAATCCGTGGAACAAATCTCTGCAAATAGAGAGCTTTTCAAGGAACTTTGGATATGCAGCCTTGCTTACATCTGTATCACCATAGTTCTTCTTGTCTCTGGCAGTATAGTCGTTCATTGCCTGTTTCAGTGCAGCCGCAATACCGACGTAATCGACAACCAAACCGCCTTCTTTATCTTTGAAGACACGATTGACGCGGGCGATAGCTTGCATCAGGTTGTGTCCAGCCATCGGCTTATAGACATACATCGTAGCAAGGGAGGGAACATCAAAGCCGGTCAGCCACATATCCACGACGATAGCGATTTTCAGCGGAGAGTTGTTGTCTTTGAATTTCCGCGCCATATCGTCCTTATGAGCTTTGTTGCCGATAATCTCACGCCATTCTTCGGGATCGTTATTGCCTTGCGTCATGACCACTGCAATCTTTTCCGTCCACGCTGGGCGCAGCTCAAGAATGCGCTTATAAATCTTCATTGCTATGGGACGCGAATAAGCAACGATCATCGCCTTGCCGGTTAGGATATTCTCACGGTAATTCTCGTAATGATCAAGAATGTCATTTACCAAGGAGTTGATCGTCTGGTCGGCACCGAGGATTGCTTCCATCTGACCAAGTTCCTTTTTGCTCTTTTCAATGACATACGGATCGGCGTTGTCAGCCATAATGTCATACTCATTATCGATCAGATGGAGGGTGTTCTCGTCGAGTTTCAGGTGAATCACACGGCTCTCGTAGTAGACGGGTCTGGTCGCTCCGTCTTCAACTGCCTGTGTCATGTCATAGATGTCGATGTAATCACCGAAGACCTCTCGTGTACTGCGGTCTTTTGTGGAGATCGGTGTTCCGGTGAATCCAATGTAGGTCGCATTAGGAAGCGTGTCTCTTATAATGCGGGCAGTGCCGATAACGGTTTTCGCCTCGACTTCGCCGTTGTCCTTCTGCTTGACCACAACCTTTTCATTGAGACCATATTGCCCACGATGCGCTTCATCAGCCATCACGATAATGTTCCGGCGTTCCGAAAGAGCTTCGTTGCTTTCTTCAAACTTCTGCATGGTCGTGAAGATTATGCCGTTTGCCTGTCTGTTTGCAAGCAGTTCTTTCAGATTCTTGCGGCTCTCAGCGTGCTGCGGCGTTTGCCGGAGGAAGTCCTTGCAGCGGGCGAATTGTCCGTAAAGCTGGTCGTCCAGATCGTTACGGTCGGTAATGACAACGATAGTGGGGCTTTCTAACGCTTCTTGCAGATAATGAGCATAGAAGACCATAGACAACGATTTTCCGCTGCCCTGTGTATGCCAGAAGACGCCACCCTTACCGTCCGTCACGGTTGCGTGTTTTGTAGACTCAATCGCCTTTTTGACTGCGAAATACTGATGATACCCGGCGAGTATCTTGAAAGTATTCTGTCCATCCACATTAAAGCAGATGAAGTTTTTCACGATGTCAAGGAAGCGGGTCTTCTCAAACAGTCCTACAAAGAATGTGTCAAATGATGCGTGTTGCGTATTCTCATAGCTGCCGTCTGTTGTTTTCCACTCCATAAAGCGGTCTTCGCCGGACGTGATTGTACCAGCCTTTGAAGTGGTCAAGTCGCTCATGACACATACCGCATTATAAATGAACATAGAGGGGATCTCATACATATAGTTCCGGAGCTGGCGGTATGCTGCGGAAGCGTCGGTTTCCTCGCGGGACGGAGACTTCAACTCCACAATGACGAGCGGGAGACCATTGACAAAGAGAATCACATCTGGTCTTTTTTCGGAGTTCTCAATGAAAGTCCATTGATTCGCAACTGTGAACTCGTTACTGGCAGGATTTTTGAAGTCTACAAGGTAAACAAGGGTAGAGCGTTCTTCACCCTTGTCATAGTATTTTACCGGGACTCCGTTTTGGAGGTAGTCCATAAAGACCATGTTCTTCTGCAAGAGCGTTCCGGTTTCAAAGTTCTTGAGCTTATAGATTGCCTCCGTCAGAGCATCCATAGGCAGGCTCTTGTTGATCCGCTGCAAGGAAGGTAGCAGAACATCCTCATAAAGCGGAGAGTGATAATCGCGCTCCACGTCCGGTCCATAGATATAGTTATAGCCCAGTTCTTCATTGAGAAGCTGCAAGACAGCGTTCTCGTAATTTGATTCTGTAAAATATCCTGCCATAGTTTGTCACTCCCTTTTACGCCAGACTCGCCCCGAACTGATCCAGCGTGTTTTCTGCATCTCTGTCAGTGACGGGCTTATTCATCGCTTTTTCAATTAGGTTTAGAAGGCTTTTTGCTCTGTCGATGAAATAGCCATTGAAGTCATCTGCCTTCAATTCTGCATAGTTGATAAAGTGCGATTCCACCCGTGCTTGCAACTCATTCTCGGTCAGTCCATCAACCTTCTTTAGAATTGCCCCCAGATACTCACTCGGCGCATTTCCGCCAATCGAGCGGTTGGTGGCTGGAAGAATCGGGGTCTTGTTAATGATGGAATTATACCGTTCGCGCTTGATGCCCATTTTCTCGCAATATGCTTCGGGGAATATATGGTGAATATCCGGAGACTCAAGCATACTGTTTACAATGTCAATCGTCGTGTTGTTCATAAAGTCACGACACTTCTCCTTGTAAAGAAGAGCCATTATACCTTTATATGCCGCGCTCAAGCGAGTTTGAAGGGTTAGCAGCCGCGTAGAAGAAAAGACTGCGCTGTTAATCGTGTGCATTGCATTCGGACGTCCATTGACCTCTTCAACCATGTCCTCAATGTCATAGGCATAGCGGGTTTCGTTCGCACCGCCATACATCTCACCCAAAATCCCGCACCAATACCACCGAGAAAGAGTTTTGATTGTGTTTGGCTCATTGCATTTGGATTTTCCGAGAACAGCGCAGATTGCCGCAAGTGGAATCAACTGCGTTGTATAGGGCAAATCTCTTTGACGGAAAACGCACTGATCACGAAGAAGAAACTCCTTTGCGATTTTGAACCCAGACAGCACTGCATCCCGGTTCGCTATGTACGATTCATAAGGAAGTCCCAGAACATCTTTCTTTTTGCAGGAGATTGTGTTTGTCTTTCCCGACTGCTTGTTCAAATAGCTTGTATAGAGACAAACCGTTGTCAGGAAGGTAGTCTCATCAATCCCATCGAACAGGTCTGTTCTCAGCGTGTCACCGAAACCGCAAATTGTATTTCGACACTGCACCCAGTCTTTTCTCAGGTCAAAGTCTCTTGTGGCATAAGTTGCGGTAACAAGCTCAAACACCGTGAGAGGAACACCGCCAGTATTGACGTTCTCAAACACCTTGCACACTGCCTCTCGCGGCGTGGACTTGTCCAGTGTAATCACAGGCAGCTTATACCCGGAAATTGTATTCAGCACATCCGCTTGGAAACGCTTGAACTCGTCCATTGCTTCCGGCTTCATTCCATAGTGCGTCATGTAGCCCATGAACCAGTCCATAACGGCGTTGCTATCGAACACAATATTGACCGGAAACAGCTTGTTCTCGTATTCATACTCTCTGGTGGAGAGATCGAGCTTCACATCACGGTCAAAGTTTTCTTTGATCTTACGGTCTTCCGGAATAGACAAGACTGCATCAAAACGATCCTCATCATCGTCGAGACACTTCTCCATTGAGAGATAGTAATAACGCTTAATAGCCTTGCCTTTTTCTGTTTTGGTAGAGACCGGTTCTTTAGAGGATGTTGCCTGATAGATGGAAGTAAGTCGCTGCTGTCCATCAAGAATCAAATGCTCCGGCTTTACTGAGACGCCTTTTACGCCCGTAATTGTGCGGTATTTGAATTGAATGTCCGGATTACCGTATTGTAGCCGCATAATGGCACCCATAGGGTAGCCTTGCGACAAACTGGCGATAATTCCTCTAATTCGGTTATCATCCCAAGTCCAGTCGCGCTGAAACTCCGGCAACTGCATTGAGCCGGACTTAACCTCCGCTAAAAGCTGACTTAGGTTTGTATCAAGAGATTGTGGTGAAATAATCACGTCTGCGCCTCCTTCATTGAGTTTTACTGATCGGACGAGCCCAGTCTGCTTTCCAAATCTGAAATATCGCTGCGGATGGAAGAGATGTCCGAATCAATATCGTCAACCCGCTCGGATAAAGAAGCCTGCTGACTTTGAATGTACTCCATTTGTGAGTATAGACCTCGCACTGCCAGAATCAATTCTACCATCAGCCCCTTATCATCGAGGGAGAGAAGACGGTCTTTTTCAGCCTGTATCTTTTCCGCCTCCTGTTGAAGCCGCTCTTTCTCACGAACTGCTTCTGCTGCGGCTTTCTCAAGACGAACCCGTTCCTTTTCAAGACGCTTTTTCTGGCGCTCGTCTTTGCTTTTTTTCAAGCTCTCCTGAACTTTATCAAACATGGTACAACCTCCAAATCAGGTAAACGATAATTTACAGCAGCAAGCGTTCTCAGTATTTGATAATCTCATAGCTAATGCCGAAAACAACGATTACACTGTGTCCGACTATGCTTTTCTTAACCCCAAGCGGACATTGGCAAAAAACCAAGTGGCGAGAAGCATAGATATGAGCCAGCTATCGACAAGCGGGGCTTTTCCGTCCGGCTGGGAAATGAAGCCGTTTAACGGGGGAATGCGGTTTACAAACGGAGATACGCTTTTAGCTCGCATTACTCCCTGTCTCGAAAACGGCAAAACTGCTTTCATTGACTTTCTTGATGATGGTGAAGTTGCTTTTGGCTCGACGGAGTATATTGTCCTCGCACCAAAAAATGACACACCACCCGAAATGCTATATTGTTTGGCTCGCTATCCAGCATTCGTCGATTATGCAGTCAAAAACATGAACGGAAGTAGCGGGAGACAACGTGTTTCTGCCGAAACAGTAGGGCAATACCGACTTCCCTTGTTTGACAAGCACAGTCTGGTGCTATTTAAGGAGGTTGTCTCACCAATGTTTTTGAAGATGCGCTACAATTCCCTTGAAAATATGAGACTGGCTGAACTGCGAGATGCGTTATTGCCTAAACTCATGTCCGGCGAGATCGATGTCTCTGCCGTCCAGCTCTAAGCTGCTAAATTATCGTTTATCTGCTCGTTGCAGGTGATCTTATCTTCGAGGCATTGCATCGTTTGTACGATAACTTCTTGTACAGCAAGCGAAGGAACGGGTATGGTCAAATTGGCAACTTCGGAAAATGTAATCTGAGGGAATGTGCCAGATCGCGTTTCAGCTAACAGTTGAAGTTCTGCAACTGTGGAACTATTCTTCAAGAAATAGTATAGGTACTTAGGAGATACCACATCCTTTTTTGCACGAATTACCATCAGTTTAGTTGAAGCGATATAGTCTATGGGCGAAAAATCCACATAGGCAAACCGCCTGTTCTGTGGACGGATCTCGCTATATAAAATATCGTCTCGCTGAAAAGTCTTCTTGAACTGCCCTTTCAAATTGGAGTTTGGAACTCGTTCGTGGTTGAGAACTCTACCCTCTAAAACGTCCGAGGTATTGATAAGCGTCACCATATTCTTTTTTTCGCGATAAGTGTCCGAAATAGACGAACAAACTTCACCAACGGGCATATATATTGTTCCATTCATACTACCCACCATCCTAACCGATGTATTTTCTATGTGCCAGCTTCACATTCTGCTGTTTCACCATTGCATAGTGCATGGTGGTGTCGATTTTCTGATGCCCTAAGAGCTGCTGGACTTGCTCTATGGGCATTCCTTTGTCTATGGCAGTTGTAGCCAGTGTACGCCTGAACTTGTGAGGGTGAACCTTCGGGATATTCAGACGCTTTCCCAGCTCCCGAAGGCGTGTCTCCACTCCGCCAATCATCAATCGGTCAAAGGGAGCTTTCAGGGAAACAAACAAAGCTGGGTTTTCATCCGTTCGCCCCTCAAGGTAGTTTTGAAGGTGGATTTTCGTCCTTGCGTCGAAATAGACCAATCGTTCTTTATTACCCTTGCCGATAACAACGCATTCGCGCTCATTGAAGTTGATGTCTTCGCGGTTTAGTGTGACCAGCTCACCAACACGCATTCCGGAGGAAGCCAGAAGATCAATCATCGCCAAGTCTCGTGCTGTTGTGCAGTTGTCACGCATCAGCTCTAACGCTTCATCGGTGTAGGTGTCCTTGACCACCTTTGCAGTCTTAACTTTGTGAATCCGGCGTACCGGGCTTTTCACAATGAAATCCTCATCTTCAAGCCATGAGAAGAAGCTGGACAGTATCCGGCGGATGTTGTCTATGGTCACTTTGCTCGACCTACGCTGAACTTGATAGTTTGTCAGATAGCGGCGCAAATCATCTGTGGTGATCTGTCGCACAGCCTTTCCAACTCCGGCAATTAGAGCCTCAATCGTCTTCCGGTAGTAGCTCAGGGTTTTCTCCGAACAGCCTTCGATCCGCTTTGCCGTGATAAATGCTTCGACTGCATCTGCTTCGTCTGCTGGAATTGAGCCACTATCATAGGTGATCGTTGCCCCTTCCAATGTCTCAGCCATTGCATCCCGAAGGTGCATGAGCTGTTCGTTGTTAAGATACGGCAGCATTTTTCGCTGTATCTCCGTGATGAGTTGTTCTGTCATTGTCGTGTCTCCTTTCGAGGTAAGAGAACGACATTCAGTGGCAGTCCCTTTTGTAAAACTCTCGCCACTGGTGAGAGTTATTCAGACGGTAAACGATAATTTAGAGCAGCAAGCGCAAGCAATATATCATGAGCGTTTTGAGACTGTTTCGCCTAATGATTTGCCTTCCGACTGGCGTATTGTAACTCTTGGAGAGGTTGCGACGATCTCAAATAAGAGTTTCAACCCACTGAAAGAGCCTGAGATACTGCTTGAGCATTATAGCATTCCAGCTTTTGATGAGGCGAGGTTTCCGGTCTTTGAGCTATCCACATCCATCAAGAGCAATAAATTCATCATTGATGCCTCGTGCTTCATGATCTCAAAACTCAACCCAACAACGAAGCGTGTTTGGAAGCCGTATTGTCTGACCGGGAATGCAGTATGCTCTACGGAGTTCATCGTCTATAAAGCAAAGGATCAATCTATTACGGATTTCCTGTACTCAGTCATAGACAGCGGCTCCTTTTCCGACTTTATGTGTAGTCATGTTACTGGCTCAACGGGCAGTAGACAAAGAACAACACCGTCGGACACGCTCTCTTATGAGTTAATTCTTCCTTCGGAGGACGAGCTGGCAGAGTTTCAGTCTCTCGTTTCACCGATGTACGCTCAAATGCGGATTAACGCCATTGAAAACGACAAGCTCAAGCGACTTCGGGATAGCCTTTTGCCCAAGTTGATGTCCGGTGAGATTGATGTCTCTGCCGTCCAGCTCTAAGCTGCTAAATTATCGTTTAGCTCTTGATTGTTCGCAATCTTTTTTTGGATTGTGGAAATAATCTCGACAACACATTTCTGAATACTTAATTCAGGCAATACGACCTCAATCTGTTGAAAGGTCGAAGATGGTCTCGCCAATGCAGGGACGCCAACCTGTGAGGCATTGCTTAGAAGTTTATGCTGTCCTATTGGAGTGTGGAAGTAATAGACAAGGTATTCGGGCAAAACCTTGTCGTTGCATCGCACCCTAAACTGAGATTGCGAAATCACATACCGGTCATATTTTGAATCTTGAGGAATAATCACTATTTGCCCAAGCGTTCCTCTGTGTGTTATTACAATATCCCCGCGATGTGCATTTGCCTTGTTAAGAGAGTCAGCTTTTTTCCTTGTGACATAGCGGAATGTCTTTTCGGATAGAGAAAAGCCCTCAAGATTACTACCATTTAGGACAGGTACGCCACTATCCACAAAACACGAGACTTTAATATTTGATCCGAATGGACCCATCGCAATTTCATCAATTAGGTCAGCAATACGATACGTTTCATAGCCCATATCCAATCGCCCCCAGTCGTTCTTTGATCTGCGTCTCAAGTTCATGGGACTTTGCGAAAAGCTCAGAAAGTTCAGAAGTCAAACGCCCCATTTTCTCTTCAAACGGCTCGCCGTCATCTTCCTGTTCCTCAATACCAACATAGCGTCCCGGAGTGAGAATGTAATCCTGCTTTGCAATGTCCTGCGTAGTAACAACAGCACAGAAGCCCTTTTCATCTTCGAGTGTTCCATCAACGAAGGCATTATAAGTGTCGGCAATTTTCTTGATGTCTTCATCCGTCAGTTCGCGCAGCTTCCGCGTAACCATAGTGCCGAGTTTCCGTGCGTCGATGAACAGCGTTTTGCCTTTTTGCTTCTTGTTCTTTGCAAGGAACCAGAGCGATACCGGGATCTGCGTCGTGTAGAATAGCTGCGTCGGCATTGCAACGATACAGTCCACAAGGTCAGCATTGATAATGTTCTTGCGGATTTCACCTTCACCGCCGGACTGCGAAGAAAGCGAACCATTTGCAAGCACCATACCGATACGTCCATTCGGAGCGAGATGCCAGATCATGTGCTGCAACCACGCGAAGTTTGCATTTCCAGCAGGAGGCGTACCATACTGCCAACGGACATCATCAACGAGCTTATCCGCACCCCAGCCGGAGAGATTGAAGGGAGGATTCGCCATAATGAAGTCTGCCTTGAGTTGAGGGTGGCAATCGTTAAAAAACGTGTCCGCATTAAACTTGCCGAGGTCGGCTTCAATACCGCGAATGGCAAGATTCATCTGCGCCATCTTCCATGTGGTCGGGTTGGAGTCCTGACCAAAAACGGAAATCTTGTTGATGTTGCCGCCATGATTTTCGATGAACTTTGCGGACTGAACGAACATACCGCCAGAGCCGCAGCACGGGTCATAAACACGCCCATTAAACGGCTGCAACACTTCAACAAGGGTACGCACAACGCAAGAGGGAGTATAGAACTCACCGGCAAGTTTGCCTTCTTGCTCGGCAAACTTGGAGAGACAGTATTCGTATGTCCGACCAAGAATGTCCTTACTGTTTCCATGCTCGATCATCTGAATATTGGTGAAGAGATCAACCACTTCACCAAGACGCCGCTTGTCCAGCTCTGGACGGGCGAAGTTCTTAGGAAGAATATCTTTGAGGCGCTTGTTTTCTTTCTCGATACTGCGCATTGCGTCATCAATCACCGTGCCAATTTCCGGCGTGTGAGCGGCAGCAGCAATCGCACTCCATCGTGCATTCTCAGGGACAAAGAAGATGTTTTCGGCAGTGTATTCGTCCTGATCCTCTTCAAATCCATCGCCTTCTTCAACCAGTTCCTTGTACTTTGCCTCGAAGCGATCAGAAATGTATTTCAAGAAAATCAATCCGAGGACGACGGACTTGTATTCGGATGCGTCGATGTTTCCGCGCAGGACGCAAGCCGCATCCCAGATTTGTTTTTCAAAGCCGATATTGCTTGTGTTATTCTCAGCCATTTCAGCAACCTCCAAAGTTATAGTTTCACACTTACTATTCTACAAAAAGAGCTGTACGAAAAACCGGACTCAGTTCTTGTCCGTTCGCACAGCCTCACATATATCTCCGATGTCGCAATTTAAGTAGCCACAAATGCGCAGCAAAATAGAGAGGGACACTTCTTCCCCCTTATTCAGTTTTGTCCATGTTCCGGCAGACAGCCCCACCTCATGTCGAAGAGAAGCCCTCTTTATGTCGCGTTCCAGAAGAAGCATCCATAGTTTCTTATAGCTTATGCGCACGGCAACCATCCTTTCGCTTGCTTGCATTCAACATCGCTTATAATATTATACTGGATTTCGTTCTCAAAAGCAATCCGTTGATGCAGAAATTAAAGAAAAAGTTTCAACTTCTCGAACCTTCTCTCAAGGATGCAGGGCATCTCCGGTCAACATGAGATGCCCTGCTTTTGAAAGGATTATTCGCGCTGTGTGCTGCGCAGATGATCACGGTCATGGTCAACAGAAGGAGCGAGAAACGTATCAACATTAGACTTGATCGTCTCTATTTGCTTTACTTCTTTTTTGAGCTTCACACGTTCATCATAGAGCCGCTGTTGCTCTTCAAGAAGTCGCTGCTGTTCCGTTTGCAGTGTCTTCAAGCTCGGCAGTTTTTCATCGCCCTGCATGGCAAGTAATGTGCTTCTCGCTGCCTCAAAAATCACAAGCTCGGCTTCGTGCTTTGCTTTGAAACCCGGCTTATCTTTTGCCTTCTGGAATGCGTCATATACGGGCTTGAGGCGCTGGTAGTTGGAGATGTTTTTGATAAGCGGCTGGACTTCCCGCAGACGTGCTTCAACGCCTTTCAGTTCCTTGCCGGTACGGTCATAGGAGCTGTGAACATCCTCGACCTTCTTCTCAAGATCGGCGTATTGAAGCAAGTTGTTTTCCGTGAGATAGTTGAGTGTCCGTGCCGCTTCCTTGAGGATAGTGAGCTTTGCTTTATGCTCGTAACCCTTGCTGTCGATGAGCCTGATCCGCTCCTGAATATCTCCGATAAGAGAGATGCCCTTCGGCGTGGCTTGTCTCTGGCTTCTTCGGGGCGTCCGTCCGGCAATTCGTTCCTTGATGCGTTCCTCGGTGTAGTTCTCTCCGATAGTTTTAGACCGGGTAAACCGCTCCTGACCTTCAGCACGGAAGGAGATGTATTTGCCGGTCTTGATTTCATAACCGGCTTCCTGCATGAGCCGCAGAAAGTCATCGTAGTCCTTGGCTGTGATGACAAGCCGGTCGATGGTTTGCTTGAGCTTTTGCTTCCAGCTCGTGCCGCGTTTGGCTTCGGTGTACTCCTTGTAGCCCATGCCCTTGTTCTGAGAGGGAGGGATAACAGAGAGACCGTTTTCCTTACAGAGCCGGTCGCTGACCTCACGCATATCATAGTAAATCCGCTTGTAGCTTTTGTATGCGTGGTAGCCCACGAAGTCAACCGCATTGAAAATCAGATGGTTATGAACATGGTCTTTGTCAATGTGAGTGGTCAGCACATACTCATATTTTCCTCCGAGGATTTCATCTGCAAACTGCTTGCCGATCTCGTGGGCAAGCTCCGGTGTGACCTCTCCGATTTCAAAGGACTGGATCACATGACGGGCTATGATCCTGACCGGATTCATCCCTTTTTGCTCGGCTATTTTCCGCGTCCATTCAAATTCCCGCGCTGCGGTCTCGCTGGCACAGCCGTAGGACGAGACCAGCAGCTTCTCGTCTGTCTTTTCGGGATTCAGAATGTACGCGATTGCCTTGCTCAAAGTTCCTCGGATTGCTTTGATTTTAGTAACTGCCATACCGCGTCCATCTTTTCTTTCAGCTCGTCAATATCGTCCCGATAGAATCGTCCCGTCGAGTTGATCCTGCGGCAGACGGTATTGATGTTCACACCGATCTTGTTGATTTCGGCGGCGAGCTTTTTCTGCTCCGTGTAGTCCACAACGATGATGTAGCCGTCGATCAGCATCTTCCTTGCATACGCACCGAAGTTCTCCGTGCCGATCATTTCCATCTTCTTTGCAATCGTTCGTTCTTCCTGTGGTGTCAGCCAAATCTTCTTCTGAATGTCTCGCGTTCTTCGTACCATGCTGCGCCCTCCGTCGTAAAGATTAGAAGGGTTTGGGACTATCCCAACAAGCAAAAATCTGATGTTAAGGGCAGGGTCTCCTTAACTGATTTTTCTCCGGTGGGTACTCACCGGATTTGCTTGCTAATCTCCCCAAATCGTATTCCCCGAAGATTCCTCCGTGAAATGTCCCTTCACTTTACAACGGACACAAAAAGGGCGTTTGTTGAGTACCGGATTTCAAAAAAGTCAAAAAATCATTGGATTTCCCATGTGAAAGCCACTGTGTCTGTCACATCAATATCAACCGGCTCAATCTCAGGTGCGGCGCACTTGCTCATCGCCATGAGAGGCTGAATGCAGTCTTCAACATCGTAGCTTGTTCTGGAAAAAACATTGAGTTCGCCCCAGTTGTAGTCGATGTTGAGCAACTGCCCAAGCGTACTGCCTGATGCTTTGCAAAGAATCTCCGCCTTTGCTCTGGCGTTCTCCGTCGCATTGATCAGCAGCTCTTCGCTGACTCTTGCCGGGTTTTTCACGGTGAACGCAATGCTGAGTTCTGGTTGCGCCCCACAATCCGCAATCGCAGAAATGACCTTTGCAAGCTGTTTGCTGTCAAAGTCAAAGGCAAGTTTTAGGCGGTAGGTGCAAGCATATCCTGCAAACTCCCGCTTGTAATTTCCTTGCCGATCCTTGACGTTCTCGTACCTTGTCTGGACATCAAAGCTCGTGGTTTTCAGGTCTTCCTTGCGATACCCAACGCGGACTGCGGCACCTTGCAGTCTTTCGATTCTCTCGGCAGCTTCCGACATTGCGCGGTCATAGGTTTCAGATAAGACTTCAATGTTCAGGGATAGGATGATGTAATCCGGTCTTGCGGAGACATTGCCTGTCCCTTTTACGGTGATTGTTCTCATTACTTTCTCCCGTCCTTTCTGGAATTGAAGTCCTCATCAATACGTTTTTTCCAATTCGTACCCAGCGGTACGCTGCATCGGACAGCGGAAACCGCTTCGCTCAGAACTTCATAGTTGAGTTGCGTTCCCTCGCGGTCAGAGTGGTAATTGACCGCTCGATCTGCTCCAATTCCAAAATGCTTTGCCGTCTCAACTGCATCAATGTTTGCACCGAGGAAAAGAAACTCCCAGCCGTACTTTTCCTTCTGTCGTTCAATCATCTTCTTGACCTTCTCGCTGTCATAACGGCGGCTTGCATTCTCCATGCCATCCGTTGTGATGACGAACAGTGTGTGTTCAGGGACATCCTCTTTTCTTGCGTACTTATGGATATTCCCAATGTGATGAATCGCTCCGCCGATAGCATCCAGAAGCGCGGTGCAGCCGCGAACGGAATAGTCCCTGTCGGTCATCGGCTCCACCTTCTGAACCGGCACACGGTCATGGATAACCTCGCTCACGTTGTCAAAGAGAACGGTAGAGATCAATGCCTCGCCATTCTCTTTTTTCTGCTTTTCAATCATGGAGTTGAAGCCTCCGATGGTGTCTGCTTCCAGTCCGCTCATAGAGCCGCTGCGATCAAGGATGAATACGATCTCCGTCAAGTTCTTTCTCATGTTCAGTACCTCCGTATATAAAAAATATGACTGCTTGGCGTCTCACCTTACAGTCATATTGTACTTCGGTATTCACTTCATTTGGTCGCATGGCAAGCGACATTATTCCAGCGATGAGAACAGCTCCCCGTCAATACTTAGAACGTCATCCATCGGAATCCTTGTGCCGTCCCGCATGGTGATTCGCCGCTCAAAATCATCGACCTTTTTGACCGCGCCGGTTGCTGTTATGTATTTGCCGCCAGCCTTCCGCTCGTCGGGCTGGAAGTAGGTGATGGTAACTTCCGGCGCGTCATCAAGGGCTTCCATGAGAAGCTGATACTTCATGTCCAATGCAGTCAGAGATTCCTCGTCAAGCTCAATCTTTTCGTCGGTCAGACGCCCGGTTTCCTTGATGGCGGACTCATATCCGGTGAGTGCTGCAAAGGGCGCGAACTGCGCTGCACGATCTGACATCGGCATCTGCGGTCGCGTCTTGGAGACGTGGTGAGGGAGATTGATAATCTCGTCGTACCTATTATTCATGCGCATTCTATATCTCACCTCTTAGATAAACTGAAAGTTGTCACTCTGTCAGCCGGTTTTCTTCGCCCCAGACACAGAGCTGATCCAGCACAGTCATCAGCGATTTTCCTCGTTCCGAAAGCGTATATTCCACCTTCGGCGGGATCTGCGGATACTCGATGCGGACGATCAGTTTATCCGCTTCCAGCTCCTTGAGGTTCGTGCTGAGGGTCTTGTCGGAGATGGTTTTCAGATACCGTTTCAGCTCATTGAATCGCACCGTCTCAAACTCCATCAGGCAGTAAAGAATGACCATCTTGTGCTTGCCGGAGATCAGCGACAGCGTGTAGGCAAAGCCGGTGTCCTCGAAATTGGCGTTCTCAATGTAATTTTTTATCATTCCACTTTCTCCTAAGATAGTACCTGTCATAATTGCCAGTACTTGAATTTATGATTTGCATGGATATAATTATAAGCAGGATGAACAGTCCTGTCAATCTGATCACAAGGAGAAGTTATCATGAGAACGAAATTAAAAATCACCGAGGTCATTTTCCCGATGCCGGTTCTGATGGTTGCGACTTATAACGAGGACGGCAGCGTGAATGTCATGAACGCCGCATGGGGCACCATGCAGGAGCGGGACACCGTTGCGCTGAACCTCACCGAGACTCATAAGACCGTACAGAACATCAAGGCACGGGGCGCATTTACCGTCAGCATTGCCGATGCCGCCCACATGGTCGAAGCGGATTATTTTGGTGTGGAGTCCGGCAATAAAGTTGCCGATAAATTTGCCCGCAGCGGTCTGACCGCCAGCAAAGCCGAAGCCGTCGATGCGCCGGTCATCAACGAGTTCCCGATTTGTTTGGAGTGCAAGTTCATTGAGTATCAGAACAATGAGTACGGCTGCGGCGTCATCGGCAAGGTGATCAATGTCACTGCCGATGAGAGCGTTATGGTGGATGGAAAAATTGATATGTCTAAGGTCAATGCCATCGCATTTGACCCCTACACCCACGGCTATTATAAAGTCACCGAGCGTGTGGGCGAAGCATTCCGAGATGGCTTAAAACTGAAAAAGTAAGGTGTGCAGAAAAGGAGCTTTCGCGTAAGCGAAGGCTCCTTCTTAAAATATGTGGATTTCACAATTTCCGATTAGTTTGATCCTTTATGCCTTATGCCCGCCGATCTGCGCATTACGGTCTTTCGCGGTTGCGCCTTCTTCAAGATTCATCGCCTTGAGGATGGCGTTCTTTCCATACTTCTTTTTGATCGCAAGCGTGGCGGCTTGTATTTTCCGCTCACGCTCCAATGCAGCGTCCTCAGCTTTCTGCTTTTCCTCTTCGGCGGCATAGTCAGTGAAGAGGTCGAGCTGGACAACCCCGTCATTTTTCTTCGGCGCGTCCGCTTCCGGCAGGACATGATTTGCAACAACGTACATACGGCGGACAAGCAGATTCTTGTCCACGATCCGGTCGAAGAGTTCTGACACAGCGCACATTATTTTTCGCGTAGAGGATGTGTGATTGTCGAGGTTGATAGACCCATGCGCCTGTTTGGGAATCTCCCGACCGTAGGGGTCTTTCTCGACTGCGCCGTGATACTTTGCCCGTCGTGCCGGATCGGTCAGGTTCTCAATGTCGTAGCCAACTGTGAGAACCATCTGGTCGGTGACAAGCCCCTTGTCCACCAAGTCCAGCACAAGTAAATCCGTCATTTCCCGCACAACCAACTTCGCCTTCTGCGGCTCGTAGGGACAGTGCAATACCTGACCGGAGCTGAGGCTGTTGGAGCTGGGACGGTATGCCTTGATTGCCTCAATGGTGGTCGGTTCCCATCCCCACGCATGGTCGATGAGCAATTCCGCATTCTTGCCGAACAGCTTATAAAGCAAGTCCTCATTCCGCTCCGAGCAAAGGGCAACATCGCCCATCGTAAACATCCCGTTTTGCTCAAGTTTCTTGGCAATGCCTCGACCTACGCGCCAGAAGTCCGTGAGGGGCTGATGCGTCCAAAGCTCACGCCGGAACTTCATCTCATCCAGCTCTGCAATGCGGACGCCGTTCTTGTCGGCGGGGATGTGCTTCGCCACAATGTCCATTGCCACTTTGCAGAGGAAAAGATTCGTGCCGATCCCTGCTGTTGCTGTGATGCCGGTTGTCTCAAGCACGTCGAGGATGATCTTCATGGCGAGGTCATGCGCCGAGAGTTTGTAGGTATTCAGGTAGTCCGTCACGTCCATGAACACCTCGTCGATGGAGTAGACCACGATGTCCTCCGGCGCGATGTACTTGAGGTAGACCTGATAGATGCGGGTGCTGTACTCCATGTAGTACGCCATCCGAGGCGGCGCAATGATGAAGTCAATCGCCAGAGACGGGTTTGCTTGAAGCTCCGAGAAGAAGTGCGATGTGCCGTCCAGCCTGTGTCCCGGCGCGTCATGCTGCCGTCCGGCGTTCGCTTCCTTTACACGCTGCTTGACTTCAAACAGCCGTCCGCGTCCGGAGATGCCGTAGCTCTTGAGGGAGGGTGTAACGGCAAGGCAGATGGTCTTATCCGTCCGGCTCTCATCCGCAACGACGAGGTTTGTGTCCAAAGGATCTAAACCGCGCTCCCGGCATTCCACGGAGGCGTAGAAGGATTTCAGGTCGATTGCGATGTAAGTGCGTTGCTTCACCTTCTTTGCCTCCGCTTTCTTCTTAGATTAGCTCTAATGACATTTCATTAGAGTTTTTAATGTTGAATACGACACGCCATTCAATATCACCCTCCACCGGCTCAAAGTGTAGAGAGGAACAAGCCGCATGGAGTTTTTCTTTTGAGCTGCCTCCACACACGATTGCGATTGGACCGTCCGCTCCGCCGATAATGCCGATACAAGCAATATCGTTTTGTGCCTCTGGTGCATAGCGGTCAGAGCATGAGGCAATTTCTAAAGGCTTGTCTCCCTCAGCGCAATCACAGATCGAAATATCATTGTCCGGTTCAGGAGAAAGCGTATAGCTCATAGCAGTAAAATGCGTGGGATAGAACCACCGGTCGGAACCAACGAACTTTTCAGAAATTGTTTGCTGCTCCATTTCCTGAACGGTCAATGTATATTTTGTTCCGCTGACCGGATGGGAAAAAGAAAACGAATCGCCGGGAGCGTGTGTCTTGAAATGCGGTCCCGGGACACGGCGTGACTGCTGTTCCATTGTAAGGGAGAGGGCTTTTATTTCAGGACGGCGTTTGCTTGTCCATGGAAAAGCTGCCCGAAAAATCATCCATCCATAGGATGTATCCAAACCATAGTGTTCTAATGCCCACTTTGCTTCCGCTTCATTGATCATCCTGTCCGGCAAACATGGATTAAAGACCACCGAACAGCCGTGGGAGGTCAGCATTGTTTTCCCGTTCAATTTCAAACGAGGAATAAAGTCAAGGCAAAGTGGATTGTCCAAATCTATCTGCATTTGCTGCTCCTGTGTGAAGTATTCGCAGGAGTCGTTTTCGGGGTGTAAATCCCATTTAGTCATGAACTTACGAATGTCTTCATCTGGGGTGCGCATACAAAAGTCCATGACGAGTCCCTTACTGCAAGAATACGCCGCAGGAATAACCCAATGATGCCCAGCCCAGTCAAATTGCTTATTCAACCGGATTTCCGTTCCGGCACGGTCTTTTCCCGAATGTCCCCAGAAGTTTCCCTCAAAGTAGACCTTCCACTCAGGCATGGTCAGTTCTGCTTCCGGGTTCATATCAACATCATAATAGTCCTCGGTGTACTTGATCTTGCTGTAATCAAAAGATGCTTGCAGTTTTTTGATGTATGCCCACGGCTGTTCCATAGGCGTCAATTTCATTTTCTCGGCAAGCTCTAATAACGTTCTTTGCTGATCCTGCGTTGGAGGGTTATCCCGCAAAAAGGCTTCAAATTGGGACTTATCCAACATCCACGCCTGTTCCAACGCTGCCGAATCACTGCAAGCAAGGAGCAGCCTCAAAAAGTCTTCAAAATTGTTTGCCAACGGATGAACATAATCAGGAGCCGAGTTCATGGGACTAACGGAAAAAACCACGCCGCCAAAGCCTCGAACAAAGCAGAAGTGGATGCCATCCACACCCGCCCAGCCAAAAATAGATGCACCTTTGGGCGTGCAAAAGTAGGGGTTATTATCTTCACGACGCTCCACCCCTACGGGCGAAAGGTCAATACCACTCCGCAAAAATTTCTGAAATACTTTATCCATAAGCCTTATGCTCCTATCAAGCTCTGGTCAAAGGCAAACAGAGCCTCGTTGATCTCAAAGACGTTATAGTTCCCATGCTCCACGAAATACTCCACGATGATGTCAAACTTGTTGGAGTGGGAGAGTGCAAAACCAGCCTTCATGAGCATATCCTTCATTTCCGCAAGGGGCAGCTCAAGAGCGATGGCAAAAGCAATCGCTGTGGGCTTGCTCGGCTTGTAGAGCTTGTCACTGCGGATCTTCGAGAAGAGTTTCCGGTCAATATTTGCCTTCTTGTAGCACTGTGCGTCCGTCATGCCGCGTTCATCAATCTTCCGCAGCAGCATCTCAGAAAAGCTCTCGTCGATCTGTTCCAGTGCATCGTCGAGTGTTGCTGCCTTTTCGGAGCTGACTGCCATAGGAGCTGTGAGCTTTTCAATAGCTTCATCACAAACGGATGACTCGCAAGGCATGGGTTCTTCCATCTGGAAGGCGTTCATCCTGCGCAGACGCTCGGAACGACTATCGGTATGTTCGTCCACATAGCGGTCATCTATGTATGAAGCAATGTCGGCAAACAGCTTGCCGCTGATCTGATAGGCTTTGCGGTCGAAAATAACGATGTACACCGTCATTTCGTTTTCAAGAAGGAAACTACTGATGGTGTCAATCGCTACCTTGAGAGCCTGATCCTTCGGATAGCCGAAAATGCCGGAGGAAATCAGCGGGAACGCAACCGATTCACATCCGTATTCCTTCGCCAGCATGAGCGAAGTCCGATAGCATGAGATAAGCCGTTCGCGCTCACCGTGCCGCCCGTCATACCAGCGCGGACCGACTGCGTGAATGACATATTTGCAGGACAGACGATAGCCCTTCGTGATTTTTGCGCTCCCGGTTTTGCAGCCGTGAAGCGTTTCACATTCCGCCAGCAGCTCCGGTCCTGCGGCACGATGAATGCAGCCGTCCACACCGCCGCCACCCAGCAGCGACTCGTTGGCAGCGTTGACGATGGCGTCCACCTTCATTTTTGTGATGTCATTTCTGACGATTTGAAGCGGCATGATCAAGCCCTCCCATTCGGTTACTTCGCGCCGGTCAGCAGCTTGTCCAGCGGGATTCTTTCCGGGTATTTTCCCTCGGTCAGAATGTCATATAAATACCTGTTATCCAGAATCATATCATCCCGGATAAGCTGCCAGTTTGCCTTTTTCCTGAAAAATACCTTGAAGATCAGAAAGTTCATGAACGCCCCAATTACCGGCGTTGTCATACCGAAAGCCTCGGTGTGAGAGAAATGGCATCCTGTTTCAGTTCTTTTTCCTTCAAAGGTGATGAACGCCGTCTTTTTGTCGCTCTGGAATACAATGCGGAAGTGGTTCTCATCCTGTTCGCATTTCGTAATCGTGCCTGTCACATCGTAGTCCAGCCCCATAACAATCTCGCGGAAGCGGACCTTGCTTCCCGCATGATAGTTCCCGTTATAGAGATTGCATTCGATGTGGTAGGGACTCCATTTCACAAACTCTTCCTCAAAGTTAGCAGTCCATGCCTTTAATTTTTCATAGGAAGCCGGAATCTCTATCTGCTCTGTAAGAACAATCATTGTCAGTTTCTCCTATTCTGTCAAAGCGGCATCGGTGTCCGGGCGATCAGAATGACCGCCAGAATCGCACCCACAAATGCCGCAGCCCCTATGACTGCCAACAACTTTTTGCTGAGTTTCTTCTTTGCTGCCTTGCCAATCAGCGCAGCGCAAGCCACGCAGACAGCCGCAGCCACAAGTGCAATGCCCAGCGTTTCCCATAGCCACGAAAGTTCATGTAGTATTTTCATGCGATCATCATCTCCTTCTGTTTGTCAAGCCGAAAAGTTAGACCTTCTTTACTGGGTGTCTAATAACCGTTTTCCATTTTTCCGGGGCAACCTTTCTTGCATCGGACAAATAGATTTCATGGTGCAATCTATCTTTACTCATGTCGTTCACATATCCGTTCTGCTCTAAATACGCATCCATGAGCGCAACAGTTGTAGGCTCATCATCAAATGCTCCCAAGTGCATGATCTGTACACACAAGCCTTCTTCAATCGTCATAAATTCTGCCGATGAACAATCCAGCTTTTTCTTCTTGGTTGCAGTTTCAACCGCCCAGTCAAAATCTGCTTTCGTTATGAAATCGGGTAAGCGGATAACTGAAATCCAGTTAAAAGCAGACTTATCGGTATAATCCACGCCATCTGTATTCTCCTGCCACCAGAAGCCTTCAAGGGGAGGAACTACGTATTCAAAGAAGCCGTCAATTCTATGGTCGGTTTTATAGCTCATTTTCAGAGTGTACGCGACCGCATATAATACACCGATTGCCTGCTGATATGCCCCTCCTTCTTCGTTGGGATTGCCTTTTCCTCTAACCGCAATGTAATTTGCTTTAGGAACAGTAACGATCTCCGGTCTGTTCTTTGGCATATAAAATTCCTTATATTCTTTCTTAAAATCAAAAGCCATACATAACCTCCGACTCATGTGATTCTCAAAGTCCAAGTCCTTCAACCCACGCCGCAAGCTCCTGATGCCCGACGTTGCCCTTGAAGACCTTACCTTCCAGCAGCTTTGCACCTTTGCAGCTCGGTGCAAGGCGCTCGTTCGTCTTGCCAATGTCGCTTCCGCCAGAGGTTGCAAACGGGATGATCGTCTTGCCGGTCAGGTCATAGCTTTCAAGAAATGTATTGATAATCGTCGGCGCGACGTACCACCAGATCGGGAAGCCCACAAAGATGGTGTCGTAGTCCTTCATGTTGTCCCGCTTGACGGCAATCTCAGGACGGGAGGCAGGATCGCTCATCTCAATCGTGCTGCGGGCTTTTTTGTCCATCCAGTTCAGATCAGCTTCCGTATAAGGCACCTTCGGCTCAATCTCAAAGATGTCCGCGCCGATTGCCTCTGCCAGCGTCTCGGCAACCTTCGCGGTCACACCAGACGCAGAAAAATATGCTACAAGTTTATTGCTCATCGTGTTCATCCTCATCAATCTTTTCATTTCCTTCATTCAGCATGAAGTATAGCAGAGCTTCCAGCAATGTTGCCATATAGTGAAGTGACCAGTTTTCTTCCGGCTCTTTTGCCATCTTATCAAGTACGGCTCGAAAAGCCGTGGTACGGTCAATCCTTGTTTCCTCATCAATGCGGTCAAGTATTCCCTTCATTTTCAGAGCGAGTTCTTTTTCCTCGTCAGAAAGCTCCGGTATGCCAAGTAGCTCAGATAGTTTCTTGTCCTGCATAATAGCATCATATTCGATGTATGACTTGTGCTCGGCTGACATCAATTCTTCAAAGTAGTTGATAAAAATATGAACGCGAATGCCACCTTCTTCCTCCGGGGAGAAGCAGACGGTTTGCGACTTTTCTGCAATTTCTTTCAAAAACGTAAGGTCTTCTGAGTCATCGAATTCCGCAAACGGAAGAAACATATTGATTTCCGCGTGCCAACGATGATAGTCCACGATTCCCTTGATATACCCGCGGTGTTGCTTGACAAACGCATCACAGCGTTCCAGAAGATACTCGTAGTTCTTCTTGTCCTCCGGTACAATGATCTTTGGTATCTTGTCCATCGCTTCGGAGTACGCTTTCAGCATACCACAATTAACTGCGCGGTCAAACACCTCATCGCACCATTTATCGTATTCGGCAGACTCGGTTTCCCGGTAATCCTTCTCAAAGATAATATCGTCCATTGCGTTACCCCTTTATGATTTTCTCAAGCTGCATTTCGGTCGCGTTAGGCAGACGTGATTGCAGATGTTTTAGAATGCGTTCTTTGGATTCCTGCGGGTCTCGCTGATAGGCAGATGTGATAAGGTCGTACCCGAAAAGTTCTTCCGGCGTCGCATACTCTGCGACACCCCAGCCATAAGGTCTTCCGTATCTGTCCTGCATATAGACGAAATCCGCGATGCAGACATAGCTCTGCATTTGCAGTCTTGTGATACACGTCTCAAAGCCGGTGTTGCCGCCCTTGCGGTAGTTCAGAGCCTCTTTCAGCCGTTTGGAAAGCATCCCGCCTTCACCGTCTATGGCTTCATAAAGCTCCTTGTCCTTGTAGGACGCCAAGCCGTCATCCCAACGGGCGTCAAAGTCATAGCCGTCACGCCGGAAGTTCGCAAAGTCCGGAATCCACTCCCGACTCACAAATCCAGCTTTCTTGTTGAAAAGTTTGCCGTAGAGACATTTGCCGCTCCGCGCAGCCGGTCCTTTCCATTCCCACGGACCATCTACATCATCCGCAAACCATAACTCAGGTGGGCAAAGTTCCTCGATGGAGAAGCCGTGAATCTCATTCCGAAAGAAGGGCAGAAAGCCGTATTGCTCAACAGCGGCAATCAAGTCATCGGCACTATGCAGTTGTCCGACATCTCGCTCTGACATTACTCTGCCTCTTCAATCACGCCATAATCAATCAGGATGTTCTTCTCCGCATACTGCGGGTAAACAACACCCATCATCTCATACTGATAACGTCTTACGCGGCGATGCTCCTGAATTGGTTCCGGTGCATACGCAGCGGTTTCACAGTGCGCATACTCCGGCATTTCCGCAAGATCATCCCGAACGGCACGGATAAGCGCGTCTGCCACATCATCAATGCTTTTGCCGGTCTCCACGGCAACCAGTTCGTGCTTCCGGACCGCCTTGTCCAGATCACCGGGGGAGCGAAACAGCTTATATTTCATATCATTGCCCGTCCTTTCTCTCTATCGGTCTGTCTATTCTTCCTGAAATCTGTTCTTTAGGGACGCAATCATCGCTTGTGCGGCAATGCTTAGATACAAAACTCCAATTTCATAAATAAAGCCGCGGTCAATCTCGATAAAGCATTCTCTAATGTGTGTGAAGACCAGTTCCAGCAAGTCCCTGTACAGTGGATCATCAAAGGGCTTGAACCGTGCAAACTTGCTTTTGGCAGCGTCCCATGTCATGGACGCTTCGCCCTCAGCACTGGTCATCGCCTCGCAGAGAATCATGCTGATGCCCATTTTCCCGTTGCCGGTCAGGAGTTCTCCTTCGTAATAGCTGAGTAGGTCTTTCTTGCGTCGGAGCGGAACCATATCACAGTTGTCATCCAGTTCAAATGCAATCAGCTCCGCAATCAGTTCCCGCCAGACCGCATAACCGGCGTTAATGGTTCCGTCCTCTTCGCGGCTGATGGTATCGTCCATACAGTATTGCTCATAGAAGTTATCTCCGTCAAGCTCGTTGCGGATGCAGAAGATATGCGCCAGCTCATGCAGAAGAATGTGTTTTAACACTGCCGGATGACGCGCTATGTCTGTCCGCAGCAGGATTCCGTCAACGCCGTCTTCTTTGCCGATGAAGGTAGCGGCGTGAAAGTCAAAATAGCCGTCCTCTGTATAGCGGTCTTCCAGCCGGTCAGGGAAATACTGCTTGCAGAACTGCTCAAAGACTTCCTGCTGGTTTTCCGTCTGAAAGCAGCGCAGTACAAGGTTGTCCTCACTGAACTCTGCCCCCAAGCGTTCGTTAAAGATGGAAGCGGCATAGAAAAGGGCTTCTTTATAGTCGTCGTTGTTCATCTAATTACTATCCTTCATCCTCATTCACCCCTCCGGTCTGACATTTTTCAGGAAGTCAGAGTGCGGTACATAAGGCAAGTTGAGCTGCCAGCCCATGCGGTTCAGTTCGTTGAGCTTGATCAGCATCAGGTTAATGTTTGTTCCCATTGCAGCCGAGAGCTGCACCACATCGTAGTCCTGCTTCATCAGGTCAATCAGCTCATCATCGTCAATGATCAGGTGTGAGGCAAACGCATTCGCCTCATATTCGTGTTTTGTGCGCATATCGAACAGCACGAACTCCGGGAGCGGTTCGTTTCCTTTGGCAAGATCACGGTGAAAGGTATCATGCCCGATCTCGTGACCGCAAACCATTTGCATGATCAGATACTCCATGTTGGAGTTCAGAAGAATATGCCGCTCTTTATGGCGGTAGGTGTACATTCCGAGCAGATCGTTCAGATTGTCAAGAAAATGGAGATGAATGCCCAGCTCACGGGCAATCTTCAAGGTATCTCTTGTTCCACAGCTTTTGACAATACTGTTCGCCTTTTTGTATATTTCCTCGGAGCGAATTATCACGGGACCTTCACCCCTTTCATGTTGAAAACAGTCAAAGTAAATCCGTCAAGAAACCGAGACGTAGACAGTTATTCCTCTGCGTCCGTACCGGTCTTCTTGTATTTCTTCGGCGTGTATTTCTCAACATTCCGGGCTTTGGATTCCCAATATATATCCTGCAACGCCTTCATCACCGCATCCTTGTCCTGCTCGGACAGCGTACCGCCCGCAAACAAACCGGACATCCCTTCAATCAGGTCCTTTGCCTGTTTCATGCCACGGGAGCCGTACTGCTCGGATGCCTGAACCACAAACTCTTCGTCCTCGGTCAGCAGATAGTTCACATCCACCTTGAAGTATTCCGCGATTTTTCTGTAAGCGTCCTTGGTACGGGGAAAGGAAATGCCGTTCTCGTACCGGGTAATCATACGCCTGTTGATCCCCAGTGCATCGGCTACTTCCTGCTGGGTCAGCTTCCGCTTCTCCCGTTCAGCCTTGAATTTCTCTCCAAACGTCATTTTGGTAATCACTCCTGTTCACAAAAAGTTTGCGACATCAAATTGCGCAAGTCTATTGACAAAGGCACTTGAAGTGCGTATAATAATGACTGAGCAATCCAACTACTCATAGTATATCCTGAATTGCTCATCCTGTCAAGGGGCATGAGTAGTTGTACACGAAAAAGTTACATCTTTTGAGCAGTTCAAATGGACAGACATTTATGCTGCCGAAGATCATCCGTACCGGCATACACCGGTATGAGGGAACAGGAGTGAGAAAAACAGAAATGGCTACACAGTACAGAAAAGCATACGTCCCGGTTACGCTGGATGTGGACAAGGAGGGGGCAATCCTCCCTCGCCTTATCTGGTGGGACAACGGTGTAATCTTTCAAATCGACCAGATTCTATACAAATGCCGCGCCACATCCAAAAAGGTTGGGGGCGGAGGCATCCGTTACACAGTTCAGATTCGCGGAAAGGAGTCATTTCTTTTCCACGAAGGAGACAAGTGGTTCGTCGAAGCAAAGGAGGACAACTGCTCATGATTTTATCCCAGCGCCAACTTGAAGAAATTGCAGCCTCAACAACGAAGGACTTCAATCGGTTCTTTTTCGGGGATGAGGCGGACAAGCCCGACCGATCAGCTTTGCCAACACCCATTGATCAGTTTGCAAAGAATTATCTCGGTCTTCGCGTATCATTCGCCCGTCTCTCGCCGGATGGAAGCATCTGCGGTGTCACTGCCTATGCCGACACTGAGTACAAGATCACGGAGCTTGGCATTACGCGCACACTGGCTTTGAAGCGTAATCAGGTCATCTTGGACGAGAGCTTCATTCGATCCGGCAACGTGCAGCGGCTCTGCGCCAAGCGCAGATTTACCCTTGCCCACGAGTGCGCCCATCAGATTCTCTTCCAACTGGAATCGGAAGAGGTAAAGGCATCCTGCGAGATGAGATATTCCGCACGGACTGCTTATACGCCGCGAGAGCTAAAAACCCGTGAGGACTGGAACGAGTGGCAAGCAAATGTCTTGGGCGCGGCGATCCTGCTTCCTCAAAAAGAGGTTGACCTGGCAATGCGTCGGTTTGCAGAAACGCCGCTGATCAATTACGAGGGGAGGTATTCGTATGGTGATCACTTAACGCTGCGCCTTTTCTGCCGGTTGTTCGGTGTCTCCAAGACAACGGCGTCTATCCGCCTTCGTCAGCTCGGCTACATGGTAGATCGTCCATTCAGTGAGTATGTTGACCCATTGGAGGTGTGGTAATGAAGAGAGCATCCATTCGGGTTCAGGAACCGACGCCGGAGCTGATCGAAAAAATCCGCAGGGCAAGAGTTGCCATTTCCCAGCAAAAGCCCCGATACCTGAAATGTCCCTATTGTCAGCATAATGCCATTGCTGTCTACGAGGACACGAGAGGTCATGTAGAATCCAAGTGCAAGAAATGCGGGCGGATCACCGTCTTTGATGTGCTGAACATGAGAAGACTGCGCCCGCGTACCAAGTAAGTACCGAGTAAGAACCAGAGGACAAGCCTCTGTTCTAAAATAAAATATATGTCATAGCTGAGCTGTGGAGCCGCCTGATAGGTGAAGTCATCCTAATGCCGCATGAGACAGAGTTTAATTACTCTGTTTTATCGGCATGGGATTCAAACCTCACCATCATGCGGCTCTTTTTCTGTCTTCACCCTTCCCGCTGCTCCCGCGCAGCGGAAAGGATGAACAATGAAAACACCTAAGACCCCTATCGAGTTCGACTACGACCTCTGGACTACGGAGGACGGAAAGTGTATGGTGCGCGTGAAAATCACCGGTGAAGTAACAGAGGTTGACCGCAAGGTTATGAGAATCCTTCGCGCAGAGGAAAAGCGGATCAGACGCTCGTATGGCTCTGACAACAGCTCTGAGGATGAGGACGGCGCAGAGAAAATTTCTGATACCGTGCTGTCCCTTGACGCTATGCCGGAGGACGATGTGAAGTCAGTTGCATGGCTGGCAGACTCCCGCGACTGCATGGAGGAACTGATCACCGCCCTCAAAGAGAAGGAGCTTCTTTCCATTCTGACCGAGAAGCAGCGCGAATTGTATCTTGCGATGACCCGTGAAGGACTGACTCTTCGAGAGTTTGCCCGAAGGAAAGGCATCGGCATCAGAGCTGCATTTGACCTCAAAGCAGCGGTGCAGAAAAAATTTCAAAAAATTTTTTGAGCGGTACTCAACAAACGGCAAAAAGATGTCCGTTGTAAAGTGAAAGGGTCAATCAGACCGCTTCACTGCTCCTTGAAAACTGAATAGTTCAGTGCTGCGGATCTTTCCGCTTCTGCGAAGCAACACAGCTTCCGACGCCAAGACCTCCCGAAAGGGAGTGAGCGACCACCGGAGAGCTATAACAGTCGTGTGGTGCGGCTGCTTGCGACGATGCAGATGCCGGGTATAATGATACTTCCGTCTTTTCTTTGAAGGGGCGGCTCGGAGCGATCCTCGGAGGGGTGAGAGTCCCATGATACCGATTGACCATTGGTAGTCCGCAGCATTCCCGGAACTACAAAGTTCTTCTGGCAGGGGCGCGAGCTGCAAATATGCCGGACAATGAAACAAACCCAAAAGAAACTTACTATATAGTTTCAGGATGAAAACTATGTGGCAGGGTATCTTCACAAGATGCTCTGCCATATCCTTTTGTCCTGAATATTTTCACGAAACAGGAGGTGCTTAAAATATGATGGGCATTGAAACAATGAAAAATGTCAGCCCGAAAACGGTTGACCGAAGCACACTCGTTCAGAGAAGCAGCATCCGGCTTGATCCTGCGGCACCGCGAGAGGACAGGCTGAGGGAGTTCATCAAGCAGATCAGAAATCCTTATTGTTATCTGGACGGGAAGACAGTGGTGAAGATCAGCTTCGCCGAGACAGACACGACAATGGAAGATTGTCTGGAACACTATCTGAGAGGTCTTTGATTTATGAACAGTCTGAATCTTTTCGCCCGGTTCTATGGACAAGCGATTGAGCCTGTGGTATAATTTAATCGGTCAAAAAAAGAAGAATACGGATTAAGCCGCTTGCCTTGATGGTCATGTGGCGTTTTCGTGTTCCTCTTCATAAGAGTTGAAGCAAGCCTTCGTCTTTCTGATTTGATGTACCACACCAAACAGAAAAACGGAGGTTATTTTTATGCCAGACAAGGTTTACCGCACGGCGATCTACTGCCGTCTGTCCCGTGAGGATGGAGACAAAGTAGAAAGCAACTCCATCGCCAGCCAGAGAGCCATCTGCGAGGACTATATCGCAAGACATGAGGATTTGGAGCTTGTCTGTGAGCCGTTTGTGGATGACGGTTACAGCGGCGTTTCCTTCAATCGTCCTCAGTTCAAAAAGCTGGAAGAGGCAATCCGCAAGGGTGCGCTTGACTGCATTGTAGTCAAGGATCTCAGCCGCTTCTCAAGAAACTACATCGACGGCGGACGTTACATTGAGAAGCTATTCCCGCAGCTCGGCATACGCTTCATCGCAATCAATGATGCGTATGACAGTCTGACCGGTGATCCGCAGTCCGACTCCTTTGTTATCCCGTTCAAAAACTTGATTAACGATTCTTACTGCAAGGACATCTCCATGAAAATCCGAAGCAGTCTGGAAGTCAAGCAGAAGAGCGGTGAGTTCGTCGGTTCGTTCGCCCCTTACGGCTACATGAAATCGCCGGAGAACAAAAACCAGCTCATCGTGGATGAAGCGGTCAGCGAATATGTGCAGATGATCTTTTCCATGTACAAGGACGGCTTCTCCATTGGGCGCATTGCAAAGCGTCTGAACCAGATGGGCGTTCTGTCCCCAATGGAATACAAGCATTCCGCCGGTGTGAAGTTTGATACCGTCTTCAAAACCGGCGATACCGCAAAATGGACATACAAAGCCGTCCAGCGTATTCTCACCAACGAGGTTTATATCGGCGTTCTGGCGCAAGGCAAGCGCGGCACTCCCAACTACAAAGTCCGCGTTGTGAAAAGCAAGGATGAATCCGAGTGGGTCAAGGTAGAAAATGCGCATGAAGCTCTTGTGTCCTACGAGGACTTCATGGCAGTCAAGGTCATGATGCAGCGGGATATGCGCTGTTCGCCCGATCAGGACGAAGCGCATCTGTTTTCCGGCTTCCTGTTCTGCGGAGATTGTCAGCAGCCAATGATCCGCAAGACCGTCCCGTCGAAGACGAAAAAGTATATCTACTACGTCTGCTCCACCAATAAGCACAGCCGGACGTGCAGCCCGCACAGCATCGCCGCAAAAGAGGTTGAAGAGAAGGTCTTCCGTGCCATTCATGACCAGATCGAGCTTGTCATCAATCTGGAACACGCGCTTGCGATGATAGAACGGCTTCCGTCTCAGAGCCGTAAGGCTTTCAATTACGAAGCTCAGATCGCCAAAATCGAGGAAGAGATTGAACGGTACCAAAAGCTCAAGCTGGGGCTTTACGAGAACTTCATCGGCGGCGTCATTGATAAATCGGAATACTTCGAGTTCCGCAGCAGCTACACCAAAATCATTGAGGGCAAGCAGGACGCGCTTCTGCGGGTTAAAAAAGAAATGAAGCAGACGGTGACAACCGGTACGACTGAACGAAACTGGGTGACGCTTTTCAAGCAGTATGAAAACGTCGAAGAGCTGAACCGCCGTGTGCTGATGTCGTTGGTTGACCGCATCCTGATTCACGAAAACCATGCAATCGAAATCGTCTTCAAATATAGGGACGAATACCAGCAGACGCTTGAATACATTCTCGGCTATGCCGACGAACTGGATATTGCCGTATAAAGGAGGGATGAGCAAATGGCAAGAAAAAGCAGAAAACAAATTGCAGTCGAAGAGCCGGTTATCGAACCTGTTTCTTCCGAGGTCTTCTCAACAGCCATCTATGCCCGTCTTTCCGTTGAAAACAGCGGCAAGTCCGAAAAGGTGGATGTCATCGCAAATCAGATTGAGATTTGCAAGTCCTACATTGCAGAGCGTCCCTACCTGAATCTGATAGATACCTATGTGGACAACGGACGAACAGGAACGGTTTTTGATAGACCGGAGTTCAACCGGCTGATGAACGACATCCGCACAGGCAGGATCAAGTGCCTTGTAGTTCGTGATCTCAGCCGGTTCGGGCGTGACTACATCGAGGCTGGAACCTATCTGGAACGGGTCTTTCCGCAGATCGGGCTTCGGTTTATCGCCATCAAAGAGAACTACGACAACTTTGATACGGACGGCTCCGGCGAAAGCCTCATCATCCCTCTGCAAAACATGATCAACACCCTTTACTCGAAGGACATCTCCCGCAAGGTTTCTACTGCGCTCAAAGCACAGATGGAAAGTGGAGAGTTCAAGAAGCGCAATCTCCCGTATGGTTATCGCTGGGATGAAGAACACAGCAATATGGTTTTCGATGAAGAAACCGCACCGATTGTCCGGAAGATTTTCCAATGGAAAATTGAAGGATTGTCCCTTCCTGCGATTGCAGACCGGCTTGATGCAATGAACGCGCCCAATCCGGAGTTTCAGAAGTATCAGGTCGGCGTCCGCACAGGCAATGCTACGGCAAAGAAGATTTGGAACAAATCTTCACTCACTACCATTCTGGATAATCCCCATTACGTCGGAGATACCGTTCTCGGACGGACGCTTAACGCCATCTATAAGGGCGTCAAGAATCAGCATATCGACCGCGAGGAATGGATTGTTTTTCCCAATACTCACGAGGCGATTATCTCCCGTGAGGACTTCCAGAAGGTACGAGAAATGCGGAACGCTGCTGCAAGGACAAGGGTTGAGAAGATGGAGCGCACGGAGGAAATTCGCGCTACACTGGTCAATCTTTTTGAAGACAGAATCGTCTGCGCAGACTGCGGCAGGAAGCTCTATTTCCATCGCAAGCGCGTTGACAAGCGCAAGGACGGCGCATGGTACGCCTTCTATGAGTGCAGTTCATCCGTCAAGCGCGGCAATCTCTGTACGCCGCACTATACGCGGCAGGATAAACTCGAAGCCGATGTGCTTGCAGCGATCCAGCTTCAAGTCAAGGCGGCTCTCAATTACGACAAGCTGCTTGCCAAGCTGAGAAACAGCGAAGGTGAACGCAGCATCCGCGATCAGCAGAATGCGCTCATTACAAGCCTGAATCTGAAACTCAGCGGTATTTCCAAGAAGCGTACCCGTCTCTATGAGGACTTCACGGAAGGCATTCTCGATGAAGAGGAATACGCCTTTGCCAAGAAAGCCTACGATGAGCAGTATGTCGATCTTTCACGGCGGTTGGATGAAGCGGTTCAGCGGAAAGTAAAATTTGCCGAGGCAATGTCCGAGGACAACAAGTGGCTCACGCTGATGAAATCCGTCAGCGGTGCAGCAAAGCTCTCTCAGGAGTTGGTTGACGAGTCCGTAGAGCTTGTGAAAGTCCATGAGGACGGATCAATCGAGCTGGTCATGAAATACGGCGATATTTATGCTCTGACCGTTCAGAGTATCAAGGAAGTACAGGAGGCGATGTAAATGAGCAAGGAATACAACATCGGCATCTACATCCGCCTCTCAATGGCTGATGAAGATACCGGCTATGGCAGCAAGGCGGAAAGTGACAGCATCGGCAACCAGCGTATGCTCATCAACCGCTTTCTTGACAATCATCCGGAACTGTCTCACTGTCAGCGGTCTGAGTTTGCGGATGACGGTTATACCGGCACGAATTTTCACCGTCCTCAGTTCACGCAGCTGATGGAGAAGGTCAAGCGCGGCGAGATTAACCTGATCTGCGTCAAAGACTTTTCCCGCTTTTCTCGTGACTACATTGAAACGGGAAACTATCTGGAATGCACTTTTCCATTCATGGGCGTCCGCTTTATCTCTATCAATGACGGCTATGACAGTGACGATTACAAAGGCACAACGGGAGGTCTGGAAGTGGTTATGCGCAGCATCATCTACGCCGCATACAGCAAAGACCTCTCCGTAAAGACCACATCGGCAAAAATCCAGATGATGAAGCAGGGTAAGTATGTCGGTGGCTACGCTCCATACGGCTACGTCCTGCATCCCTCCATTCGGAACAAACTTGCCGTAGACCCGGAGGCGGCTGATGTGATCCGTCGTATTTTCCGCGAGGCTCTGGAAGGCAGCAACACCTCTCAGATCGCCCGCAGCCTGAATGATGACGGCATCCCGACGCCGGGGCAATACTTCAAGAGCAAGCATCCCGACAAGAAGAAGTTCAGTAACATGAGCGAGAAAATCAGTTGGGAAACCGTGATGGTCTACAACATCCTCAAAAACCTTGTTTACACCGGAACGCTGGTCAGCCGCAAAATGAAGTCCTGCGGTGTCGGCTCAAAAAAGCGTGTTGTCAATGAGCCGATTATCGTAGAAGGTACGCATGAAGCTATTATCAGCAAGGAAGACTTTGAGCTTGCTCAGAAGGTCATTCGAGGTGGAGGACGGAATCCCACGCGCAAGCAGCATGACTATCCGCTCAAGGGACTTGTCCGCTGCGGAAACTGTAAACGTGCTATGACACGCCGAAAGAACAAGGCTGGCATTCGATACTTCCAGTGCATTCACTCGGTCAACAACGGAAACACAGACTGTCCGGTTGGCAGGAGCTTTCCGGAAATGGATATTGAGAAGGTTGTCTTCCATGCCCTTACTCAGTTTCTTGCTTTGGCACAGAAGGAAGCAATACAGAACCGCGAAGTCGGTGATCTGCGGAAATCTGCCATCAAGGAATGTGCTGAGAAAATCCGGATTCTTCAAAAGCAGAACGAGCAGCACAAGGCGTCCAAGCTGAGGCTCTACGAGAAGTATGCCGCTGGGAGCATCACGAAGGAGGCATACATTCAGCAGAAGGCGGCAACGGACACGAAAATTGCTGAAAACGATGAAGCAATCCAACGCAGTCACGAACGGATGAAGGAGCTTGACTCCGAGACCTCTTGTTCGGACGAAAAGCTGGATGCTGTCTGCGATCAGTATGCCGACTGCAAAGCTCTGACCTATGAGCTGACCCACGCATTCATTTCTGCGGTCTACATTTACGATCTTGACAACATAGAAATCGTCTGGAAGTTCAAGGACTTCCTCACTACATCAGAAGGAGAAGCCAAATGAAAGTATTTCTTTATATCCGCGTTGCCTGTGCGGATCAGCTTGCGGCAGCAGACCAGCGGGAAGAGCTGGAACGCTATGCGAAGGACAAAGGCTATGAGGTGGCTGCTGCTGTGGCGGCAGACGGCATCTCCGGCGTCCATACGGAAGGTATCATGAACTTCCTGCTGAACGAAGCCAAGCGTCAGGACATCGGTACGATCCTCACCCGCGACACCTCGCGAATCAGCCGGGACACTTCCTCTTTCATGAGGTTTGAGCGAAAGTTCCGGGAGAACGGCATCCGGTTCGAGTATCTGTCCAAGCCTGACAACGAGCTTCCGGTCACTCCGATGATGGAGGCATTTGCGGCGGCGTATAAGAAGCGTCGCACAAAGAACGGCACAAGAGCATAGAGAAAACGCAAGCCGTTCACGGGTGGTTGTCCACCTATGAACGGCTTGTAAATTCTCAAATTTTTTTTAGTCCCTACTTGACACAAGAAGACCTTTCCCGCCTGGGCCGTAACTACATCGAGGTCGGCAGGCTGACCGAGGAATTTTTCCCGGAGCATGACATTCGCCTGGTGGCGGTATCCGATAACATCGACACCGCCGAGGGCGAGAATGAGTTGGCGCCGATCCGCAACCTGTTCAATGAGTGGTACGCCCGCGATATCAGCAAGAAACGGCGTATCAGCAACAAGATCAAGGGGAATGCGGGCGAGCCGATGGGGCAGCCTCCCTACGGTTACATCAAAGACCCCGGCAATCCGAAGCGTTGGATCGTGGACAATGAGGCCGCCCAGGTGGTTCGGCGGATTTACAGCATGACCCTGGAGGGCTACGGGACAGAGCAGATTGCCACGCAGCTTGAACGGGATGAAATCCTTACCCCTCGTGCTTATTGGCTGAAAAAGGGCATCAAGCGGCCCGGAAAGGGTAAACAGAATCCTGCTACCAAGTGGAACAGTTCCACTGTGACCAAAATCCTGTCTTTGCAGGAGTATTGCGGTGACATTCTCAACTTCAAGACCTACTCCAAATCCTACAAGAACAAAAAGAGGTTGGAGAATGACCGTGAGAATTGGGTCATCTTCAAGGACGTCCACGAGCCGATCATCGAACGGTCCGTATTTGAGCAGGTGCAGCAGAAGCGGGGAAAAATCCGCAAGCGCCGCACCAACGAAGGCGAGCACAACATGTTCTCGGGTCTGCTGGTCTGTGCTGACTGCGGCTGCAATCTTCACTTCCACTTCAATCAGGGAAACCCGGAGATCAAATATTTCAACTGCTCCAACTACAAGGGCAACCGTGGGAGTTGTGCTTCCACCCACTATGTCCGAGTGGATTTTCTGGAACAGGTGGTGCTTGGTGAAATCCGGCGCCTGACGAAGTTCGCCAGCCTCTATGAGGACGAATTTCTGAAAGCGGTGATCGGGCACTCTCAGCAAGCAGCGGAGACCGACCGCAAGCTGAAGGAGAAGGAATTGAAAGCCCTGCTTGCCCGTGACGAGGAACTGGACGGGCTGTTTGAACGCATCTATGAGGACAATGTTTCCGGCAAGCTCTCCGATGACCGTTTTGCGAAAATGTCCAGACGGTATGAGGACGAGCAAAAGAAACTGGCGGAGAAAATCAAAAAGCTCCGCTCCAAAATCGAGAAACAGAGCAGTCAGGCTATGACCACGGACATGTTCATCTCTTTGGTGCGAAAGTATACCCGCGCACGAAAACTCACACCTCGGATGCTCAACGAATTGGTTGAGAAGATTGAGGTTTACCATGCGGAGAAAATTGACGAGGTGTGGGAGCAGAGGCTTCGCATCCACTATAACTGTGTGGGAGAAATCACGATTCCTAAAATGCTGCCCCTGCCAATCCCTGATGTGACCGTCAATACCCGGAAGGGCGTGTTCGTCAATTATGCCCCAGCAGAGATTGCCGGATGAAAACAATAAAAAAAGACGAGTGTTCTTACAGCTTTTCAAAAGCTATAAGAACACTCGCCATGGTGCAGTTGAGCAATCCAAATCCGAACCTGTTTTCTGATCGGCCAATGCGGTTTTGAGGTCATCAAAAGTGATGGTCGTTGTCCCTTCCTTGTAGTTGAAGGTTATCACCATTTTGTCATCGTACAGGAAAATGGCATTGATAAAAGTATCAATCAGCATCTTACGGTGGGACTTTTGCCGTACATCCAGTTTGCGGAAGCGCTGGAGCCAGAAGGTCATAAACTCGGCGCTGACCTTGGGCTTTGCCAACTTTTCGCAGGCAATCTTGATTGCCAATTCCTCTTTTGTGGCCTCCAGTTCTTCCAGACGGCTTTTCGTGGACTTGGTCAAGATACCCTGCTGGATGGCGTTCAAGAGGTTTTGAATGGCTGTATCCGCCTCCCGCAGCTGCTGTTCATAGAGCGGCAGATTGACATTCTCTCTATCCTGCAAGTCCATCAGCATGGACACGATGGCCTCAATCGCCTTATCGTCCATCACCATTTTCATGGTTTCGCTGACCACCAAATCCTCGATCCACTCTTTGCGGACAGACTTTTTATGGCACTCGGTGCGCTTCTTTTTCACGGATACGCACTTATAATAGTGGTGGACATTCCCCGTGTGGCTGGTGCCGCTCTCGCCGCAGAGGTAGGCCCCGCAATAGCCGCAGAACAGCTTGGTTGTCAGCAGATAATCGTCCTCGGCCTTGTGGCGGGCCGGGGCCTTCTTGTTCTTTGCCAGTTTCTCTTGCACCCGGTCAAAGAGGTCTTGGGGGACAATGGCGGGAATACCGTCCGGCACCACAATGTTCCGGTAGGTATATTCTCCGATATAGCGGCGATTGTTCAAAAGGTGCTGTACGCTGTTGTAGGTCATCTTCTGGCCTCGTGTGTTCTTTACGCCCTGCTCATTGAGCCAGTCCCGGATTTGGGTCATGGTGGCTCCCTCGTCATAACGCTGAAATGCCTCCCGGACAAAGGGAGCGGTAAGCGGGTCAAGCTGGAAGCACTGGTCGCTGTCAATCAGATAGCCAATAGGACGGGTGCCGCCGTTATACTTGGATTTCAAGGCGTTCTCCGTCATGCCCCGGACTACCTTTTCGGACAGGTCGGCGGAGTAGTATTCGGCGTACCCCTCCAGCACGCTTTCCAGAATGATACCCTCGGCCCCGTCGGAAATGACCTCGGTAGCGGACACCACCTTGACCCCGTTCTTTTTCAGAGTGGCCTTGTACCGGGCGCTGTCGTAGCGGTTGCGGGCAAACCTGTCCAGCTTCCAGACGATAATCATATCGAACAGGCGCTTGCCGCTGTCCTTAATCATGTTCTGAAATTCCGGGCGGTTGTCCGTCTTGGCAGAAAAGGCTCGGTCAATGTAGTGGCGCAGAATGGTAATACCGTTCTTCTCGGCAAAGGCGGTACACTCCCGGATTTGTCCTTCTATGCTTTCTTCTCGCTGGTTGTCGGAGGAATAGCGGGCATAGATTACAGCTTTCATGTTCTCACCTCGCCGTCTGTTAAAATGCTCATCATTTGGCTTGCCTGTACGATCCGCTCAAAGGCTTCTCTCTGCGAACAGGTTAGATTTGCGTGCATAGAGGGGTTCCGATAAGCAGTAAAAACGCCCTCAAAGATAGACTTAACACCTTTACGAAAATTGGCTCCACTTATTTCTGATGTATCGCAAAACTGATAAAAACCATTATCTGACAACAACGCACCAATTAAACCCGTTGCATCTTTAGGAGTAGGAGAGTTTGGTTTTCCTTTCTTAAACAACTCTCGCATTCGAGTTTCAACTTCTTTAATGGCACTTTCAGAAGCGGCAGCAAAATGGCCGTTGCAAAATAGTTCCTTTGAAACTTCAATAATTCGTGGGTGAATGTCTTGCCAAAAACGCATATCGACAGGTTCACGAACCAGGTGCTGTACGATAATAAATAATTCCCCAAAAGCTGCAACATTTAGCGCCATCAATCCATAGTTGAAAGGATCGGGTCTGAATAGATTATCACCTATTCCAGGGAGCGTTTGGCTGTAAAACGGATACTCGTGTTTGATTTTTTCTGCGACTTCTCGCAGATCAGTTTGCATTTTTTGACAATCATTCAAAAGAAAAGTTGGAGATATACCCATTGTCAATTTATTGTTAATATCACGAAGCCATTGGTCAATTGCATCAAGTTGTCCTCTATATGCAACTTTCATCTGTTTTCCTCCATCATACGGAACAGTGTTTCCTTTAGCTTTTCGTTCATAGGAGATTGTGGGTCAAAACACATCTCAATAAAGCGTCGCATTTCCTCACGCTCTGGAGCGGCTTTAGGCTTAAACTCGTATATTACTCCCTGGGGCTTATCCGTCCGGGCAAAGATATAATCTAAGGATACATCAAAGTAATCTGCATAGCGGCGAAATAGCTCCACAGATGGGGTGGACTGCCCATTCTCATAGCGGTTGATACTGGACTGTGTGGAGCCGATGGCCTCAGCCATTTTTACCTGTGAAAGGCTGATGCTCTCCCGCAGGGCCTTCAAACGCTTACCCACTTCTTTCATCTTCCAACCTCCTATTCGGGTTAATTTTATTATAACCCGAATTATACAAATTTTCAACCCGGAAATACAATTCTCCATATGCACCTTGTCTCGTTCCGGCCCACAGGCCGAATAAAGAAACGACGCAGACCAGCCCACCATTCATAGGCTGATCTGCGCCGTTTCTTTAGGTTTTGGATGGGGTGAGGACATAGATGCAGAAATGCAATCTGTGGCCACGCACTGACAAAACCGGGGGTTTCCAAAGGGGGGGGCTATGCCTCCCCTTTGGCACACAACCTTGCTTGCAAGGTGTAGTGTGTTATACCTGCTGGCGCGGCTGACAGTGAAAACGGGGTGCGATGCGGTTTGCACCCCGCTTACACTGGCAGGGAAACGGGCAGGAGATTTGTGAGCAGATGGGAGCAAAACGCCTGTTCGTTTTCGGAGAGCGGCGGCAGGTATACAAACCTCCGTCCCTCGTCCTTCGTCCTCCGCTGGTGGGATAAAATGTCCCAAAGAAATGGTTGCCGTTAGTATGAGACTCAAAAATCTCTATAAAGCCAACTGCATGGTCGATCTAGGTGCATATGATTCAGCATTAACTACGGCCAGCTTCAACTGGGTTTTTAACAAGCTTATTTTTCTTTTTGGGTATTATAAAAGGAAAAATATAAATTTGCAATCCCGCGTAATATTGAAAGAAGTATGTTCAAGGTTAAATATATTTCTACAAATAAAACAGCGCCACTAGCTAGGGGGGATATACCAATTCCTTTTAAAAATAAATAGAAAAAAATAAGCAACAACAGAAAGACTTCAGAAAATAATGAATGTGAAAATTGGATATGAAGTCCTTGGTATAGTGTAAGTGGTTTCTTATACAATACTTTTTCTGTCTCGAGTTTTTTTAGGCGCTCAACATTATCGCCACTACTGGTAAGTAATAGAGTTATGAGCATAACCGTAAAACCTATTAAGATTGAAATCGCAGTCGGCAAAAGATCAGATAAGCCATCTAGTGCAACTATAAGTTTCCCATTATGAAAATAGAAGGCCACACAAGTCAGAGAAATTAGAAGTGGACTTATGATTTCAAAAACTACCTCATTTTTTCGTATGGAGCAGTAGTAGTCCCTTATGGGGATTATCCACTCCATATAGATATGTTTTCCTAAGCCACCGTTTACTCCGTCTTTCATTCGGTTACACCCAACACTTCCTCGATTTTGGCAAAAATTGAATAAGAATCGACTACTCCGTTAGGAGTTAAATCCACGGTGACTTCTTCAATTCTTTTTCCGCCCAAAGAATCAATCGTTATGTTCATCTTATTTATATCTTTGCCATATAGGCGAATACGGCTTATTTCAGTTCCTTCTGTGGCGATTGCTTGAAATGTTTTTCTTAAGGCTCTTTTGGGAAGGCTTTGCCTAGGTTTTGACTTTAAAGTTATCAACAAATCATCCTGAGAGTTTGCATCAACGTCCATAAGATTTAGATAACCGCTTCCAAGAACTCTTTTCTCAACGAAGAGCTGTGCCACAGAAATTCTTTCAGCAGCACGCAGGGCAGTCATAAAATCATCTGGAGGAATAATGCTTGCCCAAAGATAAAAGGTTTCCTCTATATCTTCCTGTACCAAAAAACCGTGCAGTAACTTGTTAAAGTACTTTATCACACCCCCCATTGTCACTCCATTGCGACGTTCCTCGAAAACGGTATAAGCTTCACTCCCATCGATCCGCATACACATATGAGTCAGCTCTTTATCGCCCTCATCCAGTCTTTTGTCGGTAGGACGCTCTGACCCATCTGTGCTGGACATATAATCGGGAGAATGGTTATACTTGCACGACTTAAAAATGATTTTAAAGAGGCGAAGTCCTTGTTTTCTTTCATCTCTGATGCTTGACAATGCAACAGCTTTGTTGTTTTTTTCATCGCGAAACAATTTATCCTCCTCTGATAAATTGTCTACATAATTTAAAAAACGGCAAAAAAGCTGAGAATCAAAATGATGTTCATCACCAGAGGCAAACTCAATACTCCAGTAGCTTAATTTTCTTCTTTGAACGCTCATGCTGCCTCTGCCTCCAGTTTAAACATCTGTTCCATATAGTGATCTGCGAATAGCATCCCGGTAAACATTGCCTTCTGGTAGATTCATGGAAGAAAAGGCTTCTTGGACTTTGTAAACCGTTGTGCAGTGTTCCTCCAAGATACCAAGAGGAGTAATCGTTCCTTCACCAGTTGTTTCCAGATAGTCATAGGCAAGAAAATGGATAGAAGCTGGTTGTGTTGGAAAGCGTGGAATGCGTTCTTTTCCTCCCAGTCGGTTGAGAACTCGATCGTATACAGCTTTGGGACACACAAAGAACAAGCCTGTTCTACACAAATCCTCTCGCTGCAAAACCTGCCCTTTATAAATCAATTGTGGGATAATACGCTTAGAAACATTTTCCCAGTTCAATCCGACAGTGTCTGCAACGATGTCTCGGTTTTCCATAAGTGCATTGCGGGCTTCACGGTAGTTTCCTGTGGTATCAATAGTTTGGACTTCGATAGCTGTAAATTCAACAAGCTCTCCGGCTCCATCCAAGCGTGCCAACACCCAATCAACAAAGTAGGAGCCTGTCCCGGCCCTTTGGGGCAGTCGTAACTCTCCGCCCCATCCATGCCCAAAAACAGCAATAGCTCCATTTTCCGCTTTGGCTTTTTCTACTGCTGCTCTCCCAGAGTAAAGCCCTAACTCACAGCCAAATGCCTGCTGCGCGACTAAGTGGAGCATCTTGTAATCTTCGGCATAAATCCGATTTGGACAACAGATGACATCCGGAGACCCTGGTGTTTTCTGTCGAACTGCACAGACTCCAGAAATAATTCTATCCCGCGACAAAACTTTTGTGCATTGAGTTCCGAGAAAAGGACAAACCTGACGAGCTGCTGCTGTTGCTGCTTGTGAGGATTTATCTTCTGCACGATAACCGAAAAACTCCGAAATATATCCAGCCATTTTAAGACCCCTCCTCTAAAATAGATTTGAGTGCAAGACCAACAGCTTCTGCCAGCAAAGGAGGTACGGCGTTTCCTACCTGAGCGAACTGCTGTCCTTGCGTGCCAGTAAAGATAAAGTGATCTGGAAAGGATTGTAGGCGGGCGGCCTCTCTAACAGTAAAAGAGCGATCTTGATTATAATGGAAATAAGCGCCCCAATGAGGATCGCATTTAGTTAAAATAGTCGAAGCCAAACCATCAGGAGTAACACGGCCATATCGCTTGGTGTGATCAGATTTTCTGGCCCTTTTCATACCTTTTGGCAAAAGCTCATCAGGTATATCTGTCCAATTCCCACCAGGCTTAATGTATTTCAATCTCTCTTGATTTTCTTTAGAAAGCCGGGGAGCTTCATGATTATATATTCCACAACTACCGATACGCGCTCGTTTCTGATAATCACACATTGGCTCACATATATATTCTTTTACTTCAGCACCTCTTTCCCCACACTTCAATGGCGGAAGATCGCCAATAGCTTCCTGCACTGTGGTGAATTTAGCAGATGCTTCAGGCGAAGGGAGCTTTACGAGTAACTGGCCGTCAAATGTAGTGGTAAAATTGGGCTTCACTGGCGCATGGTAGAGCGGCTCCGGGAATGCCAAAGAAGGAAGGTTCTTCCCCCTCAAGCCAAGGATGATGGTTCTCCACCTCATTTGGGGGACACCATAATATGCAGCACCAAGGATACGCACATCAGCGCCATACCCTAGTTCTGCCAAAGCATTGAGAATGGCGTGCAGAGTGGCACCATGTTCAAAAGAAACAAGTCCGGGAACATTCTCAATCAAAATTGCCCTTGGAGCAAAAGCATCTACAAAGCGCAAATATTCTTTGAACAAATGATTTCTTTGGTCAAGTACACTTCTGACTGGAGCATTGATTGAAAATCCCTGACACGGAGGACCGCCAGCAAGTAAATCTAACTCTCCACGCTCAATACCAAGTTCTTCTCGAATTTGATTTGCGTCTATACTACGAATATCTGCTGTTAAGACCCTAGCGGAAGGGTGGTTTTTCTGATATGTTGCAGCATAAACAGGCATGATTTCTGAAGCGAATAGACTGTGAAATCCAGCCTCAGAAAGTCCCTCAGACAATCCACCTGCACCCGCAAATAAGTCAATCATTGTCAAATTATTGTTTGTCATCTTTTGTCCTCGCTCTTGTATTGCTATCTTTAGTCGGCTTTTCTGCATTTTCTGGGATGATCCAAATCCGACTCATACGCGCCGCACCGGCAATTCGGTTTTCTTTGCACAAAATTTGGACTTGCCGGGGAGTCACGCCCCATTTTTCAGCGGCTTCCTGTACCGTCATATATCCGTTCACTTGTGACACCTCAAAGTTTGTCTCATGGGGTAATATTAAACCATTATTAGTATATTCGTTTAAGCGAAATTAGGCAAGGGCTTTTTAAGCAACTGCCCGTATATACGCCAAAAATATTTTTGAATTTTAGGAACAAAAAGCATATACTTATGTCGTATTATAATATATAACATATTTTAAAACATAAAAGGAGGTCAGCCCTATGGACGAACCACATCCGCATATGCAAGTAACTTTTCCCTTTGACAGCAACATCCGCTATCTGCCTCTTGTCTATCTTATCCCGGAAGACCAGATCGTTAGGTATCCTACGCTGAATGCACTGCCACGGTGTCTTTCTGAAATAGCGGCATCCGAACCGATGATGGACTTGCTCGACAGCGACGCTTTCTTGAAGGACATCATGGATGCCACCGCTGCTTTGGCCTTTCCGCACTTTGGCTTTGGCGGGTGGAAAGAACACTACACTGGCTACTGTCCAGTTTGGCGGCTCTCCTATGCGCTACCACTTTGGGCCAGCTTAATAGATCAGGAATGTGGTTGGGGATTGCAGCTTTTATTTCGCATGAAGCCTGGAACACAAATTCCGCTCCCAGACGCCGATCAGGTAAGAGAATTATTTGCCCATGTGGTGAAGCGTGCGATTACGGAGCAGGGGTGGCAACCAATTTTGGACATCGTGCGAGAAATGCCCTGCGATGAAGATTTTGAAAAATGGGATACCAACGCTCGCAAAGACTTCCTCCGCAGGTGGTATCACACCCGCTCCAAGAAGGTACAGACCGTTTCACTGGAAGGAATGCTGGAAAACAGTGATGACGACAGTCCTGTTTTCCATATTCCAGATCCAAGCCAAAATGTAGAGGAATATGTGATCGCTAAGGACTTTGTGGAACGGTTTTTAAAGACCTTGCCCCTGAAAGATCGGCAGATTGTTGAACTGAGACAGGATGGATTTACTTACGAGGAAATTGCGGACAAGCTGGGGTATAAAAACCACAGCGGAGTTATCAAACGAGTGGAGGCGGTAAAAAAGAAACTTCAAAAGTACAGATGCAGCGTATGAAAGCCACGCAGACCAGAAGGTTGTGCGTGGCTTTTTTGCGCTCTAGCCGGATGAAAAGAGGTGAAAATTCCCCCGAATTTTTGAAGGATCGCCGTTGAATGAACGATTGACTGTTTTTGTGTCGGTTATTTTCTGGAGAGCGCGCCACCGTAAAGCGAACGGAGTTCACGGTTTGGCGGGCTTTTTTTCATTTCCGGCAAATCCCACACAAAACAGCGAAACCGAATATTGCTCTTTGTGGGGCAGACATGGAAAGGAGAGAGAACAATGGGCATTCGAGAAGAAATCAAGTCCTATATTGTCCGTTCTGGCATGACCATGACAGAGGTGGTGGATAGGCTGTACGACGATTACGATTGGAGCCGCAGCGTCCCCAATCTATCCGGCAAATTGCGTCGGGCTTCCCTGCGATACCAAGAAGCCGTGGAGCTTGCGGATGTGCTGGACTATGACATTGTCTGGGTCAAGCGCAAGCGGTAAGGAGGTACAATGGCACAAAAAGCACAGCACGCAATTTTACGCTTTGCCAAACACAAGGCGGGGCCGGCAGGGGCATTGGAAGCACACCACGAGCGCACAAAGGAGAAGTACGCCAGCAATCCCGATATTGACATCAGTAAAAGCAAGGACAATTTTCACATTATTCAGCCTACTCAGAAGTACCGAAAGGAAATTGACACTCGCATCAAGGCGGCGGGGTGCCGTACCAGGAAGGACAGCACTATGTTTGTGGACACGCTGATTACCGCCAGTCCGGAGTTCTTCACAGACCGAAGCAAGAAAGAAATACAAGCCTACTTCACCGAAGCGGTAGCCTTTATGGAGAAGAAGGTAGGCCGGGGGAACATCTTCTCCGCCGTGGTACACATGGACGAAAAGACGCCCCACCTCCATCTGTGCTTCACCCCCATTACGGAGGACGGGCGGCTGTCCGCCAAGGAGATTTTGGGCAACCGGGCGCAGCTCTCCCAATGGCAGGACGAGTTTCACGCCCACATGAAAAAGGCGTTCCCCGTCCTCAAGCGGGGCGAGAGCGCCCTTGTCACCAAACGAAAGCACATTCCCACATGGTTGTTCAAGCAGTCCATAGATCTGACCCGGCAGCAGCAGGCCATAGAAAAGGCGGTGTCGGAAATCGGGGTGCTGAACGCTGGGAAGAAGCGAGACGAGATTTTGGAGATGGTGGGGCCGTACTTCTCCCGGCTGGAGAAGCACTTGGGGCAGATGAAGAAGTACCAGGCTACCATTGACTATCTGACGCAGGAGAACGAGGGCCTGAAGGAAAAGGTCAACAGCGAAAAGAGCATCCAGAAGAAGATGGAGGTATTGACACTGAAAAAGGAAAACGAGCGGCTGCGGCGGTTTGTGGAGAGTATTCCCCCTGAGGTGCGTCGGATACTCAGAGAGCAGCACCAGCAGCGACCCAAAGATCACGATCTGTAAACCATCTTTGAGAAACACGGAGGTACATTTGGGTAGAAGAAAAAAGCTGATCAACAACACCGATATTCCCCAGCACCAGATCGAAGCAATAGCCCGCTGCATCCTGCCGGACATTCTGGCCTTCTATGAGAGCGAGGAAGGGCAGCGGGAGTTTTCTGAATGGAAGAAGCAGAGAGAAATGGAGAAGCAAGAGGCAAAAACAGAATAATGGCATAGCAAAAGCGGGGTGTCATCCGAAAAGGGTGGCACCCCGCTTTTTTTGCGTTTATATGGATTTCTTCTTTTTCCGTGGCCCTCTTGGCTTGGAAGTCGGTTTGCGCTTCACCCCGTTGCGAAAATAGGCGGTTTCGTAACGGTCAAAGAAAATAAATAATCCGAACCCATCTCCTATCGGAAACAAGTTCGGATTATATTGGTTTGGTGCCGGTGACCGGACTCGAACCGGTACGCTGTCGCCAGCGGTGGATTTTGAGTCCACTACGTCTACCAATTCCATCACACCGGCCGGTACAGGTCACATTATACAAGAAACCTTCTCGATTTGCAAGAACAAAATTCCACCGCAGACTGGATCGGTCACTGAGCCGGCCGCCCTGTCCAGGGCGGCCGGCTCAGGCCTTCCAGTCTCTGTGCTCCCGTTCCCGGAAACGCACCATCCAATCAGGGCAGATAGGACAGGGGGTTGACCGAGGAACCGCGGACCCGTACCTCAAAGTGGCAGTGGACGCCGGTAGAGCGCCCGGTACTGCCCGCCTTAGCGATCTGCTGGCCCTTGTACACTTTCTGCCCCGCGGAGACCAGCAGGGAGGAGTTATGGCCGTAATAGGTCTGCGTCCCATTGTCATGGGTGATGATGACCAGCTTGCCATAGCTGCCCTTATAACCCGCATAGGTGACTGTACCGCCATCGGCAGCCCGGATGGCCGCACCATAAGAGGCGGAAATATCGATCCCGGAGTGATAGCTGTAGCTGCCAAAAATATACCGGCCGCCGAAGTAGGAGGTGATCCGCCCCCGAATGGGCCACTGGTAGCTTCCGGAGGAGGCCGTCTTGGGCTTCTCCTTGGTGCCCACCGCCTTCACCGTCTTGGTGGGCTCCCGCAGGGTGGTCGTGCTGTTGATGACCCGCCCAGTCTCCTGACCATTGACATAGGTGATGGTGGCGTCCACCTGGGCCTCGCCCTCCACTCCCTGGGTGACGATCTTGCTGCTCCCTTTGTACAAGGAGGAGTCCTTGACCTCTTCCACCGGGCAGGGAATCGACTCCACATAGGTCACATCGTCCACCGTCTCCACCGAAAGCAGGGGGGTGAGCTCCTTGACATTGAGCACATCGCCCACCATCAGGCGGTTGATGTCCACTGAGGGGTTCAGCGCCTTCAGATCGCTCACCGACATATCGTTGGCATAGGCGATGGCGTTGAAGGTGTCTCCCGCCACCACGGTGTAGGTCGTGGAGCCGTTGCCGTTGGCCTGAAGCGCCTGCTCCATCTCCCGGATGGTCATCAGGTCGTTCACCTCATAAACCGGCTCGGTGGCCACCGTGTCCAGGAACCGCACCGACACCGTGTTTTCCGTGGTGTAGCGGTCCTTCATGCTGTCCAGCAGCTGATTCAGGGAGTCCTCGTCCTTGACCACTCCCACCGCCTGGCCATCCACCAAGACCTGGTACTTCCTCAGTTCACCGCTGACCGCGTCCAGCTGGTTATAGAAGTAATTCTGAAGCTCCTCCGGGGTGGTCAGGTCGGAGCGCAGGCTCAGGGCAAACTCATACTCCAGATCGCCCTCCACCCGGTAGTCATAGCCCAGCAGCTGGCTGCCGGTCTCCTCCACGCTCCGAATGGCCTGCTGTACCATGCCCTCGTCGGCTACCACACCCACAGTTTCTCCGTCCAGCGTCACCGCATAGCTGGGGGAGTACAGCGTTGTCAGGGTCAGCGCCACCGCCAGGGCCGCGGAGCAGACCAAAAAGGACACCGGGCCCGCAGCCCGATTGCCCGCTACCACATTATGGACCCGGTGGGCTGCACGTCGCCCATGGATCCGGCTCCACTCCTGAAACGCTTTCCAATAGATGGGTGCCTCCCGCCTGAGGTGCTCCCATCGCTCCCGCAGCGCCTGCCCCTCCGGGCGGCGGGGCTGTTCCGTATTTGACTGTTTCATTGCATTCTCCATATATGCCTCATGCGCGCACTTCTCAAGTCTAAAAAATGACAGACCGGAAAAGAAAAGATTACAAATTGGTTACAAACGCAACTATACACGGAAATGCGCCCCCCGTCAAGTCCTTTTCCCGGTAGAAATATGAACTTTTAAAGAATCTGCGTAAATTTGTGCATTTTCTACCAGCAACTGCGGTACGGGCCGCCGCCCCGCATATCTCTTCTCTTGGACCATGTAAAAAGGGCGGCCGCAGACGGCCGCCCCTTGGGGATGTGCTCGTGGGATCCGGGATCTCAGCCCCGCTCCAGGTTTTACTTGGTCGCCCAGTTCCCAGTAGCCTCTGCTGTCAGGTATGCGTTGATGAAGCCATCCAGGTCGCCATCCATCACGCTGCTGATGGCGCTGGTCTCATAGGCCGTGCGGTTGTCCTTCACCAGCTGATAGGGCATGAACACATAGGAGCGGATCTGGCTGCCCCACTCGATCTTCAGCTGGACGCCCTTCAGGTCGGAGATCTTCTCCGCCTTCTCCTGCATCTGAAGCTCCACCAGCTTGGCCCGCAGCATCTTCATACAGTTGTCCTTATTCTGGAACTGGCTGCGCTCCTGCTGGCTCGCCACCACCACGCCGGTGGGCTTGTGGATCAGGCGGACGGCGGAGGAGGTTTTGTTGACGTGCTGGCCGCCAGCGCCGGACGCGCGGTAGACCTGCATCTCGATGTCCTCCGGCCGGATCTCGACCTCCACATCCTCCGGCAGGTCGGGCATGACCTCCACCGAGGCGAAGGAGGTCTGCCGCCGGGCGTTGGCATCAAATGGAGATACCCGCACCAGGCGGTGGACACCGTGCTCTCCCCGGAGGTAGCCGTAGGCGTTCTCCCCCTCGATCATAATGGTGGCCGACTTGATGCCCGCCTCGTCACCGTCCTGATAGTCCATGATCTGATAGGTAAAGCCGTGGCGCTCCGTCCAGCGGGTGTACATCCGATAGAGCATCTGGGCCCAGTCCTGGGCCTCCGTGCCACCAGCGCCGGGGTGGATGGTCAGGATGACGTTGGAGCTGTCGTACTCGCCGGTCAGCAAGGTCTGGAGGCGCGCCTCCTCCATGTCCCGCTCCAGCTGGGCAAAGCCCTCCTCCAGCTCCGGCACCAGGGACTCGTCCTCAAACTCATTTCCCATCTCGCACAGAGCCATCAGATCGTCCCACTCCTGACAGCGCTTGTGCTGCTTATCCACCTTGTTTTGGAGGGTCTTGATGCGCTGCTGTACCTTCTGGGCTTTTTCTAAATTATTCCAAAACCCATCGGCGGCAGACTCCGCCTGGAGCATATCCAGCTCCCGCTCCGCCCCCTCCAGATCCAGGGCCTGGCCCAGCTCCTCCAGGGTGGGAGCCAAATTATTCAGCTTGACCTTATATTCGTCGAATTGAAGCATAATGGTCCTCACTCTCATTCCATCTCAGTTATTGAAAATCCAAATTCAGCCCAATTATTATATCCGAAGCCGAAGAAAAAGTAAAGAAGCAGCCGGACGAAAAAGGCAGTTTCCCGTTTCCACGGTCCCGATCCGGCCGCATTTGGCGACAGCGGGATCTATTCTCCCTCCGCCATCCGATAACCCACTCCGACCTCTGTGAAAATATACTGCGGTTTTCCTGGATTTTTCTCCAGCTTCCGGCGGATCTTGGCCATATTGGCCCGCAGATTCTGTGTATCGCCGGTAGCCTTCTCTCCCCAGATCTCCCGAATGATGAAGTCATAGGTCAGTACCTTGCCCGCATACCGGGTCAACAGTGAGACGATCTTATACTCACTCTGGGTCAGGTGGACATCCTGCCCTTCCAGCTGCACCAAATGCCGGTCAAAGTCGATGCACAGCTCTCCAGCACGGTATACTCCAGTCTGGGTATAGCTGGGCCCCGCCACCTGGTTCCTGGCGTGCCGCAGCGCGGCACGGACCCGCGCCAGCAGTTCTCCGCCCCCAAACGGCTTTGTGATATAGTCATCCGCCCCCAGATCGAGGGCCTCGATCTTATCCCGCTCCCGGGTCCGGGCCGAGACTACCACAATGGGCGCTGTACCCCGGCTCCGAACGCGGCGGATGATGTCCACCCCATCCATATCCGGCAGTCCCAGATCCAGCAGGATCAGGTCCGGACAATAGGCGTCCAGCATCTCACAGGCCTCTGTTCCCGTATAGGCCTTGATCACGTCATAACCATTGGCCGTGAGCACGGTCCCCAGAAGGTAGCTGATGCTCTTCTCATCCTCGATCACCAATATTTTATCCTTTATGAGCGCCATGCTGCCGCTCCTCCTTTAGTGGGAGAGTAAAGCAAAATTCTGTGCCGCCCTCTCTCAGATTCCGTGCCTCCATGGCTCCGCCGTGGACCGTCACGATGTCACGGCACAGCGCCAGCCCCAATCCCATGTTTTGCTTTTTGTCTCCTCCGCCGCGTTCTGCCAATTCCATATAGTCCCCCCATAGCAGCGCCAGCCGCTCCTGCGGGATCCCGGTCCCATCATCCCGGACAGAAAAACGGGCCCAGCCCTTTTCCCGGGATACCTGGAGGATCACTGTATTTGCCTCTCCATGGATCACAGCATTTTCCATCAAATTATAGAGGACCTGCTCCACGAGCATCGCATCCATCGGCACCTCCAGCCACGCCTGGGGCAGCACCACTTCCACTTCGATGTGCGGAAAGTGCTTCTGAAATTTTCCAACAGCCTCCCCGATGACCTCCTCCGGAGCCTCCATGCTTTTTTGAAGATGACAGGCACTCCTTCCCATCCGGGTAATGGACAACAGGTTCTCCACCATTCGGATCAGCCATTCCCCTTCGCTGCGCACATTCTCCAGCAGGGTATGCTCCTCCTCCGGTGTAAAATGGTTTTCCGGATCCAGCATTGCCTCCGCAGAACCGATGATGGACGTCAGAGGGGTACGCAGATCATGTCCCACGGCCCGCAGAAGATTTGCCCTCAGCCGCTCCCGCTCCGCCTCGATCCGGATCTCCTCCTGCTCCTTGATATGTGTTGTCAGGGTACTGGTTACAATAGAGACCAGAAAGAGAGTGGCAAAGGTCAGGAGATAACCTGGCTCCTGGAGTTCAAACTGATAGTAGGGGGATAAAAACGCATAGTTTACCACGATCGCCGCCGTCAGGCTGGCAGCGATCCCATAGAGGTAGCCGTTTGTGTACCGGGCGACCAGGAGCACTCCTGCCACAAAAATCAGCGCAGCGTGGCTGTCATCCGCCCCCACAGGCTGAAGCAGCAGACCCATATCCAGGGCAATTGTCATCACCACCACGAGGATCACAGTATCCTGCCAGCAGACAGGGCACAGTTCCTTCATCTTCCTGCGCACCGCTTCCACCCTCTCCTGTTTTGTATAGTGTATCATGTATCCTCTCCGCTTTCAAGCAACGGCAGCCCGTGTCCCACACAAAAAGAACGGGACTGCAAGCAGTCCCGCTCTGTTCCTTCCTTCATTTGTTCCAACTTTACAGGGTCTCGATTTTGGTATCCAGCTTGGGGCAGCGCACCCGCACAGTCTTCCAGTCGTTTACCACCTGGCTGATCTGGATGTCACAGGTGGCGCTGAGCAGGCGGTAGGCGTCCGGAAAATCCAGCCCCAGCTTCTTCTCCAAAAAGGCCGCCGTATCGGATACCGCCAGGCGGATCGACTCCTCCAAAGTCTCCGCGGAGGCCACGAAGTACAGGGCATCCGCCGTTTCAATGACAGGGCGCTCCACAGGCCGGTCCCGGTATACCGTCGTCTTGATGCAGATCCGGCCGGGGGTCTCGATCCCCGTGCCGCTCAGCTCCCCGTCGCCCATACAGGCGTGGAGGTCGCCCACCGCCAGACCGGCCCCCGGGACCGCAACGGGCAGATAGACCCGGGATCCCACCTTGATCATCTTGGTATCCAGGTTGGAGCCGTGGTCGCCCGGCACCGCGCAGTGCACGTCCAGCCCCGGCTTGGGTGCCACACCGCACACCCCCACCATGGGGGTCAGGGGCAGGCGGATGGTATCGGAGAAGTGGGCAAATCCATCCCGGATAGGAATGACCTTCGTATCCGGCTCGGTGATCCGGTCGCCCAGGACTCCCAGGCCCTTCGAGGTCACCATGACCCCCTGTGGACCGAATTCAATAGCCAGGATCTCCACACACAATGTGTCCCCCGGCTGGGCTCCCTGGACCGCAATAGGGCCCACCGAGCAGTCCATAATGGAGATGTCGATGTCGGGGCGCTTGACGGATGCGTCCGTGATCTGGCCGCTGTAACAGTCGTCCGTCTCGACCCAGAAGGTCTCTCCGTCCTGAACCGTATACTGGCAGGGATGCTCCGCATTGAAGCTGAAGATCACCTTGTCCTTTGGAATCACACGCATGTTTTTCCCTCCTTACCAGGCAGAAGGCAGTACGCCCATCAGATCGAAGATGGCGTACAGGGCGGCGGCACAGAACAGGACGATGATAATGGCCTGGACCCAGTGGGCAGCATACCATCCGCATTTCCACGCCGGCTCCATATCGCCGTTCTTCCGGGCGCTGTTCACCATCATTGCGGGCAGGATGGACATGATCACACCGCCAAAGGTACCGGCCAGATAGATGGCGTCCACGAAGCTCACCAGGCCGCTGTATGCCAGCGCAAAGGGAGGCAGCGCCACGCAGACCAGAGAAATGAGACGGGTCGGGACGTGATTCTCGCTCTTAAACTTGAACATATCGACGATGTTGGTCAGCATGGAGCCACCCACAGCCCAATAGGAGCTCATCATTGCGCACAGCGCAAAAATATTGGCGGTATACAAGGCCCAGGTCCCAAGCGCCTGGCCCCATGCCAGGGTAGCCACTTCCGTAACATGATCCGGACCGGTGAGGGAAATCACAGCAAGAGGGACCAGGGCCAGCAGGATCCCGGTGATCAGCATTCCAACGGTGACCGCCTTGGGCAGGGCGGGGGCGTTGTGGCGCAGGCCGCGGGCCAGCTCGGGGACCGCATACTGGGCGATGTAGCAGAAGATGGAAACATTGAATACGGGCACCGCATAAGTCCAGTTGGTGTAGATCGCCCGGCTCACATCCGCCTTGCCGGAGAAAAAGGAGACGCCGATAATGACAGCCAGCAAAACGATCATGCCGGAGCTGAGGAACTTTTCCGCCAGGCCAGTGGCCTTCAGACCAAACCAGACGACCAGGACCGCGGGGATGGTAAAGAGCAGACTGCCCACTGCGGGAGGAAGTCCCAGCAGCTCACACAGAATATTGCCGCTGCCGGAGGTGTAAGAAATCATGCATCCGATCGAGTTGGCGCACACCGAGATAAAGACCAGAACAGCGCCCAGCTTTCCAACATAGCGCTCCGCCAGACCGGGCAGCTGCATGGGCTTCTTGGTGCGGAGGGTGGTCTCCGCCACATACAGCATGGAGATGGTGGTACATACACCGGCCGCGATCAGCCACATCAGCAGAATGGGCCAGCCGGCCTTTCGCGTGGAATAGGCCAGCCCCAGGATCCCTGCGCCGATGTTGGCGCCGACAATGATCATGGCCGCCTCCCAAAATGTGAGCTTCTTGACGCTTAATGCGCCCTCCTCGGTTGTGACGACGTTTTTCGTGCCTTCACTCATATCTGTCTCTCCTTTAAGATCAGTTTCCCCTCCGAAGCCGCTCATTTCTCCGTCAGGTTGTTTCCATTATACCCCTCCTTTCGCCCTGCTTCCATTGATATTGTTCACAAGATTTCAACTTGTTTTCTGTTATTTGCAACAAAATCGCAACATCCATTTCAGCAAGTTTTCTCTCCCGTCAGACTATTTCAGACCAATTTTCCCACCAGAACACCGCATATTTTCCGCATAACCGCACAAAAACGCACCCCTTCTCCTTGGAAAAGGGGTGCGTTGGGATCATACAGACAACCGGATGTTATGCCGTCGCCGCATGACGCTTCTCAGAGATGACCTGATAGGCCAGAATCGCAATCAGGATCGCAATGCCGATGACATCCGTCAGGGCCCCGGGATGGATCATCATCAGACCGGCAGCCACGCTGACCAGACGGAGCACAATGTTCAGCTTCTGGAGCATGAAGCCAATCAGGCCGGCGGCGATGAGGAACATACCACCGAAGGAGGTGATGACCACACGGATCACGTTGATCGCGTTCACATCATCACCAATGAACAGCATGATGGGGCTGTACGCAAAGATGTAGGGAATGATAAAGGCGGCGATGGCCAGACGGGTGGCATTGAGCGCAGTCTTCATGGGAGGCGCCTTGGCAATGGCAGAGCCAGCATAGGCAGCCAGGGCCACGGGGGGCGTAATGTCGGCCACGATGCCGAAGTAGAACACGAAGAAGTGAGCGGCCAGGACCGGCAGCCCCATCTGGATCAGGATAGGCGCACAGGTGGTGGCCATGATGATGTAGTTGGCGGTGGTAGGTACGCCCATGCCCAGGATCACGCAGCAGACCATGGTCAGGACCAGCGCGATGATCAGGTGTCCGCCCGCAATGCCCACGATGGCGTTGATCAGGATCTGACCCAGGCCGGTGTAGGTCACCACGCCGGCGATGATGCCGGCCATGCCACAGGCCACGCCCACGGACAGGGTGCTCTTAGTGCCACTCTCAAGGGCGTTGATATAAGTGCCGACATTCTGCATATTGGGCTTGCTGATCAGGTGGCAGGCCACCACCAGCACGAAGAAGATCCCGAAGCAGACCAGAGTGAAGGTCTCCTGCATCTCCAGAGAATCAGCGAAGGCGGGAATGACGTCCGGCAGATAGACCTTGCCCAGCGCATAGACCAGCAGGGGGATCGCCGGGACCATCATCACAAACTTCTTGGAACCAGTTTCCCGGTCGGCCATGCCGGCCACGATGGCCACCAGGCAGGCGACAACGGCGCTGTACGCCATGGTAAAGGTACCGCTCTGGATCACCATGAACACCAGGACGATCAGAGGCAGCAGCAGGTAGAGCTTGGGGAAGATGTCCTTGCCCTTGGGCAGGGAATCCTTATCCAAGCCCTTCAGGCCGATGGACTTGGCCTTGAAGTGGACCATCAGGAAAATACCGGTGAAGTACAGGGCGGCGGGCAGGATCGCACGCACCAGGATGTCGGCGTACTCCGTATCCGTCATCTCGGCCATCAGGAAGGCCGCAGCGCCCATGATGGGGGGCATGATCTGACCGCCGGTGGAAGCGGCCGCCTCGACGGCGCCGGCAAACTCGGGGGGATAGCCGGTCCGCTTCATCAAGGGGATAGTGACCGCGCCGGTGGTCACGGTGTTGCCCACGGAGGAGCCGGACACCATGCCGCACAGGGCGGAGGAAATGACAGCCACCTTAGCGGGGCCGCCGGTGGCCGCGCCGGCGATACTGTTGGCGCAGTCAATAAAGAACGCAGCGATACCGGTGGCCTCCAGGAAGGATCCGAACAGCACGAACAGGAAGATGTACGTGGAGCAGACCTGGATGGGGGTACCAATGATGCCGTTGGTGGTATAGACCAGGTTATAGATGGTGCCCTGAAGGGGCTTGTCAGCACCCATCGGCAGCAGGGTGTAGGCCACAAAGGTGGCCGCCACAATGATGATGGGGATGCCGACGACCCGGCGGCAGGCCTCTACCAGCACCAGGATCGCAATGATGCCGATGATAATCTGGGGGGTGCCGATGCGGCGGCCCATGGCGATCAGCTCTTCTTTGAAGATGATCTGATAGAAATAAACGCCAACTGCCACCACAAGCAGGACAACGTCGTAAATAGGAATATGATTGGGCTTGAGCTTCATATTCTTTTTGATGGGGTACATGATGAAGACAAACGCCAGTACGATGCCCAGGAAGAAACAGCGGCGCACGCTGCCCTCCGCAGTGGAAAACATACTGACCCAGATCATCGTCAGCATGAATAGAGCCATCCCATACCGGACCAGCCGGGCAGGAAAGCCCGTCCAAATCCGGACATTGGATTCACGGTCATATTTTTTCATGACCGCTTCCACGTCTTCCGCAGAACCAACCTCCACATCCGCTGGAGCGGTGTTTACGGCCTGCTTCTCATGTTCAGCCATATTGAGTCTCCTCCTCCAGGTTTCTTAAAACAACCGATGTTCATATTGAAATGACACGATTGACCTTCTTCCACACAAATTGCTCAGACTGATGATCTTCACATCGCCTACCTGCTGCTCCAGCTGGTCGGTAAACACCCCCACAAGCGGCTTGATTGCCGGGTAATCCGGATGAATGTCTCCCAGCATCAGGGTCCGGTCCGACACCATTCCCACCGAGCAGGTAAACTTCTCAAAGCCTTGATGGATATTTCCTACGATGATCGCGCCGTCCTCGCCCAGGGTCATGGTCTCTCCCTCGCCCACTTCCGTCTGGACTCCTGCGCCAAACTGATAATAGATCGTCTCTTCGGCATACATCCTGCCGTCCTCCGACACCTCATAAACGTCGATCAAGGGCCGAAGATTGACAGAATGGATGAACCCGACAGCAAATTGCTCCCCAGGCTCCAGGGGATAGCTGGCCAGCTCCTCGCCGCTCTTCCCGTCCGATACGACAAGATACCATCCAGCATTGGATGCCAGAAAGAGAATGGCCGCCGCAGCCATAGCACCCAGTGCTACCACTGCGGCGGCCAGCTTTCTATGTGTCCGAAACAAATCAGTTTCTGCTGTAAGGATTACAGCAGGCCGATCTCCTTGTAGTACTTCTCAGCGCCGGGATGCATGGGGACGGAACCGTTCTCGGCAGCCTTCTCCGCGCTGACCAGCTGGAACTTGGCGTGGGAAGTGCCCAGCTCCTCCAGGTTCTCGAACATGGTCTTGGTCAGCTCATACACGGCGTCCTCGCTCATGTCGGTGGAAGCGACCAGGGCGGCCTCGACGGCCACACAGATGGTCTCAGTGTCAACACCCTCATAGGTGCCGGCGGGCAGGTTCTCCTGAACCAGGAAGGGGTACTTTTCATGCAGGGCGTCGACGTGCTCCTGATCAAGGCTGACCAGGGAGAAGTCCATGCCGCTGGTCGCCAGCTCGGTGATGGCGGTGGTGGGGGCGCCGGCCACGGTGAAGGCGGCGTCGATCTGGCCGTTCTTCAGCATCTCAGAGGCCTCGCCGAAGTTGGCGTGGACGACCTTGATGTCATCGGCGGTCATGCCGTAGGCTTCCAGCACCTGATAGGCGTTGAACTCCGTGCCGGAGCCCTGGTCGCCCACGCAGACAGCCTTGCCCTTCAATTGGTCCACGCTGGTGATGCCGCCCTTGGCGGTGATCTGAACGGTCTCATTGTACAGGCCGGCCACCCACAGGGCGTCCGTCTCAGGAGTGCTGAATACGTTGGTGCCCTCGTGAGCATAGGTCAGAACGTCAGACTGAAGGATGGCCAGGCCATACTCGTCGTCGGTGATGCCCTCGACGTTGTCCTTGGACGCACCAGTAGAGGTGACGTTCAGCTCGGTCAGGGTCAGCAGGGGATTCAGGACGTTCATCATGGCGGAGCCGACACCGTAGTAAGTACCGGTGGTGCCGCCAGTGGCCAGGACCTGGGTGGTCTTCTCCGCAGGCGCGGGAGCACTGGAGCCAGCGCCGGAACCGGACGCGGCACCAGAGCCGGAACCGGAATCGCCGCCGTTGCCGCAGCCGGTCAGAGCCAGGCTGGCGGTCATGGCCATCGCCAGGACAAGGGCAAGCTTCTTCTTCATCATTACTGATTCCTCCAATTCAAAATTATATTTGCTGGGGAACTGTACTTGCAGGCTTATTATAGTATATTTGCCGCAAAAATGCAAGGTTCTTTTTCTGAAAAACAGATGTTTTGCACAATGTCTTGCGTATCGCGCAAAATCGTTAGTATTTTAACGATTTTTTCTTTTTCTTCACTTGTGTTGCAGCGCTTCCTGCATTTTTATTCACCGCGCTCCTATGGCTCCCACCCCTCCATCGCCTCGCCCAGCTTTTCCAGCGCCCGCTTCTCAATTCGGGATACATAGGACCGGCTGATCCCACATTGGGCCGCAATCTCCCGCTGGGTGCGCGGCGGCCGCTCATCCAGTCCATACCGCAGGGTGATGACCAGCCGCTCCCGCGGGGTCAGGCAGGTCTGGACACAGCGGCGGACTTTTCGGCAGGCGTCCCGCGTGTCCAGCTCCTCCAGCAGGTCGTCGTCCACGGCAAGTACGTCCATCAGAGACAGGGAGTTCCCATCCCCACCGGTCTCCAGCGTCTCGGTCAGCGAGACCTCGCCCTGGAGCTTGCGCTGGGAACGGAAGTACATCAGGATCTCATTTGCTACCCGCTCCCGACGGCTCCGCAAGGCCATCTTCCGCCCCTTCTGCAAGGTTTTCCTCTGTTTTACTGCCTGCGACTTGATTCCCCACACCCACCGGTGTCTTGGGGAACTCATATTCATACTCCGAGCCAAACAGTACTACATGGGCGTCCGTCCCATCCCAGATGATCGCTTTGACAAAGGTACGGATGGCTGCCCGCTTCTGCTCCACTGTCATTTTGTCAACGGTGTCCTTGAACGTGGACAGCATCTGTGCCAACAGGTCAAACTCAATGTCCGCAAGGGCATGGCTGGAGGTCAGCTCTTTTAATTCTGCCAAATGCCGCTTCAAGCCCTCCCCTTTTTCGTGCAGCTCATCGATCTGCTGCATAATATAACTTTCGGCGGAGGTGCCGGAGGACTTTCCCAGGGCGGAGACAAGTCCCTTGATCTCCTCCTCGTTTGCTGCGATCTCGGACTCCAAGTTGGAGATCTCCGCGTCATAACTCTGCCGGTTGCCCAGCAGCGCCCGCTTGCTCTGTTCCAGTTGCCGGATAAAATCGGAGCCGTCTTCGCTCAAATGCTTCAGCTGCTCTATAATGTCGGCATCCAGCGTGTTGCCGTTGCAGTTTTTCATGTTGCAGACATGGCCCCGGCTGCGCTCCTTCATAGAGCAGAGGTAGGTATAGATCGTCTCCCCTTTTATGTTCCGCCGCTGGGACATTTTGGGGCGCATGTACTCGCCGCAGTTGCCGCAGACAAGCAGGCCGGAGAGCAAGGCCACATTGCTGCGGGGCTTGCGGTAGCTTTTGGATTTGTTCCGCTCCAAAATCGTCTGTACCTTGACCCATGCCTTCCCTTCGATGACGCCCTGGTGCTTGCCCACCGACACGATCCACTCCTCCATTGGCTTGATCTGGTGGGCTCTACCCGGCTGCTGTAAGGTGCGGTTATAGGCCATGATGCCGTGGACACCATCAAAGTCGCTTTGCTCCGCAAAGAGGTCGACATGACTTTTCGTCAGGTAGTCATAAGCAAATTCATCGGCAATCAGATAAACCGGATTGGACAAAATCCCCTTGACGGCAAAGCGGGTAAACTGTTTGCCGTTTTTTGTTGTATAGCCATTCTGCAGCAGATATGTCTCCGTCTTTGTCAGCGAGCCGGTTTCCAGAAACTTGTCGTAGATCAACTTGACGATGCCGATCTCCTCCGGGAGAATCTTCAGCTTGCAGGCCCTCTTGGTCTTGCCGTCGATGGTCACATGGGAGACACTCTCCGACTCATAGCCGGTGGGGGTGTTACCGCCCAGCCAGCGCCCTGTTTTGGACAGCTCATGCATATTGTCGCGGATGCGCTCGGCAATGGTTTCCCGTTCCAGCTGGGAAAAAACCGAGGAAATATACATCATGGCCCGCCCCATAGGGGAGGAAGTGTCAAACTGCTCCTTGATGGAGATGAAGTCGATCTTCATCTTGTTCAACTGCTCGATCAGTTTGGCAAAATCGCCGATGTTGCGGCTGATTCGGTCCAGGCGGTAGACAACGATGGCACGGAAACTTTTTTCTTTTGCATCGGCCATCATTTTTTTGAATTGGGGACGCTCCAGCGTGCCACCAGAGAAGCCCTCATCCTCATATACCAGGGCCTGCTCTGCGGCATCGTCTCCGAACTGCAGCCGGATATATTGCCTGCACATTTCAATCTGGTTTTCGATGCTCTCCCCTTTACCGGTGAATTTAGATTTTCGGGAGTAGATTACGATTGGACGCACAGCGGCCATAAAATCACCGTCCTGTCATACGATATGTGTATGTAGTTAATATATCATATCGTCCTCTTTTGGTAAATACGAGAGCAAAGTTTTCGGCGGTTTATCTGTGCAGGCATTAGCAAAGATTACTCTGACATCTCAAACGCATCCTACTATGCCCCCGGTGTGTTGCACCGGGGGACTTATTTTTGTGAACAGTCTTGCATTTCATTTAAGTTTCGCTATAATACAAATAAAGACCATTTTTTGATTTTATATTTTATACGGGGTGGTGACGGCTTGTGGCAAGAAAGGCGTATTCCGATGAGGAGAGGGCGCAGGTAAAGGAAGCCCTGATGGTCACCATGATCCGGTGTATCGCGGATCGGGGATTGATTCACAGCAGCATTGATGTTCTGTGCGGAAAAGTGGGAATCTCCAAGACTTTCTTCTACAGTTTCTTCTCATCCAAGGAGGAACTGGTGCTCCACGCCCTGCGATATCAGCAGCCCAGGCTGCTGGATTATGCCCGGCAGCTGATGGAGGACCCGGCGCTCAGTTGGCGGGCGGGCGTGGAAACCTTCCTGAAAAACTGCTGCTACGGGGCCGAAAGCGGAGTTGCTGTTTTGTCCATTGAGGAGGAGCAGCAGGCGCGCCGCTGCCTTTCCGAGGAGAATTTTCAGGCCTTTCGACAGGACCAGGTCAGTTTTTATGGGAAACTGCTCTCCATCTTTGGCCTCCCTGTGGACAGTATTGATCCCCGGCTGTTTGGCAATCTGGCCCTCAGCATGATGATGGTGCACAAGGCCATTCCGGACACTATGCCCTTCCTGTTTCCAGAGGTGGCAGAGGACATGGTGGACTTCCAGGTCAGGACTCTGGTAGACGAGATGGAGCGGGTAAAGGAGCATGTGCGGTAGGTGAAAGCAAATGGATAGAGATGAGTACCCATGTCCAAACGGACGGGAAAGACAGCAGAATATCGTCAGACACAGAGCCTTGGGATACAGGTCTTGGTTCTGTGCGGCCTTTTTGCGCCCTGCGTCAGCCTGTCCAAATGACAGGGTGTCGCGGGGCATTTTTTATTGTTCGGAAAGAGGTGGCCTGATATGAGTTTACCAAAACGAAATAGTGCGGACGGGCGCTGTTACTGGATGAAGCCCGAGGTGCAGGAGGAACTACAACCGCTTTTTGACCAGTGCATCCAGGATGCCATTGACGGGAGAATCACGCGGCTTGATTCCCTCTGGCCGCCGGTAGTGGTCAGCAGCGAAGGCGCGCCCTTTGAGGTGTGGCAACTGCTTCAGATATGGACTGAAGCGCAGCGGGCCGAGACTCTCGATGCGGAAAAGGCCATCGCCTTCAGCGAAAACCTGCGCCGCCAAAGCCGGTGGGGTGAAATTGACCACCATTTACTTGATATGCTGAAACGGGAGCTACAGGAGAAGTATTTTGTCGTGACAGGCAATGAAGATGATCACTTCTGGGATCGGGAGTATTCCCTGAAACCAGGTATTCGTGCAGAGCAGGTCCCGGAGCCACTGCTGCGCTTTGCCT
>OOAG01000062.1_pt1 | contig 98488 bp, 118 predicted proteins | sample 1671461 | NCBI WGS metagenome assembly OOAG01 (sample SAMN06348159, study PRJEB24527) | human gut metagenome | biome: human gut; feature: ankylosing spondylitis patient; material: feces | host: Homo sapiens | place: China | collected 2015-10 | reverse complement strand
TTTTTTTTCAAGCAGAAGACGGCATACGAGATCTGATCGTGACTGGAGTTCAGACGTGTGCTCTTCCGATCTCTCAGACCGAGCTACGAAAGAAAACGCTTTGAAGGACGTTTATAATTTGCTTGCGTTCTCATATAGGAGCGTTGCGGGCGGTTTTCTTTATAAACCGTTAGACTTATTATCAAAGGATAAAACAACGTGGCATACGTGCCTACAAAATGGTAATCTTAAATGCGTAATGATACACAAAGATACCCACGTTGGTAAGAAAGTCATAATGTGCGGTTGCGATGGAACAAAGGAGGGAAAGAAAGCGTTGCTTGAAATTCTTTTGAATTGTTTATCCGATAAGGCTGAAAGATATTGGTGCGAAGCGAGCGATGTAATAGAGCATTGGTTGATAAAGCATGGTATGGAGCCTCACCCGAATGAATGGGCTGCCGAGTTATTGGAGAAAGAAGGAGAAAAGATTGAGTATTGCGATGATGGTCATCATTATATACGCAAAATAAATGGTATTCCAAAAGTTAAAGCTATCTATGGAAATTTGTGTTACGACAACATCAACTCTTGATATAGTAAAGAGTTTGGTAAGCAAGATGAACGACTTTGAATTCAGGTACGATACCAATATCAATCGTCTTGCTTACCAAGAATATAAGAAACAATTGAGAGAAGCGTTCAACCGTCTCCGATACGAAAGTTGCGAGGACTGGGAAGAAGCTAATCAATATATACAAAATAATCTCAAAGTATTGAGTATATGGTAATATGAAGAAACTTGACAAAGATAAGATACTGGGTGAGCCAGTCTTTCCGCTATCCGAGCCGATTGTTGATAAAAGCAAGCCGAAAGTAAAGATTAAACAAGTACCAACGACTTGTCATACAGGCAAACTATCTTATCCAACGGCAGAGGATGCGGAACGAGCCACAAAGTTACTTAAAAAGAAGCATAAAGGAGGTACGAAATGGTACAAGTGTGAGTTCTGCGGTAATTACCATTTGACTTCGATTAAGAAACAACGAAAAGGAAAGATGAGGTTTTAATATGCAACAACCTATAATAAAAGAATGCTTTGCCGACAATGGAGAACATTCACATTGGGAGCTTATAAACTCCGAGACTGGAGAAAAACTCTGGACGGAGGAAGAGAAAGAAGACAATCACATACCAGTGATGAGTAAGCAAGGATGGAGCTTCATGGCGAAACTCTATTGGGATAAAATAATGGATAAGGCAGGAGAAAGCGACTTGATACGTTTTATCAGGGAAACGGTTATTGACGTAGATGATTTGCGGGATATTCTGAACGAGCCTATTATTGACAAACCAGAGTATTTGCTTTGTTCGGCAATTCGTAGAGTAGAAGAGAGAGACTGTCAAAAAGTTTATTGGCCAAAGTACCAAGACATCTACAAAATAGAATTGGGTTGGAGACATCCAGATATAATGCACCGATTTGGAAAGGAAGTATCACGCAATCCGAATGACCAAGGCTTTTATACTTCCAAAGGACGTTTCGTAACAAGAGAAGAAGGATTGGAGATAGCAAGAGCCGCAGGTCAGGTTGATAAAATTATCGGAGGAGTATTAACAAGTGAAGATTTATATTGATATGGACGAAAGAGAAGCAAGACTGAAAAACGCAATAACTACTTTGGGAGCAAAGAAACCTGAAAATGGAGATTATTGTAGGCATTTTCAAGAAATTATAAAAGTAGGAGAAGGAAGAACTACAATATGTAAGGTTTGCCCGATACGTTGCGTACATTCGGGAAGTAAAGAGGAACGAGATAACCTGATAAAAAAATGATACCATATTTGCCTACCTTCAACGTATATCGGGCAAAGTTCATTGCTAAGTTTGAGAACGGTGAAGAAATAGAAGATGAATTGGAGTTCGGCTATTATCGTAGAGTTACAACCGTAGCAGGGCAAGAGTATCTTGTAAAAAGAGAGGCAAGGAACAAATACAGAGGATATAAGAAACTTGGTTTGCTAATAGATGTAACCGTATTAGAATTTGTAAAGGTAGAAAGAAATGACACTGAAGGAGCTTGAAGACATATTAATGTTGAAAGATGAAAATGTAGAGGTACGAGAAGACAATCCATTCGCTTTTCGTATCTTCATTTATTCACTAAGGGGAAAGCGTATGATATTGTCATATTTAGATAAGATAAAAGAATTTAAGGTGACCAAAATATCCGACTACCCAGACCAAGGCAAACAATATCCTATTTGCGTACTACGTATGGAAAGATTGCGTATAGTGAAGAAAAGGAAGAAACCGAAGCGAAACGCAACCGATAAGACTTGATACGCAATTATAAGTATAGGTAAACATTGTAAATCGCAAATTAAAGATGGAAGATAAGAAACAAATGGTTATACCAGAGGATGTTGTAAACCCAAAGGAGTATAAGAAGATGCTTGCCTTGGAAAGACACCCTATTATTCGCAACACTACCTATATAAGTAGCGAAGGTGATGAAATCAATATAGGTATGCTGCCTCATAGGTTGAAGAAATACATAGAACATCTCAGTCCCAAAGAGCAAGAGGATATATTGGAGCTCAAGAGAAAGTATAATCAGATGCGAGCAAAGATAAGTACCGCAAAGTCTCTTGCTTATGGGAGAGCTGGGAGATACGGAGGAGCAAAGAAGGAGGACTTGGCTATATACAAGCTCAGTCCTTTTGAGGAAGATATTATTGAGTTGCTTGGAAGAATGTTTACCGTTGCCGAGGTTGTACGGATAATGGGCGAGGATAACGGAGTAATTGTCAACGAGGATGATGTCAAGGGAATACTGAAGAAGCATATCGTTGAGATTGAGAGAAAGCGTGAGGAGTTCCGAAACCGAGTAACCGATGTCAGACTATATAACAAGAGACCAAGACTGGAAGAGCTTGCTTGGATGTATAGTAAGATGAAAGCAAGGTATGTTGCGTTGAACGGAATAGATGCGTACAACTCTATGCTTCGTACTTTGGAGCAAATTCGCAAGGAAGCTGAAGGAGACATTCTCAATATAAACGGAGTAGTTGATGTCAATATCGAAGTAACAATACAAAACCATATTCAGAAAGAGATATTGCGGACAATCAACCTTAAAGAAATTATCTTGGGAAGGGTTGCTGCCCGAATGAACTATGACCCGAAGAAGTTAGTAGCAGGGTTGCATAATTCGTACTATGCTAAGTTTGTCGATATATCGGGAGACTATGACCCTGCTGCTGAAATGAGCTATCCTTCCAACTCAGCCTACGATTTTGCTATGATAGAGCGTACTGCGGGCAAGGAAGTAATGGACGTCAAGGCAGAAGATGTTACCGAAGCCGAACACTCATCAGCTACGAATGTCAAAGACTTGTTCTTGTCTAAGATAAGGAAGCAAAAGCAAGATATGGAAGCGAGAGCAGCTGGATGGGATGCGGAAGCCGAAAGGAAAAGACCTGTTGCGGAAGATGAGGAGGAGTTTGACCGAAGCTCCGCTGGAAGAGGTAAAGACAAGATACCACCGAGCAAAACGAAAGCTGGGCAGTACAAGAATAAGAACAAGCCGTATGGTAAGGAAGTTAAGACGAAGAAATAAATCATTGTAAAAGGCATTTAATTATGGACATTCAGAAATTCATTGAAGACAATATTCCTAACGTAGAAACGAGAGGAGAGTTTGACGAGTACAAGACGTTGAAAGAATGTCTTGCTAATCCAAAGCTGTATGACCGTTCTCAGGCAGCGGACTTGTTTGAGAAGTTCTTATATGTAAAGGATAAATTGTTTGGGGAGGCAATGGACAATTGGTTAAAGAAACGAGGGAGTAAATAAGCAAGGTTTGTTATATTGTCCGCTCTGAAAGGAGCAATTACAATTCTAAGATTTATATTTTACCAATAAGCTCTGGGCTGTGAAGTTCAGAGCTTCTTTATTGGTAAATTCTACACCTTTTGCTAAATAAAAGTTAAATATTGCCCAAAATTAAAATTTCTCCAAAAATAATTGGTAAAAAGTTTTGCCGTTTCGCAAGAAGTTCGTACCTTCGTACTGTAATTGATAACGAAATAAGTTTAACAATCAAAATATCAAAGTCATGAAAGCAGTAGAATTAACAAAGAACGAAAGAGAAGTTTTGGTAGCAATCGTAGCTAACGCAAAGAAGGTAGGTGATTCAGGAGTTGAGTTCATTCTTCAGGACGTAGCGAGAGAAACAGGCAATAATATCCGAAGCGTATCAGCGACAACTGGAAGCCTTGCTAAGAAAGGTATGTTGCTGACATCTAATGGAGACAGTTACTTCGATGGAGAACTTACAGAAGCTGGACTTCATGAAGTAGAAAATAGCAAAGTTAATAACGAACAAGAAGTAAAATTACAATCAAATAAATCAAATAATATGGCAACAAAGAAAGCAAAGACCGTAAAGGTGGAAGACAGCAAGAGTGTAAACAACGCAGTTGATAACTTCGATGCTCCTGTAATGGACGAGCGTATCTTGAAGTTGAACGAATTGAAAGCCGTGAAGATGGCTAACCTTTCTAAGAGCAAAAGACCTGCTGCAAAGGAAGCGAAGGAGTTGGCAACGTATATCCTTAACAATTGGGATAACGAGTTTGAATTGGCTAAAGTTCTCAACGCAGAGAATATACACGAAGATTTGAGAGCTATCCTTGCCAGTCGTTTGGAGAACTTCGCAGACGCAAAGAAGGCTTGTGAGGAAGCAGTCAAAGAAACTAAAAAGGCTGAGAAAGCTCCTAAAGCAAAAACCGAGAAGAAGGAAACGAAGAAAGCTGCCCCTGCTAAGGCACCGAAGGCTGATAGCAAGAAAGCAGAGCCAAAGGCGAAGGAAGAGGTCAAGAAAGAAACTAAACCAGCTAAAACTGCCCGCAAAGTGGGAGACGTTCACCCGAATCACCCTACTTGGGTTTGGACTGAATATGCTACTGGTAAATTCGATTGGAGAACTAACCCAGCCGATAAGAAGCAAGGACAGAGAACGGACAAGGCAGCGACTTCTGAAAAGAAGTCCGAGCCTAAGAAAGCAGCCGTGAGTAAGAAGGCTGTTGCGAAGGAGACAAATAAAAAGGTGGCCAAAGGTGGTAAGGTTGAAAAAGAAGCTCCGAAGAAAGAAGAGAAGAAGGAATTGACAATTGACGAGTTCGTTGCTCTGCCTACCAAGAGTGCTAAGACTAACAAGAAACCGAGCGAAGCCCAAAAGGACGCATTAAAGCTCATCATGAAGGGTTATCGGATAACGTCTGATAAGAAGTTCTTTGAGAACACAGAAGGCGATAAGAAGGCATGTAATTGGGATAGCGTAACAGCCTTGTTTAAGAGATACGGAATGGATTATGTACCCGAAGGACTTGTAAAGTAAGGAGGAACGAATTATGTATGATTACAGAAAAGCACTTGAGTCTTTTGAGAAAGCAAAAGAAGTTCTGAAAGAAAATCTTATCAAGCTTCATGACGTACAAAAATCTATGGGAATACATTACGCCAGCTTTGATTTCAACGTAGATGACATAACGGTTAATATCCTATTGTTAAGCGAAGAGTTTGAAATCAGCGAAGATGAGATTGAGATATGGCATGACGACTATCAAGACGTTGAGGAACATAACGAGCCTACATATTGTACTCTCAAGGAATTGAAGAAGTTAGCAAAGAACCAAGATAAGCCTTCAAGCCAAGTTACAAGAAAGAGACCATGGAAGAAGTGAAAGAAAATAGCCTGATTGTAGAACTCCGTACCTTTGCCAAGTTAATCGGAGAAGAAGGAAGACAAGCGGAGTTCTACCGTCAGATGCTAAAAGACGCAAAGCCTATTGAGGTTGTACGATTATCGGAGGTGTTTACAGATACCGAGATAAAGGCAATAAAGAGGTTTGTCAACCCAAAGGTCAAGGAATGTTACCGCAACGCAACATTATTCTCCCATATCTACCCAGAGGTCAAATATGTCGAAGGAAAGATGACTTGCTGCGGAGCATTCGGAATAGAGCATGCTTGGAATAAGGTAGGCGACAAGTACGTTGATATCACTATGGAATTGGTTTTAGACCGAGACCCAACGAAAGAGGAATATATGGCTTTGGGAGAATATGACCGTGAAACTGTTATTAGCATATGTAGAGAATTGGGATATTATGAAAGTATTTATCCGATATTGTATAACAAACAAAAGTCCGAGAAATGAACAAGAACGAGTTACAGAAGGTCAAAGCCTTCTACGCAAAGCAAAACGACTGTCCGAGCCTTAAATGGACAATGGATGCTAACAAGGTACAGAGAGCTGTTTGTACCAGAGAAGGAAATGCGGGAGGAGCTTGCAAGTATAATCTTTGCCCCAAAGTTAATAGTAACAAACAATTGTAAATTAAATTGTATGACAAGAATAAATAGTGCTATATCAGTAAGTTGTTTGACTGACGAGCATCTTCTTGCCGAGCACAGAGAAATAAAGAGACTGCCTGATTGCTTCGTTAAATCTTATATAAGCGGAGCTTTGAAAAGAATACCAAAGAAGTTTTGTTTGGGAACTGGACATGTTACATTCTTCTTGGATAAGGCTCAATTCACTCTTGACCGTTACAAACAAATACACGAAGAATGTATAAGGCGTGGTTTCAACGTTCCAGACTATTCAGAAAATTGGGAACAAGTTTTAATGAAAGATTATTGGAATAGCTACGTTCCTACGGAGGATGAGAAGGAACTACTGATTCAGCGTATTTCGGAAAGAATACAAGGCAGTAGCAAGACTTTCTTCCATTATGAGGGTAAAGCTATCACTAAGGGTGAAGCAATCGAAATATTAACAAATAAATCATTATGAGTAAAACATTAGTAGAAGCAATGCCTGAGCTTGAGCAGATAGCAAAAGAGCTTGGTATCAAAGTAAACAATTATAAAGTCATTGAGGAGTATCGGAGACGACACCCTGAAGAGTTCAAAGAAAAGGAGGATAACAATGGACAAGAAATATAATATAGCAAAAGCTATCAACATACTGGTATGTATGGGTATAGTAGTAGCGATAATGCTTTGTGCGTACAATGCTTGGAGCCTGTATGGTAAATATACGACATTCAGTTTCTTTGCTTCTTTGGTAATGCACGGAGGATTGGGAATAATGATATATTGCGGAGTTGATTGGATACTCCGTAGAGTGTTTCACCAAATTAAGTAAAGATGAGAAAATTGATTATGTTGCTAATGTTAGTCATAGCCTCAAGTTGCGAGATTAACAGCTACCAACCGAATGATTTCAACAACGAGAAAGCGGATGTATTAAAGCAAGAGATTAAGAAAGAGCCGAGCGAATGGGATATATTCGTTAAGGCATTGATTCAGGTAGAAAGCGAAGGCAAAGCAGATGCGGTAGGCAAGACCAACGATGTAGGGATATTACAAATTACTCCTATATACGTCAAGGATGTCAACCGCATTCTTGGTGAAGATAAGTATGACTTGAGTTGTCGTACCGATACCGAGAAGAGTTTGGAAATGTTTGAGATACTTCAAGGACACTACAATCCCAGCAAAAGTATTGATAAAGCGATTAAGTTACACAATCCGAAAGCACCTCAAAGTTATCGAATAAAGATAATGAACAAAATGGAAATTATAAAATCGAATTTATCATGACAAAAGAAGAGTTCAAAAAGAAGTATCACGGCAAGTACGTAAAGATTGAGCCGTCAATGCAAGTACAGCATCTTGTAGAGATAGCTGAAAGACCGAGAAGGATTCAAGAAATGTGTAAGCTCATGGGCTTGGAAGCTCATCAAGTTACCGTTCCAGCTCCGTATCTACTTATCGCAATAGTAGATAAACAACAAGAGTATAGAACAAATGCTGAACTGCTTACTCCAATAGATGAGGAGGAGTTTTTGGCTGACTTCAAAGAAGTTCACGAAGAGCTGGAGTTTGGTAGGGCAAAGAAACTACTTGCTGACTTCAAGATTGAGTACGGAGAAATAAGCAAGAGCCCAACGACTTCTAAGGACGTAATGAGTACTGGATTCATTCAGGCTTATACTTCTAACGAAGCGAGCTTGTGGTGGCATCCAAACGGCAAACGCATTTTCTTTGTAAGAGGAGAAGGAGCGTTTTCAATAACCGATAAAGTTGAGGAGAATGCCTGAAAGAGACCCACGCAATAATGTTATGGACTTCTTTGAAATGTTCGTTCCCAATTTATCCGACTTTGCATTCCATACTGGTTTTGTAGATAACGAAGGCAGAGTGAGAGAAGAAGGATTGGTGAGGATATTCGGAACACCTACACAGAAGTTTACAAGAGAGCAAAGAATAATGTTAAACAAAATAAAAGAACAAGCAGAAGATGTCGAATTTGAAGAAATTCAAGGTTAAGTTCTTTGGTAGCAAAAACCGAAAGGAACAAATCAAACAAGTTAAAAATCTTATCGTTGAAGCTCCGAAGCGAGAAGCGATTGAGGATGTACTACGTCACCAATACGGCTACGAAGTAATCAACGGATTGAAAATTCACGATTATGATACAGAATGATTTTGAAGAGCCGACCAACCCAAGAGAAGGAGCGTCAGCTGGATACGGATGTATAGCCGTTTTAGTGGTTATGATAGTTATCGGTTGTTTACTACTTTTCAGCGGTTGCAACGGAGGGTTTGAACGCAAAGACCCAAGAGCAGTAACATATCGGGAGAAGGTAAGTGATACAGATACTTCGGAGGTATGGAGAAACGTCACCTATGAGCTTGTAAGTGTGTCTTATGATACTGTTCCGAAGGTACGGAGGGAACGAAGTACCATAGAGCCTGAAATTTTAGCTCCGAAAGTTCAGACCGTACCGAAAGACCTTGTTGATTTGAACGATTATCTTGGTAGCCCAGACGATGAGACTGACTGGAATTATACCGAGATAGACGATGACCAACAAAAGTATCTTGATAGTATAGGAGTTTATTGGGATAGTAACAAAGGATATTGGCGAAAGCGTTAAAAGTTTGGGCATTTTAGTTAAAAAGCGGAATTTCTACAAAGATTTTTCGCTTTTTCTTTTGCCGTTTGTAAAATAGTTTCTACCTTCGTATTGTAAATAACAAAGAAAATGAAAACAAGAATAGCATTTACAGTCATAGTCCTTGTAGTTGCGGTAGTAGCTAATTGGATTTACATAGAAGTAGTTTGGGGAAGTTTCCGAAACTTTATGAACGCTTGTTTAATCAAGTCGCTTATCGGAGTAGGATGTTTGTTAGTTATATTGTTAGCAACGTTAATAATCTCAAAAATCAAGAAATAATATGGCACTTATCATTTTGAATAATCAGGAAAAGAAAGATTTATTGGTATTATTGAAAAGCTCCGATAACGAGTGTTATGATAATATCATCAAGAAATTGCGAAAAGAGCCTATTTGGAAAAGCATCTTACACGCAATTGACGGACGTTTCGGCAGAAGAGTTCTGAAGGAGCAATACAGAGGATATTGGAGACTATTCACCTACGGTACATTGACTATCCTATTTATAAGGTTTGTAATGTTCCCGATATTAGAATGGTGGAGCGGTGTAGTAGATTTTATGAACTATGTAATTTGGGGATGATATGGAAATTGTAAGATTTATATTCAGCAGTTTTTGGGTTTTCGTAGGTACGGTCATATTGATAGGAACATTGTTTCAAGGAATTGCTCAAGTTATCCGAGCTATTAAAGGAACGCAAGGAACAAAAGAGAGAAGCTGATAAAAACTTATCGAAAGTTATATGATAAGTGGATAAAAGGCAAGTAAATCCAAACACATAGCAAGGTTGCTCGTGAACTCCAACCTTCGGGGTGATAAAAGACTTCGGAGGAGAAAGCGGAACTCACGAGCAATCATTATTTTATTGTCTGACGAAACGTAACAATACCAAAAGAAACCGCCAAAAAGATTTTGCTATAAGGGGGTGTTTAGGGGGATAATCTGCGTAAGCGTACATGTACATACGTAAAGCAAAAAAACTTCCTTATCAGAAATAAAGACATAACAAATAATTGAATGAACTTTCTTTGCTACTTTCTTTGGTTCATAAGGGGGTAGCCATCAAAGTTATCCTATCCAGTAACATTGAAAAATTGTAAATATGAATTGGATTAAGAAATTTGCTCAGTGGCTTCTATCGGAGGAGCTTGCGGAAGAAAGAAAGCATTATCAGAAAATCAATGACGACCTACGAGCCGACAAGGAAGCGTTGGAAAAATCTAACGAATGGTTGAAGCGTTTAGCATTCGGGAGACGTAAACACCTTGTATCGCAATTAATGCTTGAATGTATAGTCAAGTGCTTACCAGACCCAAATGCGGTAGGAGTAGGCAGAATATCAGCAGCAGATATTAGCATACGGAACATGGGTTTTGTAGATGAGCTTGGTGGAAGGAAGTATGGCCATAAGTGTTTCGTCAAGGAAATAACCGAGAACGAAGGAGAGCGAGGAGCGATTGTCCACATAACCGACTACAACATGAATATCTTCATTCCGCTGAGAAAGGAGAATGTCAGTTATGAAGTGTATGGTGTTCAGACCGCAATAGAAACTTTCTTTTGGGACTTCTATGGAGCTGGTATAAGAATGTTGAGCGGAGAAGCATGGGCATTAGCCACAGAGTTTATAAGAGCACAGAACAACGTATTATCAGAATTTAGACAAGAAGGTTTGTTATGATAGTAAATCAAGAAAGTTTTTGTCGTCATTGGTGTAGTTCCGATTATGACAAGGTGATAAAAGAACAAAACGAGGAATGTGAAAGCATAGTTGCTTGTTCAAGTTCCGAGAATGGAATGAATCCAGATGCTTTCGCTGCTCAAGGATTGATGCTGAAATGTGAAGAGGACTTGTTTGAAGAAGCTCTTGTGAATTTTGCTAAGATTATGCATCACGCTTTCACAGAGTATAATCAAGGCAAGAAACCTGCGAGTCAAGTTCAATTCGGAGAGTGGTGGAAGAAGAAAGGTAACAAGTTTTTAGAAGCAATAAAGAACAAGTAATATGGTCAAAGTAAGAGTCAGTCAGATACCCGAAGAAAGCGGCAAACCGAAGTATCAAAAGAAGATGAAAACCTCAACGAAGAAGGCAAAGGACTTTGACGATGAGGAAGATGATGACGACTTCGGAGAGGAGCCTGAGGAGGACGAGCCGAAGCGGTTGAAGAAAACAATGATAAACTTCGGAGAGGAAGGAATTGTTATATCAGCCTATGACCTCAACTGCCTTGAGAAGGATATGCGATTTGTAGAGAAACCGACTGCTCACTGGGAGTTCGGTATCACGATAAACAAAGGACTCAATCCAGGGCAGTTTATAAATAAAACCGACCTATCTATGTGGTATATCAAGGAAGAAGTCAGAGACCGAAAATGGGACAGGCTGATGGAACTCCTGAAATTAGAAGGTCTCAACGTTATTGAAGTGTAGATAACAGTTATAGTACCGTTACATTTTGTTAAATTTTAATTGTAAAGAAAAATGAAAAAGTATGAATTGGTAGCCGCAGTGGCTAAGGAAACTGGGATGACCCAGACAGACGTGAACAAAGTAATCGACGCAATGTGTCCTGTAATCGTAAAGGCTTGCGTTGAGGATGGTGACGAAGTGAACCTGCCTACGCTTGGTAAGTTCAAACAGAAGGTCAACCCTGCTCGCAAGGGTATCAATCCGTTGACCAAGAAACCGATGGACGTGAAGGAAAGTCACACGTTGAAGTTCACACCGACTACTACTATCAAGAAGGTAGTAGAGCCGAAACCAGCAAAGAAAGTTAAGAAGTAGCTTTTGGCAACAGTAATCTTTGGGAGCGGAGATTGGCGAATTATGTTTGCTTTTCTCCGTTTCTTTTTTCTCCCAAAGTTTATAATTACAATTTAACAAAAGAAGAATGTAATGAAAGCAATAACAAAGAAAGAAAAGTTACCAAAGTTTCTTGTAGTGAATGCCGAAGCTCCGAGCAAGCCTTGGAATAAGTATTTGCTGAAGCCTTACGAAAAAGGAGAGATTGTGAAAGTAGCTCCGTTTGAAGAACAAGTATCTCACCCCAGCGTGGGAACGGAGCCTGAACAGTTCCGCAAAAGATACGTTGTAATTTACCGTAAAGACGAACAAGGCAAGTGGACGTTGAAATATACGCAAGGATGGGAATCATTTGATTTATTAACAACAATAAAAAAGAAGTAGTATGAAACGTTTGAAAAGATTTATTTTGAGCTTATTGCTCACGAAGCAAGAAAGAGTTATGATTTGGAACGCTCTATGGTTCTCTAATCATACTTACAGGAGAAGGGGAAATGTAGATGGTGCTGCCGCAGTACAGATGGTGATGAACAGAACTGAAGGGTTGATTGTTCCAAAAGGCAGAAAATACTCCGAGAAAGAACTTGTCGAGATTGTTGAAGGAATTATCAACGAAGCAGCAAAGGCAAGTGAGGAAGTAACAAGACATGTTGCCCGTCAAGAGTTCAACAAAGGCTATCGAAGAGGAAGAAGCGAAAGAACGATTGAGGAAATTGCTGAACCGCTCAGACCTTTCGGCAGACCGATACACGTTGATGAGAAAGACGGCAAGTTGGAGGTTGATATGGAACTCAACGAAGGTATGGAGATTGACCGTGAGAAGTGCGAAACTTGCGATGCCCGTGAAGGCTGCATTATCTTTGCTATGATATTCGGTCAGGACAAAGAAGAGAATGCCGCAGGTGGCTCTGAGAAACCGAGTGAAGGCGAAGATACCGAAGGAGGAGAGAAAACCGAAGAGCAAGCACCCGAAGGCACGGAAGGACACCACGAAGCTCCGAGTGAAGAGGAGAAGAAAGAAGATGAAGGCAAATAAGTCTCTTTGATTCATATAGAAACCGTGTGGACAAGGTTAATACCTACGTTGCACGGTTTCATCATTTAATAACAAGATATGATAAAAAGTAATTACATAGTTCACGACTGCGAGACAGGAGGTTTGGATGAAAATCTTAATCCGATAACGCAGTATGCCGCAATTGTTCTTGATTATAAGACTTTGAAAGAGGTTGACCGTTGGGAGACTTTCGTCAAGCCTTATAATAATTTGGTAATAGAGCAAGAAGCTCTTGACCGAACAATGGTAAGTATGTCCGATATTAACAAGGGGATGGTATTGAAAGACTTCGTAGCAACCGCAACGGAGTTCTGGGAAAACCATAGAGCGAAGTCAAAGAAGAAGGAAATGGGACGTTTAATATCAGTAGGTCATAACATTCCTTTTGACCACCGTATGTTATCGTGTGCTTTGAATTTGAGAAGTAAAGATTTTTGGTTTTATATTTACGATAACTTTATTGATACCTATCCTTTGGCCAAATTAGCATTCGGACTTAATGGAGACGAAAAGATAAACTTGGGAGCAACGTGTGAACGGGCAAAGATACGACTTACAGATGCTCACGGAGCTATGAATGACGTAGAAGCGAATGCCGACTTGTTCCGTTGGTTTGCTAAGAAGCTCCGAGCGAAGAAGGGAGAAGGAGCTGTTGAAGCTTCAGACGGCAGAGCGAAGGGTACGGAGTTCTTTGAGTTTAAGTGTGGAGCAAAATAAGCTAACAAAGTTTATAAAAGTACAACGGAGCAAAACTGGTTGTGAGAAGTCGTAACAAAAATGGTAGCGTAGAGTGCGTTGAACTATCTACTTAATAGCAATGACTGCTCCGTTCTTATTCAGAATAAACAGTTATAGTAATCAATAAATGTAAATTAAAATCGTATGTCTGAAACAAATGAAACTCCGAAACGTAAACGGAGAACGAAAGAAGAGATTGAAGCTGCAAAGGCAGCTGGTACTTACAAGCCGAGAGGAAGGAAGAAAGTTGAGGAAGCTCCGAAAGAAGCGACCGATGAACAGAAGGCTCCTGAGGAGTTCCAAGCAAAGCCTACGAAACTGCCTGCTGAGCGTTCCGTTCTAATAATGGCTTGTCTTGAGCCTGAGGTTTCAAGAAAAGTTACCGACTACGCAAAAGAGAAAGGCGTTGAGGTTGTAATTCTTGAAGACCGAGTTATTCACGACTACTTGAGCGTCAGAGACCGAGAAGATAAGGAAGTGAGAAGTTTGGGAGACTTCCTGAATGATACTTCCAATCGTTTACATGCTGAAGACCAATGCGTGAAGCTATGGATGATACTTACGAAGGGTCAACCGATTGAGAATGCAGAGCAACGTGTATTTACGAGAACGGAGGTTGTTAAGGCGACCAACCTGACTCATAATAAGGCTGACCAAGTCTTTCAGTTACTCCGAGCATTTGGAATGTTACGCTTTACAAAAGGGCACCATGAGTTCGTTCTCAACTTCAGCAAGAAGAAATGTCATGACACTATTAAGACAGAAGTTCTTGCGATGTGCAAAGCGTTGAATAACGACATTCTCCGTTACAAGGCATCAATTGAAGCCGATACTGAATTGACGAAAGATCAAAAAGATGAAATGTATAAAGAGTTACAAAGAGCCGTTGACGAGACAATCGAGTATTAAGCGGAAACAGCCATAAAAGAGTTTGAGAGCTAACAGGGTACAATCCTTGTTAGCTTTTGTCGTATAAAGAGGATTGATATGATAGCAACAGTACCAGACATAATTGCGAAAGCTCCTGTGACCTTGTTACAGTCTCCGATGCATCAATTGGAATGTCTCAATATAGTAGATGAGATAATTGACGGCATGGACGATAAGGGAATATTGGAGCTCATGCAAGGTTCAGGAGGAGACTTGGATTGGGTATTAGATAACTTGATGAAAGATACTTATCAGGTTATGTACACTGGAGACCCAAACATTGACTTTGCTCCGAAATATACAGATAGACTTTCGCAGTCTATCGAAGAAACATTGCGGACACGCAACCTTACTTACTTTATTACTTCGGTAATGCCCGACTTCCAATTGTCTTGGCATCATTTGGAATGGGGAGACTTGGTGCACCGATACAATAAATTATGTATCAACGCTGCCCGTGACCATGGTAAGTCGTATTATTTCTCAAATGCCTATTGTGCTTGGAAGCTCTATTCCTACGCAAAACCGAAATCAAGTGTATTCTCTGCCCGACCTACGAAGAGCAATTCCAATCGTGGGTATTTGTTTAGCTTCTCACTACAGCAGTCCGTTGACCTTATGGAGATTTTGAAAGGAACAATTGAGAGCAATGATATTCTCAAAGACAGGCTATTTCCCGATTCAAGGAATAGCGGAGCGTGGGCGAGTACGAACATAGTATGTAGGAACGGAGCGAGGTTGACGTGTAAGGGGTTTGGGTCATCAGTACGTGGTGCTCACCCATATTGGATAGTAGTAGATGACGGACTGAAAGATAACGTCATTTACAGTGCCCTACAAAGGCAGAAGAGCATTGACTATTTCCATGCGGTTATTATGAACATGCTCGTGCCAGGTGGACAGATAGTTGTCGTTGGTACACCGTTCCACGCTTCGGACTTATACGGAGACTTGAGGAGCAAATCAAAGTTTGCTACACATAATAAAAACGGATGGTTTGTTATAGAATATCCTGCTATATTTCCTGACGGACGTATATTGTGGCCACAGCGTTGGAGTTTCTTTGACCTTATGGATAAGAAATCAACGCAAGGTAACATCATCTTCAGCCGTGAGAACTTATGCCGACCTATTACCAATGAAGCATCTATATTCCCATTGAAAGTTTTGGAACGCTCTTTAGTGCGTATGGAGAACTACACGCTGGTGCGGAATAGGGATGACTTTCCGATTAAGTTTAACAAGGTTGTCGTTGGTTGCGACTTTGCTATTTCTGCTAACGTAGGAAGCGACTACACCGTGTTCACGGTTTGGGGAGTAGATGACGAGACTGGGGAACGTTGGTTGTTACACTTCTATCGGGATAAGGGAAAGACCTTTCACGAACAGATGCAGATATTGAGAGGTATCAATGCAAGGTTCAGACCTGATAGCATGGTTATGGAGCAAAACACTTTCCAACAGATATTCGTTCAAGAAAGTGATAAACAGGGGTTGCCAGTTATAGGACATACCACTGGTATAGATAAGTACGATTTGAAGACAGGATGGCCAGGTTTAGCAATTGACTTTGAGCGAGGTAAGATACATATTCCAGTGGGAGATAAGTATTCACAAGATGTAAAAGACCTTATATTCAGTGACCTTGGTTCGGTAGCTTTTACCGATAAAGGACTTGAGTCAGTAGGAGAGCACGATGATATTTCATCAAGTTTCTGGCTTGCTAAGTTAGGAGCTAACTTGATAACTACTGGATTCAAATATACTTTCCTTTAATCAGCGTTTTATAAGGAGAAACTGTTCATTTAATAACAATAAATATGAAACAAAGAAAAGTAAAAATGATTTTGAAAGATGGGGGTGAGGCTCCTGTCTATGCTACTCCGAGAAGTTCAGGAGCTGATGTTAGAGCAAATGAAACCTTCACTATTCAGCCGAATGAACGCAAGATGATTCACACGGGTATTTATATGCAATTGCCCGAAGATATGGAAGTTCAAGTAAGACCGAGAAGCGGACTTGCTATGAAACACGGTATAACTTGCGTGAATGCTCCTGGCACTATTGATAGCGATTATCAGGGTGAGTGCAATATCCTTCTTATAAATCACGGAGACAAAGAAGTGAGATTTGAAAAGGGAGAACGGATTGCTCAGTTTGTATTTGTAGAGAATGTTGTTCAGGCAGACTTTGAGTTTGTTGAAGAGTTCTCTGAGACTACGGAAAGAGGAGCAGGTGGATTTGGACATACAGGTACAAAGTAATGTTTAGGCAATTCACAAATAACAACGGATATTTCATTGGCGTGGATTTAGCAGACCGCAAAGGTGATTTATCCGTTGCCACTATTATGAGGAAGAGTTCTGACGGAGCTATCGAAGTATTGGAAAGCTCCATTATTGGACGTGATATGAATGATGTAGAACAAGAACGAAAATTCAAAGAATATGAAAGACTTTGCAATCAAAAAGCCGTTGAGTAAAAATCAACTTGACGATTTGACTAATGGGCTTGTTAATGCTATGCGTTATTCTGACCCAAATGTTGAATACCCAAGTTACGATAAGGCGAAACAAGATGATGGGGTAATGGCTGAATGGTTCTATCCCATTTTTAATGGTACCAATGACTTCTCCGAGCTTACAGCCATTCATATGTACACTACTCAGGAAGCTACGTTTGAGGACGTAGGCGAGCTGCTATTGGGCATTGCTCTGACTGAGATGAAGCACTACGATAAGCTGTCTGACTTTATCCGTAAAATCGGAGGAAAGATTGACCAGAGGTACAACAATTCAGGAGTTACAGTTGGAAAGACCGCAGAGGAAGCTGTGAAAATAGCAATCGGTGCGGAAGAGAAGACAATTGACTTCTATGAGAACTTACAGAAGAAGCTCTTGAAACTTCAGGAAACCGAGACTATAAAAGTAGCACTTCAATTGCTTGCTAAACTACTGGCAGATGAAGTTGTTCACTTGAACCTATTAAAAGAACAATTAAAGAATGATTAACAAAATGAAATGTAACGGTATTGATTTGTTAGCAGACTACGTGTTCTTGTCTAAGTATTCTCAACGCAAAGAGGACGGAGGACTTGAGCACTGGAATGAAACTATTGACCGCATTTACGAAATGCACAAGGTCAAGTTAGAGAAGCTGGGTTTGCTAAGTAAAGAAACGCTTGAAATGATTGAAGAAGCGAAATGGTTGGAGAATGAAAAGAAAATTCTATCTTCCCAGCGAGGACGTCAGTTTGCTTCTCCGAAATTAACAAGCGGAATTTTGAAGCATGAAGCGAAATTATACAACTGCTGTTCTACCTACGTTGACCGCATAGAGGTATTCAGTGAAATTATGTATCTTTTATTATGCGGTTGCGGAGTAGGTTATTCACTCCATAAGGAATACATTGACAAACTACCAACGGTTCAGCCGTATAACGGAGACCAAAGACCTCAATTTTTTGTTGAAGATAGTATCGAAGGTTGGGCTGATTCAATCCGAGAACTTATGACAGCTCTATTTGAGGGCAAAGCTCCTGATATAGTATTTGATGCTATTCGCCCAGAGGGAGCTTTGATTGATGGTAAGTTTATCGCACCTGGCCCAGAGCCGTTGATAAAAGCTCATAATCATATCAAAGAAGTCATGAAACTTGCTCAAGGAAGAAAGCTCACGAGTATCGAAGTTCATGACATTATTTGTTATATAGCGGATAGCGTTGTGAGCGGAGGGGTGAGACGTTCTGCTATGATTGCTTTGTTCGACAAAGACGATGAGTTGATGCTCCGAGCTAAGACAGGAAGCTGGTGGACTGACAATCCTCAAAGAGCCATGGCCAATAATAGTATTCTTGCTACCTTATCTGACCCACTGGGTTATGAGGAAATGAAAGACAAGCTACAAGTTATCCGTCAGTTTGGCGAGCCAGGTTTTGTAAACGTAAAGAGTTTCAAATACACGGTCAATCCTTGCGGCGAAATAGTAATGGAGCCTGCTATCAACAGCAAGTCAGGGTTTGCGTTCTGCAATCTTGTAGAGATAAATGCCGAGAGAGTGAAAAACAAAGAAGAGTTCTTGGAAGCGTGTCGTGTAGCATCTTTCGTGGCAACCATTCAGTCTCTTTATACTGACTTCAAATATCTGTCTTCTGCTTCACGAGAAATAGCCGAGCGTGATAGAGCCGTAGGAGTGAGCATCACAGGCATTTATGCCAATCCTAATCTTCGGGGTGAGGTATTAAGAGAAGGAGCGAAGGAAGTTTCAGAGACCAATGCTTATTGGGCATCTGTCTTCGGTATAAATAAGAGCCGCACTTGTACAACAATCAAACCGAGCGGCAATGCTTCTTCTATTCTTGGTTTGTATTGTAGCGGTATTCATCCAGCTCATGCCGAGAAGTATTTGCGTAGAGTTCGTATCAAGACTTACAGTCCAGAGTTTATAGCACTGAAAGATACTCCGTTGGTGAAGGTGTTACGAGGGGATGAAGCGGTGATAAGTTTCCCGATTGAATCCAATGACCCGAACATGGTACTTAAAGATGATGTATCAGCCGTTGAACACCTCAAGTTTATTGGAATGGTTAAACATTATTGGATAAACAAGGGAAGTGTGAACGTCAAGGCGGTATCAAACAATATTTCCGCAACCGTAGAAGTCCGAGACGATGAGTGGGATGAGGTAGCAGCTGTATTGTTTACCAACGACTATTTATTCACTGGTGTAAGTTTGTTGCCTAAGATGGGCGACCAAATATATGATAACGCTCCATTCCAGCGTTTGTCTTCCAAAGAAGTCGAAAAGGAATTCAATGATATCAAAGAATATCTTGAAACTCACGATATTGATTTCAACGAAATAATGAGCAATCGTGAGAACTTCTTTTCAGGCGACATGGTAGCAGTAGGATGTTCGGGAGGAGCCTGTGAATTGAAGTAAAATGAAAATTGAAAGTTTTATATTAAGTATTCTCAAGAAAGTTGAGAGTTTGAAAGATGGAGTTATTGCTTATGGCTATAAATCGGGGAACGAGCCGATGACCAATACTTGGTGGGAAATATCCGTTTCAGACTTTGATTTGTATATGAACGATAAGCGTTTCAAAAATCTTTCCAAAGCGTGGCGAGCTGCCGCTAAACAACAAGGACATAAGATAATCTTTGTTTGCGGTTGGATGCCTACGGAGGAGAAACTTGCTAAACTTGCTGAGGAGGATAACTTGATATTGAATGTTTAATTTTTAGTTGTCTCATTGGGAGAGGAGTTGCTTGTGAAAGTAGCTCCTTTTCTTTTAACAAAAGTTAAAGTTAGCAAAGTTTCTTATAAAAAGTTTTGCGGTTACAAAATAAGTCCGTAACTTCGTATCAGAAATCAACAAAGTCAAAAGATTATGGCAATAGTTCCGAGTAAATATCAAAAGGTAGTTTACATCTACATTGAGAAAGGCAAAGGCAATGCGGTTATAGACGCAGTAGCAGGTTCAGGTAAATCTACAACGATTGTAAATGCGTTGAAACTTATACCGAAGAACAAGAGAGTGTTATTTTTAGCATTCAACAAAGCTATTGTTGAGGAGTTGAAAATAAAAGTAGGCAATCTCAATAACGTAGATATAAAAACGCTTCATAGTTTAGGAGCATCTGCTACCATGAGAGCTTTGAACTCTCAACTCCAGCCTGATAAATATACGGCTTGGGTTAATAATGGAATCAAATACTCTTCTCTGTCTCCGAAGTCCGAGTTGCTGCCTGAACAGATGTCAACTTGGAAGCAAAATATCTTGAAGCTGATTGACCTTGGCAGAGTAAACTTGGTTAAATCGGAGCGAGATTTGGAAGAGCTTGCTTGGAAGCATAACATTGATTTGGAAGATAACGAAGTTGATATTGCTATTAAGGGAATAAATTGGGGAGAAATAGAAACTCAAACCATAGACTTTACGGACATGATATACTTTCCGAATGTTAAGCAAATCAATATGTTCAAATATGATTGGGTATTCATAGACGAATGTCAAGACCTTAATGCCGCTCAAAGAAACTTATTTTTGAAATGCTTGAAGCCGAATGGTAGATTTGTAGCCGTAGGAGACCCAAGACAAGCGATATATGGATTTGCTGGAGCGGACGTTGAAAGTTTCAATCTTTTGAAGAGCCTTCCGAATACTGTGAAACTTCCTCTGTCAGTTTGTTACCGTTGCGATACGGATATAATCAATATGGCGAAAGATATTGTGCCTCAGATAGAAGCGAGAGCAGGTGCACCAGCAGGTGTAGTTAGTAGGGAGAGCGTTATGGCGGATGTTAAGGATGGTGATATGATACTTTGTAGGGTTTCAGCTCCGTTAGTAAAATTGTGTATGCAATATATCGGGAGAGGAGTGAAAGCATATGTAAAGGGAAGGGATATTGGAACCAATCTTATTAACATGATAAAGAAAACCAATCGCAAGCAGATTAAGGACGTTATGGAGCGACTTGAAAGGGAATTATCACGGATAATCGGAAAGGTGGTAGCAAAGCAGGGATGCACTGAAGCCGAAGCGAAGGAGAGCGAAATGTACAAGAACTACGAGGACAAGCTGAAAGCTATCGAAGTTCTATCAGAGGGGTTGGTAACTTCCCAAGAAGTCATTGACCGTATAGACATGATTTTCTCCGATGATAACAAGAACGGAATTTGCTTGAGCACTATTCATAAATCTAAGGGATTGGAAAGCGACAGAGTATTCATCATATGTGAAGATAAGCTCTATTTGAAATATTGTATGACCGTTCCTTGGATGGCAGAACAAGAACGTAATTTGGTATATGTAGCGTACACGAGAGCTAAGCATTTTCTTGGTTTTATACAAGATTTTGTAGCATAAACGTTAAATTTTGGGTTAAAATCGAAAAAAGTTTGGAAATTATTTTGCAGTTTGAAGAAAACTCCGTACCTTCGTACTGTAATTGGAAATAAAGATTGTAAATCAAACAGTAAATTTCAAAGAATATGGAAGCAACAAATCAGAATTTAGACAGCGTATTAAAGAAGCTGAGAAAGTTACAAAACCTTTACGAAGGTGCAAAGAAAATTAACTCCGAAGGAGAAGCAAACGCAGCTGCTGCAGCTATCCAAAGACTTCTTACCCAGTACAACTTGTCTATGGATGAGATTGGAACGGATGAGGAGAAAGCGAAAGACACTGTGCTTGAAGAGAAAGTGGACGGATTCACATACAAGAGTATTGGAGGAGAATGGGAGTTCCGTTTGTTATACGTTCTTTGCAAATGGAATTTCTGTAAATGTTTTCAAGTAGGAGGCACTTACAAGAGATTAATGATTTTTGGTAAGAAGGAAAATATTGAGACCGTTAAGTGGTTACGTGGAATGCTTACTGAACGTTTCGTATCGTTCTCCAAAAATCGTTTCAAAGAATACAAGAAAACCATGGAATACGCTATGAAGCCTATCAGTATGGATAAGTATCAGAGAAGTTACCTAATGGGCTGTGCAGCTGGGCTGGATGCTAAGCTGAAAGAGGAGAGCGACCGAGAAAAAGCGAAAGACTTGGATTATGGAGCGAAAGTTACCGCTTTGGTAGTTCGTAATGACACAGCCGTTACAGAGTATATTGAAAACAAGTACAAGGTTGGTAGAGGAAGAGCGAGAAGAGAAAATTTTGACTCAGCCAGAGCCTACGGATATAAAGACGGCAAGAACACGGAGCTTCACAAACAAGTAAGTGCGGGAGCGAAGAGTCAAGCCGATGGAGTGAAATTGCTTAAATAAACCATATGACTTTGATTGTGATTATGGGGGTTGTCCTTCGGGATGTCTCCCATAGTTATTATAAGAAAATGTTTGAATCATGAATATATTATTTGACGGAAACTATTTGTTTCACAAAACATTCTCCGTTTTCTCAACCTACTATAAGGGTCAAGACATGGGAGAAGTTCTCCAAGATAAGGAGAAACAACAAGTATTGTTACGCAAATGCATCATAGATATGTGTTTTGCTTTGAATAAGTTTAAGCATATCAAACGAGTTGCATTTGTTATTGACTCATCCAGCTGGCGTTACAGTATCTACGATGATTACAAGTACGCTCTTACGAGAGTCAGAGACCCATTTTACAAGCATTTCCTGACCGTATTAGATATGTTTGAGGCTCTTCTTCGGAAAAAGGGAGTGATTGTGAGTAGAGTCATGGGAGCGGAGGGGGATGACCTTCTGTACGTTTGGTCATTGTACTTCGGATATTGCTTGGACGAGCCGTTGGTAATAGTTACTGGTGATTCCGATATTCGACAAATCATGAACAAGAACGTAGCTTTGTTCAATAACAATTCTAAGAACTTGAATTTGTATTGTATTCCTGAAAGAGAGGTTTATTGGAATGAGTATATTGAGACCGACATTCAGGTCATTCCTACAAAGCCATTTGAGGTTTTACTCTATAAAGTAATCATGGGCGATACTTCGGACAATATACCTAAACTCAAAACAGGGTTTGGACCAAAAGCGTTTGAGAAGTTTATTGAATCTATTTCTCCGTATCAGGAGCCGAAGGATATTGACCTTGTACCGATGGCTCAATGGATTGCCAAACGTTTCTCCGAGTTTACGAAAATGAAAGAAGAGGAGGTGCTGGGACAAGTGTTATTCAATTTGAAGATGACGTGGTTGAATTTGTCTGTCTATAACAATACCGATTATCAGACCAAGAACGGCAAGAGCCTTCTTGAAAATATGCTTGACGATGTAAACGAACAAAAGAATAAATACAGTTATAAAGGAGCGTACACGTTAGAGAATTTTTATGGTATGGCAATCAAATAAACATTGATAGATATGAAAAAGAAAACAATCATTTGGGTTGCAATTATTGTAGCCGTAGTTATCGGAGCGTTGGTGTATATGCACTACACTCCTGTTTGGGTATCAATCTCAAACGTTGTGAGTTTAGCAATCGGTGTCGTTGCAGGCTGGATTGCTCACGTATTGTATAACAAATATATCAAAGAGTAATCATGAACGACATTGAAAAAGCAATTAAAGGAGCGAGAGCTGCTCAGGTTGGACGTATTTATGGGAGTTTCTCAAACGTTCAAGAAGTAATGGCGGATGAAGATTCAATCCGCAAGGGTGAAGAAGTATCGGAGGAAAATCCATTTGAAAAAGCTGCTGCCGAAGCAGACATGGAGAAGTCCGATGTAATGGATGCTTTATCATATCAGGGAGACATCAAAGTGTCTAAGACTGGTAAGGAGATTAAAGACCAAGTGGACACCGTTCTGCTGCCTGCTATGACGGCAGATTTGGCTGTAAAAGAAGCCGAAGCCGAGAAGAAGTTGAAGGACTGCGGTCAGGCTCCTACGAAAGACCCAGACAAATGGTGGACAGACGGTATTAAAATGGACTGCGGTTACAAAGTCTATGATTGGGAAGAAACCTATGTACCTAACAATGACGGAGGAGGAAAGATGATGAGCTCACTTTCAGCCGAAGATGCAAACGACAAGAAAGGTAACGTGCCCGAAAACCAAGAACAAGCAAATTGCCGTAGAGAATACAATGACATTGTACGAGCTATCTGCAATATCAAAGTTGATATCAAGGCTTGCGAAATACTGAAAACTCTCAAAGACGAGAAGCAGTTTGAACTTTCACCACGTCAGGTGCTGGCATTACGTTTCTAACCAGAAAGGAGGCATGAACGACAAGGAGAGGAGCTACTTGTGAAAGTAGCTCCTTTTCATTTTCTTACCATAGTTATTAAGTAAAATGTTATGATATGCCAAAAGATAATGATAATCCACAAGTATGGAGCTACTTTAAGCGAGGAGATATTGTCAAAGATTCAGAAGACAGCGTATGGGGAAATACTAAGTTTGAAATAACAGGGTTCCATGGTAATTGGTACTGTCCTATGCTATCAACGAATATATGCGGCAAATTCTATCCAAGTGGCAATCCTCAACGATGTAATTTAGGAGTGAGAGAAGCAAGGTTAATAAATGCAGCTCACCGACCTTTTAAGCGATTGAAGAAAATTCCTTTGCTGAAGCTAATGGCGAAAGGTAATGTGGAAGCAAAACGAGAATTCAAAATGAGAGTAAATACGAAAACTTTATAATTTATGTTTGAACAAGCAGCATGGTATGATAAGCTCCCAGACGAGAGCTTGGAAGTGTACGAGCCTCACTTGAGATTATTCTTTGAGACTATGTACGAAAGACAAATGATTTGGAAACGTAGGTTCATTGACAAGAAGGAAAGACCTTGGACTGATAACAAGATTTTTCAAGAGTCAAAGTTCACAAACGTTTACCGAGAACTTGACCGAAACAGTCAATGGCAAATCAAGAACATTCTTCTTGACGAAAGTCTTTCTTTGAAGAACTTGATTTGGAAACTTATGGTATTCCGTTTCTTCAACAATCCTGAAACGTTTACTTTTGAGCCGAAGGGGAAGTATGTTCAACCCAGTCTATTCGGAGCACCTATCAAGTCAGGACTTAAACAGGCTCAATCACCTGATGAACTGATTGCCGCTTCTAAATGGCGCAATGGTATTCCTGATTATGACGAATATGATGAGGACGAGTTCAGCCGTTTCATAGCAGGAGTTCGGAGTTCAGGACAAAATCCATATACAACGGCTTATCTTATAAACTCTCAAGCAACACCTGGCCAACCGAGAGATTATTGTTATACGAGAGTAGTTGTTCCAACGCTCCATAAGAACTTGAATAAGCTCATTGCTACGGTGATGTCCGCTAAGAAACCAGAAGATATAATTGAATATCTGAAAACCTTTCCTGCTGTTGCGGACTTTATTGCTCATGAGTTTTATCAGGACTTCACTTACATTCCGAGATATACTGACCGAAAGTTTATGAAGTTTGACCAAAATGACTTCACAAACGTTGGACCAGGTGCTTCAATCGGCATACGTCTTATCTATCCGAGTTTGAAGACAATCAGAGAACAAAAGCCTGCTATCTATTGGCTGAAAGACGAAGCTGAGAAATGGCTTAATAAGATAGCGAAGGAGAAAGGAGAGCCGATGCCGTATTTGAATTGGAACAAAGAAAAAGGTTGCTACGAAATACAAGAAGAATGTAACATAACTCTTCATCAGATTGAAATGTGGTTATGCGAATTTCAGAAGTATTGGAAAATGATTATCGGAGAAGGTAAACAACGTTCCAAGTTTCAACCAAGAAGTAAATCAATTATCAAGAAATAAAAGATGGACAAGAAATTAGTAGAATTTTTTGAGAAGAAGGAATTTGAGGTTGTAGAAAAGAAAACTACAACCCAAGTTCTTATTCAGAACTTGCTTGCGTTTAGTGTACGTGAGAAGAAGGGAGGGTTGTTTGATATTTCAATCAACATAGTAAAAGACAACGAAGAAAAGGAGAAGCTGAGAAAGCGTATCAACCGTGAAGGCTCCTGTGAGAACGAAGGTTGGAACATTGACTTGGAGAAAACTCCGATACTTCATAATGTAACGATAAGTCAGTTTGAAGCGTTCTGCAAGCAAACTAAGCTCATTGCTCAAGTGAAACGTCTTTCGGAGTTCCGAGAAGTACAGAGTGACTTCACGTTGGCAGTAGCTGAGAAGGACGGCAAGACTTTGAAGTGGCGTTCAAACCTTCCTACGGAGAAACATATTGTTGATGCTGTATTCCGAGGCAGCGAGTACACTCACCGCTCAGTAGGGTTGGGCGGTTTGAAACTTACTAAGAAAGATATTGTATTGGACTTGGGCGGTAATATCGGAGCGTTCACGTGCGACATATACGATAAGGTCAAAAAGGTCATTGTATTTGAACCTGAAGATGTGAACTATGAATTTCTATCTACGAATATAGAAGATAACGGAGCAAAGAACGTAATTGCCCACAAACAAGCCGTAGTTGGTAATGGCGATAAGGTGCGTGACTTCTATCTGGGTAAAGCTCCGTATTATTATTCATTCTTGGTAAAGCATAACCGCAAACGTGTTCCTGTTGAGTGCGTAAATATCAACGAGGTTATGAAGAAGTACAAACCTACCAAGATGAAGGTTGATATTGAAGGCTCTGAATGGGAAGTACTCATCAACTGTACAGACTTCGGAGACGTTGACCAGATTATCTTTGAGTACAACTTCGATATGAATATGGACTTGAAGGAGGACTTCAAACGTTTCAAAGCTCTTCGGAAACATCTGAAGAAACACGGCTTTGACGTTTCAGAAATGGAGCGAGATATGAAACAGAATTGGAACTTGGTGTTTATGGTAACAAAGTAAGATATGCCGATTTCAAAGAAAATAAAAGAACTCAAGGAGCCATTGGAAGTAGATTTACAACTGATGGCTTCTGAGCTTGATACTTCTGTCAAAAATATGAAGTATCTGTCAAAAGACCTTATGACGGACGCAACGTCAATTGATGCTTTCGATGCTTTGGTTGAAGATATAGAGAGAGGAGAAGGAATTGAGATAACAACGTTTGACGACAATACCGTTTTATATGAGTATTTGGATGAAGCCATTGTTATTCATAATGTCCTTGGAGTTCGGTATATCTTATTTGATAGCATGATAACTCAGAAGGTGGAAAACAAGTTGGACAGTTATAGATAAGTTCAAGTAATTCATTTATAAATTTGAGTAATATGAGAACGATTATCATTTTCAAAACGGCTACACCTGATGAAAGGATTGTCCTGCGTACCGACTCAATGTATGACGACTACGAAAGTATGTTCACCGTCATGACTGTTGAGGGAAGTATCGAAGGAGTAATCAATGAATTCAAAGGCGGTAGCGTTATCAGCCTGTCCACGGTATCAAGATTTGTTGCTAACAATACTGGTATCGAAGCAGTGGCGATGTCTCCTGACGATGCTAAACTTGACGTTGCGGTTGCTACACCGAAGTTTCTGTCAATTGACGTCTTTCCTATATTCAATGAAACGTCTTATCGTGAGCACGTATCAGCGGAGTATCAGGAACAGTATTCATACGAGGATTCAAAAGAGTCATTGTCTTGGTTGGCTATTAAGTCCGTTAAAGCCGTGTTAGCAACTCCGTTTGATTTGGAAATTTCCCATAACGGAGACGCATGTACATTCGGTGGAACTTCAGAGAAGGTTGGAACAGTATCGGGAACGAAGATTACAATATCAGACTTCCAAAACGTAATGTTTGCTTGTAAGGATGATTTAGGAGTAGATGACCCGAAAGGAGTTTGGCAACTCAAATTCACCATGAACGGCATTACTGATATTCGTGAAGTTGTAATTTCCTAAACAACAAGAATATGAGAGATTTTGTAATTGTAAACAAAGAAGATGCTACCAAGAAAGCTACGTTGAGAGTTGACATGGTAGAGGATAAGATTGAGAAACTTACTATCATGTGGTGCGATGGTGTTCGTGATACGGAGTTTGAAAAGATTATCCCATGGAAGTGCGGAACTGTAACCTCAATGACTGAAATCGAAGAGTGGGCAGCCCAGTATCAATCCGAGTACGATGTATATATGTACGGAGGAGAGCAAGTCAAGAAGTTAGGAGCTGAAACGTTCAAACTTACTTTGACTGCTAACATCACGGGAGGTTCAACCTGCGAAGTAAATCTTGAGGGAACGAAGGACGGTGCTTCACCTATCGAAGACAAGGTGACGTTGAATAACGGAGAGCCGAAAGAACTTGAAATCATTAGCGGTTGGGAATACAAGCTAACACTTACCAGCGGTAACTTGAATAGTGGTGACCCTGGCACTTGGACGGCTGACGCTGATAAAACCGTTACTTTGGGAGTATCTTTTGAGTCTTGATAGTTTACGTGAGTGTTTCGGAAAGGAGGGCATGAAAAATGTTCTCCTTTTCTTTTTGTTTCACATTTTACAGTTATAGGATAGTCAAAGTAAAAATTGATTCAATAATAGTATGGGTAATTCATATGCTAAACAGTTAGATGCCATAGCACTTGCAGAAGCAAAGTTGAAGGCCAAGAAGTTTAGGACACTTGAAAAAGCATTACGTTCAGATTCACCTGAAGATATGGTAAAAGCTAATCAAGTGTTCAACGCTATTCAGCCGAAGGTAGAGCAAAACGCAAAGGCATTTTTCATTGACCCATTGGAGTTCAATTCCAATCTGGGCTACAAGGATAAGCCGTTTTCATTGACGTACACTACGTTGAAGAGAATGTCGAAGACACCTATCATAAATTCAATTATCAAGACGAGAAAAAACCAAGTAGCCGACTTTGCCGAGCCTCAAGAAAATAAGTATTCCACAGGCTTCGTTATCCGAAAGAAACCTAAATTTGGAATTGAGCAAAAGATGGATAACAAAGACCGAAAAATTGCTTATGCTATTACGGAGTTCATCTTGAAAGGCGGCAATGTAAGTCAATGGGAGCATGACGACTTCGATACTTTTATCAGAAAAATTGTTGATGACTCCTTAACATACGACCAAATGACCTTTGAGCTTATCAGAAACCGAAGAGGGCAGTTGGAGAGTTTTATGGCTACGGATGCCGCTACATTCCGTATGGCTGACTCATACTTTGATAAAGATTATGATAATGTATTCTTTCAACGCAACGGAGCGAATGTATGGCAAGATAGAAACGACTATGGGCCAAAGATTCACGGCTATTATCCTGCCTATGTTCAGGTGTATCAGAATGTAAAGGTTAATGAGTTCTATCCTTGGGAGCTTTGTTTTGGAGTTCGCAATCCTTCTACTTCTATATACTCAAATGGGTATGGATGTTCCGAGCTTGAAGAGCTTATCAACGTTGTTACCTCAATGCTTTGGGGCGATGAATACAATAGACGTTTCTTCAGTCAGGGGTCAGCTCCGAAAGGATTGTTGAGAATAAAGGGAACGAATAATGAAGCAGCCTTGCAGCAATTCAAGCAGCAATGGCAGTCAATGATTACAGGAGTAATGCAGTCATGGAAAACTCCTGTAGTTGAAGCGGACGTGGATTGGATAGACCTTCAGAAGAACAACCGTGATATGGAGTATAGTTCTTGGATGGAATATCTCATAAAACTTTCTTGCGCAATATATTCCATTGACCCTTCCGAGATAGGCTGGGACATCAGTCGTTCTTCGGGGAACGGAGGATTGTTTGAAGGAAGTCAAGAACAACGTCTGAAACATTCCAAAGATAAAGGTTTGTACCCACTTCTCAAATTTCTTCAAAGAAAGATAAACAAGTACATCATTGAGCAAATCAATCCTGACTTTGAACTTGTATTCGTAGGCTTGAATGGTTTGACTATCGAAGAAGAGCTGAAGATGGATATTGATAAAGTTAATAGCTTTATGACCGTAAACGAGGCACGTGAGAAATATGAAATGAAACCGTTGGAAGGAGGGGATGCTCCAAACAATGCTACTTTCGTTCAGAACAAAAACGCTTCCATGATGGCAGAACAAGGTCAAGAAATGGAAATGGGTGCTGACGGTAAATTAAAGCCGAAAGAAAAGGAAGAGGATACAGCGAGCGAGGAGAATGATGAGGAAACCAATCCTTTTGACTTGTACGCTGAGGAAAATGAAGAGGAGGACACTAATAAGGGTGGACTGAGAGAAACGTTTGTAAAAGCATTTGATAACTTTCTAAATAACGAAGAAAATGGAAGTAACTAAAAAAGATGCGCCAGTAGTGCGCACGTTCAGTGAATATCTGCCTGAACCGTTTATTGACGAAGTATCGGCAGATGAAAAGTATTATGGTTGGGCACCCATGGGCACTTCTGAAGATACCGAAGGGTGGAGAATTATGAAGGAGACGAAGGACGGAACTGTTACCAAGAGAGAGTATGCTCAAGGAACAATGGACTTCATATCCGCTTGGAGTAAACGTACTACTTACAATTATTCAAGATAATTATGAGAACAACAAAGAATTTAGGTCAGGTTGCGGGTGTTCACATTGGGAGCACTCCACCTGATAACGTTATACTGATTTGGTATGATAATACTCCGAGTCAGCAACGTCATAAGGTATATGACCCGACTTTGAAGCAATGGGTTGTACTTGACCAAACAACTATTTCCGCAATAACCTATTCCGAGCTTGTAAATATGGCAAAGAATACTAGGTTGTCCGTAGGGGAATGGTTCCAAATAACTGATAGAAGTAATGCACTTGCATTAGCAATTACTTCTACTAAGGTTCAGTACAGCGATGCTTTGGGGAATATATTGATTGATGACCTTGGTACCAACATTCAATATCACGTAACTTCTTCCAATCTTTCGATTGATGACGTTATCGGAGTATTTGATGAGGTAAACAAGAAGTTGGTATTCCAGTTCAACGAGGTAGTGCCTGATATGACGGCTGACGACTACGTGCTGGGTAAGATTCAACGCAACAACGTATGGAGCCTTGCTAAGTATCGGTTGTCTTCTTTCTTATCGAAGGTAACTGGTAACTCAATATCTTGGAACGGTGGATTTTTCTTTAATTTTACGGCTGCTATAAAAGGCATCTTGGATAAGAAGGGAGGAGTTGTTGCTAAGGACACGTATGACTCCGATATGCAAACGTTGAATACTTCTATTCAGAATGTAGGCAAGGAAAATCAGAACATTATTAAGAATGCTCAAGACGCTTTGGATAAGGCGGTTGCCCCTGACCAGTTCTATGCAACGAAGTCTCCTGCGTTAGAAACAGGAGGAGAGCCGACAGATGCTGCTAAGGGGGATGCTCTTTTGACAATATTGTCTAAGTTCCAAAGATACATTACAAGATTCAAGTACGCAACTGGTATCCGAGTATCAACGGACTTTACCGATGCCGTCAACCCAGAATACGTCAATAACAATGATACAGTTGATTCGGCTCTAAGAAAGATGCAGTATTGGTTAAAGCACGCTGGTACGGGCAGTAAACTATCACCTGATTGGGCGCCGAAAGACTACGCTGGTTCCATAGTTGATGTAGCAGGTGGAGATAGTCTTGACGAAGCATTTGCAAAAGCTATTGGAAAGCTGAATCAGATTGGAGATATATCGAATGGTTTGGTTCAATCAAAGGCTACTGTCAACGGTTCAACATATACAAGAAGAACTCAATTGAATCTTGGAAATGGCTCTTTGACTTTCAATAGAGACGCAACAAGTCCTGGTTCGCAACAAAACGTTACTTTGAGTAAAGATAGCGGATTGTATATGAATAACAGTGCTGGTAAGGCTTTGAGAGCTTCTGCCGAAGGAATAAGATTGGACGCTTTGACTAATCAAGGTTTTCAGCTTCCTTCCTACGAAAATTATTGGGGAACTATATATGGAGCGGCAGCTGCTTTATTTGTAGGACAAGGAACTCAATTGGGCGGTTATACTTCGGTTGGAATTGCCGCTGCTATTTCAGCTCTTTGTACTCAAGGTAGTCTTTCAGGTGTAGATGTCTTTGATGCTTACTTCGCTAAGTTAAAAGGAGGAAGTGTTTCATATGGACGAGCTAATATGCAACAAACTGACTTATATCTTGCTAATGATTGTTCATTTGTAACATGTACGAATACAGAAAATAGGAACTTGTTTTTGCCTTCAAGTCCTTTGGACGGTCAAATGATTATCGTTAATCAAGTAAATTCAGCGAATGTAGCAGTACAAGGCAATGGACGAAAGATTGTAGATAATGAAGACGTTGATTATGTAAACGTAGGAGGAGCGAGACGTGTAGCAATTTTCTTGTATCACGGTTCATTGAGTTCTTCATCTGGTAGTGGAGCTTGGTTGTTCTTCCGTTGGGCACGATAAAAATATAAGGTTATGAATAAAGCAAAAATTATAAGCCGTTATACAGTTCAAGTAATCAATCATGATGCTGAATTGTCTAAGATAGAAACAATCTATAAATCTGATATTGCTAAGTATGGCGTAGCGGATGAAGTTATCAATCCTATCTTGAAGAAAAAGGAGGAAAAGAGAACGCTTGAAGAACTTCTATTGATTGTTAAAAGGAAGGAAATTGAAGACCAAAGAACGGAACAATTGGATATATTAGCAACATTCAAAGAGTTCGTTCCATCAAACTTCAATGGAGAACTTGGAGAGTATGATTCGCCAAAGCCTTATTATATCGAAGAAGGTGATTCAGTTCTTCAAAAATGGGAGATTATTTCAAATGACCCTGCTAAGATAGCTTCAAAAATTTCTTCGTTAAAGTCAGAACTTGACGAGTCAGATTACAAAGTAATGAAATGTTATGAGGCTACAATTGCTAAGTCAGATGAAATGCCGTACAATGCAGACGAGCTTATTGAAAGTCGTCAAGCGAAGAGAGACGAGATAAACCGTTTGGAAGCTCTTTTGAAAACAACCGAGCCTATTGACCTTCAGGCAAAGGCTGCAAATTAAATCGTTATGTGTAAGATAGTTTATTTAACGTCCAAACGTTTCGATAAACCTGCTAATCAATTCAAGCAGGCACTCGCAAATGAGTTACGGAAACGAAACGTTGAAGTTGTGGTAGATAGTTCGTATGATGTATTTAACTTCTTCCGCAAGCATAAAACGTATGGAATAGCACTTGCCTTTGACTTCTACCGAGACGGAAAGCAGGGTGCTGGATTAACGTTGAATAAAAACTGTTCTTATATCGGGAGAGACTTTGCTTACAATTTATCAAATGCGTATGATGTGATAACTCCATTGACTAAATGGAGAGACTTTCAGTTTGTAGATTCACACGATAAAGAATGGTTCAAATTCTTTAACAAAGTGAGTTCTTCTACAAAAGCAATATTTTATTTGTGCACGTACACGAATGATTCAGACCGTGAAGAGTTCTACGTGGTGTATGAGAAAATTATTCAATTATTCGCTGATGAGATTGTAAGGTGCCTCCGTTCTGATTATGTTACAGAAGATTACAGAAAGAGGGTAAAACTTGCTAAATTAAAAACTAACAAAGTAAATAAGTAAGGACATGGAATGGTTATCTGAAAATCTGTTTGGGCTTATATCTTTGTTATTTGGAGCAGGTGGTATTGGATACGCTGTTGTTTCTAAGATACTGGACAGAAAGAAATATGAACAGGAAGTAAGGAACGCAACGGCAGAAGCCGATATAAAAGGCGATGACTTTTGGAAGAAGCGTTATGACGTTCTTCAGAAGGAGGTTGAGAACAAAGACAGCTGGTGGAAGGAAAGGTATGACACTTTGTATAACGAGTATCAAAATGAGAGAAAGTTAAGCAATGAAATAGTCAAGTCTTTCCGCACAGAGTTAAATGAAATGAGAAGCGATTACGATAAGCAACGAGAGCTTGAAAAGATGAAGTATGATAAGCTCATGGAACAATATCGTAGCTTTGAAGAAGAAAGTCAAAAACGTGAACAAGAGTATAAACAACGTATTTCACAGCTTGAAAATTTAGTTGCGTCATATGAGCAAAGATTAAAGAAAGATGAATAAGAGCATAACCATATCTATCGGAGGACTTATTGCGGTAGGCATAGCCTTATTTCTGGGTTATCTTTGGGGCAGGTCAAGTGTAGAGCTTCCTGCTCCCAAACGAATTGTGGAAGTGAAATGGACGAAAGGCGAAATTGTAAGAGACACGATTGACCGTCCAGTTCCCTATGAGGTTGAAATTCCTGTTGACCGTCCAGTCTTTATTCCGACTGATACGGCTGCTTTATTTGCTATTTGGCAGGACTACTATTTGGAACGCAAGTACGCTTTGGACTTTTCCAATGATAGTTTGGGTGTGTTTAAGGTTGATGCAAAGGTGAGTCAAAATAAGCTCATTTCTGCCACTTCCTTTATTCAGCCGAATATCCGTACAGTTTACGAGAGAGAGGTCATTTACAAAGTTCCTACATTACAGCCGTGGGCACTTATCGGAACGTCAGCCGACTTCAGAACGAATAAGATTCAATTTGGACTTGATATCAAGAATAAGTTTATCATTGGAGCTTCGGGAATAAGGTTGGATGATAAGTACGGATATACTTTTGATTTTGGAGTTAAATTCTAAGACATATGGCAAAGAAACAAACGAAGGAGAGTCATTTCATTCCTTCACCCTTTCCAGCCGTTACGGAGTATGAAAATACTTTTGTGAAAGAATGGAATAAAAATACTGCGAATGCGGTTGCAGAAGTTCTGAAATATATGGCTCAAGCAACCGCATCTGCTATTAAAGAAACTAAGGAGGAGAAGAAATGAAAAAGCTCAAACATTTTGGTAAGTGGTTATTGACTGTAATCATTACCGTTCTTTATTTGATAACTTTCTTTTGGATAGGACTTGTCTTGTACTATCTATCGAAAGTGTTCAAAATTATGGGGCATGCGTTTATGCTTGAATTTGCTACGGCAAAAGAAGAGTTGAGAACATTTTGGAAGCATTATACAAATTTGGGAGACATATGATTTTCAATCAAGGACAAATACAAGATATGCTATCAATTCTGAAAAGGTACGAATTGGTATTCATAGCAGGTCAGTTGGGGTTGGATTATCTTTCTCAAAGCGATAAGGATATATTGATAGCAGCAGGAGTTAATCTTGACCAATATAAGAACAAGAAAGGAGTTATTGAACACGCTTTTCTATTCGGAATATTGGCTGAAGCTATCGGGGATGCGAGGGCAAAGAAAATGACTTATGCTCAGTTTCAGAAGTTCCTTGCTTCAGGTAATTTCATACCGCTGACCGAAGAGGAAGAGTTTGCCCTTCAAACTGTAAAGAATAGAGCCTACACTGATATTACCAGTTTAGGAAGTAGAATGAGGACTGGGCTGAGCAACGTAGTATTACGAAACAATCAACAGCAGTCTCTCATAGTTCAGAATATGATTAAGCAAAAGACAATCAAAGCCGTTGAACTCCGTTTAGGAGCGAGAGGATTGGCGGCAGACCTTGCTGAGACTTCTCAGGATTGGGAGGTTGATTGGTTGAGAATTGCTTACTACCTTACTCACGAAGCCTATAATTCAGGACGTGCTCAAAGTATATTGAAAGAATATGGTTCTGACGCTGAAGTTTACTTCGATGTTTATCCAGGTGCTTGTCAGCGTTGTAGGGAGCTTTATTTGGTTGACCCTGAAGACCCAGATAGCGAGCCGATTGTATTCAAGTTGAAAGATATTATAGCAAATGGCAATAATATCGGGAGAAAGGTCAAGGAGTGGAAACCTACTATTTCACCAACTCACCCATATTGTCGTTGTACTATAAATCACAAGAAAGCAGGCTTTGCTTGGGACGAAGAGTTGAGAGCATTCGTGAAACCGATAAAGAAAACTTCCACCAATCCAAAGTTAAAAGGAGTGAAGTTGAACATCAAAGTATCGAAATAAAGATTGTAAATGAAAAAGGAAAAATTATTGTTAATTCAGCCTCATAGTGATGATATTCTTTTTTGTTGTTCTCATATCTTGTTCCTTCCTCAATACGAGGTTCAGGTGCTGACCGTAGAGAATGACCCAAAGAGAATAGCGGAGGATGAAAAATTGTTTGATTTTCTCAATATTCCTTTCCATCATCTTGGACTGGATTTTCACGATGAGAGTTACTACGAGTTTCATAAGAATTACAAAGAAGTAACTGTGGAAGCAACGTATAAACATCTGAATGAATACTTCGGGAGAGAGACGTTGAATGAGATTGAAGAAACGCTTGTAAATTGGGTTAGAAAGTTCTTGAAGAAAAATAAAGGATATACGGTGGTAGCTCCTTGGGGAGTTGGACACCCATTCCATCTTTTTGTTAGAGAGACTTTACAAAGTGCATTAAGTTTCATGTATTATTATCGGGAGTTTCCTCACTCTTACAAAAGACGTTCTCAACCGCAAGTAGAGAAGCAAAAGCAAGAGTATCGTTTGGAACGCTCCGTACCAGTACAAGAATTTCATGAGGTTAAGTGGAAACTTGCTTCCAAATTCTATCGTTCTCAAAGTGGACTTTTGTTTTATGAGCAAGGATATATAAAGAAAGAATTGCCTGAGGAGATTTATGTAAAAGAAATTGATGAACTTCCATTCTAATATGTACGGTATTATATACAAGACTACTTGTTTAGCAAATGGTAAGATATACGTGGGTCAGACAACTTCTTCTGACCCTTCGTATTTAGGTAGTGGTACAAAATTGAGATGCGCATTCAAGAGATATGGACGAAAGAAGTTCAAACGAGAGACGTTGAAGGAATGCGATAATCAGAAGCAGTTAGATGCTTGGGAACTTGTATTCATTAAGAAGCTCCGAGCGACTGACCCGAAGATTGGATACAATATACTGCCAGGCTCTGCGACAGGCTTCGGTCAAGTTAATCCAGCTAAACTTCCCGAAGTACGAAAGAAAATAAGCAAATCAAATATTGGTAGAACTAATAGTTTGAGAAATAGACTTGCTGTTTCAAAGGCTATTAAGGGAACAAAATGGGAAGATGATAGGAGAAAGAAGTTGTCTTCAACGGCTTCTAAAAGAAAATCAATCACTAACGGTTCAATCAATTCTTGGTTATACGAAGGTCAAGAAATGCCTCAAGGATGGAGGTATGGAAGGATGCCTTACAGAGTTAAAAGAATAAAGAGAAAAGACCGAATAAATTATGGTGCGACAACTGGAAGAATATGGATAAACAATGGAATTGAAAATAAGATGATATTCCAAAGTGAATCAATTCCGAAGGGTTGGAATAAAGGTATGAAACGATGAAGATATTTATAGCAGATTTTCAGATAGCAAAATATGGCGGTATAGTAGAATATGTCGCAAGTATGCTAAAAGCGTTCCGAGATTTGGGTCACGAAGTAGATGTGGCTCAGATGACTCCTGCTTCTACTACGCAGAACGCTTATAACAAGAAAGTGAAGGAGTTTGAAAGCGGTGAACACCAACGCAAGATAAAATTCCATTCTCAGGCTGGAGGTTATGAGAAGGATGAAGTAACAGGATATTGGCGCAATAACTATTACGGATATTTCTTGCCTCCAAGTAACCGTATCGGAGTATATGAAAAGAATGCCGTTGAGAGGTGGAAGGAGCTTGTAAAGGATGCTGATATAATTCTTTGGAACTTTATGCCTACGAAGAGTTCAGCTTGGAACAAGAAGGGGTTTGAGTTCGATTTTTGGCATAAGTTCTTTGACCTTCCTTCTTCGATTAAACAAGTGTTCTTGGTACATGATGCTTATTTCAATGTAAGAGCTTCCAATATATCGGCTTTGAAAGATAAGATATTGTTTATGGCTTGTGCTCATTTAGCTGCCTATCAGTGTTGTTCTGAAATCGGTATTCCGAGAAGTTTGTTATTGAATCCACGTTATCTACCTGACGGAGCTAAGATGCCCGTGAAGATGATGGGTAAACGAAAGGAGGACTTTTTTGCTGCTCATATGTTTAAGTCCATGAAGCATATGGAAGAACTCATTGCTGCCATTCCGTATATTCAGAAAAGTAGGGATGAGCGTTTTTCTATTAAGATTGCTGGTACAGGCATAGAATATAACTATATGACCAGCGAGACAAAGACGAAGAGCAACTACATGTGTACTACGAAACGTGACCCAGACCTTCCGAAGAAACTTGATGGTAAAATTTCTCTTTGGGATAGAGCCGTAAAGTTTGGAATGAATTATATGGGGCAAATGTCGGGGGGTGAAGTCATAGATACTTTGAAAAATACGAAGTTTGCTATTGACCCATCTTGGGCTGAACATTACGCAAATTATTGTCGTACTCATATAAACGGCTTTATTATCGAAGCTATGCTATGCGGTGCGTATCCAGTTTTGCGTGATTATAGAGGACTGGCGAAGATAGAAGGAAAGGAAATATATGACCCACTGTTCGAGAACGTCAGAGCAATCATTATTCCGTGGGATGCTACTCCGAAAGAATTTGCTACAGCTTTGAAGAAAGCGAGCGAAATGAGCCCAGCTAAATTCTTGAAAGATACAAAATACAACTTTGAGTTAGTTCATGAATTATTCAATGCTAAGAAGAACGCAGAAGAGATAATCAGATTGGCGAAGGGTGGTAAAAAATTGATAAAGAAAGAACTTGAAAAAGGCAAAGATTCAACGAATGTTAAGAAAATAACCAAAGACATTATGGAAGACTTTTATCATATAGAGCTTCCGATTGAGTGGGAAACCGATTGAAGCAGTTATTATCTTTATCATAATGTCAGAAATGTAATCAACATAAAGTATTATGGCAAAGAAAGAAGAAATAATTGAAAAAGCTGTAAGCCGTCAAGTGGGCGATATGCACAAGAACGGTAAATGGGTTTGGACTGAGTATAAGCCAGGAAAATTCGATTGGCGTCCAGTCAAGAACAAGCAGCAATCGGGTGGTGGTTCATCTTCGGGAGGAGGAGACGATGATGACGCAGGTACAGCCAAGAAAACTCCTTCAAAGCCTACTGCGGGTCAGATAGCTGGAGCGAAAGCAAAGGCAGGTAAACCGATGGACTCACAGAAGCTCATGGTATGGGCTCAGCAGACTTCTGATGATAATCTTTTGAAGGTTGCTAATAGTAAGAACGGAAACGCTCAAATGCGTATGATTGCTTACAAGCAACTTGAATCGAGAGGGTTTGATATGTCGCAGGTTGACACGTCAGGCACTCTTGGTCAGCTTATGAAGATGACGGGAAAGACAGGAAGTAAATCAGCCAATCCTACGGATGGAGACGAGGATGATGTAGCAGATACCAACGAAGAAGCAGAAGTTGATATTGACGATGACTCTGACGGAGGTACGGACGGCATCAAGATAACTGAAAAATGGTATCTTGACCGAAACGATGACCGTGTAAAGAAGATGTTCAACTTGAAGACAAAGGAAGGACGTATCAAGTACGACCAGTTTGTTTACAAGATGAAAAAGAAAGAAAAGGACTACAAAAATCCAGTAGAAGTCGTACAAGACTTGAACGAGCAATATTTGGAGTTTTTGGATAACGATGAACAACGTTTCATGATTTCTGCGGGAGGAGCTGGTATTGGTAAGTCTTACGGCTTCAATAAAATGGCGGAATTGTTGAACATGAAACCGTTTGAAGAAGGCGACTCACCTGGTGATGGTGACTACGATATATTTGAGGCTCCTGACGTTAATTCGGGAAAGCAGTTGCTTAATATCCTTAAAGCTCACAACGGCAAAATCATTGTATTCGATGATAACGACAAGGTGTTGAAGAGAGCCGATTGTGCGAGCGTTATGAAGAAAGCTACTGCTACCACGGGCAGACGTATCGTTGGTGACCCTGATGATATCAAGCAGAACTTTGAATTCACAGGACGTATCATAATCATGACTAACAAGGACTTGTCTCAGTTAGCCGAGAACGAAGACACCAAAGCAATCATCAGCCGTGCTATGATGGTATCTGAAATCTATATGACCGTGCCTGAAACTATCGAAGTAATGGAGAGCCGTTATCAAGACTATGAGTTCAAACAAGCTCCGAGACTTGATGATGAAAACGAAGATAGAAAGGAACGTGATGAAATCTTGAACCTTATCAAGAAGAACCAAAAGAACATTGACCCATCTCAGTTCACCACACGTACTTTCCAAGAGATACTTGTTAACAAACGTAAAGTTGACAACGCTAATGAGAAACGTTCTAATCCAGCATTTGCTGCCCTTATCGGTAATAAGAATAAGGACTGGAAAGAGGTAGCACTGGGAGTGCTTACAAAGGCAGCTACAACGTTGGATATTGGCGGTAACGAAGTATCTGACGAGCTTATGAAAGCGGAGGACTTGCTGTTCAAGGGAGAGTGCCCCGAAGATGACGGAGTTGATTACACCGTTGACGAGGAGCCTGAGGAGGAAATTGACGATGTTCAGAAAGCAGAGGAAGTTCTGTTTGGAGAGGACAGCGAAGATATTTTCAAGGCTGAGTTCTCCGAGAAACAACGCAAGAAACTTGCTAAGAAGAAAGAAGCTCAACCTGACGGCTCATATCCTATCCGTAACGAGAAGGACTTGAAGAACGCAATTCAGGCTATCGGACGTTCAAAGGACGTAGAGAAAACCAAACGCTGGATTAAGAAGAGAGCAAAAGAACTTGGCAAAGAGGACTTATTGCCCGATACTTGGAAGGCTGAGGACGTTCTGAATTTAGGAGTTGAGGAAATGGATTTACAAAAGGCAGAGGAAATTCTGTTCAGCAAGTAATTATGGAAGATATTAAGAAAGCATTGGATACTATTGCCCTTCATAATTTGGAGGGCAAAGTTTCTGATGACCTTCTTGTAAAGGCTTGCGATGCTTACAAGATAAAGTCCGATGATTTTCTTGACGACTACGAATATCATGTATGCGTCGCAAAGTCTTTATATGACCATTTGAACGGCATAGAGCCTGACGAAGAAATTTGTAAGGCAGTAGTGCCTGGTCAGACGAAGGTTGTCGATGGAGTTATGTATATTTATACTGCTACTCCAAACGCTAAGACGAAATATGATTGGCGTGTATTTAAGGGAAAGAAACAAGTTGGAAGACAAGTTGACGACCAAAAAGCAGGAGCTAAGCAGAAATACATAAATGAATTGTTCCCGACTGACTTGAGCAATTTGAAAGTAGTTAAGAAACTTGGAGGAAGTACAGGAGCTGAATTGGTAGAGGACGCAAAAGGAAACCAATATGTAATGAAGAAAGGCAAGAACACGTCCAGTGACCACGTTCGCACCGAGTATCTTACAAATCAGTTGTACGACCTTATGGGATTAAAAGTCCCAGACTACGAGTTGTATGAAGATAACGGAGAAGCGGTCATGCTATCTAAGTTTATCCCATTGACTCACGCTCCGAGTTCTAAGGACTACGATGAAATGGCGAAAGGGTTTGTCGTTGACGCTCTTTTAGCTAACTGGGATATTTACCAAAACGACAATTGCTTGATTGATTCAGCTGGTAGAGTTATCCGAGTAGATAATGGAGGAGCGTTGAACTATCGTGCACAAGGAAGCAAGAAAACTTTTGGAGATAGCGTACTTGATTTTGATAGTATGCAAAAGTACAATCCTTCAGTTGTTGCTAATCTCACTACCCAAGACTACATAAATCAGATTGACGAAGTATTGAAGAAACGTGATGATGTAATCAATTACTTGGAAGAAAGCGACTATAATGGTATGGCTGATACTTTCAAGAAACGTTTCAAGTCATTAGAGTCAATTAAGAATGATTTGGAGGCAAAATTAGCGAAGAAAAACCGAAAGATTGTACCGAGAAAGCTCAAGAGCGATGCCGACATGTACAAGGACTTCTCCGATGACGAGGTTGATGCTATATGGAAGGCTCAGAATGGAAGCGACTATTGGAGCAAATTAAATGCTACAAACTATAAGAACGGTTGGGAGCTTTTGAATACTATTTGCGAGGAAAGAGGGTTCACGGCACGTCCAGAGGTTGTTGATGAAGCTACTTATTGGAATGCCGTTAAGCAATCTAAATATCAAATGTTCCGTGGGTTATCGGACAGAGGAGGACACGATGCGGAGTTTTACGCTGATGGCTTCCGATATAACGACAACTGTTTCTATGGAACTATTGGTATTCACGGCTCAGGAATTTACGCTCATGTAAATGATGGAACGCATGACAAGAGCAATACCCAAACTACTTATAAGAAGTCTGACGCTTACAAGAACGCACGAAGTTATGCTGGTAGTTCGGGCAGTATTCTTGAATGTTGTCTTGACCCGAAAGCGAAGGTTGCGTTGGTTCCTGATTTGAAGAAAGAAATTCTCAGTCTTGTAACCTTCGACAAAGCAGCCGTTGATGCGAAGCAGCTTGAGATTGATACCCTTAATTCTACCCTTCAGAAGCAGGAGGATGACCTCAATCATATCACCGAAAATACCGAGAAGCAAATCAAGAAGGATATGCACTGGGACAATGATGTCCTTGTAATGTCTCAACTTGAAATTGATAATACGGACTGGGGAGCTATAAACGATGAAGGTGAACCAGATTATCCGAGCTTTGAAGACTTCGTTGAGAAGAAAGTATTTGATTGGGTTAAGAAGAATGGCGGTTCAGTTACCGAGAAAGGAAAAGGAACGGATGTATATGTATTCAAACTTCCTAACAGTAAGGAAAGTTTCATGCTGAGCCGTTTCCAATGGGAGAACAACGCTATCAAACGCAAGAACGCTTTTAGCAAAGCATACAACTATCCTTTGAAGCGTTTCCAAGATTGGATGATGAAAGAACACTACGGTATTATCAGCAAACGAGTTGAGAAAGAGCTGGGAGATATTGGTACCAAAGTAACTGATTTGAGGTCTGATATCAAGGTTACTAAGAATGAATTGAATACTAAGGTAGGAGAGTTGAACGACTTGAAGAAAACCAAAGACCCAAATGGCGATATGATATCAGGAATTTACGAGTCAGTCAGAAAAGGTAGCAAAGAAGCTATCGGAACGTATGCGGCTCTGAAAGGTTATGACGCTATCATAGAGCCTCACGGAAATGGTGGACCAAATTCGTTCATGATTATCCTCAACCGTAGTAAAGTAATTGTAAAAAGATAGGCTATGAACAGAGAAAGAAAGTTATCAGTAATAGGAGGAAGAGCGAGCAAATATGTTACGCTCAAGAAGCCTTCTCAAATCATTCCCTTCAAGGGGAAATTTCCGTTGATAGAGCCTTATCAGGAGCAAGCATATTATGACGCTATTCAGTCAACCGATAACTTGGAGGACTTATCGAAAGAGTTTCAAGAAGCTACGGAGAAAGGTAACAGAATTGCTATTCTTGAAGATGGCTTTAAGCAATATCTTGCTGGGTTTAATTTAACTCCAGCTGAGTTCTTGAAGATGAGTAACAGCGATAAATCGGATAAGCTCATGAATTGGCTCAACCGAGATTGTATTGATTTTTCACAACTAACAATAAAGTAAGATGGCAGATTTTAATGTAGCCTATAAACGAACAGAGAAGTTTGAGGGCAAAAACGTCTATACAAAAACACCTGGCGATGCGGGAGGAGAAACTTGGAGCGGTATCAGCCGAATAGCTAACCCAAATTGGGCAGGTTGGAAAATCTTGGACTCTATTCCGAACAAGAAACATAATCAGGTCATCACTACTCCTGAATTGGAGAAATTGAAACTTGACCTTTATCGGAGTAACTATTGGAATCCAGTATGGGGCGACAAAATTAACAAACAAGAGGTTGCCAACGATATGTACGATACAGCCGTCAACATGGGGACAGCTACGTCCATAAAGTTATCCGAGCGTCAGTTCAAGATGAAGGAGACTGGGAAGATGAGCAACGAGTTATTAACGAAATTGAATTCAGTGGTATGAGAACATTATTTATATGCTTGCTAACGGCATTAATTGTTAGTTGTAGTACGAAGGTTCAACAACCTACCGAACAGCTGCCTATTCAGCCTGATACGGTGTACGTTGAAGTTCCTACGTTAAATGAGGAACGGATAAAGGAACTTGAAGCAGATGTCGCTTATTGGAAAAACGTAGCAGACAGTGTAAGTACAACAATTCCTTTCGATGATTATATGAATGCCCGAAGGATTGAGAAAATTAAGTATTACATATCAATAACCGAGAAAAATTCAAATAATAAACAATTTTTCTACGGTTGGATAAAAAGAACTATGTCTGAGTAGGGCAAATTTCATTTGACAGTTATAGAGGAGGTCAAGAGTACAATAAACTTTTGACCTTTTCATTTTTAACGAATATGGCAAAAAATAATTTAGAAGATAAATTCACCTTTTGGTGTCCTTTGGAGAAAGCTCAAGATTTAGACCCAACTACAGGCGAGCCTGTTATGAAGTTGGGCGGTATTGCTTCTACTTCTGACGAGGATAGTGATGGGGAATTTCTTGACCCGAAAGGGTTTGATATTAAACCGCTGATTGAAAGCGGTATGGTAAATTGGCATCATCAAGCGAAAGGTCAACCTGCTACGATTATCGGAGAGCCTACAAAAGCAGAGATACGTCCAGAAGGACTTTACATTGAAACTGAACTCTATCCTTCAAGTAAGATAGCGTGCGATGTATGGGAATTGGCGGAAACTCTTGAGAAGGATTCAAAGACAAGACGGTTGGGATATTCTATTGAGGGCAAAGTAGTGAAACGTAAATCAAATGATAAAAAGTCTCCTGATTATAAAAAGATTGTCAAGGCAATTATTACAGGAGTAGCTATCACTCATCAGCCCAAAAATCCAAAGACCTTTGCAAATATCATCAAGGGAGAGATTGATGACGATTTTGAGGACGAGGAAGAAAAGGCATTGGATACAGAAACTGGTAAGGCTCTTAAAAAAGAGTCAGTTGATAAGAAAATCAAAAACCAAACTTTTTCAAAAGCAGAGGTTATCGAAAGGCTTTTCAAAGACATTCCAGGTATAAGTATTGAGAAAGCAGAAAAAATTCATTTATTGATATTAAAAATTGCGAGTATGAAAGGTAACAAAACAAAAGTCACCGATGAAGACATCAGCAAGGCATACGAAGCTCTTGGCTTGGACGTAGAGCCTACTGATATTGAGAAGGGTGAAGGTTGTGACGCCAATGGCGGTCAGACCAAGAAAGAGCCTATCAAAAAAGCAAAGTCAAAATCGAAGAAAGCGGAGGATGCTGAATCAGACGATGAAGGAGACGAAACGTATGAGGATGAACCTGAAGCAGACGAAGATGATGACGATGCTGAAGTAGAAGAGGCAAAGAAGGGCAAAATGAAGAAAGGTGGAGACGGTGGTAACCGTTTTGACCGTATCGAAAAAGCTATTGCCGCATCACATCAGATTAACTCTAAGTACATGAAAGCTCTTGGGGTTATGATTAAAGATGCAAGTCAGAAACTTGAAGCTGCTGCTGCCCGTGAAACGGAGTTGCTTGACATTGTCAAAGCTCAAGACGAGACTATCAGCGTAATGTCCGAGAAGTTGGAAGCATTTGGTTCCGAAGTTCCTGCACCGAAGTCTATCAATGCCGCACGTCCAGTTGAACGTCAGTTTGCTAAGGCAGAAGACAATGATATCACGAAGGGCGGTCAGGGTAAACCGAGAGGCAATCAAGTATCTATGAGCAAGCAGCCGCACGTTGTAGCTGAAATTCTTGACCAAGCTACGTTTGCCAAAGGCTTCGATGACGAGTTCAGTAAGGCTTGTACAGCTTTTGAAGCTAACAAAGCACTTCCTGCTAACATCATTGCTCGAATCAAAAACGAGACAGGAATTGAAATTGTTAAGTAAAACGACACTTTATAAATAAAAGAAAATGGAAAGATTATCTATCAACTTGGCTGATTACGGCTATGCCGCTCAGCAGGATGGTTTCCACGCTGGAATGCACGGCTCAGAGAACTTGGACCAATTGAACAAGGCTCTTGCTGCTGAGCAGATTACAGGACGTGAAACTGCCGACCTGACGACTGCGTCGGGTGCTCCGTTGAAGGTTGAATCTTTGGAGAAAACTCTGAAGCATATCACCTTCCGTGAGAGCGATATTCGCCTTTGGAAAGACCTTCCTAAAAAGGCAGCGTACAATACCGTAGAAGAGTACAACCAGCAGACTTCTTATGGTGCTAACCGTGGTGGCTGGAACAGAGAAGGTGAGTTGCCCGAAGAGGAAGATTCAATCTTTGTTCGTAGAGCTCAGTTGGTGAAATACCTTGGTGTAACCAAGTCCGTAACTCACCAGATGACTCTTGTAAATACCATGATTGGTTCCGTAATGGAACGTACTATCAAGGATGGTACTCTTTGGATTTTGCGCACTCTGAATCAGGGTTTGTACTTCGGTAACGAAAAACTTGTACCTGAACAGTTCAACGGCTTCTTGGCTCAGCAGATGCAATCTGACGCTTGGGCTTCATATGCCGATTACATGAACTCTGAAATGGTTGTTGACCTTCGTGGTTCGGCTCTTACCGAAGATGCGATTGAAACTGCCGCAAACTCTATCGTAGAAAACTACGGTCTGGGTACTCAGCTTTATGGGCCACCTGCCGTTCTTTCTTCTTTCGTGAAGAACTTCTACGGTAACAAGTTCATTGTTCCGAATACTCCGAGCTTGAGCAACGGTATTATGGGACAGAGAGTTCAGGCATTTGACTCGCAGTTCGGACAGATTGGTTTGAACCATGACGTATTCTTCAAGAAACTTCCGAGCAAAACTGCCGCTTCTCCTGCCAACTCTCAGAAAGCTCCGAACAAGCCTGTTTGGGACGGTACAACTCCTGCTGCAGTTCAGACTGCAATTGACGGTAGCAAATGGCAATCCACTGACGCTGGTAATGTATATTACGGAGTAGTTGCTATCAACCGCTTCGGTGAATCTGATTTGGCTATCAATAGCACCGCTGTTGCTGCAGTTGCCAATTGTGCTATTGACCTGAAGTTCGCTGACGGTGGTGGTGTAAACAAAGCAACCGCTTATCGTATCTATCGTACCAAAGTTGGTGGTTCTGCTACTGGTGAGTTCTTCCCGCTGTTTGAAGTATCTTTGGACGATGTAACGAGAGGTTATGACGGTGGTGGCGCAGGTATCATTCGTGATATGAACCGCTTCTTGCCTGATACAGACCAATCGGCTCTGTTCCAGTTCGATAACGAAGTAGTTGAGTTTGCTCAGCTTGCTCCTCTGATGAAGATGGATTTGGCTGTACTTTCTCCTGCATTCCGCTTCATGGTGCTGCTTTATGGAACTCCGTTCCTTTACGCTCCGAAGAAGATGGTGCGCTTCATCAATATCGGCAAGTTCGTAAAATAACCGATAAACAATTGTTTAATTGAGAGAAGGGGTGGGTGCTTTGCCCCACTCCTTTTTTCTTAAAATCGTAAAAAGAAATGAAAATTAAAGCAAAAAATCAAGGTGTAGCTTCAATGGAGCTTATCGTGCCTGTAGATGGGCGAATTACTATTGATGCTAACGGAGTAGCCGAAGTATCAGCGAAGTGTGCAGCCGTGCTTGTAAAAGGCACTAACGACTGGGAATATGCTAAGAAGGCTACTGTGGTAGAGGAGGATGACGAGGAAGAAGATGACAACGAGGGTGAAGCATCAGACCGTGAGAAGTTTGAAGCCCATCTTGATACTCTGACTCTTGCTCAGATGAAAGACCTTGCGAAAGAAGGCGAAATGCCCGAAGAGGAGTATGAGAAATTGAACTCCAAGAAACTCATGAAAGCCTACCTTTTGAAAAAGTACGATGAAGCCGCAGAAAACGGTGAGTTGGACGAAGAGGAGGATGACGAGGAAGAAGATGACAACGAGGGTGGTGAACAATAAAATAACCTTTTAACATTGTCCTGATATGCCAAGTTTAAGACTGAAAATACAATACAATAAGAATATGGAGACAATCATGTCTCCTACGGAGCTAATGGAGAATTATCTGTTTGGTATTCCTATGTGCTCTAATGACGGCAGAAAGATGTCTATGTCGGCAATGCTTCAACATATCCTTTCGGCACAAGCTACTATTGAGAGTTTGTTCAGTATTAAACTTACAAAACAAGTTATAGACGAAAACCGTGATTTCATACGGCAGGAATTTATGTCTTGGGGGTATATCAGGACAATGTACCCTATTGTTTACATAGACAATCTTGAGGGTTGGATAAATGACGTTTGTCAAATAACCTATCCGAAGGAATGGCTGTCTATAAAGAAACAAGCCGATGTAGCAATATATCGGAATGTCTATTTGATACCGAACACTGGTAGTAAGGAGGGAGCGACTATGACGCAAAACTCTTTAATCTACAACGGTATTTCTCCGCATCTTGGATGGTTCGGTCAGACTTATATTCCAAACTATTGGAGAATGAGATATATAACAGGTTGGGATAAGATACCTGCCGACTTGTTTGATTTCATAGCTAAGTTAGCAGCTCTGAATGTTCTTGCTATTATCGGAGACGTTTTGTATGGAATTGGCGTTACTTCTATCAATATAAGTTTGGACGGAGTGAGCCAAAATACTCCGTTAGCGAGAAGTGCTCAAGGAGGACTTTTTGCAGGACGTATAAAGACGTATATTGATGAAATGAATAGAACACTACCAGCTCTGAAATCTAAGTATCGTGGTATTGCTTTTGAAGTATTATAATTATGGCAACAGATAGCAATGGTAAAAATAGAAAAAGTATCATAACCGACAAAACGACTGCTTATCAAACTCCGCCATCATCAATGAGTCCGCACGTAGGATGGGATGTTAACAAGTTTGAAACGCTAATACAAACTCAAGGTTATGACGCTTTTATTGACCGAGCTTTGAGATGTCCTTGCGTAGATAAAGCAACTGGCCAGGCTCTTTCCACTTGTAAAAATTGTTTAGGAAGAGGCTGGTTTTTTGTTGATAGGACTGAAACGAGACTTATTGCTCAGCATATGGATAATAAGAAACGTTATGAGAATTGGAGTGAAGTTAATCGTGGTACGGCTTCGATAACTACGAAGGGAATTGATAAACTTGGGTTCATGGATAGAATTATCTTGACTCAATTGGAGGGTTATTATTCCGAGATACTCAACCCTGTGTTATTCGGAGGAGAACTGATTGCTTATCCAGTTTACGAGCCGTTGTTTGTAACCAATATATTTCTTTTCGTAGGAGACTACACAAAGTTGGAGCCCATACCCGAAGAAATGTACAAAGTTGACAAGAACAAGATTGTCTTTGACCAAAGCCTTCTTACTGTACTTCCAGTTGAGGACGTAAATCAAAAGCAACCTAATATGAGCGTGTCTATAAGGTATGCGCACTTTCCTGTCTTCCATGTTATAGATGCCAACCGAGAGCTGATGAAAGTCCGTGAGAGTAGGTTCTGTACATACGATGACGAAAAGCTGCGGCAAATGCCTATAAACGTTTTAGCAAGAAAGGCTCATTATATCTTCGATGCTCAGAAGTTCGGAGAAGAGAGTTTTGAAAATACTGTAATGCCTCCAAGAGATAGAGAATGAAACCAATTGTCATAGACTTATCAGGACTTCAATCGCAATTCGGTTTAGCAGCCGATACGATTGATATGTTGACGGAAACTTGCGTGAATGCGGTTACTGCGGCAGTCTATGCTAATTGGGAAGCTCTTGCGAAGCAAAGATTGAATTCAACCCTTCCTGAATATACCCAGCATTTGATAAAGGTAGATAAAGGAAGATTTGCAAAACAAATTGTATTGACTGGCGTACTTCCTAATATGATTGAACAAGGAGCTTCTGCGTTCGACATGAAGGAAGGATTCAAAAAGTCAAGAAAGGTAAAATATACCATACCTGTATATAACAAGAAAGGCAAACAAGTTTACAAAGGCGGTGATTGGTATTTAACAATTCCGTTTCGTATCGGTACACCTGGCACTCTTGGTCAAGCAGGATTCACTGGAGAAATGCCTCAAGAGATATACGACATAATGAGAAAGAGAGCTGCTGGACAAGGTCTGACGGCTTCTGAACTTCCTTCTCCGTATGACGTTCCTCAATCGAGAGAGGCAATTGTAAATGAAAGCGGTCAAGTTCTTTACGGAGCTTATCAACATCGCAATTCCATATACGAGGGTTTGACTAAAAGGAAAGCTCAATATGGTAATACTTCTCAAAATACTTACGGAACATTCCGAAGAGCAGGGGCAAACTCTGACCCATTATCTTGGATACATAAAGGAATTAAGCCGTATGGATTGGCTGAAGAAGCGGTTGAGAAAACTGATGTTGAGACTATCGTAGAAAATGAAGTAACAACTTATTTAGAAACGATATTATGAGTGGAATACTTTTACCAGAGATTGTGATATACAATACTTTGGAATCAATAGTTCGATTATTGCGTGAAGACTTGAAAGAGCATGCAACGGACGACAAAGAAACTATCTTGTATAAGATATTGGGAGTGGACGAGGAAGGCAAGCCCATTAAGATGAACTTGTATAATTACTTCGTTCAGGCAAAGAAGATGATAAATACTCCTCAAAATCTTTCTGTAAACTTCGGATACAATCAGGAAGTAGCAAAGATGATATCAATGCACATTCTCCTTCCTGCTGAACAAGGCTCTGCCGCTATCGGAGAAGATGAAGGATATATGGAGGATGATATATTGGACGAGGACGGAAAGAAGAAAGCAACGCAACAATACTTTACTCAGATGTACGATTGTACGTATCAAATCATGATTACAAGCAATAACTCCTCTGAAGTAAACGTAGTGTATAACATACTGAAAAGTATGCTGCTAATGCTGGTTCCTCATTTGGAATTGATGGGTATTCGCATTCCTTCGCTATCGGGGAACGATATAATGATGCAGGATGATTTGACACCTGTTCCAATATTCCATAAAGTTCTGAATTTGACATTCAAATATGAACATAACGTTCCACAGCTTGTAGTTCAAGAAGTAGCAAAGAAGTTCTATTTTCAGATGAGGATGATTGATTACAACGATGATACTTCATCAAGCTCAAGTATAGATAAGGAGTAAAATTTGAAATAATTTCATATAAACAAAAAGATTATGGCAACAGTAGTTAATTTTCATGGCAAGAACTACATTGAACCTGGTTCGTATGCTGCTACCGTCTATAATCCAACGTCAGTCGTAAACGTTGCCGAGTTTGGTAATGTTATGATTATAGACACTGGGTTAGCAATGAACGGCTCATACGAATACGCTGGAGGTTCAGGAGTTCAGGGTGAACTTTCACAAGGCTTAAAGTCTGTGTATGAGTTTACAAACTATGAGGACTTTCTGTCTTTCATGAGAGGAGGATTGGTTGGCGACATAGCTAACAAAATATTCACTCCGCTTGACGGTTCAGCAGGTGCCCCAAAGTTGTATTATGTCCGTGCTGCTAAGACTACCTGCGCAAACCTTACTGTAACTTTATCAGGCTCCAATGCTTTGGTATTGAAATGTAAGAACGAAGGTATTGTTGGCAACGGAGTAAAAGTGGACGATGTATTGAAAGTAGGTTACGGAGCTCAGATTGTAGCTGGCGAAACCGCTGATACTTTCAAACTTCAAGTCTATCGTGGTTCATTCATGGGAGTGGACGAAGCAGGTGAATCATTCGGAGCGAAGAGCTTGGCGGATGCAACTCCAAACCTTATTGCTGAATCAGGTGACCTAACTACTCTTCAGGAGTTGTACGATTGGGCGAGAACTAACAAACAGATGCTTGCTAACTTCGTTGTATCTATGACGGGTGACGGAGAAACCGAGCTTGCAGCTGTAACGATGGCTCTTGCTGCTGGAGGAGCAACCGAGTACATGAGCGGTACGGAGTATGCAGACGTATTAGAAGCAATCGCAGAGTTGGATGTTACATTCTTCTTATGCTCTAATTTGAATGCTGCGGGAGGCAAAGGAGTAGATGCTGCAACGAATGGTAAATTGTTTACCTTCCTGAAGCAAACTGCGAAGTTCACTGAATTTATGGTAGTGCCAGGTGGTGAAGACGATACCGACTTGTTTGGTGAATCAAATACATCTGAGTCAATTGCTAAGTATTTCAATTCAGGTCAAGTGGTTTGTGTACACGGTGCTCCAGTAGTAACGAGAAAAGACCAAAACGGAACAAAGCAACTTCATACTATCTATCTTGCTGCGGCTATCGTAGGATTGAACGCTGGTATGGCTGCTCAAACTCCGCTTACTTTCAAGCGAGTTGGTTATCAGTCTTTCGCTTACGACTTGAAGAAACGAGAGAGAGAACGTGCCCTGCAAGCAGGTATCATGCATGTACGCAACGTATCGGGATATTGGTGCGTCAACCAAGGTATTACAACCTTGCTGGATAACAAGAAAACTATTGCCGATGATGGTCAGTCATTTGAGTTATCCGTAGAGCTTATCAAGGCTCAGTTGAACAAAGAACTTATATTGGAAGGACAAACGAGGTTCACTGGACAGACGGCAGCTCAGGCTTCTCCGCAATCGGTTAAGAACTTCACCGAAACCAAACTTGCTTCTTTGGTAGCATATCCTGGCAATGATAACTTGCTTATCAGTTGGAAGAATGTGAAGGTTGTTGCTAAAAATAGCGACTACTTTATTACATATGACTTTGTTCCGAATGTACCTGTTAACAAGACGTTCTTTGTAGGAAACATCTTGGACTTTTCAGTAGAAGTGTAAACAATTAAAAGATAACGGATATGGCAAAAAATGAGAAAGTGATGACTGCCCCTTTGGCAATCATTCAAATCAATAGCGTTACCGTTGGGAAAATGAAAAACGTGCGTATCACCGAAAGCATAAGGCGTGGACGTGTTACTGGCGTTGGACGTTTGAACCCAGAGGAGCTGCCTGCCTTGGAATGGACTGGTTCTTTGAGTTGTTCTTCCTACACTATCAACTTCAATCTTCTTGCTAACAAGATGAAGAAGGGAGCGTTCAGAAACGCTGGTACAGTAGAGGAATGGGCAAACGCTATTCTGCTCCAAGAAGATGGGCTTGAAATCGCAATCCTTCGGAAAGTAAAGGACGGAGCGATTGACAACGAAACTGGTTTGGTTAGCACCAAGTATGAAACTTTTGCGAAGACAGTGGGAGCGTTCATGACACGTGAAGGCTTCGATATTCAAGAAGGTCAGATTTCAGGACGTGATACTGAATTTGAGTACTTGGAACCAATTCTATATAATGGAGTTGTATAAACCAAGATAAACAGTTATAAGAAGGTAGTATGGTGAAAATCGTACTACCTTTTTTATTGTATAACGATTAAACAATTGTAAATCATGATTGAAAGACAGAAAAAATTCAGTATCGGGGAGAAATCATTCACGGCTAATTTCCCCAACGTTGGGCAGCTAATTGACTTGGAAAGTCTTAAACAAGCTCTTACCAGTAACCGATATGGGGTTATGGCATCAAGTGGCGTAGCAAGCATGTATTATGCTCTTGATTTAGTAGATGCTATTGCCTTCCTTCAGGTATGCGTACCGAGCGTGGCGAAGTATTACGACATCAAAAATTATACAGCTCTTGCTCCTGAGGATATTAAAGAGCTTGTGGAAGCGTACCAAAAAGAGTTGAAACCTTGGTTTGACAAAGTAATGGCTGAATTGAAAGGCATAAAATTGAATGATGGCGGAGACGAAACTGAAGAGGGAGCTGACGCTGAAAAAGAGGGTTGATAACTTTCTTTTTTCTTGGCATCAATTTCCGATTGATTATTGGTGGCGTAAAAAATACAACGTACCATTCGGCTCACCTCAACATAGAGAAATGAGCTTCATTGACATGTACATAGAATATCAAGAAGAAATTGAATTGACGAAAGCTCTCACTCAGCCTGATATTGACGAAGATGAAGCCGAGAACGAAGCACTTGGTTTAGTAGATACAAACAAGAAAGTCGTTAAAGTAACCGAGAAAGAAATTGATGAAGACTTTGATAATTTAGATTTAAGTCAGTTTGATAAACAAGAATAATTATGGCAGATGTAACGGTAAACATACGTGGTGACGCTTCTCAGCTTCGTAACGAGTTGGATGATGTAAGTAGAAACCCAAACAATCCGAGTTCGACCACTCCTCCACCTTCTGGCGGGGGTAGTGGTTCTGCTGTTCCTTCTAATGACCGAATGATTGAGGACGTTCGCAGAGAAATGCAACAACGTGGCGTTCTATTGGTGCCTGGTTCTTCTTCGATGACTCAGATTATCAATCAGTACGGTCAAGCAACGAGAGGAACGGTCAATGACCGCATTACGGAACGATACGACGTAAGACGAGACGACATGCGTAAACGTATGAGTGCCGACTACGATGCGATTGAAGCTGATATTGAGAATAAGCGACAAGAAGGATTGAGGCGACTTGGCCCACAAGCCAATGACCCATTCTACACTTCTATGCTTGACCAACAGTTAGAGCAAGAACGTGATAGACAATATCGGAGGATTGGAAGTCAGTATGACCAAGAAGAAGAGCAAATCAATCAAGAAGAAGCAAACGAAAGAACTCAATCTGAAACCGAGCTTACTGCTGCTATACGAGAATTGACCGAGTATTTCAACCGTCAAGCAAATCAAGGCGGTGATGCTCCTGATTCATATATCGGGAGACTTCGTGCTCAGCAGAGAGAGTTGATGCAACAACGTGATTCAGCGGATAGCGAGGAAGGAGCTATGGCAGCTTCAAGAAGTCTTGCTGACGTGAACGAACAACTCCGAAGGGTATTGGGAGGAGGAGCTGCTCAACAAGGCAGACCTTATTATGATTCAGCGTTGCAAGGTGCTCAAGGAATACAAGGACTTTTCAGCGGACTTCAAAGCGGAGATATTGGAAGCACTATAATGGGTGGCGGTTCAGCCATAGCAGGTTTATCGGGTATGGGTCTGAAAGCAGCACTACGTTTCTTGGGATGGGTAGGAGTAGCAGCAGGAGCTGCGAAGATGCTGACTGGAACTTCCGATACCTACGAATCAATGTCTGGGCTTGCTTCTTTGAGAGGTACGACTGGATATCAAGGAGGTGATGCCGCAAATTATTTAGGAGGTGTCTTGCCTGATATGTCTTTTAGAGGCATAAACTATACCAACTTTGGATACGATACGGAGGAGTTTGCTGGTAATGCAGCAAGACGTATTAGAGGACGTGGAACGTCAGATGATTGGTATGCGGAAACTATGCGTCAAATAGGTTTGGAACGAAACCTTGCTTTGTCTGAAGGCTCTTTGGAGAAAGGAGGACAATATGACCGTTATGGTATAAACGTTACCGAAGCAATTTCACGTTTGGTTACTATCTTGAATGGTATCGAAGGTTCAGGAGTATCTATGGGAGACTTCACGAGGGTTCAAGAAAAGTACGACATCCAGCAACAAATAATGGGCTCATATATGAATAGAGCCGACAGACCGAGCTACGATGTTGCTAATGCAAATTTAGCAGCCTTCTCAGCTGTTCAAGGAATAACTCAAGATTCAAGAATTGGAAGCGATTATCAATCATTCCAAGGTATGATTCAACAGCCGATGAACGAGCGTATGAGAGCGTTGATATATAGTTCGGTTGCTGATTTGTTTCCGCAGACTGGAGGACGTATGGACTTGATTGACCGTGAACTTCGCAATCCTGAGAATGAAGGAAAGATTATGCAATCTGTAATTCAGCGTATCACTCAACAGTTCGGAGGTACGGACACTCAAATGGGTTACTTTGCATTCAAGTCTTTGCTTCCTGATATAGCTCCTGACCGCTTGGATGAATATATCAGACAGTTCTCCGATACTGGTACTATGCCAGGAAGTCTATTACAAAGTGGAATTGGTAATCAAGGAGACTTCAACCGAGCTGGACGACAAAATATGGATTCATGGGCGGTTCAATCTACTGAATTCACTACAGCTTGGACGAAAGGAAAGAACGAGGTTGTTTCAGTTCTTAATCAAATACTTGGTAAGATTACAGGAACAACTACCTTGCCAACTCCTAATACAACAAAAACTGGAGGTAAACAATAATGGCTGAAGAAACTCATAATAACAATGATTATATCTTGCTCTATCATAGGGGCAAGAGAATGACCATTTCAGATTACATGGAAAGGAATTACATTTATGGTGTAACTCCTCAAGAGCTTTTTGACCTCAACAAAGACCTTATTTGGCAACAATATACGAATTTAGATAAGGATATAGAAAAGGCTGGAAGTGGTAAGTATCCAGAGAGTGCTGACGACCTGTCTCTCACGTCTTGGCTGCCTTCTCCGTGCGTTCTCCGTATCAATCCCAGTAAGGTTACAGCTGAGTTGGCAATAGCTCAAACAAATGCCCAAGTTAATACGGAGGACTTTTATGCGTTTGCTTCTGAAAAGATTCAAGACATATATCAAAATGAAGGTTATCGTGTAGCCGATGCTTCCAAGAGAAGTCCTGATTGTACGGTGTTTGGTTGGTTCAAAAGTCTCTATTATGTAGGATTGGATGCAGAAGGCAAAAAGACTATAAAATTGGAACGAAAGGACTTCACCGAGTTTGCCAATTTGAGCCGACATATTATTTCACTTGCTACTTCTATGACTTCTAACGGAGGAAGTTTTACAATGAGACTTCCGATAATTAGTGCAAGAAGTGAAGGAGTTTCAGTCATATACGAGATATTGAAGGGGGAGAACGGAGAAAAGACATATGGTAATATGTCGGGTCAGCACGGTTCAGCTTCCAAGAATGACGTATCATACGAGTACGGAAAAAATGGAGAGTATTATGCTAAATCAAGTTTTGATGATATTGAATCTAATTACTTCAATTGGTTAATAAGCTCAAACGATATATTGTTCATTTCTTTTGAGAAACTTGAAATGGAATTGGTAAAGGACTTCTACACAGATGTAGAAGGCAATCCATATCATAATGGAGACGTTGATAATTTCAAAGTAAGCACTATGCTATCGGAGGGAATTTATGATATGATTGCTCTTGTGGACGAAGTTAAGGTTGTTACCAACGCTCAGACTTCTGAAGCATACGTTGAGATAACTGGACGAGACTTGATGAAACTTCTTATTGAAGATGGTTCTTTCTTCTTCAATCCTTCTACTACGTCAGACCCAAGCGGAGTATTTGCTAATGAACAAAGCTATGGCAAACAAGGAGACATACGTGAAGCGGATGTTATGAATAATACTTATAACAACCCAATCAACCGACTTCGGAGAGTAACTGGCGAGATTGATATATTTGCTAATCGTATCAATATGGACATAAGCTATATATTGAAGGGAGTTATTTCTCAGCTTGCTAACGTAGAAGTAGTGCCTGGATATGTCTTCGACAGTTGGGGTGATGATAGAACTAAGTACATAGAACTTGAACCTGATAAAAAGCAGAACAATGGCTAAATATAAAACTTTTTACAAAGGCTTTTTGGAAGGTCAATCGGAGCTACTGGTAACGAGCGACTTTGGTAAAAGGCATATGAACGGTAAAATCAAAAACCATAATGGGATTGACTTCGGAGTTCCCGTGGGTACGGTTTTGAAAGCTCCGTTGTCTGGTAAGATTATTACCAAACAAGTTCAAAGGAACGGAGCTGGATTGTACGTTACTATTCAGCATCAAGTAGAAATGGGTGTTTATATCTATATTCTGTTAATGCACCTTCATTCCGTTGATAGTCATATATATGTAGGATATGATGTTGCCGAAGGAGAAAGAATTGGAACTACAGGAGGAGCGAAGGGAGACCAGCCAAACGCAGGACATTCTACTGGCCCACACTTACACTTGGAAGTCCGAAAGGGAGGAAATTCAAGCGGTAATGCCGTTGACCCAAAATATTGGTTTTTAGCGAAGGAGCGTTTGAAATCTCAAAAAACTGGAAAGATACTCAACTATGGAGACCCAACTTGGTTAAGTTTTGATGATGTTTCTTTGAAAACTCAATCATCTTACAAGTATTCAGCTCATTCTGATATTACAGTTCCCGATGCTACGGAGTATGTTCCAAAGAAACAACCGAGACAAAATACAATAGCAAAAGAAAGGTTGGCACCTGGTGTATGGCAAATAACTAAACTGCTTGTTGATAGTTCAGTTGCTGATAAGCAAGTTCTTGATTCGGGAATTTCAACGCAGCAGGGTTCATTGTTAAACTTCTTCCGAAAGGTATGTCAGGAGCCGTTGGTTGAATTTATGGGAGATACGTTTGGTAATCAATATTATTGGATTGTACGCAAACCGCCATTCGATAAAGAGAGCTTCACGAGAATGATTGATTTGACGTTAATTACTCTTGATGAAGCCGATATACTTTCAACTGATTTGACTTGGAATAATCAAGGAATATACTCATGGTATCAATATGTTCCGTATGCCGACCTGCTTGGTATTCGTGAAGCTAACTTATTTATGCCTGCAGTGTTCTTCCCAGAGTTCGCTGCTGTTTGGGGTAGCAGACCGATGTGCGTTGAAAGTAACTATTTCAATTTTGCCTTCTCAGGTAGGTTTAATGCGGATAAATCGGAAAACTCTCAGAACGGTGACCGTATTATTCGCAACGCTGTAAGAGACTTCAAATTCATTGTTGAGAGTAATGCTTACAATGCTTTCACGAGAAGAGGAACGATAACACTGGTTGGAGATAGACGTATCAAAAGAGGAACGGTCATCATGCTTCCGACTTCGGGTGAGATATTCTACGTGGACGCTGTAACAAATACTTATGACGTAACAACCCAAGGAGTATCAAGAGTAACAACGCTTCAAGTCTCCAAAGGTATGTATCCAAATTATATATACGGAAAGACTGTTGGTGATAAAAAATATAGCTACTTTGACGTCATAGACTTCGGAGAGGGTTTTGATATTGAAAAGATAACTGCAAACAATTGGAAAGACTATATTTCAAAATGGAAGGTGAACGTGGACAACTTCGGCTTCTTTATGTCTAAACAACAATTGTATTGGGAGAATATCAATAAGTATCGTGTAACTATGCAAGGAGCCATGGAGGTCACTGTAACCGTAACAAAAGAAAAGAAGTAATATGGAAGATGAAGTAATTGGAATCAGAAACTTGGACACTGGTATCGGTTCAGCTGGTGTAGGCTTCGTTGTCGTACCTTCGGAGGTTGACCGAGTTCAATATATAAATGATTGCTACCGCACTAACACTCTAACGATAAACGGAGGGAAGGGATATGGATATTTCAGTGGCGTACATGCTGATATAAACGTTATGCAAAATATCAAGTTCCCGACTGATGAAGAAAATCGTGGAACGCCAGTAGTGTGGGTTAAGGATGCCGTGTCTCAACTTCCTGTTATTGTAGCCGTTTTAAGGAAACAAGGTGAATACTATTCTTTGAATGAAAATCAATTCCGATTGAAGAGAGGAACGGAAACAAGAAATGTTGAGATTTTCATTGATGGTTCAACGTCAGCTTTGGATATAACTATATTGGGAGACAAGGAGGAGCCTGCTAATATTGATGTGAAGTTAAGCTCCGAGAACGCTGATTCAATTTTGACCGTTTCTTGCGACAACGAAATAAATATCATTGGAGAGAAAGCGGTCAATGTAACTACTAACAAGAAAGCGACTTTGAAAGTTACCGAGAAGGGAGAAGACAAAATGTCGCTATCTTATGAACTTGGCGTAGGCTTGAAATACAAGGATGAATTTGAAAACGAGGTAACTGCTAAGGAAGGACAAGTTGACGTCATTAGCAAGAAGATAAACCATAATAGCGGTAAAGAGCCGATGGTGTTAGGAAATACACTGGCAGACCTTCTTAATGAGTTCCTTGCGGCAGTTCAGAAAATAACGGTTATTTCTCCAGTGGGGGTTACTTCGGTGCCTGTTAATATAAAAGACTTTGCTGCTATACAAGCTAAGTTAGATACAATTAAAAGTCAAATTTCTAATCTTGAATAATTATGGCATTGGATACTAATACATTGAAGGTTACTTTGACCGATAAGATATTGGAAGCATTAAATGCTCCGATAAGCGAGAAATCAGATTCAGCTACAGTAAAGAAGGACTTTGCCAATGCAATAGCCACGGCAGTAGCAGAAGGAGTAGATGTTTGGATAAAGACAGCAACTGTAACAGTTCAACCTGGCATACCAGTTACGACTTCCGCAGGGGCAGGAGCTACAAGTGGACCAGGCACTGGAACAATATCATAGTGAGCAGTTATAAAGTTGATAAAATATATATAAGTTATGGCATTTTTGAATCAAGCTGGTAGGATTGCAGGAAGTACTGTCAATAGCGTAGTTGAAAACGCAAGAGGAGCGTTGGTGACTATTGGTAAGGCAGCACTTCACACTCTTGCCCCTGACAACTTTGAATACTATATGTGTTCTTTGGAGTTGTTAGACAGTTCGGGAAATACCAAAGGGTTCATGACCTTTGTAGTTATGCCTAACAACATATTGGAGAATAAGACCTCAATCACTACAATTACCAAAACAAATAAGGGAGTTTCAACGCTATTCAATAGCACCTTCGTTCCGAGAGATATTTCAATTCAAGGTACGTTTGGAAGAAAATTCCGATTATTACTTGGTATGAAAGAAACGGAGAATGTATCAACAATTCCTTTCTTCGGTGGTAATTTAGGTTTCAGTGTATTAGATAGCGATGTATTGGTAAAGACTGGTTATGGACTTACAAAGATGCTTCAAAGAATGGTTGAGGCTTCCACGAAATTAGATGACCAAGGCAATCCTTGTATATTGTTGTTTAGCAATTACGCTCTTAATACCAGCTATGTTGTTGAAGTGATGCAAGACTCATACTCACAAAGCGTTGAGAATAATATGCTTTGGTATTACTCTTTGGAAATGAAAGCAGTTGCTCCTGCTTCGGCTATAAGAAATCAAGCTGAATCAAATTCTAAGTTTCTAACAACCGTTGCTTCGGGAGCTATTGCAAAAGGTATTGGTGGTATTTTGAAAGATGTTTCACGTGCTACCTTCGGAGCGTTAAATATTGGTATATAATGGAAACAATAGTATTAGAGTTTGAACGAGTTACAAAATATCCACTTATACAGTTTTTGTCTAAGTATAGGGAATTTATGCTCAACTCATACCCTGAAATAAACCGATACTTTTCAGGACAAACGGAGGGCATAGACAACACCCATCTTGTTCTTTTACAAGAGCTTACTTCAGACTGTAAGGACGTTATGGCGCAGTTCAAAAACTTCGCTAATAAGTTTGCTACTTGTGGATATTGGGAGCTTATGGATTATATTGATGACTTGAATACTACTATTGAGAAAATCAATAAACTTCCGAAGTTCCGCAGAACGTCTGTAACGAAGAGAGGTTATCAACCCTTCATTCAAGTTGCTTCTTCCGTAGGAGGATACAGAACTATGGAGGATGTAGCAAACTCCGTTAAGCAAACTAATAAGGATAATACCAACTGGATTGACTTGATGTTGAGTAACGATATGAACGAAGGAGATTGGGAAATTGATAAACTCACTCCTTTGAACGTTCTTGTAAATAACCAAGTTGATATAGTGGTTACGACTATTCTTGACCAGCCTATCGGTAAACGTATTTATGGAAAGGATATTGCGAGAAAGATAACATTCCAATCGAATGATTTGCTTATCGTAGAGTTTCAAGCTAACATTGAACAGAAATGCGATATATTGATGGAGCTTAATCGGGGTGACGTTCCTGAGAATATGTTGTTTGGTAAAAACTCTAAACTAATAACAGGAGTAAATACCAAACAGTTTTCATATCCTCAACTTGTAGCCGATATTCAAAGCAACTTCCTTCAGAATGATTTGTTTGAATATGCCGTTGTAACGGACTTTGCTTATGACAATGGAAGTATGACCGTAACGGTTGAGATAAAGACTAAGTATGATTATAAAACTGAGAAAAAAATAGTAATATGATTACAAAGATAACACCCGTGAATGAGCTCAAGCTCATGTTCTTGGAAGTGCTCCTTAACAAGACGGATAAGATAAACGATATTGGAGCTGAATCAGTTTTGAACGGTATAGCCTTTGGTTGTGCAAAAGTAGGTCAAAAATGTCTTGTTAATCAAGCTATCGTGGAAGGTCATATCTTTCCTGATACAGCTTATGGAGTTTATTTGGATGAGCTTGCCGCTATTCGGGGTGTAGCTCCGAGATTTGGTTCAGCAGCAAGTTCTACATATGTACGGCTTATGGGGGATGAAGGAACGACTTATTTGAAAGACGTTCAAACCTTCACCAGTACTTCGGGAATAACTTTTTCATTGGAAGAAGATGTCGTGATTGGCGTAAACGGATATGCTTATGCGAAGGTACGATGCGACCAAGAAGGTTTGAATACAAACGTTGACCCTTTGTCTATCAATAAAGTCAATCCGATACCGACTGGACATTTGTCTTGTACTAACGAATACCGAGCGACTGGAGGAAGAGACGAGGAAGATGACGACTTGTTCCGTCAGAGAATTAAGGACAGTATCAATCAATTAGCAAGAACAACTCTATCTTATCTTGAGCAAGTTTTTATGAAAATCAATAACAACGTGTTGAGGCTTCATAAAGGCGGTATTGATGGAGACGGACGTTTGAATTTGATTGTAGTATCTGTAAACGGACAAGACTTCACAGACGATGAGTTCAACGAGATATTGAGCCGTTCAGAAGAGTATCTGTCATTGACCGAGCTTTTAAGAACTTCAACCGACTATGCTCTCAAATTAAACAACGTTGATTGGCTTCCAGTTGATATAGAGTTCCGAGTTGATATTGACCCAGCGTATGACCAAGACCAAGTACGAAGGGAAATCCAAATTCAGATGTCAAAACTTTTTGACTATCGTTTCTGGGAGTATGGAGATAAAGTTGAGTGGGAAAACTTACTGTATGCTGCGAAGAACGTAGATGGAGTTCGATACGTGCCTGATACGCACTTTTATCCTCACGCTGATATAAACGTACCGAAATTCAGACTTCCACGTGTTAGGGGTTTTGTAATGCGTGATTTAGATGGTAATATCATAGAAGATAACAGAGGAGTATTGGCTGAGGTTTATTATCCGAATGAAATTGACTATTCGTTCCAAGCATCTGTATTAACAACTGTGTGATATGAGAACTCAAGTAAGTGTAAAGACAATAACGGAGGTAGAACAAGGCACTGGAGTATTTCTCATCAGTTGCTTCTCCGATTTGAATGCGGACGGCTCTACCACTCCTACAATATACAAGTCTCAAGTGTTAGATACGGAGAAGATTATTGATAATACATCTGGTAAGGAAGGAGAGTTGATGCTATCTCACAGCGGTTCAACCGTTGGAGAAATTAACGACAATGGAGAGTTGGTTATCAATATCGAAGGCGACAACGCTGACAAGTATGAGAAGGAACAAGAAAACTTGATATATAATGAATGATAATATATTATACGAAATTGGCGATGTCTTGTTGATAGACGTTATGCCCAAGATAACTGGAAGAGTTCATTTGACGGACTTTTCTGACGTTCTTGAAGGTGTAACTTCTACACGTACAGTACAAAAGGAGTTCCGAGTTTCGCCTGATGGAGTTTTTTGGAACTCTTGGCAACCTTTGACCGCTGAAAATCTTTCTTTATCGGAATACGTTGTTGATGGTGCTTTAACAATTCAACTAAGATATACAAGGACTGGTTCTGATAGTACGGGAGTTATAGAGTTCAAAAGCATTGATTTCATGGGCTCACGAGAGGCAATACAATTTGTCGCTCCTACTATCAGTTCCAGTATCTTTGCTAATATCATAGGCACTCCTGAAATGAAGGCTTTGGAAGAAAACCTTTTCAAAAAGTTGTATTATCGGGGGATTGTTCCTGCTTATATTCCGAGAGCCGACAATTCAGATGAGAATGAAGATAGAGACTATATTGACTTGTTCTTCTCAGTAGCAAGATTTTTCAGTTTGTTCATTCGTTTCTTCAAACGTTTTGAAAACTTCGGAACGGACTTTGACTTGATGAGAGAACAAGTAAGACAATATGGAATATACTTCGATGAATCCAATATTACTCTTGAAGAACTTCAATACCTTGCACAACATCTATATGACCAGATAAGACAGCGAGGAACAGAAATGATATTCAAGCGTAAAGGTTATTTAATGCCTAACGGAGAAACTTTACAGATTGACGGAGAGTTTATCAGGCTCCTGAGAAGTAAGACGACAGATGAGCTTTTATACGAGAATATGCCATTGAGCCGAGTAGGGTGGTGTTTGGGACAATCGTCTCCGATGTATCGTGGAACTTCGCAAGCGTACTACTTGAACAAAACTCCTGAAAATTCCTCAGATTTTCAGAATTTAGATAATTTTTTAATCAATAAAACTAATGAACGTTCAACGGCTTCTATTGTAGAAACCGATGATGGCAAAAAGGTATTATCTTTTAATATTCTTAATGATTCAAAAATAGGAATAGGAAATTTGAACGAAAACGCAGAGATACCTGATAAATATTTTGTAGTTGTTGATTCTAAATTAGATTATGAAATAACTTTTGCTATTAAGATATTAGATGGAGCAAACGACAAAAATACTATCACATTTGGAGTTGACGGATATGACGTTTTGAAAAATAAATTATCTGACGCTTTCATTACTCCAAATGGAGATAAATTAACAGATGTGTTTTTTGAAATATCAGAAGCTAAATTCAAAAATGAAGTTTGGTATTTTGTTAGGGGTATTTTATTCTCTTATTCTTCATCTAATTTAGAAGAAAGTTTAACTAATATAGGATTTGGTAGCAATCTTTATTTTAATAATTCTTTTGTCAAATACATAATACCTAAGATAATAATCAATGGCGTATATGAAACCGAAATTCAGATTTGGGATTATAAAATAAGACCGCTTGTGAGAGGAACTAATATTTTGCCGTTGAAGAACGGAGAAGAAAATTCACACAGTTTAGGCTTCATTCAAAGTTCAAGAATTTTTTACAGTTATGTTCGCAATAACAATAACAGTCAATCTAAGGATGAAATAACAGATATTATAGAAAAGTATTTGTTACCTTACAACGTGACTGATATATTTGTATTCATGAGTAATTATTAAAACAATAAAATATGTCAAGATTAAAATTCAGTCCAAATTTATTTTTGGAAGTAGCTGAACTCCAGAGGTTCAATAAATTCTTGGAGGATGACGGCTGGAAGCGAGCAATGAAGGCTTTGACTAAGAACTACGGTATTGTTCAAAATGCTTCAAACTCATATTTCAAAGTAACCACCAAGTCAGGCTCTAACACGGTTGTTATTGTAAATGCTGGACTTGCCTTTGATAGCAATATGGACGGTATTGTTATGGAGAAAGATACGGAGCTAACTGTAACTAACACTGGTGAAAATCGTTGGATTATCCTTTCACGTGCAGTTACAAACGTTGAAAAAGGAACGGTGAGCGTTAATACTGACGGCTCATTATCTGGCATAGGAACTGAGTTTACAAAGATACTACGAGGTCAACCGAATTTTCCTGTTAAGGTTAAGTTTGAATCAACTCAAAACAACGGTGAATATGAAGTTGTTTCTGTAAGCTCCGATACTTCTGCTTTGCTTGCTGGTTCATTCGTTAATCAATCAGGTTTGCAGTTCTCCGTTGTAGGAACGTTCACACCTGGGTTCCAACCCTTGGATGCTAACAAACAAATATACGAATATGATTCAAGTTCGTTAAGAATAGTCGATTCAGCAGACCGACCTGCTATTTCATCCAACGAGTTTATTCTTGCTAAAATATCTTTTGATGACGCTGGCGGTATGAATATATCAGATGAGCGTATCAGATATATGTTCAACAATCCTTACGTTCAAAGTTCGGGAGACGATGCCGAGTCATCAACTGACCCATTAGCGAGCTTGCTGAGTGTATCCGTTATCGGAGGAGTAAAGGCGGTTGATAGCAAGGCAGCTGACTTTGAGTTAATCGTAGAACACGGATATACAATTTCAAAGTATGAGTTGATTACAACTTCTACTTCAAACTCATTTAATATCCTTTCGGGGTCAAGTAACTATCTTGGTACTGGCAATATTCCTGACAGTATGTTTAAGGGTTGGCTATTGGTAAACCGAAAGAATATGAAGTATGCGGAAATTGACGACAATACAAACAAGTCGCTTTTCATATCTTCCTTTGATACTTCGATAATTGAGGATAGCGGAAATGACTTCATTGTTATTCCTAACTTCACCGAGATTGAATATGAGGTGAAAGTTTCTTCAAATATTGACCGTCCAGCTATTCCGTTCTATTTCCGAAGCTCCGTATGGAACATCAATACAAGGATGAGAATTTATGCTTTTTATCCTGATGAAGAAATACCGAATTTTGAGGACGGTATAACGGTGTCCGTTAAATATCGTTTATTAGACAATAGCGGCAAGCAACAACCGTTTGCCAATTTAGCTATTGCTCAATTTGAGAACGTAAACGGACAAACCGAAACTCTTGCTGAAAGCTCATTCAATATTGACTTGGCTGCTATTGAACCTCAAGCAAAACAACGCAATTATTCTTAAAGTATATGATAATACAAGTTGCACAGACATTGGAGTTTTCTGAAGAAGATGGAAAGCAATTTATAGAGATATTGAGGCACGCGACTCAATCTGTAAATCCATCTTCGGAAACTTATGCTGAGCCTTTGAAAAATTTATTAAATAGTGCTAAAATAAATTCCATAACGGAAATTAAAGATTTTGTTATGGATTGTGGTAACGCAGAAAATTAAAAGATATGATGCTATATTTAACAGGGGCAGGAGCCTCACTGGTAAAGACGCAAGACAATCCCCAAACGGATGCCTCAAAGAGCTTGGGCGGATATATTTCTTCCACCCCAGTTCCAAACGCTGCGTTGAATTCGCTCTTTGACCTCATTTCAGCTTATACGCTTGAGAAGAGACAAAAGGAGACGATTGCTATCGGACTTATCAATCAGTTTGATAAGGAAGTAAAAGACGTTGAGTTGAAAATCGTAACGGATGAAAATCACGAAGCTATATTCAAAATAGCAGCTGTAGCAGTAAGCACTGATAATTACGCAATGGAACATATTGCTAATCGTTATCAAGAGCCTATGCTTGCTGAGTTCTATGACGCTTCTTTTTACCGAGCTGCCGTTGATTTGAAAATCAATCAATATGCTTCAGCAGGAGAAGAAATTGCTTTGTATCCTTTCAACGTATCTTTCGAGGTTAAAGAGACTGGAATTGAGGGAACGTGGAATGCTTTTGAGGAGGCATTTAGCAATGATGAAACCTACTGTGTGAAGAGAATATCCGAAACTATATTCAGGATTGAGAGACGTGACGAAACAGTGCTGGAAGAGCCGTTAAATTGTTCCTATATAACTACTGAAGGTTTTCAGGCTGAATTTTTAGGACAATTAAAAAATAAAGCGGATAATTCAGTAATTATAAAGGACAGTTTGAAACCCAAGGAAGCTGTTGGAATTTGGGTTCAAAGAATAATAAAAAAGAATCACTATCCTACTAACGAAGAGTTGCTAAAAGAATATAAAGACAAATATATTCGTGAAACTGTAGAAGAGGTTGAAGTGATAATCAGTTATAATTTAGTTGAAAATTGAAAGTCATGGCAGGATATGATGATACAAAAGCAAAAATAATCAGCACGTTAATGGGACGTCCAGTTGGTTCGGAAATTCAACCTGAAAACCATCAGGACTATGCCCTCAATATGTTAGATTACATACGGAGCTTGGAGTTGCTTGCTAATGCTCCTTTTATCGGAGTGGCTCAACCTACTACTCAGCCAGTACAGCCTGATAATAGCCGTGCTTGCTACATAGCAGGAGTTGCTCAAGATAGAACTGTGACGTTCCAAAACTTCCGAAACTATCTTGGACAACCAATTCAAATAACGACTGGGCAAATGGAAGCCTATCTTGTTATATTAGTTTGGGATGGACAGTATTGGAGTGCTGAAAGTGTACCGACTAATGTGATAAGCTCCGCAGACCAAGCGTACTTTTATTACAATCTGACAATCCGAAAGACTTATGCGAGCGTTGCCGCTATGAATGCTGACGTTAACAATCCTATCGGAAATGACGGAAAGTATTTGAAAGTAGGAGAGATTGTTTCAGTGCACAATGAAAATGACCCAACGGAGGATGCTATTTACAGTTGGGAGAGTGGACCAAGATGGCAATTACAAATGAAACTTTCAGCTCTTGATAGTAGAGTGTTTGATGGCGGACGTGCTGACAGTAAGTACGGAGGTTCAAGAGAGATAAATTGCGGAAATGCACAAGGATAAACAAATTTAATTATTTATAAATTATGGCTGATAGAATTCAACAGCGAAGAGATACCGCTGCAAGATGGGCTCAATTTAACCCAGTATTACTTGAGGGAGAAGTTGGGTATGTGTTAGACTCACCAAACCAATATAAGATAGGTGATGGAGTCAACGCTTGGAACAATTTACCATTGAGGGGTTACAGTGGCACCGTAACAGATAAGGCTGGGGGTGATGAAAACGCAGTAATGTCACAAGCAGCATCCTCTGATAGCTTTTTAGCTATGAATTTAGAAGATGTTATGACTTTGCTTAATATACCTCACACCATCAATATGGGGAACGGAGGAACTGGTCAAAGCGGACGATGGACAATAGACCAATCGGCTTTGTTCTTGCCTCAAGATTTGAAGTTTGACCTTTATCTAAAGGGCAGTATAGCGAGACCATTAGCAAGTGGCGAAGCTATAAATTTATATGTAGAACTTTCTTTTTCAGACAGTACCAGTAAGAATGTTTTGATAAAGTCTATAATTCCTGGAGGAGTAGGGTCAAGCGTTCTTGAATATCGTCTTCATGGTTATGATTTGAATTTGTCTCTTATACCCGAAGGAGAGACGGTCACTGGTTATCGTTTAATAATACAATGGACTGGTTTAGCTACTACCAACACTATGACTCTTGATTCATTCAAAATGTCTAATGATGTAGTAAATGCTAACAAAATCTTTGTAGGTAACAAAAACGTAAATGCGAAATTTGACGTTGTAGAGGGTGATATTGCAACAATTAATGATGTTATTGGACCATTTTTGAGATACGGAGCTGCTAATAATGTTACTCCACCTACTATGAATACCAATAACAAGAACGGAATTTGCTTGAACGGTTATCCAGTCAAGAAAGATGACGTATGGACTTACAGCGGCAGAGCATACTGGAAAGGCATATGGATTTTGAAAAATGATGGTTCGGTTGATGAAAGCCTTTGGCCAACTGGAGACCATACATATCAAAATTTAGAGATAACTATGCCTGCGGATGGTAAATTATATGCTTGGGGCATCATATCCAGTTCGTCAGAAGTTCCTACTTTTTCAATTGTACCAGCTGGCGTAGCTGGCGTAGCTGGCGTGCCGATACTGCAACAAATATCCTTACTGAATGATGCTATCAACGCTAATTCAGAACAAATCACGGAGATTGAGAATAACATTAAAAATATTCAATATACTCCAGGACATTTTGATGCAAATCATAATTATAATAGCACTCCAAATGGCTGGTGCGTTAATGGGTTGGATGTGAAAGCTGGAGAGAAGTTTTCATATTCAGGACGTTATTACAATACGGCTTTGTTTATGAAGAAAACGGAGGATAATTCAATCATTGATTTTATCCCAGCAGTCAGTAATTCATCTACAAAGGATTTTGAGATAACTATTCCGTTTGATGGTAAATTATATGCTTGGGGAGTTAATACAAACGGCATTAATCAATTCTTGGAATTTGCTCTGTATCAGATAGCAACCCGAAAATACGACCAGATAGCTCAAGAAGCTAACGCAACGGCAAATAAGAATGAGATAGATGTAAGCAATACGAAAGGATTGTTCACTAATAAGATTAATGCCTTCCCATTCGCAGGAGCCGAGAAAACTATTGCCGTTGGTTCTTCTAATGTGAGATATAACGTTGATATTCCTATCGTAAATTTAGCTGTTGGTGACGTTGTTACCTTACAGTTCAAATTATCTTCTGTATTAGCTTCAAATATATGGATAGGCTCTTCTATAAATTCAGGTAAGTTCTTCAAATTGTATGACGGAGGCGATGGATATTTTTATTCGGAGCCTGTGGATATTTCAATTACAAAGGAATATCTTGCGTTGGTTAATACTGCTGGTAATTTACCATTCTTCCTTCAATTTGGTACTAACATAGCAGTTGAAACAACTGTTGTAGCCGTTGAAGAGAATACCTACATTACCAAGAACATTAAAGCTATGTTATTTGGTGAGTCAAATGCTGACTCCTATATTGTAGCAAAGAGCGTTACTTTTACCACTGCCTCAACCGTAGGACGTATATCATCAGTAATACCCGCAACTGTAATCAAGCAGATTATAGAGGAAGAAGGACAATTCAAATTGCGTTGTCGTTTCCGTTCTAAAAATAATGCTAACGTAGGCTCAGGCGGTTTATTCTTTTCTTTGCCCGATGGTACTAATAAAAAACTATTGACTGTTACATTCCAATCAGACGGAGCAGGTGGGTTTATTTCTCCTGTTTATGAACAAGAGATAACTTCAGACTTCTTGGGAGATAATGATAGAGTATCTTTCGTGGTTCAATGGCGAAAGTCTCCTAATTTGGATGCTGATACTTATTCTTGGGAGTATCTGAATTTCCTTGGTAACCGTTTAGACTTTTTGGAAGAAAGAGTGGATGCGCTGGAAAATGGAACCATAGATTTGAACCACATTTACAAAACTCTTGAAATTCCGTTCCGTGGCTATTCGGCTATGACTCCGATAAAGGTCAAAAAGGACGGTACTGGAGATTTTACTACCATTCAGGAAGCAATCAACAGTATTACAGATGCGAGCGTAACGAAACAATATGACGTGCAAGTGTATGATGATTTTGAAGTTTACGACTTAAAAGAGCTTTGGAGAGTAAATGATATCAAAAATCAGAATCAAGAAGACAATCCAACTGTAACCGTTGCTTTAGTAACCACTAAAAACTATGTTCATATACGTGGTATGAAAGGCGGTGGTAACAAGCTGTATGTGGAAAGTCCTAATAATTTAGCATCAGATTCATTCCAAAGAATTCAAACTATATATCCGATGGGTAATTGTATAATAAACAATTTCTATGTCGGTATTAAGGGAGGACGATATGCTATTCACCAAGAGTCAGGAGGTTCAAAAACTCATCTTGATTATCATGCTCATACTATATACATGAATTTGGTTGTTGAGCATAAAGGTAATGAAAGCTATCCGAATGGTAGCGGTTGGACTTCTACTATGGCTCAAGCTAACGGAACGACATCTGGGTTGAAACAAACTTATATAAATTGTAAGTGGATTTCAGCTCTTCCAACTCCGTTCTACACTCATACAAACTCCGAGTTTGACGAGCCTAACGAACAGACTATGATTAACTGTTCTATGATTTGCACAAAACAAAACGTGAAGATAGGCGACCTTGGACCATATTGGGGCGATATAGGTTCAGGACAGAAGAGCATCATGAAGTTTGTCGGCTGTAGCATTCCGAGATTCAATATGGGAGGTTACGGTGGAACGAGAGGTGAAGAGACTACTAACAATGTGAGAGTCAAATACGGACAAAACGGAGGTTCAATCATACAAGGTCAAGGTAATACTCCCATGGCTGTTAGCGTAGGTTATAAACCAGTACTGACTTTCAATGCTGTAGATAACAACGTTCCGCTGAAAGTTACTGGAGGTACGGCTTATGATTTGATTTGGGGCTCAACTTGGGAAACCATAAAAGAGAGCGCAGCAAGTCAATGTTACGCATTCGGCTCTATCAGGTTAGCAGCTGCATTATCTTGGGCAAAAAATTCTCAAGTATTTTGTTTAGCTTACTATCTTGGTAACTGTGCAGCTTCTCCTAAGACTTTGACGTTGGAAGTTGGAAGTACTTCATATACCATAACGTTCAATAAGAATTATATGACTGCTGATGGAAGTGCTTATTCTTGGAATACAGTTCCTGCTATTTCAGATAGTCAGATAATAGCCGATATTAATGCCGTCAATCCTACCGTATTCAAAGCAAACTTCAATTCACCTTTGGCTGAAGTATTTACTTTTGAAGATTGTATGGAATTGGGTATCAATATCGACACTTCTGCTTGGACAGCAGGTAAATGCCTTGTGAGAAATTTATACGGTCATCAAAACTGGAAACTGGCCCAAGATGGAGATATAGTAGAAGGAGTTGCTGGAGAATTTTTAGCTCCTTCTGTTGCCAATGTGGGAGATAATCCATGCGGCAAAATCTTGTATCCTACTAAATCATACTTCCCAGTTAGCTTGTTCGGGTTATCGGGAGTGACGGCTGGTAATCTTTACAAAGCAGGAGCTGATGGAACTCTGGTATTGACTACGGATAGAAGTGAGGCTTCATTTGTAGCTGTAGATTCAGGATATTTGTTTGGAATCAGAAGATAACGAAAAAGTATTCACTAACTAAGTAAAAGGAAGGCATTGCGACCTTCCTTTTTTATTTGCTACACCATTCTAATAAGATATGAAAGGAAAGTTATACACCGTTACTATAAACGTCACGAGCAGGCATGTAATAGAGTTACGAGCCGAGCGAGAGACCAAAGTTATAAACCGAGCGTGAACGTTTTCACCAGTAACGCAACAAATGAGGCAGCTCTGTCCTAAGATGATTCAGGGGTAAACTTCTGACAACTGCCGACTAACAAACCCAAGTAATTATGTTGAATGTTTAACAATAAGGGGGCAGGGGGTAAACTTCTTTGTATCCTATACACCCCAAGTAATTATTAAGACAATGAATAAAAGCAAAACAGTTTGGAGTATATTCCGAGATTATGTCAATAGAAAGCCTATTGGTACGGAAATAACAAGACAAGAAATTCTCAATCAGGTTGAAAAGGAGTTGGTTGAGGCTGGTAAGACAATAAACCATTATCAGAAGGGTACAGTAGCAAATTTTTCATCTACTACTTTGGATTGCGCACGCAACATGGCGACAGGCAGATATTATCTTGAAAAGACCGAGCGAGTTGGTCACTATAAGATAATTTGTCATTTTCCGTCAGATTATACAATTTCACAATTGAGAAAGGACTATGATTGCGAACAGAAGATGATTGCTGAAAGGAACGAACATGGCAATAGATGTAAACATAACGAGGATTAACAATTTTGAATACTCTTTCAAGCTATCAAGCAAGAACGGTATCAGGCATGTAGCAAAAGCATTAACTTTTCGCAACCCAGACCCATTTGCGTATTCGAGCAAGATAGAGAAGTTTGATAAAAAGAAGATGACTTTCAAAATAGGCATGTTGCCTACGTTGGAAAAGTATATCCGAGTTCACAACTTATCGTATCAGATTTCAGACTATGATTTCAGTTTGCCTGAAGGCGTGGAGATAGACAACCGAATGTCGGGAAAGTATATTCACCAACGCAAGGCGGTTGAGGCTTTTTATCGAAAGAGGTTTGGAATCATAGTCGTACCCACCAGAGGAGGAAAAACGTTCATTGCTTCGGAAATATTGCGTATATTTCTTGATACCGATGATGGCAACTTCTTATTCCTTACCGATAACACAACGTTGTTTAATCAAGCGGTAAATGATATTAAGGAGTATTTTCAGCCGTATGGTGGTATAGAGGTAGGGGAAATCAAAGCTGGCAAGATTGACACTGGCAAGCGTGTAACTGTCGGGATGATTCAGACAATTCAATCTACGTTCTCTGCCCGATGTAAAGACCGAGTAAAGAAGCGAGAGCTGGACAAATATATCAAAACATTGAAGTTCCTTTGCGTGGACGAGGTTCATGATAATTGTTCGGATGCGAAGCTCAAGACTTACAAGAAAGCTAAGAAATTAGAATATCAACTTTGTCTTTCAGCAACTCCGTATCGAACAGGTACGTTGGTTCAGAACTTGAAGCTCAAGGAATGGAGCGGTGATGTTGTCTATACCATAACCGAGAAACGGTTGAGAGAAAGGAAGGTATTGTCAGACTATCGTGTATTCATGCTACTTATTGACCATAATGATATTGAGTACGATATTGACGTTGAAGATTACAACGGCTATCGGAAAGAGCTGATATTTGAGTCAAGACTTCGGAACAAGCTATTGATGCAGGTTATCGGAATACTACGAGAGCTGAACTTGAAAACGCTTGTGTTATTCCAAAGCGTAGAGCACGGACGCAGGGTGGAACGTCTTTCGGGAATACCTTTTATCAGCGGTGAGACGGACGGTGAAGAGCGTGAGCGAGCAAAAGAGGAGTTCTTGGAAGGAGAAGGTGGATTTTTGTTAGCTTCAAATATCTTCAAGAAGGGTGTAACACTTCCGCAGGTTGAAGTCATGATAAACGTGGACGGAGGGTTGGAGGATGCTAACACCATTCAGAAGAAAGGACGTGTATTGGGAGCTACGAAAACCAAGAGCCGAAGCCTGATAATTGACTTCTTTGATTTGTATGATGCCTATTTCTCCGAACACTCTGAGACAAGGTTAAACACTTATATCGGAGCTATCGGTGAGAAGCGTGTAGGCATTCTTGATACTTCGATTGATGATTGGAAAGAAACGATTAAAAGATGGACAATAAAGTGGTTCGCCGCAGACAAAGACTTTTTAGATATGCTGTAGATACTTTCGTGGAGTTATTGGAGCAAGTTACAAAAAGGAGAGTTAATTACAAGTGTAATAATTCCGATACAGCTTGCTGGGATAACTTCATGAATACATTTACAGACCGTATCGGAGAAGAGTTTGTGCGAAAGTTTTGTGAATATGGTATTCAATCTTGGTTCAATTCGGGTAGCAAAAAAGACTACTCACGAGAAATACGGTTCAATTGGGTATTTGGTAAAACGGCAATTGCGAGGTGGAAAAAGTACGATATTGATACCAATGTATATCTTACGAGGATTGGACTGAAGACTGACCATAAAATCAATGTAATTAAGAAGAAAACTGAGATACCAGCGTTAATATCTACTATTAGAGTAGTGGAGGAGAAATTCAAAGCTGAGTATCACAACACTAATAGAGGTTTCATGTGGTGTGTAGCGAACACAACGTTGTACTTCCACAAGAGTTCTAAGTGTGCAACTTGTAAATTCAAAAATGAATGTAAGGAGCTTCTCAAAGAGGAGTATCCAAAAATATATGTAAAAAGAGGATATGGCGAAAAGTGATGTATTAGCAGGCAATTTTGTTGTAGAGTTGATTGCCGCCGCTTTGGAGAAAAGAACGATATTTGATATTGTTCGACAATATTTGAAATTCTCTTATTTGCAGGTTGAGGCTGAAAAGAAGCTCTGGCAATGGGTTACAAAGAGATATGACCGAACAGGTAAAGTTCCGACTATCGGACAAATTCAACAACAATTCCAAGATGATGAAAATGTATTAGAGAAACTTGAAGAAATAGCAGATGTAGAGATTGACGAAGAAGGAGGTCATGAACTTATTGTTGAGACTTTTGAGAAGTTCATTAAAAAGATGAAGTTTTTGGAAGCCAATGATAAGATAGCCGATTTATACAACCAAGGAAAGAAAGAGCAATCTTGGGATATGTTCGTCAAATACGCTGAGGACTTCTCCAAGTTCTCCATTCAGTCTGCTAAGTTTGAAACCGTATTTGGAGACTTTGCCGAACGTCAAGCAAAAAGGAGGAGCGATGATTGGCAGTTCCGTTATAAGATACCGACTGGTATTGATGAAATAGATTATCGGTTGGGCGGTGAGAACGGTGGCCCAGAGACTGGTGAGTGCGTTCTTTGGTTGGGAGACTCAGGAGCTGGTAAAAGTCAGGTGCTGGTTTCCGTAGGTATATCTGCTGCCCGACAAGGCTTCAGAGTTGCTCACTTTCAGTTAGAAGGTACGAAGGAACAATGTTTGAACCGATACGATGCCGCTTGGACAGGTACGCTTTACCAAGATGTGAAACTTGGTAACATTACCGCCAAGAAGATGGAGGTGACCAAGCGCATTATTAAGAAGCTCCGAAAGAGTGATATCATTGTAAGCTCCGAAGAAACATTCAACGCTAAGACCTTGCCCGATATTCGGAGAGAGGTCAAGGAAATGGAAAAAACTTATGGTAAGATTGACGTTATCATAATAGACTATTTGGAGTTGTTAGAAGTAGGCGATGGTCATAACTATACACCTCACGAGGAGCGTTTCAGACAAGCAAAACTTGCGAAGGGTATGAAGATGCTTGCCATGGAATTCAATGCAGTGGTTCATACAGCTACCCAGTCAAGTAGTATCGGAGAGGAGCAGAAGAACGACCCAGAGTTTGTTATCACCCGTGCTCAACTTTCGGAGGATAAAGGAAAAATCAGACCGTTTGATATTTTTATTACAATCAATCAAACAAGGGATGAGTCCAAAGAAGAGATTATGAGACTTCATACTGATAAGCTCCGAGACTATAAGAATGGAGACCCAATACATATTTGTAATAATTTCGCATACGCAAGGTTTTATGATAGAAAGCGTACACTGAATACAGATTGGGATGAATATGAGACGAGCAACAAGGAAGATTGATGATACTGACCTTCGTGATTTGTTAATCAATCCGAAGTTAAACCGAAGAGGACAATACATTTGCGATTGTCCTTTTTGCGGTAAAGAGAAACATTTTTATATTTCACGCCAAACTCAACTTTGGGATTGCAAGAAGTGCGGTGAATATGGAAGTATTTACAAACTTCTTAAACAGCTGGATAAAACTTATCTGCTGGGAGGTGCAACGGTTGAAATTCGGGAGACTATTCAGAGCCTTCGGAGTATCGTTGCGGAAAGCATAGAGGAGGATGAGGTAACGTTAAAGGAGCTACCTGTTATAAAGATGCCTGTGGGGTGGAAAGTGTCCGTAGCAAGCACGAAATACCTATTGGGGCGTGGAATAACTCCTGCTGATTGTAAGCGTTATAATATAGGAGCTACTGATTTGTATCGTAAATACCAAAACTATGTCTTGATACCAATTTACGATGGCGGAAAGATACGAGGTTTTTTGGGACGTTACGGAGCCAAGAAAGTTCCGTCAGACCGATTAAGATACAACAACAGCGTTGGTACGGAGTTCTCCGAGCTTTTGTTTGGATATGATGAAATAACCGAGAACACTACAACCGTTATATTAGTAGAAGGAATTTTTGACAAGATAGCAGTTGACAAAGTTCTTCATCTATGGGATAGCGAGGATATAAAATGCGTTTGTACATTCGGAAAGAAAATCAGTCCAGAGCAATCGAAAAAGTTAATGTTGAAGGGAGTCACAAATGTCATATTGTTATATGATTTTGACGCTATCAAAGACATCAAAAAGTACGGTTTGGAACTTGAAAATAACTTCGTTACAAGTATTACATATACTACAAAGAAGGATATTGATGAATGTACGGAGCAAGAAGCGTTGGAAGTTTTCACCCACCTTCAGAAACCGAGAGAGTTCAACGAGGATGTAATTGGTAAATTAAAGAAGTGATGAATATGGATAAGACAAGAAACCTATCAGTAGCAGAATACTTTTTGGTAATACAGAAAGAGTATTTGATTGCTGAATTTAGAAAGAAGATATATTACAACCCAAAGGATAAGGCATATTATCAAAGGGTAATGACGCACAAGTCTAAGAAGATAAACGACATTGCTAAACGCAATCGTTTAGATAGCATTCTGAATAGCTCCAGCAAATTGGAAGAGGTACGGAGCGAGCTATTTGATAAACTTGGCAAACCAAAGTTTGAATTGACCGAGCTTGATGTTGAGAATTATTACGCTATCGGGAACGAGTTTTCATTCAAGGGAGGGATATGGATTTTAGACCAAGTTAAGTCCGATGGAACATTGACACTTTATTCCGCAAAGTTACAAGAATATGAAGATGCGAATAAAGACGATGTATGTCGAATATTGTAGAAAATAAAATTTGTAGTTTATCCAATAAAACATTGGGTTTGTCTGGGGTTTTGCTTAACAAAAGTTAAATCTTTGGGCAAACCCAAAAATTTTTTCGATTTTATTTTGCCGTTTGAAAAATTGTCCTTACCTTCGTATCAGAATTGTAAATTAAATTGTAAATCGCAATGGGACAAAAGATGAAAATGTCAGAAAAACTCTATCATAGATATGAGTATCTTGCGAAGAAGTACGCATCCAAGATATTCTCCTATGAAGAACTGTCCTTTGAATTTGAGGACTTGGTTCAGGAGTTCCGTTTGAAAATCTTTACTTCCATAAAATCATACGGCAGGCGATGGGCCAAATATCGGAGAAACGAAGCATCAAAGCCAGTACCAATCCGATTTTATTTGGAAGCAGCTTGTTCTAACAAGTCCAGAGATTTTATGAAGTATATAAGTAGAGAGAACTACAAAACAAGAATTGATGAAATCAATTTTGATTATGGTATCGAAGGAGATACACAAATTTCTCCTGAAGTAAACAAGTTCGTACTTAATGGAGTAGATTTGTTGGAAGGATTGACGGGCAAAGAAAGAGTTATATTTTCACTTTTCTTGCGAGGTTACAATACAAAAATTCTTAACAAAGTTTACTTTAACAACGAGTCAGAGAAACGAGCAAGAAAGGAAATCTTGGACAGTGGCGATGAACCAATTGGAGTAGCAGATATAATAGACTTACAAAAGAGTTACTTGATTCAGAAATATGGTAACGAATTGCTACAACAAAAGAAAGTATTTTCAACTTACAGTTTCGATGAAGAGTAACGAAAACAGTTTTAACAAATAAATAGTAATCATTAAAATCGTAAAAGCAATGGCAACGAAAATGAATGCAGCAACAGCAAAAAGAGTGAAGGCGTTAAAGATTAACGCAAAGAACGAAGAAGAAGCACGTGAGAAACTTCTTGAAATCTTGGTAGAAAACGGAATTGAAGGCATGGAGGAAGAGGAAACTGATACCCTTCTGGACATTACTGAATCCTTCGTGGAAGACGACAACTCAGGCGATGACGAGGAACAGACCGAAGAGGAAGAAAACGATGAACTTGCCGAGGAAGTTGAAGAAGAGGAGGAAGAAAAACCGAAGAAACCTGCCAAGAAGGCTTCTAAAAAGGTTGAAGAGCCTGAGGAAGAAGAAGAGGACGAGGGTGACGAGTTCGCAGAAATGGACAGAACGGCTCTGAAAGCCTACATCAAAGACAATGAGCTTGACATTACCGTTAAGAAGTCTATGACTGATGACGATATTCGTGAGCTTATCCGTGCCGAAGTTGGCGAAGAAGAGGAAGAGGACGAAAAGCCTGCTCCGAAGTCAAAGGCAAGCACGAAAACCGCTGAAAAAGCAGCTCCGAAGAAAGAAGACAAGAAGGCTCCTGCCAAGTCTGAAAAGAAAGCGGAGAAAAAGGAAACAAAACCTGCTGCCGGCAAACGTGGAACGAAACTTGACCCGAAGAACAACGAAGATGACCGCAAAGCGTTCGCACCGTTGAAGAAGTTGTTCCCTGAAAGTGAATACGCATATGCTTGGGTAGCAAGTGCAGGCGTAACTATCAAGCACAAAGGCAAAAACTCTCAGCGTTCTATGGTTCTTATCGAGAACTGCTCAAAACAGGCTGACGGCTCTATCAAGTGTAACTTGTATCTGTTGACCTTCACGAAACAGACCGAAGTACTGGACAAAGCAGGTATTGACTACGAGCCTTGCTGGAGTGGAGCACCGCTTATTAAGGGTATCACTCTTGATGAAGCAATCGAAATCATCACCGACTTGATGGAACACATTACGGCTACTGTTCAGAAAATCGACAAGAAGCTGGGTGAAAACCGCAAGAAGATGGAAGAGAGTTTGGACAAGAAGAAACCTGCGAAAAAAGCTGCCAAAGTAGAAGAGCCTGAGGAGGAAGAAGATGAGGATGACGAAGAGGAGGAAGAAGCTCCAAAGAAAAAGACATCCAAAGTCGCTCCGAAGAAAGCTGCGAAAAAGGTAGTTGAGGAAGATGAAGAAGAAGAGGAGGATGACGAGGAAGAAGATGAAGCACCTGCTCCGAAAAAGAAAGCAACTTCCAAAGTGCCCGCAAAAAAGACTACCAAAAAGAAATAAACCTCATTGGTTAGTTTGAGAAGAGGAGGACGTGTTGAGCGTTCTCCTTTTTATTTTTACAGAGTTATCTAACATAGTTAATACGAGAGTAAAAAAGGAAGTAATAAACAAAATTAAATTGATATGAATATTCCGAGTAACAATGTTTGCATTCCTGAATTGGGAGTAGCAAAAACTGACACCTTTGCAGCGTTATATCCTGCTATCAATTACTATCTGTTCACCCAGAAGGACTACGAGCCGAGCCGTGACGGAGAGGTCAAGGAGGTGCTTGATTTTAAGACGCAGTTGACCAATCCTTATCGTAGATGTGTCGGTGGATATGAACGTGATATAAACGTATTCTTTTTGCTTGCCGAAGCTATGTGGATAGCTATGGGAAGAAAAGATGTAGCCTTCTTGACTTTGTTCAACAAGAAAATGGCTGACTTCTCAGATGATGGAGAAACGTTCCACGCTCCGTATGGCTATCGTTTACGCCACTGGGGTATTCGTACCGAAGACAAGTTTGTAAAAGACGATTTGAACGCATCAAAAGGATATGACCAAGTCATAGATGCTATCAAGATATTATCGGAAAATCCAAACAGTCGTCAGGTAGTGATGGAGATTTGGAATCCAAACTTTGACTTGGGATACAAAACCAAAGACATTCCGTGTAACGATATAGTGATGTTGAAGATACGAGAAGGAAAGCTCATCACGACTATCGGAAACCGAAGTAATGATTTGCATTGGGGATTGCCGACAAATATATTCCAATTCAGTTTCTTGACCGAGCTTATGGCGGGAGCGTTGGGAGTAGAACTTGGAACGCAAACTCATAACTCTCAAAGTCTGCATATCTATGAGTGGAACAAGATTGCTAAAACGATGAGCAATTTGTACGCTGAGAAAAGAGGAGGTGGAAACGTTATTGGGAATATGTATGAAGATTGCGAAGCAGAAGAAAGGAAGATTGATTTCAACTTCAGTCATGAGGTAGCTGTAAACCGTTTCCGAGAGATTGAGTACAACTTACAAATCATTATCGACAACCTTGTCCGAGTATCGGAGGGAGAAGAGCCGATTGAAGCCGAAATCCAGCAGTTAGCAGACTTTTCCGCTTATCTGTATAACTCTTACCGACTTCTGAAGATATATTTGGAATACAAGCTGAAAATGACCATTCTCAAAACTCCTGACGAGAAAGATGTAGCACGTCATACTGCTATTTCTGAAATAGAGGTTATGGAAGCTAATATGTTCGATGACGGAGGAAATGGAGCAGGAGGGTTCAATTGGGACATTACAATGCTTGCTAAGAACTTCTTTGCCGCAAGGTTATCTAAGAAAGTAAATCACGAATATCTTGGTAAACTATGACGGAGACTTTATCAAAATGGTTAGAAGACAATAAAATGGTAGTATCGGAGTCACAGCTGGATGGCTCCGATATTATTACCATAGAAGAAGTTGGAACGTTTTTGTATCTTCAACCGTTTGATGGAAAGATAATTGATGAAGATTTTGCCTTCATTCTTTCAGACGAGGAGTTTGATATATTGGATGAAAAGAAGGTAAACTACATCTTGTTTGAATTTGGAAGCAAGTTCTATTATTCGGGAATAAATAAAGACAAAAACCGATATAATGAATTAGTGTTCAAACCAGAGTTCAATGACTTCAAATATCTTGGTAGTACAAGCGAGCCTTTTATAATGGACTTTGTTCACTTGGGTGTTCATTCCGAGTACGAAATGATGAACGGGTCAGGCTCTTGCGACTTATGGGCGAAGAAAGCTGCTTTTATGAAATGTAAGGCGGTTGGTATTTGCGATAAGAATACAATGGCTGGAGTTCTATCCTTTCAGACTGCTTGCGAAAAGAAGAAGCTGAAATCAATTATCGGAGAAACGGTAACAGTAGCAATTGACTATTCCGAAGAAAAGCAAAATCAAGAAACGTTTGATTTGAAGTTCTTCATCTTAAATTACGAGGGATGGAAGAACTTACTGCTCATCAACAAGGCTATAAACGTGGACTACAATGGTTTCATTCCTGATACGTTACTTTATACATTAGGGAAAGGACTTTGCTGCGTAGTGCCGAAAGAAAGTGAATTAAATTATGTAAAAGACGACAAGAAAGCGGCAATCAAATTGATAGCCAAATACAAGAAAGCATTTGACCGAGTATATTATCAAATAGATACGGTTGAATTCACTTCTCAGCAATTATTCCGAAAGCATCTTGAAAACTTGGACGCTTATCTTTGTAAGTATAGAAAGCTGTTGAAGCCTATCTTGATAAATGATTCATATTATCTTGATGAGGAAGAAAGCGAGCTGAAATCAATACTCAACAAGGTAAATAACCGAGCTACGCCAGAGTCAGATGACCAATACTTCAAGAGTGTAGCCGATACCATAAACTCCTACGAAGAATGGATTGAAGACGTAGAGCCGTTATTTGAGGCAATTACGACTGGTATCATTAATGCTTCGGAGCTATCCGATGCGATTGACTTCCGTATAAATACAGGTGAGCGTAAACTGCCTCATTTTGAGGTTAAGGACGTTGAAGGCTTATTCTTTGAAGAACTTGAAAAAGGTATCAATGAACGTCTTGGACATCTGAAACCGAAAGAGCTTGATAAATACATGAAGCAGATTGAGACCGAATGTAATGTAATTGTTCCAAACGGTTTGTGTGACTACTTCATGATACTTTGGGATATTATACGGTGGTGTCATGAGAATGATATAAACGTAGGAACAGGACGTGGTTCAGTTTGCGGTAGTCTTGTTGCCTATTGTTTGCATATTACGGACGTTGACCCTTTGAAATACGGATTGATGTTTGAGCGTTTCTTGAATGAAACACGTGTATCGGGAGAGCGTGCAAAGTCTGCTGACTCTATGCCTGATATTGACGTTGACTTTCCAACCGAGTTCCGAGACGCAGTGAAGGAGTATATCAAGAACAAGTACGGATATGCTTACACTTGTAGTATCGGAACGTACACGAGAATGAAGCTCAAGACTTGCATCAAGGACTTCGGAAAGGTTAAAGGACTTTCGTTTGATTTGACCAATAAACTCACTAAGGATATTGACGACCAAATTGAATACACTTGGGGAGACTTGATTGAATATGCTTCAAAATCCAAGATACTTTTCAAATTCGTTCAAGACTATCCAGAGTTGGTTCACTTGACGAAATACGCACTATTGCAACCGAAAGCGGAGAGCGTTCACCCTTCGGCAGTCGTTATCGTACCGAAACACCGAGTTGATGGGAGCAATGCTGATATTGATTTATGGGAGTGGATGCCTGTAAAGAAAATTGACGGAGTTCTTGTTTCAGAGTGGGAAGGAAAATACATTGATAAATCAGGCTTTTTGAAGGAGGATATTCTTGGACTATCTCAACTTGATAAGTTTAAGAGTATCTTGACGATGATAGAGAAAAATTGCGGCAAAAAGATAGATGTAAACAAGATACCGTTGGACGATGAAGCAACATTCCGATACTTTAAGCGAGGTTGGAATGAAGATGTATTCCAATTCGGTACGACTGGTTTGATGAACTATTGCCGACAAGTGAAACCTGATACGCTTGAAAACCTTATAGCCATGACGGCTCTTTTTAGACCTGGCCCAATGGAAATGAACGCACATGGAGACTTCTCCGATATTAAGAACGGCAAGAAGAAACCAGTGTATGATTTTGGTATGGAAGAGATAACTGGAGAGACGTATGGTTTGTATGTTTATCAGGAACAGATAATGAAAGCCGTAGTGGTAGGAGGTTTGACCGAAGTTGAATCAGACGTTCTCCGTACTACTATCAAGAAGAAAGACGTGAAAACGCTATCTTCATACGGTGAGAAGTTCAAGACTGGTTATGCCAAGTTGCTTGAGAAGAACGGAATTGAGAAACCGAAGGAATATGCTGAACATGTTTGGGATAAACTTCTTGCCTTCTCAGGATATGGTTTCAATAAATCTCATGCTGCGGCTTATTCTATAATGTCGTATTGGAGTCAATGGTTCAAAGTGAACTATCCATTAGAGTTTTGGACAACGGCTCTTCAATTTGCGAAAGAAGGTGAGGTGCCATACCGACTTGCTGAATTGAAAAAGACAGGAGTTGAGGTTGAGATACGTCCACCTGATGTAAACTTCTCCGATATAAATTTCACGTGTGACCCGAAAGAACAACGCATCTTCTTCAGCTTGACTAAGATTAAAGGAGTAGGAGAGGTAGCAGTTCAGAATATCATGAATACAAGGCGTGAAGGTGGGCAATTCTATTCGTTAGAAGAGTTCCTGAGCCGAGTACCTTCAAAGGTGAATAAAACTGTTGTAAAATGCCTTATTATTGCTGGAGCGTTTGACCTGCTTGAAGGTATTAAAAATCCAAGAGAGAGAAAGAAACTATTGGAGAAATATCTTGAAATGAAGGGTGATACTTTATCCGAAGAGTATTCAAGCGTTGATAGTAACTCAAACGCTTTTTGGATATTGGAACAGAAACGTCTTACAGGCTTTGGTGAGGTTGATTATGAGAATATGATAAAGGATGCTATACCAAACAAACGGTTGGCAAATATATATGTGAATGATGTAGAGTTCTTGGCGACTAAGGAGAAGAAAGAAGTTGCCGTTGCTGGTAAACTTATCTATTACAAGGAGAAAGAAATCAAAAGCGGAACGATGTGCACTATTCAGATAGATTGTAACAATACAATTATTCCGATACTTATGTGGCCAGATGCTTATGAAAAAATCGGAGAGAATATTGCCGACTTAAAAGGTTGCGTTGTAGCTTTGAGTGGGGTTGTAGAGAAAGACAAGTTCAGAAATGAGAAGAAGCTCTACAGTAACAACAAGACAAAGTTATACATATTATCAGAACATAAAGCGAAGTCAACAAGATTTGAAGACTGGAAAAATAGTAAACTGTAAATAAAAATTGGTAAATTATGTTAGCAAAGATTTTCAACGGAGCTTACTTGAAACGGCTTGATAACATTAAGCAGTGGCAAGAAATGGACGTTTTCAAAGAGGAAAGCGTGAGTCAACATTCCTACAAAGTATCAATCTTTGGCAGGATATTACTTGAAGACATATTCGGGTTTGATAACGAAGATGCGAAAGTATTGGCGTTCAAACTTGATTGCGTAGATGCGTTTGCGTTCCATGATTGGGATGAAGCGTTGATACTCCGAGATATGTCTCATGAAACTAAGTACAACAATTATAACGGTACGGAAATCAGAACGGCTCTCAATAACTTGTCAAAGCATAAGGCAATTGAGGAGTTCGGAGAAGAGGATGAATCAGGAAGCGGAAATTGGACTGCTTCTGCTAATATGGTTGTTGGTAACATTACACGTTCAGGGGATGATGTTAAAATCTTTTGTAAGCTGGCTGATTGGTTAGCTCTTGCCTTCTATATGAAGAGAGAGCGTGAGCTGGGTAACAAGAGCCTAAGTGCCCAATGGGAGCGTGGTAGAGCTGGACTGGAACAAGCGGTTACGAATGTAATTGAAATGCTGAATAGGAAGTTCGGAGGTCATGTGATTATGAACTTCTCAGAATTGAATAACTTAATTAAAAATGTGTATGGCGAACAGTAAAGGTAATCAGATGACCAAAGAGAGTATCGATGGCATCTTCGATGGCATGAACGAATTGCTGGTTAAAAAGAACCAAGACTACAAAGGAGCTTCTTTTGACCTTGGGTTGAATGGCAATATGGTTCATCTATGGGACAAAGTTAGTAGATACCGTAACATGGTAGAAAACAAGATGCGTGGAGAGCAACCAAATTTTGAGGGCATTGAAGATACGTTGAAAGACATTATCGGATATGCGGTGATTGGGCTCCATATCTTGAAAGCCGAAGAAAAAGAAAAGGAGTAAACCGATGAACAAGAAGCTCATTACAATTGGTGGTAAAACTTACAAGTTGTTATTCGACAGCTTTGACGAGGATATGGATATTGACTCTTTATTGAAGATTGATTATTCAAACCTTATCGGAGAGCTTATCACCTTCCCAGTAATTGTAAACCGTTTTGGTCAATTACTTGCTGAAGCTGAATCTCAAGTTGCAGAAGCAAAGCTCAACTTGGAAGTTTTTGAAGCTAAAACCAAAGAGAGATTGAGAAGTGAATTAGCAGCCGAGAATAACGGCAAAGCTCCTACTGTTGAAGCTCTCAATAATGCGGTTGTAGGCAACAAGGCTTACCAAGCAATGAGAAAGAAGTTTATTGAGGTTCAGAAAACCAGAGACTATATCAACTCAATCTTTTGGTCAGCCAAAGATAAGAGCGAGAAACTGGACAAACTTTCTTTGACCGTTCAGCAAGGTGATATTGCTGATTCAGTTATCGAAGGAAGAGTGAACAACGTTTTAATAAAAAGAACGAAAAAATTGATTGATTAACAATAAATTGTAGAATTAAGAAAATTATGGCAAAGAAAAATTCAAGTGGAGATTTGCGTTCACAGTTGAAAGCAACTTCGATTAAGAAGCTCAAGAAACGTGTCGATGAAGACAACGAAATCATTGGAGCTCAAAGTAACGAGTATCTGAATTTGGAAGACGGCAAAACGTTGAAAATTCGTATTTTTCCTGCACATCCAGGCATTGAAGACTTCTATCTTCCAAAGAAATGCTACTGGCTTACCGTTGCTGGAAATGACGGAGAACCAAGACGTACCACTGTACTTGATTCCAAAGTTCACGGAGGTACGAAGTTTGACCTTGTTGAGGAATATGTTAAGTGGGCCAAGAAGAAATGGGCGAAAGATAGCGACAAGCTGGACGCTCTTACAGGAACTGGTCAGAACCAAAACAGCCTCAATCCTTCCTACACTTGGTTGTGTTACGCAGACCGTATGACGGGTGACGAACAACTCCGAGCTAAGTTGTGGGAGTTCAAAAAGATGGTACGTGATGCGATGAACAAATTGGCGTTCTCCGAAGATGAGGATGAAGCAATTGAGGTTGACCCGTTCACAGACCCAGACGAGGGATTGCCAATCATGGTTAAGTACATGAAAAATCCCAACAAGAAGAAAGGTGAAAACTATTATGAAGTATCATTCCCGAAGAAGGTTACAGCAAGACCGCTTACCGATGAGGAAATTGAATATTTCATGACTCTAAAACCGCTTACCGAAGTATTGCCGAAATACGGCATGAGAGACTTTGAGCGTGCTTTGGAAGGCTTGCAGAACTTCGATGAGGAACATGAAATGGAAATGTTCGAGGATGACGCTTGGCTGGAACACGTTGAGGAAATCAAAGCTCAGTATGACGGTGACTCCGAAGAGGATGACGACAAACCTGCTAAGAAGAAAACTTCCAAAAAAGTATCTAAGAAGGTAGTTGAGGAAGATGATGACGAAGCAGAAGATGCTGATGACTCTGACGATGAAGAAGAGGAAGAAGAGGAAGAAGAAAAGCCCAAAAAGAAGTCTTCAAAAGCTGCCCCTGCCAAAAAATCAAAAAAGGTAGAAGAGGAAGAAGATGACGAGGAGGAGGATGACGAAACCGAAGAAGAAGATGAGGAAGAGTCAGACGATGCTGAGGATGACGGACTGGACGACATGGACAGAACGGAGCTGAAGAAGTACATCAAAGAGAATGACTTGGAAGTATCGGTTAAGAAGTCTATGTCAGACGATGACTTGCGTGAAGCTATCCGAGAAGCGATGGGCGGTGATGACTCCGATGAGGAGGATGAAGACGAAGAAGAGGAAGAAAAGCCTGCGGCAAAAGTTTCTCTGAAAGACATCAAGAAGAAACTTGCTGGTAAATAATTTCATCTACTTTCATATTGTTAACATTGAGATAAGCCAGCGGTTGAAATATATCGTTGGCTTATTTCTTATAAAGCAAAAAGTTTATGGCGAAACAAAAAAGTATTATTGATAAGATTGTCGACAAATTCAACTCTGAGGATGTCATTAAGTTCTCCGATAAGGACGGATTCAAGGACGTGAAGAGCTGGGCACATACAGGCAGTCCTACGCTTGATTATAACCTTCGGACTTTCGGACTACCGACTGGTATCATAGAGATAGCAGGCAAGAGCCGTAGTGGTAAAACAACGTTGGGGCTTATGGCAATGAAATACTTTCTTCAGGAAAATCCAGAGGATGGTATTGCGGTCATTCTATCAAGCGAAAACCGAGATAACAAAGACTACGCATTGCAGCTTGGACTTCCAGTTCATCGAATCATTATCATCAAAGTGAAATATGTCGAAGCAATGTTCATGCAAGTAAAGAAACTTGTCATGGATGCCGATGAAGTCTTGAAAGCCGAGAAGATGAAGCCCAAGTTTTTCTTTCTTTGGGACAGTCTTGGAGCAACTCTGTCGAAGTCCGAGCTTGATACCATGGAAGAGAATACCAAGCGGTTGGAGAAGGAGCTTCAGAAAGGTTCAGAGGTTGAGGACATTGAGTTGAAGAACGAGAAGATGATGGCATTTGCAAAAGAAGCTAAGAAGTTTGCGAAGTCTATCATGTCCGAAATGTACACCCATATAATGCACTTTGTAATGCTGAATCACCAGTACGAGCAAAGCACTATGGGTATAACTACCCGAAAGAGTACAGGAGGTGAATGGGTTGAGCTTATGCCTACTATTCGTTTGTCGATGAAACTTATCAAGCACGAAAAGATTGATGACGTAGAAGTCGCTCAAATAACCGAAGTAAAGGTTGTGAAGAACGACTTTGGAAGCCGAAAGAAAACCGATATACGCATATTGCTTGGTTATGGTATTATCTTATCTCAAGAGGATATTGATTATGCTTGCGAGGTAGGAATAATCAAAAAAGAAGGAGCAAAGAAAATGAGCTTTTTGAACGGAAAGCTCACGTGGAGTTCTCCGAGAGAGTTATTCAAACATTACTACGACCACAACAAAATGCTGGTAGTTCTGCATAACAAAATCAAGAAGTCCATGCAGAACGATTTGGTTGATTTGAAGAAGTCTCTGGCTAATGGGCTTGAAGAGGAGGATGACGATTAACAGCGTTTATAAGGAAAATGTGAATTTATGAAGAAACAAGCAATTGGAATACTTGTAAATGACGTTCATCTTGATAAGGACAACGGTGAGTTGGTGAAAGACATTTTTCGTCAGCTCATCAGTCTTTGTCGAGAGTATAACACTAACCGTATAATTTGCGGTGGAGACGTATTCACCAACCGTTCAGGTCAGCCGTTACAATGTTTGACCGATTGGAAAGAAATACTTGTTATGCTATCCAAAGAGGATATTGAATTGCACGTCATTCCAGGCAACCATGATAAAACGGATAGCGATGATGAGAAAAGTTACTTGGACGTTTATTCTGAGCCTTGCGTTAATCTGTACCGCAGCGGTGTTAGGAAGTTTATTAGTGGAGTGGTTATGGCGTTCATTCCTTACTTCAAAGATGATAAGTGGCTTGAAGAATATGCTAAGGTTGAAGAAGACATAGAAGAGAATTTCAAGGATGGAGATATTGATGAAGATACTCCGTTAATATTGATAACTCATTCAGGTTTTGACGGAGTAGTAAACAACGATGGGTCAAGAGTATCTTCAATCATCAAACCTTCGATGTTTGAAATGTGGACGAAGGTATTGATTGGGCATTACCATAATGCGTCTAAGTTAGCGGATAACGTTATATACACTGGCTCTGCTTATCAGAACAATTACGGAGAGAATATCACTGATAAAGGATTCACAGTCATATTCGATAACGGTTCAACCAAATTCGTTCCTTCTAAGTTCCCGAAGTATATCAAGGAAGTCATTGATGCGAATGATAAAGAGACTTTGATGAACTTGTTAGAAAAATACGAAGGAGAAGAGTTTGACCATATTCGTTTTGTATTCACAGGAAAGAAGGTTGATTGCCAAAAGATAAATATTGCTGAGATTCAAGGAAAGTATGGAATTGATTGTAAGTTTGAGGCGACTGAAACGGCAGAAGCAATCGAAATATCCGAGTCAGACAGCGTTCTGTCCTATGATAAGAAAACGATTACAAAAGACTTCTTGAAGTTCTGTACGGAGAATGATATCAAGGGAGCGAAATTCAAGTATGGTTTTGATTTAATAAAGCAAATGAGATATGTGGAACCCAAGTAAGATTGAGATATATAATTTGTTCGCTCATAAGGAGTCAGTATATGATTTCAAGAATAACACTTGTACCGTTATCTTTGGGAAGAATGAAACTGACCGTGGGTTGGAAAATAACGGAGCTGGTAAGACAACGTTGTTTGAAGCAATCTGTATAGCTCTTACCAATGAGAGCCTACGAGCCATTAAAAAAGATAGTTTCATAAATCGGGATGAAGAAGAATGTAAAATTGTATTTCATCTTTACAATCCTGTATTGAAAATGAAGCTCCGTATCAGTCGTCAGTTCTTTCGTGGAAATAAATCAGCAAAGATTGAGATATGGGAAAACGACAAGTTGAATAAACAAGTCGTATCAGTAAACGAAGCAAACAAGCGAGTTCTTGAACTTATTGGAATAAGCCGTGAAGACTTGCTAAGATACTTCATAATCAGTCAAGACAATCGTTACACGTTCTTCACAGCGAGCGATGGGGAGAAGAAGGAAATCATGAACCGTATTACTTCTGCTGATATGATTAACCCAGTCATTGAAGAACTTGATTTGCGTTACAAAGAAAAGAATGCCGAATACAAGGAGATTGATGATGAGATAGGTAAGTTATCGGATAAGAAGGAGCTATTGGTGGAGCAAAGAGAAGAAGTGCTTGCTAATGATAATACCGAAGAGGAGTTGAAAGAGCTATCCGAGAAGATAAGCGAAGCTGAAGAAGAGATTGGTGAAATTGACGGTAATTTGGATAAATGGAAGAAAGCGGTCAAAACGAGAGAGGAGCAAATTCAAGCAATAACGGTTGAAGATACTACTCAATTGAAAAAAGACCGAAAGAAGCTCAAAGAGGAAATGGAAGAGCTTGACTCAGAATTATCCGAGAATAAAAGAACTGAGAAGAAACTCAAAGCAGAGTTGGAAGATACCATAACTTGTCCGAAATGTAATCATGAGTTCATCCACGAGTCAGAATTGGAATTGTCGGTTGAAGATACAAAGTCATTGCTTGCTGAAGCTCAAAGTGAGATTAAGAAGCAGACAAAGAAATATGAAGTAAAAGAAACCAAACTCAAAAATCTCAACAAGAAGATAAAGGAAGCCGAGCGAGCCGAAGAACTTGTTGGAGAGATTGAGGAGGAGAAATCAACGTATGAACGTAAAATCAAGAACAAGACTCAAGACCGTTCAGACCTTCTTGAAAAAATAGCTAAATGGGAAACTGAGAAGAAAGCTATCAAAAAACGAAAGAAAGACGACAAATTGCTAAACAGTCTCAACCAGCGTATCGGGGAATGTGATACCGAGATAGAGAAGCTGACCAAACAGCTTTTACCAATCAGCGAAGAAATGGATACAATAAAGTTCTGGCAGTTCAATATGGGACGTTCAGGCTTCATGACGTATCTTGCTAACAAGTCAATCAAAATAATCGAAGGTATCACGAACAGCTATCTGAGAAAGTTTGGTGTTGATATATCGGTATTGATTAACGGCTTCACAATTCTGAAATCGGGAGAAGTCCGAGAAAAGATTGATGTGTTTGTTTTGAATGACGGAGTAACCGCTGAGCAATTCTTGGCTAAGTCAGGAGGAGAGAGAGGACGTGTTACATTGGCAGGAGTTCTTGGAATTCAACATCTCATAAACCTATCTACTAATGGACGTGGATTGAATTTGTTATTGCTTGATGAGGTATTCCCAGGAATTGATAGCAAGGGTCAAGAGAAAATAATAAACACGCTCAATAAAATAGGAATAACTGTAATGATGATAACTCAGAATGTTTCTGATAATCTTAATGTTGATAATAGGATAACAGTTGTTAAAGAAGGAGGCATAAGCTCATTCATCTAATCAATGTCAGTTATAGGGTAGTCAAATAATACAAAGATAATGAAACCTATTGGATATATTTATTTGACTACTTGTCTTGTTAATGGAAAGACATACGTTGGAAGACATGAACTGAATGGAGATAAGAAATACATTGGTAGCGGAGAACTTTTCAAAAGAGCCGTTAAGAAGTACGGCAGAGAAAACTTCAAACGAAAGATATTGAGACTTTGCTATTCACTTCATGAGTTAAGAGTTTGGGAACATGTTTATATTGTTAAGTATAAATCATACATTCGTAGTATCGGTTACAATATAGCAAAAGGAGACGTTAATACCAGTGAATACAATCCTGCTAAACTTCCAGAAGTTCAGGAAAAGATAAGTAAGTCACATACTGGTAAGAAACGTCAACCGAGAAGCGAAGAAACAAAACATAAAATTTCAGAAGCTCTTAAAAACAGAAAGTTGAGTAAAGAAACCAAGTTGAAAATATCATCATCTATGAAAGGTAAGAATAAACATTGGTTAGGTAAGAAGATGACCGATGAAGCCAGACAAAATATGTCAAATGCTAAGAAAGGAAAATATTGCGGAGCAAGCAATCCAAATTATGGTAATCATAAAATTGCTGGAGAAAATAATCCTATGTTTGGCAAACGACATTCCGAAGAAACGAGATTGAAGATGAGTACAGCTCAGAAAGCGAGGTTCAAATCAACTCAAAGTTTATTAGAGATAATATGAACGGTGTAAACTTTTATTATAGATGGAAAATAAAGAATGGATAAAATACATAAAAGACAAGAAGTTAATTACAATTGACCCTGGCAAAGAAGGTGGGATTGTAGTGTTTTCGCTTGACCGAAACGAGATAATAATGGTAACTCATATGCCTGAAACTCCTCAGGACTTATTGAACTTCATCACGAAGTATCAGAAGAATGCTACATGTTACTTGGAAAAGGTAGGAGGATTGCCAGGAATGGGAGGCAGTTCAATGTTTAATTTCGGTAAAGGTTTTGGACATTTGGAAATGGCTCTTTTATGCAGAAAGATACCTACTATGGAGGTAACTCCTCAGAAGTGGCAGAAGGAGCTACAATTGGGCACGAAAGGTAAGAAAACCACTACGCAGTGGAAGACTAAACTGAAAGAGCGAGCTCAACAACTTTATCCGAGCGTGGGAGCAAAATTCAACTTGAAGACAAAACAAGATTGGATGAGAGTTTCAGACGCTCTTTTGATTTTAGAGTATGCGAGAATAACAGAAAAACGAAGATAGATATGGTAAAATTTATTTGTAGAAATGAAGATTGCAAGCGAAAGGGAGTTGAAGATGAATACTATTCAAATACCTATCGAATGGTAAACGGACATCTTCAAAGCAATAACGCTCCTTGTCCTTGTTGCGGACAAGTACGAGAGGAAATCAACCCAAACGAGGACATTCCTCTCAGTCAGAAAAATATCGACATTGCTAAGTATTCCAGTGCTTCACCCGAAGATAAAAGAGCGATGTTGAAGAAACGTTCTCATGACCATTACGAGAAAGAAATCAAACCTTTCAAGGAACATCAACTGCACGAGACAGTAAAGAATTTCAAAGAAGCAAGTAAAAGTTGATGATATGGGATTAGAGAGCATGTACTTCAAAGCCGATTATCATTACAAAGCAAAACTTGTCAATAAGTGGATTGCGATAATCAGATACTCACCAAACGAGAAGCGAGTCAAGGCGTATAAGAATTTGGTATTCAAAATGATGAAAGATATTGTCAAGAAAAACATTGCCAATTATCTCAATCTGCTTAACAATACCGAAGTGAAGGACATGCCCGACAGAGATGAATTGGTTGCTGATTGTTATATCATCTTTGACAAATGTTTAGAAAAATATATAATCAAAGGCAATTACAATTTTTATTTCTATTTCAATAAGTCTCTGTCAAGAAATTTTTACCGAGATTATCAGAAGGAGTTACAGAGGAGCAATGGACATGTAGAAATTTCAGAAGCGTTGGAGGCAGTGAATAAAGGTTTTCATGATTATCGGGAGCCTGATACAACGGAGCTTTTAATGGAGCATCTTGGTTTGGATGAATTAGAAAAGCGGATATGTCGTTCAAGAATGTTAGGTCAAAAAACTTCCGAGTTCTTGAAGGAAAATCCAGAAGTAACGAATGGACAATATTCACGTTGTCTGAAAAAAATAAAAGAAGTATTAACAACATCTCAAGAGAAAGGAGAAATTTAATATGGAAGTCAACATTTATCAAAAGGCTATCGAACAGCTGGTATTGGAAGGCAATACAATCCTTCAAGTGTGTACTCCGAACAAGGATGAGTTCTTGTTTTTTGCCGTATATAAATGGCAAGAAGGATATTTCAATACAGCTCAATCTATTGACTTTAACACAGTAGAGGGTGTGAATATAACAGAGTTTCTTACTAAGAATGCAGCGATGTGCTCTAACAGAACAAACTTTATGTCGTTATTCAACCGAGTTATGGAAGAAGGTACGTTGGTACGTTGCGAGTTCACCAAAAGCTCCGTGTGGTACAAATGGAGTGCTCCAAATGGTACTAAGAAATTGTAATGTGTAAAATATGAGACCGTCAAAATATCAAAGAGTTATCTACAAAGTATTTCAAAAGACAAAGAAGGATATAAACATTTCAGCGGTCGCAGGTTCAGGGAAAACTACTGTCTTATTGGAGTTATTGAAATATATTCCGAATGACGCAAGTTCCCTGTTCCTTGCTTTTAACAACTCCATTATTGACGAGCTAAAAGATAGGAACAAACGAAGGGATGTTGAGATAATGACAATCCATTCTTGCGGTTGGCGTTCTATTCTAAGCCGTTACGGAGGAAAGGTCAAGATGAATCCAAACAAGGGTATTGCTAAGACCGAGCGAGCGTTGAAGGGTTTTGAAATTCCTGAACAGAAAAGAGGTTGGTACTACTTCATCATACCAAAGATACTTGACCTCATGCGTTGTAACTTGTGCGAGAATACCGAAGAAGCTATCAACGAGCTATCCGAACACTATGACTTGAATATCGGAGAAACGGAGTTGAAAGTTGCTATGAAAGCCTTTGAGTTGTTAATTAAGGATAAAGGTCAATTTGATTTCATGGACATGATATACGTTCCAGTGACTGACCCTTCAATCCGATTTAAGAAATACGATTATGTGTTTTGTGATGAAAGTCAAGACTTTTCAATATGTCAACATCAGTTCATAAAGAATTGTTTGAACCGAAAAGGGAGGTTGGTTACAGTAGGAGACAAAAGGCAAGCAATATACGGCTTCGCAGGAGCTGACTCAGAAAGTTACGAGCGACTGGCGAACATTAACGGGCAAGCAATTAAACTGCCTTTGAGCGTGTCTTATCGTTGTGCCGTTAATATCGTGAAGGAAGCTCAGAAAATCGTACCTGAAATTTCATACGCTCCGAATGCCGAAGAAGGGATTGTCAAAGATGGTAGTCTGACCGAGATAGAGCAGGGTGATTGGATACTTTGTCGAAACTTGAAACCGTTAGTTCAAACCTATCTATGGCTGATGAAAAATAAAATCAAGTCAAAGATACGAGGAAAGGAAATTGGTGAAGGCATTCTTGGTTTGATAAGCAAAACAGGAGCTAAGACAATCAATGGCTTGTTCTCTATGCTTGAGGTTGAAAAGAATAATCTATTGAGGAAGCTGGAGAAACGAGGGGTGCGGAAACCGAGCCTACACCCGAAGATGGAAGTGCTTCAACAAAAGATAGAAGTTATTGAATGTCTTTGCGAGGAGGTTGAGAGCGTACCTGAATTGAAGAAGCTAATTAACAACATTTTTAGCGATGGTATAAAAGGTATAATGTTATCTACTATTCATAAGGCGAAAGGCTTGGAGAATGACCGCATTTTCTTCCTATGCCCAGAATTGATACCGAGTAAATATGCTACTCAACCTTGGCAGTACGAGCAAGAAGCTAACTTGAAATATGTAGCTATAACAAGAGCAAAGAAAGAACTAATATATGTTTGGGGAAATACTTTCAACCAAGACATCAAAGACAGAGTTATTATTCAAAAATAGAAACATTATGGAAGATATTGGAAAGAAAGCTCACGATGATGAGTTCAACAAAGGAAAAGAGGATATTGGTAAAGCTCCGAGAAAGTTCATACCAGTTCCCAAAGTAGATAAGAAAGGCGACAAAGGCAAGAAACCTGATAAATGTAAAAAGTAATGGATAAACCAGCAAAGCCCAAAGACACGTTCTATCTTTTCAGAAGGAAGAGAAAGGAACAAGAAGGATATGAATACATTCAGCATATCGTTTCTCCGAGTCATGATAATGGACTATCAACGTCTTGTTGGCCAGAGTATGCTTGGAGAGGCAATACACTTCTTGATATCAAGAAAATGAAATACTTGATAAGTATCAATCCATTCTATAAAGATAGCGATTGGGAGCTGGTCAAGTATGAAATGGAAATTGAAACTCCTTCTTGGTCACATCAGCCTGAAAGGAAGGAGTATGAATGTTTGCATATCGGCAAATGGCGCAAGTTATCGAATGCCGAGTGCGTTGAACTTGAAGAGTATAAACAATTTGCGATAAAGAAATATGGTAGCAAAGGATAAACACTATTATTACAAGGGCAATGAATATGTCGTTGTAGGTTTCACGAAGATGAAATCAACTCTGAACGGACAATGGGTTGAAGCCGTTCAATATAAGAGAGCAGCCGAAGTAGATGACCCGAATGTTGAGCCGTTTACAAGAGAGCAAACGGACTTTGAATACAAGTTCATTCCAGCTATTCTTGAAGTAGATATGGATATTGTAGCCGTATCTATGGGAAAGTTGGTAGCTGAATATAAAGTCACCGAAGTAGGAGAAGAGAATGCGACAGCAATGAGTCCTTCTGACGTTGAATTGGTAGTTTCTAAGAATGTAAATTCTGACGGAACTGTAACCAAAGTATCGGGTGGAGTGGCTTATACAGCCGACTATCTTGTAATGATGCCCGACATGAAGCAAAGGGTGAGCAATAGAAAGATTATTTCAGATATGTCAGGAGCCTTATCAGATGCCGCTGTAAGAGTGCAACAAATCAATTCAAGCTCCGAGACGTATGACCTACAATCCGCACAAGCATCCATTGACCAAACTCTTGAAACGATATATCGTAAATTCGGAGTTTGATTATTTTCCATATTCTTGATGTTTATTGAGTGAAGGAGGGTGTTGCGGCATTCTCCTTTTCTTTTTACAAAGTTACTTATAAAAGTATTAACAATAAATTGTAAATTATGTATCAAAGAAAGTACACACCAGAAGCTATTACGGAGCTTCAAGAAAATGAAGTTTTTGTATTCGGGAGTAACGAAGGAGGACTTCACATGGGAGGAGCTGCAAACGTAGCTTATCATAAATTTGGAGCATTCTGGGGAGAAGGCAAAGGTCATCACGGTCAGTCGTATGCTATTCCGACTTTGGATAGCAAGTTGGGAAAGATTACAAGAACGGAATTGAAAAAGAATATTGCCGAATTTGTAAGCTATGTTCTGATGAACCAAAATCTTACATTCTACCTTACCAAGATAGGATGCGGAATTGCTGGTTGGGATATTGAGGATGTCAAAGAATTGTTTTGGCAGGTTATCGAAGAAGAAAGGACGGAGAAAGCAAGTGAACAATTCCTTCCTGCTAATTTAATAATTCCTCAAGAATTTATGCCATGAAGAAATCGAAAGTACCAAGGAAGCTCAAGAAAGAGTTATGCAAGGTTGATTGTATAGAACAAACAGCTGCTTATGTAATTCCGCCAGTTTGGAGAGTTAAACTCAAAGAAGGAGTTAAATTGAATAAATGGACAAAACGTCTTATCAACAATATATACCGAGAAAAGAAAAGAGCCTATAAACAAATGTCCGAGGCAGCACTTGAAAGACAAATAGGATGGGCTCAAAAAGGTATTTACCCAATAGATAGTTTTGAAGAAAAGATGAAACGTTCAAAGTCTCCTGACGAGTTCCGAAGAGAGTATTTGAATGAACCTGTATTGCCAAGAGATTTGGACGGTTTGAGACCTTCTTGCGTAATAATAGACGACATGGGAGAACAATGGCAACCTGCTAATCAAAAGGAGGTTGAAGAGTTCTTGAGACGTTGTAACATTTGGCCTCATATTCAGGAGCCTGACATGAATGGAGTTGCTATTTTGAAACTTCCTTCCTTATCGAAGGAGAAACTTAGATCGGAAGAGCGTCGTGTAGGGAAAGAGTGTAGATCTCGGTGGTCGCCGTATCATTAAAAAAAAAAAAAA
>OOAG01000058.1_pt1 | contig 100832 bp, 94 predicted proteins | sample 1671461 | NCBI WGS metagenome assembly OOAG01 (sample SAMN06348159, study PRJEB24527) | human gut metagenome | biome: human gut; feature: ankylosing spondylitis patient; material: feces | host: Homo sapiens | place: China | collected 2015-10 | reverse complement strand
GGACAGTGAAACGCCTTAGCGCCGATGATAGTTGGTTGTATTTCCAGTGAAAGTAGGACATCGCCCGGCTCCCCATTTAAAAAACCCCGAGTCTTTATGATTTCGGGGTTTTTTATTGCATATTGCGACTAAAACTGCGATAAAATTCACGGATTGGAGCTTTGTTTGCTCCTCGCTGTTGTTATAAAGGATCCGCATGATATTCAGACGTTCACTCGTCTCTGAACTCGCTAACACAGCCGGCGCTGTGTTTACGGTTATCTTCTCGATCGTCCTTACGATCGGGCTGGTCCGTATTTTGGGTTTGGCTGCCGGTGGCCGTATTGACAGCGGGACCGTGATGGAAATGGTGGTTTATGAGGCGCTCGTTAATTTAGCCCCTCTGTTAGCGGTTTCCCTTTTCATTGCAGTTTTAATAACGCTTACCCGAAGCTGGCTTGATAGTGAAATGGTGGTCTGGTTTTCTTCGGGTGGTATCAGTTTAGTCTCCTGGATTCGTCCGGTTCTGCGCTTTAGCATTCCCATTATTCTTCTCATTACAGCCTTGTCGCTGGTTATTTCACCATGGGCTAAAGGACAAAGCGAGATGAACCGTGAAGTCTGGTCTCAGCGCGATGATGTCGACAGACTCTCTCCCGGCCGATTCATTGAAATTTCAGGTGGCAAACAGGTTTTCTTTATTGAAGAAGTCTCCGCCGACGGTCTGTCTGTTAAAAATGTTTTTCTCACAGAAACCGATCCTAAATCCGAAATGGTTCTGATGGCCGAGACGGGGGAAGTGACAACGAATGAACAGGGCGACCGCTATGTTATTTTGCATGATGGCCGCCGCTATGAAGGTAAGGCAGGAACGCCGGAGTACCGTGTAACGGAATTTAAAACCTACGGTATTCGACTGGATGTAAAACCGGAAAGTGCCATTCAGATGAAGGATGTGGACACCCAGCCCTTACCGCTGCTTGTCATGCAAAAAGATAATTTGGAAGCCCAAGGCGAGTTGCTATGGCGAATTTCTTGGCCTTTGGCGGCACTTAATTTAATATTGATCGCTATTCCGCTCTCTTTCACAAATCCTCGAGCCGGTCGTAGTCTGAATATGGTTGTGGCACTTTTGCTTTTTGTTTTGTATCTGAACGGAATTAGTGTGGGTAGAACTTGGGTGGAACATGGAACTTTCCACTTGATTCCTGCCATCATCCTTTTAAACGGTGCATTCACTGTTTTAGCTGTTGTACTCTTTTTGCGTCGCACGATTATGCAGCGTTGGGTGCCTGTGTGGTTGACACTGAGTTATTGGCGTGCAAGGAAATAAGCGATGAAAGTTATTACCAAGCACCTGACTAAAGAAATCTTGCAGGCTACGGGCTTTGTGCTCTTAGCTCTTGTGGCTTTGTTTGCCTTTTTTGACTTAGTCGGTCAGCTTGGTCGTATCGGTAGCCGCTATGGTCTTTTAGATGCCTTTGTCATCACCGGTTTAAGTTTGCCCATGCGAATTTATGAGGTGATGCCAATTGCGGCATTACTGGGTACGGTCTTTGTAATGAGTCAGTGGGCCTCTCGCTCTGAATTTACGATTTTGCGTGTGGCGGGATTGTCACCTGTGCGTTTGGCAGCCATCTTAATGGTACCAGGTATCATTCTGGTGGCCTTTACCTACGCTTTTGGTGAATTCATTGCCCCGTCTTCGGATTCTTATTCGCGTGAGTATCGTGCGACTGTTCAGCATAAGACAATGGATATCCGAGGATCGGACACCGGAGCATGGGTTCGTGAAACGATCGATTCTCCCAATGGTCCTCAGGTTCGCTATATCAATATCCAAAAAATGACGCCGACTGAAGAGGCCCTTGATTGGCGTATTTATGACTTTGATGAGAAACAGCGCCTGACGAGAGTGATTGCCGCCGAATCTGGTAATTATGTTGATGATCAGGGGTGGATTTTACAAGGGGCCGTTAATACAGCATTACCTCTTTTGGAAAACCTTACTCAAACCCCGATTATGGATCGCGTCATGGTCAGTAGCCCCACTCGAATGATGTTTAGGTCTGCGATTGATCCGAGCATTTTCGGGGTGATGATGCTCAAACCCGAAAATATGTCCATGCGGTCGCTTTACCGCTACGTCAATCATTTGGAACAAAGTCGCCAGGAATCGGATCGTTATGAGATTGCCCTATGGAATAAAGCTTTCTATCCGATTGCTATTTTGGTCATGATTGCTTTAGCGATGCCCTTTGCTTATATGAACCGTCGCTCGGGTGGTGTGAGTATTAAGATTTTCGCTGGCGTCATGATTGGTCTTGCCTTCTATACGATCAATAATCTTTTCTCCTATATCGGCATGCTCAATACCTGGCCGCCTTTGGTGGTGGCGATGGTTCCGACCGCCTGTATGTTGGTCTTAGCCATGATTGGCATGTGGTTTGTAGAAAGACGCTAACTTTGGGAGCTCGAGAAATCGGGCTCTTTTTCTATTCTTCCCATTACGTTCTCTAAGTTGCTTGAAAGCAACAAACAACTTAGAAATTCCACTCATTCAAGGTTCCTTGACAGCTGTCAATACATAAATTCGGGGGGGGGCACAATTGGGTTAACAGTAGCTTTTTCGCTTTTTTGTTAATCCAAATTTATGGGTGGAATTATGAGATCTCGGTCACTTCAAATGACATTGTTATCTTTGTCAATAGCTTCTTTGTTTGTTCCTAATTTTGCTGTTGCTGAAACTATTAAAACTGAAATAACACTAACAGAAGGTCAAGTAGATAAAAGTGATCTTATTGTTACTGGTCATCTACAGGGTGCAGGCGAACACAAAACAGATTTAAACGTTAATTTAACGGGAGAAAATGGTTATGCGCTGTCAGTAAGTAAGGGAGGTCAAATATCAAATTTTGGTCAGATTCGTGTTGATGGGTATACAAAATTAACCAATGCAAAATTGAGCGATATTAATGAGCTAATACTGAGTAATGAGGGTAACGCTTTATGGATAGGCAAAAATTCAGAAGGGTATGACAGCACACAGGTTTCGATTAATAACCTTAGCGTTGAAAAAGGCAATATCCTCATCGATGAAGGTAATGTAGAAGTTAATGAAAATTTAAAAGCTGAAACTTCAACTATTAAGATTTTGGAAAACAGCGCAAGATTATCAGTAAATGGAACGCTCAGCGCAAGCAGACTTATAGTTGGTAAAGCAAATTCAACTAATACGTATGATGTAGATGTGGGTGAATTAAAGGCTGATCAATTAGATGTCCTTGGTGGTGCAGATATTGATATTGGTGGTGGCGTAGTTCAGTCAAAAGTGACGATTACTGATGGCGATCTGGCTGTAACGGAGGACTTCACTATTAACGGTACCATTAATAGCGTAGTAGTAAAGGGTGGAAAGTTTACAGTTAAAGGTACCTTAACGGCTCCTTATATCAAATTTCACAAAGACGGCAGCGGCTCACAAGCGACATTGGGGGCAGTTAAGACAGATTCTCTCTGGGTAGAAAATAGTCAGGATCAAGTTTCAATTGATGATCTGACTGTCAATACAGAGTTAGTATTAAACGCCGGTGAGTTAACAGTTGGTAATGGAAAAATTACTGGAACGGGCAGAGTTCTAGAAGGTTCTACGTTAAAAGTAACTAATAACTTGACGTTGACAGGAAAGAGTTTAACGCTTAATGGGACATACGAATCCGAGGGCTCCTTAACTTTAGAAAAAGATTCTGCAGTATTTATTGGTGGAAGTTTTAAGGCAGATGAAGTCATTGCGAATGATTTAGCAACGATGGTTCTTGAAACGAAAAACTTCAATGCGAATAAGGTTACGTTGAAGGACGGCGAAATTCGTATCCGTGAAACAGCTAATGGAGTTAATGTCAATTCTGTTTCTATGGATGGTTCTGAAAGCAGAATACAATCTTGGGCAGGAAATGCAACTGTTAAATCTGTTGAAGCCAAAGGGAATTCTTTAATTGAGTTGTACGGCCTTAACGACAGTTCTGTTGCTGCAAATTTAAGAATTGATCAAATGGCACTTTCAGACGGCGCTAACATAACTCTAGATAATGCAACAAAGTTTGATGAGAGTTCTGTCGCATTTGGAACTGTAACACTCGGGAAAGATTCTGTCCTTGCAAATGTTAATAATGGAATTAGCCAGCTGGGGATTGAACAAAAAGCCTTAAAAAAATTGACATTTGAGAGTATTGAAGGAAATCAGGCTACGATCGTAAACGATAAAGGCGGTCAGATCAGTATCGAAGAAATGACAGGATCCAATAATGTAGTCAAAGTGGCCGATACTACTGCTGATCAAATCATTATTGGTAATAACGCCAGTGCAGGTTTGACTGTAACCAGTTCTGATTCTGCTTATGGCAATTCGATGGTCAGTGTTGATCAAGGTGTTGCGGATTTGGCAGGAACGACAGTATTGGGTGAAGATAGTACCGAAGGCATAAAGGTTGTAATTGGTGCCAATGACATGACCGGTCGCGTTGAAGCGGTCTACGATGCTAAGGGTAATAAGATCAGCCAGACCGAAGAAGTCAATGAAACAAACCGAACGCTAACCGCTATTGCTAATCTTCCAGTTGTTGCTTGGCGCGCCGAATTAAATGACCTCTACAAGCGTATGGGCGATCTTCGCGCAACGCCTTATAAGAGTGGCGCATGGGTGCGTTATAACGGCGGTAAATTCAAGTGGTCCGATGGTGATTTGGAAAACGATTTCCATATGATCCAAGTTGGTATCGATACGATGCCTACCGAAAACAATATCCGCTTTGGTACCGCCTTTAGCTACACAAAGGGTGATGCTGATTTCGATGGCGGCAGCGCTGATTTGGACACTTACAGCTTAGCGTTGTACGGCACTTGGTTAGGTGACAAGGGACAATATGTTGATGTGATTGGCCGCGTGGCTTCCATTAAAAATGACGCCAATGCCAGAAGCTTGACCGGACAAGGAAAGGCTTATGACGGTAAGATGGATAACACGGGCTTGTCTTTGTCGGCAGAGGCCGGCTGGCGCTTTGCCCTGCCTTATAACCTCTTCATTGAACCGCAAGTCGAAGCCACTTACAGCTACATTGATTCGGATAGCTTCCGTTATGGCGATCGTAAGTACGAGCTGCAATCAACGGATTCTTTCATTGCTCGCGCTGGCTTCATGGCGGGTATCCAATGTCCGGATAACAAGGGCAATGTCTATGTGAGAGCTTCCGTGGTGCATGACTTCTTAGGCGAAACAGACGTTAAGGTCAGCAACGCCCATATGTCTCGCACGGTCAGCAATGACTTTGGCGGTACCTGGGGAGAATTCGGTATCGGTGCCAACGTCAGTGTGTCTGACAACACGTATGTGTACGCGGATGTAGAACACACCACTGGCGGAGAAATTGAAGAGCCGTGGCGCGTGAATTTCGGTGTCCGCTATAACTTCTAACTTCTCAATAAAAAGAGCCCCGAGAGGGGCTCCTATCGATAAAGTTGCAGGCGGTTGACAGGTGCAAAGAATTATCTGCCAACCGTTTGCATCCAAGAGCGTCCTTTAACGCTCAGCTTTAAGAACATAGGTGAGGATTGCATAAAGCACCGCGCCGATAATCATCGCAGCAACCACGCCGATATTGGCTTGAGCAAAAACGCTTGCTTTTGCCTCTTCACTTAATAAGAAGCTTGTAATCTTGCCAATGTAGGGGGCACTTGATGTGATCGTTCCTAATCCGACAAGCGTTGCGACCAGCAGTGACAGACAGGCACTCCAACGTAAATTTTTTCCACCCTGAGAAGGTGGCAAAGCCAAGTTAACATTCCAAGACAGGCGCTTTTGGCGCAAAAGGTCCACGATTTCGATCGCGCCCCAAGATCCCATGATGACGGAGATTGCGGCCAAGAACGATGTGAATGTGGATAAGAATGAGTCAGAAATAAAGGTTAAGTAGAACGCACCCAAAGCAATAATGACGGCATTCATTATTGTTGTGGCGGCACGGCTCATGGGGACGCCCATTGCCATTAAGGCAAGGCCAGAACTATAAACCCCTGTCATGCCGGCAGACATTAAGGAGGTCACGATCACAATGGAGAACGGCACAAAGAACCAGAAAGGCAAAATTCCCGTTAAGGCCGCAAGCGGTTCACGAGAAGCACGAGCTAAAAGTTCTGGATTGCCGGCACTTAACATGACCCCCAAAATCAAAAGAACGGAAACAGGCAAGGCAATACCGACCGTGGTCCAGAAAATGACTCCGCGGCCGGGCGTGTGTCGGGGCAGATAGCGAGAGTAGTCACCGCCGTAATTTAAGAATCCTAAGCCTACCATGGTCATGGCGAGCACGATTCCACCCAAGAACGTGGCAAAAGAGCCGGAAGGCGCATCGCCTAAGGTTGCAAAGTTGATTTGCGGGATGAAGAAAAAGAGATAAACTAAAGTCATCAGGCCCGTGATCCAAGCGATGATCTTCTCAATCTTCATAATGAAAGCGTGACCATAAACGGCGCCGATCATCGTAAAAAAGAGCACAAATGCAAAACTCACGAGCAAACACGTTGTTGTGGCTGTTCCTTGCGGCGTTGCCATCACGGGAATCAATTTAGCCACTAAGTCAGCAAAAGTGGTTGAAGCCATGGAAAGCATCGTCACTTTCCAGCCCATGTTCGCCACATAACCGAAGAAGGTGGGGACTTTGTTGCCGTGGTAACCAAAAGCCAAGCGCGATTGCACTAATGTCGGAAGCCCGGTACGGACACTGCCGACCGCCAAGATCCCCACTAATGAACAAGATAAGAAATAACCGATAACGCCTGCTGCCATCGCTTGGGCGACAGAAAGTCCCAAGCCGAAGACGTACATCCCGCAGGTGATGCCGAAAATAGAAATATTCCAAGAAAACCAAATTGGGAACAGATCAGCTGGTTTGCCGTAGCGCTCACTATCCGGCACGGGATTAACGCCGTTGGTTTCAATTTGTGAAATGTTATTGTCGTTAGCCATGATAAATGAAGAGATTAAAGAGAATATTGTTCAAGCTCTGAGCGAGTGGGAGCGGTTGCGGCGCCTTCGCTTGCCGTGACATGAGCTGCAACGGCGTTGGCGATAAGCGTGGCTTCGGCCATTGTTAAACCGCACATGAGGCCAGCCAAAAGGCCGCCCGTGTGAGCGTCGCCTGAGCCGATTGTGTCAACGAGATTAACTTTGAAGCTGGGGATGCGTTTAGCCGTCCATCCAGACGGTTTTTTCTCTGTATAAACCGCGCCGTTCCTGCCATCGGTGACAACAGACGGATTGCCCGAGCGAACCGAAAGGGCGATGGCGGCATCGGTCGCATTGTGCGTATTGGTCATCCACATCGCTTCACTGCAGTTAACGGTATAAAGACAGCCTAAGTCTTCGAAAGCTTTAAGCCGTTCCTGTCCCATTTCCGTAACACGAGGACCCGGATCAAAAACAATTAAAGCGTTATCAGCTTTTCGGTTAAGAACGGAGAGCAGCACTTCACCGTTTTTCCCTTCGGCTTGGTAACCCGAGACGTAGATATAGTCGTATTGGGAAAGGTTGAATCGGTCAAACCATTGAGCCTTCATTTGCCGTTCCAGGCCAAACATCGAAATGAAGGTCCGCTCTCCTGTGTGGTCTGCAATCGAGAGGCACCAACCGTTGTCGCCTGCTCCTTGCTCACGATAGACGGGAAGGTTGCGCCGAGTGAGTGTCTGCTCAACGAGATCGGCAAATTGTCCTTCACCCACAGGCATATAGGAGTCAAACGGAAGGCCTAATTTCCAGAGCACGTCAGCTACATTAAAGGAGCAGCCACCTACAACTGTTTTCTTAAATTTTCCTTCGATATCGGCGCCCGCATGCGGCATTTCGTGGACACTTAAAATCATGTCCACAAAGGCTGAGCCTAAAATGAAGACTTTTTTCTGAGGGTTAAGGGCATTAACCAACTCTTTTACGGCTCGCATAGTCAATCCTTGTTAAACGCAGGGCGCGTTTCGATGATTTGATCAGCCAACTCCAAGAAATTAAGGTTATTGGTCTCTTCGAGTGTCTTTAACCAATCAGCAGGAATACTCTCAATGCCATTCATGGCTCCGCATATCGCTACGGCCATTGCCCCCATCGTATCGGTGTCTCCACCCATGTTGGCGCACATGATGGCGGCTTTTTTGGCGTCTCGGCAGAACCAAGCCACAGCAAGCGCAGCCGACACAGACTCGCTTGTCATCGTCCCCGTTCCGAGGACCTCATAAATCCAGCGTGAATATTCTTCGGGATCATGAATATTGCAGGCAGCGTCCAACGCTAATTCAAAACGACGTTTAACCGAAGCTGCCCAAGTGGGTTCGCCGTAAGTTTTAGCGATATCAAAAATCGCTAAAACATCATCGGCAGCCTCATCCCAAGAGCGCCCGGCAATGCCGCTTGCAACGGCTTGAGCAACCATAGCAGCACCGGCGATGGCCACGTCAGTTCCATGGGTGACTTTAGAGATATCAGCGACAGTTTTTGCCAGCAATTCAGGTTTATCTGCATCAATTAAGCAGCCGACAGGCGCAATACGCATGGCCGCTCCATTGGTGAGCGCCGTTTTGAGATATTGACTCGGATCGCGGCCTTCGCTGTGAGCCAAAAGACTGGCTTTGGAGCTGGGTCCCAAGAGATTAATTTCAAAGCCATTCATCGAGATGACCCAGTCGATTAAGCGCTTTGCTAATTCCTTAACAGGCGGTACGGCCTTGTATTCCAAAAGAGCTTTCAAGACAACAAAGGCTTGAGCAGAATCATCCGTGTAGTGAGCCGCCTTGAAGTAGCATGCAACGATGTTGTCTTCAGGACCATCTAAAAACGTATCAATCCAGCCGAAACGTTCACGTACTTTCTCACGAGGCCAGAGTTCTCCAGGCACGCCCAGTGCGTCGCCCAACACCATGCCGGCGATAGCGCCGGCTATTTTGCTGCGAGTGCAATTTTGCATGGCAAATTTTTATCAAGAAAAAAGAAAGATTCGATGACTGCGACAGTCAGCGGTATTACAAAAACGGATTGATTTTAACGAAAACAACGCTGTACGCAATAGTCAGAGCCATTAAATGCCCATAGTTATCGCTAGCAGTTTGGTTAATTCAAGTGGGTTGATGGTTGAGTCAATGAGAACCCAATAAGATGGACTGAAAGATAACTTGAGAGTGCGAAAAAGATAACAAGAAGCGACAAGACGTTGGAAATCTTGTCGCTTCACATCAAAAGCATTAACCCTTGATAATCACACCGGCTTGCGGATTAAAGGAAACATTGACGGTCGAGCCCTCGTCAATAATTTGAGTGCCGGGCAGGAAGGGCACGGACATGCTAAAGGGCTTTTCTTGTCCGGAGCCTTCAATGACGACGTGATAATCAATGCGGTCGCCCTCGAAAAGTCGATTGACAATGCGCATCGCAATAGCGTTGTCGGATTCATTCATCGTCAGATTTTCCGGTCGGACAACAAGCAAGGCGTTTTCACCGATAGCAGGCGGATTTTGCTTTCCCATGCGGGCGAGCAATTCTTTGCCGGCCACTGCAAAATGTCCCCAACCGTTTTCGTCAACGCTCGCCAGTTTCCCTTGCAGGAGGTTGGCTTGGCCGATAAAGTCTGCCACGAAAGGCGTCGCCGGATCTTCGTAGAGGTTCATAGGCGTACCCAACTGGTCAATGTGCCCGCGGTTCATCACCATAATGCGGTCTGACATTGTCAGGGCTTCTTTTTGATCATGCGTCACATATAGACAAGTGATTTCCAACTCTTGCTGAATTCGGCGAATTTCACTTCTCATGTGAAGACGAAGCTTGGCGTCAAGGTTGGAAAGCGGTTCATCCATGAGTAAAAGCTTGGGACGCAGAACCAATACACGGGCCAAGGCAACGCGTTGCTGTTGGCCACCCGAGAGTTGATTCGGGTAACGTTTTTCTTCTTTGGTCAACCCCACCATGGCAAGCGCTTCACGCACTTTCTTAGCAGCCGCCTCTCCGGTTTCTCCACGAATTTTCAAACCGTAGGCAACATTGTCGAAAATCTTCATGTGCGGGAAAAGGGCATAGTTTTGGAACACAAAGCCCAAGCCGCGTTCATTGGCCGGAACATGGGTGATGTCAACGCCATCCATCAAAATTTGACCGCTTGTCGGTGTTTCAAAGCCGGCGATCATGCGAAGGGTCGTCGTTTTACCGCATCCGGACGGTCCAAGAAACGTTAAAAACTCACCGGGCTTAACTTCTAGGTTAACGTTATTAACCGCCATGAACTCTTCATTGTCTTTGACGTAGCGGCGAGAAATATTTTTCAAAGTAAGTGATACGGACATGATTTATCAGGCTCCAATATGGTCGCCGGTACGGCAGAGTACTTTAGCAAGCAGCGTCATCGTGCCGGAGGCCGCGAAGACGAGCAAAATCAAGATGACAGAGAAGGCGCAGGCTTGTGCGAACTGAAGTTCAGTCATGCATTCCAAAATACGCGTTGTGATCAGCGTCCAATTCACGGAAACGAGGAAAATCGTTGCGCTGATGGCCGTCATGGAGTGAATGAAAAGGTACTTCATACCGGCAAGGATTGCCGGCAGCACAAGCGGGATCGTAATCGATATGAAGGTACGAGTCGATCCGGCACCCAGACTGCGGCTAGCCTCCTCAATGGAAGGGTCAATCTGCGTTAACGCGGCGATCACATTGCGGATACCGGCAGAAGAGTATCGGAAGAGGTAGGCGGCAATCAAAATATAAACCGTACCGGTGAGCACAATCGGCTTGTCGTTAAAGGCAATGATGTAAGCGATACCGACCACGGTGCCCGGCAGCGTGTAGTTCAATAGCGAAACCGTCTCAAGCGTCTTGTGTCCGCGAATCTTCAGACGAGTCGTCACGTAGCCGACGAGAACCGCCAGCAGACCGCCCAACGGTGTGCCGATACAGGCGATGATGAGCGTATCTTTGATCGCCTTCATGCCGTGAGTGAACACGTAGTTGTAGTTATCAAACGTGATGGTATTGTTGACGCCCCAAACCTTAACGAGCGAACCAACCAAAATGACGGCGTAAATGGCAATAATGAAAGCCACGACAACCGCGACAATTGAAGCCATCAAAGAGGTAAGTGCAATGCCAGGCCCCTTGATACTGCTCTTACCGCCCGCTTTACCGCTTACGGTGACGTAACTCTTTTTGCTGACCCAGTAGTGCTGCAAAGCATAGACAACCAAGGCCGGGATCAAGAGCATGAAGGATAGAGCCGCGCCGCCCTTAAAGTCGTACATACCGGTGATTTGTAAATAAGCTTGCGTGGGCAGAACGGGGAAGGAGTGACCGCCTAAAACCTGAGGTGTAGCGAAGTCCGCGAGCGAGCAGGAGAAAACCAACAAGAATGCGTTGGCAATACCGGGAGCGGCAAGCGGCAGCGTCACCGTTCTGAAGACTTCGGAGCTAGAGGCGCCCAACGAATAAGCGGCGTCTTCAAGATTCGGATCGATGCGAGCCAAAATCGTGGAGATCGTCATAAAGGCAACGGGGAAGAAAGTGAGCGTTTCTGAAATAAACGTTCCCCAGAAGCCATAGAAATTAAAGTTATCCAGCCCAAAAAACTGCAACACCATGCCGTTGGGACCAAGCAAAAGAGTCAAGGCGATACTGCTTGTAAACGGAGGAGAAATAAGGGGCAGAATAGTAATGGCGCTTAACGCGAACTTGAGCCAGGTGGGCAGATTCAAGCGCGTTGTTACAAACGCGAAAACGAAACCTAATGCCGTACCGGCCACACCAACTGAGCAGCCCAGCAAAATACTGTTGACAGCAGAGCGTCTGTCATACCAGTTATCCAAGAAGGGGCGGAGGTTTTCAAAGGTGAAGTTGCCGTCAACCCAAAAGGTCATGGCAAACAAACGGCACAGCGGATAAAGAACAAAGACACCCAACAAGAGCCAAAGCATAACGACCGTTAGCTTGGTAGCCGTGTCTCTATTAGCAGATGATGCAGACGAACTCATGGAGAAATTAATCAGCAATGAAAAACGAACGCCAGAAACAGGATCTAGCCACTGCCGACCCTGTCTCTGGTGAGTTTAAGCGCAAATGTTAAGCAACCTACTTGATCACTTCATTGATCCAGCGTTGCGTGAATTCTTTACGCTTTTCACCCTTCCACGTTACATCGACAGAAATCGTCTTGATCTTCGTGAGGTCCAAGATTGGATTACTGGTCTTCACGTCATTGCGTGTCGGCACATAGTTGATTTTGTTCGCAACGATGAATTCAGCGAACTTCTTCGAGGTTGCCCAGTCAACGAACTTCTTGGCTTCGGCGTTGTTCTTGCCACCCTTGACAACACCCGTTGCTTCAATACCGAAGCTCACGCCGTCTTCAGGATAGGTAATCGTGACCGGATAACCTTGTTGTTGGATATCGAGAGCGTCCACAATGTAGAAAATGCCGGATGCGCATTGACCTGTGGCGATCGGCATGGCACCGCCCGCACCGCTCTTGGTGTACATTTGAACGTTGGCGTTCATGGCTTTTTGGAACTTGAACGCTTCATCTTCGCCCATCACCTTCACGAGCGAATAAATACGTTCGGTAGCCGTGCCAGACGTGCGGGCATCGGCCATTTGCAGATTGTTCTTATAGCGCGGATCAAGCAAATCAGCCCACTTGGTCGGGGCTTGCATCTTGTTCTTTTCCAAGAACTTGGTGTTGGTGAGGAAGCAAAGCGGAATCAAGCCGATGCCGGTCCAGTAGTTATTGGGATCACGATAGGCCGAAGAAATCGCGTCAGAGTTGGCAGGACGGTAGGCTTCCAAAATGCCTTCCGTGACACCTGCGGCATACATGTCAGCCGGGCCGCCTAACAAAACGTCAACTTGAGGATTGCCTTTTTCTGCTGTTAATCTTGCCAACGCTTCTCCCGTTGAGAAGCGAAGGAAGTTCACCTTAATACCCGTATCCTTTGTGAATTGCGCAAAGATTTGGGAGGCATACTTCTCAGGCATGATGGTATAGGCGTTGAGTTCAGCAGCGTTAGCCGAAGCGGTCAACACAACAAGCCCCGCCAAAAGTGCAGAGAGTTTCTTTGACATATCGATTTCCTCGAAGTAAGTGGTGTTTTATTTTTAGAGCAAGGCGCAGTCCTTTGGAAGAGCTCAGACCAATGCACGGCGCAAAAAGGAAGATGCTCAAGGACTATGCTTAAACTTGCATTTTAGCAATGAAATCTAATCACGTTCAGGGGGAATTCCCCTGAAACAGAGGAATAAAAAATCGATAGTTCCCTATAGAAAAATTTGATAGTGAACTATGGGATTTTTCCATTCCGGTTGATTAAGGCCTCTTAATTTTGTCGTGCGCACGCTTAAAGTCAATCAGCGCACGGGCTGTGTGTGACTGCGTATTCATCACTTCAGCGGGCGTTCCACAGGCAACCACATTGCCGCCGTCCACACCGCCCTCTGGTCCCATATCGATGATCCAGTCCGCTTGAGCCATGATATCGAGATTGTGTTCAATCACAATAACGGTGTTGCCTGCATCGACCAATCGGTGCAGCACGGCAATTAATTTTTCAACATCGGCCATGTGAAGACCAACTGTTGGCTCGTCCAACACGTAGACCGTTCTGGGCGCTTTGTAGCCGCGTCGCTTGATGTCATCGCGGGCCTTAATGAGTTCAGTGACCAGTTTTATGCGCTGAGCTTCGCCTCCTGACAAGGTGGGTGAGGGTTGCCCCAAGCTCAAGTACCCTAACCCGACATCCTGCATCAGTTTGAGCGCATGAGTGATGGACGACTGTGTGCTGAAAAAGTCGACAGCTTCATCAACGTCCATGGCAAGGATTTGACCGATGGATTTTCCCTTCCAAAGAACCTCAAGTGTTTGAGCGTTATAACGAAGTCCGTTGCAAGCTTCGCACGGAATCTTCACGTCCGGTAGGAAATTCATTTCAATGGTGCGAACGCCTTGCCCTTCGCAAAGCTCACAGCGTCCGCCCTTCATGTTGAAAGAAAAACGCGATATGCCGTAGCCTCTGGCCTGAGCCTCATTGGTGCCTGCGAAAACACGGCGGATGGCGTCCAAAAAGCCAATGTAGGTGGCCGGACACGAACGAGGTGTTTTCCCAATCGGCGTTTGATCCACCTCTAAAACACGATCAACATGTTCAAAGCATTCAATGCTCTTGCAAAGTTCACCCTCGTAGGGTTTCTTTTCCGATAGTGTTTCCGTTAAAACGGGCAGGAGCACCCCTCGGGCAAAACTGCTTTTACCAGAACCCGATACGCCGGTAAGAACAGTGAGCCTGCCAAGAGGGATTCGAACCTCGTTAGCTTTAAGGTTATTGAGTCGCGGCTCTTTAATCGTGAGCCATTGCGTGTCGCTGTCAACCGGTCTTTGCGGGATAAATGTGTGCTGAATCGGTTGGCGAAGATAGCGGCCCGTCAAAGAGCGTTTGTTTTTCACGATATCGGAGACTGTGCCCGTGGCGATAATTTCACCGCCTCGCACACCGGCCCCAGGCCCAACATCAATGACATAGTCTGCTTCACGGATCGTATCTTCATCGTGTTCGACCACTAAGAGCGTGTTGCCTTTATCGACAAGCGCTTTAAGAGAATCAAGCAATAGACGATTGTCGCGCGGATGTAAGCCAATCGTCGGTTCATCAAGGATGTAGCACACCCCTTGAAGATTGCTGCCAAGCTGCGAAGCCAAACGAATGCGCTGCGCTTCTCCTCCGGACAAACTGGGAGATGAACGGTCAAGCGTCAGATAGCCCAGTCCCACTTTTTCCAAAAATTGCAGCCTTAATACGATTTCTTTTAACGCATCTTCAGCGATATTGGCCTCACGCCCTGAGAGCTTAAGTTTCTTAAAGAAGTTTGAAGCATCGCTTACGGTCATGTGTGCCATTTGCGAAATGTTTAAGCCTGCAAATTTCACCGCACGAGCCACTTCGTTGAGGCGCTCGCCGTGGCAGCTGGGACAGGGTTTCGCTTGGGCATCGGCCCAGATTCTTTCTTCTCCGGTCGCGTTTTCATCGAAGCCTTCAATCAAAAGACCGGTGCCGAAACAGGTCGGGCACCACCCCATCGATGAGTTATAAGAAAATAGTCTCGGATCCAATTCCGGAAAACTTCTGCCGCAGATAGGGCATGCCCGATGGGTGGAGAAAATCGTTTCCGAGCCTTTTTTATCAAGGACCGTTAAAACACCTTTGCCAATGGTGATCGCTTCCTGAAGGGCACGCTTGAGAGTCTTTTCATCTTCAGCTTTCACGGTCACTTCCGCAACCGGTAATTCAATTGTGTGATCCTTGTAGCGGGCTAGTTTCGGAAACTTTTCCGTGCTCACGAATTTACCGTCAACATAAAGTCGCGGATAGCCCTTTTTCTGCGCCCATTTAGCCAAATCGGTGTAAATGCCTTTGCGCTTACTGACCAATGGGGCCATGATGTGAATCGTTTCATTTTTATAGCGACTCATCACGGTTGAAACAATGGCCGGAAACGATTTGGGTTCGACTTCGACTCCGCAGTCAGGACAGAATTGATGGCCGAGCTTTACGAAAAGCAGTCGCATAAAGTGATAGAGCTCGGTCATGGTGGCAACGGTGGATTTTCGTCCACCTCGTGATGTCCGCTGCTCAATGGCAACGGTCGGTGCGATGCCGGTGATGGAATCCACGTCGGGTTTGCTGGCAGGCTGCACAATGGAGCGAGCATAGGCGTTGAGTGATTCCAGGTAGCGACGCTGGCCTTCTTTAAACACAATGTCAAAAGCTAATGTCGACTTGCCGGAACCCGATGCGCCCGTCACCACAGTAAAACGATTGTGAGGAATGTCGACAGAAATATTTTTTAAATTGTGTTCTTTGGCGCCTTTTATCGCAATAACGTCCGTAGCCGCGGTCGCCGTCGTCAAAGAGGCGTTTTTAGCACTTTCTTCAATGAAATAAGCCGAAGTGTTTTCTTGAGAGAGCGTTTTTCTGTATGTCTGAAGCGCCTGTCCTGTGTAGGATTTCTTTTCAGCGATTAAATCATCCAAAGTGCCTTGAACAACGATTTCTCCACCCGCATTTCCGCCTTCAGGGCCTAAGTCAATGACCCAATCGGCGCAGTTGATGACATCGAGATTGTGCTCGATGACAATGGCGGTGTTGCCCCGGTCGATAAGCTCTTGAAGAGAGCGCATAAGCTTGTCGATGTCATCGAAATGAAGTCCGGTCGTCGGTTCGTCAAAGATGAACAAATCGTTTTTGCTGGCTTGGGAATTTTTCTGAGCCAAAAAGCCCGCAATCTTTAAGCGCTGAGCCTCACCACCGGACAAGGTTGGAACCGGCTGCCCCAGTTTGATGTAATCCAGACCGACCTTACGGAGAGGTTCTAATTTTGAGACGATGGCCGGGTCATTCTTGAAATATTCACAAGCCTGAGAGACAGACAAATCGAGAACGTCGGCGATATTGAATGACTTACCTTCCCGTTCAATCGTGACTTCCAGTATTTCCGGACGGTAGCGGGTGCCGTTACAGGCTGAACAGCGCAGGTAAACATCCGAGAGAAATTGCATCTCGATATGCTCAAAGCCGTTGCCGCCGCACACCGGACAGCGGCCATCGCCCGAATTGAAGCTAAACGTTCCGGCTTTGTAATCTCTCGCTTTGGCCGTGTCGGTTTGTGCAAAGAGATTACGGATGGCATCAAAGGCGCCAACGTAGCTAGCCGGATTAGACCTTGTGGTTTTACCGATGGGTGATTGGTCCACGTAGTGAATATTTTCAATCAAATCGGCTCCGATCAATTCCTTAAATTGACCGGGGGATTCCGTTGGCATGCCTTTGGCTTTGTAAAGAGCCGGCACTAAGATGTTTTCAATAAGAGTGGACTTGCCTGAACCCGAAACGCCGGTCACAACGGTCAGAACACCAATCGGAAAGCGAGGAGAGATGTCTTTTAAGTTATGCTGTCGGGCGCCTTTCAAAATTAAACTGGGCGTTTTGGCGTTTATTTTTCTGAGAGTTGCCGTGGCGCTGATGCGTTCTCGTCCGCTTAAATAACGGGCGGTTAATGTATCGGCTTGAATAATGTCTTTCGGCGTTCCCTTGAAAATAATCGAGCCGCCTTTTTCTCCGGGGCCGGGACCCATGTCATAAATGGTGTCGGCGGCGAGCATAACTTGGGGATCGTGTTCAACTACAACCAAAGTGTTGCCGGATTTTTTGAGTCGTTGCATCACACGGTTGATTCGGTCCATGTCGCGCGGGTGCAGGCCGATTGAGGGTTCGTCAAGTACAAAAAGGGTATTAACGAGAGAAGTTCCCAAGGCCGTGGTGAGATTGACACGTTGCACTTCGCCGCCCGATAGTGTCCGGCTTTGCCGCTCAAGCGTGAGATAACCTACGCCCACATCGACGAGGTAGCGAAGGCGTGAGAGAATCTCGTCAACAACCATGCTGCCAGCTTCATCCGTTTGCCCTTCGTCTCGAATGACTTCAAAGAATTCCAACAGTCTTGATAGCGGCAGCCGCATCAAATCATAAAGATTAAGCCCCGGAAGATGGCTAAGAATTTCTTCGGAGTAGGTACTGCCTGCAGGGCGGTGACGTTTGAAATTTAATCCTTGGCAAGCACGCTCGGCCGCCTTTTCTGACCCGACACGCCATAAAAGAGCCTCCGGTTTCAGACGCGCGCCGTGGCAGTCCGGACACTCCTGATAGTTTCGATAGCGCGAAAGCAGTACCCGGACGTGCATCTTATAAGCTTTGGATTCAAGCCACTCAAAAAAGTGCTTGACACCGTACCATTGTCGAGTCCACTTGCCGCTCCAACCGGGTTCTCCGTTAATAACCCAGTCTTTTTCTTTTTGTGTGAGCTCCCGGTACGGAACATCCAAACGAATGCCGTCACGCTTGGCGTAACGCTTCATGTCTTTGAGACATTCGGCGTTTGTTTTGGTGTTCCACGGTTTGATCGCACCGCCTTCAAGCGTGAGCGATTCATCCGGAATGACCAGGGAGTAATCCACGCCGATGACTCGTCCAAAACCTCGGCAGGTTTCGCAGGCGCCAAGAGGTGAGTTGAAACTGAAAGTCGCATCGGTGGGCTTTTGATACTCAATGCCACAGTCGGCACAAGACAGTCGGTTAGAAAAGCGACGCCGCACTTCCTCATCGTTTCCCATTTGAGCAGCGACGGTTAATTCGCCTTTTCCAAACTTAAACGCATTTTCCAGCGCTTCGATTACCCGCGGTTTATCGGCTTTACTGAATCGGAATCGATCGGCGACCACCTCTAAAATTCGCGTGCCGTTATGGTCTTTTTCTCCGTAAATCTTGGTAAATCCCTGAGCAGCCAGGGCGGCTGTAACCTCTTCAGCCGTCATTGTTGCCGGAGTTGGAACATCAAAAAGGATGTAAAAACGCGGATCGTTAAGCTCTTTTGTCCACAAACTTAGAGCCTTATAAACGGAGAGCGGCGTATCAGCCTGAACAAGTTTGCCGCATCGAGAACAGTAGAGTTTGGCTTCTCTGGCAAAAAAGAGTTTCAGGTGATCATTAATTTCCGTCATGGTGCCCACGGTTGAACGAGACGTTCTCACGGGGTTGGTTTGGTCAATAGCAATGGCAGGCGGCACCCCTTCGATACGGTCGACCTGTGGTCTGTCCATACGGTCTAAAAACTGACGAGCATAGGGGCTGAATGTTTCAACGTAACGACGCTGCCCTTCAGCGTAGAGTGTGTCAAAAACCAAAGAGCTTTTCCCGGAACCCGACACGCCCGTGACAACCGTGATTTTCCCGGTTTCAAATTCAACATTGAGGTTTTTCAGATTGTTCTGCTTAGCACCGAAAATCTTAATGTTCTTATCCATTGCTCAGTCCAGAAAAAGAAATTATCCGTATCAAAAATTGCACATCAACATCGCCATCAGATTTTAATGGTCCGCCACTGATTCTATCCAATGGTTTTTTCCTCATGGCTCAATAGAAAAAAACAATTTAAACAATCAGCAAAGATGGTTGAAATGCTTGCAGCAAGTCATAAAAGAGAGTGTGTCAAAGAAATTTTGCACACAGAGAGAAACTTGAGGACTATTATCAAAAAGGTTAATGAAGATTTGTTTTGGAACGCTTTTTCAAGCACTAATTGCGCGTTGGAAAGGTGTTGTGTTTTCACTTGACAGACAAGGAGCCAAGATGGAACAAATGAAACCGCAGTTGGCCATTGTTGCTAGGGTTGATCGAAAAGCTTTGGAAGACTCGGACCGAGTCCTCGTCATGAAGGCGCTTTTATCAGAAGGCCTTGACGTAAAAAAGGAAGCGACGGAGGACAGAGTCAAGGATTTAACCGCATTGGCTGAAGAAATCCCAAATCTTCAAATTAAAAATTTTGAAAACGATGGTGTTGTTCGTTTCAGCCGCATGGTGACTTTTGGAAAGGCCTGTGTTTGGGTTCTTATAGATGTTTGTGAAGATCTCCAAGCGTTTACTCAGAAAGCGGATAAAAAGTTCATCACCTATGATCTTCCGGTTTTTGCTTTAGTCAGAAGTGATAGCGCCATGAAGAGGGACAAGGTGCATGTGGCGGTTCGTGCGCTGGGGGCATGGGACAATGCCATGTGTGCGTTATCCCTGGAGGATGCCGCCAAACTTTTTGATTTGGACTGTGACTTTTATGAGGATTCTCCGGTTCGGGTGGCAACGGATACGGCTAGCCGCTTCTATACCTCAGCCCTGGTGGCTCCGGGTAGCGCTGCTTTTGTCAGTACGTGCGGTGCCAGTGAATCCGATCGCATCAACGCATTGGTGAAGGTATTGCAAAAAGCGTCGGATATTTTGGTCAGACGCTGGGATATCGCGATGGCTAGTGTGGCTGAAGGTAAGACCAAAGAGCCTGTTGCATGAAAAATTTCTATCTGAATAAAGGAGTGTGAAAATGAAAACCATTGAATTGAAACCGCATCTTCAATTGGACATGGCATTGGGGCAGGCCCTTCAAAAACGTCGCTCTAATCGTGATTGCCAAACCGAACAATTAAACGAAGAGGCTCTGTCAACACTTCTTTGGGCTTGTGCGGGGATTACCGATGAAGACGGCCGTCGCACGGTTCCTTCAACATTGGATTTGCGTGCGGTCACGCCTTACGTGTTGCGCGCTGATGGTGCCTGGCGTTATGACGCGGCTAAAAATTGCCTGGAACAAACGACAGATAAGGATGTGCGTGAAGTCTCTACTGCTTATCAATTTGATTATGTTAAGACTGCTCCGGTAACGATCGTTTTTGTGGCTGATAAAGAGCGCTCAAAGACAGCTCGTCCGACGGGTGTTTATGTTGATGCAGGCACAATGGGGCAGAGTTGTTATTTGGCGGCCGCAGCCATGGGATTAGCCGGTTGCATTCGTGCTTCATTTGATCATGAAGAACTTCGCAAAGCCATGAACTTGGCAGAGCACCTTGAACCGATTGTGCTCTTTACGGTTGGGTATCCGAAATAATTTGGGGACACAGTTTCCAGTAGGGGAGGACAAAGGTATCAGGCCTTGCCTCTCCTGTAATCGCAATTGCTAATCCGATATTTATTTTTATAGTTGGTGTCCGTGGTGAAATGCGCTTTGACCTCACGCAAAATAGCCGCTTGGTCCCGTACATTGGCTTTAACTACTTGCGCGTTAACACGGACGGCTACAATACCGACCAAGGTTTACGTGTTAAGGAACAAGACCAAGACGTCTTCACGGTACCGGTTGGCGTGAAGTTCGCTGGCGATATGCAAACGGCTTCCGGCTGGGTGATGACGCCCTCGATGGATATCGGTTATGTCCATGCATTCGGCGATCGTGACACAGAAGCTCGTACGCAAGTCGGAGCAACGACTGCTCACACAACGATGGACGTCTGGGCTGAAAGCGTGGTTCGCACAAGCTTCGGCTTGAAAGCACAAAAAGATAACTGGGGTGTCGGTGTCCAAGCTGGTACTGCCTTGGGATCGGATGATACGAAGGAACTCTTCGGTCAAGTGCGTGTGGATTATCGCTTCTAACGGATCATCCTCCGAAATCTCACTGAATAAGTGAGGTAACGCTTGAGCCGGCTTAAAAACCGGCTCAAGTTTTAAAAGATCTTTAAAAACTTATAGGTTGTCCTATGACTGTTTGTATCGAGCAAGTAGAAATCAAAAATTAGCGTTCAAATAAAAAGATATCTTTGAAATTAAAAGGATTTAATGCTCTTATTGGTTATAACAAAGCAGGGAAGTCAAACTTCTCAGTGTCATAACAGAGATTGCCAATTTGTTATTGTTTTTATAATTTGATGCATCTATGCATCAATTTTTATATATTTTGATGCGCCGATGCATCATTTTTTATACATTTTGATGAATTGATGTTGTGGGAACACTCTTCATCATTCAGAAATAAGTTAAAACTTGTTTAGGGATGAACCAGTGTCCCGCTTTTCCCATCAATAATCTTTTCAATTTGATCTAATGCCCCAATAATTGCCGCCTTTCCTGTTTTTTCTACAAAACGGCAAGTGGCTTCAACTTTAGGGGCCATGGAGCCTCGAGCAAAAGTCAACTTTCGTAGAGAAATGGCGTCTATTTGTCGGATAAGTGATTGAGAAGGCTTTCCCCAGTCTGTGTAGACACCGTCAACATCTGTTGCAATGACAAACAGATCTGCATTAACCGAAACAGCCAAAAGTGAAGAAGCGAGATCTTTATCAATAACTGCTTCGGCGCCGATCAGTTGCCCTTTTTGATCAAAATAAACAGGTACACCGCCTCCGCCGCAGCAAACGACAAGGTGCCCATTTTCAATCAGAGTCTTAAGTGCTGACAATCCCAATATACTTTGAGGATTGGGACTAGCGACAACTCGGCGGAATTTGTCGTTGTCTGACGCCATTGTCCAGTCGTTTGTTTGGCTAAGCCTTTCAGCTTCTTCTTTGGTGTAAATAGGACCGATGGGTTTAGTCGGGTGTTTAAAAGCCAGATCATTCGGATCGATTTCTGTTTGCGTTAAAACATTAGTGACAGTGATGGATCGGGGAACGACATTCGTAAGTTCCCGAGCAATCATGTAACCGATCATGCCGACAGATTCAGCGCCAATTGCATCAAGCGGGTACATGGGCACATCTGTGTAAGCATTTTGTTGCAGCGCAATGAGTCCGACTTGAGGACCGTTTCCGTGAGTGATGATGAGTTCATTGCCTGGCAAAACTTTCGCAATTTGCTGACACGCCATGCGCACATTGGCTCGCTGCACTTCGTAGTGCATTGGTTCTCCTCGTTTTAAAAGGGCGTTCCCTCCGAGTGCGATCACGATGCGCATGCTTTAAATTCCTAAAAACTAACGAACGCCTACAACTGCAGCCAATAGTGCCATACGCAACGCAACAGAAAAGCCGATGGCTCTAAAGTAGAGTTGATGTTCGGTATTGTCGATGTTGGAATCGAATTCCCCCGGGTTGCGGGGTAAAGAATGATGAAGGCCGACCGTTTTACCGGTTTTTTCTTTAATGGTTTTCAGCATTTCCAAAGAGATGTAGAAATTAGCCATTTTTCTTTCAAAGTCCGCTCGGTTGGGATCATCTTTTTTAACCGAGCAACCGGGCAGATAAATTAAGTCAACTTTTTTATCCATGTAGAGCATTTCATTTTCTTTCTTTGTCAGATCAAAATGCTCCTCAAAATGAGCGCCCATCGCCGTCAATTTACGGCGAACAACTTCAGGCATTGGCAAGGCACTTATACCGCTGTAGATAATTTTGGCGCCCATGGCGGCAAGCGTTAGAGCAAAAGAGTGGCCGGAGCGGGCCCGAGACAAGTCCGGTGTCGCAATAGCGACGGTGACTTTGGATAGATCTCCGAACGCCCGCCAACAGGTATAGGCATCCAAAAGGCCTTGAGTGGGATGGGTTACATGGCCGTAGCCTCCGGAAATAACCGGAGCGCTGTGACCTTTAATGGCATTTAATGCTTGCAGCGCCTCCTTGTCATCGGGATGGCGCATAACGATCACATCCGCGTATTCAGAGGTCACTCGCAGGCTGTCGGCTAAGGATTCATTTTTGGCAAAGGAGGCACTATGCAAGGGATCGGTTTCCGTGATAACGGAGCCGCCCAAACGGAGCATGGCGTTTTCATGCGAGCAGCGTGTGCGGGTAGAGGGTTGGAAAAACAAAGTGTAGAGCACTTTCCCGTTTAAAAGGTTTAGCCCCGTTCGCATAAAAGGCTCGAACATTTCCGCTGCTTGAAACAGACAGAGGATTTCTTCGAAAGAAAAGTCATCAATAAAGGTGATGTCCCTTCCCCTCATGTGAGTGGCATCAAGCACTTCACGAATGTCACGAGTTTTAAAGTTTGTATCTAGCGCCATGTTGATCACTCCAATGGGAATGATTTTAGCGAGCCTGGGGGCTGGGATTAATCCAATTGTGGCAATCCGAAAGGATAAAAAATCCCCTTGTTGAAAAACTTCAGCAAGGGGAAAAATAAATCAGAGAATTAACGCAAGTAGTCTTCTGTCACACGGGCAAAAACGCTTGCCGCAATCGGTAAGCAGGCGTCGTTGTAATCGTAAGACGAGTTATGCAATAAGCACGGGCCGTCTCCGTGTCCTTCTAAGCGATGCGAACCGTCACCGGAACCCACGAAGAAGAAGGCGCCGGGCGTGGTTTGCAGGTAGTCCGCGAAGTCTTCCGAGGGCATGACCGGTTCTTGTTCGTGTAAGCGCTCTTCGCCATACAGTTCTTTTACGGCGTTTTGAACTCGGTCAACGCATTCCGGCGTATTGATGACCGGAGCATATTGACGCGTGAAAGTAAGATGGGCTTTTGCACCGAAAGCTTGTGCGACGTTGCGGCTGATTTGATCAAGTTTTTCCTCGATCATGTCAGTGACCTTGTCGTCAAACGTTCTGACGGTGCCCAAAATGGTGGCATGATCAGGCACCACGTTATAAGCCGTACCGGCTTCAATCTTGCAAATACTTAAAACAGCCGGATCAATCGGGCGTTTCATACGGGTGATAATGCCCTGGATAGATTCGCAGATTTGAATGGCCGTGAACACGGGATCAATGGACAAATTGGGCATGGCGCCGTGAGAGCCTCGACCGTCAACATCAATTTTAAAGACGTTGCCGCTTGCCATCATGGCCTTTTTGTTGATGCCAATTTTCATGGCCGGTGTTTCGGGCCAGTTGTGGCAGCCGAGGTAGAAGTCAACCGGGAACTTCTCCATGAGTCCGTCGGCAATCATATGTTGAGCGCCGAATCCGCCTTCTTCACCGGGTTGGAAAACAAAAATGACCGTACCGTTGAAGTTTTTCGTTTCAGAAAGATAACGGGCAGCCAGCAAAAGTCCCGTGATATGACCATCGTGGCCACAGGCGTGCATGACGCCGGTATTTTTTGACGCATGTTCGAAATGATTGGCTTCCGTGACAGGGAGCGCATCCATATCCGCACGCAAGGCAATGCGTTTGGTGCCGTTTCCGTTTTTCAGGACCCCGACAACGCCCGTTCCGCCGATTCCGGTGTGAACTTCAATACCCCATTGAGTCAGGTATTGGGCGATTTTCTTAGACGTTTCAAATTCTTGGTTGCTTAATTCCGGGTGGGCATGGAATTCACGGCGAATGCGGGTGAATTCTTGAGCCAACTCTTCAATACGAGCGATGGAAGGCATCTTTATTTCCTTTGTAAGAAAAGGTGTGATTTGCTAAGTGTAGCGCAGAAAAAAGGGGATCTTTTTTAGAGATCCCCTCGACTTAATCAGTAATGATTAATGACCGCGCAGTTTTTCTGCGGCGTCTTTCACTGAACGGCGCAACGTATCAAAGGCTTCTCTGATGGCAAGCATCACGTCATTGTTGGTGCGGGAGACCACCAAGTCGCTGCCAGAGGCAACGATTGTGACACGCACGGTATAGGCGCCCATCGTCTGATGGCCTTCTTGAGTGATGGTGGCGTGGCAGGGGCCCAGGTTACGGTCAAATTTGCTCAAATCGTTCAATTCTTTTTGTACAGCTTGTTCTACCGCTTCGGAACGACTGATACCATGGAATGTTACTTGTAATGCTTGTGCCATATATATCCCTCTTTTTGTTTTGTTATTAGAAAGAGTGGGAAGATGGCTCTCTTCCCTTCCTACTTCATAGTGTACTGAAGTTATTCCGAGCAAAGTGTGCTTTTAAGCAAAAGATCGCGCAAAGAAGAAAGAAAATGTTAATTCATAATTTTCAATGAACAGTTCTGTTTTCTGCTAAGATCGCGCCCATCTTACATAAACCATTTGCGCAACTGATTGATTACAAAGCGCGTTTATAAAAGGAAAACAAAAAATGCGTAAACCTTGGGAAGAAGCGGGTAGCCACCGTGATTATTTTGGTTTTGAGGACCGCCCGCGTCGCTCAGACCGCCGATTTGACGACCGTGATGGTTTCAAACGCCGTTCCGATCACCGATTTGATCGTCGGGAAGATGGTTTTGGCCGTCGTGACGATAATTTTGCTCGCCGTGACAAACGCAGAGATGACCGTAGGGGTGGTTTTTCTAAGCGCCGCGATGATTTCACCGATAACCTCTACGGAGTCCGATCCGGTCCCCGGGCTCGTGCCGCCATGGCCGGGCGCGGTACGGTTGCCCGTCGCCAAGCGGCTCCCAGCCGCAATGCGCTCATTACGCTTGATGCGGATGTGGCTCGCGTTTTTGCAACCAGCGAGGCGGTCAATGCCGCTTTGCGTCATTTGATTGCCTTGGCCGGCATCATGGGTGAAGAAGCCATTCGCCAAGCAACCCGTGAAATTGAAAATACACCGGTTGAAGAGACAAAGGAATTGCCCGAAGAATCCGCGGTTCCCCAGGTTCAACCGGTGGCTGAATTTCAGACGACCGATGAGGATGAAGAATGGTTTGATTTGCCTGTAGAGAGCGAGAAAGCCGAGTAATAATAAAAAGCGCTCAACCAAGGAGTGTGTGGAAATGACATTGCGTTATACGATTACTCCCGTTCCCAACTCAGGAACGTTTCTCATTGAATTGGTACTGAGCGCTCGTGATGAATTATTGTTGCGTCTGCCTACCTGGCTTCCCGGCAGCTACATGATTCGGGATATGGCAGCGGAAATTCAGTCGTTAGCTATTTTATGCGGCGGTCAATCTCTTGATGGCCGCAAAGTCGATAAAAGCACCTGGCGCGTACAGTTGGGAGAAAAAGAGCGGAAAGTGACCGTTCGCTACGAAGTCTTTGCTCAGGATTCGTCTGTTCGCAGAGCCTATTTAGACAGTGACAGAGGTTTTTTAACCTTCTCAAGTTTGTGCCTGTACCCGATCGGAAGCGAAAAAGAGGCGATAGAAGTAGAGATTTGTGAACCCAAAGGGGTAGGCAGCTGGCAAGTGGCAACAGAGCTTTCACCTCTTGAAATCAAAGAAAATGGCTTCGGAAGCTATCAGGCCGAAAACTATGATGAATTGATTGATTCGCCGATGGAAATCGGGCCCTGGCAAGCTATTGAATTCAAAGCTTATGGCGTTTGCCACCGAATCATTTTAAGTGGGAAGGTGCCGCCGTTTGACCGGCAAAGACTCAAAAGCGATGTTAAGCGTTGTGTGGAAACGGTTATTTCGTTTTTTGAGCCAAAGACACGCAAAGCTCCTTTTGCATCTTACTGTTTCTTCTTAAATTTAAGTGAGAATTTATACGGAGGACTCGAGCACCGCGCAAGCACTGCACTGGCGGCTTCCTTTTTTGATTTACCCATCGTGGGTGACAAAACCATCAGTGCCGGTTACGCTAAGCTTTTAGAGCTTTTTACCCACGAGTACTTTCACGCTTGGTGGGTTAAGCGGGTCAAGCCTTCCGTTTTTATTCCCTATGACTTAACGCAGGAAACATACACAAACCTGTTGTGGGTCTTTGAAGGTTTCACAAGCTATTACGATGCGCTGTTGACCGCGCGAAGTGGTGCGACGGATACAGAAAGTTATCTGAAATCCTTGTCCGAAACCTTAAATCGCCATTATTTGGGCAGTGCGAAAAATCGACAAAGTTTGGCCGAATCTTCTTTTGATGCCTGGATCAAATACTATAAAGTCAGAACCAACCGAAGCCGCTCGGTCACGAGTTACTACGACAAAGGGGCGCTGGTCGCCATGGCCTTGGATGCTTTCATTCAGAAAGAAAGTGCAGGCAAGCACAGTTTGGATGATGTTTTGCGTTATGCATGGCAGCAATTTAAAGAGGTGGGCAAAGACTATGCCGGCATAGATGAGGAGATGATGCCTGAGCTCATCTTCGAGGCGACAGGAATTGACGTGAGCGAGAAAATTGACCGTTGGGTTTACGGTTGCGAGGAGCCGGATTATAAGCGCGTACTCAAAACGATGGGAATTGACTTGACCGAAGAGAAACTTCCCGTTGAAAGGGAAGTTTTGCAGGCAACATTATCCGGAACAAACGTACTTAAAGTCAGTCAGCTCGATGAAGCGGGAGCGGCAGAACTCGCAGGCCTTTGTGTGGGAGACGAACTCCTTGCCATTGATTCCATTCGCGTCACTAAAAGTAATTTAGAGAAACTTCTTAACCGCTACCGCCAGGCAAAAACCTTCTCCTTGCACGTATTCAGAAACGGTCTTTTGAAGGAATTTTTCCTGAAGCCCCGAAAGGCTGATGTACGCAAAATAAAGCTCAGCGTTGGCTCGAGTAGCAAAATATTTTGCCGTTGGTTAAACCATTAAAGAGCCTGTCGAATCCAGTTTTTTAGAGCTGGGATTAAGGCCAGAGCATCTCGTTGTCCCGCATCGTAGCCGCGCTGCACATCTTGAGGATCATGAGTCAGACGTTTAATACCCAAAGACGTCTGCGGCCGAATGACAAATGCATTGCCTTTTTGAGACGCTTCGTCAATGTCTTTTTGTGTTTGTTCATAGGCCTGAGGGGAATGGGCAAACGTTTCACAGAACTGGGGGTACTTTCTGTAAAAAAGTTTCGCCAGGTACGCATCCCGGTCTTTGACCTTGTGCTCTCGCGGTTGAGTGGAAATGACGATATTGCGGTCAAATCCTAATTTTTCGAATGCTTTTAAAGGAATACGGTCAGAACAGCCGCCATCGAGCAGCTTTTTACCTCGAAATTCCACGATTTGAGAAACGTAGGGCAGAGAGGCCGAAGCTCTCAAACCGTCAATTTCTTTTTCCATATCCGTTAAATGCAAATATTCCGGCTCTCCGGTTTCTACATTGGTACAGGTGACATAGTAGGCAATGCCGGAATTTTTAAAGGTATCGTTATCGAACGGATCGTAGAGGTAGGGGATATCGTGATAGCAAAACTGGGTGTCTACGATATTGCCGGTTTTGATTAACGTTTTAAAGCTGAAAAAACGGTCATCGCCACAAAAGCGTTTGTAGAAACGAAGACTTCTGCCTTTTTGGCCGGAGACAAATGAACAGCCGTGAACGGCGCCCGCCGATACGCCAATAACGCCTTTGACGGGGAGATTTAGGTCTGACAGGACATCTAAAACACCGGCAGCATAAATTCCACGGATGCCACCTCCCTCAACAACAATCCCTAAACGATGATCCGACATAAAAATCAAACTTCAGTTAAAAAGGTATTGAATTATAGAGAGGCCTAACAAAAGAAAAAACTCCACGTCAGTTGCCCGACGTGGAGAAAGAAGCAAGAACACACGAGCTCTTACTTCGAGGACGGTTGGGCAACAATTGTTGCCAGTCGGTTTTCAAGCGCGGCCGCAATCGCACAGCGATTAACGAGTTCACGGGCGAAAACCAGGAAATTTAAATAAAGCTCACTGCCACGAACGGATAAGCCGGCATTGGGGATCTTGCGCAAAAGTTCAGCCTGCATATGATCAATCAGCTCAATGGCTTCATTAGAGTGGGTAAGAACGGCGTGGATATCCAACTTTTTGTCAGAACCCGTCGCGATTTTGTCGAGATAACCCACGAGACTTAAAAGGTCATTTTTTAAGTCGCCTTGGAAAATACGATGGCGATTGGCTACGTGATCGGTGGCCTGCTTGCTCAAAGATTGCAGCGAACGGCCGATTTCTCGAATATTGGTGAAAATTCGGTAGTAGCAATAGCGGGCGTCGAAGTCATCCTTGGTAGGCTTAAAGCTTGAGTTAGCCATACGGTAATACAGTCCCCGATCAGCGCTCATTTCATCGAACAAATCGGAACTACTGGTTTTTACTCGACGCAAGGCGCTCTCATTGTCATTGAGAAATTCATGGACCAATTGATTGAAAACGGTAAGCGTCTTTTCAAAACTTGCGTCAGCCTTTTGATCGACCAATTCTTGAACCTTTTTCGCGTCATAACGCGTGTCAAGATCGGCTCGCATATTGACGGTGTCAAGTTTTGCACGAAGGTTGGATCGGATTAAGAGAACAGTTGATCCAACGGCCAAAATCAATGCCGCAATCGGTCCGCCCCAGAGCGTAAAACCGCAAACTATGGCGGCCATGGTTGAGGCGCTCAAGGCCGTCAGGAACCAACCGCTGATCACCGTCAGCACACCGGAAATACGGTAAACCGCCGTTTCACGATCCCAGGCGCCATCTGCAAAGGACGAGCCCATGGCAACCATGAAGGTGACGTACGTGGTCGATAGAGGCAACTGAAGGCTCGTGGCCGAGGCGATCAATGCCGCGCTGACGACAAGATTAATCGAGGCGCGAACGTAGTCAAAAGGCAGAGGTGTTTCACCGCGTTGAAGTTTCTTGGGCTCAAAGCGGCGGTCGATTCCTTTTTGAATGGAAATCGGAATGATCTGGTGAATTACTTGCCCCAGTCCCATACTGGCACGAACAATCATGCGGCCCGGCAAGGAACTTCCGAATTGTTCCTGTTCACCGGAATTGCTGGAAGAAAGGTTAATGGATGTTTGAATGACGATTTGAGCTTTCTTCGAGAACCAAAGCGTGAGCACCATGACAAGGCCTGAGAAAAGCAGAAAGCCGGTGGCAGCCACAGTCGGTTTTAAAAGTCCCTCCATGGTAAAGGCTTCGGCGGCAGCGTCTGATGCTACCCATTCCTGATAGGAGTCCCAAGCCGCAAGCGGAACACCGACAAAGTTCACGAGGTCATTGCCGGCAAATGCGAAAGCCAAAGAGAATGTGCCTGCCAAAATCACAATTTTGAAGATATTGACGTTGCAGACAATGATGAGAAGGTGGAAAACAACGGAAAGGACCACAAATAAGGTTCCGACAATTGGCCAAGTATTTTCATTCATGAACTGGATCCATTCGGGCTGCATGAAGCTTGCCCCCTTGGCTCCTTTCATCACGAGAAAATAGAAAATGGCCGTCAAAGCGATGCCGGCGAAAACGCCGCCAACGCGGCGATACATCTTTTCAAAATTGAAAGTAAAAATCAGACGGGTGATGTATTGAACAACAGCGCCTGTTACGAAAGCCACAGCAACGGAAATCAAAATGCCAGAGACAATCGTCAGGGATTTGGAGCTATTGATGTAATCAATAACATTCGCAAGCGACGCGCCATCCATTAAAAGCGTATACGCAGCCGCAGCCAGCGCACTTCCCAATAATTCAAAAACAATGGATACCGTGGTTGAAGTCGGCAGGCCGAGCGAATTAAAAAGGTCCAACAAAATAATGTCCGTGACCATTACCGCAAAGAAAATCACCATGATTTCAGAAAAGGTAAACATCTGCGGATTAAAAACACCAGAGCGGGCAATTTCCATCATGCCCGACGAAAATGTTGCGCCCAACATGACACCAATGCTCGCCACGAGCATGATGGTTTTAAAGGAGGCAATTCGGCAGCCCAATGCCGAATTTAAAAAATTGACGGCGTCATTGCTGACCCCAACAAAAATATCAAAAACGGCTACCAGACCGAGAAAGGCTAGTAGAGCGAGAAAGTAGTATTCCATGATAAAAACGTCGTTATCTGAACAAAATAAGAGTGAACACACAAGTGCAGTTGGCGGCAGTATGCGCTTACAAAATGACAGAACTGTTTGAAAAAGATGTCAGAAGGATTACAAATCTGTGAAAAAAGAAGGATTGCTTGAGAGTATTTGATAGTTGAGATAACCGATTTTCTTATTGCATAACACGGTTGTTTTAAATGGGATGAAGTGCTTAAAACAAAATAGTTAGGGAACTCAAAAATAGTCAGTGGCGATGTGGCGTTTTACTTTTTTCGGTTACTAAAATCGACGGTTGGTTTGATACTTTTCCGAAAGGATTGACAAATGACCAAATACGTATTTGTCACAGGCGGCGTTGTGTCTTCTTTAGGCAAAGGTGTGGCCGCCGCATCTCTAGCTGCCATTTTGGAATCGCGCGGTTATCGCGTCACCATGATCAAAATGGATCCTTACTTAAATGTAGATCCGGGCACCATGAGTCCCTTTCAGCACGGAGAGGTGTTTGTAACCGAGGACGGAGCGGAAACCGATTTGGATTTGGGGCATTATGAGCGCTTTATTTCAGCCAAAATGCACAAGGCCAATAATTTCACGAGCGGTCAGATCTATGAGAGCGTTTTGCGCAAAGAACGCCGCGGGGAATATTTGGGTAAGACCGTGCAAGTTATCCCGCATGTAACTAACGAAATCCAGGAATTTGTGAAGCGAGGAGCGGGCAGTGCCGATATTGCTGTTGTCGAAATCGGCGGAACGGTCGGAGATATTGAATCGCTCCCCTTTGTTGAAGCGGTTCGACAGCTTAGTTTACAGGTAGGGCGTGAAAACAGCTGCTTTGTTCATTTAACGCTTTGCCCCTGGATTGCGGCCGCAGGTGAGCTAAAGACCAAACCGACCCAGCATTCAGTGCAAAAGCTTCGGGAAGAGGGCGTTTATCCCGATGTCCTTTTGTGTCGCGCGGATCGCCCTATTCCCGAGAATGAAAGAGCCAAAATTGCCCTCTTTGCCAATTTGCCGGTTGATCACGTTATCAGCGTTTGGGATGCTAAAACAATTTATGAAGTGCCGCTGATGTTGCATGAGCAGCATCTCGATGAGATTATTTGCAAACGGCTCGGATTAGATCAATCCAAATCAGCAGACCTTTCTGCTTGGGTGAAAATTTGCGAAGAATTACAAAATCCTCAACACGAAGTCAATATCGCGCTGGTAGGAAAATATGTTGACTATGCCGATAGCTACAAGAGTTTGAACGAAGCGCTTTTGCATGCAGGAATCCATACTCACACACGGGTGAATCGCATTTTTGTGGATGCAACGGAAATTGAAGAAAAAGGCACAGATAAGCTCAAAGGCATGGACGCTATTTTGGTGCCGGGCGGATTTGGAAAGCGTGGCACTGAAGGTATGATTCGAGCTATTGAATATGCGCGTGTGAATAAGATTCCCTATCTGGGTATTTGTCTTGGAATGCAATTGGCCGTGATTGAATTTGCCCGGCATGTTTGCGGATTGAATCAAGCCAACTCAACAGAACTGAACCCCGATACGCCGCATCCGGTTGTTTCCTTGATTACAGAGTGGACAGATCGGGAAGGCGCCGTGCAAAAACGCAGTGAGGAAAGCAATTTAGGTGGAACGATGCGTTTGGGTAAGCAGGAAGTCCCGGTAAAAAAGGGAACGCTCGCTTACGAAATCTACGGAGATGTGGTGGGAGAGCGTCATCGGCATCGTTATGAAGTCAACAATGCTTACGTTTCCCAGTTTGAGGCCTCGGGAATGGTGATTTCCGCCTGCACGCCAGGGGAGCATTTACCGGAAATGATGGAGCTGCCCGACCATCCGTTCTTTTTTGGTGTGCAGTTTCATCCGGAATTCACTTCAACGCCGCGTTTCGGGCATCCGCTTTTTGAAGCGTTTGTGAAGGCCGCTCTTAATTACCGCGAGACTGCCAAATAACAAAGTCCGTCCACGAAGTCTACAAATTGATTTTGTAGGCTTCGTTTAAGGGGCTTATCTGTGGTCTTTTGGGTGTTCAAAGATTTTGGCTCGTGGACGTCTAACAGGTTTGTTTTTCTTCAATTTTTTAGGTAAAATCCCAACCCTTGTTATTTCAATAGGTGTTTCTCTGTCGCCTTTTTGAATTAACGGGAAACGAATTTTTGGACTCTGTCGCTGGTGCTTGCGGCCTTAAGCGACAATCCGTTTGCGCGCGACTTGAATGAAAATGTCGTGCGTTTTCATTGATAGGTGAATGAATAATGAAGACCTTCTCGGCTAAGCCGCTCGAAGTGACTCGCGAATGGTACGTGGTTGACGCTACCGATAAGATCGTCGGTCACCTCGCTGCTGAAATTGCTGCCCGTTTGCGTGGCAAGCACAAGCCTGAATACACGCCGCACGTTGATACGGGCGATTTCATCGTTGTGATCAACGCTTCCAAGATGAAGATGAGTGGCGATAAGGCTAAGAACAAGCGTTACTATCGCCACACGGGTTATCCTGGCGGTATCATCGAAACGACTTTCGAAAAGATGCAACAACGCCACCCGGGCCGCGCCCTTGAAATCGCTGTTAAGGGCATGCTCCCGAAGGGACCCTTGGGCTACGCCATGATTAAGAAGTTGAAGATCTATGCTGGTGAAGAACATCCGCATACGGCTCAACAACCTAAGAACCTCGACATCTAATAAGGATTCGGCATGATCGGCAATTACAATTACGGCACCGGCCGTCGCAAGAGCTCCGTGGCCCGCGTCTTTATTAAGCGTGGTTCCGGCAAGATCGTGATCAACGGTCGTCCTTTGAATGAATACTTCCACCGTGAAACCGGCCGTATGGTCGTGATGCAACCGTTGGAACTCACCGAAAACGTTGAAACGTTTGACGTGATGGTCAACGTGCGTGGCGGTGGTGAAACGGGTCAAGCCGGCGCTGTGCGTCACGGCATTACCCGCGCTTTGATTGACTACGACGAAGGCTTGAAGGCCCAGTTGTCCGCCGCGGGCTTCGTGACCCGTGACGCTCGCGAAGTCGAACGTAAGAAGGTCGGTCTTCGCAAGGCCCGTCGCCGTAAGCAATTCTCCAAGCGCTAATCGTTTTACGATTGCAAATTGCTTCAATCCCGCCTCAAGCGGGATTGGCAACAGAAAGGCTCTCCAAAGTTGGAGGGCCTTTTTCGTAGGCGTACAATAGCGAAATTGCTTTTTTTATTTGTCTAAAAAATGTCTTTAACGGCACTGACACTGGTGTTGACAGCGGCACTTGTGCACGCAACTTGGAATTATTTCCTTAAGAAAGCCAACGCCACCCGACCTTTTTGGTGGTTGGTTTATATCATCACGGGGGTCATTACCGTTCCGGCGCTTTTCATCTACGATCCGCAAGCGCTCACCAATATCACTCCGACCGGTTGGCTAGTCATCGCACTGTCTGCGCCCATTCACGTTATCTACGGACAAGTTTTGCAGATAGGCTACAAAAAGTCGGACTACTCCATTGTTTACCCGACAGCACGCGGAACCGGCCCGTTGATTACTGTTTTATGTGCAGTGTTGATTTTGGGTGACAGACCCTCTTTTTGGGGGTGGATTGGCATTGCTTTGATTTTGGCCTCCATTGTGCTTCTAGCGATGCCGCACAAGCAAGATAAGCAAACGCAGGATCTTCGTATTCGCGCAGGAATATTTTGGGGGTTCTTGACGGGCTGTTTTATTGCCGGGTATTCATTTTGTGATGCTTGGGCCGTGCAGCAAGAAACGGGGCTTACGCCTTTGAGTTTTTATTTCCCATCGATTGCGGTGCGGGCGATCGTCTTTGCCCCCTTTATTATGATGCATGCCAATTGGAAGGCAGAATCAAAAGAGATTCTCACCACACCGCGTTTGCAAAAGGCTTTAGCAGTGGTCACCGTGGGCTCTCCCTTAGCCTATATTCTGGTGCTTTATGCCATGACCATTGCTCCGCTTGCTTATGTGGCCCCGAGCCGAGAAGTCGGCATGATGATTGGGGTAGTCTTGGGCGGCTTACTTTTGCGTGAGCGCTTGTCAGTGACACGTCTGGCCGGGGTGATCGGGATGACTTTAGGTGTGATACTGGTTGGACTGGAAGGATAACGTTTCGCAACAAAAATGACGTGTTAAAAAACGTATAATCAACAGGTTTTCTGATGGACGAAATCACTATGCAAGACAACACACAAACAAATTTGGCTCCGGATCCCATCCACTTTACCGATGCGGCGGTAGCAAAGGTTAAAAGCCTGATTGAAGAAGAAGGCAATGACAATCTGAAACTGCGTGTATTCGTGCAAGGCGGCGGTTGCGCAGGTTTCCAGTATGGCTTTCAATTCGATGAAAAAGAAAACGAAGATGATGCCAAAATGGTTAAGGATGGAGTGACGCTCTTAATTGACTCCTTGAGTTATCAATACCTTGTCGGTGCAGAAATTGATTTCAAGGAAGATTTGACGGGAGCGCAGTTTGTTATCCGCAATCCTAATGCCGTGACAACCTGCGGCTGCGGTTCATCTTTTTCTGTTTAGTAAGCCGGGTAGAGCGCGCCTAAGATGCGCTCGCCTCGAGCTCGCGTAACAGCCGGGAGATTCCCGGCTTTTTTATTGGCGAAACGATAGGCAAGCCAGGCAAAAGCCATGGATTCAACATGCATGGGGTCAACGCCTAAAACAGAGGTGCTGAAGACGCCATAAGGTCCTTTTTGCAACTCCTGCATCAGCAAAGGATTAAGCGCTCCGCCTCCGCAGACAAAAAGTTCTTTCGTATCAGGCTGCGTTTGCGCGATAGCAGAGAGAATACCTTGAGCGGTCAGGGCAATCAGGGTGCGCTGAACATCTTCAGGATTAAGCGACGGGAGCAAAGGAAAGCGCTCCAGAAGCCAGTTTTCGTTGAAATATTCTCGACCGGTACTCTTCGGCGGTTTGCGTTTGAAGTAAAGATCTGTCAGACACGCTTCAAGTAACGCGCCAACAATCTTGCCCTTCGAAGCCCAACGTCCGTTTTCATCGAAAAGCAGTCCGCAGTGTTTTTGTACCCACACATCCATCAATGTGTTGCCTGGGCCACAGTCAAAACCTAAGACAGTCTTTCCTTTTAATAAGGTCACATTGGCAATGCCGCCGATGTTGACAATGGCTCGAGGTGAGTCGCCGGAGAATATACAGGCGTGAAAGGCGGGGACAAGCGGCGCACCTTCGCCCCCTGCGGCCATATCCCGACTTCTGAAGTCAGCGATGACATCAATGTTGGTGAGTTCTGCTAGTAAGGCCGGATTATTCAGCTGCACAGTAAACCCTAATTGCGGGCAATGGCGAATGGTTTGTCCGTGAACCCCTATGGCGGCGATATCCTGAGGAGTGAGATTAAGTTTGGCTAACAAGCGCTTGACCACTTGTGCGTAAAAGTGAGCCAATTGAATGGCCGTTTGGCCGCACCGATTAATTTCATCGGACCCGGATGTTAAAAGCGATAAAAGAGCTTTTCGCAGTGAGAGGTTGTAAGACAAGTGTTCGTGCCCGAGAAATTGAACTCGGTCAGCCTTGAATTGGCAAGCCACCGCGTCGGCGCCGTCAAGGCTCGTTCCAGACATCAAACCAATGAAAATGTCCGATCGCCTGCTCATCTTATGACCTGGGTTGTTCCGGGGTGCTTTCTTCTTTAGCAACCGCTTCCCTCGGTGTCAGCGGTTTAACGGATTGAATACGGTTAAGCATAGCCAGTCGAGCCGTCAGAGGACGGGCGGAGGCTAGAAGTTTATGTTTTTCTTCGTTCGTCAGATGTTCTTTATCCGGAATACTTGTTTTCAACGGATTGACCTGACGGTTATTAACACGCAATTCATAGTGAAGGTGAGGACCGGTCGCCAAGCCTGTGGCTCCGACATAGCCGATAACCTGTCCGCGTTTAACGGGAACGCCGACCTTCATGCCATCGGCAATTCGGGACATATGGCCGTACAGCGTTGTGCGTGAATCATCATGTTTGATCATGAGGTAGTTGCCGAAACCGCGCTTATCAAAGGAGCGTCTGGAAATAACGCCGTCGGCAGCGGCAAAAATCTTATTACCTCGGGGAGCGCCGAAGTCAGTCCCTTGGTGAGGACGAAGCACGCCCGTCACGGGGTGACGTCTCATTGGCATAAAGCTTGAAGTCACCCGTGCGCCTTCAACGGGAACGCGGATAAAGGTTGTACGGTTGGAGGTCCCGTCTAGGCTATAGAACCCGCCGTTTCTTGTGCCATCATCGGCCCAGAAACTTTCGTATGTTTTGCCTTGATGGGTCACAGAAACAGCCAAAATTTTCCCGTTTCTGACAAAGTCTCCTTCAAGGAACTGCCGCTCATAGATAACGCGGAAGTCATCGCCTTTTGAAATATCCAGGCCGTTGTTGATTGCACGCTCAAACGCCAGGGGCATTTTTTCTGCAATTTCACTAGGGACACCGACAGCTTTGGCAGATTCAATAAGTGACTTATCAACGAGTCCGGCACTCATCGCTTGTTGCGTTTCATAAACGAAGGGAGCTGAGTTGATAACAAAACGCTCGCCTCTGCGAGAGATTGTGACGACGGAATTCTTTTGATTGGCAGAACGGCTTTCTAAGAAAATCTTCAGAGTCTGAGCTTTCTTGTCGGCTGTCACCTTTGCCTGTACATAAACACCCTCACGCGGTGTCGAAAGCGGCTGAGCTAATGTCTGGCCGCGAATGAAGCGCTGCAGTGCCGCATCTTCAATATTTAATCTAGAGAAAATAGCTCCGAGCGTATCGTTGACTCGGATCATTGTCGTATGTGTTGTTACAGCACTATGCGTGGTTACAACGGTGATTTGGTCCGCAATTGAGGGAATGGGAAGCGGAGCGACAATTTCCGTTTGCAGGCTTCTTGCCATTTGTTCATCATCGGACGGATAGGCCGAATAGGTAGCGATAGCGACAGAAGCGGGCAAAATACCGAAAGTGATACCTAAAACCAAGCGTCTGTATGGGCTTTTAGCAACCCGATCCCACGAGCGAGCGCAGCCGCGGGCGACAAGGCATAAGCCTTGGCCAACGGTACGTAAATTCTTAGCAAGGATACTGGGCGCAGACATTAGAGGATTGATTGGTTACAATAAGCCGATACGCAATCGGAAAACGGCACTAATTTTACCCGAATTACTCCATGAGACCGATTGAATATTCTGTTTTTTTATGTAATTTTTTTGTAAAAAATCTATGAGCGAAACTGAACAAAAATATCCTGTGACCGAGCAGGTCAAGGAGGCCATGGCAACCATTAAGCGCGGCGTTGACACGCTTTTGATTGAATCGGATCTTGAGCAAAAGCTGGCTCGCTCGCAGGCGACGGGAACGCCTTTGCGCTGCAAGCTCGGTTTGGACCCAACAGCTCCGGATATTCATATCGGTCACACGGTTGTGTTGAATAAATTGCGTCAATTGCAAGATTTGGGCCACACCGTTATTTTCTTGATCGGAGACTTCACGGCCGCTATCGGTGACCCTTCAGGCCGCAACGTGACCCGTCCGCCCCTTTCCCGCGAACAAATTGAAGTCAATGCTAAGACTTACTTGGATCAGGCAAGCCTTATTTTGGATCGCGAAAAGACGGAAATCCGTTACAACTCCGAATGGAGCGACAAGATGACGGCTACCGATATGATCAAGCTGGCCTCTCGCTATACATTGGCACGCTTGCTTGAGCGCGATGATTTTGCCAAGCGCTATGCCGAGCAGGCTCCGATTGCCATGCATGAACTTTTGTATCCGCTCATGCAAGGTTACGACAGCGTGGCTTTGAAAGCTGATATGGAATTAGGTGGTTCGGATCAACGCTTCAATCTTCTTGTCGGTCGCGAATTACAACGCCAATATGATCAAGAGCCCCAGTGCATTTTGACCATGCCCTTGCTTGTCGGTCTGGATGGCGTCAACAAGATGAGTAAGTCCAAGCACAACTACATCGGTATCACCGATACGCCGAATGATATGTTTGGCAAGGTGATGAGTATTTCGGACGACTTGATGTGGAATTGGTATGACCTTTTGAGCTTAAAGAGCAACAGCGAAATTGAAACGCTGAAAAATGAGTGTGCCAATGGTCGCAACCCTCGCGAAGCCAAGGTCCTTTTAGCTAAAGAAATTGTTGAGCGTTTCCACACGAGCGCTGACGCAGATGCTGCAGAGGTGGAATTTAATAACCGATTCCGCGCTGGCGAAATGCCATCGGAAATCCCGGAAGTCAATGTAGCTGCTGTGGATGGCGAGATCGGCATCGGTAAGCTCATTAAGGAAGCCGGCATGGTGCCCAGCGTCGGCGAAGCAAACCGTAACGTTGACCAAGGGGGTGTTCGCGTCAATGGAGACCGCGTAACCGACCGCGGATTAAAGCTTAAGGTTGGCACATATACCATTCAAGTTGGTAAGCGTAAATGGGCTAAGGTGACGGTTCACTAAGACCATTTTGGGAGAAACAAAAGCCGCGACGAACGAAGTTTTGCCGCGGCTTTTTATCAAAGGGAAGGATAATGATCGGATTACTGCAAAGAGTTAAAAACGCCTCCGTGACAGTCAATGAGCAAGTAATTGGCGCCGTGAAACAAGGTCTTTTGGTTTTAGTTTGTGCAGAAAAAGGCGATAGCGCAGAGCAATGTGAAAAGCTTGCAAAAAAAGTGTTGGCTTATCGGATTTTTGAAGACGAAAACGGCAAAATGAATAAAAGTGTGTCCGATATCGGTGGAGAAATATTAATCGTTTCCCAATTCACCCTTGCTGCGGACACAGCTAAAGGACTTCGCCCGAGTTTTACGCCTGCTGCAGACCCTGAAACGGGAAAGCGTCTTTATGAACACTTTATTGAAAAAATTAAAGAAAGCGGTCTAAAAACAGAAACAGGGCAGTTTGGCGCAAATATGCAGGTCGCCTTAATCAATGACGGTCCTGTGACGATTTGGCTAAAGTGTTAAAAGATTGACAAAAGCGTCTGGATCAACGAATAATCAAGTTAGTAATTTGGGAGGATTGTCTATGAAAATAACCAGTCAAGACTTTGAGCACGGGCAGTGGATTCCGAGCGAATGTGCCTACGGGCAATTAGTTGACGGCAAATTCGCGTTGGCTGAAAATTTAAACCCTCAACTTTCATGGAGCGGTTTGCCGCAAGGAACACAATCCATTGTTTTAGCTTGTATTGATCCGGATGTCCCGACAGATCGAAAGGCTTTAAATGAAGATGGCGAAATTCCTGCTGATCAGCCAAGGCGCGACTTTGTTCACTGGTTGGTGTGGGACATGGATCCCGCCGTTTGCGAAGTGAAAAAGGGCGAAGCTAGTGTCGGCGATGAAAAAAGTGGTAAGCGTTTTGCCAAACCGATGGGAATTGAGGCAATCAATGATTACTCATCAGAGACGGAAATCCATCGCGGCTACGACGGCCCCTGTCCTCCGGGATTCGACGCTCGCATGCACGGCTACGAATTCCGGGTGTATGCGCTTGATGTGAAAACACTAGACTTGCCTGATACGGCCCGTTGGGAAGAGGTTTGTGAGCGTATGGCTTCGCACGTTTTGGCAAGCGCCACGATTCAAGGAATTTATAGTTTGAATCCCAGGTTGCAACCGCTTTAAGCGATTCTCACTGGATAGACTAATGGGGGAGCGAGTTGCTCCCCCAAGATGTTCTTAGGTTTATTGACAAGACGTTTTTTCATTTTTTGTACATTAAATGCAATAGGGCACGGATTTATGTACCGCAAAGTTATTGAACCGCTCAAAGGAATAGGAATCCATTTGTCATTTGTGGAGCAAGAGAAGTTGGCAGAACGAGGTTAATGAAAGAATTTGCAGCGCAGTGTTACAAAAGTACGGTATATGTCAATATTGAAAATTTAATTTTGGTGAAAGGTCACAGCTGAAGACAACCCATTGATTTGCTGCTTCAAAATGACTACCCACCTCCAAGTCGATCAGTTGCTTGTGGGATGCTACCAGCTAGCCATAGCCAACAGGCGCCAATGATACGATCCAATTTGGCGTCGGTTACCAATATCCGTTGAGCAAGCGTACAAATGTTTACACAGCTGCTGGTTATACCAAGGTTAGCGGTGAGAGCGAAGACCGTGATGTCGAAGCTAAGGCGACAGAAGTCGTTGCCGGTATCGTTCACAACTTCTAATCTGAGAAGTCTTCTAATCTAAGTTAACGCCGGTTTTCTACTACCTTCCGGCCGACTTGATTGAAGTGGGGGTGATCTCAAAGACGTTTGGGATTGCCCCTTTTTAGTATTTGAGCAGTGCTGATTTTAAATGCGAGATTTTGTAAGCCGATCGCTGGTTTCTCATGCAGTGTGCTTGTGAAATTGATTTTAGTTATTTACATAACCCCTCAAGATTTAGTTATTTAAAAAATTCTCTCTCAATTGTATCTCGTTTGAAATATCTTCGATAAAAACACAAATTCTCCATATTAATCGAAAAAATCTCCACAGATAGTGTGGCAACGAGTACAATCAAACCTAAATGCTTTAATACCATATATTGTGGTTAAAAAGTTTTTATCGTTAGTGGTCATACAAAGGAGATGGGGGTATGCATTGTCCTTTTTGTAAACATGAGCAAACCCAAGTGATTGACTCTCGCACAAGTGAGGATGGTACGACTATTCGTAGACGTCGTCGTTGCTTAAAGTGTGAAAAACGCTTTACCACCTATGAAAGAGTGGAACTTTCGATGCCTTCCATTATTAAGCGTGGAGGCGGACGTTGCGAGTATGACCAAAAGAAGCTTCGTGCTTCAATGATGCTCGCGTTACGTAAGCGTCCGGTATCGCGCGAGCGGGTGGATGAAGCAATTAACCGTATTGAGCAAAAGATGCTTGCACTAGGAGAACGGGAAGTCCGAAGCGATCGCTTGGGCGAATTGGTGATGGAAGAGCTGCGCGGTCTTGATAAAGTCGCCTATGTTCGCTTTGCCAGCGTTTATCGCAATTTTGAAGACGTTCAAAAATTTGCTGATATGGCTCGAGAGGTCTAGTCAGAGATGTTCTCTTCAGATCGAGACTATATGCGAGAGGCTTTAACGCTTGCCGCTAAGGCCCGCCCGATTAGTCCGCCCAATCCTTCCGTTGGCTGTGTCATTGTGCGAGACGGCAGTATTTTGGGAGAAGGCTTTACTCAAAAGGTAGGCTCCGATCATGCCGAAATTCAAGCGATTAAAGATGCGGCGGCTAATGGACATGATGTGAAGGGGGCAACTGTTTACGTTACTTTGGAGCCTTGTTCTCATTATGGGAGAACACCTCCTTGCGCACTAAGGTTAATTAAAGAACAAGTCGCTCGAGTCGTTGTCGCGTGTTTGGATCCCAATCCGCTTGTGGCCGGCCGTGGTGTTGAAATGCTTCGGCAAGCCGGAATCACCGTGGATGTCGGATTGCTGCAAAAAGAGGCCTGGCAGATGAACGCAGGCTTTATGACACGAATGACAGAAAATCGCCCTTGGGTGCGCGCGAAAGTCGCGATGAGCCTAGATGGATTTACGGCTCTGACAAATGGAGAAAGTCAGTGGATCACAGGACCTGAAGCCAGGGAAGACGGCAGGCGCTACCGGTGTGAGGCCGGGGCAATTCTCACGGGTGTTGGAACGGTATTGGCTGATAATCCGTCGTTGACGGCTAGAGTGGATGGAAAGCTTCAATCAAGGCAACCATTGAAGGTTCTCGTCGATTCTCATTTGAGAGTTAATCCTGAAAATCATTTTTTTGATGAAGGACAGACACTTGTTGTTTGTGCCAAGGAAGATCTCGAAAAATCCCAGCGATTAAGAGAAAAAGGCGCAGAAATTCTGAGTCTTTCGGGCGAAAACGGTCGAGTTGATCTGCAAGCGCTTTTGAAGGAACTGGCACGACGTGAAGTCAATGAGGTGCATGTCGAAGCGGGAGCAACTTTAACCGGTGAAATGGTCCGATTAGGTTTAGTCGATGAGCTCTTATGCTACATTGCGCCGAAAATATTAGGACAGGGCAGAAGTGCTTTCGATCTTCCGCCCCTTCAATCGTTGTCTGATTGTGAAACATGGACAACGGTTCAGACGAGCCAAGTGGGCGAAGATGTTCGAATAATCTTACGAAAAAGGAAATAAAACGATGTTTACAGGCATTATTGAAGCAATTGGCAAGGTCCGCGAACCTGAAAAATTAGGTGACGGTGTTCGCCTGACGATTGACACACCGGCAGGCTGGCTTAAGGGGACCGAGATTGGCGAATCGATTGCGGTCAATGGCGCTTGCATGACCGTTGTTAATATTGAAGGAGATACATTTCAAATTGAGGTCTCCGCAGAAAGTTTGTCAAAAACATGTGGATTAGATACCTGGGGCGAAGTCAATTTGGAAAAAGCGCTCCGTGTTGGTGATCGATTGGACGGTCATATTGTTTCCGGTCATGTGGACGGTGTGGGCCAGGTGGAAGTGATGGAACCCAAGGCCGAAAGTTGGCATTTAGTGGTTCGTGCCCCCATGAAATTGTCTGCCTATTTGGCCTATAAGGGATCGGTGACAGTCAATGGAGTTTCTTTGACAATTAATGATGTTGAAGATACGCCGGTGGGCACTCGTATCTCCATTAATTTGATTCCGCACACCGTGGAAGTTACCACGTTAAAGCACTTAAAACCTCAGTCTTGGGTCAACCTTGAGATCGATACGATTGCTCGCTACGTGGAACGAATGATGAGCCTTAAAAACGATGATGGGCTCTTTTGATACAAAAGGAATCCAATCATGAAAACGCAGTTGTTTTCTCCTTACACAATCGGTCAGATGCAGCTTCGCAATCGCATCAGTGTGCCGCCGATGTGTCAGTATCAAGCCATTGATGGAAAGGCTACAACTTGGCATAAAGTTCATTACGGCAAATTGGCCGGATCAGGGGCGGGACTGGTTTGTATTGAAGCTACGGCCGTGACGCCGGATGGGCGTATAACCGGTTCAGATTTGGGACTTTGGTCAGATGAATTGGCGGGATATTTTGCAGAAATCGTTCAGACAATGAAAGCGATTGATCCGACAACGAAAGTTGCTGTGCAAATTAGTCACGCGGGACGTAAAGCTTCTGAACGAGCTCCTTGGTTAGGCGGTCATCTCTTAGCTAAAGAAGGCGGATGGGAGCCAGTTGCTCCGTCAGCGGTGAGCGCAGGCGGTGATGCACCGACTCCGCGGGAAATGCTGCCGGGTGGCATAGAAGCCACTATTCAGGCTTTTGCGAACGCTGCCGAACGTGCTCAGCGCGCAGGAGTTGATGCCATTGAAATTCACATGGCTCATGGCTACCTTTTGCACCAATTCCTCTCACCGATTTCGAATCTTCGCACCGATGAGTGGGGCGGAAGTTTTGAAAATCGTATCCGCTTGCCATTGGCCGTTTTTGATGCGATGAAAAAGGCGGCCTCCAATGTTGAAATCGGGGTAAGAGTTTCTGCTACGGACTGGATTGAGGGCGGTTGGAATCTAAAAGAAACCATCGAGCTTGTCGAAATCCTTAAAGAAAGAGGTTGTGCGTTTGTTGATGTGTCAACCGGGGGCTTGCACAGCAGTCAAAAGATCAACGTTTCCTATGGCTACCAATTGCCGTTTGCCCGTGCTGTTCGATTGCAAACCGGGGTTCCGACAATTGCCTGTGGCTTAATTAAAGACGCTCGCCAAGCCGAAAGTGTACTCGTGGAAGGAACGGCTGATTTGGTCGATGTTGGTCGGCAAATGTTGCTTAACCCCCATTGGGGGTGGCAGGCTGCGCTGGAGTTGGGAGAAAAAGTGGATTTCCCGCCTTCCTACGTTCGGGGAATGCACCGTTAAAAAATCTCTAGCGAATTGATTTTCCGTTAATTTTTGTACCGTTTGGGCGTGTTGTCCGAGCTCAAACACGGTACAATATGCCAATTTACATTAAGAACAGAATTTCTTCGGAGAAACACAATGTCCATGGACATTATTGAGAATTCTTTAGACGGACGCGGTCTGAAAATCGGCATTGTTCAATCTCGATTCAATGAATATGCCGGCGAGGGTCTGTTAAAGGCTTGTTTGGCAGAATTGGATCGACTGGGTGTGGTTGAAGAAGACATCACGCTCATGCGCGTGCCGGGCGCTCTTGAAATTCCGTTTGCCCTTCAACAATTGGCCGCAACGGAAGAGTATGACGCTTTAATTGCGATCGGTGCCGTGATTCGCGGTGAAACATACCATTTTGAAATTGTTTCCAATGAATCGGCCTCCGGCATCATGCAGGTTGGTTTGGATTTTGATATCCCGATTGCAAACGCCGTGCTCACCACCGAAAACGATGAGCAAGCTCAAGCCCGCTTGCAACAAAAGGGCACAGATGCTGCGCAGGTTGCCGTTGAGATGGCCAATCTTCGTAAAGAATTTGAGTACGACATGGAAGATGGGGAGTAATCAATGACAGACGTTAAACCCCATCGCCCAAGCCGCGGTGCGCGTTCGCTTTCCAGAGAGTTCGCTCTTTTAGGCGTATACGAATGGTTGGTAAGCGGTGCGGATGCCGTGACAATTGAACGTACGCTTTTGAGCGTTTTAAGTGACGACGGTGAACCCATTGCCGGAGCGGCTATTGATGCAGCCGATTTTGAGCGCTGCGACAAGAAGCACTTCTCGGAGTTGTTGGCCGGTGTCATTGAACACGCAGAAGATTTGCAAGCGATTTTCTCCAAGCACGTTGATCGCGACATTTCACGCTTGTCCCTGGTCGAACGCTCGGTTCTTTTGTTGGGTACCTACGAGTTGAAATTTCATATTGAGATTCCGTACCGTGTGGTGATTAATGAAGCTGTGGAATTGGCTAAGCTTTTTGGCGGTTCCGATGGCTTCCGCTATGTCAACGGTGTGTTGGATAAAGTAGCCGCTGATGTGCGTGCGACTGAGGTGGGTGCGAAAAAGTAATTTTATGGGCCCATGCCTTAGTGAAACAGAGCTCATTTCTCGTTTCTTCAATTTCAACATCCCCGGTCAATGGCCTACCCAAGGGATCGGGGATGATTGCGCGATCATTCAAGTAGGAAACAGGCGTTTAGCGGTAACGACAGATACGGTTGCCTCGGGAACGCATTTTTTGCCCAATGCCGATCCCTACACGGTTGGCAAAAAATCTTTAGCTGTCAATCTTTCCGATTTGGCTGCCGCAGGGGCTGATCCTCGTTGTTTTTTCCTGGCGTTGTCGTTGCCTAAAAGTGATTCGTCGTGGCTTGAAGCCTTTAGCCGTGGTCTTTACGAATGTGCAAAGGAATTTGCTTGTCCTCTTATCGGAGGAGATACGACAAAGACTGCAAAAATTGGTCATTCTCAAGCGCCATTCAGTATCACGATCACGGCGATCGGAGAGGTTGAGCGGGGACTTACCCGCCAGGGGGCACAGATTGGTGATGACATTTGGGTGAGCGGAACGGTAGGGGATGCTTATTTAGCTCTGATGCTAAGAACGGGGCAGTGGGCAGGAGCTTGTGACAGCTATTTGGCTGCGGCGATGGATACGCCTGTGCCCAGAGTGGCGTTGGGGCAATTTTTGAGTCATTTTGCAACGGCTTGCGCGGATATCTCTGATGGCTTTTTGAAAGATCTTGGCAATATTCTTGTACGATCAAATGTTGGAGCCGAGGTTTATGTCGATCATCTAGCAGTTAGTCCGCAATTAGCCCGGCGAACACAAGAAGAGCGCTGGCAGGCTCAGTTGGCGGGGGGCGATGATTATGAACTGGTCTGGACCGCTCCGGAAAGCGCCAGACAACGTATCATCGATTACGCACAAAAATGTCAGGAAAATGGACAGCCGCTACTACTGACCAGAGTAGGAAAGGTTGTTTCAAGCGGTTTGAAACTTTTAAATAATGATGGTGGCGAAATTCAAAATACTTTCTATGGATTTGATCATTTCGCTCAGGAAAATGTTTGAAAAATATAGCAGTAACAATCCGGTCAATAGGATCCGAATGACTTGTGCCTTTGCATTCAGTCACCCGGCGCACATCATTGCTTCCTTTTTTGCCAGTGGAGTGATTCGTCCGGCCCCAGGCACTTGGGGAACATTGGCCGGTTGGATTGTGTTCGTTTTGTTAGATCCTTGGATTCCATATACGGCTTGGTTTTTTATTGTAGCCGCCACTTTTTTTATCGGAGCTTGGGCTTGTCAGAAGACCTCAGAGGACCTGGGGGTTCAGGATCACGGTTCCATTGTGATTGATGAGGTCTTTGCTATTTGGTTGCTTTTGGCGCTGATGCCGCCGACTCTTTTGTGGCAGATCGCCGCATTTGTGGCTTTCCGTTTCTTTGACATTGTCAAGTTGCCGCCCGCGGATTACTTCGATAAAAAAATGAAGAATGGTTTTGGCATTATGCTCGATGATGCCATCGCGGCTGTTTACGCTTGGCTGATTTTATTTGCCGTGCAGTGGGTGTTGTACTGATATGGAACTTTTTGTTGAATTGTCTGAGCGAGTAGGTCGGTGCGCGTCGGCGCACAAAGCAGTGCTGGCCACGGCGGAGTCCTGTACGGCCGGAGGCATCGCTTGTGCAATCACTCAAATTGCAGGATCAAGTGAATGGTTTGATCGTGGTTTTGTCACCTATACCAATCAATCCAAAGAGGATTTGCTGGGTGTGAAGCACGAAACGCTTTGTCGCTACGGAGCCGTCAGTGAGCAAACCGCCTCTGAAATGGTTCTCGGCGCTTTAAGCCGATCAACGGCAACGGTTGCGGTGGCAGTAACCGGAATTGCGGGGCCAGGCGGTGCTGTTCCCGGCAAGCCCGTTGGAACCGTTTATTTGGCCTGGTGCAAAAAAGGAGAAATCCCTGTTGTTAAACGACATCAGTTTTCCGGTGATCGCAACGCTGTGCGCGAGTCGACTATAAGGACGGCACTTGAAGGTCTTTGTCATTTGATTGAGAAAAATTGATAGGAATATTTTTGAATCGTTGGTGAATGAAAAATGGACAATTGGTTTAATGTTCTTTGCCTTTTAGCCCTGATTTTCTTAAACGGTATTTTTGCGATGAGTGAAATCGCATTGGTGACGAGCCGAAAAGCCCGTTTGCAGATGAAAATTGATGACGGAAATTCCGGAGCGAAAGTTGCTCTTAAACTCAACGAGGAACCCACACGAGCGCTCTCTGCCATTCAGGTTGGTATTACCTCTATCGGTATTTTGTCCGGTATTGTCGGTGAAGCTGCATTAGCAACGCCGGTGGCGGCTTGGTTAAATGAAAGTTTTGGTGTAGAAGTCAATACGGCCCGTGCAGTGGGATTGCTTTTAGTGGTCGTTTTAGTGACTTATTTCTCCATCGTTTTGGGTGAATTGGTTCCGAAACGTTTAGGACAAATGAATCCGGAAGGTATCGCATGCCGCATCGCTCCGCCGATTAATTTCTTAGCTGTTTTAATGGCGCCCTTCGTGAAATTGTTGTCGGTTTCAACGGATCTGCTTTTGAAATTGACCGGAAAGCAAAATGTAGAGGAAGCAGCTGTAACTGAAGAAGAAATTCACCAAATGGTGGTCGAAGGCAGTGAGGCCGGAACCATTGAAGTGCAAGAGCGCGACATGGTGCGCAATATTTTCCGATTGGATGACCGTACGATCGGCACATTAATGACTCCACGAAATGAAGTGGAATGGATTGATATTCAGGACGGATCACAGGAAAACATTAAAAAATTGGTGACTTCGAAACATTCGAGATTGCCGGTTTGCGATGGTTCGCTTGACGATATCAAAGGTTTTTGCTCTACCCGTTACCTTTTGCAGCAGATTGTAGACACCGGGGAAGTGGATTTCACCACACACTTGATACCGGCTGTTTATGTGCCGGAATCCTTAACCGGTTTGGAACTTTTGGATAACTTTAAAGAAAATGACGTTCCGCTTGCCATTGTGGTTGATGAGTATGGTTCTGTGCAGGGTATTGTCAGTCCTCGCGATGTGCTCGAAGCTATTGCCGGTGAATTTAAAAATGTTCCGGGCGAGGAAGAGTGGGCGATTAAACGTGAAGATGGTTCACTTTTGGTCGATGGTATGATGCCGGTGCCGGAATTAAAAGACCAGTTGAATCTTAAACAGTTGCCCAATGAAGCCGACGGCCGTTACAACACATTGGCCGGCATGATTATTTGGATGACCGGACATTTACCCAAGACCGGAGAGGTTGTAACGTGGGATAACTGGCGCTTTGAAGTTGTCGATATGGATGGCCGACGTATCGATAAAGTGTTGGTCTCCTGCATTGAAGAAAAGTCTGAGTCCGCAGAGGGATCGGAGAAAGAAAACTAGACAAGTGTTTGATTAAGACAATGGCCGCAAAGTCTTCGTTTTGCGGCCATTAACCTATTTAGGCTAATTTGGCGTATTCCTCATCACTGACCGGTTCGCACCATTCGTTTTTGGCCCCATCGGCAGGGACTTCAATGGCGATGTGAGCAAACCAACTGTCAGGTGCAGCTCCATGCCAGTGTTTAACTTCCGGAGCGATATTGACGACATCCCCCGGATGAAGTTCCTGCGGCTCTTTTCCCCATTCCTGGTAGTAGCCGCGTCCAGCGGTGACTAATAAGATTTGTCCGCCCTTGTGGTGAATATGCCAATTGTTGCGGCAACCGGGTTCAAAGGTGACGTTGGCTGTCACAACACCGCTCGTTGTGAGCATGTTGAGATAACTCTGTCCAATAAAATATTGGGCGTATGCATCATTTTTGGCTCCTCGGGCAAAAGGTCCGAATTTTTCTCCTGTCATCATCAGTCTCCAATAAAAAGCTTAAGACAAGCCAAAGCTTAGACTCGGAAACGGACAAAAACCTCCGCAGTAAAAGCATATTTTTGCTCATTTGTTTCATGCGGAGAAAAAAAGTCCTGCGCATGGCAGGACCAAAAAAGTTCCCTAAGGAAGGAGCTATATTATTCGATGACATTCTATTGGGGGAATGCCATCGGGTTTGACCCTTTGGAAGTATAGGCGGGTTTAATATTCTGTACAATGAAATTATCTTGATTATTTAATTCAATTTTCTTGAATGATTGACCTTGATGATTTACGGACGGTTTTGGCCGTTGTGGAGACGGGCGGAGTCATAAAAGCGGCTCAATCGCTGCATCGGGTGCCTTCTGCTGTCAGTATGAGATTGCAGAATTTAGAAAATCGTCTATCAGTAACTTTATTTGAAAAGCGCGGACGCCAATTGTCTCCGACTTCTCACGCTTTAGCACTGGCGGAAGATGCCAGAAAAATTCTTTCACTTGTCCGGGAGACCGAAAGCAGAATCACCAATGAGGAACCTCACGGTGTACTGCGATTTGGAGCAACGGACCACTTAGTGGGGACACGGCTTAGTCGTCCGATTTCAAAGCTGCTTAAGCACTATCCAAAAATTGATTTGTCATTGAAAGTCGCTCCAAGCGAGCGCATTAAAGAAGCTATTTTGTGCAGAGAATTGGATGCCGGTGTTGTGCTTCACTCTAAGGGTGACGGGCGGTTGACAAGTATTCCGCTTTTTAGAGAAAAACTGGTTGTAATCACCCCAAAAAATCGTTTTGTTTTAAAAGAAGAGCTCTCGACACAGACCGCTTTGGTGTTTCATACCACGGGTCAATATTACAGCCGTTGTTTGGAGTGGTTTGACTATATGGGAACAATGCCAGCTCGAATTATTGAACTTCAGTCATATTCAGCCATTGTCGGTTCTGTGGCTGGCGGTTTGGGGTTGGCTATTGTGCCTTTTTATTGGTTGGAACAATTTAATTGTTTTGACATGGTTTCGGTTCATCCCTTGCCCAAGTCCCTAGCCTTTGTTCAAGTTGACTTAATGTATTTACGGGCAGAGAACTCTCCCAACATAAAAGCGCTTAAAGAAGTGTTATTACAAAAGAGTTTTAAACAAGAATGGTTGAGGTAGTGTTCTCCCTTAAGGGATAGCCAGAATAATAAGTAAAACCTTGTAAATCAAGTTGATAGCAATCAAGTAGACCGATAACAAGAACAAAGCTCAATGGTACGTAGTAATAGAATCGAAATTGCAGATGATAGAAAGCGGACGTTGTCTATTGTCTGTGTGTTTGCGTTCTAAGTGGAGTAAACACAAAAAATATAAAAACTCTCCTGTTTTTTATGGAGCCATATTATGGTTTGGTTACATTTTATTTTCCTTTTTGCCATTATTATCTACGCGGCTAAATTAGGTGGAATCGGTGTAGGTATGGCTGGCGGCCTCGGTATGGCGGTCGCCGTTTTTATTTTCGGTATCCCGCCCGGACCGATGCCTCTTGACGTGATTTTGATCATCATGAGTGTGCTTTTTGCATGCTCTGTGATGCACGTCGCTGGTGGTATGGACTATATGATTCGTGTCGCTTCGCATATTTTGCGCAGTAATCCGAAGTACATCAATATCCTCGCTCCGGCAATCGCCTTTACGTTGACGATTTTCTCCGGTACGGGCTTTACCACGATGGCCATTTTGAACGTCGTTCAAGAAGTGGCTAAGCAAAATGGTGTTCGTCCCTCTCAACCGTTGACTTCGGCTGTGGTGGCTTCCCAAATCGCTATTTCCGCTTCTCCTATCTCTGCTGCTACGGCCGCCATGTATGTCGTGGTTGAAAAGATGGGCGTATCTTTCGGCGATGCCCTCATGGTGATTTTGCCTGCCGGTTTGTTCGGTGCCGCTGTTGCTTCTTTGATCTCTGCCTTCCAAGGCGTTGATCTCGCTAAGGACCCGATCTTCCAACAACGTATGAAGGAAGGTCTCGTTTCGATGACGAGTAAGGAAGAACTTGAAAAGCCGTTGCCGAAGGGAGCCAAGCTTTCTGTGGGCTTGTTCCTCTTGGGCGTGCTCTTCATCGTTTTGATGTTGCTCTTTAAGCAAGAGATCGGTCATACATTAGGCTCTCGCGACATCATCGTTATCACGATGCTCTTCATCTCGATGCTGATGTACTGGTTCTGTGATGTCAAGCTCACGAAGATTAAGGAATCCACGATCTTCCATGGCGGTTATGAATCCTTGGTTGTGATTCTCGGTATCTGCTGGTTTGCTTCTACCGTTATTGAAATTTATGTTCCCTCTATTAAGGAACAAGCTACGGTGTTGCTCGGCCAATACCCGGGTCTCTTGGCTTTGGCTTTCTTCTGCGTGTCTGCTTTGCTCTTCTCGCAAGGTGCGACCTCCGCATTGCTCGTCCCGGTGGCTGCCAGCCTCGGTTGCGATGCTCCCATGATTTTGGCTTGCTTCGTTGCCGTGTCCGGTATCTTCGTGACGAACGTTTACCCGACTTCCGCTTTCGCCGTTTCTTGCGACGATACGGGTTCTTACATGGGTAAATGGAGCGGCTCGTTTGTGATTAACCACCCCTTCTTCCTGCCGGGTTGCTTGGGTTTGGCTGCCGCTATCCCGTTCGGTTTCTTGCTTGCCAGTATCGTTTTCTAATTGGCAATTAAGAATTCAGTGAACTGAAAGCAAAAAATCCCCGAAAGATCGAAATGGTTTTTCGGGGATTTTGAATGAAAAAGCCCAAGAAAAATCTTGGGCAAATTTGTTTTAGCGTTTAATTTTTAAAGGCCTCGAGCCTGATTGATTTTGTCTCGAGTTTCCTTAGCAACACGTGCGGCGGCTTCTTTGAAATCTTCGTTTTTAGAAGCATATAAAATCGCGCGGCTTGAATTAATCATCATGCCGCATTTATCAGTCGTTGCGCCGGCATTCACACAAGCTTGAATATCTCCGCCTTGAGCGCCGACTCCGGGTACGAGAAGGGGAAGGTCACCAACAATGGAGCGAACCGCGGCAATTTCATTGGGATAGGTGGCGCCGACCACTAACCCTAACTGGCCGTTTAAGTTCCAAGGACCCGCGGCTAATTCCGCCACTCTTTGGTAAATCGGTTTACCGTCCACTTTCAGCATTTGAATGTCGTTGCCGCCTGGATTGGATGTTCGGCACAGCAAGATGGCTCCCCGGTCTTCATACTCAAGATACGGTTGAACGGAGTCAAAACCCATGTAAGGGGAGAGCGTTACGGCATCTGCTGCATAACGCACAAACGCTTCTTTGGCATAGTGTTTGGCGGTAGAGCCAATGTCACCGCGCTTAGAATCCAAAACAACCGGAATGCTCGGGTAGTGTTGGTGGATGTATTCAATAATGGCTTTGAGTTCTGCCTCGGCTCCACAGGAGGCAAAGTAAGCAATCTGAGGCTTAAAAGCACAGGCAAAAGAGGCGGTTGCATCTACGATGGCTGTACAGAACTCGTAGTAACAGTCTTTCTTTTCTTTGATGCTGTCGGGGAAGCGGTTTTTGTCCGGATCCAATCCAACACACAAAAGTGATTGACTTTCAATCCAACGGTTTTTAAGTTTTTCGATAAAGGTCATGATTTCTCCCACCAAACATATTCTGAAAATTGTACTGGAGTGTTGCAAAGTTGCCTACTTGAAGCAATTTTTTGCCAATAGAGAAAAAGTATTTGACGCCCAAAAGAATTGCTTTTTATACTCAGAAACACTTCTGATCCGTCGGTAAGAAATCTTGATCTGACGAATTCTTTTGTTTCCCATTTTGAGAAAATGTTTGGTTTTATTGAGGGTTGATTCGTGAACGCGGCGATGGAACTTTTTCTGGATTCATTTTGGGATATTTTATTGCCGGGACTGTTGGTAACGATTCCGCTTACAGCCCTATCGTTTACGTTTGCACTGATCATCGCGGTTATTGTGGCCTTGATTCAGTTTGCCAATGTCCCGATTCTTACCCAACTTGCCCGTTTTTATATTTGGATTATTCGAGGCACGCCGCTTCTGGTTCAACTCTTTATCGTTTTTTACGGCTTACCTCACGTTGGTATTTTGATTGATCCTTTTGTCGCGGCCGTTGTTGTTTTTTCAATTAATGAGGGAGCCTATTGTTCAGAGACGATGCGTGCGGCATTGGAATCGGTTCCTAAAGGTCAGCTTGAAGCAGGTCTTTGCGCCGGTATGAGTTGGGGGCAAACCATTCGCCGCATTGTTTTGCCACAAGCCTTTCGAACAGCATTCCCCACACTGGGTAATTCCCTTATTTCCATGGTGAAGGATACGTCTTTGGCAGCCAACATCACGGTGACAGAAATGTTTATGACCACGCAGCGTATTGTGGCCAGAACGTACGAACCTTTACTGCTTTATGTTGAAGTAGGTTTGATCTATCTAATTTTTTGCACGGTATTGACCAAACTGCAAACGAGTGGAGAAAAGCGTTTGCAAAAGTACGGTCGCCGTTAATGCGTGGGAGCTCAAATGATTGAAGTGAAAAATTTACGAAAATCGTTCGGCGACCTGGAAGTAATTAAAGGGGTGGATCTGAAAATCAATAAAGGTGACGTCATCTCCATTATTGGCCCAAGCGGATCGGGAAAAACGACGCTTTTGCGTTGTATGAATTTTTTAGAAAAGGCCGATGCCGGAGTGATGACCTTTGATGAAAAAACATACGATATGAGTCGGATGCACCGCCAGGATATTTTGGCTATTCGCAAAAAGACGGCTTTTGTTTTTCAAAATTACAACCTGTTTTTCAATAAAACGGCATTGGAAAACGTAACCGAAGGACTCATTGTCGGACGAGGGGTTTCGAAAGCGAAAGCATTGGATATAGGACGAGCACTATTAAAACGAGTGGGTCTTGAAGACAGACAGGACTATTACCCTTCGGAATTGTCCGGTGGACAGCAACAGCGGGTAGCCATTGCTAGAGCCTTAGCGGCTGAACCAGAAATCATTTATTTCGATGAACCGACCTCAGCTCTCGATCCGGAATTAACGCAGGGTATTTTGACTCTGATGCGTGAAATGGCCGATGAAGGAATGACAATGCTCGTGGTTACGCACGAGATGAGTTTTGCTCGCAACGTATCCAATAAAGTTTGGTTTATGGATGGGGGCGTTATGGTGGAATCGGGAAGCGCCAAAGAATTTTTTGAGCATCCGAAGGATTCTCGTACAAAAGCGTTTTTGCAAATGACCGAAGAAGAAAGCGCTAAAGAATAATTTCAAAGGATATGAAAATGCTGAATCGTCGTACTTTTCAATTGGTTTTGCCCGTCGCTTTGTTATCTGTTGTGCTTGGAATAAGCGGCTGTTCTAAAGAAGAACCAATCGATGCACAAACGTCGGCAACTCAATCCGGTCAAGATCTTTTGGATCAAATTCGTACCAAAGGAAAAATTGTGATTGCGACGGAAGGGACTTGGTCGCCATGGACCTTTCATGATCAGTCAGGCAAACTCACTGGTTATGACATTGAAGTCGGTCGTTTAATTGCTCAAAGGTTGGGAGTTGAGCCGCAATTTGTGGAAGGAAAATGGGACGGACTGTTGGCAGGTATTTCTGCCGGTCGCTATGACATCATGATTAACGGTGTGGACATGACGCCTGAGCGAGAAAAAGCCTATCGTTTTACCGAACCTTATGCCTATAACCGTACGGTCGTTATCGTTTCCGATCAAAATACTGAAATTAAATCCATGCAAGATTTAAAAGGTAAACAGACCGCGAATACCATTTCGAGCACCTATGCAGAAATTGCAGAAAAATACGGTGCAAAAGTGGATGGTGTTGACGATTTGAACCAAACCTTTGAATTGCTGTTGAGCGGTCGAATTGATGCAACATTAAATGCCGAGGTGGTCTATTACGACTACAAAAAAGTCCATCCACAGGCTGCTGTAAAAATCGCCGCTATTGCTGATGAAACAACTTCTGTCGGTATTCCTCTGAAAAAAGAGGGAACGGAAAAATTGCAAGCCGAACTCAATAAAATTCTCAATGATTTAAGGGCTTCAGGGGAACTATCCAAGCTTTCAACACAGTTTTTCGGTACCGATATTTCAAAAAAATAAAAGAGTGATCGCTAGGCCCCTGAATCGTATAAACGGGGCCTTTTTTCTAGGAGCTCAAAAGTGTCATCCACCTCTCAAATAGAAACTTCAAGTGATTTTCAGTTACCGAGGATTGGCCTTGGTACATGGAGTTTAAGAGGAGAGCAATGTATTAATGCTGTTTGTTGTGCGCTTCAATGCGGTTACAGGTTAATTGACACAGCCTCTTTTTATGGAAACGAGAAAGAAGTTGGGCAAGCGATTCGACGCTCTGGCCTGTCCCGTGAAAAAGTCATTCTTCAAACGAAGCTTTATCCAGCTGACTAATGGTTTTCTTTATCGAAAGGGATGGGTCTGTCTTGGGGACGTTTATGAGAAACGAACTCAAGGAAGTTATTAATAACCGCCCATTACGGAACCGTACGATGGGTGGTGTGGAAGGACGGTAGACAGAATAACTGCCTACCTCCTATCCGATTGTTCCTTCTCTTATGAGTGATTGTCGATAGTTTCGAACGATCAAGGAAATCAGTTTATTGCGTAGCAGGCATGAGCGCTGAGGCGATTGTTGAGTGTATTTATAAAACTTTAGAGAAAAGCATTTCAAAATCTATTAGTAGTATAGATAGTCATTCTTATTACAAAATATTGTTGTTCTAATAAGATAAAATCCTAAAAGGTTGTTAATTAGGAGAAAGATTATGGTTTTTGTATTGTCGCGTTACCTTTTGGTAAAACCACTTTGTTGTTTAGGCTAATTTGAAAAATGCCTAGTCATCAGTCCCAGTGTTAATTCCAATCAGATTTAAAAGAGGATAGAAAATGATTTCTCGAAAAGCACTTGTTGCTTTAGCAACATCTTTATTTTTGACGATCCCTTTAGCTCAGGCTTTGGAACCAGTTGATCCGCAACCTGCTGTGCCTTTGACTTTCGAAGATCCAGCCTACCAAAAAGTAGTGCCGGAGGTGGCTCGAGAAATGATTGCTGATGGTGTTGTTGTCATCGACGTTCGTGAACCGATTGAGCGTTTGAAAGAGGGTTTCATTAAAGGTAGTGTCAATATTCCGCTCGGACAGCTTAAAAAAGGTGCGCGATTGACGGTAGCTCCCGATTTTGATCAGAAAATACTTGTCCATTGTCGTTCAGGTGTGCGTGCCGAACGTGCAGCTAGAATTTTGATCAGCACCGGTTATCGTCACGTCTATAACATGTACGGTACCTCTCAATGGCCATATGGTTTAGAAAATTCCGCTCAGTAAACTCATCAAAGGTCTGAAAGGCAATCCCAAAAGGCAAGTAGCCTGCAACTCAGACCTTTTTGTGTAACAAAAACACAGTGAAGTAGCATGAATCCATTTTTTTGAAACCTATTTTTTTGTTTGTACTGTTATGTCAGTCAAAATCGATTATTCACGAGACAGTCTTTTTGATGAATTGGGCTTAATTCGTTTGCGTGAAAGCTACATGAGGGCAGAGGAAAAAAGTCCTCAGGAGCGCTTGGCTTTTGTGGCTGAAGCTTTCGGCAGCGACGAAGCTCATGCGCAGAGAATTTATGAATACGCATCCAAGCATTGGTTGAGTTTTTCAACACCAGTGTTGTCTTTCGGGCGCACCAAGAAAGGGCTCCCTGTCAGTTGTTTTCTGTCTTATATGGAAGATAGTGCGGAAGGATTGGTGAACACTCTTTCTGAGGTGAATTGGCTTTCAATGTTGGGAGGCGGTGTGGGGATTCATCTTGGAATTCGAAGCGCTGACGAAAAAAGCGTGGGTATCATGCCGCATCTGAAGGTTTATGACGCGGCATGCCTGGCTTATCGGCAAGGAACAACGCGTAGAGGTTCCTATTCAGCTTTTTTGTCTGTTGATCACCCTGACATTATTCAGTTCATTGAGATGCGCAAACCAACCGGTGACCAAAACATGCGCACTCTTAATTTGCACCATGGAATCAATATCACCGATGCATTTATGAAAAAAGTTGAAGCCAGTATGCTCGACAGTGAAGCCGATGACTCTTGGCCTTTGATAGATCCACATTCAGGTAAGGTTGTCGAAATCGCCAGCGTCAGAGATATTTGGCAACGTATTTTGGAACTGAGAATGCAAACAGGGGAGCCCTATTTGGTTTTTATAGATACCGCCAATAAAGCGCTGCCTGAATGGTTAAAAAAACAAGGTTTGAGAATTAATGGCTCGAATTTATGTACGGAAATCTTTCTTCCTACCAATGCGGATCGAACCGCTGTTTGTTGTCTAAGTTCTCTAAATCTTGAATATTTTGATGATTGGAAAGAAGATCCTCTCTTTGTTCAAGATGTCATGGAGTTTTTGGACAATGTTCTGCAATACTTCATTGATCATGCGCCCGCAAGCATCGCTCGAGCAAAGCGCTCGGCCGAAAGGGAGCGTTCCATTGGTCTGGGCGCGTTAGGTCTGCATGCCTATTTCCAACGACGTGATATTCCTTTTGATTCAGCTCTAGCAAAATCGGTTAATCGTCGAATTTTTAGTCATATTCGTGAGGCTTGCGCTCGGGCAGATCGTGTGCTGGTTGAAAAACGAGGACCGTGTCCGGATGCTAAGGCGAGTGGAGTTCAGAGGCGATTTTCGCATTGGATGGCGGTGGCGCCCAACGCCTCATCAAGCCTCATAGTGGGCAACACCTCTCCCTCTATCGAACCGCGTCGAGCCAATGTTTATAGGCAAGATACGATATCCGGCGCTCACATTGTCAAAAATCGCTATCTTGTCAAAGCGTTAGGTCAACTGGGTTTAAACACGGATGAAGTGTGGACGGATATCATCGCCCATGATGGAAGTGTTCAACATATTGACGCAATCCCTAAGGCGATAAGAGATGTTTTTAAGACCGCGCAAGAACTTGATCAGCGTTGGATCATTGAGCTTGCGGCCGACAGACAGGCGTTTATTGATCAGGGGCAGTCGGTGAATCTCTTTTTCCCGGCTGACGTTTCGGTGGCTTATTTGCACGCATGCCATTTCCTGGCCTGGAAAAAAGGCTTGAAATCTTTGTACTACTGTCGAAGTGACAAACTCAGAAAAGCCGACCGTATTGGCTTAGCTTTGGAGCGCAGACGTATAGAGGATGAGATCAATATGCAGGAAGTGCTCACTGATAGTGCTTGTTTGGCTTGTGAGGGATAAACATGTCAGAAAAAAGAACACTTTTGACGCAAACGCGTGATTACTACAAGCCTTTTGCTTATCCGTGGGCTTATGAAGCTTTCATGCAAAGCGAACAAATGCATTGGCTTTGGACCGAAGTGCCTATGGTGGAAGATGTCAAGGATTGGAAAACAAGACTGACAGACAACGAAAAAGACTTTTTAACGAAAGTTTTCCGCTTTTTCACCCAGGGAGATATAGACGTCAGTTCCGCCTACGTTTATACCTACCTGCCGGCCTTTCCACAGCCAGAAGTACGGATGATGCTTTCAAGTTTTGCCGCTCGAGAGGCCGTCCATATTGCCGCTTACTCGCACTTGATTGAGACGCTCGGCATGCCAGAGACGATTTACAACGAGTTTTTGCAATACGAAGAGATGGCTGCCAAGCATGATTACTTTCACGGTATCCGGTTAAATGACAATGAGAATATGGCCGCAAAAATGGCCGCTTTTTCTGCTTTCACCGAGGGTATGCAGCTTTTCTCAAGCTTTGTCATGCTTCTTAACTTCACAAGAAATGGCACGATGCGAGGAATGGGACAAATCATCGCGTGGTCCATTAATGATGAGACTCTGCACACCGAATCAATGATTCGACTGTTTAGAGAGTACATCTCGCAGAATCCTGGGATGTGGAATGATGAACTAAAACGGACGATTTATACCATAGCGGAGACAATGGTTGAGCTTGAGGATCGTTTTATTGATTTGGCATTTGGAGTCAGTGAAATGCAAAAACTGACCAAAGAAGAAGTCAAACGTTATATTCGATTTATCGCTGATCGTCGATTAACTGCTATGGGGATGAAAGCTATCTTCAAAGAGACTAAAAATCCATTGCCGTGGGTGGATGCCATGCTTGGGGTTACTCATACAAATTTCTTTGAAAATAGAGTGGTTGATTATGCCAAAGGAGCCTTAACTGGTGACTGGTCAGATGTTTGGGGAGCAGCGCAAGAGCCTTTTAAATTAGAGCCTACGAGAATTCGGTAGTATTTACGACATCTAATCTAAGAAGTTTTCTAATATAAGTTAAGGCCACTTTATGTCAACTTGACTGAAGTCAGGACTGATCTCTAAGACGTACAGGGTTCTTATTCTTTTTATCGTGTTTTCATTTTTTTTCCGAATTTTTGTGTGGTGGGGGCAAAAAATTGCCCCCTATTGTTTCTTAAATAGAGGGCTTTTTCTTATATTAACGGTTTGTGTAATCGTCAATAGGAATGTATTTTAGTTCCTGCGTATCCCGGAAAACCTTAGGCTCAGGTAGTTCGGGCATTTCAGGGATTTTGGCATCGGATTTCCCTAAAACACTGTGCAGTTTTTCTTCATCGAGTTCCTTACACCATTTGCCAACCACAATCGTAGCAATACCGTTACCAATAATATTGGTCAAGGCGCGAGCTTCGGACATGAAGCGGTCAATACCGAGAATTAAGGCAAGACCTGCCACCGGGACATGACCCACGGCTGAAAGGGTAGCGGCCAGAACAATGAAGCCAGAACCCGTGACACCGGCAGCGCCTTTACTGGTTAAAAGCAGCACGGCCAAGAGGGTAAGTTCTTGGGTAAGTGTCATATCTACGTCACAAGCCTGAGCAATGAAAACGGCTGCCATTGTGAGGTAAATCGCGGTGCCGTCCAAGTTAAAGGAGTAACCAGTCGGAACAACAAGACCTACGACCGATTTGCTCACACCGGCTTTTTCAAGCTTATCCATGATCTTGGGCAGCGCGGATTCAGAAGAAGAAGTGCCCAACACGATGAGAAGCTCTTCCTTGATGTAGCAGATGTATTTCCATACGGAAAAGCCTGCGTAGCGGCAAATGGCACCCAACACAACGAAGATAAAGAGCAGGCAGGTGAGATAGAACGTACCCATCAGTTCGGCCAAAGGCAGAAGCGATTGGACACCGTATTTGCCGATCGTAAAGGCCATGGCCCCAAACGCACCGATCGGGGCAACCTTCATGATCATGTTGACGATTTGGAAAAGGATTTGCGAGCTCTTTTCAATCACGTCAAAGACCAAGGTGCCGCGGCCACCGAATTGGTGTAAAGCGATCCCGAAAAGGATGGAGAAAAAGAGTACTTGCAAAATGTTGCCTTCAGCAAAGGCGCTCACCACCGTGTTCGGGATGATGTTCATCAGGAATTGCGCCGTTGACTCCATTTTGTCGCCCGAGGTGTAAACGGCAACAGAACCGGCATCAAGCGTAGCCGGATCAATGTGCATGCCGCGGCCAGGCCCCAGGGTGTTAACCAGGATAAGACCGACCACCAAGGCAATGGTACTGACGACCTCAAAGTACAAAATGGCCAAGCCGCCCGTTTTGCCCACTTTTTTCATGTCTTCCATGCCGGCAATACCGGTCACAACCGTACAGAAGATCACCGGGGCGATAATCATTTTGATTAATTTGATGAAGCCGTCTCCGAGCGGCTTCATGGAAGCACCGAGGTCCGGGTAAAAATAGCCGAGAAGAACACCGATGATGATCGCGCAGATCACCTGGAAGTACAGAACTTTATAAATAGGTTTTTTCATATCCGTCCTTTCTGTAAGGGCGGGTACCTCGATCTCGAAAACTGTTAGGCAGAGATCTGAAGCCCACAAGAGTTGTAAAGAGAGCGCCAAAATTTGACGCACGTCGAGTATTGTACGGGTTATCCCTGTATTTTTTCAATAAGCAAACCACCTGATGTTTTTTCAGTGAGGGTGTTAATCAGGTTTTCTGCTTGTGACTGTGGAACTGAAACCGTGAAGGTGGCATCCATTGCGAAGTCTTTTTCGAGAATTCTTGCCTGATGGTTTTCAAATTCTCGAAGAGCAATATTGACAAAAGGATGTTCCAGTGTGAATTTCAAAAGATCGGATGGAACGCGTTCGGTTACTGGGAGAGTTTCCAATCCTAACTTAACCAATCCCTGATAGGCACGAACCAAACCGCCTGTTCCCAGCAAAATGCCGCCGAAATAGCGGGTGACAACCGCAGCGATCTCTCCCACCCCGCAATGAAGCAAGACGGTAAGCATTGGGCGACCTGCCGTACCTTTCGGTTCTCCGTCGTCACTGGCACCGATTTGAGCCGTACTGCCAGGTTCGCCTGCCACGTACGCCCAACAATTGTGAGTTGCCTGGTCGTGCTCGGCTCGGATAGAGTCGATAAATGCCTTAGCTTCTTCTGGAGAACTCACTCGAGCCATTGTCACGATGAAACGTGAGCGGTGAATCGTTTCTTCCGCCCGGTGAATTTCTCCGGCCGCAAGGTTCGGAACGTTATAACGGTCAGCCATTGTCTATGCAAGAAATGGCCCGGGAAAGAGTAATCCTTCTCGGGCCAGGTATCAGATCATTCGGTTGATACCGATTACATCATCGGCATGCCGTCCATACCGCCCATGGCCGGGGCCACAGGTTGCTTGTCTTCAGGGATGTCACCGATCATGCAGTCGGTGGTGAGGATCAAGCTGGCAACAGAAGCGGCATTTTGCAAGGCCGTACGGGTTACCTTGGTCGGATCCAAGACACCCATGGCAACCATGTCGCCGTATTCGCTCGTCTGAGCGTTAAAGCCGTAATTGCCTTCACCATTGGCCACAGCGTTCACGACCACGCTCGGTTCGAGACCGGCGTTACCGACGATTTGGCGCATCGGTTCTTCCATGGCGCGCAAGACGATCTTGATGCCGGCCGTTTGTTCTTCGTTGTCACCTTTCAATTGAGCAACAGCCTTTTGGGCACGAACGAGAGCAACACCGCCTCCCGGCACCACACCTTCTTCAACGGCAGCGCGGGTAGCATGCAAGGCGTCATCAACACGAGCCTTCTTTTCCTTCATTTCAACTTCGGTGGCAGCACCGACCTTGATCAAGGCAACGCCACCGGCCAACTTGGCCACACGTTCTTGAAGCTTTTCACGGTCATAGTCGCTCGTTACGCTTTCGATTTGCGTGCGGATGTTCTTGACACGTGCTTCGATCATTTCGGGGTTACCGGCGCCGTTGATGATCGTGGTGTTTTCCTTGTTGACTTCAACGCGCTTGGCTTGGCCCAGGTGTTCAAGCGTAGCCTTGTCGAGAGACAAACCGATATCCTTAGTGACAAGCGTGCCGCCCGTCAAGATGGCAATATCTTCCAAGGTAGCCTTACGGCGATCACCGAAGCCCGGAGCCTTAACAGCGCAGACCTTCAAGATGCCGCGCAAGCTGTTCACAACGAGCGTAGCGAGGGCTTCGCCTTCCAAGTCTTCGCAAATGATCAAGAGCGGACGACCGGCCTTGGCCACTTGTTCAAGAATCGGGAGCAAATCACGGATGTTGCTGATCTTTTGGTCGTGCAACAAGATGTACGGGTTTTCAAGAACAGCCACTTGCTTGTCCGGATTCGTGATGAAGTACGGGGAGAGGTAGCCGCGGTCAAATTGCATACCTTCGACCACATCCAATTCGTTCTTCAAGGACTTGCCGTCTTCAACCGTGATCACGCCTTCCTTGCCGACCTTTTCCATGGCTTCAGCGATGATTTCACCGATTTCTTGGTCGCTGTTGGCAGAAATAGAACCGACTTGAGCGATTTCCTTCGTGGTGGTCACGGGCTTGCTGATCTTCTTCAATTCAGCAATGGCGCATTCAACAGCCTTGTCGATACCGCGCTTCAAATCCATCGGATTCATGCCGGCGGCCACAAACTTCATACCTTCAACAACGATGGCTTGAGCCAAAACCGTAGCGGTCGTTGTACCGTCACCGGCATTGTCGTTGGTCTTAGAGGCCACTTCACGAACCATTTGAGCGCCCATGTTTTCGAACTTATCCTTGAGTTCGATTTCGCGGGCAACTGTCACACCGTCCTTGGTGACCAAGGGGCTACCGAAGTTGCGATCCAACACAACATTACGACCCTTCGGACCCAACGTCACTTTAACGGCGTTAGCCAAAATGTTGATGCCGCGAACCATGCGCACGCGGGCGTCATCACCAAAAAGAACTTGTTTAGCAGTCATGGGTTAATACTCCAACTAATAAATCAGTACCGGCGGAAAATTATTCCAACACGCCCATGATGTCTTCTTCACGCATCACGAGCAATTCTTCACCTTCAACCTTAACGGTTTGGCCGGCGTACTTACCAAAGAGCACGCGGTCGCCCACTTTCACATCCATCGGGATGATCTTGCCGGCGTCGTCACGCTTGCCTGGGCCAACAGCCAAGACTTCACCTTGGTCGGGCTTTTCACCAGCGCTATCCGGAATAACGATACCGGCAGCGGTCGTACGTTCACTTTCCAGGCGCTTGACGATCACACGGTCGTGCAGAGGACGAATTTGCATTTGGAATGTCTCCTAACTATTAAATTCAAAAATCGATTCTAAAAAGACCCATTCTGGGTCAATTTTTGGGAAATTTCTTTTCGATTGCGGGACAATATGCGCAACCGAACCATTTCCCCCTTGAAACTAATGCTTCATATGGGGATGCTTTTTTCTATTTCAAGGGGATAGGCTAAAAAAGATGAAAAATTTTACTTTCTCAAGCTTTATTTCATTGTTAACTTGTTGTTTTGTAATGGAAATGGCTTGGGCGCAAAATTTTTTGCCACCTACAGTTTCAGATGCTTTACGGTCTGAGAATCTAGAGAAGAATCAGATGGCTGCCAGCGTGGTAGCTTTGGACGGGGGGCGGCTTTCTTTAAATTGGCGAGATCGAGTCAAGGTTATTCCCGCCTCAACTGAAAAAATGGTAACAACGTTGGCGGCTTTGGAATTTTTGGGGCCGGATTGGCGTTGGAAAACCTCGTTTTATTACACAGGGGAAATTTCAGACGGCGTTTTAATCGGAACCCTTTTTATTAAGGGAGGGGGCGATCCTAAATATGTGGTTGAAAATTTGTGGAGAGACCTATCGCGTCTAAAGTCCATGGGGATTAACCATATCGCAGGAGACGTTGTTATTGATCGCTCGTACTTTGAAAAAGATAAGCAAGATCCTGAATTTGAAGAGGATTGGGATCGCCCTTATACCGCGCCGGCGGATGCGGCGCTTTTAAACTACCGTTCTATTGCGCTGACCCTGACGCCTCAAAAAGAGCAAAGGCGAGCACTTGTTACCGTCTCGCCTCAAGTGGATGGACTTGAAGTTCCGGTATCGGTTCCGTTAGCTCGACGCAAAGCCTGTGTGCAATGGCGTCAGGCTTTGGAATTGGATATAGAAAATCCATGGTCTCCCCAGTTTGAAGGGGCTTTGCCCGCGGGGTGTGATGAAAGAATCCTGGCTTATCTCGTACCGGATGCCAATTCGTATTGGCAGATTTATATGAAGACCATCTCTCGTCAAGTCGGATTAGCTTGGGATGGAAAGGTTATTGAAGGGGGTGTTCCTGAAGCGGCGCAGCTCTTATTTGATGCCTGGTCGGACGATTTAGGAACGCTTGTAAAACTTACCAATAAATTCAGCAATAACGTTTTTGCTAAACATCTTTTGCTGACAATGGCGGCTAAGGACAGTCCGCAAGTGCCGGCGAGCTATTCTCATGCACGAAAAATCGTTGAGCAGTGGTTAACTTTGGCCGTTAAAACGACGCCAGGTGAAATCACTTTGGATAATGGATCGGGACTATCTCGCAAAAGTCGGGTAACGGCGCATGCGATGACTAAACTGATTGCCTATGGTTGGAGGAGCGTCAGAATGCCGGAGTGGATTTCATCATTTCCCATATCGGCAACGGATGGCACGATGTCTAAGCGTCAGGTGGCTCCTGGCCATGCCTACATCAAAACGGGGTTACTTAATAATGTGAAATCCGCCGGTGGCATGGTGCAGGCAAGAAGCGGTAAGCGATACGCGCTTTACGCCGTTGTCCAGGGGAAAAATGCCACCAAGACGGATGCTCCCATTGATCGCTTGATCGAATGGATTTATTTCAACGGTTAAAAAGACCAACCAATTTAGTCAAACAAGTGCTTCAAGCAGGGTTCAACCTGAACGCCTTCCCGATAGTCGCTGCCGGACTTATAGGTGTAGTCAATTGCAAGACTCACAAACTTCATGGCGAGTAACACGGCTTCGTTTAAGGATTTCCCTTGAAGCATGGCTCCAGTTAAAACACTTGTGAATAAATCGCCTGTTCCGCAGGTCGCAAAAGGAATGCGCGGCGTACTGAAGTCGTGATAAGCACCAGTCTCTGCGTCGTAGCACGCCACCTTAATTTGTCCTTCTTCAGCCGGAACACTGGTGATGACAACTTTTTGTTTTTGATGACCACTGGCAAGCGTGCGACAAATGTTTTGCAAGGTGTCATGGTCGGGAGCCATCGAATTGTAAGGCTGATCAAGCAATAAACAGGCTTCCGTGTAATTGGGGGTGATGACATCGGCTTCTTTTGTCAAAGCGCGCATGTGCGTGACAAATTCAGAATTTAATGTTGGGTAAAGAGCACCATCATCGCCCATTGCGGGATCCACAACGACGAGAACGTCTTTTGAATTTAAACGGGCGAAGCGGGCGATTGCTTCTTTGACGATTTCAATTTGACCAACATCGGCTAAAAAACCGCTGTAAATACAGTCATAGGTAAGGCCGAGTTTTTGCCACTTGTCCATAAAAGTGCTCATTTTTGAGCTGAAATCGGAGAAGGTGAAGTCGCCATAAGTAAAGTTATTGCTGAAAATGGCAGTGGGAAACGGACAAACTTGAGCGCCCATTGCAGAAATCACCGGGATGGCCGCTGTCAGTGAGCAGCGACCGAATGAACAAAGATCATGAATTGCCAAAACTCTTTTTGTAGCCATGGAAAAACTCCTTGACATTGAGGGATGCTATTTATTTGTAGTAATGAACAGTAGAGTCTAATCGGATTCCTTTGACTGTGCATAGTTCGTTTGACCTAGGTTCCTTTTTTCAGAAAAACAGAAACTTTGAGCTAACTCAAAGAAAAAATTAGTCGACAAAAATAAAGCAAAAAAATGTAGGTGATAAAAAATTGAAATTTAACTAACTATCTGATATTTAAAGGATATTTAAGCTATACAAGGTTCTTTTAAAGAAAATATCCGATAATTTTTTAAGGAAAATTAAGTAATTGGAAGCGATAACTCTCAAAAACGGGAAACAAGTTTCTTTAGCGATATCCTTGCTTTTGAATCGCAATTGAAAATGAATGCTGATTTTTTCAAGGTATTGCCGAAGAATGTTGTTTTAATCATGTTTATTGTCGGCTTTTTGTTGAGTGTTTTCGACTATTGATAAAAGGCAGAATTAATTGAAGGGGTTTGTTTAAATAGATTGAATCAATAAACTGTCTCCTCACAACTTGAGCGGTGGCTCTTTTTGTACCGAATAAACGGACTGGCGGTGACGGCGCGCGACAAAAACGGTAAGACCGAATCACCGGTAAATGCTCATAGGAGATAGAAAATGACCTTTAAAGCAAAAATGACTGCGATGGCGGCTATTTTGGCTGCTGCCGGTGTGATGGCTCAGGCACAGGCTGCCGAAGTTTACAACGTGGGCTCAAACATGGCTTTTGCTCCGTTTGAATACGTGGACGAAAACAATCAGCCGGCCGGCTTTGAAATGGAATTGATTGTGGCAATTGCCAAAGCTCAGGGCGCAGAGGTGAAATTACACAACGTTCCCTTTGATGGTCTTATTCCCTCTCTTCAAACAGGAGCCATTGATATCGCCATGTCCGGCATCACCATTACCGATCAACGTAAGCGTCGTGTTCTTTTCTCAACGCCCTATTATCAATCGGGTTTGGCGGTGATGGTTCGTGAAGCCGATAAAGGTAAGTACACCACGATTGATAGTGTTAAGGGCAAGACCCTGTGTGCTCAAATCGGTACAACCGGTGCAATCACCGCTCGCAAATTCTCCGGCAAGAACGTGAAGGAATTCAATAATGCTCCGGAAACTTTCATGGAATTGCAATCGGGCGGATGTGATGCGGTTGTGCATGACAAGCCTGTTATGGATTACTATATGGCTCGTCGCGGCACTAAAGGTGTGTACCGTTTGCCTGAAACCTTGTCGGCTGAAGATTATGGTATCGCAGTGGCAAAGAACAACCAGAAGCTTGCCGATTGGGTAAACGCCGGTCTTGAAAAGATCAAGGCCAGTGGCGAGTACGATAAGATCTATACCAAGTGGTTCGGCGCCCAAAAATAAAGAAGGGTGAGAGCTGGCCGGATGGTAGAAAGGATTAGAAAATGATGAAGAAATTTTTACTCTCGTTGGCTGTCGGAGCTGCTTTGGCTACAAGCGCTCAAGCGGCAACAATCAGTGTTGGAACCGAAGCAACGTTTGCACCGTTTGAATTCATGGATGAACAAACGAAGCAATTGACCGGTTTTGACATGGAAATCATTGAAGCGGTTGCTAAGGAAATGGGCGATGACGTGCGTGTGCACAACATGGGTTTCGATGCCTTGATTCCGTCGCTTCAAACCGGAATCATCGATGTGACGGTTGCCGCCATGACGATTACGCCGGAGCGCCAAAAGAGGGTGGATTTCACCGATCCCTACTATCAGTCCGGCCTTGTGATCATGGTGCGCAAGGAAGATGCCAAAAAGTACACAAATTTTGGAAGCCTTGAAGGCCAACGTTTGTGTGCACAGATCGGTACGACCGGAGCCATGATGGCCAAGCGCGTGAAAAACGCCAAGGTGACCGAATTTAACAGCATCACGGAAGCCTTTATGGAATTAAAGACAAAGGGCTGTACGGCTGTGATTAACGATAAGCCGGTGGTGGACTATTACTTGGTCCGCCGCGGTGATGAGACAGTCACGACTGTGCCTCAGGTCTTCGATGCAGAGCATTACGGCATGGCTGTTAAAAAAGGCAACAAGGCCCTCATTGAAAAACTCAACGAAGGTCTTAAGCGCATTCGCGCCAACGGTGTCTATGACAAGATCTACACCAAGTGGTTTGGCGCTCATTAATTCATAGAGAATACACAATAAAAAATGTTTGACTTTCAACTTATCATTGACTCGCTTCCCTTGCTATTCCAAGGGGCGTGTGTCACGGTTCAGATTACGGCGATCAGCGTGGGCCTGGGGTTATTCTTCGGTCTTTTTATCGGTATCGCCCAGATTTCCCGTGTAGCCTTTTTCAGAGTTCCTGCAAAAGTCTATGTGGACTTTTTGCGCGGCACGCCACTCTTGGTTCAGATCTTTATGATCTACTTTGCATTGCCGCTTTTGATCGGGACGCGTATTGATCCCTTCATTGCGGCCATTGTGGCTTGCAGTATCAACAGCAGCGCTTACATTGCCGAAATCTTCCGTGCCGGTATTCAGTCGATTGATAAGGGTCAGATGGAAGCCGGTCGTTCTTTGGGCTTGAATTGGTCTCAGACGATGCGCTTTATCATCATTCCCCAAGCGTTTAAGCGAATCATCCCGCCGCTTGGCAATGAATTTATCGCCATGTTGAAGGACTCTTCTTTGGTGTCCGTGATTGGTTTCGAAGAATTGACTCGTCAAGGTCAGTTGGTGATTGCCAGCACGTACGGTGCCATGGAAATTTGGACTGCCGTTGCATTGATTTACTTACTGATGACCATGCCGATTACCCGTTTGGTCGCTTATTTGGAAAAGAGGTTTAAGTCAAATGATCGTAATTAAAGACTTAAAAAAGGCCTTCGGCGATCATGTCGTTCTGCCTTGTGTGAACATGGAGATCAAAGAGCGCGAAGTGGTGGTGATCATCGGTCCGTCGGGTTCTGGTAAGAGTACGCTTTTGCGTAGCATCACGCATTTGGAGCAGCCGACTGCAGGCAAGATTTTTATCGCCGGTGAAGAAGTCGATGATAAAACCAATATTGACCACATCCGCGCGGAAGTCGGAATGGTGTTCCAGCACTTCAATTTGTTTGAAAATATGACGGTGCTGCAAAATCTGACACTCGCTCCGATTCAGGTTCGTAAGATGAGTAAAGAGAAAGCCGAAGAAATCGCGTTCCGCCTTTTGGATAAGGTGGGCTTGCGCAATAAGGCTGATCAATACCCCTCTCAGCTCTCCGGCGGTCAGAAACAACGTGTGGCTATTGCCCGCGCATTGGCGATGCGTCCGAAGGCTTTACTGTTCGATGAACCGACCTCTGCTTTGGACCCGGAAATGGTCAAAGAAGTGCTTGATGTGATGAAGCAGTTGGCCAAAGAAGGTATGACCATGGTGGTCGTTACGCACGAAATGGGTTTTGCCCGTGAAGTGGGTGATCGTGTGATCTTCATGGATGGCGGTAGCGTTGTGGAAGAAGGAACGCCAGAGCAGATCTTCAGTAATCCACAGCACAATCGTACGAAAGCATTCTTGTCGAAAGTGCTCTAAAGAAAACGTCGCTTAATGAAAGAGGCCGAGAGGGGAGATTCCTTTCTCGGCCTTTTACCTTTTGAGTTAATGTTCTACGAGTTCAATAGCCTCTTTGCCAGTTATGTGTTCGATGGCAATATCAATGATGGCAACGTAGGCAAGTTTTTGATGGGCTTCGGCTTCTCCCTCTTTTCGATAATCCGGAGCAAACTTATCGACGAGTTTTTCTAAAACGGCGAGTTTTTCCTTAGGATCGGTAACGAATCGTGCGGTGCCGAAAACAATAACGCTTCGAAAGTAACTTGTTAGCGTTTCAGGATGAATTTCATCTTTTTCAATGACGCATAACGATACTTTGGGATTGGCTTTAAGAGCCGCAATTTTATGGCCCATCGGAGCACTGTGGATGTAGAGGTGCCCTTCGTCGTAGACCGGACTGACAGGTACCGCGTACGTATAGCCCGTGATGTTGTCAAAAATAGCCAACACTGCATTGGTGGTTTTTCTCAAAATATCAATTGATCGTTCCTGAGAGATTTGCTGTAAGTGGCGACGCATGTTGGGAAACATGGATATGCTCCTTATTGAGTGACTTTAAGACCGACAATGCCGATCAGAATCATGGATAAGAACAGAATCCGGCAAAAACTCACCGGTTCGTTAAATAAAAGAATTCCCAAGATGACGGTACCCATAATACCGATACCGGTCCAAACCGCATAGGCCGTACCAATGGGGATCGTTTTGAGGGAATGGGCAAGAAGGAAAAAACTCAAAATCATCACGCCAATCGCAAGGATTGAAGGGATGAGACGTGTGAAACCGTGGGAGTATTTAAGGGCGATTGCCCAGCCGATTTCAGTTAAACCGGCGAAAAATAAAGACAGCCAGGCCATAAGTCATTCCTTTAGCCGGGGCCGTCCCCAATGGTGCAAAGAGCGGTCGTCCGCTGCCTGGCAGTATAACAAAGTTAGCGACTAGGAAGGCTTGCCATTTTGACCGTATTGCAGATATCCAACGCTCGCATGGCGTTGTAGGAACTCATCAAGTATTGGCGGTAGGCCAAACCGCAACCAACAGTGCCATTGTGAATACCAGCCATCGCAACGCTCTTGAGATAACGGACAAGGTCTCGGAATTCTTTCGCCGAAAGAGTCAACCGTTGAGTTAAGTTTGCTAAACAAGCAGGCTTCGGACCGCTAAAAGTGTGGTTCTCGCACGCTTTCATAATGCAATGGACTTCTTCGCTTTTGAACTGAAATGGCATGATTCATTTTCCTCATTTCTTCTGCTTTTCAGTATCTCAAGTTACTAGGAAATACTTCTCTCAACTTGTTAAAAAATTTTTAAGGAATACCTGGTTAACTGAAATTTATTCAATGGAATCAAATGGATAAACCATTTCAATTGAGATGAAATTTTCAAATATTTGAGAAATGACACAAAGATTTGCACAAACGCCGGCACAGAGTACCGGCGCTAGCTCGAAAAGAAAACTATTTGGCGATTTCGTTAACAACAGCCAATGCGTTTAGCGTTCTTGGAAAACCGATATACGGCATGGCGACCATAATGGTATCAATCAGATCCTGTTTGGAGTTGCCGACAGAAAGGTTGGCGGCCGTGTGTGCTTTTAACTGTGGCTCACAACCGCCCAAACACATAATGGCGGTGAAAGTGATCAGTTCGCGGGCTTTCAAGTCAAGACCTGTGCGTGTGTAGAAATCACCGAAGCAGTAGGCGGTCAATGCCTGTTTGCTGATATAGGCTTGATTTTCGGGTGTTGACGCATGCATTTTGTCAATGGCGTTACCAAAAATGCCCTTTTGCACTGCGAGTCCCTTTTCAAAGCGCGTAGTTTCATTGACCGTGCTTTGCGAAGTTGGGATTGGATTTTGTCCCAGCTTTTGCAATGCGTCATTGACTTCCACGAGAGCACTTTCAACCCGAGTAATACCGATGTAGGGGGCGCACTGATAAAGCGTTTCTTTGATTTCTACCACAGACATACCGGCTTTGAGCGCATCCGCCGTAGCCTGATGAAGACGGGTTACGCCGCTGATGGTTGTCAGCGCAGCCAAAGTGATCATGGTGCGATTTTTAACCGACATTTCGCCGGCTTTCGGCATTTCTTTTTTAAGAAAGTAGTCTTCAATCGCTGAGAAATCTGGATCCATCTTAGACAATTGACTATCTTGTGCACTCGGTGTTGCGAGGGCGTCGGCGGCAAAAGCCGCGGGAATAATGGAACTGCTCATCAATAAAGTCCTTCTTTTCATTCGTATTCTCCTTGTTTGGAGGGTTATGCGTTAAGTCTAAAAATTAGGACTTGACTGAACCTCTACAAAAAGGGCGAATTTTTGCCTAAAACTGAAAAAGAGCTTTTTTAGAAATGAATTGGTCAATGAGGGTTTTGGTCAATAATTCATTGTGAAATAAAGTAAAAATATGTAATTTGAGAGGATTAGGCAAAAACGTGATCAATTTTGTCTTGTTTGAGAAAACGATTTTTGCCAATAATAGACACTAGTGAGGTGTCATTATGCAAAGTGAAAGATTAGAGAAAATGAACGAAGAGCTCAGAGCCATCACGCTTGAGCATACGCCGGAACTGGGAACCTTTCCCACGATTATTCCTGGCTTAAGTTTGTCCAGACGTGAGCAGGGTAACTGTGAAGGGGCCAGTATTTATTCAACGAGTTTGGCCTTTATCATTGATGGACAAAAGCGTTCCGTTATTGGTGATAAAGAATACGTTTATGGAAAAAATCACTGCTTAGTGGTAGGGGTTGATGTCCCGGCAACGTTTTGCACAATTGGTGCCACTCACGAACATCCGTTTTTGTCTCTTGCAGTGGAGATTGATCGTTCGGTGTTGTCAGATCTCATTATGCAATTGGAAGAAATTCACGGTTTACCAGAAAAGCCGGTCAATGAAGCGCTTTGCGTGGGGCAGGTGGACGATGATGTGTGGGAAGCTGTGCTGCGCCTGATGCGGCTATTGGATAAACCGGTTGAAGCCAAGGTGTTGGCTCCAATGATTATTCGGGAAATTTATTTCCGCGTTCTGCAAAGTCCGCTGGGTACGAGTCTTCGAGAATTTAATGCAAAGCAGGGAGCCAGCGCGCAGATTGCTAAGGCCATCGCTTGGTTGCGTGAAAATTACGCCTCTCCTTTGAGTGTGTCGGAATTGGCCGATAACGTGCATATGGGAGTTTCAACTTTTCACCGTCATTTCAAAGAAGTCACTTGCATGACACCGCTTCAATTTCATAAGAGTCTGCGTTTGCATGAAGCCAAGCGGCTGATGTTGACTCAGAAAATGGATGCCACTACGGCTTGCTACGCAGTGGGATACGAAAGCCCAAGCCAATTTAATCGGGAATACAAACGACAGTTTGGTCTGCCGCCCTATCGAGACATTAAACAGCAACGGGGGTTGGGAAGAGAGCCGTTCATGTCTATGCAATAGTTCGGTACTTTTGACTTCAGGCGGCTAAAATACGCCGTCTGAAGTCGATGATACGGAAGGATTTTTCGTGATTAATGTTTTAATGATTATTTCACTTGTTTTGGTGGCCTATGTTTTTCTAAGTTATGTGCTGCCATTTAAGGCTTCTTGGAAGGTCAAGCTGGGCTTGACGTTTTTTTTCCTCGCCATCAGTCAGAAATTTTCTTATTACTACTATTTCGGCGGGCACATGTTTAATCCCCAACTTTCAGAGACAACGCTGATTGTTTGGGAGTCGCTTTTTAACATTTTGCTGGTCTTGGTACCATTGTTAGTGGTCAAAGACCTTCTTTTTGTATTGGTGACCGTTGTCAATAAGGCAACCGGTTCTCATGTGCCTTGGCCATTAAAAGAAGCAAAAAATCGTTGGCTTCTTTTAATTTTTTCAGTAGCAGCTGCCATATCTGGGACTCACTATGCTCTGACGGTGCCGACGGTGCATCGTGTGGAAATTACACTGGATCGCCTCGCTCCTGAATTTGATGGTTATCGAATTGTGCAGATGGCCGACTTGCATGTCGGGCAACTCTTAAAACGTCCGTGGCTAGAGGCTGTCATTGATACTGCCAACGAATTGGATGCTGACGCAGTGGTTCTGGTTGGCGACATGATTGAGGGAACTGAAGCTTCTTTGGCACAAGAGGTACAGGCCTACGGCAGGATTAAATCCAAAGATGGCGTCTATGGTGTAACGGGAAATCATGAGTGGCATCATGGTGCGGCTGCATGGGTGAGATTTTTCGAGGACAGCGGTGTGACGATGCTTGAAAATCGCCACCACGTTATTACCCGTGGAAGCGCTCAATTGGTTTTGGCTGGAACCACTGACCGCTCGGCGGTGCGTTACGGAGCTACGGGCCCCGATTTGAAGAAAGCCCTGCAGGGAGCTCCGGATGCGGCGACCATTTTGCTTGCTCACCAACCTAAGGGTGCCAAGACTTTGGAAGGCGTGGATTTACAGCTTTCCGGGCATACGCATGGCGGTCTTTATGCCCTGATGCAGCCGGTTGTTGCTTTCTTTAACGACGGTTTTGTCTCTGGTCTCTATCAAGCCAATAAAACAACGCAACTTTATGTTTCTCCAGGAACCGGTCTTTGGACCGGAATGGCGCTTCGCGTCATGGATCCCTCGGAGATCACAGAAATTGTTTTAAGGTCAAAACCAGAACCTAGAAAATAGATGCGACTACGGTGGGGCGGTTCAATGGCGAACCGCCTTTTTCATTGGAAATGCTTAAGCGGCACTTTGAATTGAATATTGCGTTCCGTTTTTAACTGATCAAATTGAATTTTGTAGGACTGCGTTTGGGTATCCACATCCATAATGGTTCCACAACCGAATACCGGGTGCACAACACGGTCTCCATTTTGAAACCGTTGAATCATGTTGGGGCTGGCTATTCGATTGACCCGTCCCTCAAAGCTCGCCGGCAATTCACGGACATAAGTTAAATTTTCACGCCCGGCATCAAAAATGAATCGAGAAGGAAGTTTGAAAACGTTGTCATTAGAAAACCCTTCACTGTCGCTTAAATATAGGGCTTTGATAGCACGGGTCATGGCAACATAGGCAATTCGTCTTTCTTCATCCATTTCTTCAGGCGTGGAAATTTTTCTAGAAGGAAAAACACCTTCATTGAGTCCGCAAATAAAGACGTAAGGGAATTCCACGCCTTTTGCGGAGTGAATCGTCATAACTTTAACGGCTTCTTGCATTTCCCTTTGATCTAAATTACTAAGTAGGGCGGCCTTATTTAGAAACTCCTCAAGTGTCGCGTCGGGATCCTGCCCTTCTTCTTCAATGGCTCGTTTGAGTTCAGCTACGTTATCCAAACGTTCTTGGTCAGATTGAAGTCTTAAATAGTTTTCATAGCCACTCATATCAAGAATTTTCTGTAAAACAGAACCTAGCGATAAGGTGTGGCTGTCTTTTTTTACCGATTCAATGGCATAGATATATTGTTTGGCGCCGGTTGTTCGGAATAAATCCTGCTCTACAGTCTTCTTTAAAGCCTCGTAGAGAGAACAATGTTCTGTCTCTGCCACAGCCTTTAGAAATTCGAGTTTTTTCTTGCCGATTTTTCTAGCTGGAGTATTGATCGTTCGCAGCAAGGCAATATCATCGGCAGTCGTTAGCATGCGCAAGTAAGAGATACAGTCTTTAATTTCTGCTCGAGCATAGAATTCGATTCCGCTATAAATTTTGTAAGGAACGCTGTTTTTAACAAAGCTTTCTTCAATTGACCGACTCAAGAAATGAGAACGATATAAAACAGCAATTTGATCATATCGATTGCCGGCATTGATTAACTTTTTTATTTCTTGGCAAATCCAATCGGCTTCTTCTTTTTCACTTTGTGCATGAAAAAAGAGAGGCTTAGGCCCATTTGGCTTAGTGGCCTGCAATGTCTTGGGATAGCGAATAACATTTTTCTGAATTAGCGTGTCTGCAGCCTTTAAAATTTCCGGGCTTGAGCGGTAATTTGTTTGCAGAACGATGGTTTGGGCATCCGGATATTGTTTATCGAAATCGAGAAAGAGCTTGACGTGAGCGTTTCTCCACGTGTAAATCGTTTGATCAGGATCGCCGACAATGAAAAGATTATGGTGTTTACCTGAAAGCATTTGAGCGATGGAATATTGTTTGGCGCTGACATCTTGGAATTCATCAACCATCACGTACTGCATGCGGTCCTGCCATTTTTGGAGAATGTCGGGATAGTGTTTAAGAATGTAGGCGGTGAAGTTGATTAAATCGTTAAAGTCACAGGCATAGTTTTTCTTTTGCTCATAGAGATAGCGCAAAAATATGCCATCGTTAACGTCAGTTGCCAATTGAATTCGTTTTTCAAGTTCGGAGTTACTCAACGTAAAGATTTCATCGATGTAGCTGCCGGCCGTGAGTTTTCTGGCTTCCAGTACTTCGTCAATTTTCTGTTTAATCGTGGCCTCTTTGAGCGTTAGGCCCATTTCTTCAAAAATTTTTAATAGCAATACTCGCTGATCTTCTACATCCAAAATGATGAAATTCTTCGGATAATGCAGAACGTGAATTTCTTCTTTTAAAAATTGAACACAGAAAGCATGCAACGTACAGATATAGCCCAAATCCAAGTCGCCTAGCCATTGACGAATGCGTTGCTTCATTTCGTTGGCGGCCTTGTTGCTAAAAGTGACGCACAAAATATTTTTAGCGGAAACGCCTAATGTTTCTGTGAGGTAGCAGTAGCGAGCGGTCAGAGCTCGTGTTTTACCGGTGCCGGGGCCTGCTAACACACGAACATAACCTTCAGTGGACATAACCGCTTTCTGTTGCTCAGGATTTAATCCACTCAACCATGCCTGCATTTTTGTGTCCGAAAAAATTAAGCCTCAACAGAAAAAGTATAAAACACGATTCCTCCAACTTTTAGTTTTGAAAGTTGAAGGAATCAGTGGGGGAAATGGATATTGTGAAAACCTAGTGTTGATCAATTACGTCAATGAAGCCGCCGCCAAGACAAACCTCTCCGTCATAAATGACCGCGCTTTGTCCAGGGGTGACGGCCCATTGGGGTTCGTCAAAGTTCAGAGTAAACGCATTTTCTGAGATTTGGCTGACAGTGCAATTCCCATCTTTTTGCCGATAACGGGTTTTCACTGTGAGCTGACTGCCTTCAAGCGGGGCATTTCCGCTAACCCAACTAGGCATGACAGCGGTTAAGTGATGGCTCAAAAGCCAAGGATGATCATGTCCCTGGGCAATCCAAAGCGTATTGGTTGCCATGTCCTTTTTAGCGACAAACCAGGGCTCTCCGTTGCCCTCGCGACTGCCGCCAACGCCAATTCCCTTGCGCTGTCCCAAAGTGTAGAAAGCCAGACCCATGTGTTCGCCGACCACGCGGCCATCTGTTGTTTTCATGGGACCGGGGTGTGTCGGCAAGTAACGATTTAGAAATTCCCGGAACGGCCGCTCACCGATAAAACAAATGCCGGTGGAGTCTTTCTTTTTGGCATTAGGCAGTCCGATTTCTTCTGCGATACGGCGAACTTCCGTTTTGCGCAATTCACCCACAGGGAAAATCACTTTGGAAATTTGTTCTTGGGTGAGCCGATGCAAAAAATAACTTTGATCTTTGGTTTCGTCTAAACCACGCAGAAGCTGTGTTTTTCCATCAGCGGTCAGGCGAGTTCTGGCATAGTGACCGGTGGCAATGCACTCGGCCCCCATATCCATTGCATAATCAAGGAAAGCTCTGAATTTAATTTCAGCATTGCAAAGCACATCTGGATTCGGTGTACGGCCTGCTGAATATTCGCGCAGGAAATCAGCAAACACACGTTCTTTGTATTCTTTGGCAAAGTTAACGGCTTCAATATCAATGCCGATCACATCCGCTACGCTTGTGGCATCGATGAAATCCTGACGTGAAGAACAATATTCACTATCATCGTCATCTTCCCAATTTTTCATGAAAAGACCGATTACATCGTAGCCCTGTTTTTTCAGTAAATAAGCGGAAACAGAAGAGTCAACGCCGCCAGACAGACCGACCACAACACGCTTTCCCATGCCGATAATCCTAAAAATTGAATTGCGATGAGTGCAATTATAGGTTGCGATGGCAACCTGTAAAATACAGAAGTTAATTTTGGCAATGCACACGTAGTTTTTTAGGATTTTTTGATGTCAATGCAAAAGAAATTTAGTGAACGCGCTCAAAGGCTCACCTCACTATTAGGTATTGAAGCGCCGTTAATCGGGGCGCCGATGATGGGAGTCACGACACCGGAAATGGTGGCGGGGATAAGTGAGGCTGGTGGCCTTGGTGTGATGCCATGCGGCATCATGAATGCCGACGAAATCCTGAGCGCTGTTAAAAGAATTAAAACGCTTACTTCAAAACCTTTTGCTTTAAATATTCGAGTCTTTCCCCGGGCAGCGGAAGATAAAGTTGCCACGAAAAATCTTTTTGATGCGCTTGAACCGTTAAGAGAAGAATTGGGGCTGGCGCATCAAATGGTGGATATTCCTGCTTTTGATGAGCAATTTGAGGCCATATTGTCAGCGGACGTGCCTGTCGTAAGTTTTAGCTTCGGCGGTCCCCGTGAAATTTACGCGGAGGCTTTGGAAGCGCGAAAGATTCTCATGATGGGGGCGGTCAATTCGACTCGAGAAGCGAAGGTTTTAAAAACGGCCGGTTGCTCTGTCATCATTGCTCAGGGAGTTGAAGCGGGAGGTCCAAGGCAGTATTTTGAAAACCCCTTGGAAGGTTCTCAAATCGGCTTGATGGCACTTTTGCCACCCGTGGTTCGTGTTTGTGCAGATACGCCTGTAGTGGCCGCCGGAGCCATGATGAGCGCGCAACAAGTCTCTGCGGCGATGATGCTGGGAGCGTGTGGGGCACAATTGGGTTCTATTCTCTTAAGAAGTGATGAGTCGGCATGGCCGCAGTCGCTCAAAGATCAGGTTCCCTGGTGTGATGATGCGGCTACTCGCCTATCAGACTTCGGCAGCGGCCGCATAACGCGTCTAATACCAACCGGTATTATCGAAGCTTTGTCTCAGGCGGGTTTAGCCGTAAGTTCATATCCCGGACAGTTACGTGTGCTGGCTCCGATTTTTGCTACGGCTATTGCTCAAAATCGTGCTGATTTATTGGAGATGGCTTTGGGGCAAGCGGCGCAGACAGCTCCTAAGGGAACAACTTGCGCTATAGTGACGAAATTATTTACTGAATTAAAAGATTGTTGGAGTGAGTAGTATGCCGATTAAGATTTTCACGGCCCTTCTGGTTCAAGATGTGCAAAATGATTTTATGAAAGATGGGGCTCTACCAGTAGCAGGAGCTGAAGCGGTATTAGAGCCGATTTCGAAGATGGCGGCAACTTTTGATCGTGTCATCGCCACTCAAGAATTCAGACCAGACAATCATGTTGTTTTTGCTGACTCTCACGCAGGAATGAAACCCGGCGAGCATATTGACTGCGATGGTCAGAAGATCGTTTTGACGCCAAAGTTTTGTGTGGAAGGTTCCACAGGAGCAGACTTTGCTCGGGGACTGCGCTTACCCATGTCTCGAGTGATTGCCATCTTGAAAGGAACAAATGCAAAAATTGACACTTATTCGGCATTTTTAGAAGCTGATCGTAAAACGCAGACAGGGTTACAGTCGTACTGCGAAGATCGTTTCGTCAATCGTATTTATCTGTGCGGATTGTCGCGAGACGGTTCTTTGGTCAGAACAGCCTTAGATGCCTTGCACTACGAACATCAACTCTATTGGGTGACGGATGCGGTTGCCGGTTTAACTGCAGAGGATGACACGGGCATTGGCCTTTTGAAGGCCAAGGGAGTGAAGTTTGTGACAAGTAATGAAGTCATCAATAGGGAAATCCGTTAAAGGATTTTTGAGTTTAGTTAAAAAAGGAGGCTTGAGGGCCTCTTTTTTTAGGACTACACTTTATTGATCGTTAACCCTTACGAAAAAGTCTAATCATGCAGTCATTGTGGATGGTTGTCGCGGCTATGTTTTTTGCCCTCTATGCGGTTTGTATTAAATTCGCTAGCATTGAGGGGATAGGTTCTTTTGAAGTTCTTTTCTACCGCTCCATTTTTGGTTTAATCATTTTTTACACGATGATGCGCATACAGCATATCACCGTGCATACTGCCCACCCGGTTGATCATATGATCCGCTCTTTTGTGGGAGCCGGCGCTGTGATGGCAGGGATTTATTCCATTTCACATCTCAATGTCGGTTTGGCAATGACGCTGAACTACACCTCTCCTTTGTTTATCGGCTGTTTTACGATCGGTATTATGATGTCGCAGCGCAAAGGGATTAACTGGAAGTTGCTTTCAACGCTCTTATTAGGCTTTTTCGGTGTGGTTGTGATGCTCTCGCCAACGATTACGCCGGATGAATACTTTGCTGCCGGGGTGGGATTGGCCGCCGGTTTCTGTACAGCCGTGGCTACGACCTATGTCAAACGTTTGGGTTTAATGAAGGAGCCGGAGCTGCGAATTCTCTTTTATTTTGTTTTAGTCGGTACGCTTTGCGGCCTTGTCGGAACCTTGATCGATGGAGGATTTACTATGCCGACGTGGGTTGCAGCAGCGGCTATCGCAGGGTTCGTGATTTGCTCTACCTGTGCTCAATTCTTCTTGACGATCGCCTTTAGCCGAGGCAATCTTGTCTTAAGCGGCGCATTGCAGTACACCGTTATTTTATTCTCGACACTAATGGGTGTTTTTGTTTTTGGCGACAGTGTCAGCATGGCTGTTATCGGCGGTATGGTGATGATTGTGGTGGCAGGTATTTTGGCCAGTTACTTCACTCGTCAAGAAAAACAACGTGCTTTGGAAGAAGCCAAACACACGCCCGAAGGTCTACAACGTCACTTGCGCCATAAAGAGGCTCGGGATCACTAATTGAAGTTGCTAAAAAACGGGACACTCAAATGCCCTGAGTTCCCCGTCTTTCAATATTGAAAAACCGGTCCGAATTTGATCTAAATTGGGACCGGTTTATAGTTTATTGAGCGTTTTTCGCCTCTTCCATTTCCTTTAGCGTTTTTATCGGTGTAAAGGTACCGTCATCTTCCGCACGGAACACATAGTGTTCTTTCAGGTAAATCAAATCCGGTCTACCGACAGATTCCAATTCAGCTAAAATGGCAGCGCGGGCGACAACTTTGGCCCCGGCCGCTGTGGCGAGCGCTTCAACAGCAGCAAGCGATTCACCCGTTGCGAAAACGTCATCAATGATAGCAACCCGTTTACCGCGGATACGTTCAGCTTCATGTCCATCAAGCCAAAGCGTTTGTTCTTTTTGCGTGGTGACGGAACGTAAGGTATGGGAAAGTGCATTTTGCATGTAGGGTTTGTAGCTCTTGCGGGCGACAACAAAATTTTCCATTCCCATGATGCGGCTCATTTCGTAGGCAAGAATAATGCCTTTGGCTTCCGCTGTGAGTAAAAGATCCACTTCAGGCAAGCGCTTAACAAGTTCGGGGGCAGCTGCCTTTACAAGCTCAGTGTCGGAAATAACGACAAAACTGGCCAAAGCGAGTCTGCCTGCGACTTTAACGAAAGGCAACTTGCGCTTGATACCCAGAAGTTCAAAATCAAAGTATTTCATGTCTCACCCGCGGGAAAAAAGAAAATAACCGATCGAAGAATTCGAACGGTGTTGTGAATACCGTAATTGTATATCGTCACAATTATGATTCGCGAGAAAATAGAGATTTACTCGGAAGAATTAAAGAAAAAAAATAGCCGGACACCTCTTAATTGAAACGCGATGATGTCAATAAACTATGGAACATATTGATAAAAAGTATTAAACAGAACACTATCTATTGTGCTATATTGATCTGACCGAAAGATTGAAACGAATGGAGAGAATTATGGCTGAACAAGTGCAATTAAAGGATAGCGAACGCCAACCCTGCGAAGTTTGGACGCGTGTGATGGGCTATCACCGCCCGGTGTCTTCCTTCAATACCGGTAAAAAGGGCGAATTCTATGAACGCAAGTGCTTTGTAGAAAACAAGTGCCACTTGGACGAAAAGGCGCCAGCAGGAAAGTAAGTTTGTCTATTTTGTTAAAAACGCCTGTCTCGCATCCGCGCATTTTAGGCGTTTATTTTTTCTGACGACTAAAAAGCTCCCAGAAAAATTCATTTTCTGGGAGCTGGTCAAAGAAAAGGAGCGTTAGATTCCGTTAACTTTCTTTGCGTAACGGGTAAAGACCTCAAAGCCAATCGGCATGGATTGCGTGTCTTGCAAATCGAAGTCTGAGCGATGGTGGCCGTGATGGTTGCAGCCCCAGCGGAACATGCCGCCAACGCCGCCTCGTTCTACCACTCGGCGCAACATCATGGTGAAGTCTTCACTGCCGGCGGGCGAGCAGAGATCAACCACGTTGCTGACTTCAGGAATGCCCTTGGCAATTTCTTTGAGATCATTGAGTACTTCCGGGCACTCGATAATCGTTGTGGCTTCGCCCACTTTCTCAATCCGACCTTCAACTTCATAAGACTCGGCATTACCTTTGACGATATGTTCAATTTTTTGGCAAAGGTAATCGTTGATCTCTGCCGTTTCGCCTCGTACTTCTGTTTGCATATAAGCGTGAACAGGCGTGACGTTGCGGCCTTCACCGGCAACCAGTCTGCCGACAGCAACACGAGATGCGCCTTCGCCATGGCGCGGAATGCCCACAATCATCATGGCGGTAGCACTGGCTGCCAACAGGGCACTGTGGCCTTTGTGAGGATTGTTGCCGGCATGTGAGGGCGTGCCTTTGAAATAGATATCAAATTTGGTGCTGGCAAGGACTCCCTTGTGCACTAAGCCGACTTCTCCCAACTTGACCTTGCCGCCACAGTGAGAGCCTACGATGATGTCTACATCATCCAAGACACCGGAACCGACGATAGCTACGGCTCCGCGAACACCTTCTTCGGCAGGCTGATAGATGAGTTTGAAAGTACCTTTAAGCTCGTCTTTGTGTTCCATCAACCAGCGAGCGACAGCAAGGCCCAGGGCGGTATGACCATCGTGGCCGCAAGCGTGCATGAAACCCGGATGAGTGGAGCGGAATCCCAAACGATTAGGAGCGTGATCAGGATCGTCGGTTTCTTCGACAGGATTGCAGTCCATGTCAAAACGGAAGGCGGTGACAGGGCCGGGACGACCGGTGTTTAAAACGGCAACGCAGCCGGTGTAGCCTTCAATTTTTTCGATGAATTCATGAGGAACTCCATGGCCCTCGGCGCGTTTAATGGCTTCAGCGACTGTCTTTTCGTTGCGGCCCAAGACGTTTTCAGGATTGATAATTTGGGTGCCCAAACGGATATCGGTGTAACCCAATTCTTTTAAGCGCTGAGCAACCAAATAGGTTGTTTCAAACTCCGTCCAGCCTTCTTCCGGAATGGTATGCAAATGACGACGAGTGGCGATCATTTCGTCAAAAATTGTTTTATCCATTTTCTACTTCCTATCAATGAACAATGTTCAAAACGAAAACACCACCCGAGATGTCATTTGTTCTTCGGGTGGTGCTTGTTTCCATAAGTTTTTAACCGTTAAATATGAATCATGGCACTGAAGTAGACCGCGATACCAGTCAAGAACATGACGGGGATGGAGCGGCGAACCACCACGAACGGATCCAAACCACTTAAACCTGAGACGGCAATGGTGACGCCAGCCACAGGACTTGAAGAACGCATGATGCCGCTGATCAATTGCAGGGGCGAAATCATGAAGGCAGCGTTGGCGCCAACGGTTAAAGCAGCATCCGGAATCATCGGAGCGAAGCTAAAGAACGAGGCGTTGCCCGACCCCGTCACAAAAGAGGCCAAAGCGACGATGACGACCATGGCGGTGTAAAGGGCGATAGCACCCGCATCCATGCTGGAGACCGCTTGAATGATCGTGTCGATACCGCCGGATTTCGTCAAGCCTTGAGCGAACACTTCGGCGCACACGATTAAGAACACGGTTGAGGTGAACACCTTGCCCATGCCTTGAGCAAAAGCCTTAAGCGAAGCCAAGCATTCCTTGAGGCTGCGAGTGCGAATGCCGTGAATAACCAAAGCAAAAAGGGTTGAGCACAAGAGCGCGGTCACCACTTCCATGCGAATGCCTTTGTACATCAAGGGTGAGAATACAAAGAGCATGATCACCGGAATCAACGGGAAGAATGCATAGAAAGCGGGAGCGTCAGGTTGCTTGCTTTCAGCGCTAGAAGCAGTGGCGAGGAAGTCTTCCTTGGTGATTTTGCCACTGGCGAGATCGCGCTTATCAAACCATTGTTGGATGAAATAGTGGGAAATGAAAAGCACGATCAATGCAGGCCAGGCGATGATCCATTGGACATTCAAGAAGAAGTCCATCACGTGCATATTGGTCAATTCAGAGCCCAAGAGGTTGTTGGCACCGGACGGTCCCAAGCAGACGCAACCGCTCATGACGATACTGGCAGCAGCCGATTGACGAGAGACGCCACCCGCTAAAAGGATCGGGTACATCGAAACCATGAGCAACAGCGCCAAGCCGGCTGCAGACGGAATAAATACATTCAAGGCGATGCTGATCATCGTACCCAATACCATGATCAAGTAGGGCGAATGCATATAAGACAGCGGTTTAACGCTCAAGCGGACAAGAGCGCCGGCTGCGCCGATACGATCCATATAGGAGGCAAAGCCACCAATGATCATGATGTTCATACCAAGGCCGGCAGCGCGGCTTTGCAAGAGGTTAGTCATGATCTGGATGACGTCTAAGCCTTCTAAATGAGTAGCTTTTTTACCCGTAAGAATCGGGTCGGGGGAGATGAGCGCCACCACAGCCAGTGTGATGAGGCCAACAAACAGCAGGGCACCCGGAGCGTAGTATTTCTTAACGATGAGGTATGCCGCTGCCACAACAGAGATAATAACGATAACAATACCGGTCATCGTAAGCTCCTTGTGAAAGGCAAATATAAAAAAGAGAAACGTCTGATAAACGTTTTATAAAGTGTATCTTCGCTGAATATCTGTTTAGTCGAAATGATTGAAAACCCTAATTGATAAGTTTTTCTGAGTAGTATCTACTGAAAAATTATTTCAAAATTGGGCTTAAAACAATTTTGTTCTCGAATCCAAAAAAGTGGCCGCCAGGGGAAACTGTCGGCCACTTGTCACTATTTTGAAGGAACTAATGGGCTTTGGAGATGGAGTCCATGTATTCGCAATAGCTATGCTTCGTTAAGACAGGTTTAAAGTTGTCACAAATGCGTTGGGCTTCTTGTGCATCATCGGCCAGTAGATCAATGATGGTCATGGCCAACACTTTTGCGGTCTTCTTTAAGCCCGCTTCCTTATTGTCGAAGTTGTAGCTCGCACCATGTAAGACCCCCTTTACGCAGCCCACCCAGGGATGCACGACGGGCATCAAATGCGACACATCGCCCATGTCGGTAGAACCTGCGGAGTGAACGCCTTCAACCACATTTTCCTTTCCGAATACTTCTTGAGCGTTGGCTCTCAATACATCGCGGAAGTTTTCATCAGGGCGCAACGGTAAGTAGCCGGGCAAATCCTGAATTTCACAACTGGCTCCAATGGCGTCGCCCCCGGCCTTAAGCGCACGATTGATGGCTTTGTTGTATCGGGTGAGCGCATCAAGCTTGGCTGCGCGCACATAGCTTTCCATCTTTACGCGATCAGGGATGACATTAACCAGGTCACCCCCGGCGTTAATGATCGGGTGGAAACGAACACAGTCGTCATCACGGAACGTTTCACGGATGGCATTGACACCCATCACACCCATCATGGCCGCATTTAAGGCGTTAACCCCCTTATCGGGAGCGCCGGCAGCGTGAGCGGCCTTACCGCGGTACTCGATTAATTTACCGATGAAGCCGTTGCAACTTGCTCCCACTTGGAATTCTCCATTGGGATTGTCAGTCGGGTCCACGTGCATCTGCATGGCCATGTCCACATCATCAAAGCCGCCTTGAGCGATGATTTCCGCTTTACCGCCTAAATAACGCAGTTGGCCTTTTTTGCGAAGACCGTTGCGATAGTCAATTTCCACGTATTCTTCGGCAGGCACTGCGAAAAAGACGACATCACCGTCAAGGTACTTCATGATGTCGGCATCTTTAAAGGCCATGGCTACAGCAAGAAGATTGCCGATTTGTACGTTGTGACCACAGCAGTGAGCCGCGCCCGTTACAGGATCAGCGTTCGGGTGATCCCGGCAGACAATGGCGTCGAGTTCACCCAAAAGCGCAACAGTTTTGCGAGACTTTTTCCCTTTGACACGAGCCTTCACACCCGTGATGCCCCAGCCATCCGTATGGGCTAGGCCAAGGGCATCAAAGGCAGCTTTTACTTTGGCAGAGGTCTTTTGTTCCTTAAAGCCGAGTTCAGGCTCAGCAAAGATGTCCATTGCCAATTTTTCAACATCTTCAAAGCGGGCATCAATGGCCTTGCAGACCGCTTCTTTTAATTGCGCTTTATTCATTTGAACCTTCCTTTCAGTCAAAGAATTCTTTAGAAAATACCTTCCAGATGCAGCATTAATTCAGCCAAAGCCGTGGCACAGATGAAGCTGCCGGCGGCAACTGCCAAAGCGACCGGAACGATGCGCCAAGACAGTTGCTTGAAAGCTTGTAGATCCTTGCCTAAGCATAGGCCGCCGTAAGCAAGAATGGGCGTCGTAATCGATAAAAAGCCGACATTTTTCGTTTGAGCCAGAATCCAATCACTCAGGGGAAATTGCGGCATGGAGACAACAACCGCGACAATCGAGACCCAAAACACCATGGGAAGCATCTTAAAGCCCGGCAGCCAACTGATGACAATACCGATAACCGTAATAACGACCAAGACAAGAGCACCGATCGAACCGGCTGCTAAATCGCCGTTGCTGCCGACCGTATGTGCGATGACAGAATAGGCAGCCGTCACAACCAGAATAAACAGGATGTCTTTCATTTTTTCGAGATAAGCTAACATGATCTTTCCCTTTTCGTTTGTTAGGTTGCCTGATTAAATTTCAGCTAGGGTCTTCTTATTTTCAACACGCTTGTCGCCGGTGAAAAATTCGTAGATTTTGATCGTGACCGGTAGCGAAACAAAGAGTGCGAAGTAAATGCCGAGAATCGAGGTCATCAGATTGGCCGCTGCTGCATACGCTTGAACCAATTGCGCTTCATGTGGGTAGGAGGCAACAATCGAACCGACGCCGGCAGCCATCATACTGGCCGAACCGATACCGGCGCCCATGGCTAAAGCGTGCGGATGGAAAATGTCCAATTGGGCAATAACACCGGCTAATAAAGAAATCCACAATGCGCCGAAAACGGTACCGCAAATGTACATGCCCATCACTCCACGACCTTCTGCGCTGTCTAATCCAAACTTTTCACCGATGATGGCGACATTGGCTTCTCGGTCAATGGAATAACAGGCACCGATCGCTTCACGCTTCATTTTCAAAAGCAAAGCGACGGGGAGACCGAAAATAAGGGTGCCGAAGAAGTGGCCGAATTCCTGCATGATGAGTGCCCAACCGGAATTGAGCAAAATTTCCAGATTCGGACCGATATCCAGACCGATCTTGGCAATCAAAACAAGCATGGCAATCGGCATGAATTTAGCTGCTCTGTCCATTTGCGATTTATTCAGAATGTGCAGACGCGGCAAACTGATGATGCCGCCGATAACCAATGCAAACAGCAAAGGCAGCATCACAACGAGTCCGAATTTCTGCGTACCGATGGCTTCGGCTATCACCACAACGATGAGGGCCAATATATGCAATTTAAAGTTTGCGATCTTTTGCATGATATGTCCTTTTCTTTTACTGCAAAGGCCCTTTACCGTAGGAGAAAAAGTCTTTGCTGTGTCTTTCTCAACGATTAGGGGAGTGTTTAAATACTTTTAGCCCTAATGGAAGTACTTTTAGAGACACTTACAAAAATGCCTAAAAAGACTTTGGTCTTTTGAGAAAGTTAAATTGTTAAAAGTTGGAAACTGTGATTTTTGACTCTGAGCGAGTGGGCTATCACGAAGCCTTTGTTCAATCGGGCATCCTTAGCAGGAAGCGCCCGTTGATGTAGTGGAGGTAGATGATGAGCGTGAGGAGGAGGTGGTGTGAGCGCGCAAAACGTTGCAGTCTATATGTTGACAATAATTTCGCTTGGCTACATACCGGTCTATGCGTACTAGCATGATGACTCTCCTAAAACACCGTTCGATAGCTCGAACATGTTCCTACTGTAGCAGAGTACAAAACAATAGGCGAAATTATTTTTCTATTGACTAGTAGCTTTGGCCTAGGAGAAAAAAAGAAAGGCCACCTGTTGGATGGTGGCCTTGCAGTTTTTAATGCGTTGCTTTAACCGGGGAATTTTTCAGCTAAACGATCAAATTCCTCGCTCCATTCACGCTTCCATTTTTGTTTTGTATCTTCGTCAATCCATGCGCCATCAATACCATTGAGCATAAAATCCTTCAAGTCACTGACTGTGAAATTAAGGAAGTTATACATCAACATCCATGTTTGAGTGGCGTTGACGTGATGCATGGTCGGATCGTCAGTATTTGGATGCACGCGAAGTCCCATTGGAACCATCTTACGAATGGGTTGTTTAAGTGCCCATTCCTCATCACTAAATGTGCGCAAGTAGTAAGAATTAGTCGGAACGACCGTGATAATTAAACCGGCTTTTTTCACTTCTTCCACCAATTCCGGATTATCAATGATGGTATAGCAGTGATCGAGTCGATCGGCCTTAAGAAGCTTCATGGCGGTTTCAATGTTTCTCCAGTGACAGCCGAATTCGCCCGCGTGGATGGTCACTTTAAAACCGGCTTCCTTGGCCATATAAAAAGCCTTCCAGAAGTTTTCCGGTTCATGGTCATTTTCGCGGTAGTCAATGCCGATGCCGATTGTTTCGGGAGCACGATTGGCAATCATTTCTTGAGCCAACTGCACGGCGGCTTCCGGGGTATCTTCACGGTCAATTGAGGGAATCAAGCGACCGATGACGCCAAAGTCGCGCTCACCTTCGTGAATGCCTTCAATGATGGCAGCCTGGGCGTCTTTGTAGCTGTAGTGACGGGCAAGACCGGTGTAATTCCAGAAAAATTCTGTGTAGCGAATGCCATGCTTTTTGCAGTCAGCTAAATATTCGTATGTGATGCGTTTGAGCATCTCGGGCTTGATCAAAATGTGTTCTTCAAGAGCGCGGAAAATACGAAGAACACCAACGGGTTTGTCACCGCGAGTAAAGAAGCCATCAATTTCTTCTTGCGTAATCGGTGCGCCGGACTCTTTCACCAAATCTTCAAAAGTGGATTTTTGAGTGGTGCCTAACAGGTGACAATGCAGTTCGGTTTTCGGAATAGCTCTAAAAAATTCCATATGTTCTGCAGTCATCGGACGTGCAAACGGGGAGTCCGGAACAAAAGCCGGGTTATCTTTACGCATGAATCATTCTCCGAGAAAAACAAAAAGGCGATGCAGTGCATCGCCTCCTGATTATAGTGATTGAATTTAGATTACGATGCAGCCGGGGGCATCTTGCGGACGTTCAACAATTTCGCCCAAACGGAACACTTTTTCGCCTTCAGCTTTAAACGCCTGCATGGCGCGTTCAGCGTCTGCCGCATCCACGATAACCACCATGCCGATGCCGTTATTGAAGACTCGGTGCATTTCATGGGAATCAATGTTGCCGGCTTCTTGCAGCCAGTCAAAGACTGCGGGACGCGTCCAACTGTCGGCATGAATGACAGCCTGTGTGTTTTCAGGTAATACACGGGGCACGTTTTCAATCAGGCCGCCCCCGGTAATGTGAGCCATGCCTTTAATTGTCACAGACTTCATGACATTTAAGACTTGCTTGACGTAGATACGCGTGGGTTCCATCACACAATCGGCCAATGTGCGACCATCAAGCGGCATGTCCCAAGGGGTATTGGTAACTTCCACGACCTTGCGGATCAGTGAAAAGCCGTTAGAGTGGGGACCGCTTGAGGCTAAGCCCAAAACAACATCGCCTGCTTTAATGGACTTGCCGTCAATAGCCTCATCTTTTTCCACGATGCCGACAGCAAAACCGGCTAAATCGTATTCACCCTCCGGATACATACCGGGCATTTCCGCGGTTTCGCCACCAATTAAGGCACAACCGGCTAATTCGCAACCATGAGCGACACCTGCAACCACGCGTTCGGCAATGCCTACATCCAATTTGCCGCAGGCGTAATAGTCGAGGAAGAAAAGGCTCTTGGCACCTTGCACAAGAATGTCATTGACACTCATGCCAACCAAGTCCTGTCCCACCGTATCATGACGGCCGAGGGTGAAGGCAAGTTTCAATTTCGTGCCCACGCCATCGGTACCGGTGACCAATACGGGGTTCTTATATTCTTTGGAAATTTCAAACATTGCGCCAAAGCCGCCGACACTGGCTAAAACGCCAGGAATCATCGTGCGCTTAGCAAGCGGTTTAATGCGTTCAACCAGTTCATCACCGGCGTCAATATCCACACCGGCAGCAGCGTAAGAAAGTTGTGTCATGTTCTTTGCCCAAAAAAGGTGAAGGTGGCGGTACACTTGCGTATCCGCATGAATTAACCTGTTGATTCTAGCAAGGCTAGGAAACCTTCACATTAAGATAAATATGCGCTTTGAACAATTGCCGTTAGACATTGTTATGGAACCTGCCGCAACGCTCGACAATTTTATTGTTGGAGCCAATGGCGGCGCTCTGACGTGCTTAAGGCAAATGCAGGAAAAAGGCGAGCCTCAATTGATTTACCTTTGGGGTGAGTCGGGAGTCGGTAAAACCCATTTGGCTGTTGCCATGGGATTAAAGGAAAATGATGTCCCTGCGTTTTCAGCTGATCGTTTGCGCTACGCCGTTGACGATGTGGATACCCTCACAGAGGAAGGGTTGGATCGTCTCTTTGCGTTGATTAACGAAGTGCGAGTTCATCCGGGGGCCACTTTAGTGATGACGGGTAAAAAGTCGCCCGCGGAAAAATTTGTGAGACCCGATATCTGCACACGTTTAACTTGGGGAGCGGTTTTCCATATCAAACCTCTTGAAGGGGATATGTGGAAAGCGATCTCGGCTCAAGCCAAGGAACGCGGAATAGAGGTGACGGCAGAGGCGGAAAACTGGATGAAAAATTATTTGCCGCGGGATATTAAAACGCTGTCACAACTACTCAATGAAATGGATCGGGAACTGTTGGCCAAGAAGAAAGCCACGGTAACGATTCCGGCGTTAAAAGCCTGGCTTACCAAACATGGAGAAAACCTTTGAAACTGGCAATTTTTGATATGGACGGGACACTCATGCCCATTGATGTCGGTGTGGTGTGGGTTGATTTTTTGGCAAGTAAAAGCGGCGCTGATCTCTCTGAAGAATTGGCTTTATCAAAACGTTATCTCGAAGACTATCGCTGCGGCCGGTTTCAAGTTGAACCTTTCATGCACTTTCATATGGCGCTTTTATCACGTTTTTCCCGCCAGAATATCGAAAGGTTAAGAGAACGATTTGTTGAAGAAGTCGTTAAACCCAATGTCACCTCAGCCGCTAAAAATGTCGTGGAAGCCATGCGTCTTGAGGGCTATCTTCCGGTATTGGCCACAGGCACACAAGCCTTTGTTTCCGAGACCGTCGCTCAGCTTTTTGGAATTGAACATTTATTGGCAACAAGGCCTGTTGTTGACTCTCGAGGTGAATTCACGGGAGAGTTTGAGGGTGGTTTTTGTTATGGCCAGCATAAAATTGATCGATTAAAAGAATTTTGTCAAAAGCTTGGCATGCCTTTGACTGAACTTTCCGACAGTGTTGTATACACTGACTCCATAACTGACCTTCCCTTGCTACAATTCGTCGAATCTTTTCATGGTCATGTGGTCGCGACCAATCCGGATCCCCAGTTAAAAGAAAAAGCGCAAAAAAGCGGTTGGGCTGTTTTAAAGCTCTTTGATCGAGCCTGAGCCCTTGATTTCGGAAGTCGCCGCCTTTCAAGGACGAACAATGTTTAAAAACATTATTGCCTACACTAAGGAATTATTTTCTTCTTCAAAAACAAAAAAAGAACCAGAACACTACGTAAAAACCCCGCGGATTATTGGCCGTGATGAACACGGAATTGATAGGCGGTTAGTCAGTCTGGAAGCAATGCGAACGGTGCGAAATCTGCAGCGGGCGGGCTACGAAGCTTATGTGGTTGGTGGCGCTGTTCGCGATCTTTTGCTTGGCGTTACTCCGAAAGATTTCGACGTTGTAACCGATGCCACGCCCGAACAAGTCAAGCGTTGTCAAAAGCGTGCCATCATCATCGGTAAGCGCTTTAGGCTTGTGCACGTCATGTTTGGCCGGGAAAAAATCGAGTGCTCAACATTTCGCGCATTAGAAGGCGCTGGAGTTAGAAAAGATAAATTCGGACGCGTAATTTCCGACAATGTTTTCGGGGAAATGTGGGAGGATGCGGCAAGACGCGACTTCACTATTAATGCGCTTTATTACAACCCCACGACAGAAGAACTCATTGACTACCATAATGGCATGCGTGACATTTTGGATGGTGTCGTGAGAATGATCGGAGATCCGGAAGACCGCTATCGGGAAGATCCGGTTCGCATGCTCCGTGCGGTTCGCATTGCCTCTAAATTGCAGTTCAAAATTGATGAAGCGACGCTTGAGCCAATCAGTCGGTTGGCGCCGCTTTTAGCCAATGTGCCTGAGGCTCGTTTGTTTGATGAAGCTGTGAAATTGCTTACTTGCGGCCGCGCCATTGACTGTACGGAAAAATTGCGACAGTTGGGGCTATACCGTAATGTGATTCCTCTCTTAGAAGTGGCACTTAAAGAGCAAAAAGGGGAACGCTTTTTAATGCTCGCTATGAAGCGGACTGACGAGCGGATTGCAATCGGTAAAAAGGTTTCTCCGTCGTTTCTCTTTGCGACATTGTTGTGGCCCCTAACGTATCGTCACTTTGAAGAGCGTATTTCACGTGGTGAGAGTCAAATACAGGCCATGATTGAAGCAGGCCGCTATGTTCTTGATAAGCAATGCGAGAAGCTGGCTATTCAAAAGCGCTTTGTAGAGGACATTCTGACAATTTGGGTTCTTCAAATTAAATTGCTGCGTCGTGGAACAAAGTCGGCAATGGGACTTTTGAATATTCCAAAGTTTCGCGCCGGGTACGACTTTATGCTTTTAAGAAGTCAATTGGAATACGTTGATCCTGCGATTGTGAACTGGTGGACTAAATTCCAAGAGGTTGACGAAGCAACGCGCCTAGAGATGATTCGCGAGCAAGCTGCTGCGAACGCCCAGGCGCGAAAACCGAGAAAAGGCGAACCGAAGCGACCCAGTAAGGCCCAAATTAAAAAACAATTGCTGCTCGAGGCCGATAGTTGGCAGCTTGTGCGCGATTTAAGCGGTACAGCCGGTAGCGATGGCATGATTGACCTCATTGATGACGAAGAACTCTCGCAGAACACTAAAGCGGCCCGGCCTAAACGCCGTCGCCGTCCTGCCATTCGCCGCAAGAAAATTCAGATTGAGGATTAATGATGGCAAAGGCGTATGTCGCTTTAGGAGCTAATCTTGGACAAGCTCAGCAAGCTTTAAAAGATGTTATTGATCGAATCAATGAAGAAGATGAAGTTGCTGTGATTAAAACGTCTTCGTTTTATAAAACGACACCGATTGACTCGAGCGGCCCCGATTACATTAATGCGGTCATCGAAATTAAAACAGAGTTGACCGCTGAGCAACTATTGCATCGATTGCTTGAAATCGAAAAAGAGTTTGGGCGTGTACGGCCGGTAGGTATTCATAACGCTCCCCGTACAATGGACTTGGATTTATTGCTTTTTGAAAAAGAAGAGAAACAAAGCGAGTTTTTAACGCTTCCTCATCCTCGAATGCATGAGCGGGCTTTTGTTTTAGTTCCTCTTTGTGAAATTTCTCCTGAAGTTGTTATTCCAGGGAAAGGGTTGGCAAAAAACTATCTGAAAAGCGTTGCAGAACAAGGAATTGAACGACTTCTTTAGTCTGGTAAGCTATGCCTTGATCGACTTTTGCACCATCAAGAAAAATTTTTTAGTAATTTTTCTTGACAAGCCTAAGAAGCTCGGTATAATTCCAATCCTCGCTTGTTCAAGCGCGCGGTTAGCTCAGCGGTAGAGCACTGCCTTCACACGGCAGGGGTCACAGGTTCGAACCCTGTATCGCGCACCAGTAGTAAGTGATGACAATTTGAAATGCCCGGGTGGCGGAATGGTAGACGCAGTGGATTCAAAATCCACCGGTGATGAGCCGTGAGAGTTCGAGTCTCTCCCCGGGCACCATGATGGAGATTTGCGCGTAGTTTTACGTGCTTTTTTTGTGCCTATTAATAGTATAATTTCTTTATAAATCAATAAGTTATATATTTTTGCGTGTTTTTGCTTGTCTTTGCTAATTCTTATCAGTGACAAGATGATTTACACAAAAATCTACACAAAAATTTATAGCTTTCTGAGAGATGCTATGGAAAGAAATAGGCAATTACCCAGATTTGTTAGTCAACGTGGTAACCCCATTGATTTGATTGTCTCGGAGAGTCAATTACAACGTTTTTTATCTCAAGAGTGGCGAGAGAAGAGTAAGCGTATTGCGGGGGAAAATGGTTTAACTATTGAGCATTCAACAAAATATTGGCATTTCAATTTTATGAGGCAAGGGCGTCGTTACCATAAAACATTAGGGCGATATCCTTGCGTTTCATTACAACAGGCAAAAGAAATTTGTAGAGAAATTCGTGAGGCAATTATTGCTGGGCGGACTGAATCTGTTGTTTCTCAAGTTAGGGAAAAAGAACAGCCCCCAAAGCTCATTCATAGGAAGACAATTGATTCATTAGTTTCGGACTATTTTATTTATCGTTTGAATAGTCTTAAAGAAGCAGGAACAAACAAAGCACCGGTTAAAGCGGTACAACGCATGCAAAATCTTTATGAAAGCTATTTAAGTGAAGTTTTGGGCAATTTAGAACCCAAAGCCGTTAAAAATAGTCACGTTATTCGGGCTCTCTCTGGGATCACACATAGTGAGACAACAAGAAAGAAAACAAAATCAGAGCTATCGCTCATGATGAAGTGGTTTGTAGCTTCTGGGTATATTGATGCGGATGAATTGCATCTAGACTGGGGTTTAATCAATGCGTCATTAGTTCCATGTAACAGCATACGGAAAAACTATCCTCGACTTAGTATTGAGGATGTTCCTCGATTTGTGGCAGATCTTGTTCGAAAACATGCGACTGATTATGAAACTATTACAACGTATGCAACGCTACTGGTTTTATTAACTGCTCAGAGAGTTGGGAATTTTCTCGATTATGATCAACCCTTGGTGGGGATTACAGCCTCTAGGTTTTCAATATGGGCTGATGTCGATTTCGATAGGAAAATATGGACAATCCAACCAGAGTGCATGAAAGTTACCCAAAGCCGTAATAATTTGGTTCGGCCGTTACGTATTCCGTTGGCAAATCAAACAATATATATTCTGAAAGACATAAGAGAGTTTTGGCTAGCGCGTGGGGTAAGACTGACTGAAAAGTCTTTCGTTGTTCCTAAGTTTGATAATTCCCAACGCCCACATAAGTCGTACTCTATTCGTAAACTAATAAGGCAGTTACACCAAGAGTCAATCGCTCGGGGTAATAGAGGGTATTTTGATCCTGATCTGCCAAATAAAATCGCAACAACTCACGGATTTAGGTCAACATTTCAAGATTGGTGCGTGAGTCAGGGTTATTCAAGTATTTATGTTGATAAGGCGCTTGCGCATATTGAAGAGTCATCTGTTAGACGCGCTTATCAACGAAGCGATTTTGTGGAAGAGCGACGAGATATGATGCAGGCATGGGCAAGTTATTGTTTTTCAAAGACTAAGTTAAAGTAAATAGTCATAGTGCGAAATGCTTTTTGGCAAAGTTTCGGGGTCCAAAAACTTTTGCCGGCAAAAGTTTTCAAAGCGTTTCCCATGACACTTTTGCTTGTCGTTTTCTAATCATTGGAGCGAAAAATGATTCTTTCCGTTAACCAGTACCAAATCGACATTCTCATTAAAAAAGACTCAAACCACTGCTACATCATTCCAAAATACCAGCGTGAGTACACCTGGGGACAAAAACAGTGGCAGGAGCTTTACGACGACATCGAAGAAAACAGTGAAGGCTATTTCATCGGTTCCATCTCGAGTCTGAGTAATTTGGCCTTCATTGAAAAGCGTGACCGGACAAATAAAGACAAGCGCTATGTCGGCTACAAGAACGGCCTGGAAATCAATAAAGAATTGGCAGAGAAAGATTCTTGGACGGTTAAAGACATTGAAGACAGAACCGAAACGCTCGTCAATCAATTAGTAGAAATGTACAAACTTTAAAGTCTTCTAGACTATGTAATTCGGCGTACCTCACCACCTGAACTCCGCCTTACCTGCTCCCCACGAGTAGGGTTCTAGACGGTTCAGGGAGCTCAAGAAGCTCAAAGCAACGCCGACGTTTGGCTGGAATTGTATTTCTCACCCAAGCGTTGGCGTTTTTCCTCTTCCCCGCCTTCACCATTTCCAGCGACTTCAACAAATAATCAATTGAGTCATTGGGGATACGATACCGGGGTTCTTCTCTATAACTGCCTTAGCGGTAAACAACATCATCATTCGCAACGTTGTCGCCAACACCGTCACCAATATCTTGCCTTGCACGGCTTTGGTTCCCACTCGAAGTCGATCTCCATCGACCCAATTCTTCATCTGGTTGAAATCTTGTTCAACGATTCCACGATGGCGGTATATTTTCAAAGCTTCAAACGGATTGCTGATGCAATTGGAACGCAGCACAAACTGCGTGGCTTTTTCAGCTGCCAGATCCATCAGGTTTTTTAGCGACTTTGTCCCAAGCCATTTTGTAGGCCTTGATGTAGGTGCGGCCTTGAGCGTTAGTCTCGGCGGTGAAGTTCCAATTGGCCGGATCAGTCATGTCAAATAATATATATAAGATAGGGATTATTTGACATAAAATAAGATCCCTTTGGAAATTTTTTCTTTAAAAATCAAAGGAGAAAAGTGAGAAAGTTATCCCTATTTGAGTTCAATCAACTCAAATAGGGAGTAGGTAACACGGAGTTCAGGTCACCACGAAATACGCCGTTTTGCTATTAAAAAAGCTTTTGCCGGCAAAAGTTTTTAGTACCCTGAATAAGAGAAGCCGCCTGATCAAAGACCAATAAATATCATTAAAAATATTTAAATTCAATGCGTTAACTTAATTTGCCTTCCCCAATTTAATTTTGGATTCAGTTATAGGGGGTGTTGATAAAGTCGGCTGTTGCCGATGAGATCAACACCCCCTAATTTTCATCAATTTTCTCAAGTAATCCGAAAATCCTTTTTTGGACACCATTTTTACGTCCTAATAAGGGAATTTTCTTATAGACCATCTGCGATGATAGTTCTGCAAGAAAATTCGGAGGAAAACGTGCTCCATAAGAAACGACCTACTCGCTCACATACGTTGAGCGCAGCAGAGCGGAAAAAGAAGCTTGAAAGCGTCCGCATTCCGCCAGATTGGATGATCGTGCCGTATGTCTTTGGTACTGATGAGGTCCTAAAGGTCTCCGGTCTATCGCTTTCAACGTTACGGCGCTTAATTCGTGAAAACAAAATAAAGCCTCCCTTTCGGCAAACCGAATGGAAGTTGGCTTGGTTATCGACGGATGTTGCCGCTTGGTTGAATTCAAGAATGGGTATGTCAGTTGAGGTTAAGGATGAATGAGATAAAACAGGCTTCATTTGATGTATTGCGTCAGGCAATCCGCTCTAACTCGACCTATCTCAAACTCCTGAACGGGATTCGTGAATTTGATGAAGGATGGGCAATTTTATTTCAGATGCTCGTGGATAACTACATCATGATGATTGGTTCGTTACCAGCTTCTGAAAATCATCATCACGCAGGATCTTGTGGTTTACTGATTCATTCAATCGAGGTAGCGCTTTTTAGTTTGAAGATTGCTCGACGTAAAGTTTTTATAAACATACCAATGAATTCATACAAGAAACGGCAGGTTGAAAACGCTTATGTTATGGCCTGTACCATATCAGGTCTTTTTCACGATGCGGGAAAGGTGGTTTATGACGTTGTGGTATCAACCGAAAGCGGAGTGAAATGGAATCCTATTTTTGAATCGTTGGAAGAGTTTGTAGAAAAACATTCCGCCTGGACTTTTACATGGCGTTCGAATCGTCAGCATAAGGTCCACGAAATTTTCACAGTATTACCTCTCATCAAAGTAACTCCGAACATTGTATGGGAAAAGCTATGGACAATAGATCCGAATATTCAGATCGAAATCTGTAAGGCCATAGCTGGAAATGATTGTCAATCTTTAATTCACGATGTGGTTATTGAGGCGGATTCGGTTAGCGTCGCAAGAAATCTTTCAGAGAAAAAAACTCGTGAGATAACTCACGTTGACGCTGATGATTTTGGTGTAGACATTAATGCGAAGTCATATTCTGAAATTCCGCAAAATGGAAGCTTTGAAACAAACTTACCTGATGATATTGATGCGGTAGTTGAACAACTTAAGGTGCAAATTCGTTGCGGAACAGGAAGTTTTTTAGAGGGACCGGTGACTGTAGAAGATGGGTTCTATGTCACCTCGTCCACCTGTATCGATCGAATTTGTCGATTGAACCCTATTTTTAAAAAACCTTTTTTGCTAGCAATTCTTAAAGGACCGCAAAAACATCCGGTTCTGAAGGTGGTTGCGCAAAAAATTTTTCTGGAGAAAGAAAATGACTGATCTTCGAGATGTTTTAGCAACAATGATTATGGTTGTATCAATTTTGATATTGAGTGTAATAGGCATCGTTTTCTGGGCCTTTGCAACTCAAAGCGATTTTGAAGCTCTGTGTCGAAATGACCTATCCGAGCTGAATATCAGCTTGGTGATCAATTGGATGGAACCACTTTTTGATTACTTTGTACAAGCAATTCAGGAAGTGGAAATTGTATTTGTAGACGTTTTGGACCTAGCTACAGCATTTCAGGTTGTGCCTCATGTGACTGATAGAGATTTTGACTGGTTTGTTTATTGGTTCTCCTTACGTCTGACTGTTGCGTGTATGTCTGCGATTTTAATCGCATTCCTTAGTACCGTTTGGTTTTTCTTCTTGGTGTTCGCAAAACCTAAAGCCATCAGCGAACCTAACTCTTGGATTGAAGGAATCCCGCTGTGGATCTTTGAAGGATTTTGGCTTGTAGCGCCAACCATCCCACTTTGGCCAATAAATTCTGCCTTACTTATAACAATGTTTGCTTGGATTTTTGGGGTAGCCCTGACTATTGCACGTTTTGTTCATTGGAGACTGTAATGCGTGATCCGTTTCATCCAAATGTGACACTTTTCTCTGCGCTCGCGTTTTTAGTGATGGCAGTTCTTATTCTATTTGCTGCGTATTTCATTGGAGTTGAGCTAATTTTTTTATCGTTTTTAATGTTTGTGTTCGCAATCCGAGCAGGTTCTTCTTATCTTGAAAAAAGAAACTTTTGGCAGAAGGTAAAACGAACCGAACTAACGTATGTTAAGTATTCACGGTTAAAAGAAATCGCCCAAACAGATAAGGTTCTTCTCGGTATTGGTGGACCGTGGACGGCTGAAAGTGCTCGATTGGCGTACCAACTAAAAAACAAAGAAATGCCATCAGATCGCATGGGAAAACCGTACATTCAAGAAATTGTAGGTGAACAAAAAGAGATTTATGCTAGTGAAGACTCATTGGGTAAACATGGCGTGGCTATAGGAACAACAGGTTCAGGGAAGTCTAAATGCATCATTTTGATGGCTGTTCAACAGATCATAAGAAAAAACTCAGTACTCATTCTTGATCCGAAATTTGATAAAAGCCTTATGGAGTCTGCAAGGAATGCAGCCAAAGATGCTAACTGTCCGTTTTATTACTTCAATCCTTCGGATGAGGATAATTCAGTTTGTATTGATCCCTTGGGTTCAATTACTGAAGCGAGTAAGCTAGCAACTCTAATCACCGCCCCTCTCTTTGAGGAGAGTAAAGAGAAAGTATTTGCTAAGTTTGCAATGGCTGCAGTTTACGGTGTATGTGCGGGACTTCTTATCTTGGGAGAGAAGCCTACATTGGCTAAATTAAGTTCTGTTTTTTCGTGTTTAGAGAGAGATGATTTTTTGATTTCGGTTATTCAGAAATTTTTAAGGGATAACCTAACGACTTTTGAATACAACAAAATCTTAGATGGCTCTAGCGGTTTACTATGCAAATGGCTGCCATCATGGCTGAAAATCAACGTCTTAAAGCAGAGGTTTTACTTTTAAAAAAATTCGCAGC
>OOAG01000054.1_pt1 | contig 103772 bp, 79 predicted proteins | sample 1671461 | NCBI WGS metagenome assembly OOAG01 (sample SAMN06348159, study PRJEB24527) | human gut metagenome | biome: human gut; feature: ankylosing spondylitis patient; material: feces | host: Homo sapiens | place: China | collected 2015-10 | reverse complement strand
TTTGAGGAAAATCCAGACGGATTCAATCTGATATGAAACGACAGAGGCCATCTCAATGTTCATTTTGAGACGGCCTCTTTTTTTGTTTTATCCACTTTTTACTTTATATTTGTGATATCAAAATAATATCAATAAAATATAATACTATGGAAGCAAAAGAAGTAACATTCAAGGGATTTAAAGTAAATGGATTTCTCATGCTGGCTGTACACCTTTTATTAGTTTCGGCAGCTATCGTACTTTGTTTTATGCAAAATGAAATACCGTTTTTCGTTGTTGGCGGACTACTTTTATTACTTTGGTTCATTCTGTTTGGCGGCTACATACAACTGGAACCTAATGAAGCCCGCGTCATGGTCTTTTTCGGAAAATACAAGGGAACTTTCAAGGAAACAGGTTTCTATTGGATAAACCCTTTCATGAATAAGAAGAAGCTTTCCCTTCGTGCCCGTAACTTAGATGTAGATCCCATCAAAGTAAATGATAAAATCGGAAACCCTGTTCTCATCGGACTGGTACTGGTCTGGAAGCTGAAAGATACCTACAAAGCCATGTTCGAAATAGACTCACAGACCATGGCAAGTGACACTGCCTCGTCTGGTAACGGCAAAGAGATAAGTGTAGGCAATACTGTAGCCAACCGCATGAATGCTTTCGAGAATTTTGTAAAAATACAAAGCGACGCAGCCTTACGTCAAGTAGCCGGACAATATGCTTACGATGATAACGAAGCAGGAACCAGCGAGCTGACTCTCCGGTCAGGAGGAGAAGAAATCAATGAACAACTGGAACAAAAGCTGAATGAACGACTGGCTATGGCAGGCATCGAAGTAGTAGAAGCTCGAATCAACTATCTGGCATACGCTCCCGAAATAGCAGCTGTCATGCTACGACGCCAGCAAGCCTCGGCCATCATCAGTGCACGCGAGAAAATTGTAGAAGGAGCTGTATCCATGGTTCATATGGCACTCGACAAACTATCTCAAGAAGAAATCGTAGAACTGGACGAAGACAAGAAAGCCGCCATGGTGAGCAATCTGCTCGTTGTACTCTGCGCCGACGAATCTGCCCAGCCGGTATTGAATACAGGTACCCTGAATCACTAATCAAGAAAACAGCCAATGGCAAAAAAAGAGAATACCACCAAAAGTTTCGTCTTGCGTGTAGATGCCGCCACAATGGAAGCCATCGAGAAATGGGCTGCCGACGAATTTCGCAGTACCAACGGACAACTCCAATGGATCATCAACGAAGCATTACGTAAAAGCGGAAGACTGAAGAAACCCAAGAAAACCGAAAAACAAGAAGAATAATAATATGATTACAATCAATTTGGGACCATTTTCCGGGAAAAGTGCTCCCGAAATACATTATCATCCATCCCTTGCAGACAGATTACTGGAAATTGTGGCAGTCTTCTGCCTGCTTTTCGGCATCGGCATTATCTGCTGGAATTACTACCATACAAATAGTCTGCCCGAATATGCAATACCGAGAATCATTATCAGCATGCTGCTATTTGCTCTATTGTTTAGCGGAGCCTATACCTCTGTGCACAACATCAACTTTCCGATACGAATCGGAAGACATAACGCTGTCAAACAATATATACTTTTTACCAGATTAATGCGTGTATCCAATATTTTTCTTACGACATTCTGTATAATCAGCCCCCTGTCCGACTATTATACTTGGACAGCAATCTTACGAATCACTGCATTGATTCTATGGTTTTTGTCGGTAGTAACCTATTATATATTGGCATTCCGGTACAAATGATTGTGAAAAGAAGGAAGCAAATAATAAAAGACGACTCCTTCCAGAATCAGAATACAAGCAATAGCTTCCGAAAATTTGTACAAAAAATAAAATGATTTGTACAAATTTTCAAAAAACGTCAGGACGTTTTAGTACAAACAACTAAACGTATGCTGGAATAAGACTGAAGGGGTTTATAAAATGTTTCACGCCCTTCACACAGCGAAGTTGTCGCATGCTGAAATAAGCGGCAAAAAGCGCATGTGAAGGGCGTGAAACGTAAAAAAGAAAAATTGTTTTCAGCTTAGAACTGGAAATAAATAAACGGCTGTATGTCGCTGCTCTTTACCTGAATGACCAGGAAGATGAGGGCTATCAGGATGAGTGCCTGACCAACCAGCGGCAGGCGTGTCATGCCTCGGCAGCAAGCGTTCTGCCAGGAATCGGGACACCAGTGAAGCAGATAGCCGACGCCCATCAGAACGAATACTTTCCAGTATCCGGTGACGAGCTGCGTAAACAGTTCCGGATGGAAGGAGGTGAATATCTGGCGGATCATGGAAACCGAACCTTCGAACTCGGTATTGCGGAAGAATATCCAGCAGAAGCAGACGAAGTGGAAGGTGATGATTACGGCAAACACGCGGCGCCAGCCGGTACTGCGGTAGGTCTTGGGACGGTGAAGCAGACTGCGGAAGAACTTGTGTACGGCCAGTGCCACTCCGTGAAGTCCGCCCCATACGATGAAATTCCACGAAGCGCCGTGCCAGAGTCCGCCCAGCAGCATGGTGAGTATCAGGTTGAGGTAGGTACGCAACTTGCCTTTCCGGTTGCCGCCCAGCGAGATATAGAGGTAGTCGCGCAGCCAAGTGGACAGGGAGATGTGCCAGCGGTGCCAGAAATCGGTCACGCTGTCCGACTTGTAGGGAGAGTTGAAGTTGATGGGGAAACGGAATCCCAGCAACAGGGCGATGCCGATGGCCATATCGCTGTAGCCCGAAAAGTCGCAGTATATCTGCAAGGCATATCCGTAAACGCCGAAAAGGTTCTCAAGACCGGAATAAAGGCTGGGATTGTCGAAGATGCGTTCTACGAAATTGATGCTGATATAGTCGGAGATAACGGCTTTCTTGAACAGACCGCTCACAATAAAGAATACACCCTGACCGAACATTTCGCCGGAAACAAACAGCGGCTGACGGATCTGCGGTATGAAATCGCGGGCACGCACAATGGGACCTGCTACCAACTGGGGAAAGAAGGATACATAAAAGACGTAGTCGAGCAGGTTGTCGAGCGGCTTGAGGTCGCGGCGGTATACATCGATGGTATAACTGAGCGACTGGAAGGTGAAAAAGGAAATACCTACGGGCAGGAAAATGTCGAAGGCTTCGTAATGTCCGTTCCACAGGGGGCAGAGCATTTCGTAGAAGAAATTGGTATACTTGAAGTAACACAACAGTCCGAGGTTGATGCACAGGCTGACTACAACCAGCAGCTTGCGCTTCCAGCGGGTTTCGGTACGATCCATGCGGGCCGCCAGCAGAAAGTCGCTCACGGTGACAATGCCCAGCAGAAAGAAATACACTCCGCTGCTCTTATAGTAGAAATAGTAGGAAAAGGCGGATACGAACAGCAGGCGTGCCGTGGTACGTTTCTGCAACAGTACGTATATCAGGCTGAATCCCAAGAAAAGGAACAGGAACAGTCCGCTGCTGAATATCATCGGCTGACGGGGGTCGTAGGTTAGTATGTCTGCCAGTTTAGTCCAATCGAGTTGCCACATAATTATTGTATGCTTTTATAAATGCTTCGTGTAATAACAATCCTTGTAATCTATATCCTTCGTAAGTAAAATGAATTTTATCGCGCTGGTACATTCTGGCCGCACTCCAGTTCAGGCAGGCACGCTGCTTGCCGCCGACGATATGGTACATATCCCATACGGCAATGCCGTACTGACGGGCAAACCGGAGTTCATTTTCTACTACCAGCGGGGTGCGGGGGTTAATGATCTTTCCTTTTCGGCCGTTCCGCACATAGGCTCCCGGAGGGGTGGTCATCAGAAAGACGACATCGGGGCAGGCTGCTTTCAGGGCATCCGTCAAGTGTTTCATGGCTTCGGTATGCTCGGCGGCATTGTAGCGACGCCCGTGGGCTTCGTTGGTACCGAATGACAGGATAACCAGATCGGGGTGAAGCTCGGTAATCCGGCGGATGTTCTCGGGGGTGGAATAGCTCTGGCAGGTGGCTCCGTTTATGCCGAGAATGTGGTATATTACGCCGTTGGAACCGGTTTCACGGGCGATGCCGGAGGTCTGGTAGGTGACGGGGATATTTTCGACGGCTTTCGAGCCGAAATCGTCTTCCAGACAACAGCGCATGATGTAGGGAAAGACATGTCCCCGGACATGCGAATCGCCGATGTGTACGATACGCAGCGGACGGTCGAGTACGCTCAGTTTCTCCCAAAAGGGGTATAAGGAACCGGCGGGATCGGTCAGTTCGTTTGCTTCGGTACCGCGGAATGTGGCAGGCATGGGACTGTCTACCGGTATAAACCGCATCAGTTGCTTCATCTCTCGGCTGGGATAGACAGGCGATGAGTGCTTGTCGGGCTGAGGACAGTCCGGCAAGACATCCTGTGCATAGCCGGGCACAGTGACCAGACTGATCAGGCTGACTATCGATATGAATAATTGTTTCAGGTTCATCGTGCGTTAATTTTCGTAGGCCTTGCGTTTCTCGTACTGTTCCTTGCCGTACATCAGGGCATCGAACAGAATCTTCGCCAGGTGTTTTCCGCCCCGGAAGTTGATGTGGGTATAGTCATAGTTTGCCATGGCGGGCTTGCTGTTGACCATTTCTTCCATACTGCCCTCGCCTCCCATGGCTTCGTACATGTTCCAAAATGCGACATGGGTCTTGGCGGCAAGTGCCTGCTGATAACGGATAAGGTTCTTTACGCCGGGCATGGTATGCAGTTCTCCGGTTTCGGTCTTGCTTTCACGGTCGCCGATGCCGACAATCAGAATGGCGGCTTCGGGGAAGGCTTCCTTCAGGTGGGCAATGACTTTCTCCATCTCGACAGTATAATAGGAATAGTTCATGACTTTTTCCGACGCGACATTCAACCCGTACTGTAACACAATCAGGTCGTAGGTGCGCAGGCGGTTGTAGGCTTTCAGGATGGAAACCGGTATGCCGGCAAGCTGCTGTCCGCTGCTGCCCCGGGTACTGAAGTTGTCGAGTATCACCCCTTCCCGCGAATCCATGGTAGCGGCAAAGCAGCGGGTATGCTTTCCGGCCTGCTGTACACGCCAGCGGATCGTGCCGATTCTTCCGTCTACCCGGGCAACCTGCATGCCGGTGCTGTCGCCGGGGAATACGTATTCGGTGCTTTCACCTCCGTTGATCTGTGCCGACAGTATGACGGAATCGGGCGAGAAGAAGTAGAAGGAGGAGGTTTCGCAGGTATCCAGACAGGCGGCATAGCTGGTTCCGCCTTTCAGGGTGACCGTAGCTCCGCTGCGAGGAATGAAATAATGATTGGATATGTCCTGGAAGGCACGCTTGAAGCCTACCGAATCGGTTACGGCATGACTTTCCCAGCCTTCGAAGGTATGTTTTACCGTGGGACGGAATCCGGCAACACGGGAGGTGACCGGCACATAGCCTACTCCCCTGCCTCCGAACTTCTGCTGGAACAGGGTACGCAAATCGGCTGTCAGGATATCGCCTTCGATAAAGGAGTCGCCGAAATAGGCGATACGGACCGGACGGCCCAGTGAGGAGCTGCTTGCCAGGGCTTCGTAGAATGTGCCCATTCCCTGCCCCAGTGAATCGGCATAATCTTCAATGCAGGTCATTCCGGACTTGCAAGTGTCTACAAACGCGGGCTTTACCACGACCGGCAAAGCGATGGAATCGGAATCGGAAACTTCTTCGACAACCGGATCGGGACGCAGGTCGGACAGCAGATCGACTTTACGCAAAGGGCTTCCGTTCAGCATGACAGGCGGCAGATAATACAACGCCAGCAGTCCTGCCACAACCAGCAGAGTAAAGACAAAAGTAAATGTTATTTTATTTTTCATCGATGAATCTTTGCAAACAGCTGCAAAGATAGCGGTTTTTCGAAGATAATGAGAGGGATTGTCAGGGCTTTTCTTTTACCGACTGTAAAAAAGCGTCTACCATCTGCATTCCCTTGGGAGTGGAAATTCCCCGCATGTGCAGGAAAGTCACCTCGCTGTAAATTTCTGATAACGGGTAGTTTTCGGTTATATCGGAATATACGAGCATCTCAAACTGCATGGACATGGCCTGATTGATGATGTCGAAATTGATGTCGTCGCGGAAGATGCCTTCTTCCACGCCTTTCTGAAAATGAACCAGTGCCGCCGCGTCGCTCAGCTTCTGACGTTCGCGTACGTATGACAACACATTGGGATATTTGCGCAGGTCGCGCAGAAAAAGCGGATTCAGCTCAGTGAGTTCACTCAGCTTACGTCTGTAAAAAGCAAAGATTACTTCCAGGGCATTTTCAGCCTTGGAAGCAACCTCGCTTATATAGGTATTCATTTCCTGCTGGTGCATGATCAGCACTTCCAGCAGAAGCTGTTCCTTATCGCAGAAGAGTTCGTAAAGGGTACGCTTGGATATGGAGAGCGAACAGGCAAGATCGTCCATGTGGACGTTTTTTATGCCGTATCTGCCAAAAGCGCGGAAGGCCTCAGCAATAACCCGCTTCCTCAGTTCTTCCCGGTCGTACTTGTTTCTCTTTACGCCTGCCATACGATATGATTAATGAATGATTCCTAATTTTGATGTTTCAACAAACTCGATAATGCGGTTGATCTCTGCACTGGGCGGTACCTGTTCCTTGATACGGAGCAACGCATCGTGCTGTGAAGTATTCGCCTTGTACAGGATACGGTATGCCTGTGCGATATGCTTGATGAGTGTTTCGGAGAAACCTGTAATCTCGAGCACCTTGGTATTGATGCTGTAAAAGGCAATCGGTTCGTGAGCCGCTACAATATAAGGAGGAATATCCTTGATGAAACGGCAGCCTCCCTGTACCAGAGAGAAACTTCCCAGACGTGTATTTCCCTGCATCAGCACATTGGATGTAAGGATGGCACAGTCCTGAATGATACAGTTTCCTGATACCTGTGAACCGTTTCCGATAATACAGCGGTTGCCCACCGTAACATCGTGCGACAAACGTACCCCTGTCATGATGAAGTTACCATCGCCTACGGTAGTAGCATGTCCGGCATGTGTACCACGGATAATCACAGCGTTTTCACGAATGACATTGTTGTTGCCGATGCAAGCCAGTGTATCCTCGCCGGTATAGGCAAAATCCTGAGGTACGGCTGCAATCACCGCACCCTGGTATACTGTGTTGCCGTTTCCCATACGAGTGCCGCTCATCAGGCTGGCATAAGGCATAATCACATTATCGTCGCCTATCTCCACATTCTTGTCGATATAGGCAAACGGATGTACCGTAACGTTTTTTCCGATCTTGGCAGAGGGGTCAACGTAAGCTAAAGGACTAATCATAGTTTCTGTCATTATTTAAGGTTAATTATTCTCTTCCTCCTCCCACGGCGCTGTACAAATCGATAACAGCCTGAATACGCTGGAAGTTATCGGATACTTCGCTCAACTGTGCACTCAGCAGGTTCTGCTGTGCTGTAAGGATTTCCAGATAAGTAGCGTCGCCGCTCTGGAACAAAGCCTTGGTATAGGTAACCGCCTTGTCGAGCTGTTCTACCTGTCCGCGGTCTTCTATCAGTTTCTTGTTCTGTGTATCGTACAGGAACAAGGCGTCGCTGACTTCTTTTCCTGCTTGCAGTATGGTCTGCTGGTAGTTCATCTGGGCAATCTTTTCTTCAGCCTTGGAAACTTTCAGGTTGGCAACCAGCTTTCCGTTGTTGAAGATAGGCTGAGTCAGTGAAGCGACAGCGTTCAGAATCAGCTTGCCCGGGTTCAGTACTGCAACACCGGCGTTGTTGGTCCATCCGGCAGTACCGGTAATATTCAGTCCCGGATAGAATGCGGAACGTGCCTGATTGGTTGTATAATAAGCACTTGCCAATGTCATTTCGGCAATCTTCACATCCGGACGGTTTTCCAATAACTGCAAAGGTACACCGGCTGTCAGTTCTTCGGGCATTACCTGCTCGTCCAGTGTGCTGCGTTCGATGGTCTGCGGAGCCTTTGCCAGCAATACGGCCAGCGAGTTTTCGGTTTCACGCACCTGACGTTTCAAGTCCATCAGAGATGCTTCTACCTGATGACTGGCAGCACGCATCTGTGCAACTCCCGCTTCGGTAGTCATACCGGCTATCTTCATGGCTTCCATCACACGTACATTCTCTTTGTAGATGGCAGCAGTTTCGGTCGTGATTTCTACCTGACGGTCGAGCATCAGCAGTGAATAATAAGTATTGGCAATGCCACAGATAATCTGTGAGCGTACAGCCTGACGGGAATACTTGCTTTGCAGGTAAGCAGCCTGTTGTCCGCGTTTCGCGTTCAGCAGCTTGCCGAACAAATCGATTTCCCAGCTTGCTGCAACCGGAAGCTGGTAAGTCTGCGAGGGTTTCGACTTATCGAAACTGCTCAGTGTTCCCTGAGGAGCCAGATTGATGGAAGGAAGGTAAGACAGACGGGCAGCGGTAAGCATCACCTTGGCCTCTTCCACACGCAGAATAGCAGCCTGCATGTCTACATTGTTGGCCAGTCCCTCTTCTATCAAAGCCTGCAACTTCGCATCACGGAAAACTTCTTTCCACGGCAGATTCCCCATGTTGGCTGTATCGGCAGCCAGCGTATCGGTTGCCGATGCCGGGTCACGATAGATACCTGAGGCATCTATCGATTCCGGACGATCGTAAGCTTTATAAATGTGGCAGCTGCTCATCATGGCAGCCACACACATTGCACCTAATATTTGTTTTTTCATTATCGTCTTTATCATTTATGAGTTTTACTTGCAGGAGAATACTGTTCAATTTCAGATTCTACTTCGCTTTCATCGAGGCTATCCCATTCCATCGGTTTAACCTTCTCCTGTAACCACTGGAAGACCACAAACAATACGGGGACAATGAAGATCTGCAAAATCATACCGATCAACATACCACCGATAGCTGAAGAACCCAGTGTACGGTTACCGTGAGCACCTACACCGAAGGCGAACATCAACGGAAGCAAACCGACGATCATCGCCAAAGAAGTCATCAAGATAGGTCGCAAACGAGCAGCGGCACCCAATACAGCCGCCCACGAAATACTCATACCTTGCTTACGACGGTCGAGGGCAAACTCTACAATCAGGATGGCGTTCTTTGCCAACAGACCCATCAACATGATCAACGCAATCTGCATGTAGATATCGTTTGACATGGATCCCACTATCATCTTCAGTGCAGGGATGCTTCCCAGTGCGCCGAAACCGTTGACGAAGATAAAGCTACCCATCAAACCGAACGGTACTGAAAGCAATACGGCGAGCGGAAGGATGTAACTTTCGTACTGGGCACTCAGCAACAGGTATACGAATACGAAGCAGAGTACGAAGATGATACCGGTAGTACTGCCGCTTGAAGAAGCTTCCTCACGCGCCATACCTCCCAGCTCGTAACCGAAACCGGTCGGCAGGTTTTCCTTCGCTACTTCGGCGATAGCCTGCAAGGCCTGACCAGATGTATATCCTGATGCCGGAGCAACCATGACCTTCATGGAAGTATACAGGTTGAAACGGCTGATGATATCCGGACCGTATACCTTCTTCATGCTGACGAACTGGGTAATAGGAGCCATTTCGTTGCCACTGCGAACCTTGATTCTGTTCAGAGATTCCATATTCTTGGTAGCATCCGGCTCTGCCTGAATCATTACACGGTACATCTTACCGAAACGGTTGAAGTTGGATGCATACAAACCTCCGAAATATCCCTGCATGGTAGAAAGGATGTCGCTCGGGCTGATACCTGCTTTCTTACAAGCTGCGGCATCGATATCCAACTGATACTGCGGGAAGCTCGGGTTGAAGGTTGTCTTGGCTGAGTTGATTTCCGGACGTGCTTCCAGGGCAGCGGTATAACTGTTTACGACTTCGAAGAAGTGATCCAGGCTACCACCGGTCTTATCCTGCATATTCAACTCGATATCACTTGAAATAGAATAACCCGGAATCATAGGAGGAGCAAAGAACAATACCTGTGCATCCTTGATGACTTTCTGCGCACGCATGAACAAGGTAGCGTAAATAATGTCGGAGTTCTGCATCATGGAACGTTCTTCCCAGTCTTTCAGCTTGATGATGACAGAACCGTAAGAAGGTCCCTGACCGCCGATGAAGCTAAAACCGGAAATGATAGTACGAGATTCTACCGCGGGTTCTGCCGCAACCAGACTGTCGACCTTAGCCAACACTTCCAATGCACGTTCCTGAGAAGTACCAGGAGGCAATGTAACAGCACCCATGATGGTACCGGTATCTTCGTTCGGCACCATACCGGTCGGAGTAACTTTCATGAAGAATACCAGCAGGACGATAGAAACAACTACCATACCCAATGCCAGCCATTTCTTGTGGATGAAGAATACGACACGTTTCTTATAGCTCTTCAGCAAAGAATCGTATGCAGCGTTGAAGGAAGCGTGGAAGCGATCGATCACGCTCATCTTCTTAGGCTTATGTTCTGAATCGTGCGGTTTCAGGAAGAGGGCACACAACGCAGGTGACAAGGTCAATGCGTTCAATGCGGAGAATGCGATAGAGATAGCCATGGTGATACCGAACTGACGGTAGAAGGTACCGGCTGTACCACCCATGAAGCTTACCGGGATAAACACGGACATCATGACCAGTGTAATGGAAACCAGCGCACCACCCAGTTCGCTCATGGCATCGATAGAAGCCTCGCGGGAAGATTTATAACCCTGGTCCAGTTTCGCATGGACACCTTCCACCACAACGATGGCATCATCGACCACAATCGCAATGGCAAGCACCATCGCCGACAGTGTCAGCAAGTTCACACTAAATCCGATCAGCTTCAAAACGAAGAATGTAGCGATCAAGGCAACCGGAATAGCGATGGCCGGAATCAATGTAGAACGCATATCCTGCAAGAAGACATATACTACAATGAACACGAGGATAAACGCCTCGATCAAAGTCTTGATAACTTCGTGGATTGACGCATACAAGAAGTCGTTGGCATTCTGAGCCACGTCGATTTTCAAACCTGCCGGCAGGTTCTCTTCTGTTTTATGGATTACATCCAGCAAGTTGTTGATAGTTTCGGTAGCGTTGGTACCTGCCATCTGATAGATAACGCAGGTTACCGCCTTATGTCCGTTTACCGTATTACTGAAGGTATAGGCCAGACGTCCCAGCTCGATGCGGGCTACATCGCCCAGACGAAGAACTTCGCCGTTAGGCTGTGCCTTGATGACAATGTCTTCGAATTCTTCGGTCTGCTGCAAACGTCCTTTGTAACGGATGGTATACTGGAAAGTCTGCTTACCACGTTCACCAAACTGTCCCGGAGCAGCCTCGATGTTCTGTTCGGCCAGGGCATTGGAGATATCAGCCGGAACCAGGTTATACTGAGCCATGATGTCCGGCTTCAGCCAGATACGCATAGAGTAGTCCTGGCCCATCACACTGGCATCACCCACACCTTTTACACGCTGAAGTTCCGGAATCAGGTTGATCTTGGCGTAGTTTTCCATAAACTCAATGTTATACTTGTCTTCCGCATCGTACAGAGAGAAGATCAACAACATTGAATTTTGTTTCTTCTGAGTAGTCACACCGACTTTGGTAACTTCGGCAGGCAACAGACCCTGTGCCATAGAAACACGGTTCTGAACGTTGACCGCAGCCATATCCGGGTCGGTACCCTGATTAAAGAAGATATTAATAGTTGCAGAACCATTGTTGGATGCAGTAGACTGAATATACATCATGTTTTCTACACCATTGATCTGGTCCTCCAACGGAGCGATTACAGAGTTCAATACAGTTTGCGCATTGGCACCTGTATAGGTAGCACTTACCGATACGGTAGGAGGCGCAATATCCGGATACTGTGTTACCGGCAGCGTAGCAAGACCGATAATACCCAGGATAACTATCAAGATAGAGATTACCGTTGACAGTACCGGACGGTTAATAAATTTATCTAGTTTCATTCTATTCCTTAATAATATTATACGATTTTGTTCACCTCACACCAATCAATTGAAAGCACTCTTGATGTTTCCGTCGCGCTGATCCTGGAGGGCTTTCTGATACTTGGCTTCTTTCTGAGCTACAGTAATAGGAACAATTTTCTGTCCGTCCTGCAAAGTCTGTACACCTTCGACAACCACCTTGTCGCCTTCTTTCAATCCGCCGGTTACGATATAATTCTTACCGTCGTTCAGATTGGATACCTGGATTTCGGTATGCTTCAGTGTGCTGTCGGCCTGCAAGACATACACAAACTTCTTATCCTGAATTTCCTGTGTAGCTGTCTGAGGAAGCAAAATAATATTATTCATAGCGTATGGGAATACGACATTTGCCATACCACCACTACGCAGGATGTTCTGCTTGTTGGGGAAGATAGCACGCATGCTTACAGAACCGGTACTCTGGTCGATGACTCCGCTGACAGCATCAATCTTACCTTCAGCATCGTACATTGTACCATCGGCCAACTGCAATTTTACCGCCGGCATTTTTTCCAACTGTTCTTTCAGTGTGCCGCCTGCCTTTGTCAAAGCCAGCAACTGTTTTTCTGTCATGGAGAAGTATACATACATATCTCCAATCTGAGATACGGTAGTCAACGGCTCGGCAACCGAAGCGCTGACCAAAGCACCTACACGATACGGGAATGTACCGATAACACCGTCCGACGGGCTGGTTACCGTACAGAAACCGAGGTTCTGTTTTGCGGCGGCATAAGCAGCTTCAGCCTGTGCTACATTAGCCTTGGCTGTCAGCAAGTTATTTATAGCTGTCTGATATTCGAAGTCGCTGATAATCTTCTGCTCGTGCAGCATCTTCTTGTTGGCTTCTGTTTCAGCAACAGTCTTCAAATTGGCTTTTGCAGACTCTACGCTGGCCTTAGCCTGATCGTAAGCTGCTTTATACTGAGTTGGATCAATCTGAAACAGCGCCTGTCCTTTATGAACGGTTGCTCCTTCGTCGACACATAACTTCACGATAAAGCCTGATACCTGCGGACGAATCTCAATATCCTGCAAACCCTTGATTGTAGCCGGATACTGAGTGGTTTGATTACTGGAAGTTGTTGTAACCGTTTGTACAGCAAATTCGTTGTCACCCATTTTCATACCGCCCTGACCTCCGCCACAAGCAGTTAAAACCGATACCCCCAAAGCCATAAGGGCAATCCGGCTAGAAGAAAAACTTCTGTTTCTTTTTACACTCATATTCATATTATAATAGTTAATGTTTTTCGTACCCTCTTCTTTAAAAATTAGAAAACTTTTTCAACCTGTTTAGTTTTTAGCCTTGCAAATATACGGAAAAAATCACTCAAAAAAACAATCGTTTAACTAACAATAACCATAAAACAAGAGAGTTATTACATATCGCCAAATTAATCCGACCAATTGACAAATATTATCGACCAAAGAAATCGGCACATTCTACAATTTATAGTTTTTTAAAAGAAATAATCTTCCATTTGTTATTTTATTTCTACATTTGCGCTACACATTAATTGAGAAAACATTAAATCAATAGAACCATGGTGAAAATAACAAAAGAAGCCGCCTTGCTCTATCACTCACAGGGCAAGCCTGGTAAAATAGAGGTAGTTCCTACCAAACCATACCAAACACAAAGAGATTTATCGCTGGCATACTCGCCCGGAGTAGCCGAACCATGTCTTGAAATACAGAAAAATCCGGAAACGGCTTACGACTATACCGCAAAAGGAAACCTGGTTGCCGTCATATCGAACGGTACTGCCGTACTGGGACTGGGTGACATAGGCGCCATGAGCGGAAAGCCGGTCATGGAAGGAAAAGGCCTGCTCTTTAAAATCTATGCAGGCATCGACGTTTTCGATATCGAAGTCAACGAGAAAGATCCTGACAAATTCATAGAAGCTGTAAAGGCCATCGCACCGACATTCGGCGGTATCAACCTGGAGGATATAAAGGCTCCTGAATGTTTCAAGATCGAACAGCGCCTGAAGGAAGAGCTGGACATTCCGGTGATGCACGATGACCAGCACGGTACAGCCATCATTTCGAGTGCCGGACTGCTGAACGCACTGGAAGTAGCAGGCAAAAAGATAGAAGATGTCAAGATTGTTGTAAACGGCGCCGGTGCTTCGGCTGTATCATGTACCAAGCTGTACATTTCGCTGGGAGCGCGTCTGGAAAACATCATCATGGTGGACAGCAAGGGAGTCATCTCCAAACAGCGTACCGACCTGAACGAACAGAAGAAATTCTTCGCAACCGACCGTACGGACGTACACACGCTGGCAGAAGCCATCAAGGGAGCGGATGTGTTCCTGGGCCTGTCACGAGGTAACGTGCTTACCCAGGATATGGTAAGAAGCATGGCCGATCATCCGATTGTATTCGCGCTGGCCAATCCGACTCCGGAAATTTCGTACGAGGACGCCATGGCATCACGTCCGGACGTACTGATGTCGACCGGCCGTTCCGACTATCCGAACCAGATTAATAATGTAATCGGATTCCCGTATATCTTCCGTGGTGCCCTGGATACACGTGCTACCGCCATCAACGAAGAAATGAAGCTGGCTGCCGTACGTGCCATCGCCGGACTTGCCAAGAAGCCGGTGCCCGACGTAGTGAACGAGGCATACCACGTAAACAACCTGACCTTCGGTCCGGAATACTTCATTCCGAAACCGGTCGATCCGCGACTGATTACAGAAGTTTCCATGGCTGTGGCTAAAGCCGCAATGGAATCGGGAGTAGCACGCAAGCAGATTACCGACTGGGAAGCATACAAGAATCACCTGCGCGAACTGATGGGACAGGAAAACAAGCTGACCCGCCAGTTGTACGAAACAGCCCGCCGCTGCCCTCAGCGCGTTGTCTTTGCCGAAGGTACTCACCCCAATATGCTGAAAGCGGCCGTAGAAGCCAAGGCAGAAGGTATCTGTAACCCGATTTTGCTGGGCAACGAAGAAAGAATAGCCAAACTGGCCAAAGAACTTGACCTGAACCTGGAAGGCATTGAAATCGTCAACCTCCGTCACGACCGCGAGGCTGAACGCCGCGAACGCTATGCACGCATCTTGTGTGAAAAGCGTGCCCGCGAAGGAGCCAACTTTGCAGAAGCAAACGACAAGATGTTCGAACGCAACTATTTCGGTATGATGATGGTAGAAACCGGAGAGGCAGATGCTTTTGTAACCGGTCTGTACACCAAATATTCCAATACCATCAAAGTAGCCAAGGAAGTAATCGGCATCCAGCCGGGATACAATCATTTCGGCACCATGCACATCCTTAATTCCAAGAAAGGTACTTACTTCATCGCCGATACACTGATCAACCGTCATCCGGATACAGATACATTGATCGATATAGCCAAACTGTCGGTGAAAGCAGTACGCTTCTTCAATCAGGAACCGGTTATGGCCATGCTGTCATACTCTAACTTCGGTTCCGATACGGAAGGAAGTCCGGCAAAGGTACACGAAGCCATCAGCTACATGCACCGCGAATATCCGGAACTGGCCATCGACGGAGAAATGCAAGTGAAATTTGCCTTGAATAACGAACTGCGTGACGAGAAATATCCGTTTACCCGTCTGAAAGGCAAGGAAGTCAATACCCTGGTATTCCCGAACCTGAGTTCTGCCAACGCTACTTACCAGCTCATCCAGAGCATGAGTGAAACAGAAGTCATCGGCCCGATCCAGATGGGACTGAACAAGCCGATCCACTTTACAGACATTGAAAGTTCGGTACGTGACATCGTCAACATTACGGCCATTGCCTGCATCGATGCCATCGTAGACAAGAAAAAGAAACAATGTTAAACCCTAAATAAGCGGAAAGCTGAGAATAAAGCTTAAAGTCCTCGCCGAAAAAGAGAAACTTTATCCTTTATTTTCAGCTTTCTCTTTTTATAACCCCATAATACCATCCGACCTATGAAAAAGCCCCTTACCAAAACCCAATGTGTCATCCTGACACTGTTCTGGGCAGCACTCTGCTTTCTGATTCTGACTTCAACCCCTCACATTGACGGCCCCCTTATCATAATGATTCTCATTTCGGGAGCTCTTGTATTCATTCCTGTCGCCAAATCATTAAGAAACAACAAATAATAACCATTTACACATATCTAAATTACAATTTCAAATATTTTGATATTTTTTTCTCGTTTTTCTTTATCAAATGTTGTGTAAATAAAATTTTTTCTATATTTTTGTCACATTCAAAATTAATTAATTGAGGACATCAATAATCCAACAACTAAATAGATAATTATGAATGCAGCTAAAGTACTGGAAGATCTAAAAAGAAGATTTCCGAATGAACCTGAATATCATCAGGCAGTAGAAGAAGTGTTAGGCACAATCGAAGAAGAATACAACAAACACCCCGAATTCGACAAAGTAAACCTGATAGAGCGTTTGTGTATTCCAGATAGAGTTTATCAGTTCCGTGTAACCTGGATGGACGATAAAGGTAATATCCAGACCAATATGGGTTACCGCGTTCAGCACAACAACGCTATCGGCCCGTACAAAGGCGGTATCCGTTTCCACAGTTCTGTAAACCTAGGAATCCTGAAATTCCTTGCTTTCGAGCAGACATTCAAAAACTCTCTGACTACCCTTCCGATGGGTGGCGGCAAAGGTGGTTCCGACTTCTCTCCACGTGGTAAATCAAACGCTGAAGTCATGCGTTTCTGCCAGGCATTCATGCTGGAATTGTGGCGTCACATCGGCCCTGAAACAGACGTTCCTGCCGGAGATATCGGTGTAGGAGGCCGTGAAGTAGGTTACATGTTCGGTATGTACAAGAAGCTGGCTCACGAATTTACCGGCGTACTGACCGGAAAAGGACGCGAATTCGGCGGTTCACTGATCCGTCCGGAAGCAACTGGTTACGGAAACATCTACTTCCTGCTGGAAATGCTGAAAACACGTAACATCGAACTGAAAGGCAAGACTTGTCTGGTATCCGGTTCGGGTAACGTAGCTCAATATACCGTAGAGAAACTGATTCAGCTGGGAGCCAAAGTTGTAACCATGTCCGATTCTGACGGTTACATCTACGATCCGGACGGTATCGACCGTGAAAAACTGGATTATATCATGGAACTGAAGAACCTGTACCGTGGACGTATCCGCGAATACGCAGAAAAATACGGCTGCAAATATGTAGCAGGTGCACGTCCATGGAACGAAAAGGCTGATATCGCTCTTCCTTCTGCAACCCAGAACGAAATCAACGGCGACGATGCCAAAGCTTTGATCGCCAACGGTGTAATTGCCGTTTCCGAAGGAGCTAACATGCCATCTACTCCTGAAGCAATCCGCGTATTCCAGGAAGCTAAGATTCTTTACGCTCCGGGTAAGGCTGCTAACGCTGGTGGTGTATCAGTATCTGGTCTGGAAATGACTCAGAACTCTATCAAACTGAGCTGGAGCCAGGAAGAAGTAGACGAAAAGCTGAAGAGCATCATGAAGAACATTCACGAGGCTTGTGTACAGTACGGTACAGAACCGGACGGCTACATCAACTACGTGAAAGGTGCAAACGTAGCAGGCTTCATGAAAGTAGCCAAAGCCATGATGGCTCAGGGTATTGTCTGATAGACTAAGTAATCCTCATATAAAAGTAAAACGGGTGGAATGCGGCAAACATTCCATCCGTTTTTTATATTCCTTGTTGAAATCCGTACAACTACAAAAAATAAACCCTCCTTCTTCATGCCGAGAGCAGACTCATACATGAAACAAGGAGAGCTTAACTATCAAAGTATTTCAGATTATTTTTCCAAAGAACAAAGACCGAGTATTCCAGTTATATACTACCGTATACACGGTGTTGAGATTTACGGTTTCGCCTTCGTGTACACCCCATTCACCCTTCAGGACATTCACTTCCGCATCCGAATTGGTAACAGACAATTCATAGCTGAAAGAAACACCGTCCGAATGAGCAAAGTAAGCGGTTTCTCCATCTTTCAACGACACAGTCCGCTCAGCCGAAGTAACCGTAAAGCTATATTCCTGCAACCAATCTCCCAGCACATCCGAAAGGTTCACGCTTACAGCAAAAGTAATCATGGGAACCTGAACCTTCAATCCGGTAGTTTCGCCCCGCTTTACAGAAAAAGGCACTTCCTGATAATACACAGGCTCACCCTTCTCTTCGTTCGTCCATTTCTGTTCAGCACCATAATTCGGACTATAAACTTTCAACATATAATCATCAGCTGCAGCCAGCTCAATCTTATCCTGCATATCTTCGGCCGATAACTGACGGAGCATCTCCTCACCTTTCCACAATTCAACCGTCCAGGTGATGTCGTCTGCCGCCCGTGAAGCAACTTCTGTGTTTGTCTGTGACTGAATCTCTATCCCTCCAACCGACAAGAATCCTTCGCCGGAGAGTACCGTATCGTTTTCCTGCTGACAACTGACCAGCAGGAAAACAGATAATATCGTATATAGAATACCTTTTTTCATCATGTTACTTATCAAAGATTAAAGAAATGTCGTCGATTTTCAAAACACTTCCCATATGTACCGTCCAATCTCCTATTACCGGATAAGTAATTGTTGTCCCCCAAGCAAAATCATTACCTGAAAGTGAAGTTTTATTTGAAGCCAAAAATTGTACGCAAATAGTGGTTGCCTTTTCATAAGGTTCAAGATAATTAAAATCAACTGTAGCATAAGCATATTCACTATCCTCTTCAGAATATGCAGTAGGTTCATATGTTCCTGTTGCTATTTCCTTATCTCCATTCTTCAAAGATACAACAACCTTGAAAGCGTCTGAATTATAAGGCTTATACTTATACCAAAAAGACATTGACGTAGGACGGGAATTAAAAGAATGTCCTTGTACAATACCTGAATTATAAGATCCAATAAACAAACTTCCAACCATTGCACCACCAACATAACTTCCTGATGTATTGGCATAACCATCTCCACATCCTGACAAATATATCAACGCCGCTTTTGAACCTCCATGAACATCTTCCGTATAACTAACGCAAGAAGCAAAGCAACCTTCATACCAAATGCCAAAAGCATACGTTCCTCCTTGAGCCTTATCGTTGTTGGTATCCCACCAAGAAGAGCCTGCATTACCTTCTGCATAAGGATGAAAAGTATAATAAGTTTTATCCTTAGAAGGCCACGTTCCCGACTTCTTCTTTTCTTCAATATACCATTCCTCCATTCCCGAATTCGGCAACTGCTGTGGAGTTTCCAGTTCAACATCTACAGGCACGGTTTCGATACCCTCCCGATATACAGCACGAATCTGGTATTGCTTATCTGCCGGATAATCGTCGAACTGAACCAACCGATCACAATCGATCCATTGCTCATCACCTTTTTTACGGTACTGATATTGAAGTTTTTGAGAAATAGTTTCTACATCACCTGTTCTAATATCACAACTGTCTACGCTAAATTCCTTACTCCAGAAGTTTCCCGGATTCGTTACAAGAGATAGTTCCGGCTTATTACAAGTAAGTGTATAAACCCGGTTGGCCGATGCATCCTCACTTGCCCAACGATTATTAGCCTCAACATCCACTTCTACCGTCGAAGCAACAGTAGCACCTTTATCCGTCATCAACTGGGGAATCAAGGAAGTAAAATCAAGACTGCCCTCCGTTGCTCCGATTTCCGGCAATGTAATACCCAATGCAGTTTCTACAGCCAACTTATCTTCCGCATTCGACAACAAATATTCTCTTCCTTGTTCCAGTCCGGCAAACTTAGCATCTGCCGAATTAAACTTCAGCTTCAGCTCCTGCAAGGCAGACGAAAGCTTCAGGCGAATAACAGCCGGTTTCTTTTCTGTTTCGGCGAACGACAATGTATTGTTTACAAAATCGTCTGATTCCAACTTCGGCTTCGGCAAATATTCCACAGGAATTGTTTCTGAAATGGAAACGGTTTCTGTTTCCAGTTTCTCGATTGAAACACCTATGCCCGATGAAACACCAGATTCATCCAGTCCCAACGTTACCTTTACATGAGTCTTTACCGGAATATTTGCGAACTTCTCCTGATCTGGAATATCGTAAGTCACCTCTTTTCCGGTACCCAACAAACGTCCGTGAAAAACCAGCTTCACCGACGAACCGGCACGGAAGTAAGCACTTTTGCCTGAATCAGCATCCAAATCGACTGATTCGCCACCAACTGAAACCGTCACGTAATAAGACTCATACAGCTTATTCAGACTCTCCTTATTATAAAGGACAGACAGCAACGAATTGGCAACCGAGCAAGAGATAGAAGCCGAAGTCATCTGCCCCTTTATCACTTCCTGCCCCTCCAAAGTTCCTATATAATAAGGAGCATCCAGAGCAATCACCGGATTGTCGCCATAAGTAGCCGTCAGGTCGTAGAGCCCTTCCAACAACAGGATAGATTCCTTGCAACTACCTTTATACGCCGACTTATCCGTACCGCTATATACCACCTTCAACTGAAACATTTCCGTTAACGGATCGTCCAAGTCAGAAGGAGCAGTACGTGAATAAGCCTTGTTTTCTTCGTCCGTCAATGTAACGAGCAAACCAGTCTTGCCAGATAAAGTCGTTTCTTCATCCGACTGACATCCACCCAGTACCATACACAGTACCAACAAGCACAAGCAGCCTATCCACTTCATATATTCAATAACTGATTTATTCATAACCTAATTCAAATTCATCTACCCATAAAGTACTACCACTACCAACTTGTCCTACGACTTTCATCCCCTGAAACTCACCTCCATACTTACTTGAAGTTGCAACAATAGTAATAGTCGCAGGCTTTGATTCTGTATCACTATATTCAATATCAAACTCAAATTTCGTATATACAGTGACAGTTTCCGAACCCACAAATTCACCATAAGCAATTTCTTGACCGGATGCATTCCATAACTTAAAATAAATATGACACTGGTCTGTCTTCAGATTTCCCGGAACAGTCCCATCATTACTAATAGGCATCGGTTTATACTTATAATACCCACTCAACTTAGTAGGACGAGCCCCTGAATAAGGACGTCCAAAAGATGGGCTTGAAGCAGGATTTCCTACATTTGTTTTATATTTACCAATAAATATATTCCCAGCAGCAGCACCAACAAGAGTCATAGGCTCAATAGTTTGCATTTTTACAGCCTTACCTTTATAAGCATCTGTACCCTCTACCGGCATTACATTTGAATCTCTATTTCCAACACTAGTAACGCCCTGATTTCCAGTAGCCCAATAAGCCTGTAAATTATCATAGTTATCGGCAACCGGATTAGGATACCAAGTCTTACCATCCTGCGTCCAAGTATCGAAATTCATGTTGGGAAGAGTCACAATCGTTTCCGTCTGGAAAGAATATGCCTCTCCTTCATTATCTCCGGCAAGAGCACGTACTTCATAATCCGTACCACTCTGCAATCCGGTAAGTTCGGCAGAATAAGAAGTACTTCCTGTTTCAGTAACAGCAGAAGCATCGAGAGTAGTCCATTCTTCACTGCCCTTTATACGATATTCCACCGAAACCTTATTTCCTGCACGGAAACTGCCACTGATATAAGCCTTAGTAGCCCATGCATTCACCTTTTCTACAGAAGCGGCTACCGATGATTTTTGTACATCTACCGTCCAGTCGCATATATATCTTCCGTTACGATAAGCCTTAAACACACGCGGACGGGTAAAGTCCGTTACTGTTTCTGCTGGCGGATCAAGCACTGTTTTAGAACCTTCCAGGTTCAACTTTTTAATCTTGATATTCCGATAATCGGCATCCTCAGTGACATAAATAATGGCGATATGATTATACAAGTCCAACGAAGGAGCCGTTCCCGACTGATTTTCCACCTCAATCGTACGTTCTATCTCCTGCTTTACCGTAATCTTCCACCAGTAGTCCTGATAAGTTTTCAACAAGAAACCTACCGGATTTGTAAAATCGACAGCAGTATTTGCATTGGCAGGAAGCTCATTCAACGAAGCAAAACTAAAATTCGGGAAACCGTTAGGCTTAATACAAGCAGCCGTATCCGGATAAATCAGTGCTTCCGAATTGGCAACCAACTTGGTAATCGGCAAACTATCGATAAAAGCATCTTCACCTATAGTAAGTTCAATAGTACGAGCCTGATTATTGAACACGGCTTCTCCCTGCATTCCGTCTACCTGAATTTCTTGAATAACCCCCTCGATATAAGGATAAGGAATGTCATTCTCTATACACGAAGACATGTTCAGTAACAAGAGTGATATAAAGCTAAACTTTAAAGCTTTTATAATCATAATTTGTCAATTTAAAAATAAGTACAAACACCGATATTGATGGAAAATATATTAATCTTAAAATCAGCGGAACTCTGACGGTATGACCCATGTTCAACCTGATTGGTAGTCTGTTCAATCCACTTGAAGTCCAGACCAACGACATTAATCGACACCTCGACTGCCATATTGTTCGTAACGAAAGCCGTCAAGCCCGGCGCCGCACCAATCTGCAAACGATGAGAAGTTTGATAAGTACCCGTTGCTTTCTCATCCGACCCAGATAAAGTTTTTCCCTGACCATATCCATACGTCAGACGAAGCTCATTGAAAAAACCAAAAACTTTACTGTTTCCAAGTCCCATATAAGTACGCAAAAATCCGGCAGCAGTATATTCATGCTCCAGATACTTATAATCGCTGATATCGAATGTCAGGTCATCTCCCAAATCCAGATTAATACTACCTATATCCGCATAGGTACGATTATAATTCAAACGTATACCGGCAGCCATATTATCCCGAAAAAAATATCCAGCATATGGACTCACCTTAAAAGTATAACCTTCACCGTTCACGTCATCCAGTATAAGGAATTTGTAATTATCGCCTGTCAATTCCGTATAAGAGAATGTAACTCCTCCCATCCACGAACCTTTTGGCACAAACAGAGTAGGTTTTATATTACGATCATAACCTTTTCGTGCGTAGACCGAAGTTACGCACAAAAAGGTTAATAATAAAATCAAATATTTCTTCATGCAAATATTAATAGTATGACAATTCGAAATCATCTACCCAAAGGGTACTGCCTTCCGCTAATTGCCCAACAACACTTGTTCCCTCAAATTCGCCTCCATAACGGCTTGACGTAGCAACAATAGTTATTTTAGTTGGACGTTTTGTCGGATCTATATATTCAATAGGACACTCAAACTTTGTATATTCCGAAACGTTCTTATTATCAACAAAACTACCTTCGCCAATAAGTGTTTCTCCAGACCAAAGCTTTATATAAATCTCACACTCATCCGAAGTAAGAGTACGGTCTGCCGGAACAGTAGCACCCGTTCTCATTTCAGCACCGGGAGCATATTTATACCAACCGGAAAGTTTGACAGGACGAGCACCCGAATAAGGTCTACCGAAACTAACACTACTTGCAGGATCGCCCATATTCGTATTATACTCACCAATAAATATATTTCCGGCAGCATATCCAACCATAGTAATACTGATTGTAGAAAGTTGAACTGAATATCCACTACGACCATCTTCTACAGGTATTGAATTTGAGCTTTTCAAAGTAACAACTCCATCATTACCCGTAGCCCAATAACTATTAGCCTCATCACCATTCGGGAACCAACAATCACGTTTTGTAAATAGACCTTTCTGAACTTTTGTCCATGTATCAAAGTTCAAATTTGGAATTTCCTCATATGATTCTGTTGTAAAAGAACAAGTTTCACCAGTCTTATCTCCACACAAGATGTAATATTCATACTCCGTATTAAAATCCAACGGAGCAACCTTTGCAGAATAGTTCTTTGTACCGTCTTCCTGAACAGCTTCTACAATAGTCCATTCGGAATCAGCTTTTTTCTTGTAACGGAACTGTACCGGAGAAGTAATTTCCGCCAGATTGCAAGTTCCCGACAAATAAGCAAACTGTCCCCAAACCTTAGAAGCATCGTTCTTAATATCGCTGGTCACCATATCCGTACTTTCCTGCTTGGTAGGTACTTTTACTGTTACGTCATACTGATGAATTGTCTGGTCTACAGATATATCGAATCCAGCATTACCTTCCGTAATATCCAGATTTACTTTATAGTGGTAAGCAGCTTCCGCTTTCGAAGTGATTTCTTGAGAGAAAGACTTTCCATTGCCGAAATCAACTTTTACAGTCAAAGGCTGTCCTGCTTTGACATAAGCAGGACGTGCTTCATCTTCTACAAATGGAATGCTCAGCGCATCAGCACCTTCTATATAACATGTATAACCAGCAAAAGTAGATTTAAAAGTTTCCGAGCAACTTACAGAAACCATTGTCTGTGCCAGCTTACAAGTAATGTTTACACTCTTTGCCTTATTGGCTTCGATTGCTACATCTTTTTGTCCTGCATAATAAGGCTGAGCATCAAAGCCCTGAGTTTCCATATTCTTGTCGGCTGAATATGCCTTGATGGTATATGTAGCAACAGGCAATATCACATCATCTAAGTTTCTCCAATCGTCGGCATGCTGTACTACAGCATTCGACTCATCTAATATATCGACAGCTATTGCTTCCGATTCAGTTATGTCAGCACGAGTTTCTACACCTTTATTGACATCAACAGAAGACAACTGAAGATAGCCATATCCTTTGGCTTCATCTATTTCAGACTGGCAAGAGGTAAATAGTCCTGCCAAAAGAAATAAACTGGTAACTAATATATTTGTTTTCATTTATCTCTATTTTAAATTCTCTATCCCTTCAAGCAGGATTATTTATTCTGTTACATTCACGGTTAAAGTACCTTCCTTAGTTTCATTGCCATCGGAAATAGTCAATGTAAACTTATGTGTTCCCATCAATCCCTGTCCCGGTAACAAAGCGACCAAAGATGTTACATCGAAAGTATACTGTGTCAAGCTTCCACTATGAAGCTGATTGTATGTTTCTTCTGTAATAAGCGGCAAACTTTCCAATTGTTTTTTAGCTTCTGGTCTGTCCTCTAAATTACACAAATCGAAAGGTTTATCCAAGTCCATACCTGCAAGTAAAAGAGGGAACGTTTCATTATTACTTTCGATAGAAACAACCAATGATTTTATTCCACTTTCTGAAGCCATATCCACCTTAATAGTTGGCATTTCACCTGATTCCATAAGCTCAGCCAAACTGAGATTGTAGGTTTCTGGGATACCTGTAACAGATAAAGTACCGGTAGTCGGCTCATCATCGCCCTCACCACCTTCACCCGGAGTATCCGGACCTTCATAAATAATATTACCTACAGGGATTTCGATTGTTTCACCCACTTCTGTAAATGTCAAATCGACTGTAATACCGATAGAAATATGAGATTCAGTAGAACCTTCTTCTGTCAGTTGAATATTAAAAGAATCACCACCTTCCAGTTCTGATTCACCACCTTCTGCATCAGCCGGTTTCTGAATAGTTGCTTTCAATTCAATAAAATTACCTTCTACAGAAGTTGCCTTGATAGAAGCATTCAGACTGTTCTGGTGTTCAGGAACCTGAAAATAATATTTCTTACCAAGAGAATTCTTATCGAATACTTGGTTGGCACCATCTCCATTATCAACTATTACTGAATAATCATCTTTAAAAGCTTCTTCGAATGAAGTAGTCAGACCTATTGAAACTTCCACACAAGCCAGTTTACAAGGCAGATCAACACTTGTAGCAATACCTTTCTTTACAGAGAAAGTCTGTTCCCCTTTAAAATAAGGACGTTCGGATACTGTTACATTTTCTCCTTCATAATTGTAAGCTGTTACAGAATAGTCACCTTCGCTCAACGGGAGAACAACTTTTCCGCTTTCGTTTTTCAGTTCGCTAACCTTACCTCTGGCAACTTCTTCCTGAGTTTCCGTATTTGTTACAATCAGCGTATAGTTGTCTACATTTACATCTTCTGCATCAAAGTTTCCGGTAGTAGTTCCGCCGTCAACTACTTCGTCAGCACGACTCATTGTCACTCCGTTATAAATGGATGCCAGGTCGAGTTCCAGTGTACCTGCATTTTCGCCAGCTTCTCCCTTGCCCAAAAGTTCATCGCGCATTTCGCAAGATGAGAAACCTATCATAAGGCCTAAAAGCCAGATTAAACTTTTATATTTTTTCATTTTATTCGTATTTTATTTCAACTTGGAATGTAATCACCCGGAATATCAACTGTAACATCTTCTTCGGTAACACCGTCGTCGACAGTAATTTCCAGTCCGACTTTACCACCTGCTATATCTGTGGCATTTGGCTTGATTGTTAATGTATAAGAATAGCAAGGCTTCAAATCAATCACTTTAGAAGTAGTAAAATTGTCTACAGATACAGGTTCACCGTTTTTATCAATTAAAGAGAAAGACAAAGTAGCATCTGTACCTTCATCGCCAGTCTTCAGGTAAAGCTGCTGACCTTCATTCGACTTGTTCATCGTCCAAGCCTCATCCATATAGTCAGTCTTAACGGTAACGGTACAATCCTGGAAGTAATCTTCGAAAGTATCACTGTCATCATTTCCTTTGTATACCAAAGTAATTCTGGCATTGGCAGGTTTACAAACAATAGAAATAGTTTTCTTATCTCCCTGCGATACTGTAAAGGATTCACTACCCTTTACATACAACTTATCGTAGCCCGCAGCTACATCCTCTCCATAGTAAGCAGTCAGTGTATAAGGAACACCGAAATCAACTTTTTGTTCTACATCCAAATCCCCATACAGTTTATCCGTATAAACGGGCTCCTCCCCTTTATACAAAGACACCTTGTAATTATTCACGTTCAGATAAGCGCTCTCATCTACAGCGCGACTATAAGACAGATTTGCCGACAAATCGACCATAATGCTGCCTTGTCCTGAAACACTCTCTTTTCCGTCTTCACTCGAACAGCTACCTAAGAAAGCCAGCAGCACTACTGAAGAAAGAACTTTCAAATAGTTTTTCATTTTCATCCAATTACTAATTTTATTTTTTTCAGGGTGCAAAGTAACAGATTATTCATAAACCTTAAAAGGTCTGTTTTTTTTTATTTTTGTTCTATTTTTTACTTATTCGAATAATTCCATATCATAAAGTAGCGAAATTCATACTATTTACATTTTCATACATAGTCTATTTTTCACATAAGCAGAAAGAATTTGAAACGGCTTTAGTTTCCAACCTGCTTTTTTTATGTATATTTGCGAATGTTCAATAACACAAAAAAGAAACTATATGAAATTCAAAAACATCTTAATCGGAATCTCTTTATCTTTTCTTGCCATGTCCTGCATTCAGGATGAAGCATTGAATGTAGAAGCAGCTATTGACGGATGCAATGGAGCCAATATTCAATTGATAAACATCAACGATATAAGCAGGGAAATCGATGTGTTTGTCTTCGACGGATCTGACATCACGGCGCAGGAGCTGAATTTCAAGCTGCCCGACGGTGCTACTATCAGCCCCGACAAACCACAGGCAAAGGACAATCCGCCGTATTATGACTTCAGTACCGAAAAGGAACGTAAGTTCATCGTTACTTCCGAAGACGGAGGCAACAAGGTAACTTACACAATAAGTCTGTATACCATCGAACTGCCGCTGAAATATTCGTTCGAGAACCTGAGAGAAATCAATCCGTACCATGTGTTATACCTGACAGACGTCAACGGACTAATGCAGTGGGCAAGCGGGAACCAAGGATATGGATTATGCGGCATGGCAACCAATGCGACACAATATCCTACGGCGCAGGCCGACGGAGGAGTATCGGGTAAGTGTGTGAAGCTGGTAACCCAGTCGACAGGTACATTCAGCATGAACACCAATCCTAAAATGCCGATTGCAGCCGGTAACCTCTTTATCGGTTCGTTCAACATGTCGTACGCCATCATCGCTCCGCGACAGGCTACGCAATTCGGCTTCCCCTTCACACGGAAACCGGTAAAGATGTCGGGGTATTACAAATATAAACCCGGAGCCACACTTACCGACCAAAACGGAAACGTAATTCCGGACAAGACGGATACGGGAGATATTTATGCCGTACTTTACGAAGCACCCAACAGCGATTTTTCACTCGACGGTGACTTGTTTACTGCCGGCAACGAAAAAGCCAAGAACATTGTTTCGATGGCACGTATAGACAAAACGGAAACAACCAGCCAGTGGACAAAATTCGATCTGGACTTCAAGCTGCAAAACGGCAAGACCATTGACGAGGAAAAACTGAAAGCCGGCAAGTATAAACTGGCTATCGTCTTCTCATCCAGCATTCAAGGCGCCTATTTCGAAGGAGCTACCGGCAGCGAGCTGTGTATTGATGAGGTAGAGATTACTTGTGAATAATATCAACTCTTTAGCAATTGAAACATAACATCATGAAAAAATATATAGTCATACTGGCTGCCATGCTTACAGCCGGAACAAGTTTACTGAAAGCACAGTCGGACGATCATAAGGGTTTGCTGTGGTCATCACTACATGGCCTGAACTATGAGTTCAAGGCAGGTGTCAACATCGGAGGTACTTCTCCGCTTCCACTCCCCAAGGAAATAAGAAGTCTGGACAGCTATTCACCCGGACTTGCCATCACACTCGAAGGAAATGCTACTAAATGGATTGATGCACGGCAGAAATGGGGAGTAAGCCTCGGCATACGCCTCGACAGCAAGGATATGAATACACGTGCCACGGTCAAGAATTACGGCATGGCTATCTTCAACGAAGTAGGCGGAAAGGTAGAAGGACTCTGGACGGGAGGTGTCAGAACGAAGGTGAAAATGTCGTATCTCACCATCCCCGTGCTGGCCAATTACAAAATAGGCGACCGCTGGAAAGTGGTAGTCGGCCCTTATTTCTCATACCTGATGGACGGAGATTTCTCGGGAGAAGTCTACGAAGGACATCTGCGTACGCCCGATGCAACAGGAAGCCGTATCGATTTTGAAGGCGACAATTCCGCTACTTACGATTTTTCCGACAAGTTGCGCCGCTTCCAGTGGGGGCTTCAGGCAGGAGGTAGCTGGAAAGCATACAAGCATCTCACGGTGCATGCCGACCTGACATGGGGACTGAATGATATTTTCCAGAAGGATTTCAATACAATTTCGTTTGCCATGTATCCTATTTATCTGAACTTTGGCTTCGGCTATGCGTTCTAATAAAAACAACGGGCACAAGCTTGGAAAAACGTGGGCATGAATTGAAAGAAACATGCCCACAAACTGAGAAAAACGTCTGCACGTTTTTTTAGAATTTGTACAAATTCCAAAATTTTTTGTACAAAAAATAATCGGTTTCTTTTTATAAAGAAAAAAAATCCTGGGCGACAAGCACAAAACTTATTGCCCAGGATTTTTTTAAAGATATAGAATCAATTATTTATTCACAATCGAAACGTTATCAATCAACAACTTACTTCCTACAGCCGCATTGTAATTTGCTCCATCAGCACTTGCCGAGAAAATAACTGCAAATTTGTACTTCTTTGACGAATCATATTCCTTCACATATTCCAGATTCAGCTCAAACGGAGTATAAGTATCTACCACCTGATCATTAGTAAACATAGCTTTAGCTACTATCTTATCAGAAGTGTAAATATTACTACCATTCAATGTTTCATCCTCACTGGAAACTTCATACAAAACGGCGCTCATAGCACACTTATCCGTAACTCCTTCCTGCAAGTTGCCGTCCGCATTATAAAACTCTGCTCCCGGAGTATACTTATAATATCCTGTAACTTTTACAGGCTGTTTGTCGTACATAATACCAAAACTGGTTGTAGCCATAGGGTCAGATATTGCTGCCATCGCCTCAAAAGATCCTAAAAAGATAGTCGCAGCCGTTACTTTTGGAACCTTTTGTCCAAAGATACTTCCACCTTTAGTATCTACAGATTCCAGTAATGCAGCCTTTTCACCAGCATAGACATCATCGGTAGAAGGACGTACCGGATATTCTCCCGTATAAACAATACCGCCCAACACTCCAAGATTTTTAATTAAAGCGACAGCATTATTACATGAAGCCCAACCATCTAACATATAAATCTGGTTTTCCTCAGGATACATACTTGTATCGTATGTCCAACTTTCAAAATCATAGAAAGAAACGTTACCTGAAATTGAAGCTACATATTCCACAGTTGTTCCATTTTCAGCAGTCACGGTATAAGTTACAGTCTTACCGTTTGAGAAATCTGCCGTAGTCCCACTTGCCGGAGTTACAGTTGCCTTGTCTGAAACTTCAATAGTAGGAGTCAAGCCAGACAGTTCTTCTGTGGTTGCAGCAGCATTTACGGTAAATTTAATAGTCTTAGATGCTTCATCAATTACCGGCTGTTCCAGCACTACCGAATTGGCAGCCGCGGTCTTTTCATCAAAAACGAAAGAAAGGATCTTAGCCTCGCTGCTTTCAGTACCGGAAAGTTTGGTTCCGCTATAAGTAGCCTTCACCGTATAATCAACCGGATTTCCTACAAGTTTTACATTGTCAATATCCAAATCGAGCGTAAGAGTCTCGTTTGCAAAAGAACCTTTTGCATCGATATCAGCCGAAAGTAATCCGCTAACCTCCAGCGAAGAAGTCGTTGTAAAGGTATAAGTACCGTTTCCGGCATCAGTCAACTGACATCCTTCCAACTCAATATCTCCCAGACTCATTCCAGAGAATGAGAAATCAGTAATCTTCAAGTTTACTACATTTTCGCCAGACTTGGTAACAGAAACCAACTGAGAAGGAACATTGCCTGCCGGTGCTTCTATACCACCTGCCATAACTAATTTAACATCCAATGCACCTTTATAATTACCAGTTACATCTACACCCACCGGAGTTGTTGTACCCGGCTGGTCGTCATCACTACAAGAAGTGAATACGCTCGTTGTACACAATGCGGCAAACAAGCATAAAAATAAATTCTTTTTCATTCGATTCATAAAGTTTAGTTATTCATTTTTGTTGGACACAAAGTAATGACCTTTTGATATATCTCGCAAGGTCTAATATTATGATTTTTGTCCTTTTCTTTAATTATTTATTTAGACCCCATTCATAAATCACTAATTTACCAAACTTAACTTATCAATTAATTAGTGTTATTATAGTCTATATTCTAAAAAACAGTTAACTTTGCAAAAAGTTTAACAGAATGGAAAAAGAACTGCCTAAAATAGATTTACCGGAAGAATGGATTGTTGGAACAGGTATCAGCAAAGAACTGCTCAGCCTGTACACAAACTTCCCCTGCCGGATGAAATCGGAAATTTTTGTTCTCTGTATGGGAGGCGAAGTAGAAGCATCGGTCAACCTGAACAGAATCACAGTTCGACAGAACGATTTTGTTTCGATCATGCCGGGAACAATTCTTCAGATACATAGCGTAAAGGGAGAACTGGAATTGTATTTCGGTGGATTTTCTTCAAAATATGTAGAACAGGCCAATTTAAACCGCTCTACCATGAAGACATTGTATATCCCACTGGGCAGACCGCTTATTACTCTTCGTCCGGAAGGCGCCGCACTGTTAAAAGATTATCTTTGTTTCCTGATTAAACTTTATGAATTCTTTAACGAAAACACGCGTAAGCGAATTACTCCTTATTTATATAATAACATTCATATAGGGATAGCTGCCATGTACAGCAACCGGGCGAACGACAACAAAAGTAATCTGTCGAAAAGCGAAATATTATGCAAAAACTTCACCCAGCTGGTCATGCAGAACTATAACAAGACGCGTAATGTGGCATGGTATGCAGAAAAGTTAGGCATTACGCATACGCATCTCTGTACTACCGTGAAGCAGGCAACCGGCAACACGTGTATGGAAATCATATCGCGCATGGTCATTATGGATGCAAAATCACAACTGAAATCGACAAATTTGTCTATTCAGGAAATATCCGACTCATTGAATTTCGCCAACATGTCTTTCTTCGGAAAGTATTTTAAGCGATATGTAGGCATGAGCCCGCTGGAATACAGGAATAACGGATAAGCATAAAAAGAACAGACAGGAAGACGAAAGAACCATTTACAAGATGTTTCTTTACAGCATCTTCCTGTCTGTTTTTCTTTTCATACAATGAAATCAAGCAATGCTGACGACACCGATTTTCTTTTTGCCGTCCATCTTGACACTCAAAGGCTTGTCGAAATGAACCCAGCGCAAGAATTTGGTTTCTTCTACTGCAGGCATGCTGTTCAGCAACTCCTGATTGTACAAGCCATCGTTCATGTAAGCATTGATTGTAAAATACCCTACTCCGAAAGAAGTCAGGTTCTGGAAAAAGTGTGTACCCTGACTCGGATCGACACGGTAATTGGTCAATCCGGCTTCGACAATGACACGGGCTGCCGATATGTTCGGCCATTTTACGGGAATGCCCAACCATGTATCACTGCTTCCCCAGCGTCCCGGACCAACTAATATATAATGTTTACCCTCGTCGAGGAAACGCTTGTTCAGTTTCTCTATTTCATAAGCTATCAACTGGTTGTTCGAAGCCGAATAGCCGTCGGTCTTTACATAAATCACATCTTGCATATCGTCCATGATGCCCTGTCCCAGCGAATTTACGCTCTTGAGCAGAAGCTGGTCTTCGGGAATGGCATTCAAGTCTTCATTCAAGTCGGCTTTCATATCCACCATCGGACGTATCTGCAACAGATAGAATACTCCTTTCTTTTCTTTAGCATCGAGATTGACGGCAAACTCTATCTCTACAGGACGGCGCATTTCTCCTTGTCCGTACTTCTGGGCAAGCTGGAGAATACGTGCCAGCGGAAAGACATCGTGCTGAAGAATATTGGCAAAGGTTATCACCTTACGCCCGCCCGGGTAGATACCGTCGCGTATGACCATATCGTACGGATCGTATGTAGAGGCAATATAATTCAAGGCTCCGTCGTTTTCGGCTTCTTTTACCGGAAGTTTCAACAGGTTAAAGCCGTCGTCGAGTGAAAAGTTCTGTCCTAAGTTCTTCAGGTCGAGCGCATAGAAACGTGTCTGTGTTTCGCGCAAAGCCATTTCCATCTCGCTGGTCTGAAGCACTTTATCCGGATGATAAGGACATACGCGCAGAGTAAGTCCTCCGTCGACAATATACTTTCCAAGTCCCAAGGCCAGACTGACCGTTCCTTCTTCCGCCAGTTCGTCATTGATGGGATAGTAATTGATGGAGCGTGCCACTCCCGAAATAGACGGATAAAAGCGGTCGCCGTACTGGGTACCTACCACTTCCTGAAGAATCACCGCCATCTTCTCCTGATCGATCACGTTGCTGGTGGCCTGCATGTATGCTTTGCTGTCTTTATAATATACCGAAGCATAGACTCCCTTTATCGCGTCGCTCAACATACGTAGCATTTCGTACTTATCTGTCAGGTAAGGTATCATGTAGGTTGAGTAAATACCTGCGAACGGCTGGTAATGAGAATCTTCCAGCAGACTGGAAGAACGGATGGCTATAGGGGACTTCACAACATCGAAAAAGGCGAAGAAATCCTCGACCAGCCGGTCTGGCAGTTTGGCACGCAGGAAAGCACGCAGAATAGTTTCATCGTCGGCATCGCTCAGAGCTATCTGATACAACTGGTTCATATCCATAAACTCGTCGAAGATATCGGTACAAAGTACTACCGTCTTAGGAATAACCACCGAAGCGTTTTCGAACTCATCGAATTCGGCATGCCGTTTTACCATATTGTCGATAAACGCAAGTCCACGTCCTTTTCCTCCCAACGAACCGTCGCCGATACGGGCAAAATTAGAATAACGGTCGAAACGGTCGCGCTCGAATACGGCTACCACTCCCTGATTCTTCATCTTGCGGTACTTCACAATCGCTTCGAATATAATCTGACGGTGGGCATCGATATCTTGCAGACCTTCCCATGTAATCTGCTTCAAGAATTCGGCTACAGGAAATATGGCACGCGAATAGAGCCATCTGGAAATATGATTCCGACTGATATGATAGAGGAACGATTCTGCCGGTATGGAGAAAATAGCGTTTTGCAGTTCCTTCAGATTATGCACACGCACCACTTCTTCCATGGTATTCGGATTGCGGAAGATAAAATCGCCAAACCCGAAGTTCTCGGAAACAGCCTCCCGCAGGTCGATGTTCATTTTCTTCGAGTTCTTGTCGATAAACTGTGCTCCGCAGTTCAATGCAAATTCTTTGTTGGAAACTTCTGCCGACTGAAGAATCAGCGGTATGAACGGATCGCGGCTGCGCACTTCGGTAAGGAAGCGAATGCCTGCCTTCGGATCAATCTGACCTTCACGCGGAAAACGTGCGTCCGATATAATTCCCAGCATGTTATTCTGATACTTGTTATATAAATCCATCGCCTCCTCGTAAGAACGTGCCAGTACTATTTTCGGACGTCCACGCATACGCAAGGTACGCTGATGCTCATTCAGAGCTTCGGTAGCAAACTCCTGACTCTGACGAAGCACGAATTTATACAGGTTAGGCAGCACGGACGAATAGAAACGTATGGAATCTTCCACCAGCAGAATCATCTGCACACCGACTTCCTTAATGTCGTGCTCCAGATTCATCTTATCTTCTATCAGCTTGATGATGGATACCAGCAAATCGGTATTTCCCAGCCAGCAGAATACATACTCGAATATACTCAAGTCTTCGTGCTCCATACGTTCTTTGATACCGTGAGAAAAAGGAGTCAATACGACCAGCGGTATATGAGGATATTTCCCCTTAATCTGCCGGGCAATGTCGAAGGTATCACTGTTGTCCGACCCCGGCATACAGATAACCAGATCGAACATCGTATTTCCTAACTGCTTCCAGGCATCCTCCTCGGTAGATACTTGTGTAAAACGGGGCGGATACCGAAGGCTGAGGTTCATGTATTCAATAAATATCTTTTCATCGATACGCCCATCGTCTTCCAGCATGAAGGCGTCGTAAGGATTCGCAACAAGAAGCACATTAAAGATTCGTTTCGTCATCAGATTGACGAACTGTGTATCTTTAAAATAGAGTTGGTTTAATTTTAACTTACTGAGCATAGCTTCAAGGTTTAAGCTTTATTTATTTAACAAATTACGGGAATTCTATTGATTTGTGCAACTTACCAACATAGAAAAATTACTTTCGGACAGCAGCAAACTTGTCCGGCTTTAACTTTTTATCACTTTTTGAGTACAAAAACAAGGCAAAATATTTTGCCGTTCTATACAAAATCCTATCTTTGCATTAACAAATAATTTCATTTTGTCAGACCTTAAACAAAAGAGATCATGGATATTAATCAAATTATGTCATCTCTGGAAGCTAAGCATCCGGGTGAATCAGAGTATTTACAAGCAGTAAAAGAAGTTCTCCTCTCCATCGAAGATATCTATAACCAGCATCCTGAATTCGAGAAAGTATCACTGATAGAACGTCTGGTAGAACCGGACCGTATCATTACTTTCCGTGTACCTTGGGTAGACGATAAAGGTAAAGTACAGGTAAACCTGGGTTACCGCGTTCAGTTTAACAACGCTATCGGCCCGTATAAAGGTGGTATCCGTTTCCATGCTTCAGTGAACCTTTCTATCCTGAAGTTCCTGGGATTCGAACAGACATTTAAGAATGCTCTTACTACGCTTCCTATGGGTGGTGGTAAAGGTGGTTCCGATTTCTCTCCGCGTGGAAAGAGCGATGCAGAAGTTATGCGTTTCTGCCAGGCTTTCATGCTGGAGTTGTGGCGTCATCTGGGTCCGGATATGGATGTTCCTGCCGGTGATATCGGTGTAGGTGGCCGCGAAGTAGGATATATGTTCGGTATGTACAAGAAACTGACTCACGAATTTACAGGTACCTTTACCGGTAAAGGTTTGGAATTCGGCGGTTCATTAATCCGTCCTGAAGCTACAGGATTCGGTGGCTTGTACTTCGTAAAGCACATGCTCGACAAGAAAGGCATCGACATAAAAGGCAAGACTGTTGCTATTTCCGGTTTCGGAAACGTAGCATGGGGAGCAGCTACCAAAGCTACTCAGCTGGGAGCTAAGGTTGTTACTATTTCCGGTCCTGACGGATATATCTATGATCCGGACGGAATTAGTGGCGAAAAGATTGACTACATGCTTGAGCTCCGTGCTTCGGGCAATGATATTGTTGCACCTTATGCAGAAAAATTCCCAAGCTCTACTTTCGTAGAAGGACGTCGTCCGTGGGAAGTTAAGGTAGATATCGCACTTCCATGTGCAACACAGAACGAATTGAACGGTGAAGATGCCAAACATCTGATTGATAACAACGTTCTCTGTGTAGGAGAAATTTCGAACATGGGTTGTACTCCTGAAGCAATCGATGCATTTATCGAACACAAACTGATGTATGCTCCGGGCAAGGCTGTCAACGCCGGTGGCGTAGCTACTTCAGGATTGGAAATGAGCCAGAATGCAATGCATTTAAGCTGGTCCGCTCAGGAAGTAGATGAAAAACTGCATCAGATTATGCATAACATCCACGAACAATGCGTGAAGTATGGAACCGAACCTGATGGTTACATCAACTATGTGAAAGGTGCAAACATCGCCGGTTTCATGAAAGTTGCACATGCCATGATGGCACAAGGTATTGTGTGATATATTCACTCTGTAAAAAAATAAGAATAGAAATCACATTTTTCTGTTTGCAAATTTTTATTTGTTATTTCTATTTCTTAATTTTACAATATATCTCGTTTAGTTGTATTTGTATTTTGTATTGTAGCTTGCGCTGCCTGCCTGAGAAGGTTCGGCAGCGTATTTTTTTTGTGCTTTCGGGTATACAAATTTCAAAAATGGCGTTAGTCTTATAAAAGTAAACCATAAAACTTAATGCCATGAAATATTTGTCATTCATTATCGCCTTTGTTTTGATGTTGACCAGTTGTACATCCGAATATTTTTCATCTCCTACATATAATAGAGTTTCCATTGTAGGAAATCTGTCCGTCCCCTTTTATAATGACCAATCCAGAGCTGTCAACTCTGGTTATCTGGAAGACGGAAGCATCATCTCTTTCTATAGTAGCGGTGGTCTGTTTGCCGACAATCTCCTGCTAACGTATAACAATGGGCGATGGAATCCTCCTACGGAACTACAATGGAGTGCAGAACCATCGGAGGCCAATATCACCGCCTATTATCCTCAAATATCAGAACAAGAATTCAGCTTTTATGAAAATGACGGAAGATTGAAAGATTTTTTGTTCACTACTTGTAATATCAAATATGGGAATCCTGTCGTACTGCAATTCAACCATTTGTTTTCACAACTTGTTTTTCAGGTTACTCCTATATTAAATCGCCGCCTAAAAAACATCAGTTTTACACCATCCATTTCGATTAGCAGTATCGATTTCAAAAAAGTACAACTAACATACACAGCCGACAATCTTCATACAACAACATTTACCAAGCAAGAAAGCGGGATTTATACGTTGATTGTACCGCCTGCATCGGACATGTCGGTAGATATTACATTAGAAACATCAGACGGCAATTATACGGCACAGGTCACTACCTCCACTTTCCAACAAGGACACCAATATAACTATCATCTGAAATCGGATTACACATGTGGAATAAGTACTGCCGAAGATTTTATTGCTTTTACCTATCTGATTAATGGAAAAGAATATGCAGGCAGAACATTGGAAGAATTTGGAAGTGCTGTAAATGGAAGAATGGTATACTATCTGCTGAATGATATTCATTTTACTTCAGAAGACTGTAACCGCTTGCAAAGTATCGGACATTACGACCCACAAAATCTTAACAGCATGGGGTTCAAAGATTGCCTGGATGGACAAAACTTCTCACTATACAACTTACAGCTTAGCTCAAAAGAAGATATGGATTCATATGCTCTATTTTCTTTTGTTGATACCACTGGTGTTATTAAGAACTTAAATTTAATAAATGCTTCATTTACCGGAAACCATACATGCAAATACGAAGCATTACTTATCGGAAGAAATAATGGCACTATAACAGGATGTCACATAAAAGGTAATAATACCTTTACGGAAGTCACTGATAACAAAGTTGGAGGAATGGTGGGTATAAACAGAGGGTATATCATTAACTGCTCGTCAGAGAACATTGAATTTCAACATTCCAATGGAAAAGCCGGAGGAATAGTTTATAGTAATTACGGCAAAATTCTAAATTGCTATACTTCCGGTTGTAATTTTCTCCATACCATATCGGGAGCAGGTATCTGTTACACAATGGAACCTCAAAGTGAAATGAAAAACTGTTATGCATATAAAACATCAGGATATTCACCAAAGAAAAAATATGGTTCGCTTGCTAATATCACCAATCATAGTATAATAGAGTGTGGACTTTATTGTGATGACAACGTAAAAGCTGTTTACAGCAATTATCAAACCACACCAAAGCAAATATACAGCTACGACGCATCAACCTTACAAACAGAAGATGGCACACCGGCTATAGACATACTCAACAATTGGATTGAAAACAATGCTATACTTTACCCTCAGCATACTTTTTATAACTGGGTTACAGGAGATATTCCCCCTATTACATTACAACAGCCATAGATTATGTTTTTTTTTATACTCAACGACAATACGTATGCATAAAATGTTGTATTTTTGCCGCAAAATCTGTTCTCATGGAAAAAAATAAAAAATTAGTCATCGTTATAGCGGCACTGATTGTAGTTGTCGCTGGAGTTTCATTCTTAGCGTTTAACGAATTTCGCAAGAATAGAGAAATGACAGAAGTATTCGCCGTTGAAAAGGAAGAAATGGAAAACGAATATAGTACTTTTGCAACTCAATATGATGAGCTCCAGGTACAAATAAATAATGACTCCCTGCGCGAAAAACTGGAAAGTGAAAAGCTGAAGACACAGCGCCTGCTGGAGGAACTGCGACAAGTAAAAAGCAGTAACGCCGCAGAAATCATACGTCTGAAGAAAGAACTGAAAACAGTACGTGCCGTACTGAGAAGTTACGTCATGCAAATCGATTCACTGAACCGCCTGAACGCAGCTCTGATGGTAGAAAATCAGGAAGTCAAAAGTAAATATACAGCTGCTACCGCACAAATCAATACGCTTGCAGCAGAGAAAAAGAACTTGAATGAACAGGTATCATTAGCCGCACAGCTCGATGCAACGAATATCTATGCACTTCCGATGAACAAGCGAGGCAAGAAAGCCCGTAAGGTAAAAGACGTGAAGAAAATAGCTATTTCGTTTACTATTGTCAAAAACATTACTGCCAAAACTGGAAACAAAACCATTTATGTGCGTATTGCCAAGCCGAATAATGAAATCTTGTCAAAGGGTAATACGACCTTCCAGTACGAAGACCGCCAGATTACTTATTCAATAAAAAAATACATTGAATATACAGGTGAAGAACAGAGTGTTACTGTATACTGGGATGTGGAAGAATTCCTTCCTTCGGGAACATATACCGTTTATATCTTTGCCGACGGCAATATGATTGGTCAAAACTCATTTGAAATGGAATAATATTTTTATGAGAAAAAATCCGATTTATTTCATACTAAGCCTGATACTTACTACTGCATTCTTTTCATCATGCGGAGAAGACCGCTCGGGTGAGTATTATGCCTTGATTGGAAGCAAAACATGGATATACGAAACCATGCAACAGAACTACTTGTTCTATGAAGATCTCCCTGCAGAAAAGGATCTTGACTTTTTCGACAAACCTGCCGATTTTCTGGAATCGGTTGCTTCGGATAAAGACAAGAAGAATGGTGTGACCTTCTCACATGTTGACTCCGTAAAAACGACACGTGTACAAAGCAACTATCCGACCTATGGGATTGAAGGAACGCTTGTCCGTGGTACTGATGGCGACTATTATTATACAATTTTATATGTACAGTCTGAATCACCAGCCAGTGAAGCCGGATTGCAACGTGGAGATCATATCTGTACGGTCAATGGTATAAAACTTAGCAGCAGTAATTATACCGAATACATTCAGGCTCCGACCAAGACCTATACATATCGGATTGCTCGAAAAGGCAGCAATACTACTCCTGACACACTGGAAGTTGCAATGCCTCAACCACGTATCATTGAAGAACCGAGTGTCTTTCTTACCCGAAACCTTACGACTTCTAATGGCAAGAAAGTATTTTATATCATGTATAACAGCTTCGAGGTTACTGAAGAGGCTGACCTGATTGCAAAATTTGCAGAAGGACTTGCGACTTCGCCCAACGATATTGTTCTGGATTTGAGATACAATCCGGGAGGATATGTTTCGACGGCTCTCTTGCTAAGTACCATACTTGCTCCGTCCAATGCCATGGGACAGAATTGTTTTAATCTGATTTACAATGATAAATTGGACAAAGTGGAAAGTTATGCATTCGACCCTGCCCTACTGCAAGGAATCTCCAATGCATCGTATGACCATCTGTATATCCTGACAACAGGAAATACAGCCTCTGCTTCCGAAATTGTCATCAATTGCCTGCGCCCATACGTAGGTGAAAAACTGCTTCAGGTTGGAGAAAATACATTTGGAAAGAACGTGGCCCAAAGCCTGTTCACAAATGCTTCTTATCCACAACTGGAATTCTGGCTGACAACCGCATACATAAGTAATTCTCAAAATTATTATGATTATTATACAGACGGCTTAAAACCGGATTACGAACTAAGTGAGGACGTAGAAGGATATCTGGGAGAATTGGGTACTGAACAAGATGCACTAATGAATGCCGTATTACAGCATATAGAGAACGGAACTTTCCCTTCTACAGAAACCCCGGATACAGAAACGCCTCAAGAACAACCGGCTGCCAGCCGCTGGTTCGGTATCAACCGTACTCCACAAGTGATATACAACTCGATAGCCGATAAACCTAAATGCTCTAAAATAACCAATTTTTAATCAAAATCAACCGGATAAGCTAAAAAAGCCAAAAAGGTATAAATACATTTTCCTTTTCAACCTTTTTACTTGGTGAATTGTTTATATTATAATACATTTGCAATGTTGCATAAGCAACTAAACACTAAAGTATAATCGGTAATGAAAAGAGTTTTAAGTTTCATTTTATTGTTCGGGCTGGCTCTAAGCGGTTATGCCCAACGTATCCTAAATCTGGACAGTTGTCGTGCATTGGCTCTCTCGAACAACAAAGAACTACGCATTGCGCAAGAAAAAATAAATGCTGCACACTATCAGCAAAAAGCGGCATTCACCAACTTCCTGCCCAAGATAGATGTATCGGGAAGTTACATGCGTACGCAAAAAGAAATATCCCTATTGAACGACGACCAGAAACAAGTCATCGGTAATATGGGTACCAGCGTAGGAAACGAATTACAGCAATTCGGACAGGAACTGCAACAGCTCGCCGTGCAACATCCGGAATTTCTGCCTCTTCTTACCCCGTTGAACAATGCCATGGGCAAAATACCCGGTGCACTCAACCAAGCCGGTCAAAGTATCCTCGATGCATTCCGTACCGATACCAGAAATCTATATGTAGGAGCAGCTACTCTTACCCAACCTATTTTCATGGGAGGAAAAATCATAGCATACAATAAAATAACCAAGTATGCGGAGCAACTGGCACAATCGCAACATGCTACAGGAATGCAGGATGTAATATTAAGTACCGATCAGGCTTATTGGCAAGTAATTTCGCTGGTGAACAAAAAGAAACTGGCTGAAAGTTTCCTGAAACTTGTACAAAAATTAGACTCAGATGTAAGCAAAATGGTTGCAGAAGGCGTAGCGACCACAGCCGACGAACTTAGTGTAAAGGTAAAGGTAAATGAGGCGGAAATGACTCTGACTCAAGTAGAAGACGGACTAAGTCTCTCGAAGATGGTACTCTGCCAACTCTGTGGCATTCCATTAAACACAGACATACGTCTGGCAGATGAAAGCATGGAAAACCTTACCTTGCCCGACATGTATACAGAAAGTAATGTCAACACAGCCTTCGCCAACCGGCAAGAGTTGAAATCGCTGGAACTTGCAGAAAAGATTTACCGCCAGAAAATAAATGTCACACGTGCCGAATTTCTTCCCTCTATCGGACTGACAGCCAACTATCTGTTCACCAATCCGGCACTTGTCAACGGATTTGAAAATAAATTCAGAGGCATGTGGGGAATCGGTGTCGTAGTAAAAATACCAGTATTCCACTGGGGAGAAGGAATCTATAAGGTGAAAGCAGCCAGAGCAGAAGCCAACATAGCGCGTTACCAACTGGAGGATGTAAAGGAAAAAGTGGAACTGCAAGTCACACAAAGTTCATATAAAGTGAATGAAGCAGTCAAACGACTGAGTATGGCAGAAAAGAATATGGAAAAAGCCGAAGAAAACCTTCGATATGCAAATCTGGGCTTTAAAGAAGGAGTCATTCCAACCAGCAATGTACTCGAAGCACAAACAGCCTGGCTTTCGGCACAATCAGGAAAAATCGACGCACAAATCGATTTGAAAATGAGTGAAATATATTTGAACAAATCAATGGGAACATTAAAATAACAAACCAATATGACCGAAAAATCTCAACGCAGCAATATCATGCTGGCATTCTTTACACTTGCAGCAGTAGTTGTTATTGTAAGCATTATCGGGTTCTTTACCCTCGGAAAAGGTCCTGAAATTATTCAGGGACAAGCAGAAGCTACCGAATATCGTGTGTCAAGCAAGGTACCGGGGCGTATTCTTAAATTTCTGGTCGACGAAGGAGATAAGGTAAAAGCAGGAGATACGCTTGCCATACTTGAAGCTCCGGATGTTCAGGCTAAATTGTCACAAGCCCAGGCTGCCGAAGAGGCCGCACAAGCTCTGAACGAAAAGGCTATACGTGGTACTCGTTCCGAACAACTTCAGGCTGCTTTCGAAATGTGGCAAAAGGCAAAAGCCGGACTGGAGATAGCTGAGAAATCGTACAAGCGTGTCAACCGCCTATATGAAGAAGGTGTCATGTCGGCACAGAAACGTGACGAAGCTAAAGCACAGTATGATGCAATGGCAGCAACCGAACGAGCTGCAAATGCACAATATACCATGGCCAAGAACGGTGCCCAGCGTGAAGACAAAGCAATGGCAGCCGCTCAGGTAGAACGTGCAAAGGGAGCTGTTGCCGAAGTCACATCTTATATCAATGAAACTTATCTTATAGCTTCTGCCGATGGAGAAGTAACAGAAATATTCCCGAAAGTAGGAGAACTGGTAGGTACAGGTGCTCCTATCATGAACGTTGCCCAGATGAATGATATGTGGGTTACTTTCAATGTACGAGAGGACTTTCTGAAAGACTTTACCGTAGGTGGCGAAATCAGTGCCTATGTTCCGGCTCTGGAAAAGAACGTAACATTCAAGGTCACTTATATGAAAGACTTAGGAACTTATGCTGCCTGGAAAGCTACCAAGACAACCGGACAGTTCGACCTGAAAACATTTGAAGTAAAAGCTAAACCTGTACAACCGGTAGAGAACTTACGCCCAGGTATGTCGGCAATCATCGAAAAATAACAAACTGTCATGTCAATAACTATCCATAAACGCCTGTTACAGATTGCAAAACGAGAAGTGATGCGCATTGCAACCAAACCAATGTATCTGTTCTGCATGGTTATAGCTCCGATATTCAGCTACATTTTCTTCACCACACTGATGAGCAACGGACTACCTACTAACCTGCCGGCAGGTGTAGTGGATTTAGACAACACATCGACAACCCGTACCATCATACGCAATCTGGATGCGTTTCAGCAAACTCAAATCGTTGCTCACTACAACAGCTTCAATGATGCCAGGGAAGCCATCCAGCGCGGAGAGATTTATTCGTTCTATTACATACCTCAAGGAACAACGGAAAAAGCGATTGCAGGCAGACAGCCTAAGGTTTCTTTTTATACCAACTATTCGTACCTGATAGCAGGTTCTCTACTGTATCGGGATCAACGAACCATGAGCGAACTGGCTTCGGCAGCTATCGGGCAAAGTACTTTACTGGCAAAAGGAGCTACCGAAGATCAGGCTATGGCATTCCTGCAACCGATTGTAATAGATACCCATGCACTCAACAACCCGTGGCTGAACTATTCTGTTTATCTGTGTAATACTCTCTGCCCGGGAATATTGATGTTATTGATTTTTCTGGTCACCGTATACACGATAGGGACAGAGATAAAAGAGAATACAGCTAAAGAATTAATGCAGATGGCAGACAATTCCATTGTAACGGCACTGGCAGGAAAGCTATTGCCCCAAACCATTATTTTCTTCATCATCGCCGTATTTTATAACGTATACCTTTATGGATTTCTGCACTACCCATGCAACAGCGGTATATTCCCTATGCTTCTGGCAGGGCTTCTGCTTGTACTTGCCTCACAAGCTGTAGGAATATTCTTTTTCGGTTTATTCGGTTCTCTTCGTCTGGCACTCAGTGCAGCATCTCTTTGGGGAGTCATTTCATTTTCCATTTCCGGGTTCACCTATCCGGTTATGGCAATGCACCCGACGCTTCAGGCACTCTGTGTACTATTCCCATTGAGGCATTACTTCCTGTTATATGCCAACCTTGCACTCAACGGTTATCCGCTCATTTACGCATGGCACTCCGTAGTAGCATTACTGATATTCATATTGCTTCCATTTTTCGTACTCAAAAAATTGCGTACGGTCATGTTACACTATACCTATATTCCTTAAAAGCTTGATTTATGGAAAGATATTCATTCCGACATACGATACAACAAGGACTGAACGGATTGTTCTACATCTTCAGGAAAGAGTTGAAAGCTACCATAAAAGATCAAGGAGTCCTGATTTTCTTTCTACTGGTTCCATTGGCTTATCCATTAGTATATGCCTTTATCTACACCAATGAAGTCGTCCGGGAAGTTCCTACCGCAGTAGTGGATGCAAGCAACAGCACCCTCAGCAGAAAATACATACGTATGGTAGACGGCAGCCCTGATGTACGCATACAATCTTACTGCGCCGATATGGAGGAAGCCAAACTTCTTGTAAAAGAACAAAAGGTATACGGCGTTATTTACATACCAGAAAGCTTTAGCCGCGACATAGCCGAAGGAAAGCAGACACATGTAAGCATTTACTGCGACATGAGCGGTATGCTATATTATAAAGCCATCCTAATGGCAAATACCGAAACGTCCCTGAAGATGAATAAAGCTATTCAGATAAAACGCTTAGGGAATACCACTAACCGGCAAGATGAGGTCAGCACCACTCCCATAGAGTACGAATCTGTATCTCTTTTTAATCCACAAGATGGATTTGCCAGTTTTCTGATTCCAGCCGTACTGATGCTTATCATACAACAAACCCTCTTACTGGGAATCGGACTTTCGGCTGGTACTGCACGTGAGAACAATCGTTTTCGCGATCTTGTACCTATCAGCCGGCAATATCAGGGAACTTTACGCATAGTAATGGGAAAATCATTGGCATATCTGATGATTTATGCAGTAATGTCAGCATATATTCTTTGCCTTGTTCCCAAGCTGTTCAGTCTGGTACAACTGGCCCAGCCTGCTACACTGTTCTGGTTTACATTGCCATATCTGCTGGCATGCATCTTCTTTGCCATGACATGTTCTATCTTTATCCATCACAGAGAGTCGTGCATGCTGATTTTCGTATTTACATCCGTACCACTGCTATTCATATCGGGAATATCATGGCCGGGAGCAGCTGTACCTAAGTTTTGGGAAGTCTTCTCCTGGATTTTTCCTTCCACTTTCGGAATAAACGGTTATGTACACATCAATACAATGGGAGCAACGCTACACGATACCTTACCTCAAATCAGAGCGCTATGGATACAAGCAGTTGTCTACTTCCTCACAACCTGTCTGGTATACCGGCATCAGATTATGCTAAGCCGCAAGCATGCCATAGACCGCCTGAAAACTTACAGAAAGAAAAAACGCCTGCAAGCAAATTAAGACTTAGAGGTAAGAAAAGAGCTTCTCATACAATCAGCCCTGCCCCAGCATGTCCCCAATTAATAGTCATGCAAGCTTTCTATATAGCTGTACAACTTTTTATAGAAGGCATGCTTGGTCAGTGTAGATGCATCTCCCAATATAATCAGTTTCATACGGGCACGAGTAATAGCAACATTCATACGGCGCAAGTCGTTCAGGAAACCAATCTGCCCTTCTTCGTTGGCACGAACTAAACTGATGAGAATGACATCCCGTTCCTGCCCCTGAAAGCCATCGACTGTATTGATGGTTATCGCCTGCCTGTAAGGTTTGAAGAAAGCATCATTCCGCACAAGCCGACGCAGATATTGCACCTGAGCTTTATAAGGAGAAATCAGACCAACGTCGATACGCTCACCGAGAAACCGCTCCCGACCAATCTTGGTAATATATTCCTTCAACTGAGCAATCGACAATTCCGCTTCCGGCTTATTAATACGTCCATAATTCTCACCAACAAACTCCTCATTGCAATCCATACCTTCAGTATTTATCCACTCAATCGGAGTATCAAAATCAAGAATACTACGATACTTCACCTCGGGAGCAGACTGCAACATTCCTCCGTAGAACCATTCGGACGAAAAACGCATGATGTCATCATTCATTCGATACTGAAGTTTCAAAAGAGAAACCGTTTCCGGCTTGTTTTTTACAATAGCCTGCATGAGCGTATGTCCCAATCCGGCACGAAGAGCTTCCGGTGCCTTCACCGTAGGAGGAAGCTGACAATGGTCACCCGCCAGAATAACACGGTCTGCCTTACGTATGGCAATCCAGCATGCCGGTTCCAGAGCCTGTGCAGCCTCATCAATAAACAATGTACCGAACTTCTGTCCCATCAACAGACGATTGGCACTGCCTACCAATGTACAGGCAATAACACGAGCCTCAGCAAACAATGATTCATTGATACGTATTTCCAGCTCTGTAGCACGATCTTTCAGCGAATTTATCTTTTGACGGACAGCCTCCCGGTCTGCCCCCTTCCGGCTTCGGGCATAAAGTTCACGTATAGCCTTGCGCATACTCCACAACTGTGGATAATCCGGATGCGACTCAAACCGGCGTTCGTAAGTAAAGGAAAGCATCTTGTCGTTTACCCGACTCGGATTTCCGATACGCAATACGCTTACACCACGATCAACGAGCTTTTCACTGATCCAGTCGACCGCCATATTACTCTGGGCACACACCAGTACCTGATTTTCACGATGCAACGTTTCGTAAACAGCTTCTACCAGTGTCGTCGTCTTTCCTGTTCCGGGAGGCCCGTGTACGATTGCCACATCTTTGGCATGAAGTACTTTATTCACAGCTTCTTCCTGTGTACGGTTTAGCCACGGAAAACGTACCGGCTGAAACGAAAAAGTAGCAACAGGCTGCGTACCATGAAATATATCGCGCAGTTCCGCCAAACGACTGTTCTTAGCTGTAAGTACCTGTTTCAACGCTTCGAACATCAGACGATAACTGGTTTCATCGAAATATAACTGTACCCCCAGTACCTCCTTACTCTGCAAGGCAAGCAAGGCATCTACAGAAGGAAGAATCACTACCATACGGTCCTCATCCACATAGTTCACCGTCGCCACAAAGTTCAGGTAATTCAACTTTCCGGAAATATCCTGAGTGAAAAAGCATACCGGACGACCATATTCAAACTGATGTTCGATTTCTTTATCCTCACGTCGCTCCACCTCTACAACCAGCTGATTAAGGGCATTGTAATAATTCCGTCCCAAATTCAATGGATACCAGCACATGCCACGCTTAATCTTCCGTCCTATCCCCATCAGCTCAGTCTGCTGCTTGAACTGTTCCTTTTCATATTCATACTCCAGCTGCAACAACTCATACTGATGCTGCAAATAAAGCACCGGAGACTTGATGTTCGGATTTTCTTTCATAATCTAATACACTTATTCTTTCTCACCCTCGGCCAACATCTGAGCACGCGATTTACTTTGCGTTACAACGTATACACCGATAAATATCAATACAGCAGCCAGCGCCTTTTCCCAGCCGAATATTCCCATACCTAGAAAGACCGAAACGGCTGTTCCTACTATAGGCTGCACATAATTATACATGCTGACTACTGTCGGACGAAGCGTCTTCTGCCCTACCAGTATCAGTATATAAGCAAAGAATGTACCGAACAGAACGACATACCCCACTTCCATCCATACGGCAACAGGAAATGTCATAGTCATCATCATCGAAAAATCACGATACGAAAACGGAATAAAGCAAATAGCCGCATACGTAAACATCCATTTCATCAGAGTAAATACATTATACCGTGAAATAAGCTTCTTGAAAATAGTCAGATAGCACGCAAAACTTATCTGCGCCGTAATACATAAAGCATCTCCCAAAATACTTCCTCCACCTTCTACAGCAGCTCCACCCCGATTACTCAATATCAGCATCAATGCCCCGATAGAACCGAGAAAGATACCCGTCACCTTTTTCGGCGTAACCGGTTCCTTCAGAAAAAGCGCAGCCAGAATCATGGTTACAATAGGCATTGTAGTAGTCACAATGGAAGCATCAATCGGTGAGGTCAGCGACAAACCGAATGTGAAGCAGCCCTGATTACATACAATTCCCAGCAAACCAGCAAAGAAAAGCAACATCAAGTCGCGTGAAGACACCTTTTCCTTGGGAGCAAAAAATGAAGCTATCCAGAAACAAACTGCCCCTCCTATCATACGCATAGTGGCAAGAGAAAGACCGGTTATACCAGCCTCCATAGCCGCTTTGCCCATGGGTGACATCAATCCCCACATAGCAGCAGCTCCCAGTAAAGCTGCATGCGCCTTAACAATTCTAACATTCATACTTTCAATCTTGAAATTTTTATTTTGCAAAGGTAAGAGTTCTTCGAAAAAAGAGCGTTGAAAACATTGATTTATTCCAATATTATGCGTACTTTTGTTTAGAGGCTATAAAAATAATGCAACCATGAAGAAGCAAGCTGACTATATTAAACGTATTGAGATTAAAGGCCTATGGGGAAGAAAGAATATTTCATGGGACTTGCGTGCTGATGTGAACATCTTAAGTGGTATAAACGGTATCGGCAAAAGTACGATTCTAAACAATTCAGTGCGTTACCTCAACGAACTGGAAGGACATGCACTGACCAATGGCATACAGCCCGGCGTTTCTTTTATTTTTTCACCCGAAGATGCCAACTTCATCCGCTTTGACGTCATTCGCAGTTTCGACCGTCCGCTGATAAACTCCGGACTATTAGAAAAAATAGGAAATGCAAATGTAAAGACAGAATTAGACTGGCAGTTGTATCAGTTACAGCGCCGATATCTCGATTATCAGGTAAATATCGGAAACCGGATTATCGAACTGCTTACCAGTGGAGTCGCAGAGAATCAGGCCCGAGCAGCTGACGTTTCACGTCCCAAGACCAAATTTCAAGACTTGATTGATGACCTGTTCAGTGAAACAGGAAAAAAGATAAACCGCAAAAGCAATGAAATCTTATTCGAACAGGACGGCGATATACTGACTCCGTACCAACTTTCATCCGGAGAGAAACAAATGCTTGTTATCCTGCTGACCGTACTGGTACAAGACAACCAGCCGTTCGCCTTATTTATGGATGAACCTGAAATTTCATTGCACGTAGAATGGCAGCAACGACTCATTTCACTGATTCGAAGCCTGAATCCAAACGTACAAATCATACTTACCACTCATTCACCTGCCCTCATCATGAACGGCTGGCTGGATGCTGTAACAGAAGTAAGTGATATAACAACTCGTTAAAATAATTACGGCTATGGGAAAAAGACTTACCGAAAACCTTTCTTCACTCTATATTGGAGCAGCCAATAGTCTGAAGCCAAAGCAAGCACGAAGAAAAATCGTTGCTTATGTAGAAAGTTATGACGATATATCTTTCTGGCGTTCCCTTCTGGCCGAATATGAAAACGAAAAACGTTACTTCGAAGTCATGCTTCCCTCACGCAGTTCCCTTGCGAAAGGGAAAAAGAGCGTTCTGATGAACGAACTGGGAAGCCGTCTGGGCGAAAATATGATAGCCTGCGTAGACAGTGATTACGATTACCTGCTTCAGGGACGAACACAAACCTCACGTTATATCATCAACAGCCCTTATGTGTTACAAACTTATGCATACGCCATCGAAAACTACCACTGTTATGCCGAAGGATTACACGAAGTATGCGTAACAGCAACACTGAACGACCATAAACTGATTGATTTTCCAGCTTTCATGAAGTTGTATTCAGAAATAGCCTATCCCCTTTTCGTCTGGTCGGTATGGTTCTACCGCCAGCATAATTTATCGGAGTTCTCACTGCTGGACTTCTGCTCTTTTGTAAAACTGGATCAGGTCAGTACCCACCATCCGGAAAGAAGCCTTGAAATCATGTCAAAAAAGGTCAACCGTAAACTCCACGAGCTGGAGAAACGTCATGCAGATGCCCTCGAAGAAATAGAAGATATGAAAAAAGAATTCCGCACATTAGGCGTTTATCCGGACAATACATACATGTTCATTCAGGGGCATCACATCATGGATAACGTAGTGTTACGATTGCTGGTTCCGGTATGCACGGTATTGCGTCGCGAACGCGAGCAACAAATACACGATCTGGCCCTACACGATGTACAGCTTCATAATGAACTTACAGCCTATCAGCGGAGCCAGATTGATGTAGAAGTGGTAATCCGTAAAAATCCCCATTACCAGTCATCTCCTCTTTACAAAAAGATTCAGCAAGATATAGAGAACTTCCTGAAACTTGCCAAATAGATTGTCTGTAATCTTTATATCTCATATCCGAATCTGAATAATCCTGCCCAAGCAAACATACGGCTGTTTTTTATCAGATGCAAGGCCGGCTGTATATACATGTTCTTCAAGCAACACATTTTACATGTCAGCTCACTGGCCCATTCGTGCCCTGTGGTATAATCTGCATAGTCGGCAAACATACCGGCTTCCAGCCTTCCGTAATGTGCAACCAGTCCCCCGCCTGCATAACTCCGGCAGCCTGTTTTTGCCGTAGGGTTAACAGAATACTGAACCAACAGATGCCAATGGTCAAACACCTTCTGTTCCGCATAGCCCCACACTACCGCATTCCACCCTTTCTTTTCTTCCGTTTCTTCTGTTCCTTCCGCATAACAAGCAGACAACCCGTTACGTAAAGCAACCCCCATATAATAACCGCTACCATTATTCTGATAATTAACTGTTGATATACCTAATATCCCATCACTTCCGGGACAGAAACGAAACACATTCTCACGCCCTGCAAACATTCTGTAACCGGTTCCATTGTAAACAGAAGCTTCAACTCCCCAATATTCACCCTGCCATTTATAATCTACTCCAACCGAAGCTACCGGATAGTTCGCTATCGGATAATCAGCCGACAGAGTAGGAAAAATGCCACAGGAACTATTGGTAAACAAAGAAATACAGGAAGAAGTAAAGTAATCTTCATTCAGATTACGTATTCCTACAAAGACTGCCGATTTTCCTGCCTGCCATCTTACCCCCAGTACAGCCAACGCCAAAGGAATATTTTCCGCCTCAACACTCGAAAATCCCTGCCAGTCGTCAAGCAACGGAGTTTCACTGGTTCCTGCCACACTGATTGAAGCAGCTTCCACTCCAATATTTTTATTTAGAGCTACAGATACATCTGCACGTAACAGATTCACCCATTTAACCTTCGTCCGAAAATCAGTCTGCAACTCCGACAAATAAGACAAGCCAACATCCTGTGCCATAATGCGATGGTTACACAAAGTAACCACCGCAACGATGACACATACAACCATTATCTTCTGCATCATTGTTTATAACCATTTTATAAATCGTTTGATATACCAGTTTTTTACAAGCTGAGTCAGTATACAATAAGAAAGCAAGATGCCAATAAGCCATGGGAAATAACTCAACGGCAAAGGCTCCAGACCGATGGAACTTCCAAAAGGCGTAAACGGAATGATGATGCCAATAGCCATAATCAGGAAAGTCAGACCGGTAACCTGCCAGGATGCACAGCTCTGTATGAACGGAATTTTCCGTGTACGAATCATGTGTACAATCAAGGTTTGCGAAAGCAGTCCTTCGATGAACCATCCCGACTGGAAGAGTGTCTGGTGTTCCAGTGAATGACAACCAAAGACATACCACATCACCAGATACGTCACAATATCGAAAACCGAACTGATCGGACCGATAAAGATCATGAACCGGCTCAAATCGGATGCATCCCACTTACGCGGCTTGCGCAGATACTCGGCATCCATACGGTCGAACGGAATGGTAGTCTGCGAAATATCATACAACAGATTCTGTATAAGTAAGTGAATAGGCAACATGGGCAGGAAGGGCAAGAAAGCACTGGCAGCCATAACACTGAACATATTTCCGAAATTGGAGCTTGCCGTCATCTTGATATATTTCGTGATATTTCCAAACGTCTTGCGGCCTTCCAGTACACCATCTTCCAGCACCATCAAATCCTTTTCCAGTAGAATAATGTCCGCACTCTCTTTTGCAATATCTACAGCCGAATCGACAGAGATACCAATATCCGACTGACGCAACGCCGATGCATCATTAATGCCGTCGCCTAAAAAGCCAACCGTATTCTGCTGATCCTGCAAGATGGAGATAATCTGCGTCTTCTGAATTGGAGTCAGCTTGGAGAAAACCGTCGTTTCGCGGACAGCCTTATGCTGTTCTTCGTCACTCATTGCAGCCAGTTCCGGTCCGGTAAGCGCATTTCCCGTTTCAATGCCCACCTGACGGGCGATAGTACGTACCACGGCATCGTTGTCTCCCGACAAGATTTTTACCTCAATGCCATGCTCGTGCAACTGCCGGATGGCACTTGCCGCCGACTGCTTAGGAGGATCGAGAAACGCCAGATACCCGATAAGCACCATTTCGTTCTCATCCTTCACACAGAAATTACATTCCTTGTCCAGATAGCTCTTCTGAGCTACGGCAATGACCCGCATTCCCTGCTTGTTCATCTGCTCACTGATTTCCTTTGCCTTCTGTTTAAGTTCGGGCATAAAAGGCTGCACCTTCCCTTCAAATTCGGCATACGAACAAATTTCGAGCATTTCCTCTACCGCTCCCTTGGTGATAATCTGCCGTTTTCCCTGTTTATCTTCCACCACAACCGACATACGCCGGCGAGTAAAATCGAACGGAATTTCATCGACTTTCTTGTAATTATCCTTCAAGTGTTCCAGATCAAGCTCCTTTACATGCGAAAGGATGGCCTTATCCATCAGATTCTTCAAACCCGTCTGAAAGAAACTGTTAAAGTACGCGTGGCGCAGAATGCGCTTGTCGTTATCGCTTGAGCCATCGGCGTTGATGTATTTTTCCAATACAATCTGATCGCATGTCAGCGTACCCGTCTTGTCGGTACACAGAATATTCATGGCACCGAAATTCTGAATCGCATTCAAATCCTTCACTATCGTTTTTTTCTTCGACATAGCCACCGCCCCTTTCGACAAATTGGCTGTCACAATCATCGGAAGCATCTCCGGAGTCAGTCCGACAGCTACCGATACCGCAAAGATAAAAGCCTCCAGCCAGTCGCCTTTTGTCAGTCCGTTTACCAAAAAAACAAAGGGAATCATGACCAGCATGAAACGGATCAGCAGGAAACTCACCTTACTGATGCCCTTGTCGAAAGCCGTTGCCGCCCGGTGTCCGATAATCCCTTTGGCAATCGTTCCCAAGTAAGTATTGTTTCCCGTAGCAAAAACAATTCCAGCAGCAGAACCGCTTACCACATTCGAACCCATAAAGCAAATGTTGTCCAGCTCTACCACACTGCCCTTGCTATACTTATCACCTTTCGGCACCGGACACTTTTCTATGGGATCCGACTCTCCGGTAAGCGAAGACTGGCTGACAAACAAATCCTTTGCCTCAACGATACGGATATCCGCCGGAATCATGTCACCGGCAGCTATCATCACAATATCTCCGGGAACCAGTTCGGCAATGCTGATTTCTTCGTCGTGACTTCCGGCACGCTTCACGTAACACGTATTGGTCACCATCTTCAGCAACGCTTCACTCGACATATTTGCCTTCCACTCCTGACGAAAACGGAGAATAGCACTGCACACCACCATCACGGAAATGATGATGATAGCCGTCCAGTCCTGTTCCCCCGGATCGGCAAGCAATACATCCAGCACAAACGATATAATGACCAAAAGAGTCAGCACACCGATAAACGGATTAATAAACGTCTTGATAAAAGTAGAAACCGGATTTTTCTTCTTCTCATGTTCCACCTCATTTTTGCCATAAAGCGACTGTCTTTCTTCAACCTCCTCAGCGCTTATTCCCATCGGAGTAGTTTGAAAATAACTGAATACAGAGCCAAGTGGCTGAGCTGCCGCCAAAAATACCTTCTCGGCATTAAAAGCGAACTGTGTCTTACTCTTCTTGTTCTTCCACATTGTCATACTTCGTTTACAAGTTACTACTATGTATCTTTTTCACGCTGCAAAAGTAGAGAAGACACAGCAACAAGACAGTTAGAAAACAATTAGAGTGGTATTAGAAAACTATTAGAATTTTTCTATAAGTTTTCTAATGCCACTCTATCTATAGCCGTACCCAAGGCCGAAAAGACCTATAAATGCGGAAGTTCAATGACGAAAGTCGTTCCCTTGCCCTGTTCCGAATGTACACTGATATTTCCCTGATGCAGATGAATAATCTTCTGCGACAGCGTCATGCCGATACCATGTCCTTCCGCCATCTTTTCCTGCTCCCCTCTATAGAACAAGGTAAACAGATGCTGCTTGTCGGCTTCCGACATTCCGATACCCGCATCCGACAAACGTACGATGGTCCACTTGTCCCAATAAGAAATCTGGATAAACGAAGACTTGTCGGCAGAATACTTACAGTTATTTTCAATCAGGTTCGAGAAAGCAATATTCAGCAGATACAGATTCCCTTTCACCGTAATCAGACGGTCATCCTCCGCCTCCTCCTGTTCGAACAGCAAATCGATGTGATAATCCGGATGAGCACGCAAAATAAACTCCCGAGCGTCCAGCAACAATTCGTCCAGCCGGATTTCCTGCATCTTGATATGCTCCTTCTGATAGTCGGCTTTCGCCAGATTCAACAAGCCGTCGATCAGCTTCGTCATTCTGCGAGCATCGAGCAACACGTTCTGCATTGCCTGCCTGTACTGCTCCCCGCTCCGTTCCTTCTGCAACGACAAATCCAGCTCTGCTATCAAGGCTGCCAGCGGCGTACGCAGTTCGTGCGACACATTGCTGACAAACATCTTCTGCGAGTTGAACGATACCTCCAACCGTTCCAGCAAAGCATTGAAAGCCGTACTCAGTTCTCCCAGTTCATCTTTTTCATTTTTCACAGGAAGCCGCCGGTTAATGTGCAATGCCGTAATCGTTTCTGCCTCTCTCACGATATCGCGAATCGGTTTCAGCGACGCACGGGCAAGGAAATAGCCTGCCGCAAACAATAACGACAATCCGACAACGAATAAGACAATTAAGGTTTTCTGCAACTCCAGCAAATTATCGTAGCCATACCCGTCGTAAGCAGCAGCCGTTACAATGTAGTCTTTTCCTCCGAACGAATAACGTATTCCCACAGCCTGATACTTGCCAATATAGAACTCCATATCTTTTTCCTTCAGAATACGGTCTATCATGGCACGGTCTTCCTTGATAATATCGTTCTGTACCGCATCATGATAAAGCATCTGGAAGTCGGCCGAATAGACAGCCACTTCCACCTCGTTGATAAACTTCTTGTTGTTCAGATAAATAGACTGCATGGTCTGCGCATCGACCTGATTCTGAAGAAACAAATGTGCCTTTGTAATAGCCTCACTCTTCAGGTCATGGAAAAACGTCTTGCTGCGTGTATGTTCGCTTACCAGATAAATCAACACCATGCACAGCAGAAAAACGGCTGCCGTAACGCACGTATTCTGTAAAGTCAGTTTCGTTTTTATTTTCATAACTTATCCGTTAAAATGAAACCGATACCGGGTTTCGTATGAATGAGCTTGACATCAAACTCCTTGTCGATCTTCTTTCGCAGGTAATTGATATACACATCGATGAAATTCGTTCCGGTATCGAAATGCGTATTCCATACTTTTTCGGCAATCTCTACGCGACTGATGACTTTCTCTGCGTTTTCAACCATATACAGCAACAGGTTGTATTCTTTCGGCGACAGCTTTATCGCTTTCCCCTGTCGTTTCACTTCCCTGAGGTTCCGATTGATTGTCAAGTCGGCATACTCAATCTGTTCAGGCGTATCGGCTACGACTTCCTTATTTCGTTTCAGCAGTACCCTTACACGTGCCGTCAGTTCCCGGAAGTCGAACGGCTTTGTCATATAGTCATCTGCTCCCGCATCGAAACCATCCAGCTTATCATCGGTAGACCCCAAAGCGGTCAGCATCAGAATAGGCACCTTTTCGTTCAGGCGGCGAATCTCCTTGCAAAGCTCGAATCCGTCCATCTTCGGCAAGATAATGTCCGAAATAACCAACTGAAAAGAATAAGCCTGAAAAAGACGCAGCCCCATAGCCCCGTCGTATGCCACCATTGTCTGGTAACCATTTTCTTCCAGTCCGGCTTTCAGCAGGTCGGCCACTCGCTTTTCGTCTTCTACAATCAGTATCGTCTGCATATTTTCTGAATTTACCTAATGATATTATTTACCTGCGACTACAGATAACAACGCATATCCCCGCCAAATAGTTGACAGGTTTACAAATGTAATGAAATTATTTTATCTGCAAAGACATTTATTCTACACTATTGAGAGAGTCAGAAGAACCGTATGTAACCCATCGAACGCTGGTGACGTTTTTAAAAGACATGCCGACAAATGCGGAAAAACGTCCCGACGTTTTCTGAAAATTTGTACAAACGTTTTTATTTTTTGTACAAAAAACAAAACGGTTTTGCAGGGGCTTGAAAAGGTATTTGCGGAAATAAGAATTAAAAGAAAAGCACGTTTCTGTTACAAGCAGGACGAAGACAAAAAAAGAGCCTGCCCCGACGATGAACATCAATCAGCGGGACAGGCTCTGCATATCTCAAGAATTACTTTTCAGGAGTATTTGCCAGTGTAGCAGTCAGGAAGTCGTAGAATTTGGCTACTGAAGGAATGTTGCAACGTTCCTCCGGAGTATGCGGACACTGCAAGGTAGGACCGAACGAAATCATATCGAGTCCCGGAACAACAGCTCCGATAATACCACACTCCAGTCCGGCATGAATGACCTTCACCTCCGGCAGTTCACCAAACTGAGCCTTGTACGATTCTTTCATGGCGTGCAGAATAGGAGAATTTACATTCGGTTCCCAGCCCGAATAACTGCCCGAGCGTTCTACGTGCATACCCGCCATAGAGAAACAGCTTTCGATAGCCGTATTGCGGTAATCCTTCATCGACTCACGAGAACTACGGGTTAATACCTTAACGGCAGCTTTACCATTGGCTATTTCGACGATAGCAAGGTTTGAAGAAGTTTCTACTGTATCAGGAATAGTCGGGATGAAACGTTCTACTCCGTTAGGACATGCATAGATAGCATCTACCAGATTATCGCGGATTTCTTCAGGAACCATGTACTTCGGCAGTTCCACACGTTCAGCCTTGAAGCTCAGACCGTCTTCGATTGTTGCAAATTCATCGCGCCATACCTGTTCGCACTCGCCTACGAATGCCAGCACATCGTCTACTTCTGTTTCGGGAACAGTAATTACAACTTCACATTCACGAGGAATGGCGTTGCGCATGTTACCGCCTTCCCACGATACCAGACAAGCCTCATCGTAAGCAATAACCTGATTCAGGAAGCGTGCCATGAGTTTATTTGCATTGGCATGTCCCCAGCCTATCTGTATGCCGGAATGACCACCACGCAGACCTTTCAAAGTAACTTTCAGGGCTACATCTTCCGGATCGGTTTCTTCTTCTTTATATTCCAGCGTAGCTGTCAAGTCTTCACCGCCGGCACAGCCGATATACAGTTCACCTTCTTCTTCCGAGTCGAGGTTCAGCAAAATATCGCCTTCAATAGTTCCCGGCTTCAAGCCGAAAGCTCCATACATGCCTGTTTCTTCATCGGCAGTAATCAGAGCAACCAGCGGACCGTGTTTCAGGGTCTTATCTTCCATAACAGCCATAATAGCAGCCACACCCATACCATCATCGGAACCCAGTGTAGTGCCTTTTGCTTTCACCCATTCACCGTCTACATAAGCCTGAATAGGATCTTTTTCGAAATCATGCTGTGTATCTTTGTTCTTTTGCGGCACCATGTCCATATGCGCCTGCAAGATTACGGTTTTACGATTCTCCATACCCGGAGTGGCAGGCTTGCGATAAATAATGTTTCCGGCCTCATCCTGAAAAGCTTCAACACCTACATTCTTACCAAACTCCAGTAAGAACGACTGAACTTTAGCCAAATGTCCTGACGGACGAGGCACTTGAGTCAACGAATAAAAATGCTTCCACACATTCTGTGGAGCCAGAGAAAGAATTTCACTCATAGGTTTTAGTTTTATTTTTATTTGTAAGCGGCAGAGCCACCAGTCCATATATTCCTAACAAAATTAATAAAAAGGTTTGAATACCATGTACCAAAAGCGCAAATATTCCTGCATCTTCCTTACTTACGCCATACATCATCATCATGGTGATGACGGCAAAATGCCATGGTCCGGCTCCGTTCGGAGTGGGAACTATGACGGCAATACTTCCCACCACGAACAATACCATTCCGGCAACCCAGCCCAGCCCGGCTGAAAAGTCGAAACAATAAAACGTCAAATAGAAGTGAAGGAAGTAGCATACCCAGATAGCTATGGTGTAAAGTATGTACAAAAGCGGATGCTTTACGTTACGGATGGACAAGCAGCCCAGCCAGACATTTTTCAGCATGCCCCGTACTTTTGCAAAAATGGCAAGATTGCGTACCAGCCAAGCCAGCAATATCAGCGCAGCAACCATGCAGACAAGAGTAATATAAAAGTTTGTCGACGAGAACAGATGCAGAAAAAAAGTTCCGTCGGTACCTGTTATACGAAAAAAGCGGGCAAAGACTCCCGACTGCAACAGCAGAGTTCCGGTCGTAATGAGCAATACACAAACAGAATCGACCAGCCTCTCGGAAACGACAGTTCCCAGCGATTTGGAAAAAGAAACATTATCGTATTTTGCCAGTACACCGCAGCGTGACACTTCTCCAACGCGCGGAAGAACCAGATTGGCTGCATAGGCTATGAATATGGCATATACACTGTTCGACAACTTGGGATGTTCTTCCAGTGGAGCCAGCGCCAGGTTCCACCTCCATCCGCGGAATAAATGTCCGAAAACGCCAAAAACAAGCGAAAAAAGCATCCACCCATAATTCATTCCTCCGTCCATAACCTCATACACGCGCCGAAAGTCGAATCCATGGTAAGTCCACAATAAAATAACTGCCCCCAGAACCAAAGGCAAAGCTACCTGAAAGACCTTATTTATGAGCTTTTTTATATCAGTTCGTTCCAAAACCTAATCGTTTATTAAAGATTAATGCTTAAATTTGCACGATGCAAAGATAATATCTTGCCGGAATAAATCTTTATTTATATCGAGAAAATACATACGCGAATGAAATTAGTTAAACCGAAAAAGTTTTTAGGACAGCACTTTCTGAAAGACCTTCAAGTAGCAAAAGACATAGCCGATACAGTGGATACCTGCCCCGACCTGCCTATACTGGAAGTAGGACCGGGTATGGGAGTATTGACGCAGTTTCTTATTCCCAAGGGAAGGCCGGTGAAAGTGGTGGAACTGGACTTTGAATCGGTTGCCTACTTACGGGAAAATTTCGCGGAACTGGGAGATAATATCATCGAACAGGATTTCTTGAAAATGGACTTATCGGCATTGTTCGACGGACAACCTTTCGTCCTTACCGGGAATTATCCATATAACATTTCCAGCCAGATATTTTTCAAAATGCTCGATTACAAAGATTTGATACCCTGCTGTACGGGAATGATACAGAAGGAAGTGGCAGAACGTATCGCTGCCGGTCCGGGGAGCAAGACGTATGGCATTCTGAGTGTACTGATTCAGGCGTGGTATAAGGTGGAATATCTGTTTACAGTACATGAGCACGTATTCAATCCGCCTCCCAAGGTAAAAAGTGCTGTGATACGAATGACGCGAAATGAAACGACGGAACTGGGATGCAATGAGAAGTTGTTCAAGCAAATCGTGAAGACGACTTTCAACCAGCGCCGCAAGACATTGCGCAACTCCATTTCTCCGATTTTGGAAAAGGGTAATCCGCTTAGTGCTGATCCGATATTCAACAAGCGTCCGGAACAGCTGTCGGTAGCAGACTTCATAGAATTGACCAACCGGGTGGAACAGGCACTCGCAACCGAGTAAGGTATGGAAAACGAAGAAATCAAAAAAGTATCAGAACTCATCGAGGAAAAGAAATCGGATGAACTGAAAGAACTTCTGCAAGGATTGCATCCTGCCGATATTGCCGAATTGTGCAACGAGCTGGATGCAGAAGAGGCGCGTTCCATCTACTTGCTTCTCGACAATGAAAAGGCAGCCGATGTATTGATTGAAATGGACGAGGATGCCCGTAAGAAGTTCCTCGAGGTCCTGCCGTCGGAAACCATCGCCAAACGCTTTGTCGACTACATGGACTCGGATGATGCGGTAGACATTATCCGTGACATGGACGAGGACAAGCAGGAAGAAATTCTTTCGCACATCGAAGACATCGAACAGGCGGGTGATATCGTCGACTTGCTGAAATACGACGAAGATACTGCCGGTGGTTTGATGGGTACGGAAATGGTTATCGTAAACGAGAACTGGAGTATGCCGGAATGTCTTCGTGAAATGAGAATACAGGCAGAAGATATGGATGAGATTTACTACGTATATGTAGTGGACGACGACGAACGTCTGCGCGGCGTATTCCCGTTGAAGAAAATGATTACCAGCCCGTCGGTTTCGAAAGTAAAGCACGTGATGAAAAAAGATCCGATTTCGGTACACGTAGATACGCCGCTGGATGAAGTGGTGCAGGTCATCGAAAAGTACGACTTAGTGGCAGTGCCGGTAATCGACAGTATCGGACGTCTGGTAGGACGCATCACGGTAGACGACGTAATGGATGAGGTTCGTGAACAGGCTGAAAGAGATTATCAGTTGGCTTCCGGTTTGTCGCAGGACGTAGAATCGCACGATAATGTATTCCGCCAGACAACGGCACGTCTGCCCTGGCTGCTCATCGGTATGCTGGGAGGTATCGGAAATTCCATGATTCTGGGAAATTTCGATTCGACCTTCGCTGCACATCCGGAAATGGCTCTGTACATTCCGCTTATCGGTGGTACGGGGGGAAACGTGGGTACACAGTCATCGGCACTTGTCGTACAGGGACTTGCAAACAGCTCTCTCGATTCAAAAAATACTTTTCAGCAGGTAGTAAAAGAATCGGTAGTTGCCCTTATCAATGCAACTATCATTTCAATGTTGGTATATATTTATAACTTCATTCGTTTCGGAGCAACCGCCACAGTCAGCTATTCGGTATCCATCAGCCTGTTTGCCGTAGTCATGTTTGCTTCTATCTTCGGAACACTTGTTCCCATGACATTGGAAAAACTGAAAGTGGACCCCGCTATTGCCACCGGACCGTTTATATCGATTACCAACGATATTATCGGTATGATGATGTATATGGGAATTACCGCATTACTCTCCTAAAGAAACGTTTATAGATTTATATATATGGAGGCTCACACATTTTTATTCTTTTGTAGTCTCCATGTATTCTATTCTTCTAAGAAATCCATAAAATTCTTCTCTATTGCAAAAAAAATTTAGAAAAATATAGTAAAAATCAGATTTTATTCTTTTAATTTGTAACTACGGACTAAGATAAGCCGACATAATTCTTAAAAATCTAAATACGATGGAAGTAAATGAAACAACCCGCCCATTAACTGAAATTCCGGAAGAAAATACTCCCGAGACTTCGGTTCCTACTGTTGAAAATGATGGAAAAACGCAGTATCCTCCCAAACAGACCCAGGAAGAAGTGATAGAGCGTTTGACAGAAATCAACAACAATGCCTGCGAGGCAGACAAACAAGAAATAGACTACCTGAAACAAACGTTTTACAAATTGCATAAAACCGAGCAAGATACAGCACGCAAAAACTTTATTGAGCAAGGCGGAAACCCAGATGATTTTACTCCCACCCCTAACCCGCTGGAAGCAAAGTTTAAGGAAATAATGAGTTCCATCAAAGAGAAACGTAGCGTTATGGCAGCGGAACTCGAACAGGAAAAAGAAGAAAACCTGAAAAAGAAACTGGATATACTCGATAAGATGAAATCTCTGATCGACAATACAGAAGATACAGGGAAAATCTATAATGAATTCAAACAGCTTCAACAACAATGGAATGACATCAAACAGGTTCCTGTAGGTAAAGTCAATGAGTTGTGGAAAACTTACCAGCTCTATACGGAGAAGTTTTACGATATGGTAAAGCTGAACAATGAATTCCGTGAATATGATTTTAAAAAGAATCTGGAACAGAAAACTTATTTGTGCGAAGCTGCTGAAAAGCTGGCTGAAGAACCGGATGTCGTATCTGCTTTCCATCAATTACAGAAACTGCATCAGGAGTTCCGTAGTATCGGTCCTGTTGCAAAAGAACTTCGTGAAAGTATCTGGGCACGCTTTAAAGCTGCTTCTTCGGTCGTAAACCGCCGTCATCAGCAACACTTCGAAGCACTGAAGGAAAAGGAGCAAAATAACCTTGACCAAAAGACTGTCATCTGCGAAATTGTGGAATCAATGGAATATGATACATTCAAGACTTTCGCCGACTGGGAGGATAAAACGCAAGAAATTCTTGCCTTACAGGCTAAATGGAAGACTATCGGATATGCTCCGCAGAAAATGAATGTAAAGATTTTCGAGCGTTTCCGTGCAGCATGTGATGAATTCTTTAAACGCAAAGCTGCCTTCTTCAAATCGGTAAAGGAAAGCATGGCCGAAAATCTTGAAAAGAAAAAAGCATTGTGCGAAAAGGCTGAAGCCTTGAAAGATAGTACCGACTGGAAAGGAACTGCAGAAATACTGACCAAACTGCAAAAAGAATGGAAAACCATTGGACCGGTTGCCAAAAAGCATTCCGATGCAGTATGGAAACGTTTCATCGGGGCATGCGACTATTTCTTTGCTCAAAAGAACAAAGCAACTTCTTCGCAGCGTTCTGTCGAACAGGAAAATATGGCAAAGAAAGAGGAAATCATCAAGCAACTGGCTGTACTGAATGCTTCTGGTGCTACAGATGATGCTACCTCTGAACAAGTTCGCTCCTTAATGAAGGAATGGAATAGTATAGGCCATGTCCCATTTAAAGAAAAAGATCGTTTGTATAACGAATTTCATGGCTTGATAGACAAGTTGTTCGACCGACTGAATATTTCGGTTTCCGAAAAGAAACTCAGCAATTTCAAATCGGGACTGAGCAAGGGTGATAACTTATATCGTGACCGTGAAAAGCTTGTCCGTACATACGAAGGCCTGAAAAATGATATCCAAACCTACGAAAATAATTTAGGTTTCTTGTCGTCTGCTTCTAAAAAGGGTAATACTTTGGTTACCGAAATCACTCGTAAGATAGAACGCCTGAAAGGTGAAATGGAGCTTGTCCTGAAAAAGATAGAAGCTATTGATGAAAAGATGAAAGAGGAATAAATTGTATTTCAAACTATAAGAGAGTACCCTGCTACACACTTACTGATATATATAAACAAATATATCCATGCAGTTGTAGCAGGGTATTTTCATATCTTGCCCATTCTTATCGGATGAATCATACATTCATCTCTCAACAAGCATTTAGTGATAGATAAGTTTATCAGAGTATGATAGCCTTTTGTCGTCCAAGCGTTTGATATCTCTCATGGCTCTTTTTCGACAAAATTCCGTATCTTTGCAACGTCTAATTTAATCCAACAAACTATGCTCGACAATAATGAAGAAATGTTTCCCATCGTGGACGAAGAAGGTAATATAACCGGAGCTGCTACCCGGAAAGAATGTCACAGCGGCAGTAAGCTACTTCATCCGGTAGTACACCTGCATGTTTTCAATTCGAAAGGAGAATTATACTTACAGAAACGACCGGCATGGAAAGATATTCAACCAGGAAAATGGGACACCTCGGTAGGAGGACATGTCGACTTGGGCGAAAGTATAGAAATAGCTTTAAAACGTGAAGCAAGAGAAGAGCTTGGCATCACCGATTTTACAGCAGAGTTACTGACTCATTATGTATTCGAATCAGATAGAGAAAAGGAACTGGTATTCAGTCACCGTACAACTTATGATGGAGAAATTTTACCAAGTGAAGAATTAGATGGAGGCCGATTTTGGTCTTTGGCTGAAATCAAAAATAATTTAAGGAAAGGTATATTCACTCCTAACTTTGAAAGTGAATTTCTTCGACTGAAGTTCTAACTGAATTTTCAAACATTTCTTAAAGGTGTATATAAATCTAAATTGATTTACATCAAGAATTAAATAGGAAGATTATATTTTTCTGCTTTACAACATAACAACATATCTCTAAAACCTGTAATTTTGTGTTGCAAAACATAAAAACAAGACAACTAGAGATGATTAAAAAACTAAAAAGAATATTCGTAAAGAGTTTCCTGACAATGGAAGAAAACCATTTGAAACCTTGGGAAACCATGACACGATAACAGCACTGATCAATCAGCACACCGGAAAAGCAAATGAAAATGTAATTTACAAGCAAATAAAAAATTTAAGCTGTGTGTCAAAAAAAGCACCACAGATTACATTGTAATCAATAATTCAATCAATGTAATCGGTGGTGCTTTCATTTTTTAAGCACATTAATACTCTACCTTATCTGTCTTGTTCTCCCAATCCTGAAAAGCCTTAATGGCTTCCTCGGGCAACAGCACTTCCGATTTTAACCGGCGATCTTCCGGTTTCAAGTCGAGTTCTTCATAGATAAACGCATCATCGAAACCGATCTTTGCCGCATCCTTTTTACTATTGCCATAGTACATTCTGTCCAGATGAGCCCAGTAAATAGCTCCCAAACACATCGGACATGGCTCGCAGGAAGTATAAATCTCACACCCGCTCAAATCGAATGTACCCAATATCTTAGCCGCTGTACGAATAGCGCTCACTTCGGCATGTGCTGTCGGGTCACAATCGGGAGTCACCCGGTTCACACCCATTGCTATAATCTCCCCGTTTCTGGCTATTACAGCCCCAAACGGTCCACCACCTTCAGCAACATTCTGTACCGAAAGTTCTATTGCTTTACGCATCAATTCTTCTTTTGTCATAATCAATTTCCTCGCTACTTTATTTTCACTATGGGAAAGTTATAAAAAAAATCAGATATACAAAACAGTTTATACATCTAATTCATATCAGTAAAAATTGAGAGGCTCGAAATACAGTTACCACACCAACCTGTAGATACGCCCAAACAATAAGTCACATACTTAAGTATAATAAAAAAAGAAACCTCCCACCCTGAATTAAATTCAGGATGAGAGGTTCTTACTCTATATGGAAAGGGGAAGATTACATCATACCACCCATGCCGCCCATTCCTGGAGCGCTCATAGGCATATCAGCTTTTTCTTCTTTCTTTTCTACAATAACACATTCTGTAGTCAGGAACATACCTGCGATAGAAGCTGCATTCTCAAGAGCTACACGAGTAACCTTGGCAGGATCTACAACACCCGCTGCATGCAAGTGTTCGTAAACATCAGTACGTGCATTGTATCCGAAGTCGCCTTTACCTTCACGAACTTTCTGAACGACTACTGCACCTTCCTTACCAGCGTTGGCAACAATCTGGCGAAGAGGTTCTTCGATAGCACGCTTGATGATTTCGATACCTGTAGTTTCATCTGCATTGTCACCCTTCAAGCCTTCCAAAGCATCAATTGCACGGATGTAAGCAACGCCACCACCCGGAACGATACCTTCTTCGATAGCTGCACGAGTTGCGCACAATGCATCGTCTACACGGTCTTTCTTTTCCTTCATTTCTACTTCGCTGGCAGCACCTACGTAAAGAACAGCTACACCACCTGACAATTTAGCCAGACGTTCTTGCAGTTTTTCTTTATCGTAATCAGAAGTAGAATTCTTCATTTCAGCCTTAATCTGGTTGATACGTTCCTGAATCAATTCCTTCTGACCACCACCGTTTACGATAGTAGTATTTTCTTTTGTAATAGTTACTTTATCGCAAGTACCCAACATTTCCAAAGTAGCCTGTTCCAGTTTCAAGCCCTTTTCTTCGCTGATAACGACACCACCTGTCAATACGGCGATATCTTCCAGCATGGCTTTACGACGATCGCCGAAGCCCGGAGCCTTCACAGCACAAATCTTCAACTGGCTACGCAGACGGTTTACAACCAATGTTGTCAATGCTTCGCTATCTACATCTTCTGCGATAACCAGCAACGGACGTCCACTCTGAACAGCCGGTTCCAAGATAGGCAAGAAATCTTTCAAGTTAGAAATCTTCTTATCGTAGATCAAGATGTAAGGATGTTCCATTACACACTCCATCTTTTCTGTATCAGTTACGAAGTATGCTGACAAGTAACCACGGTCGAACTGCATACCTTCTACTACACCGATAGTAGTATCTGTACCCTTAGCCTCTTCGATAGTGATAACACCATCTTTAGAAACCTTACGCATAGCATCAGCAATCAGCTTACCGATAACCGGATCGTTGTTTGCAGAAATGCTGGCAACCTGTTCAATCTTATCATAGTTGTCGCCTACAGTTTCAGCCTGTGACTTGATTGATTCTACAACCTTAGCAACTGCCTTGTCGATACCACGTTTCAAGTCCATCGGGTTTGCACCGGCTGTAACGTTTTTCAAGCCTACGCCTACGATAGCCTGAGCCAATACGGTAGCAGTTGTTGTACCATCGCCCGCATCGTCTCCAGTTTTCGAAGCCACCGACTTCACCAGCTGCGCACCTGTATTCTGGAAAGGATCGCTCAGTTCCACTTCCTTAGCCACTGTTACACCATCCTTTGTAATATGAGGAGCACCGAATTTCTTTTCGATGATTACGTTACGTCCTTTCGGACCCAGTGTCACTTTCACGGCATTAGCCAGTTCGTCTACACCTTTTTTCAACTGATCGCGAGCATCAATGTTGAAGAGAATATCTTTTGCCATAATAATCTTAAATGTTTTAAAAGTTCAACTAATGAATTATCCCAAAATTGCGAGAACGTCACTCTGACGCATCATCAGATATTTAACGCCATCGTGTTCGATTTCTGTACCAGCATATTTACCATATAATACAGTATCGCCCACTTTCAATATCATTTCTTCGTCTTTTGTGCCATTTCCTACTGCCACAATTTCACCCTGCAACGGTTTTTCTTTCGCTGTATCAGGAATAATAATACCGCCGATTGTTTTTTCTTCTGCAGGAGCCGGAAGAATCAGAACTCTGTCTGCTAATGGTTTAATGTTCATAGTCTTTATATTTTTACTTGTTATATATACATTTTATCATGTCCTTTAACGGACACCCTACTCCTTACTAAAAACGTGCCACAAGATTTATTGTGACAATCTGTCACATTTTTTCTGACAATAGTCCTGATTAATCTGACACTTCTGCCAAAGGAGAAGACTTATTCGACTGTAAAAATATAAATGTAAGTCACTTTCCCGTTAAAAGTTTAGCAGTATCTTTACGCTGAAATAATCATATCACAACAAAAACATGGAAATACTTTACCTTATTCTTACGTTTATAATAGGAGGAGTGCTGGGATATCTGGCAGCTTCCCGCCAGTTGAATGCACTGAAAGCACAACTACACTTGCAGGCAAGTCATCAGGAAGACCTGCTGCAAGCAGAGAAACGTCAGACGGCAACAACACTGGAACAGCTCAAGGAAGAGAATCTGCGCATACAACATCAGGTAGAAAACACAACCCGACAATATGTAGAGGCAAGTCGTCAGGTGGCTTCGCTGCAGGCCGAAAAGCGTGCACTCGAAGATAAACTCGAACATCAGAAAGAGGAAATGAGTGACCTCCACAAACAATTCAATCTGGAATTTGAGAACATTGCCAATAAAATATTCCAGCAGAAAACCGAAACTTTCAACAAACTTAGCTCCGAAAGCCTTTCCAGTCTGCTGAAACCCTTCGGAGAAAACCTGAACGAGTTCAAGCATCAGGTGGCAGAGGTATACGACAAGGAATCGAAGCAACGTTTCTCGCTGGAAGACAAGATAAAAGAACTGGTACAACTGAACAAACAAATCAGCGACGAAGCCAATAACTTGACGCGTGCGTTGAAAGGAGATTCCAAGACACAAGGTAACTGGGGAGAAATGATTCTGGAGTCAATTCTCGAAAACTCCGGTCTGAGAGAAGGTGAAGAATACTTCCGTCAGGAATTTCTGAAAGATGAACACGGAAATCCTCTGCGCAACGAAAACGGACAGCGCCTACAGCCTGACGTATTAGTGAAATACCCTGACAACCGACAAGTAATCATTGACTCTAAAGTATCGCTTACCGCCTATACCAATTACATAGGAAGTACAGAACGCAGTGAACAGGAACAATATCTAAAAGCTCATCTTTCATCAGTAAAAGCACACATCGATGAGCTCAGTCAAAAAGATTACTCCAAATATAATTTGTCGTCACTGGATTTTGTCATGATGTTCATTCCCAATGAACCAGCTTACGTACTTGCGCTTCAGACAGATCCCAACCTATGGAACTATGCCTACAAGAAAAAAGTTATCCTGATGAGTCCTACCAACCTGATAGCCGCCTTGCGTCTGGCTCTCGATTTATGGAAACGGGAATATCAGGAAAAGAATACACGAGAAATCGTAAAGAGAGGAACTGCCCTTTACGAAAAGCTGGTAAGCTTCACTGAAACTTTCGAGCGGATAGGTGAAAGCCTACGAGCTACGTCCAATGCCTACGATACGGCTCTGAACCAGTTCTCTACAGGAAAAGGAAATGTTATCCGCCAAGCCGAAATGCTTAGGGAACTTGGCATCACTCCCAAGAAAAAAATTTCTTCACGCCTGTTGAGTCAAGACGAAAAAATGGAAGAAGGCGAATAAAGTCATTACGAAAGACATAACTTCACTGTCAAAGTAACCACGTCAAACTCTGCAAGACAACCAATCAGCATATATACAAAAAGAGAGGCTATCTCATTTTTTTTCAGCTTGAGATAGCCTCCGTAAAAAGCAGAAGTTTGTATGCCTTATCAAAAACACTTTCACAGTGTCCATCCAGATGTCCAGTCTTCACCGCTCTTCACAGCACCTTTATAATCAGTTTTAGTAAAGAAGCTATCGGCCGACAAATCTTTTCCACCATCAAGTGTACCTACATAGTTGTTGCTCCATGTAAATGTCTGATTGTCCAAATTACCTGTTGCCTGAGCAAAATCCGCATTTGTATAAATTCCTTGTTTAGAAGAAAGCTCACCAGCGATTGCAACATACTCCAGTTTCGAAGTACCATTTTTCAAAGCATTTTCTGTTTCATCAGTTTCAACACTCAGTGCTTTCCCCTTACCTGTTATAATTGTGTTATAAAGTTCAACTTCCGTTCCGGCGCGCAAACGTACACCTTGAGCATCTCCTCCATTACCAATCAGCGTAGCATTCGCTATAACTGGATGAGCAACGGGAGTAGCCGCAAAGTTAGTTCCATTATTATCACATTCCATCAAGCAGTCACAATCATATCCCAATGAAGTCGGCTCTTCCTGATAAGCGACCAAGAACTGTGCCTTACCATTCCAACCTTCAGTCCAGTCAAAAGAATCATCGCTGCAACTAGTAGAAACCATATATTTTACATTTACAAAACCACCAAAAAATTCAAAGCCATCGTCCGAACCCTTATAAGCCTGCAAATGTTCTACTGTTGTTCCATTACCTACGCCATAGAAAGAAACACCATTGGCCTCGTGCTCTTCATCGAAAGCATATCCTGTATACTCCAGGCGTATATATTTCAAAGTACCCGAATTATCAGCGTCATTATTGCCACCATAAGGTGCATTTCCTATTTCAGAACTACCTGAACCATTATTCGTATGAGCATATCCACAAATATGCAAACCACCCCATGCACCAGCTTCCTTCTTTTCAGAAGTCATGACTATTGGCTGAGATGCAGTACCTTGTGCATCAATCTTGGCACCTTGTTCTACAAGAATATAGTCAACTGTCCCATCATGTTTAGCAGTAATAGTCACACCCGGCTGAATAGTCAGAGTTGCTCCCGGCTTAACATGAATACCTCCGTTGAGCGTATAATTTTTACCCGTTTCCAATGTCACATTTTCTGTAATATCTTTGTCGAGCACATAAGCATCGTCAGTATCACCACCGATTCCTGTATTTTCAGCAGGATCATCATCACTACAAGATGTTGTAAAAAGAGTCATACCTGCAACCAATGCCATTGTTGCTAATTTCCAATTTTTTCTCATAATCAAATGCTTTAAATTAATTATTAAAATCTATTCTATTGATTTATTTATAGATTATATGTAATACCTATCTCGAAGTTAGTACCACGTTTGAAACGTTCCACTTCCACCTTTTCACCTGTAGATGGAACTTCCTGCTTAAAGACGACCGGCTGATTCAACAAATCATTGATTTGCAACTTTACCGCAACTTTTTCATTAAACTTAAAATTTCCGACAAAATTCATTGTATGCACGGGCTGCTGCTTCACATCGCCCAAACCGGAAATACCTACCGACTGAATGCGAGGTCCCTGTAAGTTATATACCAATGCAGCACTCAATTGCTTCACTTCTCCCAGACTCGGGCTATAAGTAACATCCGCATTCACCAAATAAGGAGATGCTCCCTGCAATGCACGTTGTGTATTGGTATAAGCCCCACCCTCAGGAAGCTTCACATCGGTATACATAAATGAAGCATTAGCTCCCAGACGAAAATCTTTCAATAACTCTTTTCGAAACTCTACTTCCACACCTGTTGCCATACCATTGCTGGCATTCTGGAACGAATGAATAGTAGCTCCTCCCGATAACTGCTGTATCTGCTCAATAGGATCTTCCAGATGCTTGTAGTAAGCTGTAGCCGAGAACATATCGCCCCCCTCACCGAAATATTCATAACGCAAGTCAAGATTATAGTTATAGCCGTTCTGCAAATCAGCATTACCTCGGATTTGCGCCGAACCATATGACTCCTGATAAAGGAAGGGAGCCATCTCAATAAACGAAGGACGAGTTACCGTACGGGAAAATGAAAGACGAAGGCTGTTTTTCTTATTGAGCAGGTAACGAAGATTCATGGCTGGGAACAAATCATTGCAGTTCAAATCCCTGCGCTGCATCTTGCCACCATCTTCGGCATAATTTACCCACTTCCTGCTGTTCTCATAGCGTAACCCCACATTTACAAGCAATGCTTCCACCGGATAAACGTCTGCCGAAATATAACCAGCATAAATTTTGTTTCCAGCCGTATAGCTGTCTTTGGGTTGCTGAGAACGCGTTATAGACACTTGTCCATTTTCAATCACTTCCTGATTCAGGAAATCAGAAGGAGTATAAACGGCATCTTCACTCCCGATTACAGGATTAAGCTTATTCAAGTTATAGTAAAATCTTGTAGACGCATAATCACGACTTTTGTCTTTATAAGTAAATCCAGCCTGTAACTTATTTTGCGTACCAAACTTATATTCACCCGACAGATTTCCAACCCATTCCTTTTCGTCAAGTGTTCCAAAGTAACGCATGGTTTCCTGACGGTTCAGTTTGAAAAGATTTATTTCATTCCCCTCACGAATAAACATAATCTGCCTACGGTCCGGCTCATTACTTGCTGTTTTACTGTACGAGCCTCCCCAGTTCAAGCTCCATTGTTCACCAAAGAAATGTTTTCCACTTAACTGATGATTCTGAAGCGTATAGATATGCGTCACATTATTACTTCCTATCAGATTATGATCCTCGTAGTCGTAACCTTCACGATGCATATAGTCGTCTATTGCATTACGAGCATAAAAGAATGTATAGTTAACCTGATCTTGCTTTCGAAAATTATATCCTAAGCTACCTAATCCGGCTATTTTCAATTCATTGGAGTAACTGTCATAATTAAAATCATTCAAAGTACTGCCAGTAGCTTCCAATGTACGGACATCAGCATCCAGCATCGTCTGCTGTTCATTGCTCACTCCCATCGAAGCGAGCAGACTAAGACTATGTCCATTGTTCATGTCGAATGTCTTTCCAAATCCGATGTTTCCGCCAAACTCTGGCAATGCCTTACTCTTCGACACGTCGAAACTGGTATTAAACAATTTATTTTTTACTGCATATTCTTCAAAATCGATAAGCTCCATATCGCGCAACTTACTATCCAGCGAAGGAGTTTTAAACAAGGTACCGTCGTGATCCATCCGGTAGGTATCCTTTCCTAAAGTATTAAACTTTCCTCCGGTATTAAACGAAAGGCTGAAAAAGTCTTCACCTGTCTGCTCTTTCGTACCAATATCGATATGGGCTCCCGAATAATCGGCAAAAGTATTTGCTTCGTATACTTTACTTACTGTAATATTCTTTACTGTAGAAGCCGGAAACAAATCAAGCGGTATCAACTTATGGTCCGGATTAGGTGACGCAATCGGAAGACCATTTAAAGTAGTCGTACTATAACGATCGCCCAGCCCGCGTACGATTATCTGTCCCGCCGAAGCTACCGAAACACCCGTTATTTTCTTGACGCCTTCTTCTACGTTGGAAATACCTTTCGCACTCATTTCCTTAGCACCGATATTTTCTATAGCGACACTTGATTTCTGCCGCTCCATCATCAGCGCACGTTCATTTTCCAAATTCTTTTTGGCTACCACTGTAACCTCATCAAGTTGCTGATTGTCGGGAGAAAGTGCAATAACCAATTCCTCCTTCTGCCCTTTCTGAACAGTCAGTTCCTGAGTCTTATACGAAACATACTGTACGATTAGTACACACGACTTACCTTTTATGTCATTAATTTCGAAACGTCCGTCGATATCGGTAATAACTCCCGTTGTAGTACCTCCTACTTGAACAGTCGCTCCAATCAGCGGTTCTTTCGTCGAATTGTCTATGACCACTCCTTTTATTGTAAAAGCATGTGCACTGACACTTAAAATTACAGCAGAAGCTGTCAGAAAAATCTTGTTCGTATCAATCATCCTTGTTATCTTATTTTTTTCTGATGCAAAAATAGGATGACAGTATTTCGCACAGATTACGCCTGATTAATGATTTACTTACGGATTGATTACGATTATATTACACCTATAAGCCATAGAATGTATCAGAGAGAAAAGTACGACTATAAAAAGACACAGTCAACTTATAGAAAATATTGCAGGAAATAACAGATAAAATTTGTACAAAAAATTTTTTCTTTTGTACAAATTCTAAAAAAACGTCCCGACAAATTCCACCAGATACGGGCAGAACTTCTTGTAAACAATTCATCCAGTACATACGATTTGATGCGATACATTCAGACAATTGACGGGCGTAACTTCTTATAAACAGTTCACCCCCTTCACATCCGGTCGGTGTGAAGGGGGTGAAGGGCAAAAAAAAGTAAAAAATTTCTTTATCAGCGTATCGCAGCAATCAATTCTTCCGGAGCCAACAGGCTTTGTTCACCTGTCGCCATATTCTTCAAGGTTACTTTTCCTTCGTTCATCTCATTTTCACCTACGATAGCAACAAAAGGAATTGCCTTGGCATTGGCGTAACTCATCTGTTTCTTCATCTTCGTACTGTCGGGATAAATCTCGGCACGGATACCTGCTGCACGAACCTTTGCCAGTATCGGAAGCACGTAAGCAGCCTCAGCCTCACCAAAGTTGACGAACAGAAGCTGAGTACCCAGTGCAGCATCTTTCGGATATAAATCGAGCTGGTTTAATACATCGTATATACGGTCTGCACCAAAAGAAATGCCAACTCCCGACATACCATCCATACCAAACACGCCTGTCAAGTTGTCATAACGTCCACCACCACTGATACTACCGATCTGTACATCGAGCGCCTTTACTTCGAAGATGGCACCGGTATAATAATTCAATCCACGTGCCAGCGTCAAATCCAGCTCAACTTCCGACTTGATTCCCAATGTAGAAATAGTTTTCAAAATGAACTCACTCTCTTCTACGCCTTTCAGTCCGGTTTCGCTGGCAGCAAGAACCGACTTCAGCGTTTCAAGTTTTTCATCATTCGAACCGCTCAGCAAGATAATCGGCTGCAACTTGTCGATAGCTTCCTGCGGAATGCCTTTCGAAGCCAATTCAGCATTCACATTTTCCAAGCCTATCTTATCCAGTTTATCGATGGCTACCGTAATATCCACAATCTTATCTGCTTCTCCGATAATTTCAGCAATACCTGTCAGAATCTTACGGTTGTTTATCTTGATAGACACCCGGATACCGAACTTATTGAACACCGCATCAATCATCTGCACCAGTTCTACTTCGTTCAGCAGCGAGTTGCTTCCTACAACATCGGCATCGCACTGATAAAACTCACGGTAACGTCCTTTCTGAGGACGGTCGGCACGCCATACCGGTTGTATCTGAAAACGTTTGAAAGGGAAACTTATTTCGTCGCGATGCATTACCACATAACGAGCAAATGGTACGGTCAAGTCGTAGCGTAACCCCTTTTCACAAAACTTACTTGCCAGTTTTGCAGCATTACGGCTCAGCAGTTCTTCATCGGTCAACCCAGAGAAATAATCTCCAGAGTTCTGTATCTTAAACAACAGTTTGTCACCTTCTTCACCATACTTTCCCATCAGCGTAGACAAGTTTTCCATCGATGGAGTTTCAATCTGCTGGAATCCATACAAATAAAATACTTCGCGGATAGTATTGAATATATAATTACGTTTCGCCATTTCTACAGGCGAAAAGTCTCTTGTTCCTTTGGGTATACTGGGTTTTGTAGCCATAATAAATCAAGATTTATAAATTTCGTTGCAAAAATACATGAAATATTTGAATTTGAAAGCTGGTAGAAAAGAAGTATTTACTAAAACAGAGAACAAAAAAGCGCGGAAGTGTCACATCTCCCCACACAAGAGGGCGTTATACACTTCCGCGCACTATTATATTTTACTCCGTTTTATCAATCACGACGATTGGTAAATATCATAATGTAATAAACTAATGTAGCCAGTGAACTCAGCGCTGCTACGACATAAGTATATGCAGCAGACTTCAATGCATCCTGTGCCTGACGATGATTTGAGGAATTGGTTACTCCGGCACTGCTCAACCAAACCAGTGCCCGTCGGCTTGCATCAATCTCTACCGGCAAAGTAATGAAACTAAATAAGGTCGTCATGGCAAAAAGACAAATACCTATCAACAGAAGCTGTGGAAATGTATTAATCATAAACATACCGGCCAATAAAACCCACTGTACTATAGAAGAAGAGAATTGTACAACCGGAACCAGTGCCGAGCGCATCTGCAACGGTGCATATGCTCTGGCATGCTGGACTGCGTGCCCGCATTCATGAGCGGCAACAGCTGCTGCGGCAACACTACATGTATTATAAACTCCTTCACTCAAATTGACAGTTTTGTTTGCCGGATTATAATGGTCGGTCAACATCCCCGGAGTGCTGGTTACTCTTACATCATAAATGCCATTATCGCGAAGCATCTTTTCTGCAATTTCTCGCCCCGTCATGCCATTACTTAATGCCATGCGAGAATATTTATCAAACTTACTTTGCAGATTCGACTGCACCCAATAACTGATAAGGGCAATACCAATAAATAAAATCCAATACATATAATCTATCTTTATTTGTTTCTACTTACTTAAATAAAAGCATACAAATACTTTGCCAAAAGTAAATAAAAAAACAGGAATTGAACAATTCTTTTTACGCTTTTGACTATTATTAAGTTTGTTCTTAAATATTCTTTTTCAAAAATACAATATTTTATTTCATTATCAATCAGCGCATTAGTAATTAAACAAAATATTATTTTCACATTTTCTTCTTAAAATATTTGGTAGTTTAAAAAGAATAGTCTACCTTTGCACTCGCAATCAGGAAATGACTGCAAAACAGGTTTGATTCGCTAGCTCAGCAGGTAGAGCACAACACTTTTAATGTTGGGGTCTTGGGTTCGAGCCCCAAGCGGATCACCAAAAGCAACATTACAAAAAAGACGCATTATAATAAATGCGTCTTTTTTATTTATATACTAATCTATATCTAAGAATCGGGTACGACAACAACAGAAAACTTTTTCAAGTTCATTCTAAAAATCTCTGCACACATCAGCCACACGAACCTCCCCTCTTTATCTTTTTCCAAAAGACTCATCCACAATTCAAAAAAAAGAAACGTCAAACATCCAACAAGAAAGCTCCCTCTACACACCCCCACTCCATCATTCTAAAAAAAACAAACAATGCGTCATTTCACCAGCAATACATCATCCATTCAAAAAGAGCAATCAAGATAACACTTTTTACCCAAACTTTATATACAAAAAGACAGAATTCTATTTTTATAGAAATAGAAAGAAACAAGGAACAAATAAAAATACATAATAAATACAATTTCACTTTCTAAAGCCTCTTTTCATTATAATTTCTTCATATACCTAAAATAAAATATATTAATTTTCCATTTCATTGCTAATTTTTATACTAACTTTGCAAAGTAATAAGGTTTTTATTCAAATTAGTTTTTAAAGAGAGGGAAAAAATGACAACAAATGTTTATTCAACAAATCGACTTTTACACAATCTAAAAAAGCTTTTCTGCAACACAAAATCACGAGACGTTTTCTAGCTATTTTTTCTTATTTCATCAGAAGCTATCATTACACTTCTTATTTATCTGTCCTAACAGTTTGTCAAGGATAGGGGTAATCTTTGCCAATCGACAGGGAAATATTAGGCATGATTCTGATAAGTACACAAATTCTGAATACACTAAAAACTAGACTTTTGTTTCCTTTGATCTGCCTTATAGAATCTTTTGTAAAGATTTTGTAGAGGTTTATATTGGCGTTATCTTAACCATAACAGCCAGGTTTCTTATTTGCCCTATCAAACTTAAGGCAGCCCTAAAAACGCTTCCGTAAAACGAGTAATGAAGAAACAGATAAACTCATCAGGCATCAAAGGTAGTATATATGAGAGAATATAAAGAATAACTATTTATTAATCATTAATTTTATTATTAACAGGCAAAAGATGAAAAGATTTAGTCTTTGGTTACTCTTTTTTGCAGTGTTAGGCATCCAGTCGGCATTAGCCCAGATGTACAAAGTCAAGGGTAATGTGGTGTCGAAATCCGACAACGAACCGCTGATTGGTGTATCTATCTTGCAAAAAGGAACTACTAATGGGGTGGTTACCGACATCGATGGTAACTATGAGCTGCAGATTCAAGGTGGTGAAGCCACTTTGGTCTTCTCTTATATTGGACTGCAAACGCAGGAACTAAAAGTGAACTCGAGAACCGGCGTGCTGAACGTAGCAATGGAAGACGATTCGCACCTGATGGACGACGTGGTTGTCGTGGCGTATGGTGTCCGTAAAAAAGGAACAATCGCCGGTTCCGTATCTACCGTGAAAAATGACAAGTTGGAAAACGTGCCTGCTCCGAGTTTCGACCAGGCATTGCAGGGACAGACTACCGGTCTGTCGGTCATCTCTAACTCAGGTGAACCCAGCAAGGCTGCCACTTTCCAGATTCGTGGTACCAACTCTATCAACTCGGGTACTTCACCGCTTTTTATTCTTGACGGTGTACCTATCTCCAGCTCAGACTTCAATACAATCAGTCCGAGTGACATCGAATCTATTTCTGTCTTGAAAGATGCATCTTCTACCTCTATTTATGGTGCACGTGCTGCCAACGGTGTGGTTGTAATCACTACCAAGCGCGGTCTTGCGATGGATAAAGCTAAGGTGACCTTCCGTGCACAATACGGTTTCTCGCAACTGGCTCAGAATAACTGGAACATGATGAATACAGCCGAACGTATCCAGTACGAAAAAGAAATCGGAATTGATACAGGCAAGGACTACGACGTTCTGTCGCGTACCGACGTCAACTGGCTGGACATGGTGTTTAACGACCGTGCACCGCTGCAAAACTATGAAATATCAGTAAACCGTGCTACCGACCGTCTGAACTATTTCGTTTCGGGAGGTTTCTACGACCAGGATGGTATCGCACAAAGCTCTACCTTCCGCCGTTATAACATGCGTGCCAATGCCGAAGTAAAGGCAAGCAACTGGCTGAAAGTGGGTACCAACTCGATGGTAGCCTACGAAGAAATAGAACAGGCCGACGATGGTTCGTATGCTTTGTACACTCCGATTTCGGCTTGCCGCTTTATGCTCCCGTACTGGAATCCGTACAACGAAGACGGCTCACTGGCTTCGGAAAACGACGGAACATGGACCGGAACAGGTTCAAACCCTATCGAATGGATGGCAAACAATCCGGTGACCAACAAGAAATATAAGGTGTTGTCGACCGTATTTGCCGAAATTACTCCGATAAAGAACCTGACTATCCGTGCACAGTTCGGTGCTGACTTCTCGCATACGACCGCATTCATGCAATCGTTCCCGAGCTATATCATCAACAACGAAAACGGTACGGCAGGACGTAATTCCTCGGATATGCTGAACCTGACAGAAACTACGACAGTGAACTACCGCTGGGAAATGAACAGCGACAATTCATTCAACTTTTTGCTGGGACAGGAAGGTGTAGACTATCGCTCGGAAGGATTCCAGGTTATCACCAGCGGACAGTCGAATGACTTCCTGACAAACATCAGCTCGGGTACACGTGCTTCATCGTGGGCAGATTCTACAACCTCTTATTCGTATTTGTCTTTCTTCGGACGTGGCGAATATAACTACAAGGATCTGTATTACGCAGACTTCTCTGTACGTGCCGATGCTTCTTCACGTTTCGGTACAGGAAACCGCTGGGCAGGATTCTGGTCACTGGGCTTCATGTGGAACCTGAAGAGTGAACCGCTAATGAAAGACATCGAATGGTTGAGCAGTGCACAGATTGCACTGAGTACAGGTACTTCGGGTAACTCTTCTATCCCCGACTACGATCACCTGGCACTGGTTTCAGGTAAAGCCAATTACGAAGATCAGGCCGGTATCTATCCGTCACAGAGCGGAAACGAGGATTTGAGCTGGGAAAAACTCTGGTCGAGCAACGTAGCTCTGCGCCTGGGATTCATCGACCGCATCAACCTCGATATCGAATTCTATAACAAGAAAACAACCAACATGCTGATGCTGGTACCCGACTCATATGCCCTGACCGGCGAAGGAGAACACTGGGATAACATCGGTGCCATGCTGAACCGTGGTGTGGAATTCAACGTTAGTGCCGACGTAATCCGTACGAAAGACTTTGTATGGAACGTCAACGCCAATGCATCATACAACAAGAACAAACTGCTGGAACTCTACGACGGAGTACAGGAATACGAAGTATCTACTACAGCTACCAAGCTGGTTGTAGGTCATTCAGTAAGCGAATTCTATATCAACCGCTACGCGGGAGTAAACCCGGCCAACGGTGATGCGCTGTGGTATACCAAGGATGGTGAGATTACCAACGAATACAGCGAAGAAGACAAGGTGATGACCGGCAAGAGTTTTGATGCTCCCTGGCAGGGTGGTTTCGGAACATCGCTGGCATGGAAGGGTTTCTCGCTCGCCGCTCAGTTCAGCTGGGTAGCCGACCGCTGGATGTTCAACAACGACCGCTACTTTGAAGAAAGCAACGGACTGTACGCAGCATACAACCAGTCGAAACGACTGCTGTACGACCGCTGGAAACAGCCGGGCGACATCACCGACATTCCTCGTCACGGAGTCACTCCTCAGTTCGACGACCGTTTCCTGGAAAATGCTTCCTTCCTGCGTCTGAAGAACGTTACGCTGGCTTATGCCTTCCCGCAGCGCCTGCTGAGCAAGACCAATTTCTTCAGCTCGGCAAGAATCTACCTGCAGGGACAGAACCTGCTGACGTTTACCGGATTTACAGGTCTTGACCCTGAATCTTCTTCAAACGTATACAAGGCACAGTATCCTATGTCAAGACAGTTTACACTTGGTGTAGAGGTTTCATTTTAATTAATATAGAAAAGAAAAATGATTAAAAAAATAAAGAAATATTTCATATTGTCCGCTGTAGCCCTGCTTGCTACTTCCTGTCTCGACAAGTATCCGGAAGATTCTATCCTGCAAGACGAGGCTATCAATACAGTAAGTGATGCTAATCTGGCTGTAATCGGTATATATGATGCATTCAAGAGTTCTTATCTGTACTCCGGATACCTGACTCTGCTGCCCGATTTGCAGGCCGATTTCGTTTATGGCGTAAACGGAAATTCGAATGTCTATGGAAATATCTGGCGCTGGAAAGACATCCATCCTACCAACGAACAGGTGGAAGCTGTATACGGTGCGCTGTACGGTGTCATTAACCGCTGTAACTTTCTGCTCGACAACGTAGAGAAAGTAAAGCAGTCAATCAAGACCGACGAGGATTACGACCGTCTGGACCAGTACTGCGGAGAAGCTTATTTCGCACGTGCACTGGCATACTCGGAACTGGTTAAAATGTACTGCAAACCTTACGAAAGCGATGAGGATGCTGCCAACGAGCTGGGTGTGGTAATTACCGAACACTACAAAGGAAACGAACCTATCGTACGTGCCAGCCTGAAAGATTCGTATAAGTTTATTCTGGACGATCTGGACAGAGCAGCCGATCTCCTGAAACTGGAAGACGACTACAACTCGGCTACCGACGGAGCATTGTACGACTCTCCTTACTTTAATGAATATACCGTACACGCGCTGCGCGCACGTATATCACTGTACATGAAGCGCTGGGATGATGCCATCAAATACGCATCGAAAGTTATCGGTGGGAACGGAGAACCACAATATTATGCATTGTCAAGTTGTAATCAGGAAATCTCTTCGGGCGTAAGCTACTACAAATACATGTGGACTAACGACCACTCTACAGAAATCATCTGGAAAGTAGGATTCACCATCAACTCATACGGTGGCGCACTGGGTACCATCTTTGCCAATTACAACTATCAGACTCTGAAGCCTGACTATGTACCGGCTTTGTGGGTACTGAACCTGTACGACGCAAACGACCTGCGTGCTACTACATTCTTCCAGTCGTTTACTACCGGTTACGACCATGCGCTGACTTGGCCGCTGCTGATCAAGTACTTCGGAAATGAAGAATTCATGAATGCAAACATTCTGCATGTCAGCATGCCTAAAGTATTCCGTCTGTCGGAACAGTACCTTATCCGTGCCGAAGCATACGCACAGAAAGGCGACTACTCAAAGGCGGGAAGCGACATCACTACCCTGCGTATGGCACGCTACTCTTCTTACGGAGGTTCTACAGCCCTGTCGAAAGACAACGCCATGGATGTCATCGAACAAGAGCGTGTAAAAGAACTGTACATGGAAGGTTTCCGCCTGAACGACCTGAAACGTTGGCATAAAGGCTTCCAGCGCACCCCTCAGGATCAGTCGTTGAGCAACGGCAGCAGCCTGAAGGTAGAAAAAGACGATCCGCTCTTCGTATGGCCTATTCCTCAGCATGAGATAGAGGCACCGGGAGCTGACATCGCACCTAATGAAAGTAATAAATAAGTTAAAAACATACGATAATGAAAAAACTGTTTATAGGTTGTATCGCAGTTATTGCTGTTTTGATGGGGCTTGCCGGATGTGATTCGGAAAGAACTACTTATGAAGGTCCCAATTATCTTATGTTTTCCGATACGCTTTACCGCTATGCCGTACAGGAAACCGGAGAGGTATTCAATGTACCGGTTTCTGCCACTGTACCTGTCGACTACGACCGTACATTTGCCGTAGAAGTGGTAGACAGCATCAGCGATGCAGTGGAAGGAAAGCATTACAAACTGTTGTCGAACACTGTTACTATCAAGGCTGGTGAATGTGCAGCCAATGTACAGGTTCAGGGAATTTATGATAACATTGGAATCAATGATTATCTCACCGTAGGACTCCGTCTGATTATCCCGAAGGAAGAGCAGTGGAGCTTATATGGCATCGACTCGAAGGTTGTTTTGCAGAAAGCATGTCCATTCGACATCAATTCGTTTACCGGATATTGCAAGGTTACTTCTACATTCTTTAATGACTACATGCAGAACGTAACAATGCGTCTTATCAAGACCGAAGTCAACCCGGAAAAGGAAAACTCGGTAATACTGCACGACTTGTATTACAAGGGTTACGACATCGTTCTGGATTTCGACCGCAAGAATCTGCTTGAGCCACTGGTTAACATGGAAGAACAAGTCTGCGGAAATACCAGCGAAGCATTCGGAACCATCTATGGCGACGGTAACTTGCTGATGTATCAGCCTACCATGTATACTTCTTACTATAGCTCATGCGAGAATTTCGTTCTCCAGTATGTTACGATTTATGTAGACGGTGTAGGAACCGTAGGTACTTATGTCAACATTCTGGAATGGATAAGCGACGCTGAAGCCGAGAAGTTAAAAGAACAAGGTTATTAATTTAAAGGTAATTAATAATGAAAACATTTTATACGAAATCAACGAACCTGTTTATGGTGCTTGCCATGATTCTGGGGATTGCATTTACAGGATGTAGCGACGACTCTGACACTCCGTCTGTAACTCCGGAATTTCCAGCCCTGACAGAAATAACTTGCAACGCCGGAGAAACGAAGGAACTGTCTTTCGAAGCCAATGCAGACTGGACCTTGACAAGTAACAAAGGATGGTGTCAGTTTGAGAACGACGGAATTCCGGCAACTGTTACTTATGGTAAAGCAGGTGAACAAAACATACAGATTATTATTTCTCCTTTCCAGGAAACCGGTGATGTAGCCGAGATATCACTTAAGATAGGAGAACAATCACAGGTGATCTGCAAAATATCCTGCAACGAAAAAGTATATGCTGATCTGGTTATAAAGGATGAAGAAGGAAATACATACGATGCTGAACATCCATTGGTTATCAAAGGTAGCGGATTGACAGACAATGCCTATGATATCGTGTATACCACCATCACTGTTGAGTCGGAACAGCCGGTCGGATTTGCTGAAAAGCCTAACTGGCTTAAAGCTCTGACTACTGAAGAAACTCCGGGAGTTTTCCAGCTTACATTCGACAAGACATCGGGCCTTTCACCGATTTACTCTTTCAATAAAGCTGAAGACAAGATTGTTATAGCTACGGAAGACATGTCGAAGAAAGTAGAAATACCTGTTTCTTACGAAGGGCTGAAGGAAACGGTCATTTCTTACGTTGAAACAGACTTGTCTTTCAGCAAGAGCCACATGACACTGGATTATAACTCTACTTACTTCTCTATAGCAAACGCCATGACTGGAGAGGAAACTACTTACTCACTACCGCTTACACTGACAGTAGACCAGGTAAGAAACGATGAATTTGGCTACATCATCGGTAGTGTAGAAAGAAAAGAGTTATACCCTAACAATTATGTATACACCTATAACTTCGATGCTACCGGCATGGAAAGCTGGGTTAAGGTAAACATCAACGGCAAAAAGGTTTCACTGGATGTCGATAAGCTGACAGGTGATACAGAAAGAGGAGCTATTGTTCTGCTGTTCTCTAAGGACTTCTGCGAAAAGTATAAAGGAAGATACAACGAGATACTGCTCGACTCGGAAGGATACTTCGATTCTTATACTTACCAGAAAAATATTATGGTAAGCTTCACTCAGGAACCTGAGAAGAAAGTGACGAACCTGCAAATCAAAGGATACGTAAAGAATAGCTCCGGCGAACTGGTTCCGTTTACAAGTGTACCCGACGGTGCAGCTATGCTGAGTGATCCGAACACACCGTACTTCCCATACGAAGATAAGACGACTCCTAACTTCTGGTATGTAGTATTATCCGACAAGTCGCTTATGGAAAACGGAAACAAGATCTACTTAGAAATAGTTGGCGAAATCCCTGAAGGATATATGGTAGGAGTAATGAACAATTGGGCTTGGACAAATACCAAGACAACTACCGAAACAATCGACGGTAAGACTTATATCGTTATATCTGGTGCTCCTACTCAAGACCAGATTAACAAACAACCTATTATGACTGTGGGTGTAGCTAACTTCGATATGATGGACTTTTTAATTGAATGTGGAATACAAGTTTGGTTATAATGAATAAACTACGATTTAATATAGTAAAACTATTATTTGTATCACTCATAGCCATGTTTTCGGGCATGGCTATGAGCGGATGCTCTGACGATGAAGAAGTGAGCCAGAGCCAATACGGCTACGTTCAGTTCAAGCTTTACAAGGAAGCATCTTACAATGAAGAAGGTGCAGCACAAAGTGCTGCCTCTCGTGCCTCGATAGACAAACTGAGCGAAGCACAGAAAATAGAAGTGGAAATGCGATACAATGGTATCAGCATTACACAGACACTGGTACTGAACGCATACAACGACGAAAATGCGGAATACGGTTTGCGCAGTGACAAACTACAGTTACTCGTCGGCGACTACAGAGTGATCGGATATAAGATCTATAATAAAATGGATGAAGTCATCGACGGAGTTTCGGCCGACCCTGACGAAATGTTTACAGTCGTTCCTTCCGGACTGACGGTAAAAGACCTCACCATAGACTCACAGGCCAGAGGTTCTGTCAAGTTCAAACTGGAAAAGCAGTTGCCTGATGTAAATACACAGTCACGTGCAAGCGACAACGAAGGTTACCTGTTCAGCAACATTCAGCTGGCTACCATTCAGGTACAGAACACTTTCACTCAGATGACTTATATATTCGAGAAACTGAACGCAAGATACGAAGAGGAATACGAACTGAATGACCCGGACAGCGAAAACAATAAGTACAAAGACCACGGAGTAGCTTATTGTGACTCTGCTGTATGGTTGCCTGCAGGTGACTATAAGGTCATATCGTACACGGTATACTCTAAATCGGGTGTAACAGAAACCGAACTCGAAACTCAAGCAGTAAGCGGTGAAACATTTACTGTAAAAGACAATGAGCTGACTGAATATGCCATTGTTCCTGTACTGGTATCGAAAACTGCCGAAAACATCAAAGACTATCTGGCTCTGAAAGAGATATGGGACAAGATGGGCGGAAAGAACTGGAGCTATTATGGTGCAACTTATCCGCAAGGTACAAACTGGAACTTCAACAAGGATATCGACATGTGGGGTGACCAGCCGGGAGTAACACTCGACGGTAACGGACGTATTACTTCGCTGACTTTGGCTGGATTCGGTGCTTCGGGCGAACTGCCGGATGCTATCGGTCAGCTGACAGAGTTGCGCATTCTTGCCTTGGGCTCACACGATGAAACTTATGGTGGTATGTTGTTCGGTCCTAACGGAATACAGCCCAACATGAGTGATGACAAGCGCAACGAAATGCGTATGGAATACAAGCAACATTTCCTCGACAGAGATGTACGTGCAAACATGTCGGATATGTTGCAGTGGACTATCAACAACTATTCTTCTCCGAATAACAAGATTAAAAAATACAGCAGCATTTCGAAGAAGGATACTCAGATTGGAGTTGTAACCAACAAGATTACAGGTGTTTCGAAGGCCGTTATGCGCCTGAAGAATTTGCAGCAGTTCTATCTGGCCAACTCTCCTATCACCTACGATAAGATTTGTACAAACTGGACTGACCCGAATTCTGACTATGCACAACAATATGCAAAGGAAAACCTGAGCTGGTCAAACATGACTAACCTTACAGACGTAGAAATATACAACTGTATAAACTTAACTCGTGTGCCACTCGACATGGTAGGTAACCTTCCCGAGCTGCAGCTGCTAAACATTGCCTGCAACCAGAATATTACCGGAGAACAGTTGAGAGCAGACTGGTCTAAACTGTGCGATATGCCTGCCGGACCAAGACTTCAGATTCTCTACATGGGATACAATAACCTGGAAGAGTTCCCTGATGATGCCCAGTTGCATAAGATGGTTAAGTTTAAAATGCTTGACTGTACAACAAACAAGATACATACCCTGCACTCATTCGGAACAGATATCAAATTGTCTACCCTGTATCTGGATAACAACAAGATTACATCTATTCCGGACAACTTCTGTGCATTCACCAACGAGGTAGAAACATTAGGTTTCTCTTATAACGAACTGACAGAAGTACCTAACATCTTCAATGCGAAGTCTATCTATATCATGAACAGTGTAGATTTCTCGCACAACAAGATTACCGGATTTGCAGGAGGAGATGATAACTTCAAGGGTATCAACGCATATACGGTTTCGTTGGCATACAACAAGCTGAAAAACTTCCCGAAAGCATTGTTCAAGTCTGGCTCTCCTATCAAGACTCTGGACTTGTCTGCCAACGAGCTGACAGAAGTGAAAGAAGGTGAAATGCAAGGCTCTAATGCTTATCTGCTCGAAACTATCGACTTGCGTTTTAACAAGCTGACCAAGCTGTGCGATGACTTCAGAGCAACAAACATTCCTTACCTGACCGGTATCGACTTGAGTTACAACTCATTCTCAGAAGTTCCGCCTCAGCCATTGAACTGTAGTGAACTGAAAGCCTTTGCCATCCGTTATCAGAGAGACGAAAAAGGAAACCGCACACTGCGCGACTGGCCTGTAGGTATCACTCAGTGTCCGAGTCTGATACAGTTGCAAATCGGTTCAAACGATATTCGTAAAGTGGACGAAACCATAACTCCGTATATTTGGATTCTTGATATCAAGGATAATCCGAATATATCAATAGACTTGTCGGGAGTATGTTCGGCTATCCAGGCTGGTATGTATCTCTTGTTCTACGACAAGACTCAGGATATCCGCGGATGTGACATTTTAGGAATAGAACGATAATTAAAGAATAAAGGAAATATAACTGATTATGAAAATTATAAATCGATTGATACTTGGACTGGCTGTTGTCGCAGGAATCACCACATCGTGTAAGGAAGACGATGACCTGAACATCCCGGGCGGACTCTCGCTCGATGTAGAGGAAATCACGGTGGGACCCGAAAAGTCATTCAAAGAAATTATGGTCAAGGCAGATGTTAACTGGCAGGCAAGTAGTTCTACACCATGGATATCTATATCGCCAGCCAACGGAACAGGTAGTGCTACCTGCGTACTGAACATCGACTCTACACTGACCTATACGGCACGTACTGCACAAGTTCGTTTCAACCCGGCAGGTAATACACCGAAAATTCTGAAGGTAACTCAGTTCGGCTTCGGAAAGCAAATCATCCTCGACAAGCCGGAAGTAGAACTGGAAAACTCTGACATCGAAGACAACCGTTATTTCGATGTAACTATTTCTACCAATGTACAGTTTGCAATCGAAAGCGTAAACTACTCGTTTGCCGAAGAAGTTCCGGCAGAAGACGAAGCAGGCATGAGTGAATCGGATAAAGCAAACTGGCTTACACTGCCGAAAGAATCAGATCTGAACGTGAACCTTGACAGAGGTTCACGTCCACGCTCGGTAAAGGCAAGATTCAAATGGGAAATGAACGCAGTGCCTTACACCCGCGTAGCTACAATCAAGCTGGTAGCCAAGAACAGTGAAGACCAGTTGATAGACAGCGACGGTAATGAAATAGACGGAGTTTACCTGACTGTTACGCAGAAACCGGCAATGAAGATAGAAGACAACCGTGCAGGCGACTCTATTTCTATAGTCCTCATCAACCAGAAACTGCAATGTATGTATGCACTCGACGTGAGCGAAAACATGCAGAACTGGACCGATGTGACACTGTGGGAAGAAACCGACGAAGACCTGCCTGAAGAAGCTGCCGTAGGACGTGTACGTTCTTTGTCTATCGCCATGATCGATACAAAGGAAACATTGCCGCAGGAAATCAAGAATCTGAAATATCTTGAATCATTCCATGTACAGAGCAACGCCAACCGTCAGGATCGTGAAATCGTACTGGGCCCGGAAATCTGTGAACTGAAATACCTCAAGAAGCTTTCTATCACATCATACGGTCTGGTAGAATTGCCTGAAGAATTCGTCAAACTGGGTGGAACAGTCGACAAGAGTTATGTAGGATTGGAAGAATTGGGACTGGAAAGCAACAACTTTGCTTCACTGAGCCAGATAACCGATCTGGTCAACAAGGAAAACTTCCCGAAACTGAAATATCTGAGATTGTCGGGATGCAGACGGACCGATACCCTGCTCGACATGTCGCAGATGGAAGGCGGCAACACATGGAAAGGCATACACATCGGTATGTATATAAACCTCAACAAGGCAAACGACAAGAATGAATTTATGAAATTGCTGGAATGGGATACCCTCAAACAGCTAGAACTTTCTTACGGATTCATCGAAGGCGAACTGCCTACCGACGAGGAAATGATGGCTAAGTTTGGCAACTACAGCCAGTATGCCAGCAAGCATCCTGATGCTGACGTCTGCACATTGCTGACCGATACCTGCCAGTGGCTGAAGACATCCGACAAGGCCGTTACTGTTAAATACGATGGAGGAGAATTCTCTGTCAAAGGTTCAGACGTACCTTGCGTACTGCCTAACACACAAGTGCTTTACCTCAACCTGAACTTCCTGACAGGAAAAGTGCCTAACTGGATTCTATTCCATCCGCATCTGATTGACTGGTATCCTGAATCAATGGTATTCACTCAGGAAGAAGGAAAGAACTCGAATGGAGAAGTTGTCGGTTTCAGCAACGTACCTATGGACTTTGAATATTTCTACGGAAAAATAGCAAACGACCAGAATGCAGCATTCCCGAAATATTACGGAAAATATGTGATGGAAGAAGAAACAGCAGGAGAATAAATACAATTTAAGCTTTAGAATATAATGAAAAAAAGATATATATATATCGCTACACTTGCTTTGTTCCTGGGAGCATGTTCGGACAACGAACTGGAACAGGCCTATACTTCGGAACAAAATACAGAAATATATATACCGGCTGATGCTCAGCCCGGAGAACTCATTATCAAATTCAAACCGGAATTGGAGGATATTCTTGACCAGACCATGACTCGTGCGTCAAGAAGCGGAGCGGCTATGACCCGCTCCGGCATTCCCTCGACCGATGAAGTGCTCGACATCCTTGGAGGATACCGTTTCGAACGTATCTTCCCGGTAGACAGCAAGAATGAGGCCCGTACACGTGCAGCTGGACTGCACTTGTGGTACTTGGTAAAATTCGATGAAAACGTCGACCTGCACGAAGCTGCACGCCAGTTGTCGAAACTGGGTGACATCAGCCACGTACAGTGTAACCACCGTATTAAAAAAGCATACAACTCGAACGAAAAGCGAGTATACGTCAGCGAAAATGCCTTAAACAACACTCCGGCAGCTTTTGCTGCAATGTCGGGCACTCCCAACGACCCGGGATTCCCGTTCCAGTGGAACTATAACAATACAGGTAACTACGCTTTCGAAAACCAGAACGAAGATTATCCGGCAGAGGCAACTCCCGGATGTGACGTTGACTGCATGAATGCCTGGCAAAAATGTACCGGTGACCCTTCTATCATTGTAGCTGTACTCGACGAAGGTGTAATGTATACCCATCCCGACTTGCAAGACAATATTTGGGTAAACCCAAATGAGACACTGGGCAGCAAAATGGATAACGACGGAAACGGTTACGCCGGCGACAAGTACGGATACAACTTCGTTACCGATTCTGGTATCATTACCTGGAACGATGTAAACGACACAGGTCATGGAACTCACGTGGCGGGAATCATCGCTGCCGTAAACAACAATAACGAGGGTGTATGCGGTATCGCCGGAGGTTCTGGCAAGCAGGATGGTGTAAAAATCATGTCACTGCAAGTATTTGCCGGAAATTCGGGTGTAACACTCGATATGGAAGCCAAAGCCATCAAGTATGCAGCCGACAATGGTGCTGTCATCATCCAGTGCAGTTGGGGTTACAACTCAGGTCTGGCAAACCCGATGGAAGGATATACTCCTGGACCGGCAACTGAAAAGGAATGGGAAACTGCCTATCCGCTGGAAAAAGAAGCACTCGACTACTTTATCAACAATGCCGGTTCTCCTAACGGAGTAATCGACGGAGGTCTGGCTATCTTTGCTGCCGGAAACGAATACGCTGCTGTACCGGGCTATCCGGGTGCATACTCTAAATGTCTTACAGTATCAGCTACAGCTGCCGACTTCACTCCCGCTTCTTATACTAACTACGGTGAAGAAGTAGGACTGAGTGCTCCGGGTGGTGACCTCGAATATTATGGCAAAATAGGTGAAAGCGACAAGACTTACTACGACTCGTCTTTCACACTGGCCGATGCTCAAGGTTCTATTCTGTCGACTCTTATCCGCAACGGACAACCAGCTTACGGATACATGGACGGTACTTCAATGGCTTGCCCTCACGTATCAGGTGTAGCAGCTTTGGGACTGTCGTATGCAGTAAAGATGAGAAAGCACTTCAAGGCTTATGAATTCATCGAACTGATGAAAGAATCATCACAGGAACTGTATACAAACTATACCGGTTACAAAATCTACCACATGAACCACAATATTATCGGTACGGCTATCACCAAAATGTCTTTGCCTGCATACAAGGATAAAATGGGTGCCGGACTGGTTAATGCCGGAAATCTGCTGAATGCTATTGAAGGCAGTGGCTCGGAAATGATTGTACCAAACGTATATGTAGGTATCAGTAAATCTGAAACTATCGATCTGGCACGCTATTTCGTAGACGGCGAATCGCTGACTTACACTTGTACGATTGCCGATTCTTCTATCGCAACCGTATCTGTAGAAGGCACAAAGATGAGCGTGACTGGAGTAAAAGCCGGCATTACCAAACTAACAGTAAGCACAAGCAACGGAAAATCGCAGACTGTAACGGTTACCGTACGCGAAGGAGCTAACGATAACGGCTGGATGTAATTAAAAGTAATTCATTAATGAAACTATTTGATTCGATAAGACTAACGATACTGAGTGCACTGATGTGCTGCCCCGGGCTATTGATGGCCCAGGGCACGCATCCGCTCACCCGTCAGGAGATAGACTCGCTGCTCAATCCCTCACTGCTGAAGGGAGCGGAAAAGCTGCTGGAGTTTGAACAGACGGTAATCAATCTGGGCGAAATGACAGAAGACGACCAGCCTGTCACGGTGAAGTTCGACTTCCGAAACGTCGGTACACAGCCGGTTGTCATTACCAAGATACATACCGACTGCGGATGTACTGCTGCACAGACAGACAAGTTGCAGATACAACCGGGAGAAAAAGGTTCCATCAGTGTAACCTATACCCCCAAGAACCATCCGGGAACCATCGATGCGAATACATTCGTATATTCTTCTCTTTCGGACAAGCAGCCACTGGCTAAGCTGGTACTGCTGGGCAATGTGCTGCCAAGTCGTGACGAATGGAGCCGATATCCGTACGCCATGGGTAAACTGAGGCTGAAACAAAACAAGGTGACATTCCGAATCACGACCGGAGGAAGCGAAAAGCAGACGGAAAGAATTTTATGCGGCAACAGCGGTACTACAGCACTGAAGCTTTCTGTAATGAATTTGCCTCAATATGCAACATTCAAAACGGAGCCCGAAATCATCAATCCGGGACAGGAAGCCGACATCGTAATAAGCATCGATGCCTCGAAGATGGCCGGAAGAACACAGAGCTTTAAGGCTCCTCTGATTCTTGATGGAGTGACAGGACGTCCAAGTGACCGCACACTCACGCTGGAAGTTAATCTGACCGATAAATAAATAGTAAAAAACAATTGATAGCATGATGAAAAAGAAAATAGTTAACATATTGATGTTGCTTGTCATCTCGCTGATGACTTTCTCTTGTAGCGAAGACGAAGTGGTTATGGAGCCGTCGCTCGAAGTGACTCCCATCACGATGCAGGGCACATGGAAACTGGCTGAACTGAACGGCGAACAGGTACCGGAAGATTTCTATATCTACATTATATTCGACCGCAAAAGGAACTTTGAAATGTACCAGAAACACGACAGCATGTATCCACGCTACATCACCGGTACTTATTCTATCGAAAAGGATAGCCACTACGGCTACATCCTCAGCGGAGAATACGATTACGAAAACGGCGACTGGAACAACAAATATATCGTAACCGATCTGCTGCAATCCGGTTCAATGGTATGGACCGTAAAAGACGGCGATGAAGTTTCGAAATATGTACGTGTCGACGAAGTACCTGAGGAGATAGTAGAAGCTGCCAAGGTAGACGAAGAACAGTAAACGATATTATTTCCAATATCAGATTCATAAAAGCCACATACCCCGAAAGCCTTAAAAAAGAGACTTTCGGGGTATTGTTTTATCTATACCTGCCAGTCGTTATATAATTTGAACAAAAATAGCCTAAAGGATATCCACAAGTAGTAAATCAACTTTCAGGAACAAACAAGCCATAAAAAAGAAAGCATCAGCCTTCCTCCTGAATGGAGAAACAAAGCTGATGCTTTCTCTTTTATACGAATAGATATTTATTCCACTTTCAGTTTCAGAGAACGGTCGTCCGGACCTTTGGGATGAATCACTTCCTCCAGACGTACATCGAATATCAGGGTAGAATATGAAGGAATCGCATCACTTGAAGCAGCTCCATATCCCAATCCATTCGGAATATACATTTCGACGTGCTGTCCTTCCTTCATCTGCATCAATGCAGTAGTCCAGCCTGTAATCACGGCCGAAACAGCAAACTTTCTCGGTTCACTGACCGCAGCATTCCAGTCGCCGGAAAAGCTCTCATCAAACACAGTACCGTTGATCAGCTTTCCGCGATAGTGTACAGCCACCGTATCAGTTCCCAGGGGAGAAATACCCAGCGGTTCAATATTATCTTCCGGAAAAAGCTTCATATACACATAGTCGTTCTTTCCCGGCGTATAAGTCTGATTTCCCAATCCCTCCGAAGCCTCAGTCTGTATCTTGTAGTCAAGTACCCTCAACCAGCTTTCCCCGGCTGGAGGATTGGCACATACAGAAGCTATGGAGTCAATATATGCATCGTTGCGTACCGCCCAGTCACTGTATGGATCAGCTTCCGGCGTATCTTCGCTACAAGAAGCAAAGCCTATGCTCAGCGAGAGGAGGATACCCAACAGCCATAATATATTTTTATTCATGCACATTCATTTATTTACTGCAAAGTTTTCAGCAGCGTAGTAATACTAACCTTGTCGGCAATGATATTATTCAGGTCGGCAATAGCCACACGTTCCTGTTCCATTGTATCACGGTTACGCAATGTTACGCAGTTGTCTTCCAGCGTCTGATGGTCGATAGTGATACAGTACGGAGTACCGATAGCATCCTGACGACGGTAACGCTTTCCGATACTGTCTTTCTCGTCGTACTGGCAGTGGAAATGGAACTTCAGGTCGTTCATGATTTCACGAGCCTTTTCAGGCAGCCCGTCTTTCTTTACCAGCGGCATGATAGCCAGTTTTACCGGAGCCAGTGCAGCAGGCAGTTTCAGAACGACACGGGTTTCACCGTTTTCCAGCTTTTCTTCGCAGTAAGCAGCGCTCATCACGCTCAGGAACATACGGTCAACACCGATAGATGTTTCGATAACGTACGGAGTATACGATTCGTTGATTTCCGGATCGAAATACTTGATGCTCTTGCCAGAGAATTTCTCGTGCTGGCTCAAGTCGAAGTTCGTACGGCTGTGGATACCTTCCACTTCCTTGAATCCGAACGGCATCAGGAACTCGATGTCGGTAGCGGCATTAGCATAGTGAGCCAGTTTCTCGTGATCGTGGAAACGATAGTGATCGTCGCCGAAGCCCAGCGCCTTGTGCCATTTCAGACGAGTTTCTTTCCATTTCTGGAACCATTCGAGTTCAGTACCCGGTTTAACGAAGAACTGCATTTCCATCTGTTCGAACTCGCGCATACGGAAGATAAACTGACGAGCTACAATTTCATTACGGAATGCCTTACCAATCTGTGCAATACCGAAAGGAATCTTCATACGTCCAGTCTTCTGCACGTTCAGGTAGTTTACGAAAATACCCTGAGCGGTTTCCGGACGAAGATATACTTTCATAGAGCCTTCGGCAGTAGAACCCATTTCTGTAGAGAACATCAGGTTGAACTGACGGACTTCAGTCCAGTTCTTCGTTCCTGAAATAGGACAAACGATTTCCTCGTCAAGAATGATCTGACGCAGTTCGTTCAAATCCGGTCCGGCATTCATAGCCTTTGTATAGCGTTCGTGTAATGCGTCACGCTTAGCCTGATGCTCCAGTACACGCGGATTAGTGCTGCGGAACTGAGTTTCATCGAAAGCATCTCCGAATTTCTTTGCAGCCTTGGCTACTTCCTTGTTGATTTTCTCGTCGTATTTGGCAATCTGGTCTTCAATCAACACATCGGCACGATAACGTTTCTTCGAGTCGCGGTTGTCAATCAAGGGATCGTTGAATGCATCTACGTGTCCCGAAGCTTTCCAGATAGTAGGATGCATGAAGATAGCCGAATCAATACCTACGATATTTTCATGCAGCAATACCATGCTCTGCCACCAGTACTGTTTAATATTGTTTTTCAGTTCCACACCCATCTGACCGTAGTCGTATACGGCTCCCAGTCCATCGTAAATTTCACTTGAAGGAAATACGAAACCATACTCTTTACAATGTGAAACAAGTTTTTTGAAAACGTCTTCTTGTGCCATTTTTCTTTTTTATTTTTGATATTTCTTATTTTACATTCTCTTATATAGTAGGGCACAAAGATAGGCATTTATAAGCAAAAAATAAGAATAGCTGTATTAATTTATCTTATGAATAGGTGGAATCTGTAAGGAAAGATGGTTATTTTTTTCTACTTTTGCAGAAGATTGAACGAAAAGCAATGAGCACGAAAGACAAATTCACGTTAATGACTACCGCACCGGTACCCAGACTTATCGGGTCGCTTGCCATACCTACCATCATCAGCATGCTGGTAACTTCGTTTTACGTTATGGCAGATACTTATTTTGTAGGAAAAATCAATACCCAGTCTACGGCCGCGGTCGGCATTTCGTTCTCTGTCATGGCTATCATTCAGGCTTTTGGCTTTTTCTTCGGGCACGGTTCGGGCAACTATATTTCACGTAAATTAGGTGCACAGGATTACGACAGTGCAGAAAAGATGGCATCAACCGGATTCTTTTACGCTTTCATGGCAGGTGCAGTAATTGCTCTTTTCGGGCACCTGTATCTTACGGAAATCTGTATCGCCCTGGGTTCTACCCCCACTATCCTGCCCTATGCCGAGAAATACCTGGGCATCGTACTGCTGGGTGCCCCGTTCATGGCTTCTTCGCTGGTGCTGAACAACCAGATGCGCTTTCAGGGAAATGCAGTATATGCCATGGTAGGCATTATCATCGGAGCTGTACTGAACATCGGACTCGACCCGTTGCTTATCTTCGTATTCGACATGGGAATATCGGGAGCTGCATGGGCCACACTGGCCAGCCAGATATGTAGTTTTACAGTACTGCTCATCATGGACAGCCGTGGTACGAATATCCGCATCCGGTTCAAGAACTTTACTCCCAAGGCTTCTTATCTGAAGGAAATTGTCTTCGGCGGAAGTCCCTCGCTTTGCCGTCAGGGACTGGCCAGCCTGTCAACCATCCTGCTGAACGTGGCAGCCGGAGCTTACGGCGACGCAGCCATTGCGGGTATGTCCATCGTCACCCGTATCTGCATGTTCATCAATTCTTTCCTTATCGGCTTCGGGCAAGGCTTCCAGCCTGTCTGTGGCTTTAATTACGGAGCCGGACTATTCCACCGTGTACGCGAGGGATTCTGGTTCTGTGTCAAGACAGGAGTTGTATTTCTGCTCGTCTGTTCCGTTATCGGTTTCATATTTTCACCCGAAATCGTATCATGGTTCCGCGACGACCCGCACGTCATCGAAACCGGAACACGAGCCCTGCGCTGGCAACTTATTACCTTACCGCTGGGTGCATGGGTCATCTTGTGCAACATGATGCTCCAGACCATCCGTAAACCTGTCCGCGCAGTCACGCTGTCGTCGGCAAGACAAGGACTTTTCTTTATTCCGTTTATTTTGATTCTCCCCCACTTTCTGGGTTTACAGGGCGTGGAAATGTGTCAGGCGGTATCCGACCTTTGTTCGTTTCTGCTCGCCATTCCACTGACAGTTCCCGTGCTGAATGAAATGAAGAAATAAGACGTCCTACGAGCAACGTCCTGAGGTTGCGAATAAAATTTGTACAAATTTTATTTTTTTCTGTACAAATTTTCAGAAAACGTGCCGAGCTTTTTGGGAAAAGATGAAGGGAATATTCTTAACTCCTTTTGACATTATCGTTTTTTTGCCCAAAAACAGATATGATTCACACCTTGAATTAGCAGTAAAATGCTGGTTTATTTTCAATAATATATATAATAGGAATATTTTTTTTCGTATTTTTGTCTGTTGTTTTTCCACTAAATCACTTATATGAGCGAAGATACTTTCGAAAAAAACGATATCCAATCAAGCGATAAAGAAGCACATTCTGACTATAAACCTGTCGATCAGGGAGACGAAAACGTAAAACATCAGTTGAGCGGCATGTACCAAAACTGGTTTCTGGACTATGCCTCGTATGTTATTCTGGAACGTGCGGTTCCTCATATCAACGACGGACTGAAGCCCGTACAGCGACGCATTCTGCACTCCATGAAACGACTGGACGACGGACGATACAACAAAGTTGCAAACATTGTAGGACATACCATGCAGTTCCACCCGCACGGCGATGCATCCATCGGCGACGCGCTGGTACAACTGGGACAGAAGGATTTGCTTATTGACTGTCAGGGAAACTGGGGTAATATCCTTACCGGAGATGATGCTGCGGCTCCCCGATACATCGAAGCCCGTCTTTCCAAATTTGCACTCGACGTGGTATTCAATCCGAAAACAACCGAATGGCAGGCTTCTTACGACGGACGAAACCGCGAACCGGTAACGCTCCCCGTAAAGTTCCCGCTCCTGCTGGCTCAGGGCGTAGAAGGTATTGCCGTAGGTCTTTCATCGAAAATATTGCCACACAACTTCAACGAATTGTGTGATGCCGCCATCTCCTATCTGCATGGGGAGGAATTTCACCTCTATCCCGACTTTCAGACGGGAGGATCCATCGATGTGTCACGCTACAACGACGGCGAACGCGGTGGTGTAGTGCGTGTGCGTGCCAAGATTTCGAAAATAGATAACAAGACACTCTGCATCAGTGAAATTCCGTACGGAAAAACAACATCCTCGCTGATAGAGTCTATTCTGAAAGCTATCGAGAAAGGTAAAATCAAGGTGCGGAAGGTGGACGACAATACAGCCGACAAGGTGGAGATTCTGGTACATCTGGCTCCGGGCGTTTCATCGGACAAGACGCTGGACGCGCTATATGCCTTTACCGACTGCGAGGTAAACATCTCGCCCAACTGCTGTGTCATCGACAACAAGAAACCGCATTTTCTTTCGGTCAGTGCGGTGCTCCGCAAATCGGTGGACAATACGCTGTCGCTGCTGCGTCAGGAGTTGAATATCCAGCGTAACGAAACACTGGAAACGCTGCACTTCGCCTCACTGGAGAAGATATTCATCGAAGAACGCATCTACAAGGACAAGCAGTTTGAACAGGCTGAAAATATGGATGCTGCCTGTGAACACATTGACGAGCGACTGACTCCTTTCTACCCGCAGTTTGTGCGTGAAGTGACCAAGGAGGATATTCTCAAGCTGATGGAGATAAAAATGGCACGCATCCTGAAATTCAACAAGGACAAGGCGGACGAGTTCATCGCCAAGCTGAAGGCTGACATCGAGGAGATAGACAACCATCTGGCACATATCACCGAATATACTATCGACTGGTATACACGTATCAAGGAAAAATATGGAAAGAACTTTCCACGACGTACGGAAATACGAAACTTCGATACGATTGTGGCAACCAAAGTGGCGGAAGCCAACGAAAAACTGTATATCAACCGCGAGGAAGGATTTATCGGTACAGGCCTGAAGAAGGACGAATATATCTGCAACTGTTCCGACATCGACGATGTGATTATCTTCTACAAAGATGGAAAATATAAGATTGTACGTATATCCGACAAGTTGTTTGTAGGCAAGAATATCCTTTACGTGAACATCTTCAAGAAGAACGACAAGCGTACCATCTACAACGTGATTTACCGCGACGGGAAAGAAGGATTCCACTACATCAAACGTTTTAACATAACTTCGATGATCCGCGACCGTGAATATGACGTAACACAGGGTACACCCGGCTCAAAGATTGTTTATTTTACGGCCAACCCAAATGGAGAAGCTGAAGTTATCAAGGTAACCCTCCGCCCTAACCCGCGTATCAAGAAACTGATATTCGAGAAAGATTTCAGTACCATCAACATCAAGGGACGCCAGTCGATGGGTAACCTGCTGACCAAGTACGAGGTACACAAAATCAGCCTGAAACAGCGCGGCGGCTCTACACTGGGTGGCAGAAAGGTATGGTTCGACCACGATGTGCTGCGTCTGAACTACGACGGACGCGGACAGTATCTGGGAGAATTCCAGAGCGGAGAAAGTATTCTGGTGGTACACAAGAACGGAGAATTCTATACGACCGACTTCGACCTGAACAACCATTACGATGCCGACATCCAGTTCATCGAGAAATTCAATGCCGACAAGGTATGGACGGCAGTACTCTACGATGCCGACCAGCAGAACTATCCGTACCTGAAACGATTTACCTTCGAGCAGACCTCGAAACGGCAGAATTATCTGGGCGAGAACAAGCATAATCAGCTTGTCCTGCTGTCGAGCGAGGCTTATCCGCGTCTGCAAGTCGTATTTGGCGGTCACGACAGCTTCAGGGAAGCACTGATTGTAGAAGCCAGCGATTTTGTAGGAGTAAAGAGCTTCAAGGCAAAGGGGAAACGTCTGACAACCTTCACCGTCGACCATATAGAAGAACTGGAACCTACCCGCAAGCCTGAACCTCAAGAAGAAGTTGTAGAAACAGATGTTCCGGATACAGACAACGATACGGACGAAGACAACGAACAAATGACTTTATTCTAAAACCGGAACAATGAAACAGAAGTTAATTATACTGCTCGTCGCCCTGGGAACATTCTTGTCTGTATACGCTCAGGAAGATAGTCTGCAAGCCACACGCTACGTGATGCGGTCTACTCTGGTCGGGGTAGGACACAGCAATGTATTCGAAACATATCTTTCTCCGCTGGAATATACGGGAACCGAGGTACGCTTCATGCACGAAGGCATGCGTATGACACGTATACTTGGAGGAAAGGTTTCCGGGCAAAGCCTGCTTCAGGTCAACGCTTCATACAACAAGAATATTTCGCAGACGGCAGAGATGTATGCCGGGCTGGTGAACTGGAGCTATGCCCTGCACTATCAGTTCCGCATGAACGACGACAAGCTGAAAATCCTGGTCGGACCGATGCTCGACCTGAACGGAGGGGTGATTTACAACCGGCGAAACTCCAACAATCCCGCTCAGGCAAAGGCCTACGGCGGACTGGGCGCATCGGGTATGCTCATCTACAAGTTCCATATAGCACGCTATCCGCTCACGGTACGCTACCAGGCCAACCTCCCGCTACTGGGGGTCATGTTCTCACCCGAATACGGTGAATCGTACTACGAAATATTCTCATTGGGTAACGGAGGCAAAAACGTAGTGTTCACTTCGCTGCACAACAATCCATCACTACGGCAGATGGTGACGCTGGACTTTCCGATACGCAACGTAACGATGCGCATGGGCTATGTATGCGACATTCAGCAGTCGAAGGTGAACAACCTGAAAAGCCACGCCTACTCGCATGATTTCATGATAGGTTTCGTACGCAACCTGTATCTGCTGCGCGGAAAGAACCGCATCAGCATGCCACTTAAAGTAACTCCCTTTTAGCTTATGAAACGACTTGCACACATATTATATACGATGCTGACCGGACTGCTGGTTTTCTCTTCCTGCATACGGGAAGACATCTCCGGCAATACACCCGAAGATAATTTCGAGGCGCTATGGAAAATCATCGACGAACAGTATTGTTTCCTTGACTATAAAAATCAGGAATACGGACTCGACTGGAACGAAGTGCACGAGCGCTATGCACGCCGCATCACCTCGAATATGACATGGGAAAACCTCTTCGAGGTCCTCTCGGATATGGTAAACGAACTGCACGACGGACATGTGAATCTTTCCAGCTCGCTGGCTACCTCGCAGTACCGCGAATGGTTCGACAGTTACCCGCGCAATTTCAGCGACAGTATCCAAAGCATCTATTTAGGAAAGGATTATACCAACTCTTCAGGACTGACGTACAGCATTCTGGAGAACAACATCGGTTACATCTACTGCTCCAGCTTCTCCAACGGGATAGGCGACGGTAATCTGGACCAGACGCTGAACAAGCTGGCTATCTGCGACGGCCTGATTATCGACGTGCGCAACAACGGCGGTGGCAACCTGACCACGGCACAGAAGCTGGCGGCACGGTTTACCAACGAGAAAGTCCTCGTGGGATACATGTGTCACAAGACAGGTCCCGGACACAATGATTTTTCGGAACCGAAGCCGGTATATATCGAACCGTCCGACGGCATACGATGGCAAAAAAAGGTAGTGGTGCTTACTAACCGACGTTCCTATAGCGCAACAAACGATTTCGTGAACAGCATGAACCAGTTTCCCAATGTAACTCTCGTCGGTGACAAGACAGGAGGCGGTTCGGGACTTCCGTTCAGTTCCGAAATCCCCAACGGCTGGTCTATCCGCTTCTCGGCCAGTCCGATGTTCGATCCCCACATGAACCAACTGGAGTTCGGTATCGATCCTGATGTAAAAGTAGACATGAAAAGTGAAGATATGCAGCGAGGAAAAGATACGATCATTGAAACAGCTTGCGAAATACTAAAGAAATAGCCCTGATATTTTGCTTTTTCAAAAATATAGTATATCTTTGCACACGCAAAAAGGAAACATCTCGTATGTTCCGCTTGCGCCTGTGGCGTAATTGGTAGCCGCGCCAGACTTAGGATCTGGTGCCGCGAGGCGTGTAGGTTCGAGTCCTATCAGGCGCACATCTTTCAAGACATTAACGACAAAACCCGGCTTAAACAGTAAGTTTAGCCGGGTTTTTTATTGTCCTAAAGGCACTTTGCATAATTATCCACAAAAACAAGGTTCCATATTCGGTGACATGAACGCTAATCTGAAGTTTACCCATTCCCAAATACAAAAGAAATAGAAGTACATCCAATCGTTTCAACTCCTTAAAAAACGACAAACAGTAACCAGCAGACATAAAATGAGCTGCACCAAACTTTATTAAGTCATGGCACAGCTCATTTGCTTGCAGTTAAAAACAATCACGTTTCCAATTCAAAACTTCCTCTTTCCTGAAGGTGTCACTTCCTTCTTACGAGTTTTATTCTAAACAAGATAGTTTATATGTTCTTTCTTCAAGTACATTATTTGACAGAATTGTTATCCAGAACCTGGAAAGCGGTATTGTTGAAATGACTCCAACTGAAGCACGTCCTTATTTATCTACCAGGGTACAAAGAGATGATATTTGGTAGACTGATAAGAATGATATATATGTAAAGGTTACGGTAACTCTTTATCCGAAAGCACCATATAATACAACTCCAATTGTTTCTACACGTACTTTTAAGCCTGTGTTTGTAGAAAATAAATAAAAGATTTTTAGAAAGGTGCGTCATATTATTATGTCGCATTTTTTTGTCTTAATGTAATCTTTTCCTGAAGTTTTTGCGTTCACGCATATTGTCCATCCGCTACATAGACAAATGCTACCGTAAAGCAGGTTATCCGAACTTGTGCTGTATTATAATGCATCGTCCATAACCTCCTTTTCGTCCGGCATATATGACAGTTCCAGAACCGGCTGCATAGACCGGAGTGGCAAGCACAACGGCTTACTCCATACCAAAAAGGTCAGGAAGGAGTCAATAGGGCTATCGCTGAATTTCAAGATGAAGGAGGGTTAGTATTTCAAAAAAAAAGTTACAGTAGAATTGAATGGAATACGGAACCGTTTTGATTTTGTTGGAGAAAAAGACAGAATTATGCATTTGTTTGAAGTAAAGAATGGACCTACAGCAAGAATGACTCCTAACCCAAAAATCAATATTCCTATAATGCAAAAGCAAACTCCACCTTTTATTCCTATTGGTAATAATGCAAAAAGCATAACTTATTTTAATATTGGTCAGCCGTATACTGGTAATTATGTTGTTATATATAGAAATTATTTCTAAATTTGAACATTTAATACGTGTAAAAAATGAAAGAGTTACAAAAACAAATAATCCATATAGTAACGGAACGCCTTAATAAATATGGATCCATTAAACGTAGTGGAGATTTTTTAGAGAAAAAGATGATAATGTATTACAACAGATTGAATTTCAGACCAGCTAATATCATCCAATAAAATCAATAACACCACACATTGGAGTTTTATATAAAGATGAATTTAATTTACGGAGAAAGTATTTTGATTTGCATTGGCCTTTCCCCAATTATAAATATTCGACTTATTCAAATGCATTAATGAATATGATGGATAGAATAGATTGGGAATTTGCTAAAGGAGATGACATTACCCCCATAGTAAACAATATGATAGAATCCATTATGGAAATAGGAATATCATATATAGACTATATTTCTGATAGAAAAAAATTTTATTTCAGAAATGGAAAATAGAAAAATTAGAGAATCAATATCTCATAAAGCATTGCCGATTGCATATTATTTGGAAGGGCGAAAAGACCTCGCTTTATGGAGATTGAATTATTATATTCAAGATTTTGAGACTGATTTATCCGGTTGGATGAAAGAGGATGAAAACTCCCATTTTACCCGTGGAGCAAGAAACGCATTACAAGATTATCTAGAATTTGCAGAAAAATTGAAAAAGGTGATGGAAACTGAGTCCAGATAAATCCAAAATCATCTTTATTTAATAAGCCATTTCGATACCTTACGATTAAGGTGTTGAAATGTTTTTATAGAGACAATCTATATCGGTTAAGCAATCAGTACCTACCACCTACTACACTTATGATGCATACGGAAAGGTGGAAAGTGTCAGGGAAGAAGCACCCGAAGGAAACATCATACGCAAAGGGGATGCAGGAGAAATGGTATATACCAACCCCAACCGACCCTATGCCACTACAGGAAA